>Ga0070717_10000032_pt1 | contig 136233 bp, 137 predicted proteins | sample LARL113metaG_FD_71366 | JGI IMG/M metagenome (GOLD analysis project Ga0070717, IMG submission 71366) | Corn, switchgrass and miscanthus rhizosphere microbial communities from Kellogg Biological Station, Michigan, USA - LAR L11-3 metaG | ecosystem: Host-associated > Plants > Roots >...
AGCCGGACCCGGCCGCTGGCGATCAGCTCAGCGACCTGGAGCTGGACGGTCGTCAGATAGGGCGCCAGCCGCCTGAGTCGGCGGTTGTAGCGCGACTGCGTCGGCAGCGTCGGGAAGAACTATCACGAGGAAGAACCGGGCTGGACACCCTTTTCTTCTGGACACAGCACGTTCCTGCCCAACAACCGAACCCGCATCAAGCCTCTAGCCTAAGACGTCCCATGGTGCCGTCGCCCTGCCGGGAGGGGCGCTGCCGCCGCGACCGCGCGGTCGTGACGGCAGCGCCTCTCTCGAGCGGTCAGCCGGTCAGCTCGGGCCGGTCGAGCAGCCGCCGCGGCGTCTGCACGAGCATCTGATCGATCATCGCCTCCGTCCCGCCGAAGTGCGTGCGCAGGGCCGGCACGATGCGCGTGAGGAGGTGGTCGTAGCCCGTGCCGCCGTAGCAGCGCAGCTGCGCCTTCACGTAGACGTCGACGCCGAGCACGATCTGAGCGGCGAGCCCGTCGGCGAGCAGGGACCCGAGCGCCTCGAGGCGCTCGAGGTCCGTCCGGTTGCGGAACAGGCGGCCGCCGCGGGTCGTGTAGTACTCGAGCCCGAAGTTGTCGAACTCGAGGATCGCCCCCGTCTCGGCGATCGCGCGGTGGTAGTCGCCGTCGAGCGCGAAGTACGAGTCGACGTGGCTGATGACGATGCGGTCGGCTGCCAGGCCCTCTTCGAGCAGCGCGTCGATGATGGCCAGCGCATGGCGCCCCCACGGATCAACGTGGATGTTCACGGCCGTGCCCGTCGTCGCGCCCGCCCGTCCCGCGGCGCGCACGATGCGCCACTCCCGGTCCGTCGGCGGGTCGCTCGTGCCGATCTCGCCGATGATGCCGGGGCGGACGTCCGTGCCCTCCACGCCGTCGCGAAGCTCGCCGACGAGCAGCTCCGTGAGCGACTCGATCGAGTGGCCCTCGGCCCAGTCGGGGTGCGAGTCGTGCACGTAGAACCCGCAGCCGGCGACGATGTGGACGCCCGCCGCGCGCGAGATGGCCGGGAGCTCCCCGGTGCGGCGCGGTCCCAGGCCCCACCCCGGCGTCAGGTCGACGATCGCCGCGCCCGGCACGCGCGCGAGCCGCCCCAGCTCGCGCGCCGCAAGCTCTGGGTCGTCGAGCCGCAGGTTGTCCTCGAGGCTCTCCAGGTTCCAGCGCAGGAAGCCGAGGTTCTCGATCGTCACGCGCTGGTCGGACGGCAGCTCCTCGTGCGCCGGCGGATTGCCCCAGACGGTCGCGTCCGTGAGGCAGTGCTCGTGCATGCTCGTGGGCCCGAGCTCGCTCGGGTCGATCGGGCCAAGGACGGTCTGCACCGGCATTCGCTGCTCCTGTTCGTCGTACTTGTCGTGGCTGGGTGCGCGTCGCCCGCGCGCAGGCGCCGGGCGCTGACCGTGAGCCTGGCGAGCGCCCGGCGCGGTGGCCCGACGCTACCGAGAAGGCTGGAAGGTTCCAAAAGGTAGCCCTCGCCCGGTCGTGGCGTCAAGTCGATCGCCGCGCGCCCCGAGCTGTCGGGGGTCCTCTGTCGCACCCTCGTGCGCGGCGAGACGCTAATGGCCGGCTACTGGCGCAACCCGGACGCGAGCGCGGAGGCGTTGCGGGGCGGCTGGCTGCACACCGGTGACGTCGGCGCCTTCGACGCGGACGGCTATCTGACGCTGGTGGATCGCTCGAAGGACCTGATCATCTCGTGCGGCCCGAACGCTCCCGCTCGGATCGGGGGTCGGCTATCTGGCACGGGTCGCCACCGTGGCTGGCGTGGAGGGTGCCGGGGATGACCCATGCAGGCGCGGGGGCTCAGCGGACGAGGACGACGGGGCTGGGGGAAGCCCCGTGGGGAGGGTCCTGTCCGCTGAGCCTTCAGCCGGCTGCCCGCGGCTCTGACGCTACGTGGTGGGGCGCCGTTGCGCCTACCGGTCATCTGTCCGGGCCGTCAGATGTGGCAGGTCGGGGTCGAGCGGTTCGCGCTGGCGGGCGTAGACGTCGATGAGCTCGCAGAGCGGCAGGCGCAGCCCGGCGCACAGCTTGAGCAGGACGCGGAACGTCGGGTTGATCTCGCCGCGCTCGATCGCGCCGACGTAGTTGCGGTGCAGCCTGGCGGCGTGGCCGAGCTCCTCCTGGGAGAGCCAACGCCGTGCGCGCAGCTCGCGGATCGCTCGGCCGAGCGCGTGCAGGTCGGGGTTGCGCTTGTACGACGCGCGGCGCACGACGCGCAGTCCCTTGACGGTCGGCCGCGACTGGTGCCCTGACCCTGGGTCGGGAAGAATCGTCTCCGGCATCGGAAGGCTCCATTCCTTTCGGTGCGCGGCCGGGGGCGGTGCCCGCCGTCCCCGGCCAACCTTTGTTGCTGCCGCCGTGCACGCTAGGGCCAGGCGACGCCTCCCGGGAAGCCGTGACGCCAGCATCCTGACCGTCCAGATCGCTTCTGGGCGCTAGGTTTTGGCCACGAATTGGCCACGAAGCGAGAAACAGGCGCGTCGGCGCTCATTTCCGAGCCGCCCGCAATCAAAGAAAAAGCGCCGATTAGCAGCGCTTTCAGGCGATGGCGAGACCCGGACTCGAACCGGGGACACCACGATTTTCAGTCGTGTGCTCTACCAACTGAGCTATCTCGCCGCGACGGCCGATGGTACCGGGAATCGGCGGGGCTTTGCGGGCCCGGGCGCGCTACCCGTCGGCGCCCGCCCGCACCCGCTCCGCCTCCGCCTGACGCAGCTCGATCCGGCGGATCTTGCCGGTCAGCGTCTTCGGCAGCTCCTCGACGAACTCGACCAGGCGGGGGTACGCGTACGCGGAGAGGTGGTCGCGCACGAAGCCCTTGATCTCCTCCGCGAGCGACTCGCTCCCCGCGTACCCGTCGGCCAGCACGACGAACGCCTTCACGACCGTCCCGCGCCGCTTGTCGGGCGACGCGACGGCTGCGGCCTCGCGCACCGCCGGATGCTCCAGGCACACCGACTCGACCTCGAACGGTCCGATCCGGTACCCCGCCGAGATGATCACGTCGTCGGCCCGACCCTCGTACCAGTAGTAGCCGTCCTCGTCGCACGACGCCGCGTCCCTCGTGTGGAACCACTCGCCGCCGAACGTCTCCCGCGCGGCCTCCTCGTTGCGCCAGTAGCCCAGCGGGTAGTGCGGGTTCGACCGCGCGCGCAGGCAGATCTCGCCGCGCTCTCCCACCCCGACCGGCCGCTCGTCCTCGTCGAGCACCGCGACGTCCCAGCCGGGCATCGGCCGCCCCATCGACCCCTCGCGCACCTCCATGAATGGATAGTTCGCGACGAGCGGATAGGACTCCGTCAGGCCATAGAAGTCGAGCACCGTCACCCCGTACTGCTCGCGGAACCAGCGGATCGCCTCGGGGTTCAGCGGCTCCCCCGCGGAGCACACGCGCCGGAACGCGCAGGGGTGCTGCGTGCCTGCGTCGGCGATCGCCATCATCGAGCGCATCGCGGTCGGCGTCGTGAAGACGTTCGTCACCTCGTTGCGCGAGAGGAACGCGAGCTGCTCGTGCGGATCGAAGCCGCCGCGCCGCTGGTAGACGTACTGCACCGCCCCGAGCCGCCACGGCCCGAGCAGCGGGGCGATCCCCGCCGCCCACGCCCACTCGCCCATCCCGTGGAAGCGCTCGCCGTCCTCCACCTCGTGGCAGTAGGTGAACTCCTCGTGCGCGAGCAGGTACCGATGCGCGTGCACGATCCCCTTCGCCAGCCCGGTCGTGCCGCTCGTGTAATAGAGCTGGGCAGGATCGTCGGCCGCGGTCTCGACCCCGACGAAGTCCGTCGGCGCGCCCGCGAGCAGGCCCTCGCCCTCGTCCAGCACCAGCACCCGCACGCCCGCGTCCGCGAACCGCTCCGCGTTCGCCGCGTCCGTCACCAGCACCGCCGGCTCGGAGTCGCGCAGCCGGTGGCGAATCCCCTCGTCGCCGTAAAGCACGCTCATCGACAAGAGCAGCGCGCCCAGCTTCCAGGTGCCGAAGAAGACCGCCGCCGTCTCCGGCGTCGGCGGCAGCACGACGGCCACGCGGTCGCCACGCTCCACGCCCGCCTCGCGCAGCACGTGCGCCGCTTGGTTGGCGAGGTCCTGCAGCTCGCCCCAGCTCAGCTCCCGCCGCGCCCCGTCGAAGCGCTCCCACACCATCGCCGGCTTCTCACGCGGGTGCTTGTCGCACACGTCCTGCGCGATGTTGTAGCGCTCAGGCACTGTCCAGCGGTGCTGCGCCCACGCCTCCTCGTACGAGCTGAACGGCATCTGCGACCTCGCTTGTCTGTCCGGGTGGGATCTCGGGCGAGCCTACCGGCCGACTGGCGCCCCGGGAAGGCGTCCGCGGATAGCATCGACGCACCATGAACCAACGTGTCCTCCTCACCACGCTCGCTGCCGGACGCCTCGCGATCGGCGCGGCGCTCGTCGCACAGCCGCGCTCGCAGGTCGGCGCCAGCTGGGTCGGCGAGGACGCGCAGCGCGGCGCCACCTCGCTGCTGCTGCGCTCGGTCGGTGCGCGCGACATGGCGCTCGCGCTCGGCACGCTCGGCGCCCAGCGCAGCGGCTCGCCGCTCAAGCCGTGGCTGCTCGGCGCGACGCTCGCCGACGCGGTCGATCTGTTCGCCACCTTCGCCGCCAGCAGCGCCGTCCCCGTCAAGGGCAAGGCCGCGATCGCGCTGCTCGCCGGCGGGGCGATCGCGCAGCAGCTCGTTCTCGTGCGCGGCGTCGACGCGTAGCGCTACCGCTATCCGAGCCCGGCCCAGCGCTTGAGCTGCGGCAGCGGGTCGATCGGTCGGCCGGCTCTCGTGCCCCAGCCGCCGAGCCAGATCTCGAAGTGCAGGTGGGGACCGGTCGCGTCGCCGGTCGCGCCGACCTGGGCCAGCTGTTCGCCGGCGCTCACCGCGTCGCCGATCGCGACGAGCGTCGAGCCCTTCAGCAGGTGCATGAAGACGTAGTCGCGTCCGTCCGAGCCGTGCTCGACGAGGTAGTAGCCGGCGCCGCGCGGCTGGTTCGCGCGCCAGAGGATCGTCCCTGACATCGGCGCGACGATCGCCTGGCCGCTCGCCGCGACGACGTCCTGGCCCTGGTGGATGTGGCCCGTCCGGCCGGCGCCGAAGCGCGCGTCCGGACCGCCGAACGAGAACGGTCCCCGCACGGGGAAGACGCCGGGAACGGTCGGGGCCGGCGAAGGCGCCGCCGGTCTTCTGACGGTGGGCGCTCTCGTCGGCGGCTTTGCGGTCCTTCTGCGCACGGCCTGCGGCTGCGGCGGCTTGTGCCCGGCGAGCGCGCCGCCCGTGCGCGCGCTGCTGGCGGTCTGCGGCGGGCTCGCGCCCGGGCTCGCCCCGCCGACGACGCTGCCCGATCCGCCGGCCGTCTCTCCCCCCGGGGCCGCGCCGCCGGCATTCGCCGCTGCCGCACTGGCCGGCAGCGCCGGCGCCGCGACCCCGAGAGCTATGAGGAGGAGAGTTGTGGCACGAATGGATCGAGCCATCCCGGACAACGTCGGCAGACAAGTCGAGACGGGCGAACCGCGCAAGCCGTCTTGCGCAGCTTTGGTCAGCAAACCCGTGCGTCGCCCGCTCGCGCGTCAGCGCGCGAACCGCTACGCGGACAGCAAGCGCCCGAGGAGCGCCAGCGCGCCGGCCTTCGAGAGCGGCTCGTTGAGGTTCCCGCACTTCGGCGACTGCACGCACGACGGGCAGCCGCGCTTGCAGCGGCACTCGCCGATCAGCCGGTGCGCGTCGGCGACGAGCCGCTCGAAGCCGCGGTAGCCGGCGCGCGTGATGCCGACGCCGCCGGGGTGGCCGTCGTAGATGAAGATCGTCGGGCGGCCCGTCTGCGGGTGCGCGTTGGTGGAGAGGCCGCCGATGTCCCAGCGGTCGCACATCGCCAGCAGCGGCAGGACGGCGATCTGGGCGTGCTCGGTCGCGTGCAGCGCGCCGAGCAGCCGCTCGATCGCGAACGCGTCGGCGCCGAGCATCTCGCTGTCCAGCTCGTACCACAGCGCCTGCGTCGAGAAGGCGGTCTCCGGCAAGTCGAGCCCGCGGAAGTCGATCTGCTGATGATCCGCGAGCGCCTTGCGCTGGTAGCCGGTCACCGTCTCCGTCACGACGACGTTGCCGAACGACAGCGTCACGCCCATCGCCTCGCGCCGCTCCACGAGCCGCTCGATCGCCGTCGTCGTCTCGCGCTTGGGCTGCGTGAACCAGTCGCCGCCGAACGGTTGCAGCAGCGCGCGCCGCTCGTGCAGGTCGAGCTGCACGACCTCGTACGCGCGGCCGAGGTGGAGGTAGACCGCGCCCTCGTGCACGGTCGAGAAAGCCCGCGCCGCCTCGAGCGTGCCGATCATCTCGCCGCTCGCCACGTCGATCAGCGAGAACACGTCGGCCGAGGACGAGCGCAGCGGCACGCGCGCGGCCGGGTAGTCCTCCGGCGCGCGGAGCTGGAACGCGCCGTGCCGCTCGACGAGCAGCCCCGCGCTCACGAGCCGCTCGGCCGCGACGCGCCACTCCGCGCCCAGCACGTCCGCCTCGCCCGGCGCGAGCGGCCCCTCGTGCGCAGCGCACAGCAGATGCGCGGCATGGATCTGCTCGGACTCGTGGTCGAGGATCGCGGCCTCGACCGGGCGGTCGAGGAACTCGTCGGGGTGGCGGCAGAAGAACTGGTCCAGGGCGTCCTCGCCTGCCACGTAGACGGCGAGCCCGTTCGAGCGCCGCCCCGCGCGCCCCCACATCTGCCGCAGCGACGCGACCGTCCCCGGGAACGTCACGCAGATCGCCGCGTCCAGCTCGCCGATGTCGATCCCCAGCTCGAGCGCGTCGGTCGCCACGACGCCGAGCAGGTCGCCGCGCGTGAGGCGCTCCTCCAGCTCGCGACGCTGCTGGGAGGTGTAGCCGGCGCGGTAGGGGGCGATCCGCTCGGCGAGATCTCTGCGGTCGCCGCTCTCAAGCCGCGCGGTCGCGTGGCGCAGGATCAGCTCGACCGCCTTGCGCGACTTGATGAAGCAGATCGTCCGCGCGCCGGCGTGCACGAGGTCGGCGAACAGGTCGGCCGCCTCGGAGAGCGCGCTCGCCCGCACGCCGAGCGCCTCGTCGAGCATCGGCGGGTTCCACATCGCGATCCGCCGCTCGCGGGCGGGTGCGCCGTCCTCGTCGATCAGCGCGATCTCGTCGAGGCCGGTGAGCCGCTGCGCCAGCTCGAGCGGGTTGGCGACCGTCGCGCTCGCGAGCAGGAAGCGCGGCTCGGTTCCGTAGGCGGCGGCGATCCGCCGCAGCCGCCGCAGCACGTTGCCCATGTGCGAGCCGAACACGCCGCGGTAGACGTGCGCCTCGTCGACCACCACGACCGCGAGGTTGGCGAGGAAGTCCCCCCACGCCCGGTGGTTGGGGAGGATTCCGACGTGCAGCATGTCGGGGTTCGTGAGCACCACGTTCGCTCTTGCGCGGATCGCGCGGCGCTCGGCCTGCGGGGTGTCGCCGTCGTAGATCGCCGGGCGGATGCGCGGGAGCCGCAGCGTCGCCAGCGCGCGCGCCTGGTCCTGCGCGAGCGCCTTCGTCGGGTACAGATACAAGGCGCGCGCCCGCGGATCGACGAGCAGCTGCTGCAGCGTCGGCAGGTTGAAGCACAGCGACTTGCCCGACGCGGTGCCGGTCGTGACGATCAGCGGCCCGTCCATCGCCGCCAGCAGCGCGTCGCGCTGGTGCGTGTGCAGCGCCGCGATCCCGACGCGATCAAGCGCGGCGCGCAGCTCGTGGTGCAGCTCGCCCGGGATCGGCACGGCGCGCCCCGCGCGCGGCGGAACGGTCGACTCGTGCACGAGCCGCTCGTCCGCGCGCCCGCGTTCGAGCAGCTCGCTCCACGGCTCCGCTCTCGCGCGCGCGACGGCCACGCACCGATCGTACGCGGCCGTCGCGACTACGGCGGTCAGCTTGTGGCCCGTGGCGTCTCGCTTGCCGCCGCGAGTGCTGCGCGTGTGAGCGCCAGCTGGTCGCGCGTGTGCTCGAACATGCGGAAGAGGACGATCACCAGCTCCGACAGCACACGCGCCACGAGCGCGTGGAGGAGCAGGAAGAGCGGGCCGAGCAGCAGCAGCCACGCGAGCGCGAGCCCGGGGTTGCCGCCGCTATGGGCCTGGAGGGTGCCGTCGGCGGCCATCGTCACGGAGTCGCCCGCTCCCGAGGCGAAGAGCGCGAAGGCGACTGCGACGTAGAAGAGCACGGCCGGGACGAAGCTGAGGACGTAGAGCACCTTGATCAGCCGCGTCGTCACGAACGACGTGAACGAAAGGTCGAAGAGCGACCTGAAGAACCCTCTGTGCACTTGCGATCTCCAATCGGATTCGGGACGGAGCCCGTCCGAGGTGCGAAGACGCGGGGATTCGCCCCCCTCACGTCGCGCGCCGACCCGCGACCCGGCACACTTGCGGACCGATGCGCTGCGTCTACGTCGACCTCGACGGCACCCTGCTCGGCCCCGGCGCCTCGCTGCTGCGCGACGCCGAGGGCAGCTTCAGCCTCGACGCCGTGCGCGCGCTGGAGGCGTGCCACCGCGCGGACGTCGAGGTCGTGATCTTCTCCGGTCGCCGCCAGGCGCAGGCGATGGAGGACGCGCGTCTGATCGGGCAGAGCGCCTACATCTTCGAGGCCGGTTCGGGGCTCGTCGTCGACGGCGAGCTGGAGTGGCTCACCGGCGGGCTGGAGCCGACCGCGGAGGGCCTCACGATCCATGCCCAGATCGAGGCGAGCGGCGCGCCCGCGCTGCTGCTCTCCCACTACGCGAGACGGCTCGAGTACCACGCCCCGTGGCACGTCAACCGCGACGTCTCGCACCTCTTCCGCGGCCTCGTCGAGGCCGCGGAGGCCGACGCGCTGCTGGCGCGGCACGGCCATGGCCACCTGCGCCTGGTCGACAACGGCGTCGTGCGCTCGCGCTCGGCCGCCCTCGCCGCGCTCCCGCTCGTGCGTGCCTACCACCTCGTCCCGCGCACGGCCTCGAAGGCTGGCGCCGTCGCACGGCACATGCAGATCCGCGGCTACGTGCCGGAGGAGTGCATCGCCGTCGGCGACTCGCGCGAGGATCTCGGCGCCGCCGCCGCCGTCGGCAGCTTCTGGCTCGTCGCCAACGCGCTCGACAGGGACCCCACGCTGCGCGAGGCGATCGCCGGCCGTGCGAACGTGCGGATCGCCGAGGGCGCGTACGGCGCCGGCGTCTACGAGGCGGTCGTCACGACGCTCGCGGAGCGCACCTGAAGCCGAGCCGGCGTCAGGCCGCGACCCGCTCGCGCGCGGGCGGCGCGGGCGGCGGCTCGGACGTGGCGGCAGCGGCCTGCGGCGCGCGCCCGCCGCCGCCGCGCCCTGGCAGCGCCAGCTTGACGATCTTCTCCACGACGCTGCCGAACTGCTTGTGCAGCGGGCCGCTGTTGTACGGCAGCCCGTAGCGCTCGCAGATCTCGCGCACCTCGACCGCCAGCTCGGCGTAGCGATGCGCCGGCAGGTCGGGGAACAGATGGTGCTCGATCTGGTGGCTGAGGTTGCCGCTCAGGACGTGGAACAGCTGGCCGCCGGTGAGGTTCGCCGAGCCGAGCAGCTGCCGGTGGTACCACTGGCCGCGCGTCTCGCCCTCGGTCTCCTCCTCGGTGAACTCGTGCGTTCCCTCGGGGAAGTGGCCGCAGAAGATGATCGTGAACGCCCACACGTTGCGCACCGCGTTGGCCGTCAGGTTGCCGGCGAGCGTCAGCGGCGCGCCCGGGCCCGCGAGCAGCGGGAAGAGGGCGTAGTCCTTGAGCGCCTGCCGGCGCCCCTTGCGCCAGATCGCGCCGACCATGTCGGCCTTCTCCCGCCACGACGACTTGCCCTCCGCGATGCGGTCCACCTCGAGGTCGTGCAGCGCGACGCCCCACTGGAAGAACAGCGCGAGCAGGATGGCATAGAGCGGGTTGCCGAGGTAGTAGGGATGCCAGCGCTGGTCCTCGGACATCCGCAGCACGCCGTAGCCGATGTCGCGGTCCTTGCCGAGGATGTTCGTGTGCGTGTGGTGCATGTAGTTGTGCGAGTGGCGCCACTGCTCGGACGGGCAGGCGCTGTCCCACTCGAAGGCGTGGCCGTTCACCGCCGGATCGTTCATCCAGTCGTACTGGCCGTGCATCACGTTGTGCCCGATCTCCATGTTGTCGAGGATCTTGGAGAGCGACAGCGCGGCCGTGCCGGCCAGCCAGGCGGGCGGCAGGAAGGCGAACTGCAGCAGCCCGCGGCCGCTGGCCTCGAGCCCGCGCTGAGCCTTAATGATGCGGCGGATGTAGGCGGCGTCGCGCTCGCCGAGGTCGGCGAGGACGCGCTCGCGGATCGCGTCGAGCTCGCGCCCGAACGCGTCGAGCTGCTCGGGCGTGAGCTGCGGCGAGGTGGATGCGGTCATGACGGGGCTCCTGGACGGAAGGTCAGATGTCGAGCGTCACGTCGCCGACGGGCGCGTTGACGCAGATCTGGATCAGCTCGTCGGGCGCGGTCGAGATCTCGCCGGTGCGCAGGTCGCGCACGGCGCCCTCGAGCTTGCGGCAGCTGCAGGTGTGACAGATGCCCATGCGGCAGCCGGACGTCGGCGTGAGGCCGGCGGCCTCGGCCTGGTCGAGCAGCGGCGCCGCGCTGGCCGGCGCCTCGCGGCGGCTGCGGGCGAAGCGCACGCTGCCGGCGACGGCCTCGACGCGCGCCGGCGCCGGCGGGGCGAAGCGCTCGAGGAAGAGGCGCGCGTCGAGGTCGTCCTCGGCCCACGCAGCGCGGACCGCGTCGACGAGCGCGTTCGGGCCGCTGACGAACGTCAGCGCCTGTGCCGGGTCGATCCCGGAGGCGCGCACGTGCGCGCCGCCGAAGCGGCCGTGCAGCTCGCCGGCGGCCGGCCGCTGCGAGTAGCCGCGCAGCAGCCGCACGTTCGCGTGGCCGGCGGCCAGTTCGGCGAGCTGGCGCGCGTAGGCGACGTCGTGCTCGTCGCGCGCGTAGTGCAGGAACGCGATCCGTCCCCGGTGGCCCTCGTGGCAGAGCGTGCGCAGCATCGACATGACGGGAGTGACGCCGCTGCCGCCGCTGATCAGCAGCAGCTGCTCGGGCCGCGCGTCGGGCAGCGCGAAGTCGCCCTCGGCCTGCGAGAGCGAGACGACGATGCCGGGTCTCGCCGCCGCGCGCAGGAACGGGGAGACGACGCCGCCGGGCTGCGCGTGCGCGGTCAGCTCGATCAGGCCGTCGGCGTGCGCCGAGGAGGCGGGCGAGTAGCAGCGCGTGTGGCGCACGCCGTCGATCTCCGTGCTGAGGCGCACGAACTGGCCGGCGCGGAAGCCCTCCCAGTTGGCGTTCGGGCGCAGCGCCAGCGTGACGCTGCGCATGGTCGGGCGCCGCACGGCGACGACCTCTGCGCGCACCTCGCGCAGCGAGAAGGCGGGCCGCACCAGCTCGACGTAGCGGTCGACGCCATGGGGGGTCGTCAGCGCGTCGGCGAGGGCGGAGCCGAGCAGGCGGCGGGCGAGGCGATGAGGTCTGACGGTCTCGGCGAGGGTGGGCGGCACGGCGGTAGCCCTCCATTCGGTGAACAGTCGTACACAGACTACTGGCTCGGGAGCCGTTGGTCCAGGTACCCTGTGTGACATGGGCCACACCGAGTCGGTGAACGGCGATGCACCGCTCACGCGCCGCGAGCAGAAGGAGCGCACCCGCATCGCGCTGCTCGACGCCGCCCTGCGGCTGCTGGAGGGCAAGAGCTTCGGGAGCCTGGGCCTGCGCGAGGTGGCGCGCGAGGCGGGCGTCGTCCCGACCGCCTTCTACCGCCATTTCGAGTCGATGGAGGAGCTCGGGCTCGTCCTGATCGACGACTCCTTCCGCACGCTGCGGCGGATGATCCGCGAGGCGCGCTCGGAGCCGCTGGCCTATGGGCACGTGATCCGCAGCTCGGTCGAGATCCTCGTGCGCCACGTGCACGCGCACCGGCTGCACTTCCGCTTCATCGCGCGCGAGCGCTCGAGCGGCGTGCCGGCGCTGCGGCAGGCGATCCGCGCGGAGATCCGCCTGTTCAGCAGCGAGCTGGCGACCGACCTCGCGCGCTTCCCCTATCTCGATCGCTGGAGCACCGAGGATCTCGGCGTGCTCGCGACGCTGATCGTCAACACGATGGTCTCGACGGCCGAGGAGATCGTCGATGCGCCGAGCGGGCGCCCGCAGGTGGAGCGGGAGATCGTCCGTCGGGCCGAGAAGCAGCTGCGCCTGATCGCCTTCGGGATCCCCGCCTGGCGCAGTGCGGAGCCCGCCGCCGGGGCCGAGCCGGCCCCGGCGGCGTAGCGGCTACCCGCCGGGAACGTTCCGCGACGCTCCGCCCAGACGCGTGCGCAGGCGCTCCCAGGCGCGGCGCCAGCCGCCGCCCGCGCGCTCGCGCCGGCGCTCGCGCCAGCGCGCCGGCGGCGGCACGGTCGCGCGCACGAGTGCGACCCACTCGTCGAGCGGCAGCTCGCCGGCGATCAGGCGGCGCAGCGCATCGTTGACGGGCGCCTCGATGCCGGCGCCGGCGAGCGCGCGCGCGAGCAGCGGGACCGACTCGAGCGACTCGACCGCCTGGCCGATACGCGCCGGGATCTCGCTCGCCGGGACACCCTGTGCGAGCAGCTCGCCGGCGCGGCGGTTGCGGCTCTGCGGCGCGAGCGCGGTCGCGACGAGGTCGCCCGTGCCCGCCAGCCCGATCATCGACTCCGGCCGCGCGCCGAGCCGCTCGGCGTAGCGCCACACCTCGGCGAAGATGTGGCCGGCGGCGGCGCCGGCTGCGTTCAGGCCCTGCGCCTCGGTCGCTCCCGCCGCCAAGGCCGCCGCGTTCTTCGCGGCGCCCGCCAGCTCGACGCCGACCGGGTCGTTCGACTGCTCGCACACGACGCCCGCGCGCGTGAACATCGCCGCCAGCTGTCCGGCGAGCGCCTCGTCGCTGGAGGCGGCGACGAGGCCGGCGCCGTGCGCGACCATCTCCTGCGCGTGCGCCGGACCGCCGACGCACGCGACCCGCTCGTCGCCGAAGCGCGCGCGCAGCAGTGCGGTCGGCGGCGTCCCGTCCGGTGGGACGAGCCCCTTCGCGAGCGAGACGACCGCGGCGCGGCGCGTCAGGCCCGCCTGCTCCAACCCGGCGATCACGTCGCCGAGGCCGAGCGACGGGACCGCGAGGAACACGAGCTCCGCACGCGCGAGACCGCTTGCCGCCGGCTCGACCCGCAGCTCGCGCGGCAGCTCGACGCCCGGCAGGTAGGCGCGGTTCTCGCGCGCCTCCACCAGGGCGTCCGTCTGCTCGCGCGTGCGCGTCTGCAACGTCGTGCGCATCCCGCCGCGCGCCAGCAGCACCGCGACCGCGGTGCCGAACGAGCCGGCGCCGACAACGACGGCGCGCCGCAGCTGGGGGGGAAGCGGGAGCTGGGGGCGCGGCAGCGGCGGCATGCGGCGAGCGAGCCTACCGCCGCGCCGCGCCGGGCGGCCGGCGGCGCCACGCCGGAGATCTCACACCAGCGTGGCGAGACGCCGCCCGGCCGCCTCCAGCGCCTCGCCGTCGCCTGCCTCCAGCACCGCCTGCAGGTCGAGGATGCGAGCGCCGAACGCGTCGAGCGCGCGCGAGCCGACGGCGGCGAAGCACGGCACGCCGCCCTGGCGCGCGCGCGTCGCGATCTCGCCTGGCGCCTTGCCCGCGAGCGTGCCGAGGTCGAGCCGGCCCTCGCCGACGACCACCGCGCGCGCGCCGCGCATGCGCGCGTCGAAGTCGAGCTGCTCGAGCACGAACGCCGCGCCGCTCTCCAGCCGTGCGTCGCACGCTGCCCACAGCGCGCCGGCGAGGCCGCCGCCGGTGCCGCCCCAGGCGACGCCGCGCGGGTCGCGCGGGAGCCTGCGCGCGAGTGCGTCGAGCCGGGTGGCGAGCTCTTGCGCGCGCTCGCGCTCCAGCTCCCCCGTGCCGGCGAGCGCCTCGCCGGCACGCTCGACGGCGGTGCGCACGTCGCACAGCACGACGAGCCGCGCGCGCAGCCCGCCGCCCACGGCGATCGCCTCGACTGCCCCGGCGCCGCCGTCGGCGGCGACGACGTCGCCGGCCCCGGCGATCACGACCTCGGCGCCCGTCGCGTCGACTGCGAGCAGCAGCTCGCCGATCGCGCTCGACGCGCCCTCGCCGTTGGCGGCGTGCAGCTCGACGAGCGCGGTTCGGCCGTCCTCGACCAGGCCGATCCCGACCGTCCGGCCGCCGGCGCTCGCGGCCGCCGCCTCGCCGCCGAGCGCGGGCAGCAGCACCTCCAGCGTGCCCGTGCCGCCGTCGGCGACCGGGCACGGGTCGACCGGCCAGCCACCCGCCTCCAGCCCGCGCGCGAGCGCGGCCGCCACCTGCGGGGCGCGCAGCGTGCCGGCGAACGCGGCGGGGGCGACGAGGATCGGCGCGCGGGCGGTTGAGGCGCTCACCTCGCGCATCCTGCCACGCCTACGGCGTTCTGCACGTGTAGAGCCCGAGCACGCCCACGCCAACCGTGACCGTCGTGGCGGCCGAGCGCCATCCGGAGGAGATCTGCGCCTGCACCGCGTACTGGCCGCTGGTCAGCGAGACGGCGGGCAGCGCGTAGGAGGCCGCGCTCGTCGTCGTGGTGCCGCCGCCGGGCTGCGTGACGACGTATGCGATCGCGTCGCCCGGCGGCGGGGCGACCGCGTCCCAGAGGATCTTGCTCGACGTCGGCGAGCTCAGACCGCTGCAGCGGATGTTGGCCGGCGTCGGGACGGTGTAGGACGCGAAGCCCGTGCCGCTCGTCCCGACGCTCGTGAGGAACGACGCCCACGCCGCCGGCGTCAGCCCCGTTGCAAGCGCCGCGACGGCGGCCGCGAGCAGGCGGCGGCTCATGCGCGCTGGGGCCTCCCGCGCGGGCGCGTCGCCACCTCCGCAGGCGCCGTGCCGCGCCGGCGCCGCACGGCGATCCACGCGAGCGCGAGCACGCCGGTCGCGACGCCGAGCCAATACTGCGCCCAGCGGCCGCGCAGCCAGGTCAGCGGCCGGCCTGCGGCGGGGATCGTCAGCAGCGGGCGCTCGACTGTCCGCACCGTCACAGGCGGGTCGTCCGCGCGGTTGCGGTCGCCGCGCAGCACGAGCGTCGTCGAGCCGCCGCCGGCCGGGCGCACGGCGACGACGCGGTGCATGATGCGCCGGCCGTCGCTGCGCACGACCGCGACGACGTCGCCGACGATCGCGCGGCTCGCCGGCTCGGCCCGCACCACGACCACGGTGCCGACCGGCAGCGCCGGCGCCATCGAGCCGGTTCTGATCACGAGCGGCCGCGCGCCGTTCGCGAGCGCCCAGCCGGTCAGCGCCAGGCACGCTGCGCCGAGCAGCGCGGCGGCCCAGCCGAGCGTGCCAAGCGCGGCTCGGCCGCTGCGCTCATGCGCTTGCCGTGAAGGAGAAGGTGGCATTCGTCGTCAGCCCCTGCAGCGCGTTGCCGGCGGAGGAGGGGAGCTGCACCTTGAAGCAGAGGAACTCGCTCGCGCCGCTCGCGAGCGGGCGCGAGGCGACTGCGGCGCTGTCGATGCCGACAGCTTCCGCATAGAGGACCGTGCTGGACGCGGCGTAGTCGCTCGCGCTGCAGCTCGCCCCGGGCACGAGCTTGACGCCGACGACGAGCGCGCCGGCGAGGGCGCTCGATCCGCTCGACGAGGCGGCCATCGCGTAGGTGAACGCGGCGCTGCCGGCGTTCGTGAGCTTCAGCGGCGCGTACGTGACGGCGCCGGGTGTCATGCCGCTCATCGACAGCGACGTGAACGCGACCGTGCCGCTCTGGTCGTTGGCGGTGATCGCGATCGTGCCGGAAGAGAAGCTCGACGTCGCGTCGACGTTGTCGGTGAAGGCGGAGAACGCGCCGGCCCAGGAGAGCGCGACGAGCGGGCCGACGGCCAGCATGGCGTGCAGGCGCCGCAATGACGGGAGCTTCATGAACACCTCCGAACGGCGTTATGCGACGACCAACCGGATCGGCTGATTGATCAACAAGCTTTAGTCCAATCAAGAGACCTGAGTGCTCTTTGGCGCGTCGGCGTCGCCGTGCGAGCGCGCGCCCAAGCCGGCTGCGCGAGCGGCCGCGTGCGCACCGCGCGAGAGGCGTCGTGCTCCGCTGGTAGCGTGCGGCTGCACGCGCCATGGCCGGGAGAGCCGACAGACCGCAATCGAGAGGATCGACCGGCGACCGGCTGGTCGAGCTGTTCCCCGACGTTGCTGGCGGCGCGCACGACGACTCGCCGGACGGTGCCGGACCCGCCACGGTGCCGGTGGCAGGGTCGCTGGTGGCGGTGACTCGGCCTGAGCCGCCGCCCGACCAGGAGATCTTCATCCCGATCCACAAGTTCGTGCGGCTCACCGAGCGCGAGGTGGCCATCATCGACCATCCCGCCTTCCAACGGCTCGGCGAGGTGCTCCAGCTCGGTCAGACCTACCTCGTCTACCGCGGTGCGACGCACCGCCGCCACGAGCACGCGCTCGGCACGCTGCACGTGGCCGAGATCATGATCGAGGCGCTCGAGCGAAACGCTCGCGCTGTGCGGGCGAGCGAGGATGAGGGCGACACGTGGAGGCGCGATGAGGCGCTGACCCCGGCGGAGTACGCGTTCGCGCGTCTGGGGGCGCTGCTGCATGACATCGGTCACCTGCCCGCGGGGCACACGTTCGAGGACGAGCTCGGTCTGTTCGCCAAGCACGACTCGATGGAGCGCCTCGAGCTCGTCCTCCACCGTCGGGCATGGCTCGAGACGGACGCGCCGATGCTGGCGCAGCTCGTCGACGAGCAGTACCGCGCGCTCATGACGCAGACGGGCTACGACGTGTCGCCGCACGAGCTGCTGCTTGCGCTGATCGCGCACGACTACGCCGCCGTCCGCGGCGAGGACCGGGCCCTCGGCGACACCCCGTCGTTCCGCCTGAGCGTCTGCCGCGACCTGATCGGCAACACCATCTGCGCTGACCTGCTCGACTATCTGCACCGCGACTGGCACCACATCGGAAGACACCGCCAGTTCGACACGCGCCTGATCGACTACATGGAGCTCCGTCGGCGCGAGGCGCCGGCGGAGAGCAGGCTCGTCGTCTACCTGCGCGACCGCGAGCGCGTCCGCAACGACGCGGTCTCGGCGATCCTCGATCTGCTCGAGAGCCGCTATCAGCTCTACGAGATGGGGCTCTACCACCGCACCAAGCTCGCGGCCTCGGCGATGCTGGAGCGGGCAGTCAGCGAGCTCGCGTACCTGCTCGGCGACGTGTGGCTCGCGCAGCTCCCCGAGCGGTTGCTCGACTGCTCCGACGCGGAGATGCTCGGGCTGCTGCGCGCCGACGCGCAGCTCGCCGGCGAGAGAGGGTCGAGAGACAGACGCCAGCGGCTTGCAGCGGTGGCGGATCTGCTCGTATCGCTGCGCCAGCGGCGGCTGCACAAGAAGCTTTACCAGCGCTTCCGCAGCCAGTTCACGCTCGCGCAGGCGACCGCGCTCCAGGCGCAATACGCGAGCTCCGCCGATCCGGTCGAGCGGTTGCGGCCGGGAGAGCGACGGCTTCAGGCATTGCGGCAGCTCGAGAACGACTTCCAGCTGCCGCCGACGACGCTCACGATGTACTGCCCGCCGGCCGGGATGAGCACGAAGGTAGCCGAGGTCCAGATTTTGCTCGACGGGAACGTCCGCAGCCTCGCCGAGCACGAGCGTCTCGACGATCGGCTCACCGGCGGTCATCTCGCCGCCCAGCAGCGGCGCTTCGAGAACCTCTGGCACGTCTATTTCTCCTGTGAGCATGCGGAGCTCGAGCGGCTGCGGAAGGTGGGCCTCCACGCGCTCCTGATCGACGCGATCGACTGCTTCGTCCTCGGTCTTCAGGAGTCGGCCGTATCGCTTGAGGAGCGGGCGCTGACGATCGCCCATGGCCTGGCTGCCGCACCGGAATCGCCATGGCACGCACGCAGCGTGGTGAGCGAGCTTCCGCTCGCCAATCGTCAGGACGACCAGCTCTACTACCCGACCGGCTTGCCCGCGCTGCGCGCGCTCTATCGCAGATGACGGTGCGCGACGGAGCCGTGCGTGCGGAGCTGCGCCAAACGCTCGCCCGCGACGCGCGCCGGCTGCGCGACGATCACCGCGAAGGACCCGTCGACCTCGCGCGCGTGGCGCGCCGGCTCGGCCTGGGGCTCGAGCAGGACGCGTCGGGCGAGGTGTCAGAGGGCCGTCTCGTGCGGCGCGACGGCAGAGCGCTCGTCGTGCACGCGGGTCCGCTCGACGCGCCGCGCAGCCGGCTGAGCGTCGCGCACGAGATAGGCCATCACCTGCTCGACTGCTATGGCGTGCCGCGCCCTGGGCGTCCGCACGAGTACTGGTTGATGGAGGAGCTGTGCAACGAGTTCGCCGCGTGCCTGCTTGTTCCCGAGGTGGCGGTGGAGTGGGTCCGCACGCAGCGCGACGATCCGGAGCGCCTGCTGGAGCGCGCGCGGCGCGCGGCGCGACGAGTCGGCGTCTCGCGCGCCGCGATCAGCCACCGGCTCGTGCGCGACGTGGACGACCTTGCCTTCTGCGAGGTGCGCTACCACGCGCCGCGGCCCGAGGTCGTCGGCGTCGTCGCGTGGGTTGCGCAGGGCTTCCAGCTGCTGGAGAGAGGCGCACGGTCCTACATCGGCGCGGACCACCCGCTCGCGCCGCTGCTTGTCGCTCAGCGCGGGCGGAGAAGCGGCCACATCGCTCCCGAACGGGCGGGCACCCGGCCCGTCGCCGGCGAGCAGCGCGTGCACGGCGTGTGGATTGTCGCGACGAAGGCCGACGACGCTTGACCGGGCGTCCGCAGAGCGAGACGGCGCGTCCTGCGGTCTATCTCGCGAGCCCGCTCGGCTTCGACGAGCCCGGCCGCCATTACCGTCGCGACGTGCTGCTTCCGGCGCTGGAGAGGACCGGCTGGCTCCTGCTCGACCCGTGGGCGCCATCCGCAAGCGTGCAGCAGCTCGAGCGAGCGCTTGCGCTGCCAGTCGGCGAGGCGGACGCAGCGCTGCGCTCCGCCTCCGAGGTGATCGGCCGGCACAACGTCGAGCTGCTCGACGCCGCCGACGCCGTGCTCGCGTGGCTCGACGGCGTCGACCTGGACAGCGGCACGGCTGCCGAGGTCGGCTACGCAAGCGGACGGGGGACGCCTGTCGTCGCTGTGCGCACCGACATCCGGCTCGCCGGCGACCACGCCGCTGCGCGGGTGAACCTGCAGGTCGAGCATTTCGTGACGCGCACCGGCGGCTCGCTCTGCGCGAGCCTCGAGGCCGCACTCGCGGTGCTCGGGAGCCTCTTGGGACAGCCACAGAGACCTGAAAAATGAGCGTCGTCGCACCTCTCCGAGTATCGTTGCCGGGCGATGCGATCGATCCTGCGCACTGTCGGCCTTGCGCTCGATGCGACCGCGCCTTCCTCGACGGCGCCCGAGCCAGCCCCGGAGGCGGTCGTGCCGGAGGCGCCGGGCGCCGCGCAGTTCTCGTCCGACGGTCGGCTGCTGGAGGAGGTCGACGCAGGCGAGCCGCACGGGGACGCATTGCGCCGGCGCCGTCTCGCCGCCTGGTCGCGCCGCGCCGAGCTGCGGCGCCAGATCGCCCGCCCGGGCGCGATCGTGTTCGCGCTCGTGGCAGCGGCGCAGGCGGTCGGCCTGAGCATGCAGGTGGCCAAGCTTCCGGACGAGACGTTCTGGCGCCCGCACGGGCCCGCCTGGTGGACCTTCAACGTCGCCGTGCTCGTCAGCTTCCTGCTGACGGTGGTGCTGGCGGGTACGCTCGCGCGCTCGCTCGCCGACCGGCGCGAGGATCTCGTGCTGCAGCAGCACTGCCGCTCGCTCGCCCGCTACTGCGCGCGCGCGACGGGTCTGGAGATCGATCACCTCGGCGTCCACGTCTGGTCGGTGCGCGACCCGCGCGTATGGCTGCTGCCTCGCTGGCTCACTGACTGCCTGATCGGTTCCGAGCCCTGTCCGACGGGCTGGCGCGCCCGCGTGCCGCGCGCGCCGTTTCTGGACCGCCGGGCGGCGTACACGTCCGAGCGGCGCGTCCATCCGACCTTCACCTTCACGCGCGACAAGGGGGTGATCGGACGCTGCTGGCGGCTCGAGCGCGAGCTCGTCGAGGACCTCGAGGTCCTGCGCGTGGCCGGTACGGCCGCCGAGTTCTACGAGCGCTTCCCGTACGACGTGCGCTACGGCCTCAGCTGGCGGCAGTGGTGGAACTCCCGCCATTTCTCGACGATCTGGGCGTACCCGCTGTTCGCCGGCCCGAAGGCGGCTCGCCACTTCGCCGGCTGCGTCTCGGTCGACCTCAAGTGCGATGGCCAGTTCGAGGCGCTGACGAGGCTCAGCTCGGACAAGAGCCCGGAACTCGACTCGATGCTGTGGGACTGTGCCGCGGTCCTGCGGGGCGACTGGCGTCCGACCTGGTGACTCAGGCGGGCCAGGCGGCGGACGCGACTCCCAGGGCCGCGCCGTGGAAGCCGATCGGCAGCAGCTCGCCCAGTCGCATCGTCGTCAGCTCGCCCTCGTGCGGGAACGCGACGAGCAGCTCGTCGTCGCCGAACTCGGCGAGTACCTGACGGCAGGCGCCGCACGGCGACAGCGTCGGCGCGTCGCCGGCGATCACGAGTGCGCGCAGCTCGCGATGGCCCTGCGCGACCGCCTGCGCGACCGCGACGCGCTCGGCGCAGATCGTCATCGAGTACGACGCGTTCTCGACGTTGGCGCCCGCGAAGACGGTCCCGTCTGCGACCAGCAGGGCGGCTCCGACGCGGAACTGCGAGTACGGGGCGTATGCACGCGCGCGCGCATCCTGTGCGAGCGCCTCGAGGCGCTGCAGGGTGGTGGTGTCGAGGGCATGCATGCCAACACCACCATAGTTGCTCGACCGGATCGCATCCGCGCCTCGTCTTGCGGTGGGCGCCGCGGTCACCCCGCCAGCTGTGCGATCGAGCACTCCCGCGGCAGCTTGTCCTCGCGCCAGCGCTGGAGCTTCGAGCCGTGGCGGATGCGATGCCCGCTGACGTGGTCGAACGAGATCTCGACGACGAGCTCGGGCCGCAGCGAGACCCACTCCAGCTCCTTCTCGCTCTTCCAGCGGCTCGGGTCGCCGTGGCCGCGCTCGCCGGTTCCGTACGGCGCGAGTCTGTCGACGAGCTCGCGTCTCTCCGCCGCCTTCAGCCCCGACGTGTGCCCCACTGTCCGCAGCTCGCCGGCCTCGTCGTAGAGCCCGAGAATCAGCGAGCCGACGGTGCGCTCCTCCTTGCCGGGGCGCCAGCCGATCACGACCGCGTCGATCGTGCGCACGCGCTTGATCTTCGCCATCCCCTCGCGCTCTCCGGGTCGGTAGGGCGCGTCGAGCCGCTTGGCGATCACGCCCTCGGCCGAGCGCAGCCATCGCTCCGCATCGGCGGCGCCGCGCACGCACGGCGTCAGCTCGACCGGCGGCGCGAACGGGAAGCCCTCCAGCTCCGCGCGCCGCTGCTCGAACGGCAGCTCCAGCAGCGCGCGGTCCTCGCTCGCGAGCAGGTCGAAGGCGAGGAAGCGCGCGGGCGTCTGCTCGCTCAGCAGGGCGATCCGCGAGGCGGCCGGATGGATGCGGTTCGACAGCGCGTCGAAGTCCTGCACGCCGTCCTCGCCGTCGATCACGATCTCGCCGTCGAGCACGTAGCGTCCGGGCGGGAAGCGCAGCTCGGGGAAGTAGCGCCCGAGCGGTCTGCCGCCGCGCGACTGCAGCGTCAGCTCATCCCCGTCCACGAACGCGAGCGCGCGGAAGCCGTCCCACTTGGGCTCGTAGGCCCATCCGGGCTCGTCGGGCAGCGCCGCGCGCGAGCGCGCGAGCTGCGGCGCGATCGGCGGAGAGAGAGGAAGCGCCACGGCGCGAGCGATCGTACCGAGCGCAGCTGCAGGACCACCGCCGCGCCGATCACGAGCGCTCCCCCGAGCAGCTGCACGGCTGTCAGCCGCTCGCCGAGCACCAGGAACGCGAGCACGCACGCGGCGGGTGGCTCGAGCATCGCCAGGATGCTGGCGCGTCCGGCGCCCACGCGCGCCACGCCGCCGAGGAACGCGGTGATCGCGAGCACCGTCGAGCAGACCGCGAGGGCGATCGCGCACGCCCATCCACGCCCGCTCATCGCCAGGTGCAGCGACCCGCCTGCCGACCCGGCGAGGACGAACGCGACGCTCGCGCCGCTGCAGAGCAGCGCTGTGAGCGTCAGCGGCGGGACGCGCGTTCCGACGACGCGTCCGGCGGCCAGCGCATAGCCGGCGTAGAGGACCGCGCTGCCGAGCGCGCAGGCGGTGCCCAGCGGGTCGAGCGCGCCGGCGCTGCCGCCCGCGAGCACGAGCGCGACGCCGCCCATCGCGAGCGCGAGCGCAGCCAGCCGGCGTCGGGAGGGCGCCTCGTGGCGCAGCGCGATCGCGCCGAGGACGACGAGCGCGGGGTACGCGAAGCCGAGCAGCTCGGTCAGCGACGCGTCGATTCGCGTCAGCGCCGTGAACGACAGCGCCGTCTGCCCCGCGTACAGCACGCCGAGCAGGAGCCCGACGAGCGCGTCGCGGCGGTGCAGCGCGCCGACGCCCGCGCCGATCGCCGCTGCCCACAGCAGCGCGGCGGCGAGCGTGAAGCGGACGGCGAGCAGGCTGACGGTCGAGACGCCGGCGGCGTGTCCGAGCTTGCCGAGGATCATCGCGCCCGCGAAGCAGACGGCGGAGCAGACGCACAGCAGCGCCCCCTCGCGCTCGCGGCGTCGGACGGGGTCGGCGGTGAGGGCGGTCGTCGACACGGCGCCGCACGTTAGGCGCACGCACGTCGCCACGGTAGCCTTGATCTGCTTCAGGATCCATAGGATCGAGCTATGACGCTTCAGCAGCTCCGGTACTTCGTCGCGGCGATCGAGCACGGCAGCTTCAGTGCGGCGGCCGACGCCCTGCATCTCGCGCAGCCGTCGCTCTCCGACCAGATCCGGCGGCTCGAGGCCGCGCTCGGCGTACCGCTGTTCGTGCGCACCGGGCGCCGACTGGTGCTGACCGAGGCGGGCCGTGCGCTGCGGCCGGCGGCGGAGGCCGCGCTCGCGGCGGCGGCGCACGCCGTCTCCTCCGTCGCCGAGGTGCGTGACGTCACCGGCGGCACCGTCACGTTCGGCACGTTCGGCGACGCTCCGAGCTGGCTGGTCGCCAACGTCGTCGCAGACTTCCTCAGACGCCATCCGGGCGTGCGCGTGCGCATCTTGGGGCTCAACTCCAGCGACGTCGCGGAGGAGGTGCGCGCCGGCCGGATCGAGGCGGCGGTCGTCGTGCTGCCGGTCGACGACGACGGGCTGGACGTCCGGCCGGCGCTGCGGGAGGAGGTGCTCTACGCCAGCGCGAGCCCCGCTCGCGTGCGCCGGCCGGTGCCGATCGAGCAGCTCGCGCACGTGCCGCTCGTCCTCTACGACGCGCGCTGGGGCGGTCAGGACCCGACGCGGCGTGCGCTTGCCGCGCGCGCCCAGCGCGCCGGGGTGCGGATCGAGCCGGCGATCGAGGTCGAGGCGATGGGCAGCGCGCTGGAGCTGGCCGCGCGAGGGGTCGGCGACACGGTCGTCTCGGCGCGGCACGCGCGCCGACGCGCGGGCTTTCCGGGTGTCCTGCGCACCGCTTCGTTCGCGGAGCCGCTGGAGGAGGCGTTCGCGTTCATCTCGCGCCGCGGCGTGCCGCTGTCGCCTGCCTCGCAGGAGCTCGTCGCGCTCGTCGAGCGGCAGCTGGACGCGCTGCGCGCGGCGTGACGCCCCGCGACCGCAGCGTCTAGGATCGTCGAGACGAGGCCGGCCCGGCCGGCGAAGCGCGGACGGAAGGGTGAGTGCAGGGTGCCGCACGACCACGCCACGGTCGCCGAGGAGGAGTACCTCCAGATGCTGTTCTGGCTCTATGAGGCCGGGCTGCCGATGACCGGGGCGAATCTCGCGCGGGCGATGCAGCTCTCGGCGCCGACCGTCCACGAGATGCTCGGCCGCCTCGAGCGCGACGGCTACATCACGCGCGGGGAGGACCGCATCGTCTCCTTCACCGAGGACGGCCGCCGCCACGCGGAGGAGATCACGAGCCGCCACCGGCTGATCGAGCGCTTCCTCACCGACGTCGTCGGCGTGCCCTGGGACGACGTCCACGAGGAGGCCGAGCGCATGGAGCACGCGATGTCGCCGCGCTTCGAGGCCTACGTGAAGGCCGCGATCGGCGGCGCGACGACGTGCCCGCACGGCCATCCGATCAACGTCGGCGAGCGGATCGTCGGCGTCCCGCTGGCCGACTGCGCGCAGGGCGCGCGCGTCAGAGTCCTGCGCTTCGAGAACGAGGCCGAGGACCTGCTCCACTACCTCAAGGACGCCGGCCTCGAGCCGGGCCTCGACGGTACGATCGCCGCCGTCGACGACGACCACGTCACGGTCGCATCCGCCGACGGCGAGCACGTCGTCACACGCAGCGTCGCGGAGACGGTCTCCGTCACCGCCGACCCCTCACCGCCGCCCCGCACGGCGCTGCCGAGACAGCTCGTGCTCGGCGGCCGCTACGGCCGCTAGCCAAGGGCAGCAGACGCCGATCGGGCGGATGGCGGCGCGGACGCACGCCGGGCCGGCCGCAAGCGGACGGCGCGCGGGTGGGCGGGGGACCGATCGGACCGGACCCGCCCGCCGGCCGCGCCGGGCCGCAAGCCGTCAGGCAGCCACGCCCACCGACCGCACAGCGTCGGCCAGGCGTGCCACGCCCGCCTCGATCTGCGCGACGGTCACGCCCGAGTACGCGAGGCGGAACGCGTTCTCGCCGCCGTCGAGCAGGAAGTCCGTGCCCTTGACGATCTGCACGCCGCGCTCGGCCGCCGCGGCGAACAGCGCGCCGCCGTCGCTCCCGTCGGGCAGCTCGACCCACAGGAAGTAGCCGCCCTGCGGCGCGACGAAGCGCGCCTCCGGCAGCTCGCGCGCGAGCGCCGCGCACAGCGCCTGCGCGCGCTCCTGCAGCGCGCCCTTCACACGCGCGACCGAGCGCTCGAACGCGGCGCCGCCCTCGGCGCGCACGAACTCGTTGACGATCGACTGGGCGACCATGCTCGGCGAGATGTACGTGTTCGTCGCGAGCTTGACGATCCGCGCGATCAGCTTCTCCGGACCGACGAGGTAACCGACGCGGATGCCCGGGCAGACGGTCTTCGAGAACGAGGACGCGTAGACGACGCGATCGGCGGAGTCGAGCGAGAGCATCGTCGGCAGCGGCTCGCCGCTGAAGCGCAGCTCGACGTACGGGTCGTCCTCGAAGATCGTCATGCCGGACTCGGCCGCGAGCGCGAGCAGCGCGCGGCGCTTCGCGCCCGAGAGCGTGGAGCCGGCGGGGTTCTGGAAGTTGGGGATGATGTGCGCGAGGCGCGGCTTCGCGCCCGCCTCGACCAGCGCCCGCACGCCGTCGACGTCGATCCCGTCCTCGTGCAGGTCGACCGGCCGCAGGTCGGCGCCGCGCGAGCGCAGCGACAGCAGCGTGCGGTCGTACGTGGGCTTCTCGACGACGACGACGTCGCCGTCCTCGACGAGCGCCTCGAACAGGAACGCATCCGCCTGCATCGAGCCGTTCGTGACGATCACCTGCTCCGGCGCCACCCCGTGCCGCTCGGCGATCCAGGCGCGCAGCGGTCTGTAGCCGATCGCCGTGCCGTAGGCGGTCGTGCCGGCGGGGTCGTTGGCGAAGGCGCGGTCGGCGGCGGCGCGCAGGCCGTCGACGTCGACGATGTCGAGCGACGGGGCGCCGCGGGCGAAGGAGATCGGAGCGGGTTCGGAAGCCATGGCTCCCAGACTACGCAACGCCGGCCGAGGCCGTCAGGCCGACAGGATCTCCATCGCGATCTCGGCCGTCTCGGTCGGCGTGCGCCCGACGCGGACGCCCTTCGCCTCAAGCGCCTCGGCCTTCGCCTTGGCGGTGCCGGCGGTGCCGGAGACGATCGCGCCGGCGTGGCCCATCGTCTTGCCGGGCGGCGCGGTGAAGCCGGCGATGTAGGCGACGACGGGCTTGGAGACGTTGGCCGCGATGTACTCGGCGGCCTCCTCCTCGGCGGAGCCGCCGATCTCGCCGCTCATCACGATCAGCTCGGTCTCGGGGTCGGCCTCGAACAGCTCGATCACGTCGATGAACGACGAGCCGGGGACCGGGTCGCCGCCGATGCCGACGATCGAGGAGTTGCCGAAGCCGCGCTGGGCCAGCTCGTTGCCGATCTGGTAGGTCAGCGTGCCCGAGCGCGAGACGACGCCGACGTTGCCCTGCTTGAAGAACGACGCCGGGATGATGCCGACGCTCGCCTTGCCGGGCGAGAGGATGCCGGGGCAGTTGGGGCCGACGAGGCGCACGTCGGGGGAGCGCTTGAGGTGTGTGTAGACGCGCAGCTCGTCATGCGCCGGGATGCCCTCCGTGATCGCGACGATCAATCTGACGCCGGCGTCCGCCGCCTCGAGGATCGAGTCGGCCGCGAAGCGCGGCGGGACGAAGATCATCGCCGTGTTCGCGCCGGCCCGCTCGACCGACTCGGCGATCGTGTCGAAGACCGGGATGCCCTCGACGTCCTGACCGCCCTTGCCGGGCGTCACGCCCGCGACGACCTGCGTGCCGTAGCGCTTGTTGTTCGTCGCGTGGAAGGTGCCCTCGCGGCCGGTGATGCCGGTGACGACGAGGCGCGTGTCGTTGTCGACCAGGACGCTCATGCGGCCACCCCGGAGCCCGCCGCCAACTCGACGACCTTCGCGGCCGCCTCGTCCATCGTCGCGGCGGTGGCGACGTTCGGCAGGCTCGCGTCGGCGAGCAGTCTGCGGCCCTCGACGTCGTTCGTGCCGTCGAGGCGCACGACGAACGGAACCTGCGGCTTGACGACGTCGAACGCCTCGATCAAGCCCTTGGCGACCTCGTCGCAGCGCGTGATGCCGCCGAAGATGTTGATCAGGACCGCTCTCACCTTCGGGTTGGAGAGGATCACCTCGATCGCGCTGACGATCGCGTCGGCCTTCGAGCCGCCGCCCGCGTCGAGGAAGTTGGCGGGGGCGCCGCCGGCGCCGGCGACGACGTCGAGCGTGCTCATGACGAGGCCGGCGCCATTCCCCAGAATTCCGATGTCGCCGTCGAGCTTGACGTAGGTCAGGCCCCGCTCGTGCGCCATCTGCTCCTGCGGATCCTCGGCGGAGGGGTCGCGCAGCGCGGCATTCTCCGGGTGCCGATACAGGGCGTTGCCGTCGAGCGTGACCTTCGCGTCGAGCGCGCGCACCTCGCGCTCGGGCGTCACGATCAGCGGGTTGACCTCGATCAGCATCGCCTCCTCGGCGATGAACGTCGCGTAGAGCTTCGCGAGCATCGCGCCGACCGGGCGGATCAGGTCCGCGGGGATGCCGGCCGCGAACGCGAGCTTGCGGCCGTGGAAGTCCTGGAAGCCGAGCAGCGGGTCGACGTGGAGTCTCGCGAGCGCCTCCGGCGTCTTCTCCGCGACCTCCTCGATGTCCATCCCGCCCTGGGTCGAGAGCATCACGAGCGGAGCCTTCGCCGCGCGGTCGAAGACGATCGAGGCGTAGTACTCCTCGGCGATCTCCGAGGCGCCCTCGATCCACACCTCGTGGACCGTGAAGCCCTTGATGTCCATCCCGAGGATGTCGCCGGCGTACCGCGTCGCCTCCGCTCTGTCCTTCGCGAGCTTGACGCCGCCGGCCTTGCCGCGCCCGCCGATCAGCACCTGCGCCTTGACGACGCACGGGTAGCCGATCTCGTCGGCGGCTGCGACTGCCTGCTCGACCGTGGCGGCCGGCTTGCCCGACGGCACCGGGATGCCGTGGCGGGCGAACAGCTGCTTGCCCTGGTACTCGAGCAGGTCCATTGCGGCGCGGCACGATACCCGACGCCGGGTCCCGGCGTCGCCAGCTTCCTGCAAGACGGCGCTCACGGCGCGCGATCCCGACTCCGGAAGGCATAATGCCCGGCCGATGCCGATTCCGAGAAACGTCACGTTCGTCACATTCGACGTCTACGGCACCCTCATCGACTGGGACACGGGCGCCTTCGACGCCTTCAGCAGAGAGGCGGCGCGCGACGGCTTCGAGATGGAGCGCGACGCGCTGATCCCGCTGTTCCACTCGATCCAGCAGCAGATCCAGGCCGGCTCCTACGAGCTCTACGCGGAGGTGCTGCGTCGCACCGCCGTCCAGATCGCCGAGGAGCTCGGCTGGCCGCTCGAGCCCTCGCGCAGCGGCTTCCTGCCCGACTCCGTGCAGCGCTGGCCGGCCTTCAGAGAGGCCAACCCGGTGCTCCAGAGACTCGCGAGAGCGGGCGTCAGAATCGGTCTGATCGCGAACATCGACGACAAGCTGCTCGGCCTCACCCGCCGCCACATCCCGCACGACTTCGACCTCGTCGTCACCGCGCAGCAGGTGCGCTCCTACAAGCCGGACCCCGCGCACTTCAAGGAGTGCGAGCGCCGCGTCGGCGGCAAGAGAGGCTGGGTCCACATCACGTCGAGCTACCACCACGACGTCGAGCCCTGCGTGAAGGGCAGAATCCCGGTCGTCTGGGTCAACCGCAGCAGAGCGCAGCTCGAGTCGGGGCAGAAGAGACCCGACCTGGAGGTCTCGAGCCTCCGCGAGGCCGTCAGAGCGCTCGGGCTCTCCTGACGCTGCTGCCCGCGATGCGCGCGGTCGCGGTTCACGAGGACGTCGTCGTCGCGATCGGCGCGATCTGGAAGACGACCTGCACCGCCGTGCGCGCGGGCGACGAGGCGTTCCTGGTCGACTCGCCGATCCTGCCGGAGGAGCTGGAGGCGCTGCCCGCCCTGCTCGAGCAGGCCGGCTTCGCGATCTCGGGGCTGATCGTGACGCACGCCGACTGGGACCATCTGCTCGGCCGCTACGCGTTCCCCGAGGCGTCCGTCGGCGTCGGCGAGACGACCGCGGCCCGCCTCGCCGCCGAGCCCGGCGCCGCCCAGCGCGAGCTGCGCGAGTTCGACGAGCAGTACCTGATCGACCGCCCGGGGCCGCTGTCGCTGCCGGGCGTGCAGGCGCTGCCGGTGCCGGGTTACTGCGCGCTCGGCGAGCGCGAGCTGGAGCTGCATCCGGCCGACGGCCACACCGCCGACGGCACCGCGATCTGGATCCCGTGGGCCGGCGTGCTCGTCTGCGGGGACTACCTCTCGCCGGGCGCGATCCCGGAGCTGTCGCCGTCCTCCTCGCTCGACGCGTACCTCGCGACGCTCCGCCGCCTCGCCCCACTCGTCGAGCAGGCGACGGCCGTCGTGCCCGGCCACGGCGAGCCGCTCGACGCACCGCGCGCCGCGGCGATCCTGCGCGAGGACCTCGCGTACGTCGAGGCCCTCGCCGGCGACGACCCGGCCTCCGCGCCGCTCCCGATCGCCCGCCGCGACGGCGGCAACCGCAAGCTGCACGAGTACAACGTCAGCCTGCTCGGCTGAGCTCCGCCCCCCGCGCGCCCGGCGCCACGGCGTGCGCTGTCGGCATCGAGGGGGAGGGGTTTCGGGGGTCGGCGCGCTCCCTGAGTTGCCGCGATCCCCAGTCGACCGTGGTCCGAACACCACCTGTGTCACTTTGGGGGTCGTATCGGAACCCAAAAACGGCACAGATCATCGCCGAGCGGCCGGTTCCGCTCCCCTCGATGCCCAAACGGACACCGCGTCGGGCGCGGCGGGCGCCCGAGCGGAGCGCCAGCTACTCGGAGACCGTCGAGGTGATCGTCGCGATCGGGTCGCCGGCGGAGATCGCGGCGCCCTCGACGATCGGGAGCTCGGCGACGATGCCCGCCTTGTGGGCGGTGATCTCGTTCTCCATCTTCATCGCCTCGATGATGCAGAGCAGCTGGCCCTCCTCGACCGAGTCGCCCTGTCTCACCTTGACTCTCCACATGTTGCCCTGCAGCGGCGAGGGGAGCGTGTCGCCGCCGACGGCGCCTCCGCCCCTCTTGCGCTCGCGCGGTCTGCGCGGGCCGGCGCCGGCGGGCGCGGAGCCGTTCATCGCCACCACGCCGCCGAACGCCGGCGGCGGCCCGATCACTCTCACGTCGAAGCGCCGGCCGGAGACCTCGACCGTGTAGGTCTGCTCGACCTTCTCGCCCTCGTCGTCGCCCTCAGCGGGCGGGACCGGCTCGAACGCAAGGGCTCTCAGCCATCTCTTGTCCTCGACGAGGTCGCGGCACGTCTCCGCGTTGGCCCACTGTCTCGTCGCCAGCAGCGCCTTGTGGAACGGGATCAGCGTCTTCAGCTCGGTGATCTCGAATTCGTCGAGCGCGCGCAGCATGCGTCTCGTCGCCGCCTCGCGGTCGGAGTCCCACACGATCAGCTTCGCGACCATCGGGTCGTACATCGGCGAGACCTCGCCGCCCGGCCCGACGCCCGAGTCGACGCGCACGCCCGGCCCGCTCGGCTCGACGTAGGCGCCGATCTTCCCCGGCGCCGGCGCGAAGTTCTTCGACGCGTCCTCCGCGTTGATGCGGCACTCGATCGCGTGGCCGCGCAGGACGACGTCCTCCTGCTTCACCGACAAGGGCTCGCCGGCGGCGGCGCGCATGCCCTCCTTGACGATGTCGATGCCGGTCGTCATCTCGGTCACGCAGTGCTCGACCTGGACGCGCGTGTTCATCTCCAGGAAGAAGTACTCGCCGTCCTGGAGCAGCCCCTCGATCGTGCCGGCGCCGACGTAGTTCACCGCCGCCGCCGCGTCGGTCGCGACTCTGCCGATGTGCGCGCGCAGCGCCTCGTCGACAGCAGGCGCCGGCGACTCCTCGATCAGCTTCTGGTGGCGACGCTGGACCGAGCAGTCGCGCTCGCCGAGGTGGATCACGCTGCCGTGCCTGTCGGCCAGGACCTGCACCTCGACGTGGCGCGGGTCGGGCAGGTAGCGCTCCAGGTAGACGGTCGGGTCGGAGAAGAACTTCTCGCCCTCGCGCGAGGCGCCCTCGAAGGCGGCCTCCAGCTCGTCGTCGGAGAGCGCGACGCGGAAGCCCTTGCCGCCGCCGCCGCCCGCCGCCTTGACGGCGACCGGGAAGCCGATCGTGTCGGCGATCACCTTGCGCGCGGCTCTCACGTCGGCGACCGGCTCGGTCGTGCCCGGCACGATCGGCACGCCCGCCTTCTGCATCAGCTCGCGGGCCGCGGTCTTCGAGCCCATCGCCTCGATCGCGCTCGCCGGCGGACCGATGAAGACGATCCCGGCGCTCTCGCACGCCGCGGCGAAGGCGGCGTTCTCGGCCAGGAAGCCGTAGCCGGGGTGGATCGCCTCGGCTCCCGATCTCTTCGCGACGTCGATGATCTTCTCGATCGCGAGGTAGGACTCGGCCGCTGGGCCCGGGCCGATCAGGTACGCCTCGTCCGCGCGCTTGACGTGGATCGCGTCGCGATCCAGCTCGGAGTAGACGGCGACGGACGCGACGCCCAGCTCCTCGCAGGCGCGGATGACGCGGACCGCGATCTCGCCGCGGTTGGCGATCAGAACCTTCGAGAACATGCGGGGCGGAAGGATAACGTGACCCTTCACCTACCGGTCACCCGGTGCGCGGCTCAGGCACTCGGCGCCGCGATCAGCCCGGCGCCGACGGTGTCGTTGCTCGCCTCGTCGATGAGGATGAAGCTGCCCGTCTCACGGTTGCGGGCGTAGGGGTCGAACACGAGCGGCGCGCTGAGTCGCAGCCGCACGTGGCCGATCTCGTTCAGCGCGAGCCCGTGCGAGTTCTGCTCGCGCGCGAGCGTTTCGACGTCGAGGTGCCAGTCGACGTCGTCGACGACCGCGCGCACCGCGCGGGTCGTGTGCTTGAGCGCGTAGCGCCCGCCGGGCTTCAGCGGCACGTCGCTCATCCAGCAGACGGTCGCCGCCAGCTCGCGCGCGACGGTCGGCGGGCTCGCTTCCCCAGCCCGCGCGATCAGGTCCCCGCGCGAGACGTCGAGGTCGTCCTCCAGCAGCAGCGTCACCGACTGCGGCGGGAACGCCTCCTGCAGCGGGCCGTCGAGCGTGTCGATCCCGGCCAGGCGCGTCGTGCGGCCGGACGGCAGCACGACGACCTGCTCGCCCGGCGTCAGCACGCCGGCGGCGATCTGGCCGGCGTAGCCGCGGTAGTCGTGGTGGCGCTCGTCGTTCTGCGGGCGGACCACCCACTGGACCGGGAAGCGCCAGTCCTCGAGGTTCTTGTCGCCGGCGATCTCGACGGTCTCCAGATGGTGCAGCAGCGTCGGGCCGTCGTACCACTCCATGTTCGTCGAGGGCTCGACGACGTTGTCGCCCTTCAGCGCGCTGATCGGGACGAACGTGGCCTCGGCGAACTCCAGCCCCGCCGACCACGTGCGGAAGTCCTCCACGATCGCGTCGAAGACCGCCTGGTCGTAGTCGACGAGGTCCATCTTGTTGACGGCGACGACGAGGTGCGGGGTGCGCAGCAGCGCGCTGATCGCCGCGTGGCGGCGCGACTGGCGCACGAGCCCGTTGCGCGCGTCCACGAGCACGAGCGCGAGGTCGGCGGTCGAGGCGCCGGTGACCATGTTGCGCGTGTACTGCTCGTGGCCGGGGCAGTCGGCGATGATGAAGCGCCGCTTGTCGGTCTGGAACGAGCGGTAGGCGACGTCGATCGTGATGCCCTGCTCGCGCTCGGCGCGCAGGCCGTCGGTCAGCAGCGCGAGGTTCAGCTCGCCGTCGCCGCGGCGCTCGCTCGTCTCCTTCACGTGCGCGAGCTGGTCGGCGAGGATCGACTTCGCGTCGTGCAGCAGGCGCCCGATCAGCGTCGACTTGCCGTCGTCGACCGAGCCGGCGGTCGCGAAGCGCAGCAGCTCGGTCTCGGCGATCCGCTGATCCGCCGACGCGTTCCCGTTGGACTCGTGCAGGATCGACACTAGAAGTAGCCCTCCCGCTTGCGATCCTCCATCGCCGCCTCGGTGACGCGGTCGTCGGCGCGCGTCTGGCCGCGCTCGGTCAGGTCGGTCGCGGCGATCTCGGCGACGACCTCCTCCAGGGTGGCGGCCGTCGAGGCGACCGCGCCGGTGCACGTCATGTCGCCGACGGTGCGGTAGCGGACGGACTCGGTGAAGACCTCCTCGCCGTCGATCAGCTCGACGAACTCGCTGGCGGCGTAGAGCATCCCGTCGCGCGCGAACACCTCGCGCTCGTGCGCGAAGTAGATCGGCGGCAGCTCCAGCCGCTCGCGCTCGATGTACTGCCAGACGTCGAGCTCGGTCCAGTTCGATATCGGGAACACGCGCACGTGCTCGCCCTTGCGCACGCGCCCGTTGTAGAGCTGCCACAGCTCAGGCCGCTGCGCCTTCGGGTCCCACTGGCCGAAGTCGTCGCGGAAGGAGAAGATCCGCTCCTTCGCGCGGGCGCGCTCCTCGTCGCGGCGCGCGCCGCCGAACGCGGCGTCGAAGCCGTGCTCCTCGATCGCGTCGAGCAGCGTGACGGTCTGCAGGCGGTTGCGCGAGGCGCGCGGGCCGCTCTCCTCGACCGCGCGGCCCCTGTCGATCGACTCCTGCACGGAGGCGACGATCAGCCGCTCGCCGATCGCGTCCACGAGCCGGTCGCGGAACGCGATCACCTCGGGGAAGTTGTGGCCGGTGTCGACGTGCATCACCGGGAACGGGAAGCGCGCCGGGCGGAACGCCTTCTCGGCGAGGCGCAGCAGCACGATCGAGTCCTTGCCGCCGGAGAACAGCAGCACGGGCCGCTCCAGCTCGGCGGCGACCTCGCGCATGATGTGGATCGCCTCGGCCTCGAGGGCGTCGAGATGCGAGAGCTCGTGGGTCATGCGTGTTCGGGTGTCGGGGCGGGTGCGGGTGGCTTGGGCGGCTCGACGGCGGGAAGCGCCGCATGCGAGCGATCGGAGAGGCGCCGCCGCCCGTAGTGCTGCGCGACGAACGCGAGCGCGACGGCGGCCGGCGCGATGAAGATGACAGAGATCGGGTAGTGCGCGCCGGCCTTGTTGAACAGCGCGAGGCCGGCCGCCAGCAGCACGACGCCGAGGGCCGGGCGCAGCGCCCCGTCCGGCAGTCTCGTCGCGAGGTTCGAGCCGATCCACACGCCGGGGATCGAGCCGATCAGGATCGTGCCGGCGAGCCTGAGATCGACGTTGCCGCTGACCAGGTGCGCGATCGAGGCGACCCACAGCAGCAGCGCGGCGTGGAAGACGTCGGTCCCGACGACGCGGCGCGGAGTGAGGCGGTAGACCATGATCAGCCCGACGGCGATCAGCGCGCCGCTGCCGGCGGAGGTGAGACCGAGCACGAAGCCGACGCTCACGCCGATCCCCACCGCCGCGACCTTGTGGCGGCGATCGAACGGCTCGACCGTCTCGCGCTCGCCTCTGACATGTCTCAGCAGCGCGCGAGCGAGCACTGCGACGCTCGTCAGCAGCAGCGCGGCGCCGACCATCGTCAGCAGCGTGTCGTCGAACGTGCCTCTGCCGAGCGACCTCTCCAGCACGTGCAGCACGTAGACGCCGCCGAGCGCGCCGGGGATCGAGCCGGCCGCAAGCCACAGCGCGATCGTCATGTCGACGGTGCCCTTGCGGAAGTGGCGCCAGCCGCCGACCGTCTTCGTCACGGCCGCATAGGCGAGGTCGGTGCCGATCGCGGTCGTCGGCGCGGTGCCGAAGACGAGGATCAGCGCAGGGGTCATCAGCGAGCCGCCGCCGACGCCTGTCGTGCCGACGAGCACGCCGACTCCGAAGCCGAACGCGATGACGAGTGGCCAGTCCATTCCCCGAGTCCCCTTGCCCAGTGTGCCGACCCGGGGGTCAGCCGTGCAACCCGCACTCGAGCTTGTCGGAGCCGGCCCAGCGCCCGCTGCGGTCGCTCGCCGGAACGGTGCAATGGGTGCAGCCGATCGACGCGTAGCCGCGGTCGTGCAGCGGGTTGTAGGGCAGGTCGTTCGCGTGGATGTGCCGCCACACGTCTCTCTCGCTCCAGTCGGCGAGCGGGGCGGCCTTCCAGATGCCGTGCTTCTCGTCCCAGCCGATCTTCGGCGTGCCGGCGCGCGTGGGGGCCTGGTCGCGGCGCACGCCGACGATCCAGGCGTCGACCCCGGAGAGGATCTCCTTCAGCGGCGTGACCTTGCGGATCGCGCAGCAGCGGTCGGGCTCGCGGGCCCACAGCGCGTCGCCGTATTCGGCGGCCTGCTGTTCGAGCGAGATCCCGGAGGCGGGCTCGATCTCGATCCCCCAGCGCTGCTCCATCGCCCTCCACGTCTCATACGTCTCGGGGAACAGCACGCCTGTGTCGAGCGTGAAGATGCGCGCGCGCGGCTCGACCTTCATCAGCAGGTCGATCAGCACCGACTCCTCCTGCTGGAAGGAGGAGGCGAGCAGCAGGCGCGGGTGGAAGCGCTCGACCATCCGCGCGACGACCTCCTCGGCGGACAGCGACTCGGCGCCGTCGGTGAGCCGCTCGTCGATCGGGGCGCTCGTGCTCATGGACGAATGAAAATAGCAAAACCCGAGCGGGTTTATGCTTATTATGACCCACGGCTGACGCCGAGCAGCGCCGGCAGCGCCGGCATGTCCGCAAACGGCTCCGCGCCGGCCGCGCGCAGGTCCTCGGCGCCGCTCGCCCCGGCATAGCCGAGCACCCGCATCCCGGCCGCGACGCCGGCCTGCACGCCGGCCGGGCTGTCCTCGACTACGACGGTCTGCGCGGGATCGAACCCCATCGTCGCCGCGGCGTGCAGGAACAGGTCGGGCGCCGGCTTGCCGTGCGCGACGTCCTCGACGCTGAAGATCGACGCCTCCGGGAAGCGGCCGCGCAGCCCGGCGGCGCCCAGCCCGCGGCGGATCCGCTCGTGGTCGCCGCTCGAGGCGACGCAATACGGGATCGCCGCCGCGTCCAAGGCGTCGAGCGCGCCGACGATGCCGGCGACCGGTCGCAGGTCGGCGTCGAAGGCGGTGAACAGCGCCGCGCGGTAGCGCTCGCGCAACCCGGGCCACGGCGGCTCCCCACCGCGCCGCGTGCGGATCACGTCGAGCCCGTGCTCCCACGAGCGGCCCTTGAAGTCGCGGTCGACGTCGGCCTGCGTCGTCGGTAGCCCCAGCTCGGTCAGCAGCTCGGCGAGGATCGGCCCGGCGATCCGCTCGCTGTCGACGAGCACGCCGTCGCAGTCGAAGACGACCGCTCGCGCGGGCTCGTGTCGGGGAGCGGCGTTCAGCGGCCCCACGGGTGAGAGTCGCCCCACGCGGCTGGCGCCTCGTCCTCGCGCGCGACGCCCTCCAGCAGCGCGGTGCGCGTCCAGCGGTCGAGCCGCTGCGGCGCCGCCACGACGACCGGCGCCGTCTCGCGCATGAAGCGCTCGAGCGCAGCCACGACTGCGGCGGCCTCCTCCGGGGATGCCGACGGCGCGACGATGGCGAGCTGCGGGCGGCGGTTCACGCGCAGGAGGTTACTCGGGTATCACTCGGCGCAGCGTCCAGCGAAACCGAGGAGCCGTCCCATGAGCAGCCCGACCCAGCTCGTCACCGGCGTCGACTTCGTCTTCCTGCCCACGCGGGATTTCGAGGCGTCGGCGCGCTTCTACGAGACGACCCTCGGCCTGACGTGCTCGGCCCGCTACGAGAGAGTTCCCGGCGGCGAGTTCGACACGGGGTCGCTGACGCTCCAGATCCTCGACGCGGCCGCGATCGGCCGCGAGTTCCAGCCCAGCCAGGCACCGATCGCGCTGCACGTCGACGACGTCGCGACCGCGCGCTCCGAGCTGGAGGCGCGCGGCGTCGAGTTCCTGGGCGAGACGATCGACAGCGGCGTCTGCCACATCGCCCCGTTCCGCGACCCGGACGGCAACGTGCTCCTGCTCCACCACCGCTACGCGCCGCGCTGAGGCGGATCGTCATCCGCGGTCAGACCGCGCACTCCCCCTCGCCGCGGATCACCTCGAACGGCACGTTCTTCGTCCAGTCCATGAACAGGTTCATGTTCTCGAGGTTGAACTCGGCGGGCATCGCCAGCTCGCGCACCTGGTCTTCGAACGGCTTCGTGCCGACGCGCTCGGCGAACGCGTTGAACTCCTCGCCGTCCGTGCGCTCGGACTCGTAGAAGCGGATCCAGCGCTCGACCGCCTCCGGCACGCGCTTGCTCGGCAGGCGCAGTCTGAGGCGCGCGCCGTACTGGACGCCGCCGCCCTCGTATCTGCCGCCGATGTGCGGGATCGAGGCGGGGATCGTCTTGTCGCCGACTCTGATCGAGGCGCCGTAGAAGCCGATGTTCGCGATGTGGTGCTGGCTGCACCCGTTCGGGCAGCCGGACATCTTGACGTGGATGCGCTTCGTCAGCGGGTCCTCGATGCCCATCGCGTCGATGCGCTCCTTGACGGCGGCGTTGAGGCCCATCGAGCTGGTGATGCCGAGCTTGCAGGAGTCGGTGCCGGGGCACGAGACGACGTCGGAGACCTCGTCGGCGCCGGCGTCGCCGAGGTCGAGCGCCTGCAGGCGCGTCCACACGTCGTAAACGGACTCGTCGCGGACCCAGCGCAGCAGCAGGTTCTGGTGCACTGTCGTGCGCGCGTAGCCGCCGGTGAACTCGCGCATGATCGCCGCGAGCCCGCGGAACTGCTCGGGCGAGAGGTCGCCGCGCGTGATCTTGACCTGGACCGTCGAGAAGCCCGCTTGACGCTGCGCATCCACGTTGGCGGCGCGGAAGCGCTCGAACTCGGAGAGGTCGCCGTTCGGCGTGCCGTAGCTCGCCGGCGCGGCCGGCGCGTTGGCCTCCTCGTCGTGGACGAACAGCAGCGGCGTGGGATCGAAGTCGCGCTCGTCCACCCAGTCGCCCTTCAGCTCCTCCTCGACCTGGGCGCGCAGCTCGTCGATGCCGTACTTGTCGACGAAGACCTTGATGCGCGCGCGGGCGCGATTGACGCGCAGCCACTCCTGGCGGTCGAAGATGCGCAGGACGGCCTCGGTGACCTTGATGTACTCGCCGTCGTCGGCCGCGACGAAGTCGTAGAGGACCGGGGCGACGCGCGCCATGATCGAGGTGCCGCCGCCGACGAGCATCTGGAAGCCGCGCACGCCGTCGCGCTCCTTCGCGATGAAGGCGACGTCGTGGATGCCGGAGATCGCGCGGTCGGCGTCGGAGCCGGTGAACGACGTCTTGACCTTGCGCGGCATGCCCTGAGTCGTGGGGTGGCGCACGAAGTAGCGCACGTAGGCGCCGGCGTACGGGGTCGGGTCGAACACCTCGTCGGGGTGCACGCCGGCCCACGGGTCGCCGGTGACGTTGCGCATCGTGTTGCCGCAGCCCTCGCGGCTGGAGAGGCCGGCCTCGCTGATCATGCGGATGTACTGCGCCGCGTCGGGCAGCGGGACGTGGTGGACCTGGATGTTCTGGCGCGTCGTGACATGGCCCTTTCTGAGCGGCACGTACTGCTCGATCGCGTCGGCGAACGTCTCCATCTGCTCGGGGCTCACGCCGCCCCACGGCAGCTTCACACGGACCATCTGGACGTCGGGCTGGCGCTGCCCGTAGACGCCCTGTCTGAGGCGGAACTTGATGAACTCGTCCTCCTGGAGCTCGCCTCTCAGGAAGCGCGTCGACTCGGTGTCGAAGTCGTCGAACTCGCGCTCGAGGATCGGGATGACGTGCCCCGGGACGTCCTGGACGACCTCGGGGTTGTCGAGCGACCCGGCGCGGCCGGGGTGCTTGCTCTGCTCGTGGACCGAGGTCGGCTCCATGCGCTGCGTGCCTCCTTCGCGGGACGGAAACGGGGCGCGGCTCGGCCGCGCGAGCGCCAAAGGTAGCAAACCCGGGTCTGTTTCGGGGGTTTAGGCTGTCGCCGCTACGACGTCCGTCTGCGCGAAGTCGTCGCCCTTGTAGAGCAGGGGCCGCCCGGTCGTGATCGCCAGCGCGTAGCTGAAGCAGTCGCCGAAGTTGAGCTCGCGGGTGAGCGGCCCCTTCCACGGCATCGATGCCGCCCGACGTGTGCGTGTTGCCTCAGTCGTCCGCGACCGGCAGGCCCGCGTCGAGCCAGGCCAGCATGCCGCCCGCGAGGTTGTGGGCGTCGTAGCCGGCGGTCCGCAGCGCCGCGACCGCCATCGCCGAGCGAGAGCCGCTGCGGCAGTAGATCAGCGCGGGCCGGGCCGGATCGATCTCGCCGGCGCGGACGCTCAGCTCGTCGAGCGGGATCAGCACGTCGCCCTCGATCACGCCGTCGGGGCGCTCCTCGGGCGTGCGCACGTCGACGACCTGCCAGCCACCGTCGCGCAGGCGCGCGACAGCCTCGGCGGGAGTGAGGTCGGAGACGTCGGTCGTCATCGCCCGAGAGGGTAGACGGTCGCCTCCGCCGCCCTTCGCGCGATCATGCCGCCGTGCTGCGGGAGATCAGAAACGCCAGCTGGTCGCGGCGCCTGAGCCTGCTGGGCTGGCGGCACGAGCTGACGATCGGGCGCGTGAGGCTTCCCGCCGCGTGGAGCACCCGGACGCTCGCGCTGCTGCAGGCCGAGCAGCGCGAACGTCCAGTCTGCCTGCTCGTCGCAGACGGCCGAGCGTACTGGTGGTTCGAGGACGCCTGCTACTGGGTGGAGGAGCAGCTCGAGCCCGACGACGTGCTCGCGCTCGTGCGCGACCGCGACCGCCGCCGCAAGCGCAAGCTCGAGCGCGCGCACACGGCGCTCGCGCTCGAGCGCGAGCCGGTGCGGCGACGCGAGCCGATCCCACGCGCGGTACGCCTTGCCGTCTTCGAGCGCGACGGCGGCCGCTGCGTCGAGTGCGACTCGACGTTCGATCTCCAGTACGACCACGTCATCCCCGTCTCGATGGGCGGCGCGACGAGCGTCCAGAACCTGCAACTGCTGTGCGCGCCGTGCAACCAGCGCAAGGGCGGCGCCCTCTGAGGCGGGCGCGTCAGCGGGCCTGAGCTGCGGCGGCCGCGTCGGCGCCGACCGCCTCCTGCACGCTGCTCAGCCCTGCCTCGCGCACGTGCTGCACGAGGCCCCGGTTGATCCGCCGCGGCCACAGGGGTCCGCCGTAGACGAAGCCCGTATATGCCTGCACGAGCGTCGCGCCGGCGCGGATCCGCTCCCACGCGTCTTCGGCGGTCTCGATCCCGCCGACCGCGATCAGTGTGACGCGGCCGCCGGTGCGCTCGTGCAGGCGCCGCAGCACCGCGAGCGCGCGCGGCTTCAGCGGCGCACCGGAGATGCCGCCTGCGCCGATCGCTTCGGCGGCGCCGGGCGCGCGCAGGCAGCCTCGGTCGATCGTCGTGTTCGTCGCGATCAGCCCGTCGAGCTGCTCGCGCAGCGCGAGCTCGGCGATCGCGTCGAGGTCCTCGTCGCTCAGGTCGGGCGCGATCTTGACGAGCAGCGGCACCGAGCATGACGCCTCCGCGAGCGCCGCGCGCACCGCCGCGATCAGCACGGCGAGCCGGTCGACCGTCTGGAGGTCTCGCAGGCCGGGCGTGTTCGGCGAGGAGACGTTGAGCACGAGGTAGTCCGCGAACGGGGCGAGCCGTCGCACGCTCGCCTGGTAGTCGGCCTCCACGTCCTGCGCTGCTCTCGTCTTGCCGACGTTGACGCCGACGACCGGGCCGGCCCCGCCGCGCGCGCGCAGGCGCGCCTCGGCGGCGGCCGCGCCGGCGTTCGGGAAGCCCATGCGGTTCACGAGCGCACGCTCGCGCGTCAGGCGGAACACGCGTGGATGCGGATTGCCGGGCTGGCCGTGTGCGGTGATCGTCCCGACCTCGACGCAGCCGAAGCCGAGCGTCGCATAGGCGTCGAAGCCGGTCGCGTCCTTGTCGAAGCCGGCCGCGAGCCCGAGCGGGGTCGCGAAGTCGCAGCCGAGCGCGCGGACGCGCAGCGCCGGCTCGCGCGGTGCGAGCAGGGCGCGCAGCAGGCGCCGCAGCGGGGCGATCCCACTCACGGTGCAGAGGGCGCGCGCGGCGAGGCGGTGCACGCGCTCCGCGTCCAATCGCGAGAGGAGCAGCGTGTAGAGCAGCCGGTAGATCACCCGGCGCGTGAGCGTAGCGCAGGGAACAGCGCCGCTCCGGGCAGCTGCGCGGGGTCGAGCGCGACCGGCGCGGGAGCGTCCAGCTCGATCACGCGGAAGCCGTGGATCCGCGTCTCGGCGTGCCGTGGGAAGGCGGTGAGCAGGCTTGCGACGAGCGGCGCGTCCACGGCGTGGAGGTCGCGGCGGCCGGCGCTGCGCGCGGGCTCGACGACGAGCCAGGCCCTGCTCGTCACGAGCGTCGCAGCCGCGGGCGCGCGGTGCAGGTAGAGCGCCGCTACCGGCTCGCCGAGCGGCGTGAGCACGATCACCGGCCGCTGCGGCCCGCGCGCCTCGACCCGGGCGATCGCCGTTCGCCAGTCGGCGTTCTCGTACGGCCAGCTCGCCTGCGTCCACAGCGTCGTCGCGAGCCCGAGCGCGATCAGCGCCGCGAGCGGCGCGGCGCGCAGCCGCAGCAGCGCGGGCGCGGCGAGCGCCGCCAGGAGCGGCCAGGCGAACAGCACGTTGCGCACGTCGAAGCGGTCGTAGCCGCCAGTCGCCGCAAGCGCGAACGGGACCAGCAGCCCGATCGCGGCCAGCGCGAGCAGTGCGCGTGCTCCCTTCGCGGCCGCTGGGCCGCGCGCGCGGCGCGCAGTCAGCCACGTGCCGAGCGCGAGCGCGGCGAGTGCGAGGAGGAGCATCGCCGCCTCCAGCCACGCGCGCGGCACGTTGGGGCCGGCGGCGAACTGGCGTGCGAGCTGCTCGAGCCGACCAGTCAGGCTCGCATCGCCGATGAACGCCGCGCGGTCGTCGCCCGTCTGCTCGCGCAGCAGGCCGATCAGCGGGACGAGCGCGAGCAGCACGGCGCCGCCGGCGACCAGCGCGCGCCGCCGGGCGGCGGGCCGCAGCCACAGCAGTGCGAGCAGCTCGGCAAGCACGACGAAGCCGCCGAACCAGTGGGTCCAGACCGCGGCGGCGGCAGCGAGCGCCCACAGCGCGAGGCGCCGCCACGCCGGCGTCTCGAGCACGAGCGCGAACGCCCACACGCTCAGCAGCCCCGTCAGCACGAGCAGGCCGTAGGCGCGCGCGTCGAGCGCGTACCAGCTCATCAGCGGGGAGACGGCCAGCAGCGCGGCGACCGCAAGCGCCGCAGCCTCCCCGGCGAGGCGGCGCAGCGCCGCATACGCAATCGGCACGGCCGCGACGAGCGCGAGCGCCGAGACGGTGCGCAGGGCGGCCGCGCCGTCACTGCTCACGAGTCTCGTCCAGGCCCAGCTCAGCAGGTAGAACAGCGGCGGCGTCGACTCGCTCGCGCCGATCCGGTGCCACAGCTCGCCGAGCGAGCCTGCCTGCATGACGTGGGCGGTGTACGTCTCGTCGAACCACAGCGACTGCGTCGCCAGGAACGGCAGTCGCAGCGCGGCGGCGACCGCGGTGGCGAGCGCGAGCAGGCCGGCGACGAGGCGTCCGTCGAGCGGGTCCGACGTGCGGCCGGCCGGGGGCGAGTGCGCGAGCGTGCGCGGCACCGCGCGGAGGCTACAGCGGGATGTTGCCGTGCTTGCGCTTCGGGCCCGGCTCGCGCTTGGTGAGCAGGGTGCGGAGCGCGGCGATCAGCTTCGGGCGCGTCTCGTGCGGGACGATCACGTCGTCGATGTAGCCGCGCTCGGCCGCCGAGTACGGGTTGGCGAAGCGCGCCTTGTAGTCCTCCATCAGCTTTCTGCGGCGCTCTTCCGGCGTCGGCGAGGAGGCGATGTCGCGTCGGTAGACGATGTTGACCGCGCCCTCCGGTCCCATCACGGCGATCTCCGCCTGCGGCCACGCGAAGTTGAAGTCCGCGCCGAGGTGCTTGGACGCCATGACGTCGTAGGCGCCGCCGTAGGACTTGCGCGTGATCAGCGTGATCTTCGGGACCGTCGCCTCGGCGTAGGCGTAGAGCAGCTTCGCGCCGTGGCGGATGATCCCGCCCCACTCCTGCGCGGTGCCGGGCAGAAAGCCGGGCACGTCGACCAGCGTGACGATCGGGACGTTGAACGCGTCGCACGTGCGCACGAAGCGCGCGCCCTTCTCGGAGGCGGCGATGTCGAGCACGCCGGCGAGCGAGGACGGCTGGTTGCCGACGATCCCGACCGCGTAGCCGTCAAGGCGCGCGAAGCCGCAGACGATGTTCGTCGCGAAGTGCTCGTGCACCTCGAGGAACTCGCCGTCGTCCACGACGAGACGGATCACGTCGCGCATGTCGTACGGCTTGTTCGGCGCGTCCGGAACGACCGTGTCCAGCTCCGGGTCCATCCGCTGCGGGTCGTCCGTCGGGTGGACGTGCGGCGGCATCTCCAGGTTGTTGGAGGGCAGGAAGCTGAACAGGTAGCGCGCGTCATCGAGGCACGCGTCCTCGTCCTCGGAGGCGAAGTGCGCGACGCCCGACTTCGTGTTGTGCGTCATCGCGCCGCCGAGCTCCTCGAACGTCGGCTCCTCGCCGGTCACCGTCTTGATGACGTCGGGACCGGTGATGAACATGTGCGAGGTCTCCTTCACCATGAAGATGAAGTCGGTGATCGCCGGGGAGTAGACGGCGCCGCCGGCGCAGGGGCCCATGATCAGGCTGATCTGAGGGATCACGCCGGAGCACTTGACGTTGCGCAGGAAGACGTCGCCGTAGGCGCCGAGCGAGACGACGCCCTCCTGAATTCGCGCGCCGCCGGAGTCGTTGATGCCGATCACGGGGCAGCCGATCTTCGCCGCCAGGTCCATGATCTTGCACATCTTCTCCGCCATCACCTCGCCGAGCGAGCCGCCGACGACGGTGAAGTCCTGGCTGAAGACGCACACGCGGCGGCCGTCGATCGTGCCGTGGCCGGTCACGACCGCGTCGCCCCATGGGCGGTTCTTCTGCATGTCGAAGTCGTAGGTGCGGTGGCGCACGAACGTGTCCAGCTCCTGGAAGGAGCCGGGGTCGAGCAGCTTCTCGACGCGCTCGCGGGCGGTGTACTTGCCCTTGGCGTGCTGCTTCTCGACGGCGGCGGCGGTCGCGGAGTGGATCGCCTCCTCGCGCAGCTCGGTCAGCTGAGCGAGCTTCTCGTCGAACGTCTCGGGTGCCTTCTGGCGCGCCATGCGGGCGCGGATCTTACCCCGATGGGTGCAGGGACGCCTATCCGCGCTATCCGCGGCTGAACGGGCGGTGGTGCGCTTGGCCGAGGGAGTCGAGGGCTTGGTTGAGCGCCGCTTCGAGCGCCGGCTGCGGCTCGTCCTCGGGCTCGGCCGCCTGGCGGACGGGTCCTGTCAGACCCGGTCCCATCCGCCCAGGCGCGCTCACCGGACCTTCGGCCGGCGGACGGGCATCCTCGCCGCCACCCGCCGGATCGGCGTCGGTGGTGGACGTGTCCGGCCCGGTCGTCGGCTGCGGCGCGAGTGGTGGCTGGTGCTCAGGCGCGCGGCGGAAGAGGCGGGCGAGCCAGCCGCGGCGGACGGGCTCGGCGGTCGGGGCCGTCTCCTCGATGCCCGTCGCTTCGGGCTCGGCGGGCGGCTTGGGCTCGGTCGGCGCATCGGCGGTCGCGGCCGACAGCGGCTCGAACTCGGGCTCCGGCTCAAGCGGCGTGACCGCCGTGGGCTCGGCGGCGGCCGGCTCGGCCGTGAGCGTGACGGAGGTGCCCCACCCGGCGGGAGCGAGCTCGACGGTGCCGCTGGCGTGCTCGCCCTCCCAGGCGACCGTCGTCTCGGGCTCCAACCGGGTGATCGTGATCTCGCCGACCTCTCCGAGGTGGCGCGCGAGGGAAGCGGCGTCGCTCACCTCGGCCCACAGCTCGGGCGGGGACTTCACCAGCCGGCGTGACGCCTGGATCGCGGGCATCACAGACGGTGTTCGCCGCCTCCGGCGCCGAATCCTGCTCGCCGGCTACGCGCCCGGCTTCCAGACCATCAGCAGCAACGCCGTCAGCACGAGCAGCGACGACAGCATGCCGACGGGCATGACCGTGCGCGACAGCGCCTCGTAGGTCTCGCTCATCGCGCCGCGCTCGGCGGCGCCGGCGTCGAGGTCGGCGCGCGCCTGGTCGCGGCGCCTGCGCGCGTTCGGCGCGAAGAAGCCGTGGCCGAGTCCCAGCAGCACCACGACGATGACACCTGCGGCGCCGAACCAGAAGCCGCCGACGCCCTTCCAGCGGTCGGTGCTGACCATGTAGACGCCGCTCGCCAGCAAGAGGATCGCGCCCGGCGTGATCAGCTTGTGCCCGACCTGGTTCTGCGCCTCGTGCCAGCCCGGCAGCGCGCGCAGGTCGACGCGCTTGAGCGTCAGCTCGATCACCGGGTAGGCGAACGTCGCGCCGAACGCGATCACCGCCGAGGCGATGTGGACGAACAGCACGAACGTGTAGAAGTCGAAGTGGCCGGGCGCGTTCATGGCGCGAACGCTACCCGACCACCGCGACGCCTCCGGCTCAGCGCTTCGTGCAGCCCTTCACCGCGATCCGCGGCCGCAGCTTCACGAGCTTGCCGTTCTGCCCGAGGAAGTGCGTGGGCAGCGGGAGCGCTCTCGTGCAGAGGTTCCGGTTCACCGACAGGATCCCGTACTTGCCGGAGTGGAAGGCGAGCGTGAAGCTCGTCACCGGCACGTCCGGGACGGTCGGGAACAGGTTGGCGATCTTGCCGCCGCCGACCTTGATGACCGCCTCGAACTGGATCGACAGCGCGCCGCGCAGCTGAACCAGCACGTGCGGCAGGCCCTTCGGCTGGCGGACCACGTAGACCGGCCCGCTCAGCTTCCCGGGCGCGAACGGGCTGACCGCCGTCGCCGTGCCGACCTTCGCCCTGCTCGTGCATCTGCCGGCTTCGATCGTGGCCAGCTCGCAGGCGACGTTGAGCGCCGTCGGGTTCGTCGCCAGGTTCGGCGGCAGCAGCACGTAGGCGCGCGAGATCGCCGACTGGCCGCCCGGCTGGGTGACCGTCGTCGTGAACGCCGGATGCGCCCCGACGCCGTTCTGGCCCTTGCCGCCGAGCGTCGCCTTGATCTTCGGCGTGAAGCGCAGCTTCGAGCAGCCGGTCAGGTCGAACGCCGCGAACGACGTCGCGCCGCCGCCGCCGACCGCGCTGTAATCGGCGCTCGAGCGGCGGTGCCCGCAGCTCGTCGGGTTGCGCATGAAGCCGGCGCGCGTGATCGAGACGCTCGCCACGCGGATCGACGTCGTGATCCCCTTCTGGAGTTGCGGCAGCTGGTCGGTGATGACGTTCAGCCCGCCGTCCGAGCGCAGCACCAGCCGCGCGCCGACGATCACGTTGCCGAGGTCGACGGGGCCGAGCTTCGCCGGCACGAGGATCGACAGGCCGGCCGGGTCGCCGCCGACCTTCGGCGCGGTCAGGTAGACCGTGCCGGGCAGCGAGGCGGGCGTCGGGCCCGAGCCGACGTCGACCTGCGCCGTGCCGACCTGGCTCGCGCTGCTGCAGGCGCCGTTCGCAGCGTCCGCGAGCGAGCACTTGACGAGGCCTCTGAGCGCGAGGTTGCCGATCAGCCCTCTCGTCAGCTTGAACGTGACCTGCGCGAGTCTCTGGTCGCGGTCCGGCCGCGCGAACTTGAGCGCGAACGCGGTGCTCGCGCCCGCGGCGAGCGTCGACGGCGTCCCGCTGAAGTACGGCCGGAAGCGCGTGAGGCACGGCGCCCCACTGCCGTCGAAGGAGGTCGTGAACGATGCCGTCGGCATGCTCGGCGCCCCGCCCGAGTACGGGTAGTTGACCGCCTGGCCGGTGTTGACGCCGCACGTCGTCGGCGTCGTGAAGACCGCTCTCGGCGCGCCGTTGAAGTCGACCTCGAAGTCGGTGAACGCGACCTGCGGCAGGCTGTCGAAGACCGTCGTGACCTGGCCGGTGGTCGCGTCGGGCCGCACGCCGCCGATCACCTTGATGTGCGCGCCGAACAGCGGCGTGTCGAGGAACAGGCGCAGCGTGTCGGTCGCGGTCGCGGTGCCGAAGTAGGCGGTGCCGACGAACGGCCCGAGGATCGGCGAGACGAACGTGACCGTCCCGATCCGCGACGACGGCGGGCAGGTCGGGTTCGCGCCCGGGTCGTCACGCGCGAACTGCGCGTCGGTGCAGGCGTCGAGGCTCGCCGCCAGCTCCGGGTTGAGCAGCACGCCGGGCGGCAGCGTGACCGTGTTCTGGCGCACGTAGGAGTTCACGCGCGGCACGAACGTGAGCGCCGGCTTGACGTCGACGGAGATGGCCGAGGGCACGTCGGTCGCCGACGGGTTCGCGCCGAGCGTCAGCGACGTGTCGAACGGCGCGGTGTCGCACGCGGTCGGCGTGTAGGAGCCGCTGTTCGAGCCCGTCTCGCCGTCGTACGCCGTCGCGGAGACGGTGACCGTCGAGAGCGTGCAGGCGGTCGGGTTCGTGAAGTACGGCAGCAGCGGCGGGTTGCCGCCGGTCGCGGCGTAGCCCCACAGGCTCAAGCTGATCGCGGCGCTCGGCGCTCTGCCGGACAGTCCGGAGATCGTGGTCGTGAGCCCGAGGTCGTGCGGGTCGACGGCGACGGTCGCGATGTTCTTGAGGAACGCGCCCGGCAGCCCGAGCGGCGTGAGGTCGAGCTGGATGCCGAGCGCGGCCGGATCGCCGGCGTTCGGCTCGAGGTTGAAGACTCTGCCGGAGAGCTGCACCGGCGCGGGCGTCAGCACCGTCACGACCGAGGTGCCGACCTGGTCGGTCGCGGCGCATCCGGCCGCGAGCGGCGAGGCGACGTTGAAGTCCGCCTGCGTGCACTGGGCGGTCGCGTGCGGGTTGGCGACGATGCCCGGCCCGAAGTGCTGGACGAGGTCTCTCGCGCTCGTCGCGCCGCCTCTGCCGTCGCTGACGTCGAACGTCGTCGCGATGTCGAGGACCGGGTGCGCGCCGGACGACGCCGGGTCGCTCGGCAGCAAGCCGGGCACGCCGAAGCCGGGCTCGCCGACGACGGGGGCGCGGGGCGTGACCGTCACGCTCGCGACGGAGAACGCGGCGGCGCTTCCGGCGGCCGCGAGCAGGGTGAGCAGCGCGACGGCGACCGTCGCCGCCAGCCGGCGGGGAACGGGCTGCATGGGACCTCCTCCGAAAATGGCGGATGCCTCGTGCCGAGGCATCTCCACGGGAACGATTCCCGGCGTGGCCAATATGGCAAACATCGCTGTCTCAGCGCCAGATCTCGTGGCGCGCTGCCGTCCGCCGCAGCGGCACAGGCGCGGCGGGGCGCTGGGCCCCGCCGGCCTCCGAGAAGCGACAGATCAGTGCTTGCGGCGGCTCCTGTGTGCCGCCTTGCGGGGCGTCGCGCAGCCGTGCACGACGATCCGCGGACGCACGTTCACCGTTCTGCCGTTCTGTCCATGGAAGCGCGCCGGCAGCCGCAGCGGATGGCGCACGCGGCAGATGCTGTGGTTCAGCGCGAGCGCGCCGAACGCGCCGCCGTGGAAGCGCAGCGTGAACTTCGTCAGCGGCAGGTCCGGCACGACGCCGAACGTCGTCCCGATGCCGCCGTTGGCGCCGATGTTGACGGTGCCGGTCAGCTGCAGCGCGACCGGCGAGCGGAACTGCACCACGAGCTTCGGCAGCCCTCTCGTCTGGCGCACCAGGTACACCGGCCCCGTCTCCGGGTCGCGCAGCAGCGGGCTCAGCGCGACCGCCGTCGCGACCTGCGAGCGCGGTCCGCATCTGCCGGCCGCGAACGCGTCGGGCGCGCAGGCGGCGTTCAGCGCGCGCGTGTTCGTCGCGATGCCGAGCGGCAGGCGCACGTGCGCGCTGCGGATGCTCGCGTCGCTCCCGCGCGTGCGGATGACGGTCGTGAACGGCGGGTGGTTGCCGACGCCGGTCGCGTGGCGCGCGCCGATCGACGCGCTCAGGACCGGCGCGAAGCGCAGCTTGGCGCAGTCGTCGAGCGTGAGCTTCGAGCTGATGTCGGCGTGCTCGGAGCCGATCGAGTCGAAGTGGCCGAACGCGGTCTTCGTCCCGCAGCTCGTCGGGTTGCGCATGAAGCCGGCGCGGTCGATCTTCACCGTCAGCGTGCGGATCGCGAGCGGGATCCCGAGCTGGAGCGGCGGGATGGGATCGCTGACCGCGTGCAGGCCGCCGTCGGGGCGCACCTGGAGGCGTACGCCGACGATCACGACGCCCGCGTCGACCGGGCCGAGGTGCGCCGGCACCTTCACCGACAGGCCGGCCGGGTCGCCCGCGACCTTCGGCTTCGTCAGGAACACCTCGCCGGGCAGCGACGGCGGCTCGGTGCCCGACCCGTCGACGGAGACGACGACGCCGATCTTGCTCGATGCGGGGCAGCTCCCGGCCGCCGCGTCGGCGAGCGAGCACTGCACGAGCCCTCTCAGCGCGAGGTCGCCGACGAGTCCGGCCGGCAGGTCGTAGGTCATGCGCCCGACGGGCACGTTGCGGTCGGGACGGTTCGCCACGAGCGTGAACTGCGCGCCGGTCGCGCCGGCGTGCGCGTTCGAGACCGCGGTCGACATCGACGGCTGGAAGGGCCGTGGGCAGGGCGCGCCTCTGCCGTCCCACGAGACGGTGAAGCTGCCCGACGAGGCCTGCGGGGCGGTGCCCGACCATGGCGTCGTGACCGCCGTCGCGGTGTGCGTGCCGCACTCGGTCGGCGAGACGAGCGCCGACTGCGGGCCGCCGTGGAATATCAGCTTGAAGTCGGTGAACGCGATCTGCGGGAGGTGGTCGAAGACGGTCGTGACCTGCCCGGTCGTGAAGCTCGGGTGCACGTGCGCGGAGACCTTGATGTGCGCCCCGTAGAGCGGCACGTCGAGGAACAGGCGCAGGCGGTCGGTCGGCGTCTGCGTGCCGAAGTACGCCTTGCCGGGGAAGTCGCCGAGGATCGGCGAGACGAAGTCGATGTCGCCGACGGCCGAGGACGGCGGGCAGGCCGCCGCGACCGAGGTGTCGTCGAGCGCGAACTGCGCGTCGGTGCAGGCGTCGAGCCGGGCGGCGAGCGCGGGGTTCAGCAGCAGGCTCGGCGGCAGCGTCACGGTCGTGGACTCGACGTGCGAGTTCACGCGCGGGATGTCGCTGCTGCCCGGCTGCACGTCGCTCGTCACGGTCGAGGTCCAGTCGGTCAGCGGCGGGTCGACGTTCATCCCGAGCGTCGTCGAGAACGGCTCGTTCGCGCAGTCGGTCGGCGTGTAGGTGCCGCTGTTCGAGCCGTTCGCGCCGCTGTACGAGCTGGCGCTGACGGAGACGGCGGCGGGGATGCAGGCCGTCGGGTTCGTGAAGAACGATCTCGTCGGGCCGCCGACGTAGCCGAACAGCGTCTGCTGGATCCAGTCGGTGTGGACGTTGACCGTGCCGAGCGGTATCGGGCCGAGCCCGATCTGCGCCGTGCTCGGCAGCGTGAGGGACGCGGTCAGGCCGAGGTCGTGCGGGTCGACGCTGATCGGCGCGACGACCTTGATGTCCGGGTTGCCCGCCGGCGGCTGGATGTCGATTCCGAACGCCGCCGGCGAGCCGGCTGGCGGATCGATGTTGTAGATCGTCCCCGACACCGAGCCGCCGAGCAGCAGGTTGAGCGCGGAATTGTCGGTCGTGATCCCGGTCACGGCGGAGCCCACCGCGGAGCCCGCGGGGCACGTCGAGGGCGAGCTGCTGCTCGCGTCGAACTGCGCGGCGGTGCAGCGTGCGACGTGGTTGACGTAGGCGACGACGCCCGGCGCGAAGTGGACCTGCAGGTCTCTGGCGCTGTCGGCCGAGTAGGTGCCGGAGCCGCTGAACGTGATTCTCGTGAAGAGGTCCGGATGCGCGCCCGCGGCGCTCGGCCCGGACGGCGGCAGCGGCCCGGACGGCGTTCTCGGTGTGACGGTGACGTCGGTGATCGACAGCGCGGCGGCCGTGGGGGCGGCCAGCAGCGGGAGCGCAAGCGCGGCGGCGAGTGCGACCAGGACGCGCGCAGGGACGGACCGCATCGAGACCTCCTCAGTCGGTTCCCCGCCCAGTGGGCGTGCGCCAACCAATGCCCGTGTTCCCGCGATGGCAAACGGTCGCGTTTCGCGAAGATCGCGGCCGGACACGCGCTCGGCGCACGAAGATGCGCGGCGAGAACCGCGTCACCGCAGAGGAGCGGCGGCGGCCCGCGAGCGCTTCGACCAACCGACGCGCGGGCGCTTCGCCGGCGCTACCGTCGTGTGATGGGAGGCGCCCTCGTCGTGAGGAGAGAGGAGAGGGCGATGCCGGACCATGGTCTCTTCGGCCCGGAGAGCGTGACGTGGCGCGTGAACCGCGAGTCGGTGCTGCTGCTCGGCGGCGGCCGGGCGCTGCTGCTGCAGGTCGCGCACCCGAGCGTTGCGGCCGGCGTGGCGCAGCACTCGGGCTATCGCGAGGACCCGTGGGGCCGGCTGACGCGCACGCTGGAGGTGACGCGCCGGATCGTCTTCGGCGACGGCGAGGCGGCCGCGCGCGCCGCCGGAGAGCTGCGCCACGTCCACTCGCACGTGCACGGGACGATCGAGGACGGCGCGCGCACCGGCGAGACGTATGCCGCCTCCGATCCCGAGCTGCTGACGTGGGTGTGGGCGACGCTCGTCGAGAGCGCGCTGCTCATCTACACGCGTTATGTCGGCCCGCTCAAGGTCGCCGACGTCGACGAGTTCTACGACGAGCAGAAGCGCTTGCTCGCCGCCTGCGGCGCGCCCGCCGGGCAGGCGCCGGAGACCTTCGCGCAGTTCATGCACTGGTATGACGAGACGGTCGAGCAGGTGCTCGAGGTGACGCCCGCCGCGCTGGATGTGAAGGACGCGACCCTGCGCCCGCGCCGGCTTCCGCTGCCGCTGCGCCCCCTCTACGACGCGCTCAACCTCGCGACCGTCGGCCTGCTGCCGCCGACGCTGCGCGCCGACTACGGCCTGAGCTGGGGATCGCAGCGCGAGCGTGTGCTGGGCGCGCAGACGACGCTCGTGCGCAGGCTGATGCCGCTCGTGCCGGCGCTCGTGCGCGAGCTGCCGTCGGCGCGCTCGGCCGAGCGGCGCGTGCGCGAAGCGGCGTAGCCGGCGCGGTGCCTCGCTCGCGGGCCAGCGCGCCTGCCGGCGCTGAGATCCCTACTGCTCGCGGTCGTCCGGACCGCTCGCGAGCGCGCCGAGGATGCCGACCGCGAACAGCACGAGCACGAACAGCGACGCGATCGCGAACACGTCAATCCCGTGCTGGATGATGGCGGAGACCGTCAGGAAGGCGAAGAAGCCGATGAAGAGGATCGCGACCGCGGTGACGATGCGGCGCGTCGTCACCGCAGGACCGCTTTCGCCGGCCTCGGCGCCGACGGCGGCGGCAGCCGCTTGCGGCGCTGCGCGAACGCGCGGATCGCGAGCAGGCCGAACGCGAGCCCGCCGGCCTGGGCAAGGAACGCGACGCTGCCGCTGCCGCCGAGTGGATGCGCGAGCGACGTCGCCGCGAATCCCGCCTGCATGAGCAGCCAGACGCCGGCCAGGATCCACGCCGGCAGCTCGATCAGCGTGAACATCAGAGGCACCAGCGCGATCGAGACGAAGCGCGCGCGCGGGTAGAGCGCGAGGTAGCCGCCGATCACGCCCGCGATCGCCCCCGACGCGCCGAGCGCCGGCGCGGTCGCGCCGGGGTCGAGCGCGACCTGCAATCCGATCGCGCAGAGCCCGGCGAGCAGGTAGAAGGCGAGAAAGCGCGGGCGCGACATCGCGTCCTCGACACTCGTTCCGAACCACCACAGGAACAGCATCTCGCCGGCGAGGTGGAGGACGCCGCCGTGCAGGAACAGCGCCGTGACGAGCGTCGCCCACGCCGTGACCGGTCCGGCGTCCGGCTCGCGGCCCGTCACCTCCGCGGGGATCGCGCCGAAGTGCAGCATGCTCGCATGCGTCGGACCGCTCGCGATCCCGCCGCGCGCCAGCACGAAGTAGACGAGGACGCTGACCGCGATCAGCGCGAGCGTGACGACCGGCAGCCGGTCGGTCGGGATGTTGTCCTTGATGGGGAGCATGGGGGAGGCCGCAGCTTCGCATGCAGCGCGGAGTGGGGCGGCGGGTCGGGGGGCGGGTGGGCCGGATCCGATTCTCAGTCGAGATAGCGGACGACATCCGCCGCGGGCGCCCGCACCGGCGGCGCCTTCTCCTGGCGGGGCGGTCCGAGGTGCACGAGCGCGATCGCGCGCTCGTCCGCGGGCAGGCCGAGCGCGGCGCGGCCCTCAGGCGTGCGCAGCACCGCCGGCGTGCGCCAGTACGCGGCGAGCCCGCGCGCGTGCGCGGCGAGCAGCAGCGCGTACGTCGCGCAGCCGGTCGCGAGCAGGTCCTCCTCGTCGGTGACCGGATCCTCGCCGGCCTGGATCGCGGACACGCACACCAGCGTCGGCGCGCGGTCGAGCTTCGCGGCCGCCTCCGGACCGGCCGCCTGCTTCAGCGCCGCGAGCGCGCGCGGGCCGAGCACGCGGAAGCGCCACGGGTTCGTCAGGTGGTGGTTCGGCGCCCACGTCGCCAGCTCCAGCAGCTCGGCGAGCAGGCCGTGCGGGACCGGCTCGGAGCCGTAGACCTTGTGCGTGCGGCGCGTGCGGATGGCGGTCTCGACGCTCATGCCGAGCGTCTGCGCCTTGCCGAGCGGCAGCGTCTCGCTCACGCCGCGAGCGGGCCGTGGCCCGGCTGCGCCTGCGGCACGTGCTGGTCGGCGTGATACGACGACCGCACGAGCGGGCCGGCGGCGATGTGGTCGAAGCCGAGCTCGTAGGCGGCGTCCTCCAGCGCCTTGAACTCGTCCGGGTGCCAGTAGCGGACGATCGGCAGGTGGCGCTCGGTCGGGCGCAGGTACTGGCCGACGGTGAGCACCTGCACCTTGTGCTCGCGCAGGATCTCGAACGTCTCGACCATCTCGTCGTGCGTCTCGCCGAGGCCGACCATCAGGCCCGACTTCGTCACGAGCTCGGAGCCGCCCATCTCCTTCGCATTCTTGAGCACGCGGCAGGAGCGCAGGAACTCCGAGCCGCGCCGCGCGACCGGGTAGAGCCGCGGTACCACCTCGACGTTGTGGTTGAAGACGTCGGGCTGCTCGGCGATCACCTTCGCGAGCGGCATCTCCTGGCCGCGGAAGTCGGGGGTGAGCACCTCGACCTTGCACCGCGGCGCCTGCAAGCGGATCGAGCGGATCACGCCGACGAAGGCGGAGGCGCCGTAGTCGGGCAGGTCGTCGCGGTCGACGGACGTGATGACCGCGTGGCGCAGCCCCATCTTCGCGACCGAGCGGGCGACGCGCGCGGGCTCGAGCGGGTCGTTCCACGTCGGCTTGCCGGTCTGCACGTTGCAGAAGCCGCAGCGGCGCGTGCAGGTGTCGCCCAGGATCATGAACGTCGCCGTGCCGCGCTCCCAGCACTCGCCGACGTTCGGGCAGGCGGCCTCCTGGCAGACGGTGTGGAGGTTCTGCGCCTTGATCATTCTGGTCAGATCGCGGTAGCGCGGGCCGCCGGGGGCGGGGACCTTGAACCACGGCGGCTTGCGCTCGCGGAAGGGGCGCACCTCCGGCCCGAGCACCTTCAGCACGTCCATCCCGCCCGGGTTCGCGCGCGAGCGCGTGACGTGTCTGCGTTCCTCGGTCGCGCTCATCTGCCGTGAACGGTAGCGGCCGCGGGCGGGAGAGGCCGGCTCGCGCCCGCGACGCGCGGGCGGCAGAGGCGACCCCTTCCCCCTATTCCCGACCGGACCGACTATTTCGACATGTCCGGTGGAGATGCTGTATAACGGTCAAACACATGAAATCCTACTGACTTGGAGGAGTTTTGATCTCGCACGTACGCAAGACCGTCCCAGCACTGCTCCTCGTCGGAGCGCTGGCGGCCGTTGCCGGGTGCGGCGGCTCCTCCGACACGAGCGGGGGCAGCACGAACGCGAGCAGCAGCAGCGGCTCGAAGGCGACGCTCTCGCTCGTCGCCTACTCGACCCCCGAGGTCGTCTACGACCAGATCATCCCCGACTTCCAGAAGACCTCCGCGGGGAGCGGCGTCGGCTTCAAGACCTCCTACGGCGCCTCCGGCGACCAGAGCCGCGCGGTCGACGCCGGCCTCAGAGCCGACGTCGTCACCTTCTCGACCGAGCCCGACATGACGCGCCTCGTCAGAGACGGAATCGTCGCGGCCGACTGGAACAGCGGGCCGAACAGAGGGCTCGTCACGACCTCGGTCGTCGCGTTCGTCGTGCGCAAGGGCAACCCGAAGCACATCCGCACCTGGGCGGACCTGCTGAGACCGGGCGTCAAGGTGCTCACGCCGAACCCGTACTCCTCCGGCGCCGCGAAGTGGAACCTGCTCGCCGCCTACGGCCAGGCGTCCGACGCCGGCAAGGACCCGGCCGCCGGGCTCGCCTACGTCAGAGCGCTCGTCTCGCACGTGCCGGTGCAGGACAAGTCGGGGCGCGACGCGCTCAACGACTTCACCTCCGGCAACGGCGACGTGCTCCTGTCCTACGAGTACGAGGCGACGACCGCGCAGAAGAAGGGCCAGTCGGTCGACTACGTCCTGCCCGACAGAACGATCAAGATCGACATCGACATCGCGACGACGAAGACGGCCCCGTCCGCCGCGAGAGCGTTCCTCGCCTACGTGCTCTCGCAGCCGGCGCAGCAGCGCTTCGCCGACTGGGGCTACCGGCCCGTCAACGCGGCGGTGCTCGCCGCGAGCAAGAGCAGGTTCCCGACCCCGTCGGGCCTCTTCACGATCGACCAGCTCGGCGGCTGGAGAGCGGTCGACGACCAGCTGTTCGACGTCGACAAGGGCGCGATCACGAAGATCGAGCAGGGCGCGGGGGTCTCGACGGCCAAGTGAGCGCGACGGCTCTCACCGTCCCCGCACGCCGGGCCGAGCGCAGCTACGGCGCGCTCGGCCTCGGCCTCGCCACGCTGTGGCTCAGCGCGATCGTGCTGCTGCCGCTCTCGGCCGTCGTCGCGCACGGACTCGACGGCGGCCTCGGCGCCTTCTGGGACGCGGTCACGAGCGCGCAGGCGATCGCCGCGCTGCGCTTCACCGTGCTCGTCTCGCTGGCGACCGCGCTCCTCAACGTGCTCGGCGGGACGCTGATCGCCTGGGTGCTCGTGCGCGACCGCTTTCCCGGCAAGCGGATCGTCAACGCGCTGATCGACCTGCCGTTCGCGCTGCCGACGATCGTCGCCGGGCTCGTCCTGCTGACGCTCTACGGGCAGAGAAGCCCGCTCGGGATCGACGTCGCCTTCACGCAGGTCGCCGTGCTGCTCGCGCTGCTGTTCGTGACGCTGCCGTTCGTGATCCGCTCCGTCCAGCCCGTCCTGATCGAGCTGGACCGCGAGATGGAGGAGGCGGCGCTGTCGCTCGGCGCCGGCAACGCGACGATCTTCCGCCGCGTCGTGCTCCCGAACCTCGCGCCGGCGATCCTGTCCGGCGCCGCGCTCGCGTTCGCGCGCGCGGTCGGCGAGTTCGGCTCGATCGTGCTGATCAGCGGGAACATCCCGTTCAAGACGCAGGTCAGCTCGGTCTACGTCTTCAACCTGATCGAGAGCGACGCGCCGATCAGCGCGGCGGCCGTCTCGACGGTGCTGCTGGCCGTCTCGCTGCTCGTGCTGCTCGCGATCCGCGGGCTCGGCCGCTGGGGGGCGCGCCATGACCGTTAGCCGCCGGTGGCGGATCGGCCTGCGCACGCTCGCGCTGCTCTACCTCGGGGCGCTGCTGTTCGTGCCCGTCGGGCTGATCTTCTACCGCACGTTCGAGCACGGGATCGGCGCCGTGTGGGCGTCGATCACGACGCCGGCGGCGATCCACGCGTTCCAGCTGACGCTCGAGGTGACGGCGATCGCGGTGCCGCTCAACACGATCTTCGGCGTCGTGATGGCGCTGGCGCTGGCGCGCGGGAGCTGGCGCGGCAAGGGCCTCGTCAACGCGCTGATCGACCTGCCGTTCGCGGTCTCGCCGATCGTGATCGGCCTCTCGCTCGTGCTCGTCTACGGGATCCACGGCTGGCTCGGGCCGTCGCTGACGAAGGCCGGGATCCAGGTGATCTTCTCGCTGCCGGGGATCGTGCTCGCGACGATCTTCGTCTCGCTGCCGTTCGTCGTGCGCGAGGTGACGCCGGTGCTGCGAGAGGTCGGCGACGAGCAGGAGCAGGCCGCCGCGACGCTCGGCGCCGGCGCGTGGACGACGTTCCGCCGCGTGACGCTGCCGTCGATCCGCTGGGGGATCGCGTACGGCGTCGTGCTGAGCGTCGCGCGCTGCATCGGCGAGTTCGGGGCGGTCAGCGTCGTCTCGGGCAAGATCGCCGGCGAGACCGACACGCTGACGCTGCTCGTCGAGAAGCGCTTCTCGAACTTCGACCTCGCGGGCGCCTACGCCGCCTCGGCGCTGCTGGCGCTGATCGCGCTGGCCACGCTGCTCGCGATGACTTCGATGAACCGACGGCGGGAGGAGGAGGGAGCGTGATGCGCGACCGTTCGCGAGCGATCGGAGGTCTCTCGCGACTCTCAGGACGGGAGGCGGGATGCCTCGCGGAGGTGACCCCATGATCTCGGTCACGGGCGTGACCAAGAGGTTCGGCGACTACGTCGCCCTGGACGACGTCTCGCTCGAGGTGCCGGACGGCTCGCTGACCGCGCTGCTCGGGCCGAGCGGGTCGGGCAAGTCGACGTTGCTGCGGATCATCGGCGGCCTCGAGTCGCCCGATGCCGGGCGCGTCGCGATCCACGGGCAGGACCAGACGGACGTCTCGGCGCGGCGGCGCGGGATCGGCTTCGTCTTCCAGCACTACGCCGCCTTCAAGCACATGACCGTGCGCGACAACGTCGCGTTTGGGCTGACCGTGCGCAAGCGGCCGAAGGCGGAGGTCGCGGCGAAGGTCGACGAGCTGCTGGAGATCGTCGGGCTCGCCGGCTACCAGCAGCGCTACCCGTCGCAGCTGTCCGGCGGCCAGCGCCAGCGGATGGCGCTCGCGCGCGCGCTGGCGGTCGAGCCGAGAGTGCTGCTGCTCGACGAGCCGTTCGGCGCGCTCGACGCGAAGGTGCGCGCCGACCTGCGCGAGTGGCTGCGCAGGCTCCACGACGAGGTCCACGTCACGACGCTGCTCGTCACGCACGACCAGGAGGAGGCGATGTCGATCGCCGACCAGATCGCCGTGATGGACCACTCGCGGATCGAGCAGGTCGGCGCCCCGCGCGAGCTCTACGACCGCCCCTCGACCGCGTTCGTGATGCGCTTCCTCGGGCCGGTGACGCAGCTCGGCGAGGCGCTCGTGCGCCCGCACGAGATCGCCCTCTCGCACGAGCCGAGACCCGGATCGTTCGAGGCGCAGGTCGCGCGCGTCGTGCACCTCGGCTTCGAGGTGCGCGCGGAGCTCGTGCTCGGCGACGGGCAGGAGCTGGCGGTGCAGCTCACGCGCGGCGAGGCGGACGAGCTGGAGCTGGCGGTCGGCGACATCGTGCACGTGCGCTCGACGGCGCTGCCGCGCGCGCTCGCCTCCGGCGGAGAGGCGCGCGCTCAGCGCCCGACGGACCGGCGAGCAGTGAACATCTGACCGCGCATACCGAGGTCAGAGGTACGGTGATCGCCCGCGAGGGTCGCCGCGAGGCGCTCAGCGTGTGACCCAGGCGTCCTTCGGGCGTGTGAGCGCCTCGATCTCGGACGGCAGTCTGCCGCTCGCGAGGTCGGCGAGCGTGACGTGCTCGTTGACCCGGCGCAGCGACGCGCGCACCGCGATCCACAGTCTGCGCAGCGGCTCGGCGCTGCCGGCGTACTCGACGTCCTCGGGGCGGTCGCCGCGCACCGAGGCCATCGGGCCCTCGACGACGCGGATGATGTCGGCGACCGTGATCTCCTCGGCGGGCCGCGCAAGCCGGTAGCCGCCCTCGGCGCCGCGCTGGCTGCGCACGAGGCCGCCGTGGCGCAGGTCGCCGAGGATGTTCTCGAGGAACTTCGGCGGGATCTCCTGCGCCCGCGCGATCGCCTCCGCCTTCGTCAGCTGGTCGCCCGCCACTGCCAGCTCGATCGCCGCGCGCACGGCGTAGTCCACCTTCGCGGAGATGCGCATCGCGCCGAATCATGACCGGCCGGCCGGCTGGCCGTTGCGCACGGCCTATCTCGGCGCTGGCTGCGCCAAGTTATGACAAAGCGCTTTGTGCGTGCCTGGCGCTACAAGAGCTCTGTCATATCCGCCCTTTCACGCTTCGAGCTGCCTTCGCCGTCGTCAAGGTCCTTCGAGCGTTCGGGATCGCCGAGGACGAGGGGCTCGGCGTCGACCTCACGCAGGACGCGATGGTCGACGAGATGCTCCGGTCGAGCGCGCCTGGATCCGGGAGCTCGAGCGTCGGGGCTCGCTCTATGGAGCGGACCCTCTCGTGCTCCTCTGTGCGGCACGCGGTGAGATCCTCACCAACGCGCGGGTTCGGGAGATCCTCGGCCGGCTTCGGCGGTGGGGTCAGCGACGGGGAACGCGCTACGACGCAGCCTGAGCGTGCGACAGGTCCACGCCCAGGGCGGTGGGATCGGCCTCCACCGGCGTGCGCGCGAACGACATGGCGAAGCGCGCGACGACGTGGTCGGCGAGCCGCGCGAGCGCGGGTGAGGGCTCACGTCGCGGTGCGAGCGGCTCGCTCGCCGGCGGCCGCGTGAGCGCCGTCTCGCCGCGCTCGTCGGCGAGCGAGGTCATGCGCACGCCGTGCAGCCCGCACGCGACCGCCCACTCGAACGGGCGCATGTCGTTCTCGACGTTGACCGCGAAGCCGTGCGTCGTGACGCCGTGTCGGACGTGCACGCCGATCGAGGCGATCTTGCGCTCCTCCACCCAGACGCCGGTGTACTCGATCCCGTCGTCGGGACGGTTGCGCGTCGCGATCCCCTCGTCGCCGAGCGCGGCGATCAGGGCCGCCTCCAACGTGCGCAGGTAGGCGACGACGTCGTCGACGCGCACGATCGGGTAGCCGACGAGCTGGCCGGGGCCGTGGTAGGTCAGCTGGCCGCCGCGCCGCACCGGCACGACGTCGACGCCCTGCTCGGCGTACCACTCGCGCGCGAACGGCAGGTCCTCGGGCTTCGAGCGTCGCCCCTGCGTGTAGACAGGCGGGTGCTCGACGAGCAGCAGCACGTCCGGCAGCTCGTCCGCGATGCGCCGCTCGCGCACCGCCTCCTGCAGCCCCAGCGCCGCGCGGTACTCGACGACGCCGAGGCGGATGACGAGCAGCTCGGGCTCAGCCATCCCAGCGCTCCAGCCGCCGCCGCAGCGCGCCGAGGAACTGCGCGGCCTGCGCGCCGTCGAGCGCGCGGTGGTCCCACGAGAGGCCGAGGATCGTCTGGGGGCGGATCTCGATCACGTCGTTCCCATCGTCGTCCTCGACGACGATAGCCCGCTTGACGATCGCCTCGAGGTCGAGGATCGCGACCTGCGGCTGATTGATCACCGGCATCGCCATCAGCGAGCCGAACTGGCCGGGGTTCGTGACCGTGAACGTGCCGCCGCGCACCTCGTCGGGCGTCAGCTCGCCCGTGCGCGCGGGCGCGCCAGCTCGCGGATCGCGACGCCGAGCTGCTCCACGGTCAGCGTCTGCGCGTCGCGGATCACCGGGACGATCAGGCCGTCCTCGCCGAGCGAGACGGCGACCCCGAGGTGGACCGCCTCGTGGCGCGCGTAGCGCTCGCCCTCGAGTGTCGCGTTGAGCGCCGGGTGCTCGGCGAGCGCGTCGATCGCCGCGCGCGCGACGATCGGCAGCGCCGTGACGCCGACCAGGCTGCTCGCCTTCGCGCCTCTGCGCGCCGCCTCCACGCGCGACATGTCCGCCTCCATCCACGTCGTGCAGGTCGCGGCGGTCTCGAGCGAGCGCTTCATGTGCGCGCCGATCGCACGGCGCATGCGGGAGAGCTGGCCGGGGGCCTCCGGCTCCGGCCGGTACGGGCTCTCGGTGTGCAGCGGCGGCCAGCACGTCCTGCTTGCGCACCCGTCCACCGCGGCCTGTGCCCGTCACCGTCGCAAGGTCCACGCCGTGCTGGACCGCGAGCCGCTCCACGACCGGCGAGCGCCACCCGGGGATGACTGGCGCCTCGGGGTCGTATGTCGACCGCGAGACGCCAGTCATCGGACCCGCGATGCGGGCGAGGAGGGTGCCGACGTCGACGGTCTCTCCGTCATGGACGAGGATCTCCGCGAGCACGCCGGTGACGGGCGACGGCAGCTCGGTGTCGATCTTGTCGGTCGAGATCTCGCAGATCGTCTGGTCGTCGGCGACCTGTTCGCCGATGGCGACGAGCCATTTGAGGACTGTGCCCTCGGACATCGAGGTGCCGAGCTGGGGCATGACGACGTCGACCAGGGCGCCGTCAGTAGGTGAGGAGGTCTCGGCAGGCATCGCGTATGCGTTCGATGTTTGGGAGGACGGCGTGTTCGAGTGGGGGGCTGAAGGGGATTGGGATGTCGGGGGTTGCGAGTCGGTGGATTGGGGCGTCGAGGTGCTCGAAGGCGTGCTCGGCGATCAGTGCGGCGAGCGGGACGAGCGAGCGTAGGTCGAGGAGCTCGACGGAGGCGTCGTCGAGGTTGGTGGTTGCTTTTAGTGCGGTGTGGACCATGGCGCCGTAGGCGATCACGGTCAGGTCGGTGCCCTCGCGTGCGACCCGGGCGGTCATTGGTGTCTCGTACGTGCCGTCGGGCAGCTCCTCCTTCACGCGGCGGTAGAGGTGCTTGTGCTCGAAGTCGGCGAACTGCATCTCGCACACCGGCCGCAGCCCGGCGATCGCGGCGCCCACGGCGGTGCCGACGATGCCCGCCTCCGCGAGCGGCGGGTCGATCACGCGCTGTTCGCCGAACTCCTCCACGAGGCCGTCGGTGACCTTGAACGCGCCGCCGAACGCGGCGACGTCCTCGCCCATCACGAACACGCGCTCGTCCGCCCGCATCGCCTCGCGCAGGCCCTCGGAGATCGCCTGCAGATACGTGCGCACAGCCATCACGCAACGCCCGCCGCAGCGGCAGCGAAGCCGCTCCAGGGCGCGCGCCCATTGCCGAGCGGCTCGGGCTCGCCCTCGCAGAAAGACGCCGGCGAGAACGCTCGCCGGATCGGGCAGCGGACTCGCCAGCGCCGCCGCGACCGCCTCCTCCACGATCGCGTCGATCTCACCGCGCAGCGCCGCGACGTCCACGCCAAGCGCCGCGCCGCGCCGCTCCTGACGCTCGATCGGGTCACGCTCGACCCACGCCGCGAGCAGCTCCGGCGCCACGTAACGCATGTCATCGTGAGCGCCGTGCCCGTGCATGCGCATCGTCTGCGCCTCGATCAGCGTCGGACCCCCTCCCGTCAGCGCCCGCTCACGCGCCGCACGGACCGCCGCAAAGACCGCCTCGACGTCGTTGCCGTCGACCGTGACCGCCGCGATCCCGTAGCCGGCCGCGCGCACCGTCGGGCTGACCGCGAACTGCCGCTCGATCGGCGTCGAGTACGCCAGCTGGTTGTTCTCCAACACAAACACAACCGCAGCCGCTGCACACCCGCCCAGTTCATCGCCTCGTGCCAGTCACCACGCGAGGTCGCACCATCACCAAAGAACGTCAACGCACAACGCGCCTCACCGCGCATCCGAAACGCCATCGCGAGCCCAACCGCGACGACCATCATGTCAGGCAACATCGAGACCATCCCGACGACGCCCTTCGTGCGATCGCCGAAGTGGACATTGCCCTCACGACCGCGGCTAAGCGGATTCTCACGCCCCATCCAGTGACGAAACACATCCGCCACATCGGTGCCCCTGACCAAATGCGCACCAAGATCACGGATCAACGGCGAGCAAACCGGATCCACCCCCGCGAGCGCCCACACCGCACCAACACTGACCGCCTCCTGACCACGCCCATCATAAAACGACCCCGGCACCCTCCCCTGCTTATACAGCGCCAGACCACGCTCCTCCATCACACGCATCAACACCATATGACGCAGCAGCCCGCAGCGGTCGGCGGGGAGGAGGTGGGTCGGCGCGTCCGCGGCATCCTCCGCCACCGCGGACCCGGCCGGGCGCGGCGAGCGGGCTTCCATCGCGGCAAATGTACTTCGCGCCCGGCCCCCCGATCGGGTGGGTGGACATCCGACTAGCCGCAGCGCCAGCCGCGGCTGGGCCGGCGGCCTCAGGGCGCGTCCCCTACCCTCGAGCGATGGAGCGCGTGTGGGCCTCACGGCTGCGCTGGCGCCTGCGGGGGGCCTGGCTCGCGCCGCTGCTCGTGCTGCTCACGCTGCTCGATGCGCTCGCGCTGCACTGGCGCCCGCTCGCCGGCGACGGTGCGACGGGGCTCGTCCCGGCGCTGCTGCTCGCGAGCTTCCTCAACCTCGTGGCGGTCGCCGCACTTGCGCCGCTGCTCGCGCTCGCGCTGCGGCGGGTGCGCCGCTCGGAGCCGCTCGTCGTCGCGCGCGACCGCGCCGGCGTCGCGCTCGTGCTGCTCGTGGCCGCCGGGCTGCTCGCCGGCGGCCTGCTGCACCACGGGACCGTCACGCGCGACCGCCGCGCGCTCGCCGACGCGCACGCACGCGCGATCGCGTGGATCGGCACCTACGCGCCTGCCGCCTTCCGCCGCCACCTCGCGCTCGCCGACACCGTCGCCGTCGTCCCCGGCCGCGTCTTCCGCACCTGTGCGCCCGACCCCGCGAGCGGCCGCGCGTGGTGCGTCGTCGTACGCGCAGGCGGCGGCATCCGCCGCGACGGCGGCACCCCGAACGCGCTCTTCCAGGCGGGGCGGGAATAGCTCAGCGCGCGTCCGGTCCCCTGAGCCGTTCGCCGAGCACCGCCCCCACGCCCGCGCACACCGTCAGTGCGAAGCCGATCCCGACAAGCCAGGAGACGAGCGCGATCGCGATGCCGATCGGGCCGTAGTGGGTCGCGGAGCGACTGATCGCCTGCGGCATGTAGACGATCGAGCCGACGCTGATCGCCGTCAGCGCGACCGACGTCAGCAGCGCCGTCGGCACGAGCGCCCGCCAGTCGATTCGTCTCCCGAGCAGGGTCCATGGCGACCACAGCCACAGCGCCGCGTCGCCCGCGAGCAGGATCGCGAGCGACCCGACCGGGCCGACGACGTCGAGCAGCCCGCGGCGCGCCGCGCTGAAGACGGCCGCCCACACGACGACCCCGCCGAGCCACGTCAGCCCCGCGCGCGTGCCCGCGAAGCCGCGCGCCTCCAGGTGCCAGGCGCGCTCGTAGACGCGCTGCAGCGTGCGCGTGAAGCTGAGCGCCGCGACCACCAGCAGTGCCACCCCGAACCACGAGATCGACTGACGCACCGCTTCCGGTTGCGCGAACGCGTCGCGCACCCCGGCGGCGGTCGGGTCGTGCAGGTGGAAGCGGCGGATCAGCTCGTTCGGCAGGCCGCCGGTCCCCGGCAGGAACGCCGCGGCGATCACCATCAGCGGCACCATCGCCGTGAAGGCGAGCGAGCCGAGCGCGACCGAGCGCTCGACGAACTGCATCTCGACGAGACGCTCCAACGAGGCGCGCGCCAGCGCGCCCGCGCGCGTGAGCCGCCGCATCCGCGAACCGTAGCGCCGCCGCGCGCTCGCCTACGACGGCTCGCGCCTGCGGCGCAGGTTGCTGACGAGCAGCGAGATCACCGTCACGAGGTAGATCTGGCCGGTCAGCATCTCCAGCACCGCGACCGCACGACCGCCGCGCTGCGCGGGCGTGAGGTCGCCGTAGCCGGTCGTCGTCAGCGACGTGAAGCTGAAGTAGACGCGCTGGCTCTCGGAGCCGTCGGTCGCCTGCGCGAAGTAGAAGCCGTGCCCTGCTCTCGCGAGCGTCGTGATCACGAACGAGAAGACGATCCCGATCAGCAGGTAGACGGCGAGCGCGCCCGTGACCGCCTGCACCGTCACGCCGCGAACGCGCAACAGCACGACGAGCCCGCGCACGAGCTGCACGAGCGTCGTCAGCACGAGCAGCGCGCTCGTCGCGGTGCCGATCCACACCGGGATCCACTCGAGGCCGATCGCGAGCACGAGCCCGACGGTCGCCGCGATCGTCGCCAGCCCCGCCGACTCGCGCAGGCGCCACGTGCTGTCGCGGCTCGTCGCGATCACGACGAGCAGCATCCCTCCGGCCAGCAGGATCCCGACCGCGCGGCTCCAGGACGACTCGGGCGCGATGATCAGGAACAGCACCGTCGCGAGCGCGACCGCGAGCACGATCCCGTAACGGTGGCTGGCCTCCGGCTCGAACGTGCTCTTCGCCTGCGCGCCCGTCATCGCTGCACAGCATGGCTGGCAGGACGGCGGATTTCCGGTTCCCTGACGCTCAGGCTCCGGCCCACAGCAACAACGCCGCCGCGAGAACCCCGGCCGTCGCGAGCGCGATCGTGCGCCGCACGCGCGGGCGCGGCGCCCGCGCGCCTGCCAGCTCGGCAGCGATCAGCGTCGCGAGCGATCCGTGCGGCGTCGCAAGCGAGCCGACGCCGAGGCCGATCAGCGCCGCATAGGCGGACGGTCCGGCGCTCAGCAGCCCGGCGATGCAGACGCTCACGGGCAGGTTGTTCGCGAGCGCGGCGGCCGCGCCGACGCTGAGCGCGATCCCCACGAGCCCCGCCGGTCCCAGCGTCACCGGCGCGCGCAGATGCGCGCCCAGCGCGCCCGTGACGACGAGCAGTCCCGCGACCTGGACGCCGAGCCGCCACGGCACCACCGGGCGCACACGGCGCGCGCGCGGCTCGCTCGCGAGCGCGAGCAGCGCGACCGCGGCGAACGGCCACCACGGCGCGACGCCCGCCGCGATCGCGCCCCACGCGGCCAGCGCGGCGGCGGCGAGCGCGAGCGCCGCATGACGCTCCGCCCGAGAGAGCAGGGCCGGGGCACGCGCCTGCGCGCGGTAGCCGGCGGCAAGCACGCCGCGCTCGCGCAGCGCGACGCCGGCGGCACACACCAGCGTCGCCGCGAGGCCGGGGAGGAGCATGTGCGCCACGAACGCGGTCGTCGACAGGTGCAGACGCTCGACGACGACGAGGTTCGTCGGGTTGCCCATCGGCACTGCGATCGAGGCCGCGTTCGCGACGACCACCACGCCGGCGAACAGCACGCCCAGCGGGGCCCCGTGGCGCCGCGCGAGCGCGAGCACGACCGGGACCATCAGCACGACCGCGCCGTCGAGCGAGACGACCGCCGTCAGCAGCGCGCACAGACAGCACGTCGCGACGTAGAGCGCGCGAATGCTGCCGCGAGCGCGGTGTGCGAGCGCGTCCGCCGCCCGCTCCGCCAGCCCCGCGCGCTCGACGAGCGCGGAGAGCGTGAGCGCGGCTGCGAGGAACGCGACCATCGGCGCGACCGCGCGCAGCGACGGGCCGACGCGCGCGCCCGCGAGCAGGACGTCGAGCGCCGCGATCGCCGCCACCGCTCCCGCCGACCGCGCGCTGCGCGGCGCCAGCGCGAGCGCGGCGATGGCGAGCGCGGCGAGCGTCCAGGCGATCACAGCACCCCGCGATGCCCCCGCCGCGCGGCCGGCAAACGCTGGGTCAGAGCGCCAGCCCGAGCGGCGCTTCGAGCAGCGCGCGGATGCGCGCGAGCAGTTGCGCAGCGTCGGCGCCGTAGAGGATGCGGTGGTCGGCGACGAGCGTGAGCGTCATGCGCCTGCCCGGCACGATCGCGCCGTCCACGACGACCGGCATCTCGCGCAGCGCGCCGACGGCGAGGATCCCCGCCTGCCCGCCGTTGACGATCGCGGTGAACTCGGTGACGCCGAACATGCCGAGGTTCGAGACCGTGAACGTTCCGCCGCTGAGCTCCGGAGGCGTGATCGCGCCGGAGCGCACGCGCGCTGCCAGCGCCTTGGCCTCGAGCGCGATCTCACCGAGCGCCTTGCGGTCTGCGTCGAAGATCGTCGGCACGATCAATGCGTTCTCGGCGGCGACCGCGACGCCGACGTTCACGCGCTCGTAGCGCTCGAAGCGGCCGTCGCGGTAGGCGCCGTTCGCGCGCGGGAACTCGCGCAGCGCCAGCGCGGCCGCCTTCACGACGAAGTCGTTGAACGACGGCGCTGGATGCTCGTCGCTTGCAAGCGCCTTGAGCTGCTCGCGCACCGCCACGGCGGCCGCCATGTCGACCTCGGTCGAGACGTGGAAGTCCGGCACGGTCGCCTTCGCCTCCGCCATCCGCCGCGCGATCGTCTGCTGCGTGCGCGACAGCTCCTCGACGGTCGTCTCGCCCTTCCCACCACCGCGCTCGCCGGCCGTGACCGGGCCGCGAGCGGCAGCCGGCGCCGCGGCCGGCGTCGTGCCCGCCGCCTCGACGTCCGCCTTCACGATCCGCCCGCCGGGACCCGTGCCGACGACCGCCGCCAGGTCCACGCCCCGCTCCCGCGCGAGCCGCCGCGCGATCGGCGACGCCTTCACGCGCCCGTTGGGAGCCCCCGCAACCGGAGTCGAGGGGGAGGACACGGCGGGCCTCGCCCCGCCGGGGGTCGGCTCGGTGCGCTCCTCACCGGAGCCGCCCTGTCTCGGTGTCGTCTCGCGACCGCCGGGCAGGACGACCGCGTCGCTGCCGCCGCCGACGCGAGCGATCAAGGCCCCGATCGGCAGCGTGTCGCCCTCCGCGGCGACGCGCTCGAACGTCCCGGATGCGTCGGCCTCGTACGTCATGTTCGCCTTGTCGGTCTCGATCTCGGCGATCTCGTCGCCGCGCGCCACCTCGGCGCCGTCCTCGACGAGCCATCTGAGGATCGTGCCCTCCTCCATCGAGTCGGACAGGCGGGGCATGACGACGTCGGGCACGGTCGATCCTCTCTAGCTGTCCCGCAGCGTCGCCAGTGCGGCGGCGACGACCTGCGGCTCGTGGGGGAAGGCGATCTGCTCGAGCGGCTTCGAGTACGGCATCGGCACGTCCGCGCCGGTCACGCGACCGACGGGCGCATCGAGCCAGTCGAACGCCTGCTCTCCCACCAAGGCTGCCAGGTTCGCGCCGACGCCGCCGTGCGGCCAGCCCTCCTCGACGATCACGCAGCGGTTCGTCTTGCGCACCGAGGCGAGGATCGTGTCGAGGTCGAGCGGGCGCAGCGTGCGCGGGTCGATCACCTCGGCGGACACGTCGTGCTCGTCGGCGAGCGCCTCGGCTGCCCGCGCGGCGGTGAGCGCCATGCGCGAGATGCCGACGATCGTCACGTCGGTCCCCTCGCGCCGCAGGGCCGCCTCGCCGAAGCGCACGAGGTGCTCGCCGTCGTGCGGATCGGGCACGTCGCCGCGCTGGCCGTAGAGATACTCGTGCTCGATGAAGATCACCGGGTTGTCGTCGCGGATCGCCGACTTCAGCAGGCCCTTCGCGTCGGCCGGCGTCGAGGGCACCGCCACCAGCAGACCGGGCACGTGCAGGTAGAGCGCCTCGAAGCTGTGCGAGTGCGTCGGGCCGAGCTGGTGGCCGGCGCCCTGCGGCATCCGCACCACGAGCGGCACCGCGACCTGGCCGCCGAACATGTAGCGGATGTGCGCGGCGTGATTGACGATCTGATCCAGCGCCAGCAGCGAGAAGTTGATCGTCATCAGCTCGACCACCGGCCGCGTGCCGGTCATCGCCGCGCCGACGCCCATCCCGACGATCGTGTTCTCCGAGATCGGCGTGTCGCGCACGCGCGCCTCCCCGAACTCCTCCAGCAGCCCCGCCGTCACCTTGTAGGCGCCGTTGAAGACGCCGATGTCCTCGCCCATCAGGAACACGCGCTCGTCGCGCGCCAGCTCCTCCCGCAGCGCCTGGTTGAGCGCCTCGCGGTAGCGCATCACCGCCATCTCAACCGTCCCGTTCCCCGTCGTGGGCCCGCTCGCCGGCGTCCTGCGCCTCGTCGGCGGGGCGCTCGTCGGCGCCCTCGTGCGGGCCGGCGGCGTGGCGGTCGTAGATCTCGCGCGCGGGGATCTCCTCGGCCGGCATCTCGCGCTCGCGCTCGCCGCGATGCGGCTCCGGGCCGCGCTCGTCGACCGAGTACCAGCCGCGCAGCTGGTCGCCGAGCACGTAGACGTCGTCGTAGAGCGACTCCGGCGCGGGGAACGGGGAGGCATCGGCGAACGCGACCGCTTCGTCCACCTTCGCGACGGCCTGCCGGTCGAGCTCCTCGACGTCTGCCTCGTCGATCACGCGCTCGTCGACGAGCCGCTGCGACCAGAGCGCGATCGGATCGCGTCTGCGCCACTCGGCGACCTGCTCTCTCGTGCGGTACTCCTCCGGGTCGGCCATCGAATGGCCGCGGAAGCGGTACGTGATCGCCTCCACCAGCACCGGCTGGCGGTCCTCGCGTGCGCGCGCCAGCGCGTCGCCGACGACCGCGTGCGTGTCGGCGACGTCCATCCCGTCGCAGCGCACGCCCGGCACGCCGAAGCTCTCGCCCTTGCGCTGGAGGTCGGTGACGGCGGAGTGGCGCGCGAGCGCGGTTCCCATCCCGAACTGGTTGTTCGTGACCATGAAGACGACCGGCAGTCTCCACAGCGCGGCAAGGTTCATCGTCTCGCCGAACGTGCCCTGGTTCGAGGCGCCGTCGCCGAACATGCAGAGCGTCGCGTCGTCCGTTCTCAGCAGCTCGGCGGAGAGGCCGAAGCCGGCCGCGATCGGCAGGTTGCCGCCGACGATCCCGTAGCCGCCCATGAAGCGCCGGCCCAGGTCGAACATGTGCATCGAGCCGCCGCGCCCGCGCGAGCAGCCGTCACGCTTGCCGAACAGCTCCGCCATCACCGCCTCGGGCGGCGTGCCGCGCGCGATCGCGTGGCCGTGCGAGCGGTACGTCGAGATCAGGTAGTCGGCGTCGCGCAGCGCGCGCGCCGCGCCGACGATCGTCGCCTCCTCGCCGATCGCGAGATGCAGGAAGCCGCCGATCTTCGCCTTCGCGTACAGCTCGCCCGCGCGCTCCTCGAAGCGGCGGATCAGCAGCATCGTCGCCAGCCACTCGCGCGCCGCGCCGGGCGCGGGCAGGGGCGCCGGAGCGCTTCGCGACCGGTCCCGGCGCTGTCCCGCTGCCGGCGTCGTGGCCATGCGCTTGACCTTACCCGCCGCGCTGCTCCGCGTCGCGCCAGGCCCTCAGGAACTCGTCTGCGCCGAGCCGGTTGAGGTCCTCGCGCAGCGCGCGCACGAGGCGGCGCGCCTGGACGGCCTGCAGGTCCCAGAACAGCACGACCTCGCCGCTGCCGATCTCGACGATCTCGACGTGGTCGACGCGACGCGGCCCGGCGAGCCACGCCGGACCGGCGCCCCCGCGCGTCACGATCAGGCGGTAGGCGCCGCGCGCGGACCTCATCCGAGGCCCTCCAGCGCGCGCGCTGCGCGCTCGACGGCGTCCGAGCCCTCGAACACGACGACGCCGACCGCGATCGCCGGCGCCTGCCGCACGCCGGCCGCGGCCGCCTGCGCCGTGGCGGCGTCGAGCGCGGCGGCGATCGATCTGCGCCCAAGCGCCTGCACGACCGCGCGCGGATGCATCTCGCACGCCGCGGCCGCGAGCAGCAGCGTGTCCTCGTCGAGCGCGCGCCCGCCCGCGAACGCTTGGCGGAAGGCGGCGAGCGCGAAGGCGACCGCGCGGCCGATCTGCTTCGCGTACGTCGCCGCGATCATCGCGAGACGAGCGTCGTCCGGCGGCCACGCGGCCGGCCAGCGCAGCGGCTGCACGTGTTGGGCCCGTGCGGCCTGCTCGACCGCTGCACGCCGCGCACCCGAGTCGCCAGGCGAGTGGCCGGGCAGCGCGGCCTCCTGGATCGGCACCCACTGCGGCACGATCGGCAGAGCCGCCATCACCCGCTCGGCCGCGAGGTACGCCTCGGGGCTGCCGAGGTCGAAGAAGAAGACGGGCTGCGGCGCGTCCGCGTGCGCGGACGCGCTTGCCTGCTGCGTGACCGAGAGCCCGTGCTCGGACACCGGGTTCCGCGCTCCTACCCGTGGATCAGCCAGCCGTCGGCGGCGCGCGCGGCCTCCATCACGCCCTCGGACAGCGTCGGGTGGCCGTGCACCATGCGCGCGACCTCCGGGTAGCCGCCCTCCAGCGCGCGCGCGTTGACGAGCTCCTGGATCAGCTCGGTCGCCTTCGCGCCGACGATGTGGCCGCCGAGCAGCTCCCCGTATCTGCGGTCGCCGACGACCTTCATCAGGCCGGTGCGGTCGCCGTAGACGGTGCCTGCGCCGACGGCGCCGTAGGGCACTCTGCCGACGACGACGTCGTAGCCGGCGTCCTTCGCCTGCTGCTCGGTGAGCCCGAACGAGGCGACGTTCGGCGTGCAGAAGGTCGCGCGCGGGATGTCGACGTAAGAGATCGGATGGGTCTCCAGGCCGGCGATGTCCTCGGCGGCGATGATGCCCTCGTCGGATGCCTTGTGCGCGAGCGCGGGGCCGGGAACGACGTCGCCGATCGCCCAGATCCCTCTGGCCGACGTGCGCAGCGCGCCGTCGACGACGAGCAGCCCGCTGTCGTCGACCTTCACGCCCGCCTCGTCGAGGCCGAGGCCCTCGACGTCGGCGCCGCGGCCGGCGGCGATGATCAGGTAGTCGACCTCGCCCGACTCGCCGCCGTAGGTGAAGGTGACGGAGCCTCTGCCTTCTCTGACGTTCTCCACGAGCGTTCTCGTGAAGATCTGCATGCCCTGCTTCTTCAGGCCGCGCTCGGCGAGTCTGGAGATCTCCGCGTCCTCGGTCGGCAGCACGCGCTCGAGCGCCTCGAACAGCAGCACCTCGACGCCGAGGCGCGCGTAGGCGGAGGCGATCTCCGCGCCGGAGGCGCCCGCGCCGACGACGGCGATCCGTCCCGGCAGAGACGCGAACGCCCACGCCTCCTCGGTGCCGATCACGCGGCCGCCGAACTGCGTGCCGGGGATCGGCTTCTTGACCGAGCCGGTCGCGACGATGACGCCCTTGCGCGCCTCGTACTCCGCTCCGTCCTTCGCCGAACCGACGCGCACCGTGCCGTTGCCCGTCACCGCGCCGAGGCCCTCGATCACGTCGACGCCGTTCTTTCTGAAGAGGCCGCTCACGCCGCCGGTGAGCGTCTTGATGACTCTCTGGCGGCGCTCGCCGACTCTCGCGAAGTCGATCGAGTGACCCGAGACCTCGATGCCGAACTCGCCGGCCTCCTCGATCTCGCTGACGATGTCGGCGGTGCGCAGCACTGCCTTGGCGGGGATGCAGGCGTAGTTGAGGCATCGTCCGCCGATCACGTCCTTCTCGACGACGGCGGTTCTCATCCCGAGCTGCGCGGCGCGGATCGCCGCAACGTACCCCCCGGGACCGGAGCCGATGACGATGCAGTCATATGCGGATTCGGGCATGGCGGCGAGTGTATGTCACCCCCTCTGCCGGCCGCTTTTCGGCAGACTGCCGTTCCCCCTCGTTCAGCGGGTGAGCGACCCGCCGAGCGCCGCCTTGAAGGCGTCCGGAAGCGGCATCGACCGGCCGGCGGCGTAGTCGTAGCCGACGACGACGCCGTAGCCCTCGGCGAGCAGCCGGTCCTCGCCGACGGCGAACATCGCGAACTCGAGTCTGGCGCTCGAGCGGCGCAGCTCGCCCGGCCGGATGCAGCAGCGGATCTCCTCGCCGAAGAAGGCGGGCGCGCGGTAGTTGATTCTGCACTCGGCGAAGATCAGCCCGAACTCGCGGCGCGTGAGCGGGTCCTCGCCGAGCAGCTCGGAGAGGTAGGTGATGCGCGCGTCCTCGAAGAAGGTCAGGAACGCGACGTTGTTGACGTGGCGCATCGCGTCGAGGTCGCCGAAGCGGACGCGGTCGACGTACGACCACGGCCAGTCGGCGGGCGTGCCCGCCGGCCGCATCGCGTCCTTGCGTGCGGCACTCACGAGAGCGGCCTCCGCTCCGGCATCTGGATGCGCGCCATCGAGCGGATCAGCTTCCAGAACAGCCAGCCGCCGAAGCCGATCACCGCGAGGCACAGGACCGCCGCCCACACGTTCGAGGCGACCAGCAGGGACAGCGCGGCGATCAGGATCTGGAACGCGAGCAGCGCCTCGAAGCCGAGCACCGCCCAGTAGCGCACGCGCCACATCCCCCACGCGGCGAGCAGCAGCACGGCGGCAAGCCCGAGCGCGCCCGCGAGCGTCCCGCGTCCGCCGACGCGTGCGCCCGCGGCGTAGCCGATCACGACGAGCGCGGCGAGCGCGACCGCCACGATCGCCGCGGCAGTCACCGCGCCGGGGCGCTCGCCCTGCGCGAGCGGTTGGAGCTGCGCGCGGATCTCGGCGCTGCGCTCCTCGGCGCTTCTGCGTCTGCGCGTCTCGGGCGCAACGGCGGCAGGCTCCGCCGACGGCGGGCTGCCGGACGGGTCGCGCTGCCCGCGCTTGCGGCTACGCGGCACCGACGCCCGCCTCCTGCGGCAGCGCGCCGCGCAGGGCGCGCGCCGTCGCCTCGGGATCGGCGGCCTCGGTCAGCGCGCGCACGACGACGATCCGCGTCGCGCCCGCGGCGACGACGTCGCCGACGGCGCGCTCGTCGATCCCGCCGATCGCGAACCACGGCAGCGGCCGCGGCGCGCTCGCCGCGTGACGGACCAGCTCCAACCCGGCCGCCGGCCGCCCCGGCTTTGTCGGCGTCGCATGGACCGGCCCGACCGCGAAGTAGTCGACGTCGGCGACCGCCGCGTCCTCGACCTGCGCCGGCGTGTGCGTCGAGCGGCCGATCAGCACGTCCTCGCCGACGAGCGCGCGCGCTTGTGCGACCGGCATGTCGTCCTGGCCCACGTGCACGCCGTCGGCCTCGGCCGCTGCCGCGAGGTCCGGCCGGTCGTTGAGCACGAACAGCGCGCCGTGCGCGTCGGCCGCCGCGCGGAACGCGCGCGCCGCCGCGAGGATCTCCTCGTCGCTCGCGGCCGGGTCCTTCTCGCGCAGCTGCACGACGTCGACGCCGCCGCGCAGCGCCGCGTCGAGGAGCGCGCGCAGGTCTCCACGCGCGTCGCAGACGAGGTAGAGCCGGGCGCGCTGCAGCCGCGCCCGCCGCGCGTCGCCGATCGAGGTCGTCATCGCTCCCGCATCTTGGCAGCCGCCGCGTCAGGCGCGCAGCCCCTCCAGCAGCGCGAGCAGCGGACCTTCGACCTCGGCGCGCGCGGCGGCGGGGTCGGCGGCGTTGGCGATCATCATCGACGCCTCGACCATCGCGCCCATCAGCATGTGCGCCAGCGGCTCGGCGTCGCGCCTGCGCACGAGACCTTCCTCCATCGCCTCGCCGAGCGCCATCGTGAGGACGCCGAGCCAGTGCTGCGCGTCGACCTCGCGCCACTCGGCCCAGCCGAGCACCGCGGGCGCGTCGAGGTGGGAGATGCGGATCACGGCCGGGTCCTCGCAGATGTCGAGGAACGCGCGCATGCCTCTCGTCAGCGCCTCCCACGCGTCGGCGCTGCCGGCCGTCTGTGCGACGATCTGCGCGAGCAGCTCCTCCGCGAGCTGGTTGTGGACGGCGCGGAAGAGATCGCGCTTGTCGGCGAAGTGGTGGTAGAGCGCGCCGCGCGTGACGTGCGCCGCGCGCACGATCTCCTCGGTCCCGACGGCCGCGTAGCCGCGCGCGGCGAACAGCCCGCGCGCGACGCGCAGCAGCTCGGCGCGCGTGGCGGCCGCCTGCTCCTCCCGTTGCATACCGTCTGTATGCTAGGACATACAATCTGTATGTGAAAGGAGCGAACGGGCATGGGGAACGCACACTGGCGCGCACCGGAGCTGGGCGAGGCGCGCACGCTCGAGCTCGACGGCGGACGCCTGCGCGCACACGTGACCGGCGACGGCCCACCGGTGGTCCTCGTCCACGGGCTGCTCGTCAACGCCAATCTGTGGCGTAAGGTCGTGCCGCTGCTCGACGGCTTCACGCGCGTGACGCTCGACCTGCCGCTCGGCTCGCACCTGCAGCCGATGCCGTCGCGCAGACTGACGCCCGACGACCTTGGCGCCCTGATCGGCGAGGCAGTCAGCGCGCTCGGCTTGAGCGACGCGACGCTCGTCGGCAACGACACCGGTGGCGCCCTGTGCCAGATCGCCGCCTCGCACCGGCCGCCGTGGCTCGGCCGGCTCGTGCTGACCTCCTGCGACGCGTTCGAGCACTTCCCGCCGCGCGCGTTCAAGCCGCTGTTCGCCGGGCTCGCCGCGCCCGGCGGCGCGCTCGCCGCGCTCGCCCCGCTGCGCGCCCGCGCGCTGCGGCGGGCGCCGATCGCCTACGGCTGGCTCGTGCACGAGCCGATCCCCGACGCGCCGTCGGACTCCTACGTGCTGCCGTCGCTGGAGAGCCGCGACGTGCGCGCCGACCTGCGGCGCGTCTGCGCGGGCGTCGATGCGCAACACACGCTCGCGGCCGCCGAGCGCCTGCGCGCGTTCGACCGCCCGGCGTTGATCGCCTGGTCGGCCGACGACCGCTTCTTCGCTCGCGCCGACGGCGAGCGGCTGGCGGCGACGATCCCCGGCGCACGCTTCGAGCTCGTCGCGGGCGCGCGCACCTTCTCGCCCGAGGACAGACCGGAGCGCCTCGCCGAGCTGATCGGCTCCTTCGCGCGCAAGACGGTCGGGAGCGCAGCGTGAGGGCGGCGGCCGCGGACGACGTGCTCGCGCCGGACGCGGAGCTGGCGGCGAAGGCCGCGTTCGTGGAGCACTTCCGCGCGGCCGAGTGACGTAGATCACAGCGAGCTGGCGCGGGGCCGCTATCGTCATGCGACGACCGGCGCGACGCCGTCGTCGCCTCTCCCACCCATCCGAGAAAGCCCCCGATGACCCTCGCCTCGCTCGTGGGCCCGATCGCTGCCGCCTCCGGCGTCTGCATGGCCCTCTCTCCGCTGCTCCAAGCCCGTCGCGTCCGCACGCTCGGCGACTCCTCCGAGGTCAGCGCCGGCGTCTTCCACACGATGCGCACGAACGCGTCGATCTGGCTCGCGTACGGGATCGCCGCCGGCAACCTCGTGATCGTGGTGCCGAACGTCTGCGCTCTCATGACGACGACCGTCACGCTGGCGACGATCAAGCGCTTCCGTCACGCCCGCCACGGCGCGCCCGCCGCGACGCTGGCGCCCGCTCAGCTCCGTCGTCACGCCGCGCGCGTGCGCGGCGGGGTCGTGCGCGCCGGTGCGCTCGTGCGCCGCTGACCGCCGCGCGCCGTGGACCGGCGCTACCATCGCCCCTACGGGAGCCCCACGACCGGGCTGAGAGGGCGGCACTCCGGCCGCCGACCGTCAGAACCTGATCCGGGTCATGCCGGCGCAGGGAAGGAGCACGTGCCCCACACCACCGACTCGTTCGACGTCGCCATCGTGGGCGGCGGGATCGCCGGCCTCGCCGTCGCCTGGCGGGCGCAGCAGCGTGGCCTGCGCACCGTCGTGCTGGAGCGTGGGGCGCTCGGCCGCGGCGCGACGCACGTCGCCGCCGGGATGCTCGCGCCGATCAGCGAGGCGCGCGTCGGCGAGCGCGGGCTGCTTGCGCTCAGCCGCGCCTCGCTCGCGCGCTATCCGGCGTTCGTCGCGGAGCTGGCGGCGGCCTCGGACCAAGATCCCGGCTACCGCGCCTGCGGCGCGCTGCTCGTCGCGCGCGACCGCGACGAGGCGGAGGCGCTCGAGCGAGAGCTCGCCGAGCGGGCGTCGCTCGGCCTGGCGGTCGAGCGCCTGCTGCCGAGCGAGGCGCGTCGCCGCGAGCCTGCGCTCGCGCCGACGCTCCGGCTCGCGCTCGCCGTGCCGGACGACCACGCGATCGACCCGCGCGCGCTGGGCGGCGCGCTCGCTGTCGCCGTCGGACGTGCCGGGGGAGTGCTGCGCGAGCGCGCCGAGGTCGTGCGCGTGACGACCACAAACGGCGAGCGCGTGACCGGCGTCGAGCTGCACGACGGCGCACGCGTCCATGCCGGTCGGGTCGTGATCGCCGCGGGCGCGTGGGCCGGAACGCTCGATGGCCTTCCCGCGCACGCGCGCGTACCGGTGCGGCCGGTCAAGGGTCAGATCATGCGCCTGCGCGACCCCGCAGGTCCGGGGCTGCTCACCCGCGTGATCCGCATGCAGCCGGGCTACCTCGTCCCGCGCGGCGACGGCCGCTACGTGCTCGGCGCGACGATGGAGGAGCAGGGCTTCGACACCGCGCCGACAGCCGGCGGGATCTTCGAGCTGCTGCGCGACGCGATCGAGCTGGTGCCGGGCGTCGCCGAGCTGGCGATCGAGGAGGTCGCCGCCGGCCTGCGTCCCGGCACGCCCGACAACGCGCCGGCGCTCGGGCCGGGCGCGCTCGCCGGCCTGCAGTGGGCGGCGGGCTGCTTCCGCCACGGGATCCTGCTCGCGCCGATCGTCGCAGACGCGCTCGCCGCGACGCTCGCGGGCGAGCCGCTGCCGGCGGTCGCGGCGTCGTTCGCGGCGACGCGCTTCGAGCGCGAGGCGGTCGCGTCGTGAACGTCCAGCTCAACGGCGAGTGGCGCGACGTCGCGGACGATGCGACGGTCGCCGACGCGGTTGCGCTGCTCGGCGTCCCGCTGGACGCGCGCGGCGTCGCCGTCGCGGTCGACCGCGAGGTCGTCAGGCGCGGCGCATGGGCGCAGACGCGGCTGACCGGCGGCGCCCGCGTCGAGGTCCTGACGGCGATCCAGGGAGGATGATGCGCGCATGAGCGTCGAGACGACCCGCACGCTGGAGGACCCGCTCGCGATCGCCGGGCGGACGTTCGGCTCGCGGCTGCTGCTCGGCACCGGCGGCTTCCGCTCGCTCGAGGAGATGGCGGCGGCGATCCGCGTGAGCGGGAGCGAGCTGGTGACCGTCGCGCTGCGCCGCGTCGATCCGACGCAACGCGGCTCGATCATGGACGTGCTCGCTCGGGCCGGCGTCGGCGTGCTGCCGAACACGGCCGGCTGCTTCACCGCGCGCGACGCGATCACGACCGCGCAGCTCGCGCGCGAGGCGTTCGAGACCGACTGGGTCAAGCTCGAGGTGATCGGCGACGACCGCACGCTGCTGCCCGACGCGGTCGAGCTGCTGGCGGCCGCCGAGACGCTCGTCGCCGACGGCTTCGTCGTGCTGCCCTACACGACCGACGACCCGATCCTCGCGCGCCGCCTGGAGGACGTCGGCTGCGCGGCGGTGATGCCGCTCGGCTCGCCGATCGGGTCCGGCATGGGGATCCGCAACCCGTACAACATCGCGGTCATCCGCGAGCGGACCGAGCTGCCGGTCGTACTCGACGCGGGGGTCGGTACGGCCTCCGACGCGGCGCTCGCGATGGAGCTGGGCTGCGACGCCGTGATGGCCGCGAGCGCGATCTCGCGCGCGCACGATCCGGTCGCGATGGCGCGCGCGATCCGCGCTGGCGTCGAGGGCGGCCGCCTCGCGCGACGCGCCGGCCGCATCCCGCGCCGCCTGCACGCCGAGGCATCGACGCCCGACGCGGGGCTGCCGGACTTCGGCGCGGACGCGTCCGCCCCGGCCGATGCCTGACGAGCCGCTCGCCGACCGCCCCGGCGACGCAGACCCCGACGTCGACGACGCCGCCGTCGCAGAGCCAGCCGCGCCACCGATCGAGCAGCTGCTCGATCGCTGGGAGGCCGCCTGGAGCGGCCGCGACGCGAGCGCGTTCGGCCCGCTGTGCGATCCGCGCGTCCAGTACGAGGACCCGTTCGCGCGTGCGCCGCTGATCGGGGTCGACGAGATCGCGGCCCACGCAGAGCGGCTGTGGCAGGGCTTCCCCGATGCGCGCGTCGAGCGTGCCGGCGAGCGGCTCGCCGACGCGACGGGCCGCTTCGTCGCCGCCCCCTGCAAGCTCGCCGGCACGCACCGCGGCGCGCTCGCCGGCCTGCCGCCGACGCGTCGCTTCGTCGTGGTGCACGCGGCCGTCTGGTGCGAGCTGCGCGCCGGGCGGCTGCTGCGCGTGCGCGTCGTGCTCGACCGCTACGACGCCGCCGTCCAGCTCGGCCTGCTGCCCGCCGCGGGCACGCTGGGCGAGCGCGCGCTGCTCGCGCTGCGCGGCTTCGGCCTGCGCTCGCGCGGCTGACCGCTCACGGCGCGTGCAGCGTCACGCGCACCGGCGCGTGGTCGGACAGCGTCCCGCGCTCGAGGACCTCGAACGGCGCGCCGGCCGCGGGCGCGAAGCCGCGTGCGAAGACGAAGTCGACGTCGTGGCCGGCGGCTTGCGCGAAGCCGGGCACGTCTGGGTCGCGCACGTTGAAGTCGCCGCCGAGCACCAGCGGCGCGCCGCTCGCCCAGGACGTCGCGCACGCGCGCGCCTGCGCGACGTCCGCGCGTGCGCGCGCGTCGTCGTGCACAGTGGCGTGGAAGTTCGCCAACCACAGCCCGTCGCCGACGCGCACCGCATGCACGACGCGTCGCTCGGGCCGCATGCGCAGTCGTCTCCGCGCGTGCGCGTCGATGCCGCCGAGCCCGCGCGCGAGGATCGCGTTGCAGCCGCCGCCGTTGGCGCGCATCAGCTCCGGGCGCCGCTGCGCGAGCGCGCGGCGCAGCGGCAGCAGCGCGTTGCGCGAGGTGAGCGCGAAGCGCGCCTGGGCGCCGCACTCGCGCGCCAGCGCGGACGGCCACCACGGCGGCACCTCCTGCAAGAGCGCGGCGTCCCACGCCCACGACGACAGGGCCTGCGCGAACGCGTCGAGCAGGTCCTCGTCGCGCGGCGGCAGCGCGCGGCCGTGGAAGAGATTCCACGTGAGCACGCGCAGCTCCATCGCATGACCGTACACTTGCGCGCTTGCCGCGCCACCTGCTCACCGGAGGGGAGCTGACCCGCGAGGAGCTGCTCGCCCTGATCGAGCGCGCGCTCGAGCTGAAGGCCGAGCCGCTCGCCTCGCGCGCGCTCGCCGGCAAGCACGTCGCGCTGATCTTCCAGAAGCCCTCGACGCGCACGCGCATCTCGTTCGAGACGGGCGTCGTCGAGCTCGGCGGCCACCCGCTGATCCTGCGCCCCGACGAGATGCAGCTGAGCCGCGGCGAGGCGCTGCGCGACACCGCGTTCGTGCTCTCGCGCCACGTGCACGCGATCGGGATCCGCACCGGGCCCGACGAGCTCGTGCGCGAGCTCGGCGAGCATGCGTCCGTCCCGGTCATCAACATGCTCACCGCCGGTCACCATCCCTGCCAGGCGCTTGCCGACTTGCTCACCTTGCGCGAGACGTTCGGAAGACTCGACGGGCTCACGCTCGCCTACGTCGGCGACGGCAACAACGTCGCGCGCTCGCTCGCGATCCTCGGCGGCCTCGCCGGCGTCGAGGTGCGCGTCGCCGCGCCGGACGGCTACCAGCTCGAGCCCGTCGCCGGCGCGCTGCTGACCGACGACCCGCACGCGGCGGTCGCCGGCGCGCACGCCGTCTACACCGACGTGTGGGTGAGCATGGGCGACGAGGAGAGCGCCGAGAAGCGTCGTCGCGACCTCGCCGCCTACCGCGTCGACGACGCGCTGCTCGACCGCGCGGCGCCCGGCGCGATCGCGTTGCACGATCTTCCCGCACATCCCGGGGAGGAGATCACCGCTGCCGTGTTGTATGGAACACGGCAACGCATCTGGGACCAGGCCGAGAACCGACGTCACGCGCAGAAAGCGCTCTTGGAGCTGCTGCTGCGGTAGCCTCGCGCCCGACCGGTCCGTCTGTCCACACCGAGGAGCATCGATGCCCCAGCCGAAGTCCCCCGCTGCGAGAAGAGCGAGCACCGGCGCCAGAAGAGCCGCTGCCGCCCGCAGACCGGCTGCCAGACGCGCCGCAGCCGCCAGAAGGAGCGCCGCGAGAAGCGTTGCGGCGAGAAGACCCGCCCGCAGAGTCGCGGCGAGCAGAGCGGCTGCGAGAAGACCCGCCCGCAGAGCCGCGGCGGCCAGAGCGCGCAGAGCGACGGCCGCGAGAAGACCCGCCCGCAGAGCCGCGGCCAGAAGAGCGACCAGAAGAGCGGCGGCGAGACGTCCCGCGGCCAGACGGCCGGCTGCCAGACGAGCCGGTGGGAGAAGAGCGGGCGCGAGACGCTCGACCAGAAGACCTTCCCCAGCCACCTCGGCGCCGAGACGTGCGACCGGCGCCGCGGGCAGGCGGGCGGGCGATCCGGTCGCACAGCTCGTCGACGCGCTGCGCGACCAGCTCGCCAACCGCGTCTTCGAGCCGCGCGACCTCGTGCTGCTCGCCTCCGAGGCGATCCAGGAGGCGCTCGACGAGGCGGTCGAGCGCGGCCACGTCGCGAGAGGCGATGCGAACGACCTCGTCGGCGAGCTCGTGCGCAAGGGCCGCGCGCAGAAGGACGACGTGCTCGCGAACCTCGACGAGCTGCTCGGGAAGGGCATCGAGCAGCTCGAGCAGCTCGCGAGGAAGCTCGACAACACCGCGGCGAGAGCGCGCCGCGCCGAGTCGGTCGAGCGCCTGATGCGAAGCGCGGAGCGCGCCCGCAGAGCGGTCGACTCCGCGCGCAGAGCCGGCCGCCGCAGATAGCGCGCAGCCGCGGCGCTCCGGCACGGGTGCCGGAGCGCCCGCGGCGCGCTCTAGGGGGACGCCGAGCTGGAGCTCGGCGAGCGTGACGATCGAGATCGCCGCCTCGTCCGGCAGCTGCTCCACTGCGAGGTCGCGCAGCCGCCCTGCGGCTGCCACGCGCGGATCGCCTCGGCGCCGGCGAGCACCGCGACGTGGCGCGCCTCGATGAGTCCGTTGACCGACGAGCCGGTGCCGGTGCGCCCCTGGCAGCGCGTGCAGTGGCAGTAGGCGGCGTCGAAGAACGGCGCGCGCAGCTCGAAGCGCACGGCGCCGCAGAGGCAGCCGCCCGTCAGCACGGCGCGGCCTCCGAGAGCCCGAGGTCGGCGAGCAGCGCGCCGAAGTCGAGCTCGGCGCCGGTCAGCTCGCCGAGCAGCTCCTCGGCGGTGAGCCGCTGGCCGTCGCGCCACAGGGCGCGCAGCGTCTCGCCCGCCTCGGACCGCTCGAACCAGCGCGCGCCGAAGCGCTCGCGCAGGTGCTCGCGCAGGTGCGTCTCGAGCGCCCACGCGCGCAGGTAGCAGGCGACGTAGAAGCCGGGGTCGAGGTCGGCGAGATAGGTCTCGCGCGGCCAGCGCACGCGCGCCGCGTGGCTGAGCAGCGACGCGTAGCGCTCGCGCAACGCGCCGTCGGGCGGCGGGTCCGCCGCGTGCACGTCCAGCTCGTACGGCAGCTTGGCCGCGTAGCGGCGCAGGTAGATCAGCCGCGTCGCGCGCGCGTGCGCGGCGAGCGTCCCGTCGGCGTCCTGCACGCCGAGGCGTGCGCGCAGCCACTGCGGGTTCTCGACGAGGTGGTCGAACAGGAACGCGAACGCCTCGGTGATCGCGTTGTCGCCGAGGTGGCGGTACTCGAACGACAGCGCCGGGTCGACGTGCGCGTAGTGCTCGACGTGGCCGCCCTCGTGCAGCAGCGCGACGAAGTCGTCGCGCCCGCCGATCGGCGGCACGACGAGCCGCACGTCGCCGGGAACTCTGACCGCGACGCAGAACGCGCGCGGCGACTTCGCCGGGCGCGACTCGACGTCGAGGTGGACGTTGCGCTGCGTCGCCGGGTCGATGCCCAGGCCGGCGAGCGTCGCCTCGAAGCTCGGCAAGAGCTGGGCGCCGTCGAACGCCGCGTCGCCTTGAGCGAAGCGGAACAGGCGCGGCAGGTCCGCGCGTGCGAGCCGCTCGAGCGGCGTGCCGAGCGTGCGCTCGACGACCGGGCCGACGAGCGGCGCGTAGGCGTCCTCGGTCGCCTCGGTGAAGGCGGCCGTCGCGCGCGCGAGGCGGTCGAGGTCGAAGCCCTTGACCTGCTCGCACAGCGCGCGGTAGCTCTCCCACCCGAGTGCGCGCGCGGTCGCGCGCGTGCGCTCGAGCATCTCCGCGTAGAGCGGGTTGAGGTGGCGCTCGGTCGCCTCCAGCCGCGCCGCCTCGATCGCTGCGCGGCGCTCGGGGTCGGGCTCGTTCGCCTGCACGATCGTGGCCTCGCGGAACGGGATCGCCGCTCCGTCTCCGTCGAGCGAGAGCACGAGGCCGGCCTCGCGCTGCGCCAGCTCCGCCTCGACGTCGGTGCAGACGAGCCCGAGGTGGCCGTCGAGCGCGAAGTCGAGCAGCATGCGCGCGCGGCGCGCCGCGTCCTCGCCGCGCGCGGTCGCGGCGTCCGCCTGCTCGCGCAGCCGTGCGACGCTCTCGGCGCTGAACAGGTCGGCGTGGCGCGCGTAGATCGGCTCGACGTCGAAGTCCGTTCTGAGGCCCGCGAAGTGCGCGTGGTACTCCTCGCCCAGCTCGGCCGTGAACGCCTCGGCCTCCAGTCGGTACGCGGCGAGGTCCATGAGCGTGCGATGCTAGCTCCCATGTCCACCGCGACGACCAGACGCCAGCGCCCGAGCCGCGGCGACGAGCTGGAGCTGACGATCGACTCGCTCGCGTTCGGCGGCAACGGCGTCGCGCGCCACGAGGGCTACGTCGTGTTCGTCGTCGGCGCGGTGCCGGGCGACCGCGTCCGCGCCAGAGTCACGCGGCCCAAGCGCGACTACGCCGAGGCGATAGTCGTCGACGTGCTCGAGCCCTCGCCCGAGCGGATCCCGCGCACCGCACCCCACCCGGGCGTGCCGTGGCAGGTGCTGCCGTACGAGCGCCAGCTGGAGGTCAAGGCCGCGCAGGTCGAGGAGGCGCTGCGGCGGATCGGCAAGCTCGACGGCTTCGCGATGGAGCCGATCGTGCCCGCCGTCGAGCGCTGGCGCTACCGCAACAAGATGGAATATTCGTTCGGCAACGACGACGACGGCGAGCTCGTCTACGGCTTCCACGCGCCCGGCCACTGGGAACGGATAGTCCCGATAACGGATTGCCTGATCGCTTCCGAGCGCTCGAACGCCACCAGCCGGCAGGTGCTCGACTGGTGCCGCGCGAGAGGGCTCGTCGCGTGGGACCGCCGCACGCACACGGGCCAGCTGCGCAACCTCGTCGTGCGCGAGGGGCGGCGCACCGGTCAGATCCAGGTGCGCCTCGTGACGATGCCGGGCCCGCTCGACGTCGACGGGCTTGCGGAAGCGGTCGACTGCGACGGGCTGCTGTGGACGCAGTTCGACGGCGTCGGGGAGACGACCGCGCTCGGCGAGACGGAGCTGATCTCCGGCTCCGACTACCTCGACGAGGAAGTCAACGGGCTGCGCTTCCGCGTCTCGCCGCACGCGTTCTTCCAGACGAACACCGAGATGGCGGAGAAGCTCTACGCGCTGGCCGGCGAGTACGCCGCGCTGCGCGGGTTCGAGCGCGTCTACGACCTCTACTGCGGGATCGGCACGATCGGCCTGACGCTCGCGCCGCGCGCGGCGGAGCTGTGGGGGCTGGAGCTGATCGAGCCGGCGATCGCGGACGCGATCTCGAACGCGCGGCTCAACGAGATCGACAACGCGCGCTTCTTCGCCGGCGACGTGCGGGTGGCGCTCAGAGAGCTGGTCGCGACCGCCGGCTCGCCGGACGTCGTGGTGGTGGATCCGCCGCGCGCCGGGCTCTCGACGAAGGTCGTCAGACGCACGATCGACGCCGCCCCGAAGCGGATCGTCTACGTCTCCTGCAACCCGACGACGCTCGCGCCCAACGCGGCGCAGCTCGTCGCGGCCGGGTATCGCTTGAGCAGAGTCACGCCCGTCGACATGTTCCCGCAGACGCCGCACATCGAGTGCGTCGCGCTGTTGGAGCGCGGGTAGCGGCGCGCCGGTAGCGTCCGGGGCGTGCCCGGCGCGCGCCTCCACGAGCTGACGATCGCCGACGAGCCGGCGCGCTGGACGGCGGTCGGCTTCGCGGTCGAGGACGGCGTCGTGCACGTCGGCGGCGTGCGGATCCGGCTCGCCGGCCGCGGCGCCGGCCGCGGGATCGTGGAGTGGGCGCTGCGCGACCTCGCGAGCGAGCAGCTCGACGGACTGCCGACGCGGCGAGCCGACGCAGAGCCCGGCGGCGACGGTGCGGCGCCGCCGCCGCCGGCGCGTGCCGGCGATCCGATACGCGGCGTCCTCGCATCCCATCCCGACGGCGACGCGCACGCGAGCGCGCCCGCGCACCCGAACGGCGTCGTCGCGCTCGACCACGTCGTCACGATCACGCCGGCGCTCGACCGCACGGTCGTCGCGCTCGAGGCCGCCGGGCTCGACCTGCGCCGCATCCGCGAGGAGCCGACGCCGGCGGGTGCGCCGCGGCAGGCGTTCTTCCGCCTCGGCACGGTCATCCTCGAGGTCGTGCAGGCGCCGGAGGAGGCGCTCGAGCGCAGCGGCGGCCCCGACGGCCCGGCATTCTTCTGGGGCCTCGCGTTCAAGGTCGCCGACCTCGACGCGACCGTCGCCGCGATCGGCGAGCAGCGCTGCAGCCCGCCGCGCCCCGCCGTCCAGCCGGGCCGCCGCATCGCCACCCTGCGCCGCTCGGCCGGGCTGGCGGTGCCGGTGGCGTTGATGACGGAGTGAGACCGGCTCTCGTGGGCACACTGGTTGCGGTCGTCCGGAGGATCGGATGGCAGCAGCTGCTCCCGCCGTGCGCTGAATGACGCTGAGTCCACGCGGCCGGCTGGTCGCCACCGCATATCTGCGATGGGTGAAGCCTCTGCGCGAAGCGCGGCGATCCGGCGCAGAGCCGGTGTTCGCTTGCCACAATCCGCGCCATGGCAGCGGGCTCCCAGCAGCAGCGCGGAGCGGTCGTCGTGACCGGCGCCTCGAGCGGGATCGGAGAGGCGTGCGTGCGGCGGCTCGCGGGCCTCGGCTTCCACGTCTTCGCGGGCGTGCGCAGCGACGCCGACGCGGAGCGGATCGCGCACGCGATCCCGGGCGTCACGCCGCTGCACGTCGACGTCACCGACGGCGAGGAGATCCAGGCGGCCGCGCAGACGGTCGCCGACGCGCTCGACGGGCGGGGCCTCGCCGGCCTCGTCAACAACGCCGGCGTCGCCGTTCCCGCGCCGGTCGAGCACCAGCCGATCGACGACTTCCGGCGCCAGATCGAGGTCAACCTGATCGGTCAGGTCGCGGTCACGCAGGCGTTCCTGCCGCAGCTGCGCGCGGCGAGGGGACGCATCGTCAACGTCAGCTCGATCGGCGGCAAGGTCGCCGTCCCGCTGCTCGGCGCCTACGCCGCCTCCAAGTTCGGGCTCGAGGGCTTCTCCGACACGCTGCGCCGCGAGCTGCGGCCATGGGGCATCCAGGTCGCGGTGATCGAGCCGGGCACGATCGCCACCCCGATCTGGGACAAGGGGATCGCCTCCGGCGACGAGCTGACGCGGTCGCTCCCGCCGCAGGCGCAGCGCGATTACGGCCCGCTGATCGCGACCGTCCGCACCGCCTCCGAGCAGGGTGCGCGCACCGGCCTGCCGCCGGATGCGGTCGCGAAGGACGTCGCCCACGCGCTCACCGCGAAGCGGCCCAAGACCCGCTATCTGGTCGGCCGCGAGGCGAAGTCGCGCGCGCTGCTGGCGCGCGTCGTCGGCGACCGCTTCGTCGATGCCGCGGTCGCCAGAGTCATGAGATGGGGCTGAGCGCGCCCGGCTAGACTCCGCCGCCGATGCGCGCCGTCACCATCCGCGACAGCGAGGTCCTCGTCGAGGAGCACCCCGACCCGCGTCCAGGCAAGGACGAGGTGCTCGTGCGCGTGCGCGCAGCCGGCCTCAACGGCGCCGACATGATGCAGCGCCGCGGGCTCTATCCGGCGCCGCCTGGCTGGCCGCCGGACATCCCGGGCCTCGAGATCGCCGGCGAGACGGTCGAGAACGGGCCGGGCGCGGCGCGCTTCGCGCCGGGCGACCGCGTGATGGCGATCGTCGGCGGCGGCGGCCAGGCGGAGCTGACGGTGGTGCACGAGCGCATGCTGATGCCGGTCCCCGCGAAGCTCGACTGGCCGGCGGCCGGCGGCTTTCCCGAGGTCTTCGCGACCGCCCATGACGCGGTCTTCACGCAGGCGGGCCTTCAGCCGGGCGAGCGTCTGCTTGTGCACGGCGGCGCCGGCGGCGTCGGCACGGCCGCGATCCAGCTCGGCGCCGCCGTCGGCGCGCGTGTCACCGCGACGGTTCGCAACCCCGACAGCCGTGCGCAGGTCGCCGAGCTGGGCGCGAGCGTGGTCGAGCCTGAGGGCTTCGCGCAGCACGGCCCGTTCGACCTCATCCTCGAGCTGGTCGGCGCGCCGAATCTCGACGGCAACGTCGACGCGCTCGCGACGAACGGCCGCATCGTCGTGATCGGGATCTCCGCCGGGGCGAAGGGCGAGCTGAACCTCGCGAAGCTGATGTACAAGCGTGGGCGGATCCTCGCCTCCACGATGCGGGCCCGCCCGCTCGAGGAGAAGGCGCTGATGACGCGAGGGCTCGAGCGCCATGTGCTGCCGCTCGTCGAGTCCGGCGCGATCCGCGTGCCGGTCGCCGAGAGCTTCAGCCTCGACGAGGCGGCCGCCGCCTACGAGCGCTTCGCCGCCGGCGGCAAGCTCGGCAAGCTCGTGCTGCTGCCCTGAGCCCGGCTACAGCACGTCGTCGCCGTCGAGATCGTCGAGGTCGTCGTCCTCGACCAGCTCTGCGGCGTGCACCGAGCACAGCGCGGGGCCGCCGGCCTCGAGCGCCTGCTGCTGCTCCTCCTCGGTCAGCGGCGCGCCGCACTCCTCGCAGCGGTCGCCGGCCGACTCCAGTGTGTGCTCCTCGAGCTCCATCGGCGCGCAGTGTACCCCGCAGGCCGCGACGGAATCAGTACGGCGGCAAGCTCTCGTACCACTCGCCGAGCACGCGGAACGCGCGCCAGAACGCGCGCTTGGCGCTCTCCTCGTCGAGCGCGTCGTCGATGTTCGGCACGTACAGCGCCTCGATCGACGGCGTCAGCCGCTGCAGCGCCGCCGGCTCGGCGACGAGCGTCCGCGCGAGCGGGATCTCCAGCTCGTTGACGACGTCGAGCGCGTCCTCGCCCATCACCACGACGATCCTCGGCTGCACGATCGCCAGCTCCTCGATCAGCCGCTCGACGCAGCCCGGATCGGCCAGCGACGGGTCGGGAAGCGGGCACTTCACGCACAGCGTCCCGTAGACGGCGAGCGGGTCGATCGCCAGGCGCTTGAGCGACTTCATCAGCGCTGCGCCGGCACGGCCGTAGAACGCGACGCCCTCCTCGATCTCGGACGGCCGCGCATGGTGCTTGACGAGGAAGACGTCGGCCTGCGGATGGCCGGATCCCAGCACCGGCATGAGGTTCCCGCGGGGGCAATGGCTGCACTCCTGCAGCTCGCGGGTGAAGTGGTTGAGCTCGCGGATCGCCCGCTCGAGGTACTTCTCGCGGATCTCGTCGTCGGTGATGGGCATGCTTCCGGGAAGATTGGACGCGCCCCCGGCATGTCCCTCCCCTTGCATCAGGACTTGCGCGCCGCCCGCCGGACCCGCCGCTCGCGCGACGCCGCGCGCGCCGCTCTCGGCACCGCTCTCGTCTGCAGGAACTTCAGCGCCTGCACGTAGAGCAGGCTGGCCGGCGTGCGGACGATGTCGGCCTCGCGCAGTGCCTCCATGAACTCCTCGGGTCCGTCGAAGTCGGGCATGCGGATGCGCACCGAGCCGAGCCCCTGCGCGACGTGCGCGTCCGAGCCGGCGCCGGCGGGGATGCGGTACTTGGCGGCGAAGCGGGCGGCCTCCTCGTTGAACTCGTGGATCGCCACGCGCGGATTGAAGACCTCGATCGCGTCGACGTCGTCGAGGACGGCGGTGAGGTGCTCGTAGTCGGGCACCGCGTGCATGCGGTCGAACGGGTGCGGGACGTAGACGATCCCTCCCTGGCGCTTGATCTCCGCGATCGTCTCCTGCAGCGTCATCCCGCGCGGGATCAGCTCGCGGACGAAGAGGCCGATCACCTCGCCCTGGTCGGCGGTCTTGACCTCCTCGCCGACGATCACCTTGATCCCCTGCGCCTTCGCCTGCGCTTCCAGCGCGCCGGAGATCTCGTTGTGGTCGGTGACGGCGATCGCGCCGAGCCCTCTCGCCTTCGCGGTCGCGAGCAGCACCTCGACGGGCGTCGCGCAGTCGTAGGAGTGGTCGGTGTGCATGTGCAGGTCGACGTCGATGCGTCGCCGCCGCGCGACCTTCGCGCGCAGCGCCCGGTCGCCGCGGCCGTCGTGCCGGCGCGCCGTCAGCTCGCCGTAGACCTCCTCCAGCTCGCCCGCGACGCGCGTCCACGCGAGCTGCGCGCGCAGCGGCTCGGCGGCGGCGCGCAGCTGCGCGCGCAGCTCGGCGTCGGCGACGAGCCGTGCGAGCCGGGCGGCGAGCGTCTCCGCGTCGCCGGGCGCGAACAGCAGGCCGCAGGCGCCTTCGCCGAGCAGCTCGTCGTAGGCCGGCACGTTCGCGGCGACGGGCACGCAGCCTGCGGCGAGCGCGCGCACGAGTCCGCCGGGCGCCGGCGCGACGCCGCTGGAGGCGCGCACGGCGACGTCGGCGCGCGCGAGCAGCGCGTCCTCGTCGCAGTCCCCGGGACCGAGGAAGTCGATCCGCTCGCGCAGCTCCGCGCGCAGCGGGCCGGCGCCCTGCGTGGCGCGCCGCGACCACACGGTCGCGTGCCAGCCGCCGCCCGCCGGCATGCGCCGCAGCGCGCGCACGAACGTGCGCACGGCGGGGCGGTCCTCGTCGGCGATCAGCGCCAGCTCGACCGGGCGGTCGTTCGCGCTCGGCGCGCGCGTGGGCACGTCCGCACCCGGCAGGATCACGCGGCAGTCGCCCGGCAGCCAGCGCTGCAGGAGCTCGCGCGTTGCGGCGAAGCTCGCGACGCGCGCGTCGAGGCGGCCGAGGAACAGCTCGGCGACGCGCCGCGCGACCTGCGTCGAGAGGACGCGCTCGGTCGGCGCGTGGAAGGTCCCGACGTTCAGCGCGCGCGAGTGGCGCAGCGCGGCGCTGGCGGCGCTCGGCGCAAACGGCTCGTGCAGGTGGACGACGTCGAGCGGCGCGATCGCGAGCGCCTGCTCGATCGTGCGTGCGACGTCGATCGGCACCGACGCCGCACGCCGGCGCGAGGGCGCGAACGGCAGCACCTCGCCGACGCCGAGCACGCGGAAGCCGCCGCCCCGCTCCGCCTCCTGCTCGCCGGCCGGCGGCTCCAGCAGCGCCTCCGGCCGCTCGCGCGCGGCGTGGATCGCCCGGCGCGACTCGCGCACGAGCGCGCTCGACGTCGACGGCGCGATCACGACGACCCGGTGCCCGCGGCGGCTCAGCTCCTGCGCGCAGCGCGCGACCGCCACGTTGACCTCGTGCGGCACCTCCCAGGCGAACGGGGTGACCTGGGCGATCGCGAGGCGCGCGGGCACGCCCAGCAGGATAGAGCGGCCCGCGCCGCTCGGTCGACGACCGGGCGGTGTCAGGTCACCTGCGCGCCGCCAGGCGACGCTCCAGGTTCGCGCGCACGTCCGGCCACTCGCGGTCGATCACGCTGTACCAGGCGGAGTCGCGCAGGGTGCCGTCCGGAAGGACCATGTGCTGGCGGTGGATCCCCTCGAACTGCGCCGGCAGCGCCGCCATCGCGCGGCGCGAACGCTCGTTGCGCGCGTCGGTCTTCAGCTCGACGCGCACGCAGCCGAGCGTCTCGAACGCATGCGCGAGCATCAGCAGCTTCGCCTCGACGTTCGCGCCCGTGCGCCACGCTGGCGGCGCGAGCCATGTCCCGCCGATCTCGACGCTGCGGTCGTGCGGGCGCGGCGCGAGGTAGCAGGTGCTGCCGATCACCGTCCCGCCGGCCTGCTCGACGGTCGCGAACGCGGCCAGCTCGCGGCGCTCCGCGGCCTCCTGCACGCCTGCGAGCCAGGCGTCGAAGATCGCCGGCTCGCTCAGCCGGTACGGCATCCACGCGAAGATCCGCGGGTCCGAGGCGGCCGCCCGCAGGCCCGGTTCATGGCGCGCGTCGATCGGCTCCAGCGCGACGAGCGAGCCGGTCAGCCGCGCTGCGAGCGCGTCGAAGTCAGGCCCGGGCAAGCGCGCGTCTGACCTTGGCGCCGATCAGCGCCTTCGTCGGGCGGACCGCGGGCCCGAGCTCCTCGCGGCAGTAGCAGCAGCGCCCGTCGAAGAAGGCCGTCACCTCGGCGAAGTGCGCTCTGCCCCCGAACGCGGGCAGGCCGCGCTCCGCGTCGTAGGCGGCGCCCATCTCCTGCAGGAAGATCCGCAGGGCCGCGTTCGCGATGTTCGCCCGGCTGCGCGGCATCGCGCGAACCGTAGTCGACGGGCGGGCCCGCGCGCAGGCCCGTCCGCCGATCGAGCTACGACTCGGCAGAGGCGGGCGCCGGCGCCGTCGCGCCGTGCGGCTGCGTGCCCGCCAGCCCCGCGTACTGCGCGATGAACGCCTCGGTCGCCTCGCGCGCCTCGTCGTCGGGGCGCTGGGTGTGCGGCGACTTCATCAGGTACGAGGAGGGCCCGTCGAGCTGGCCGGCGACGCCGTGGTTGAGCGCCAGCTTGCAGCAGCGCACCGCGTCGATGACGATGCCCGCCGAGTTCGGCGAGTCCCACACCTCGAGCTTCATCTCGGCGATCAGCGGCACGTCGCCGAACGCTCTGCCCTCGAGACGGATGTGCGCCCACTTGCGGTCGGTCAGCCACGGCACGTAGTCCGAGGGGCCGACATGCACGTCGCGCTCGGACAGCTCGACGCCTGCGACCGAGGTCACGGCGTTGGTCTTGGAGATCTTCTTCGACTCCAGCCGCTCGCGCTCGAGCATGTTGAAGAAGTCCATGTTGCCGCCGACGTTGAGCTGCGAGGTGTGCTCGAGCTTCACGCCGCGCTCGTAGAAGAGGCGAGCGAGCGCGCGGTGCGTGATCGTCGCGCCGACCTGCGACTTGATGTCGTCGCCGACGATCGGCAGGCCCGCTCTCTGAAAGCGGTCGTCCCAGTAATCCTCGCGGGCGATGAAGACGGGGATGCAGTTGACGAACCCGCAGCCGGCCTCGAGCACCTGCTCGACGTACCACTTGGTCGCCTGCTCGGAGCCGACCGGCAGGTAGGAGACGACGACGTCGGTTCTCGTGTCCTTGAGGATCTGGACGATGTCGGCCGTCTGGCCCGGCGCCTTCTCGATCTTCTGCGAGAGGTACTTGCCGAGGCCGTCGTGCGTCATGCCGCGGTGGACCGGCACGCCGAGATGCGGCACGTCGGCGAACTTGATCGTGTCGTTCTGCCCGGACCAGATCGCCTCCGAGAGGTCCTTGCCGACCTTCTCCTTGTCGACGTCGAACGCCGCGGTGAACTCGACGTCGCGGACGTGGTAGCCGCCGAGGTCGACGTGCATCAGGCCCGGCACTCTGTCGCTCGGATCGGCGTCCTCGTAGTACTGGATGCCCTGCACGAACGAGTTCGCGCAGTTGCCCACGCCGATGATGGCGACGCGCACCTTCTCATGCTGGTAGCGGCCGACGCCGTTGCTCGAAGTGTTGGTCACGGTGAGAGGTTCCTCCTGGGGGAAAGTCTGGGGTAAGGACCCCGCCGCCCCCTGTCGGTTACAGGGGGACGCCGCGCGAGAGCTCGCGCCGCACATGGAAGATGCGCTGGAGCATCGTGAACAGCGACAGCGTGGCGAGCACGTAGACGGCCGGGGCCAGCAGCTCGAAGTGGGCGATGCCCGCGCCCTTCGCGAACACGAGCCCCGCCGACAGGATCACGACGCGCACCGCGCGGCTCGCGATCCCGACCTTGCATTCGACGCCGAGCGCCTCGGCGCGCGCCCGCGTGTAGGAGACCATCAGCGAGCCGAGCACGGCGAGCACGACCGCCGCCACCGCCTTCTCGTCCCCGCGCGCGGCGAAGTACCCGGCCACGGCCGTCAGCACGATCCCCTCCTCGATGCGGTCGAGCGTCGAGTCGAGGAACGCTCCGAACGGCGTGCCCTTGCCCGACATGCGCGAGTAGCGGCCGTCGAGCGTGTCCATCACAGAGCCGAGGATGAACGCGATCCCGGCAAGGAAGAACAGCCGCTGCGTGATCAGCACCGCCGCGACGACGTTGCCGACGAGGCCGGTCATCGAGATCGCGTTCGGCGTCAGGCGCGACTCGATCAGGCGGTTGCGCACCGCCGTCGAGAGCCCGTCGACGGCGCTCATGCCGCGGCCCCGGCCTCGGAGCGACCTCTGAACGACCACGCCTCGGGCCGCCAGCGGGCCAGCAGCTGCTTCGCGAGCAGCGCCGAGAGCCCGGCCGTGAGCGCGCCGAGGAACGCGTCGAAGAAGTAGTGGTTGCCCGTCGCGACGACGACGAACGCGATCAGGAACGGGTAGAGCAGCCAGACGACCTTCAGCGGCCGCGGCTTCACGAGCCGCGCGAGCGGCCAGCCGACCATCAGCGCGAAGCAGACGTGCATCGAGGGGACGGCCGCATAGAGGTTCAGCAGCGCGCTGACCGACTCGTTCTCGACGCGCTGGCCCGTGAGCGCGGCGATCGAGTCGGTGAAGCCCCACTCCGGCATCAGCCGCGGCGGCGCGGTGGGATAGGCCGCGTAGCCGATCAACGCGATCCCCATGGCGATCATGAACATGTTGCGCACGAAGTAGAAGCTGTCGTTGCGCCGCAGGTAGAGATAGACGAGCGCGCCGACGGTCACGACGAAGTGCGAGTTGAGGTAGATCCAGTCGGCGCCGTGGATGATCCACGCCTTGCTCGACGCCCACGTCTGCACGCTCGGCTCGGCGAACACGTGCAGGCTGTGCTCGAGGTTGATGATCTTCGTCGCGTTCCAGACCGCCGTGGCGACGCGGCTGTCCATCGCGCCGCGCACGAGCTGGTAGCCCCAGTAGGCGGCGCCGAACAGCAGCAGCTGACGCGCCGCGTCCGCCCACCCATGCGGCAGGACCCGCCGCTCGATGTTGCGAAGGCCGCGAATCATGGGGAAGCGATGAATCCTATCTGGGTTGCCGAGCGCCGACGACGTTGCGATCTGCGCAACGTGCGCTGCGCGCGCCGATCCGTCCGGGTGAGAAGCGGATACCCAGCTGGACCGTTCCCGCACGCCGGATCCGCAGTCTCGTCCAATCGCCGTCGGGCTCGACGCAGGCGTCGCCGGCGGTGACCGCCAGGTAGGGCGTCCAGCGCACGCGCAGGCGGACGGCCGCCGGCCGGGAGGCGGCGAGCGCGAACGTGTCGGTGCCGGCGTGGAGCAGGCGCGCGGGCGGGTCGGCCAGCGGCGCGGGATCCGCGACCGCGTAGAGGCGCCAGTGCGCAGCGCGCCAGGCGAGCCGCAGGTACGGCAGCCCGCGGGCGATCAGCTGCGCCTCGGCCTGCGCGGAGCGGTCGAGCCGCACATCGGGGACGGCGACCCAGCGGACCGCCATCTGCCGCAGCCAGGCGCGATAGCGGGCGGGCGTGAGCGTCGCCGGCGGGTCGTAGAAGAGCGGGTTGACCGCCTCGTCGAGCTGGCGCTCCCAGCCGCGCGCGAGCATGATCGGATCCCGCCGCGCTCCCCCAGGCGCACCCGCGACCCAGCGCGCCTCCCAGTGCAGGCGCGTGAAGGGGATCTCGAGGCGGCCGGCCGTGCCCGGGCGGCCCGCGCCGAGCCTGCGCAGCTCGGCGAGCAGCGGGGCGTAGTAGGCGGCGTGGACGCTCGGATCGCCGCTCGCGGTGCGCACGTCGCCGATCGCCGCGCTCCACTGCCACCACAGCAGGAACGGCGCGAGGCACGCGAGCAGCAGCGCGCGCCGCGGCCACAGCGCGAGCGCCGCGAGCGGGCCGGCGGCGAGCGCGCCCAGGCGCATCACGTTGCTGCCGACCGGCGTGTCGAGCGCGAACGCGGCGAGGCAGCCGAGCAGGTAGAGGGCGACGCCGATCCGCAGCGTCCGCTCCCCGCGCGCCAGCACCAGCAGCAGCGCAACCGGCGCGTACAGCAGGACCGGCCACAGGGAGGTGAAGCCGAACGGCTCGACGCCGCCCTCGGGGAAGGCGATCGCGAGCGCGAGCACCGGCGCCAGCGCCGCCGCCGCGAGCGCGAGTCCGACCGGGCGGCGCACCCCCAGCGCATACGCGGCGCCGGCGAGCGCCAGGAACAGCGCATCGACCGGGCTCGCGAGCCCCGTCAGCAGCGCAAGCGCGAGCGCGAGCGCACGGCGCTCGCGCTGCAGCGCGAGCAGCGCCCCGAGCGCGAACGGCAGGCCCAGCGCGAACGTGATGCGCCCGCTGAACAGCGTCGCCGCCGCGCCGGCGGCGAACCAGGTCGCGCCGAGCCAGGCGTCGGAGCCGTAGCGCGCGCGTGCGATCCGCTCGAACAGGGTCGCCGCCGCCACGACCGCGAGGACGCCGAGCAGGCGCGGCCCGAGCCAGTACGCGAGTGGGGGGAAGACGACGCTGTAGCCCGGGACGTGATGGCCGCCGTACCACTGCGCGTCCCACAGCACGAAGCCGGCGTGCCCGAACAGCGACGCGCGGTACTCGGCTGCCGCCAGGTCCAGGCTCGGCGGCTGCCAGATCAGGTACGCAGCCGCGAGCGCAGCCGCCGTCGCCGCCGGCAGCAGCCGCCGCGTGTCCCGAGCCGTGCGCGAGCGAGCCATGGGGGCCGCGGAGGCTAGCGCCCCGCGGCGCGCGGCCGGGCGGGCGTCCTCAGCTCGCCCAGTCGACCGTGTAGAGCGCGATCGGGTCGCCGGCGTGCGTCGAGCTGGCGCGGCCGATGCCGACGCGGCGGAAGTCGCCGTCGAGCAGCACGCGCCGGTGCTCCGGCGAGCCGAGCCATTCGCGCACCATCGCGGCCGCCTCGCGGCCCGGGCTGCCCTGCGCGCGCCAGCCGATCACCTCGCCGACGCTGCGCGCGCTGCCGGCGGCCGCCATCACGCGACCCGGCCAGGCGCCGTGCGCGAAGTAGCCGTGCCGCGCCATGTCGCGCGAGTGGCTGGAGGCGCTCCCGTCCATGTGGCCGTCCTCGCGCAGCGCGGGCAGGTGGTGGGCGGTGCGCATGCGGTTGAGCTCGCGCAGCATCGCGCGCGAGAACGGGCCGGTGTGCGATGCGCCGGAGGCGGCGGCAGGTGCGCCCGCCGCCGCCGGCAGCAGCGCGAGCAGCGCGCAGCCGACCCCCGTCAGCAGGGGCCGCAGCGGCCGGTCAGCTCTCTTCCAGGAAGCTCGCAACGCGGTCGATCAGGTCGGGGCGGTCGAGCCAGGGCCAATGCCCCGCGTCCTCGACGATCGCGACCCGTGCATCCGGCAGCTCCGCGGCGTACTGCTCCCCGAAGCGCGGCGAGATGTACGGATCGCGCGCGCCCCAACCTACCAGCGCCGGAATGCTCAAGGATGAGAGAGCGCTCCCCGAGGCGGCCAGCAGCTCCTCCGGCGAGCTCCGGTAGAGGCGCAGGATCGCGCGCTGCGTGCCCTGGTCGAAGTCGTCCATCACCGCGTCGGCGAAGCCCGCCGGGACGGGGCCGGCGAACGCCGGTCGCAGCGCGCGCGCCAGCGTGCGGCGGCCTGTCGCCCCCATCGCCAGCTCGCCGAGCAGCGGGGTGCGCCACAGCCGTGCGACACGGTGCCAGCGGTACCCGGGCAGCAGCGGCACCGCGTCGAGGACCACGAGCCGCTCGATGCGCTCCGGGCGGCGCTGCGCGAAGGCGAGCGCGGCGGCGCCCCAGTCGTGGACCACGAGCCGCACGCGGTCCACGCGGACGACCTCGTCGAGGAAGCGCTCGACGAAGCGCGCAATCCCCTCCAGCGAGTAGTCGTTGTGGCCGCCCTTGCCCGAGCGGCCGAAGCCGAGCAGGTCCGGCGCGAGTCCGCCGGTGCGCTGCAGGAACGGGATCCAGTCCGCACCGCTCGTCGGCACGCCGTGCACGTAGAGGACGGGCGCGCGCGAAGCGGACCCCGCCCGCCCGGGCGCCGCGCGCCAGCAGACCGGCTGTCCGTCCAGCTCCGCGGTTTGCTCGGCGACGACCACGCGGGCGCGAGCATAGAGCCCGCGCCCGCGCGCGGTCGCGGCCGACGCGCTGCGTTGCGCCTCCGCTCAGGCGGCGGCGGGCGCCGGATCGGCGCGCACGACGACCGTGTCGGCGATCTCGGCGATCTCGTCGGCCGGCATGCCGACGCGCGACGCGTGCTCGCGGATCTTCTCCGGCCCCGAGGCCTCGTAGATGCAGATCGTTCCCAGCGCGCCGTCGTCCTCGACGACCACGTAGGAGCGGATCCAGCGGATGTCGCGCGACATCTCGTTGTCGCCGATGTCCCTCGATCTCGCAGCCGCCGCCTGCAGCTCCTCGGGCGTCTTCCAGCCCTGGCGGCGGCGGATCGCATAGGTCTTGAGGTTGGTGCTCATTCGCCCTCCAATCGGATCGTCGACGAAGCAATACGCACTGCTGGACGCCAACCGTTCGTCTGCCCTTCCCGCCGTCCAACGCTAACGTGCCGGCCCGTGCCGCCCGGCGCCGCGATCTCCCAGACCGAGTGGAAGCGTCCGTCTCGCCGGCGCGTCACGGCGGTCCGCGACCGCCTGCGCGAGGTCTACGGGGTGCCGATCATGGCGCCGCACGCCCAGCCGCTCGACGAGCTGATCCTGACGGTCCTCTCGCAGTCGACGAACGACCGCAACCGCGACGTCGCCTACGAGCGCCTGCGCGAGCGCTTCCCGTCATGGGAGGCGGTGCTGAACGCGCCTGTCGCGGAGGTCGAGCAGGCGATCCGGCCGGGCGGGATCTCGAAGGTCAAGAGCGAGCGCATCCAGACGATCCTGCGTGCGATCGACGCGGGCGAGCATGGGCTGGAGCTGAGCTGGCTCGAGCGCGCGTCCGTCTCCGACGGCCAGGCATACCTGACGAGCCTGCCCGGTGTCGGCCGCAAGACCGCCGCGTGCGTGCTGCTGTTCGCCTACGGCCTGCACGACGTGCCGGTCGACACGCATGTCTCGCGTGTCGGCATGCGCCTGCACCTGCTGCGGCCCGGCGCGCCGTTCGAGGAGCTGCACGACGAAATGCTCGCGCTCACGCCGCCGGGCGAGGAGCTGGAGCTGCACGTGAACCTGCTGCGCCACGGCCGCCGCACCTGCCACGCGCGCAGACCGGACTGCCCGGGGTGCGCGCTGCGGCGCATGTGCCCCAGCCGCCGCGCCTGACGGCGCGTCGTCCTGTCCTGGTGCCGCCTGACGGCACCAGGACAGGACGCCTCTGCGGCGGCGGCGGGGGACGACCGACGGAGTCGCGCAGGATCTACTACACTCGCGCTTAGATTTCTTCCCCTGCGGAACACGCAGCATCCAAGGAGACCACGACCATGGGCAAGACGATCGGCATCGACCTCGGCACCACGAACAGCTGCATGGCCGTCCTCGAGGGCGGCGAGCCGACCGTGATCGAGAACGCCGAGGGCGGTCGCACGACGCCGTCGGTGGTCGCGTTCACGGCGGGCGGAGAACGGCTCGTCGGGACCGTCGCCAAGCGGCAGGCGGTCACCAACCCCACCAACACCGTCTTCTCGATCAAGCGCTTCATGGGCCGTAAGGAGGCCGAGGTGCGCGACGAGGAGCAGATCGTCCCGTACAGAGTCGTCGCCGGCCCGAACGGCGACGCGCGCGTCGAGGCGGGCGGCAAGCAGTACAGCCCGCCGGAGATCAGCGCGATGATCCTCTCCAAGCTGAAGGCGGACGCCGAGGCCTACCTCGGCGAGACCGTCGACAGCGCCGTCATCACCGTCCCCGCCTACTTCAACGACGACCAGCGGCAGGCGACGAAGGACGCCGGCAGAATCGCCGGCCTCGACGTCAAGCGCATCATCAACGAGCCGACGGCGGCCTCGCTCGCGTACGGGCTCGACAAGGAGGCCGACCACACGATCCTCGTCTTCGACCTCGGCGGCGGCACGTTCGACGTGTCGGTGCTGGAGATCGGCGACGGCGTCTTCGAGGTCAAGTCGACCGCGGGCGACAACCACCTCGGCGGCGACAACTTCGACAAGGCGATCGTCGACTGGCTCGTCGCCGAGTTCAAGAAGGCGCAGGGCATCGACCTCGCCGCCGACGCGATGGCACTCCAGCGTCTCTACGAGGCGGCGGAGAAGGCGAAGATCGAGCTCTCCACCACGCAGGAGACGCAGATCAACCTGCCGTTCATCACGGCCGACCAGTCCGGCCCCAAGCACCTCGACACGCGCCTCTCGCGCGCGAAGCTCAACGAGCTGACCGCGGACCTGCTCGAGCGCACCGTCGCGCCGGTCCGCCAGGCGCTCGACGACGCGAGAGACAAGGGCGTCAAGAACGTCGACCACGTCGTGATGGTCGGCGGCATGACGCGCATGCCGGCCGTGCAGGAGAAGGTCAAGGAGCTGACCGGCAAGGACCCGCACCGCGGCGTCAACCCGGACGAGGTCGTGGCCGTCGGCGCGGCGATCCAGGCGGGCGTGCTCGCCGGCGACGTGAAGGACGTACTGCTGCTCGACGTCACTCCGCTCACGCTCGGCATCGAGACCAAGGGGGGGGTGATGACGAAGCTGATCGAGCGCAACACGACGATCCCGACGCGCAAGGCGGAGGTCTTCTCGACCGCCGACGACAACCAGCCGTCCGTCGAGATCCACGTGCTCCAGGGCGAGCGCGAGATGGCGCAGTACAACAAGTCGCTCGGCAAGTTCCAGCTCACCGGCATCCCGCCGGCGCCGCGCGGCATCCCGCAGATCGAGGTCGCGTTCGACATCGACGCGAACGGCATCCTGTCCGTCTCCGCGAGAGACCTCGGCACCGGCAAGGAGCAGAAGATCGAGATCAAGGCGGGCTCGGGCCTGTCCGACGACGAGATCAGACAGATGGTCGGCGACGCCGAGACGCACGCCGAGGAGGACCGCAAGGCGCGCGAGCTGGCCGAGGCGCGCAACAACGCCGAGAACGCCGCCTACCAGGCCGAGCGCCAGCTCAAGGAGCTGGGCGACGGCGTCGACGCCTCCTCGAGAGAGGAGATCGAGGCGGCGATCAGAGCGGTCCGCGATGCGCTCACGTCCGAGGACCCGAACGAGATCGACGCGAAGGCCGAGGCGCTGCAGGTCGCCTTCCACAAGGTCTCCGAGGCGATGTACGAGAAGGCTCAGCAGCAGCAGGCCGCGGCGTCGGCGGACGGCGCGGGCGCGAACGGCGACGCCGCCTCCGCGGAGGAGGACGTCGTCGACGCCGAGGTCGTGGACGAGGGCAGCTGACGATGAGCGCCAAGCATGAGTCGCGGGCGCCGGTCGAGGAGACCGGCGCCGAGACGCCCGAGCAGGTCGACGGCGTGCACGCGACCACGGACGCCGATCCGGGCGGCGAGCAGCAGGCGGCCGTCGAGGTCGAGCATGACCTCGACGAGCTGCTCGCGCGCGCCGGCAAGGCCGACGAGTACCTCGCGCTCGCGCAGCGCACGCAGGCGGACTTCGAGAACTTCCGCAAGCGGATGACGCGCGACGTCGCCGCGGCGGAGCAGCGCGGCGTCGGCAAGCTCGCGAAGGAGCTGCTGCCGGCGCTCGACAACCTCGGGCGCGCGCTCGCGGCCGCGGAGGCCGAGGGCGAGGCGTCGGGCCACCTCGGCGAGGGCGTCAAGCTCGTTCGCGACGACCTGCTCGCCGTGCTCAAGCGCGTCGGCATCGAGCCGTTCTCGCCGAGAGGCGAGCGCTTCGACCCCAACGAGCACGAGGCGATGGCACAGCAGCCGGTCGAGGGGACCGAGTCCGGGACGGTCGTCGAGGTCTACCAGCAGGGCTTCCGCCAGGGCGAGAGCGTCCTGCGGCCTGCCCGCGTCGTCGTGGCAGCGTAGGAGCCGCCGCCATGGCCGCCACGAAGCCCGACCTCTACAAGGTCCTCGGCGTCGGCAGAAACGCCTCCGAGGAGGAGATCAAGAAGGCGTACCGCAAGCTTGCGCGCCAGTACCACCCGGACCGCAACCCCGGCGACAGCGCCGCCGAGGAGCGCTTCAAGGAGATCTCCGCGGCCCACGACGTGCTGTCCGACCCCGACAAGCGCAAGGCGTACGACCAGGGCACCGGCCCGTTCGCGGCCGGCGGCGGCGCGGGCTTCGACCCGAACGCGTTCGGCTCCTTCAGCGACATCCTCTCGAACCTGTTCCGAAGCGGTCCCGCCCGCCCGGACGCGGGCGGACCGGGCGCAGGCGGCGCCGGTCGCGGACCGGGCGCCGGCGGCCGGCCGCGCGCCCAGCGCGGCCGCGACCTCGAGACGGAGGTCTCGCTGAGCTTCCAGGAGGCGGTCGACGGCGCGCAGGCGGCGCTCGCGATCCCGACCTCGACGCCGTGCGAGACATGCCACGGCACCGGCGCGAGACCAGGCACCTCGCCGACGGTCTGCCCCGTCTGTCAGGGCCGCGGCGTCGAGTCCCAGGGCCAGGGCTTCTTCTCGATCACGCAGCCGTGCTCGCGCTGCGGCGGCAGCGGCACGATCGTCGAGTCGCCGTGCCCGACCTGCGGCGGCTCGGGCGCGCGACGCACGATCAGACGCCTGCGCGTCAACGTCCCGGCCGGCGTCAGGGACGGCAGCCGCGTGCGGATAGCCGGCAAGGGCGAGCCGGGCACGGGCGGCGGCCCGCCCGGTGACCTGTACGTCGTCACGCGCGTGGCGCCCTCGCCCGTCTTCAGAGCGGTCGGCGACCAGCTGGAGGTCGAGGTGCCGCTGACGGTCGTCGAGGCGCTCCAGGGCGCGACGGTCGAGGTGCCGACGCTGCGCGGCAGAAAGCGGCTGCGCGTCGCGCCGGGCACGAGGCACGGGACCGTCCAGCGACTGAGAGGCGAGGGCGCTCCGCGGCTCGGCGGCAGAGGCCGCGGCGACATCCACTACCGCTTCACGATCGAGCTGCCGAGGTCGCTGACCGCCGAGCAGCGCGAGGCGGTCGACCGGCTCGCGCAGGTGATGAACGGCAATCCGCGCGAGCGGCTGTTCAACAGCGGGCGAACGGAGGCGACGGCATGAACGCACGGCGCATACGCACGACGGCCCGCATCGAGCTGAGCGACGACCGCGGCGTCTTCATGATCTCGGTCGCGGCCGAGCTGGCGGAGATGCATCCGCAGACGCTGCGCATGTACGAGCAGCGCGGGCTGATCCAGCCGAAGCGCTCGCCGAAGGGCACGCGCCTGTACTCGCACGCCGACGTCGAGCGCCTGCGGCGCATCCAGCAGCTCACGGGCGAGCTGGGCATGAACCTCGCCGGCGTCGAGCGCGTGTTCGAGCTCGAGGAGCAGCTCGCGTCGACGACGGCGAAGGTCCAGCGGCTGGAGAGACGCGCGGCCGCGCTCGCGGCGGAGGTCGAGCGCCTGGAGGCGCTGCGGCGCGAGCTGCGCGCGGAGATCGTCCCGTATGTGCGCGGCGGCGCGATCGTGCCCGTCCGTTCCGCGCAACCTGCGTTCAGAATTCCCATCGAGCGACCGAGCGGAGGCGCCTGATGCAGCTCGACCGCTTCACGATCAAGTCTCAAGGCGCGATCCAGGCTGCCCTGCAGCTGGCCGAGGACCGCGCGAACCCGCAGGCCACGCCGGAGCACCTGCTCGCCGTCCTGCTGGAGCAATCCGAGGGGATCGTCGCGCCGGTGCTGCGCAAGGTCGGCGCCGACCCGGCGGCGATCCGCGCGTCCGTGAACGGCGCGCTCGACGCGCTGCCGAGAATGACCGGCCCCAGCGGCGGCAGCGGCCCCTCGCAGGAGCTGGTCCAGGCGCTGCGCGCGGCCGAGGCGGAGATGCGCGGGCTTGGCGACGAGTACGTCTCGACCGAGCACCTGCTGCTGTCGCTCGCGGGCCAGAACTCGAAGGCCGGCGAGTTGCTGCGCGAGGCCGGCGCGCGCAGAGAGGTCCTGCTGCAGGCGATCTCCGAGGTGCGCGGCTCCCATCGCGTCACCGACGTGAATCCCGAGGACAAGTACCAGGCGCTCGAGAAGTATGGCCGCGACCTCACCGCGGCCGCGCAGGACGGCAAGCTCGACCCGGTGATCGGCCGCGACGACGAGATCCGCCGCGTGATCCAGGTGCTCTCGCGCCGCACGAAGAACAACCCGGTGCTGATCGGCGAGCCCGGCGTCGGCAAGACCGCCATCGCCGAGGGGCTCGCGCAGCGGATCGTCTCCGGCGACGTGCCCGAGGGTCTGCGCGACCGCCGCGTGATCGCGCTCGACGTCGGCGCGCTGATCGCCGGCGCGAAGTACCGCGGCGAGTTCGAGGACCGGCTGAAGGCGGTTCTGAGAGAGGTCGCCGACGCCGAGGGCACGGTCATCCTCTTCATCGACGAGCTGCACACGATCGTCGGCGCCGGCGCCGGCGAGGGCGCGGTCGACGCCGCCAACCTCTTGAAGCCGATGCTCGCGCGCGGCGAGCTGCGCGCCGTCGGCGCCACGACGCTCGACGAGTACCGCAAGCACATCGAGAGAGATGCGGCGCTGGAGCGCCGCTTCCAGCCGGTCTTCGTCGGCGAGCCCTCGGTCGAGGACACGATCGCGATCCTGCGGGGGCTCAAGGAGCGCTACGAGGTCCACCACGGCGTCGACATCCAGGACAGCGCGATCATCGCTGCGGCGACGCTGTCGGACCGCTACATCAGCGACCGCTTCCTGCCCGACAAGGCGATCGACCTGATCGACGAGGCGGCCTCGCGGCTGCGCATCGAGATCGACTCCAAGCCGACCGAGATCGACGAGATCGACCGCCGCATCATGCAGCTGCAGATCGAGTTGCAGGCGCTTGAGAAGGAGACCGACGAGTCGTCCGCCGCCCGCCGCGAGGCGATCGAGCGCGAGATCGCCGAGCTGACGGAGCGCTCCGACGGGATGACGGCCCAGTGGCAGCGCGAGAAGGGCGCGATCGAGAGCGTGAAGGCCGTGCGCGAGCGCCTGGAGCAGGCGCGCGTGGAGGCGGAGAAGGCCGAGCGCGAGGCTGACCTGCAGCGCGCCGCGGAGCTCCGCTACGGAGAGATCCCGGAGCTCGAGAAGCAGTTGGCGGCGGCTGAGGCAGGCGAGGACGACCGCGGCGTCCAGTTCCTCAAGGAGAAGGTCGACGCCGAGGACGTCGCCGAGGTCGTCGGCAAGTGGACCGGCATCCCCGTCTCGCGGCTGATGGAGGGCGAGGTCGAGAAGCTCGTGCACATGGAGGAGCGCCTGCACCAGCGGGTGATCGGCCAGCACGAGGCGGTCGAGGCCGTCGCGAACGCGCTGCGGCGCTCGCGCGCCGGCCTGCAGGACCCGGACCGGCCGATCGGCACGTTCCTGTTCCTCGGCCCGACGGGCGTCGGCAAGACCGAGCTGGCGCGCGCTTTGGCGGAGTTCATGTTCGACAGCCAGGACGCGATGATCCGCATCGACATGTCGGAGTACATGGAGAGACACTCCGTGTCCCGGCTCGTCGGCGCGCCGCCCGGCTACGTCGGCTACGAGGAGGGCGGCCAGCTGACCGAGGCGGTCCGCCGCCGACCCTACAGCGTCGTGCTGCTCGACGAGGTCGAGAAGGCGCACGGCGACGTCTTCAACATCCTGCTGCAGGTGATGGACGACGGCCGGCTGACCGACGGCCAAGGCCGCACGGTCGACTTCAAGAACGTCGTCCTGATCATGACCTCGAACATCCCGGGCGGCCGGGCCGGCGCCGAGCAGCACTTCCGCCCCGAGTTCATCAACCGCCTCGACGACATCGTCGAGTTCCAGCCGCTGTCCCGCGAGCAGATCGGCGAGATCGTCGACCTGCAGGTCGCGCGCCTCGTGCGCCGCGTGCGCGAGCGCGAGATCGACGTCGAGCTGACCGACGCGGCGCGCACGCTGCTCGGGAACCTCGGCTACGACCCGACGTACGGGGCACGGCCGCTCAAGCGCGTGATCCAGAAGCGGCTCGTGGACAAGCTCGCGCTCGCGATCCTCGAGGGCGAGTTCGCCGCCGGGGACCTCGTCGAGGTCGACGCGGTGGAGGGCGAGCTGGCGTTCGCCAAGTCCGCCCGCGCGGTCGGGGCGGGCGCGGAAGCCTAGCGGGTTGACTCCAGGATCTCGCGGCGCGACGGGCACGCTCGGCCGCCCATCGCGTCCACGAATCTCGTGGAGCCAACCATCTAGCCGCTCGCGTTACACATCATTCTGGTAAATAATCCGGGATGGCCGTTCGCTCCCATCGGGGGAGGTGGGCGACGGTCGCGCCTCGCCTCACGCGATCGCTGGCCGCTCATCCTCACCGCGTCGCCGCCGGCGTGCTCGGGCTGCTCGTGCTCGCGTACCTGTGGCCGGCGCTGATCCTCGGCCATCCGCTGCTGCCGACGGCGCTGCTGTCAAGCGGCGCGCCGTGGCAGGCCAGCGCGCCGCGGAGCCTGCTCGCCTACTACAACGTCGACCTCGGGGATGTGCCGATCTCCTACTACCCGTGGGACGTGCTCGCGCGCCAACTGATCCACAGCGGCACGTTTCCCGCGTGGAACCCGCACGCGCTCGCCGGCACGCCGCTGTTCGCGAACCTGGAGGTCGCCTGGCTCTCGCCGTTCAGCCTCCCGCTGTGGGTGCTGCCGCTCGACTACGGCCTCGGCGTCGCGGCCGCGCTCAAGCTGTGGGTGGCCGGCTTCGGCACGTACCTGCTCGTGCGCGAGCTGCGGCTCGGCTTCTGGCCGGCGCTCGTCGCCGCGATCAGCTTCACGCTGTGCGCGTTCAACGTCGTGTGGCTCACCTACGGCGTGTTCGTGTCGGTCGCAGCGTGGCTGCCGTGGGCGCTGTGGCTGAGCGAGCGGATCGTGCGCGACGGGCGGTCGCGCGACGGCTGGTGGCTGGCCGTCGTCGTGCTCCTCGTGCTTGTCGGCGGCCATCCGGGGACCCAGGTCCACGTGCTCGCCGGCGTCGCGCTGTACGCGGCGGTGCGCACCGCGACGCTTGCCGGCCCGGACCGCGCGCAGCGGCTGCGCGGACTCGGGCTGGTCGGCGCTGCGCTCGCAGTCGGCGGTCTGCTCGCCGCGGTGGTGCTGGTGCCCGCGGCGGAGGCGGCGAAGGGCACGTTCGGCGCGCTGCTGCGGCAGGACGGCGCGACCGCGCTGCCGGGAACGCACGTGCCGGCGGGCGCGCTGCGGACGGCGTTGTTCCCGGAATGGTGGGGGCGCCCGGTCGAGCAGTTCAGCGGCGGCGGGTCGTACTTCAGAGAGCGCACCTTCTACGCCGGCGCGATCCCGCTCGTGCTCGCCGCGCTCGCGCTCTTCACGCCCGGCGGCTGGCGCCGCAAGGCTCCGTTCGCGCTGCTCGGCGTGCTCGGCGCGCTGATCGCCGTCCACACGCCGATCGTCTACCCGGCGGTCGTGCACTTGCCGCTGTTCGACCAGATCCAGAATCAGCGGATCCTGCTGTGGTTCCTCTTCGCGGTCGCGGTGCTCGCCGCGTTCGGGCTGGAGGCCGCGCTCGCCGAGCCCGCGTCCCGGCGCGTGCGCGTGGTGCTCGCCGTCGCGCTGCTCGCGGGCCTCGCGGTCGCCGCGACGCAGCTTGGCGGCGATGGCGCCGCCAACGCGCTCGGCTACGTGATCCATCGCACCGCACGCGCGCGCCACGCGACGCTTGCGCTTGCCAGCGTGGCGTGGTGGACGATCTTCGCCGCCGCGCTCGCGGCGGTGCTGCTGCTCGTCGCACGCCGTCCGCGCGGCGCGCTGCTCGCCGGCGGACTCGTCGCGCTGCTGGTCGCGCTCGACCTCTTCCACTTCGCCGCCGGCTACAACCCGATGGGGCCGCGTGCGCTCGTCGTGCCGCGGCAGACGCCCGCGGTCGCCTACCTCGAGCGCCATCGAGACGACGGGCGCATACTCGGGCTCGGGGCCGCGCTGCCGGCGGACTGGTCGACGGTGTACGGGCTGCGCGACGTGCGCGGCTACGACGCGCCCGAGCCGACGCTGCGCTTCGCACGCCTGTGGAGCCTCGTCGAAGCGACAGATCCGTCGAGCTTCGCGTCGCCGACGCCCACGGGCCTGAAGGTGCTCGGGATGCTCGGCGCGCGCTACGTCGTCGCCGATCCGGGGATCGGCTCGAGCCTGCCGGAACTCACCGTCGCGTACAGCGGGCGCGACGCGACCGTGTTCGAGAACCGGCAGGCGCTGCCGCGGGCGTTCGTGCCGGCGTCCGTCGAAGCGCTCTACGAAGAACAGACGGAGCTCGCGGCGGTCGCAGCGCCGAGCTTCGACCCGCGCGTACAGGCGGTCGTGCCGCAGCAGGCGCTGGGAGGCGCGCCGGCGCCCAACGGGGGCGTGGGCACGGTGCGCGTGGCGCGCGAGGGCAACGCGAGCGTCACGCTCGACGCGCAGCTCGACCGCCCGGGCCTCGTCGTGCTCGACGACCAGTACATGTCGGGGTGGAGCGTCAGCGTGGACGGACGGCCGGCGCGGGTCGTGCCGACCGACGTCGTGCTGCGGGGCGTCGTCGTGCCGGCCGGCCGGCACGAGGTCGCGTGGCGCTACCGCGTGCCCGGCCTGCCGCTCGGCGCGGCGCTGAGCCTTGCCGGCGCGCTCGCGCTGCTCGCATGGGGGTTGCTGCTGCGCCGCAGCGCGCGGACGGCGTCGCGCTAGCTGCCGGCCGTCCCGCCCTGCGGTCTTCTGCCCGATCTCGCCGGCCGTCTGATCTGGAAGGCGATCAGCAGGCGGGGGGTCGTTCTGGCGCTGTAGACGTGGCTCGCGTCGACCTGGAAGGTCCACGTCCCGTAGGTGTATCTGAACGGGAACAGCGCGATCGGGCCGGTCTTGAGCGTGCCGCACGCGCCGCGCGTCGTGCCGATCCGCAGCGACGTCTTGAGCTGGCCGTTCGGCGCGAGGTAGTGGACGTAGACGCCGTGGCCGGGCCCGAGCCCCAGCACGCGCCAGCGCACGCGCAGCGTCTTCGGGTCGCCGTCGTGCGGGCTGAAGCTCGCGGTCAGCGGCGTCATCTGGAACGCGGTCGAGGCGACGTGCGGTCCGTCCGTCACCGACAGGGTGAGCGCACGCGTTCCCGCAGTGCCGTGGTAGCGCGGGGCGGTGAAGCGCGCGCGGATGCGGCCTCTCGCATCGATTCTGCCGGTGCCGATCTGCCTCGTGCCGGCGAGCTTCGCCGTCCATGTCGCGTTCGGTGCGAAGCCGCTGCCGGTCAGCAGGCCGGTCGCGCCGCTGAGATAGCAGCCGGGGGCGAGCACGATCCGCGCGCCGGTCGCCGCGCCGGCCGGGACGGCGGCCAGCACCGCGACCGCGGCGGCGGCTGCGGCGAGCAGCGTTGTCGGGCGGGGACGGGGCATCGGGTCAGAGCGAGAGCGAGCGGACGTGGACCGAGATCTTCGCGCGCGGGCCGCTTGCGTGCGTGCGGTAGGCGGCGTGCGTGTCGAACACGAGCACCCAGCGGCCCGGCGCGGCCGCGAACGGGAAGACGCGGCGCGCCCGCGTGCTCAGCGCGCCGCAGTCGCCGCCGCTGTAGCCGAGCGCGGCGCTCTTGCGGACCTGCCCGCTCGGGGCGATCCAGTGCAGCCACACGCGCACACGCGGCGCGCCGCCGGCGAGCGCGAAGCCCCACACGGAGAAGCGCGCGCGCAGGGTTCTCGGGTTGCCGCTTGCCGGTTCGAAGTCGGCGCCGGTCGGGCGTGTGACGGTGAAGCGCGCGTGCGGCTTGTGCGTGCCGTCGGCAACTGACAGCACGTGCCGTCTCTGCACGAGCCCGGCCGAGAGCGCCGGGACGGCGAACGAGCTGGCGAACCCGCCCGACGCGTCCGCGCTCGGCGAGGAGCCGTTGCGGTATCTGAGCGCCTGTCCGTCGAGCGCGACCGTGAGCGGCGCGTTCGGCGTGAGGCCGGTCGCCGTCATCCGCAGCGGCGCGCCCGGCAGGTAGCAGCGCGCGTCGGTCGTGAGCGTCGCCGCGTGCGCGGCGGCGGGCACCGCTGCGAGCGCGAGCGCGGCCGCGAGCAGCGCGGAGACGAGGCGGGGGTGGCGGGGGCGCACGCAGGGCATCATCGCTTCAATGAACATCCGGGCGGGCCGGTCGATGCGCCGCAGCCGGCGCGAGCGTTCGCCGGCGGGGGCGCATCGGGCCGCCGCGTGGGATACAAAGCAGGGCCGTGAGGACGTAGTCCGCGACCGCCCGCGACGATGGGAGCGCCATGCCGACGTACATCATGCTGTCGAAGCTCACGCCAGACGGCACGCAGACGATCAAGACGAACCCGCAGCGGATCCGCGAGGTCAACAGAGAGATCGAGCAGCTCGGCGCGACCGTGAAGGCGCAGTGGTGCGTGCTCGGCCGCTTCGACTTCGTCAACGTCGTCGAGGCGCCCGACGAGAAGACGATCGCGCGCGTCTCGCTCGAGCTCGGCTCGCGCGGAACCGTCCAGTACGAGACGCTGACCGCGATCCCGATCGACGACTTCATCAGCTCGCTCTAGCGGGCGCGGCGTGGCGAAGAAGGTCCTCGTCATCGGCGCCGGCGGGCGCGAGCACGCGATCGTGCGCGCGCTCGCGCGCTCGCCGCAGGCGCTCGAGCTGCTGTGCGCGCCCGGCAACGCCGGCATCGCGGCCGACGCGCGGCTGCTCGACGTCGCGGCCGACGACGTCGACGGGCTCGTCGCGGCGGCGCGGGCCGAGGGCGCCGACCTGACGGTTGTCGGTCCGGAGGCGCCGCTCGTCGCGGGCGTGGTGGACGCATTCGCCGACGCCGGCCTGCGCTGCTTCGGCCCGCGCGCGGCGGTCGCCGAGCTGGAGGGCTCGAAGGCGTTCTCGAAGGCGGTGATGGAGGCCGCCGGCGTGCCGACCGCCGCCTACGCGGTCGTGACGACGGTCGAGCAGGGGATGGCGGCGATCCGCGGCTATCCGACCGTGGTCAAGGCCGACGGGCTCGCCGCCGGCAAGGGCGTCGTGATCGCGGCGGACGAGGCGCAGGCGCGCGCGACGCTGGAGGACTTCCTCGTCGGGCATCGCTTCGGCACGACGCGGGTCGTCGTCGAGGAGTTCCTCGACGGCGAGGAGGTCTCGCTGCTCGCGCTCTGCGACGGCGAGCGCGCGATCCCGCTCGCGCCGGCGCAGGACTACAAGCGCATCTTCGACGGCGACGAGGGGCCGAACACCGGCGGCATGGGCGCCTACTCGCCGGTGCCCGGCTTCGACGCGGCGCGCGCGGAGGAGCTGTGCGCGCAGGTCCACCAGCCGGTGGTCGACGAGCTGCGCCGCCGCGGCACGCCGTTCCACGGAATCCTGTACGCGGGCTTGATGCTCACTGCGGACGGGGTCCGCGTGCTGGAGTTCAACGTGCGCTTCGGCGACCCCGAGACGCAGGCGGTCCTGCCGCGGCTGCGCTCCGACCTGCTCGAGCTGCTCGACCGCGCGTGCGAGCCGGGCGGGCTCGACGGCGTCGCGCTGGAGTGGTCGCCGCAGACGGCGGTGACGCTCGTGCTCGCGAGCGCCGGCTACCCCGACTCGCCTCGCACCGGCGACCCGATCGCCGGGCTCGACGAGGTCCCCGCCGGGATCGAGGTCACGCACGCCAGCACGCGCCGCCGCGACGACGGCGCGGTGCTCACCGCCGGCGGCCGCGTGCTGAACGTCACCGCGCTCGGCGCCGACGCGGCCGCCGCGCGCGCCGCGGCCTATGCTGCCGCCGACGCGATCGCGTTCGAAGGGCGCCAGCTGCGACGGGACATCGCGCTGCGCGCCGTCACCACGACTGGGAGCACCGCATGACCGACGAAGCCGCCGCGATCGAGACCGAACCGACCGTCGAGGCGCTCGAGCAGAAGCTCGGCGTCGCCGGCGTGCTCGTCGGCATCGTGATGGGCTCGCAGAGCGACATGGAGACGATGCAGAAGGCGGCGAAGGCGCTGAGCGACCAGGGCATCCCGAACGAGATCAACGTGATGTCCGCGCATCGCGACCCCGACAAGGTCGCCGCCTACGCGAAGTCCGCGCGCTCACGCGGGCTGAAGGTGATCATCGCCGGCGCCGGCCTCTCCGCCGCGCTGCCGGGCGTCGTCGCGGCCCACACCGACCTGCCGGTGATCGGCGTCCCGCTCACAAGCGCGATGACCGCAGCCGGGGGGCTCGACGCGCTGCTGTCGGTCGCGCAGATGCCGCCCGGCGTCCCGGTCGCCTGCGTCGGGATCGACAACCCCAGAAACGCCGCGGCGCTCGCCGCGCGCATCCTCTCGGCGTAGCCGCGACGCGGGCGCGGCGGGGCTACGCGCCCCGCCGCGGTCGCCGTGCCTCAGCTCGTGATGATGAACGCTTGGCGGATCGAGCGGCCGAGCCCGTGCTTGCCCTTGAAGACGCGCACGACGATCAGGTACGTGCCGTTCTTGAGATGACGCGGCAGCGGGATCTTGACCGTCTTTCTACCGCGCTTGAGGCTCGTCTTGACCGTCGCGACGTGGTGGTAGGGCCGCTTCGACGTGAGGATCTCCAGCACGAAGTTGCGCGCTGATCTGGTCGAGATGACGACCGGGACGTTGCGTCCCTTGCCGACGTGGATCGTCTTGTAGAGCGTGACGTTCGCGCCGCCGCTCGATCTGACGACCGGGTGCGACGCGTTCGCGGGCCCGCTCGCTCTGGCAGCCGTGACGATCACGCTCGCGGTGATCGTCGTCGCATTGCCGGCGTGGTCGCGGAACGCGAGCGAGATCGTGTGGAAGCCCGTCGTCGTGAACGTGAAGGACGCCGTCGTCGTGCCGTTCACGCCGGTCACGCCGGGCGTCGTCCAGGCGATGCTCGCCGGGTCGACGCCGGAGCCGTCGGGCTCGTCGGCGAGGCTCGCGGTGAACGTCGCGGGGTGGCCCGCCTGCACGCTGGAGGGCCCGGCGATCGTGCCCGTGGGCGCCGTCGTGTCGGGGATCGCGTTCGTGCTCGTGCTCTTGACGAGCGCCCCTCCCGTCCCCCCGACGAGCGCGTGCGTGGCATCCGCGACGCCGACCGCGCGCCAGCTGGTCGTCGCGTTCGCGCCGTCGGCCGGCTGCAGGTAGGCGTTCTTGCCGTCGACCGACGTGTAGATCTCGCCCCCGTCCCCGGCCGCCACGAGCGTGCCGCCCGCGAAGCCGACGCCGTAGAGGTTCTCTCTGATGCCGCTCGGCGAGCCGACGATCGTCATCGCGGTGTCGCCTGCGCCCCCCGCCTCGGAGTACTGGAAGCAGAGGTCGCCGCAGGAGCCGCCGCCGTGGTCGACGGCCCAGATGCGGTTCGGGTTGTTGGGGTCGACCGCCAACCGCGGGACGCTGGAGAAGTTGTTGATCATCTCGCCGGTCTTCGTCAGCGCCGAGGCGAAGCCGTCACTCGACTGCCACACGGCGCCGAAGTACTCGGTGATGAAGTCGAGCGCGTTCGCGTTGCCGGGCACGGCGAAGCCGTCCGTCACGTACTCGCCGTCGAAGCCGAGCAGGCAGGTGCTGCCGGTGTAGTTCACGTCGCTGAACGTCGGGGTCCCGGCGGCGGCGTTGGTCGCCTTCAGGACGACGGGCTCGGTGCTGGCCGAGCCGCCGACGAGGTAGGCGGTGTTCGCGTCGGCCCACACGACGCCGTTGAGCCGCGGCACCGCGACGGTCGTCGGGTCGCTGCACGCGGTGTGCACGGACGGCAGCGTCACCAATCTCCACGAGTGGCCGCCGTCGGTCGAGCGGTAGGCATGGCCGCCGACCGTCGTCGCATAGCCGACGCTGCCGCCCGGCTGGAAGGCGACGTCGTCGAACGAGTTGCCCGGGAAGCTCCCGCCGAGCGTGAAGCCGCCGCCGTTGGCGTAGAAGATCTGCCCGTTGCTCGTGGCGAACCACGCGGCCGCGTCGGACTGGTAGTCGATCGCCGTGATGTCCTGCGTCGTGCCGGACGCGACCGGCGTCCAGATCGTCGCGGCGCCGGCCGGCGCCGCCGTCGCGAGCAGAAGGCCCGCGAGGATGGCCGCGAGGCGGCCGAGCTGCTTCGCCATGAGGATGCGCTCCGTCGAGAGGGAGAGGTGGACGCGCGCACCGTACCAGCGCTCACAGCGGCGCCTGGGGGCGATGGACGATAATCCCCTGCGCATGATCCCCCGCTACAGCCGACCGCAGCTCGCCGCCCTCTGGAGCGACGAAGCGCGCATGTCCGCCTGGCGCGACGTCGAGGTGGCGGCGTGCGAGGCGATGGCCGGGCCGACGCCTTCGGAGCTCGACGCCATCCGGGCGGCCACCTTCACCGTCGAGGCGGTGAACGAGCGCGAGCGGACGACCGACCACGACGTCGCCGCGTTCGTTGACGTGCTGTCTGCTTCGGCCGGGCCGGCGGGGCGCTGGATCCACTACGGGCTGACGTCTTCGGATGTGCTCGACACCGCGTTGGCGCTCCAGCTCAAGCGTGCAGGCGAGATCGTCGTGCCCGCCGCCCACGCGCTCGGGCAGGCATTCGCCGCGCGGGCGCGCGAGCACCGCACGACGCTCTGCGTCGGACGCACGCACGGCGTCCATGCCGAGCCGACGTCGTTCGGGATCAAGCTCGCCGGCTTCGCGTTCGAGGCGCACCGCAACGCAGAGCGGCTCGAGCGCGCGTTCGCGCAGGCGTCGGTCGGCGCGATCTCGGGTGCGGTCGGCACGTACGCCGCCACCTCGCCCGAGTTCGAGGAGCGCGTGCTCGCCGCGCTCGGCCTGGAGCGGGAGCCGGTCTCCACGCAGGTCGTCGCGCGCGACCGCCACGCCGAGCTGCTCCAGGCGATCGCGCTCGCCGGCGCCGGGCTGGAGCGCTTCGCGACCGAGCTGCGCCATCTCCAGCGCACGGAGGTGCGCGAGGCGGAGGAGCCGTTCCGCGCCGGGCAGAAGGGCTCGAGCGCGATGCCGCACAAGAGAAACCCGATCAAGTCCGAGCAGCTCAGCGGCCTGGCGCGCGTGCTGCGCGGCAACGCGCAAGCGGCCGTGGAGAACGTCGCCCTCTGGCACGAGCGCGACATCTCGCACAGCTCGGTCGAGCGCGTGATCCTGCCCGACTCGACGATCCTGATCGACTACATGCTCGCGCGCGCGACGGCGCTGGTCGAAGGGATGGTCGTGCACGCCGACCGCATGCGCGAGAACCTCGAGATCACCTGCGGCGCTCTCTTCTCGCAACGCATCCTGCTTGCGCTGATCGAGCAGGCCGGGATGGTGCGCGACGACGCCTACCGGATCGTGCAGCGCACCGCGCAGCAGGCATGGGACACGCGGACGCCGCTGCGCGCGCTGCTTGCCGACGAGCCGGCCGCCGCCGGCCTCGACCTCGACGCCCTGTTCGACTACGCGCCGTACCTCCGCCACGCCGACGCGATCTTCGCGCGGTTGGACGAGATCGCCTGAGGCGCGCCGCTGACGCCGTGCGCCGCGCCGCTCGATGAGCATCGCGCGCGATGCGGGTGAAGGCTCACACCGGTTTCAAGTCTGGTCAGTTGTGGGCGCTATGCGACCACGAATGACCAGACTTGGTTCCGGTCCATGACAGCACGGGGATCGCCCCCGTTCACAAGGCGCTGCGAGCGGTGGCGGCGCCGCAGCTGCCTTCCCTCGATGCCTGCCAGCGCGCGCCGAGCCCACGGCCGGCGCGCGCTGCGCGCAAGACGGCTCAGGCAGGGACGGCCTGCCCGTCCAGGTAGGGCTCGTTCCGCTCCGCCCGCTCGACCAGCGAGGCCGGCGGCTCGAAGCGCGCGCCGTACCTGGCGGCCAGCTCCCGCGCGCGGGCGACGAAGGCGGCCGGGCCGCCGGTCTCCGGGTTGCGGATCGGGTCGCCGTACTGGTTGATGTACTGGAGCACCCCGCCGGTCCAGGCGGGGAAGCCGATGCCGAAGATCGAGCCGATGTTCGCGTCGGCGACCGACTCGATCACGCCCTCGTCGAGGCACTTCACGGTCTCCAAAGCCTCGGCGAACATCATCCGCTCCTCGAGGTCTCTCAGCGGGATCGACGACGGGTCGTCGACCGGCGGGAATGCCTCGCGCAGGCCGGGCCAGAAGCCCGCGCGTCTGCCGTCCACGTACTCGTAGAAGCCCTTGCCCTCCAGCTTCCCCGGGCGGCCCTCGTCGAGCATGCGGTCGATCACGGCCTCCGACGGATGGCCGTCCCAGCCGGTGCCCGACTCCATCGCCGCCTTCGCGGCGTCACGGATCTTCTTCATGAGCTTCATGTTCAGCTCGTCGCTGAGCTGCAGCACCGGCGCCGGGTAGCCGGCCTGCGAGGAGGCCTGCTCGATCGTCGCCGCCGGGATCCCCTCGGTCAGCATCGAGATGCCCTCGTTGATGAACGTGCCGATCACGCGCGAGGTGAAGAAGCCGCGCGAATCGTTGACGACGATCGGCGTCTTCTTGATCTGCTTGGCGACGTCGAGTGCGCGCCACAGCGTCTCGTCGGCGGTCTGCTCGCCCTTGATGATCTCCAGCAGCGGCATCTTGTCGACGGGCGAGAAGAAGTGCAGGCCGATGAAGTCGGCCGGGCGCGAGACGTTCTCGGCCAGGCCGGTGATCGGCAGCGTCGAGGTGTTCGAGCCCAGCAGCGCGTCCGGCGCGAGGTGCGGCTCGATCTCCGCGAACACCTGCTTCTTCACGGCCGGATCCTCGAACACCGCCTCGATCACGAGGTCGGCGCCCGCGGCGGCGGCCGGGTCGTCGGTCGCGGTGATCAGCGCCAGCAGCGCGTCGCCGGCCTGCTGCGTCGTCTTCCCGCGCGAGACGCCCTTCTCGACGAGTCTCGCCGAGTAGGACTTGCCGCGGTCGGCCGCCTCCTGCGAGACGTCCTTGAGCACGACCTCCATCCCGGCCTTCGCGCACACGTACGCGATCGCGGCGCCCATCATGCCGGCGCCGAGCACGACGACCTTCTTCGCCGTGAACGTCTCGACGTCGGCGCCGCGGCCGCGCGGGCCGTTGACCTGCTGGAGGTCGAAGAAGAACGCCTGGATCATGTTCTTCGACACCTGGCCGGTCGCGAGGTCGACGAAGTAGCGCCCCTCGATCTCGATCGCGTTGTCGAAGTCGACCTGGGCACCCTCGACGGCAGCGGCCATGATGTGGTGCGGCGCCGGGTAGTTCGCGCCCTTGATCTGCTTGCGCAGGTTCGCCGGGAAGGCCGGCAGGTTCATCGCGAGCGCAGGCGTCGAGGGCGTGCCGCCGGGGATCTTGTACTTCTTGTCGGCGTCCCACGGCTGCTGTGCCTCGGGATTCTCCGAGATCCACTTCTTCGCGGCGGCGATCAGGTCGTCTCTTGACGGCACCAGCTCGTCGACGATGCCGATCTCGACGGCCTTGCCCGGGCGCACTCTTTGGCCCTGCATCAGCAGCGACATGAGCGCTTGCACGATTCCGATCATGCGCACAGTGCGTACGACGCCGCCGGCGCCCGGGAGCAGGCCGAGCTGCACCTCGGGGAAGCCGAAGACGATCTTGTCGTCGTCGACCGCGATGCGATGATGCGTCGCGAGCGCGATCTCCAGCCCGCCCCCGAGCGCGGTGCCGTTGAGCGCCGCGACGACCGGCTTGCCGAGCGTCTCCAGGCGGCGCAGCTGCGCCTTTCCTTCGCGCAGGGCCGTCGCCAGGTCCTCCGCCTGCTCCGGCCCGACGAGTCTCAGGTCGTTGAGGTTCGCGCCCGCGAAGAACGTCTTCTTCGCCGAGGTGAGGACGACGCCCTTGATCGAGTCCTTCTCGGCCTCGAGCCGGTCGAGCGTCGCCGCCATCGACGCGGCGTACGCGGCGTTCATCGTGTTGGCGCTGCCGCTCGGGTCGTCGAGCGTGAGGACGACGACGCCGTCGGCGTCCTGCTCCCAGCGGATCGTGGTGCTCTCGGCCATCAGATGGCCTCCACCACGGTCGCGATGCCCATGCCGCCGCCGACGCACAGCGTCGCAAGGCCGTATCTGCCGCCGGTGCGGTGCAGCTCGTCCACGAGCGTGCCGAGGATCATCGCGCCGGTCGCGCCGAGCGGGTGCCCCATCGCGATCGCGCCGCCGTTGACGTTGACCTTCTCCATGTCGAGGCCCATGTCCTTGACGAAGCGCAGCACGACGGCCGCGAACGCCTCGTTGATCTCGACGAGGTCGAGGTCCTCGGCCGTCAGGCCGGCCTTCGCCAAGGCATTCTTCGAGGCGGGCGCGGGGCCGGTCAGCATGATCGTCGGGTCGGCGCCGGAGAGCGCGGTCGCGAGGATGCGCGCGCGGGCTCTGAGGCCCAGCTCGGCGCCCGTCTGCTCGTTGCCGATCGCCACGAGCGCGGCGCCGTCCACGATCCCGGACGAGTTCCCCGGCGTGTGGACGTGGTTGATCTTCTCGACCCAGTGGTACTTCTGCAGCGCGACGGCGTCGAAGCCGCCCATCTCGCCCATCACCTCGAAGCTCGGCTTCAGCCCGCCGAGCGTCTCGACGGTCGTGCCGGGGCGGATGAACTCGTCCTTGTCGAGCACGACGTGGTCGTTGACGTCCTTGACCGGGATCACCGAGTCCTCGAACTTGCCCGCGGCCTGCGCGGCGGCGGCGCGCTCCTGCGAGCGGGCGGCGTAGGCGTCGACCGTCTCGCGGTCGAAGCCCTCGATCGTCGCGATCAGGTCGGCGCTGACGCCCTGCGGGATGAACGACGTGTCGTAGTTCGTCTCGGGGTCGAGCGCCCAGGCGCCGCCGTCGCTCCCCATCGGGCAGCGCGACATCGACTCGACGCCCCCGGCGAGGACGAGGTCCTCCCAGCCGGAGGCGACCTTCTGCGCCGCGACGTTGACGGCCTCCAGGCCGGAGGCGCAGAAGCGGTTGAGCTGGACGCCCGCGACCGTGTCCGGCAGCCCGGCCTTGATCGCCGCCGTCTTGGCGATGTCCATCCCCTGGTCGCCGACCGGGGTCACGCAGCCGAGCACGACGTCGTCGACCCGCTTCGGGTCGAGCTGCTCGTTGCGGATCAGCATCTCGTGCATCAGGCCGACCACGAGGTCGACCGGCTTCGTCGTGTGCAGGGAGCCGTTCGACTTGCCCTTGCCACGCGGTGTGCGAATCGCGTCGAAGATCAACGCGTCAGTCGATCCCACGGTTCTGTCTCCTCGTACGGGGTAGCGCGCAAACTTGCGTTCGCGAATGAATGTATCGTGAGAGCGCGATGAGCGCGACCCCAGTCCGACGCACGCAGGAGGAGCGCAGCGCGAGCACGCGCGCGGCGCTGCTCGACGCCGCGATCGAATGTCTCGTCGAGTACGGCTACGAGGGGACGACGACGGGACGCGTCTGCGAGCGCGCCGGCCTCTCGCGCGGCGCGCACCTGCACCACTTCGGCACGCGCCCGGCGCTCGTGGCGGCCGCGCTGGAGGAGCTGGCGATGCGCCGCCTCGACGAGATCCGCGGCGAGGTCGCGAGCCTGCCGCTCGGCGAGGAACGAATCGAGCTGGCGCTCGACGCCATCTGGGGCTGGTTCACCGGTCCGCTGTTCGAGGCATCGATCGACCTCGCGGCGGCCGCACGCACGGATGAGGAGCTGCGCGCGCAGCTCGCGCCGGTCGAGGCGCGCCTCTCGCAGGGGACGCTGCTGTGCTGCCGCGAGATGCTCGCGGGCGGGGCTGACGATCGCACCCGCGACCCCCTCATCCAGATGACGCTCGGCACGGTGCGCGGACTCGCGCTGCTCCCGATCATCCATCCCGGCAACCGCAGCGCGGCGAAGCAGTGGGCGTTTGCGCGGGGCCAGCTCGCCGGGCTGTTCCGCGCGGCTCGCTGCTAGCATCGCGCCACGTGACCGCTCTCGCCGACCTGCCCCTCATCGCCTCGGGCAAGGTCCGCGAGCTGTACGACCTCGAGGATCGCCTGCTGCTCGTCGCGAGCGATCGCATCTCGACGTTCGACGCCGTCCATCCGACGCCGATCCCGGACAAGGGCAAGGTCCTCACGGGCCTGTCGGTGTTCTGGTTCGAGCAGCTCGCGGACGTGATCCCGAACCACTTCCTCTCCGCCACCGACGGCGTGCCCGACGAGGTGCGCGGCCGCGCGCTGGTCGTCAGAAAGCTTGAGATGCTGCCCGTCGAGTGCGTCGTGCGCGGCTACATAACCGGCTCGGGCTGGAAGGAGTACCAGCAGGCCGGCTCGGTCTGCGGCGTCTCGCTGCCGGCCGGCCTGCAGGAGTCCGAGCAGCTCCCGGAGCCGATCTTCACGCCGACGACGAAGGCCGACGTCGGCCACGACGAGGCGATCGACTTCGAGGGCGCGGTCGACCTCGTCGGCGGCGACCGCGGGCTGGCGCAGGAGCTGCGGCGCGTCTCGATCGAGCTGTACGCGCGCGCCGCCGAGCACGCGCGCTCCTGCGGCGTGATCCTCGCCGACACGAAGTTCGAGCTGGGCCGCGACGTGAGCGGCACGCTCACGCTCGGCGACGAGGTGCTGACGCCCGACTCCTCGCGCTTCTGGCCGGTCGAGGGCTACCTGCCGGGACGCGGGCAGCCGAGCTTCGACAAGCAGATCGTGCGCGACTGGGCCGCCGCGACCGGCTGGGACAAGCGCCCGCCGGCGCCGGAGATCCCCGACGACGTCGTCGCGCGCACGCGCGCGAGATACGTCGAGGCATATGAGCTGATCACGGGCGAGCCGTTCGACGCGTGGCTGGAGCGCACCGCGCAGTGAGCCAGCGCGTTCGGGTGCTGGTGCGGCCGAAGGCCGGGATCCTCGACCCGCAGGGCCAGGCCGTCGAGCGGGCGCTGCCCGCGCTCGGCTTCGACGGCGTCGCGAACGTGCACGTCGGACGGCTGATCGAGCTGGACGTCGCGGACGCGAGCCGCGTCGCCGACATGTGCGAGAAGCTGCTCGCGAATCCGCTGATCGAGGACTACGAGATCGTGGACGCGGCGCCCGCCCACGGAGCCTGACCCGCCCGCATGCGCTTCGGCGTCCTGCGCTTCCCTGGCAGCTGCGACGAGGTCGACGCGCAGCTCGCGTGCGAGCGTGTCGGCGAAGCCGTGATCCTGTGGCACGGCGACCGCGACCTCCAGGGCGTGGATGCGGTCGTCGTGCCGGGCGGCTTCTCGTACGGCGACTACCTGCGCGTCGGTGCGATCGCGCGCTTCGCGCCGATCATGGAGTCGGTGATCGCGTTCGCGCGCGAGGGCGGGCTGGTGCTCGGGATCTGCAACGGCTTCCAGGTGCTGTGCGAGGCGAGCCTGCTGCCGGGCGCGCTGCTGCCGAACAAGACCTTGCGCTTCGTCTGCCGCCAGGTCGACCTCGTCGTGGAGCGCGCGGGCACGACCTTCACAAACGCGTGCGAGCGGGGCGAGCGGCTGTCGATCCCCGCCAAGCACACGACGGGGTGCTGGTATGCGCCGCCGGCGTTGCACGAGCAGGTCGAGGCGAATGGCCAGGTGCTGCTGCGCTACGCCCCGGGCGAGAACTTCAACGGCTCGCTCGCGGACGTCGCCGGCGTGCGCAACGAGGCCGGCAACGTCTTCGGCCTGATGCCGCATCCGGAGCACGCGGTCGACCCGCTGACAGGGTCCACCGACGGCCTCAAGATCTTCCAGTCGATCGCCAACTCGGTAGCCGCGCATGTCTGAGACGGCGCTCGCCCCCCACCGCGCGCTGGGCCTCAGCGACGCCGAGTACGAGCTGATCGTCGAGAAGCTGCGACGCGAGCCCAACGCCGTCGAGCTGTCGATGTTCTCGCTCATGTGGAGCGAGCACTGCGCCTACAAGCACTCGAAGAGGCTGCTTGGCCAGCTCCCGACCGAGGGCCCCTACATGCTGCTCGGGCCCGGCGAGAACGCCGGCGCGGTCGACGTCGGCGGCGGCCTCGCGATCGCGTTCAAGGTCGAGTCGCACAACCACCCGAGCGCGGTCGAGCCGTTCCAGGGCGCCGCGACGGGCGTCGGCGGCATCCTGCGCGACGTCTTCGCGGTCGGCGCGCGGCCGATCGCCGTGCTCGACTCGCTGCGCTTCGGCGAGCTGGACTCGGCGCGCTCGCGCTACCTGCTCGAGCACGCCGTCGGCGGGATCGGCCACTACGGCAACTCGATCGGCGTGCCGACGATCGGCGGCGAGCTGTACTTCGAGGGTCCCTACGAGCAGAACTGCCTCGTCAACGCGATGGCGCTCGGGATCGCCGAGCACGACCGGCTGATCCGCAGCGCGGCGGCCGGACCCGGCAACGTGCTGATCCTGTTCGGTGCGCTGACCGGCCGCGACGGGATCGGCGGCGCCTCGGTGCTCGCGAGCGCCGAGCTGGGCGAGGGCGACGCCGACAAGCGCCCGACCGTGCAGATCGGCGACCCGTTCGCGGAGAAGAAGCTGATGGAGTGCTCGCTCGAGCTGCTCGACCGCGAGCTGCTCGTCTCGCTCCAGGACCTCGGCGCGGCCGGGCTGACGTCGTCCTCGTCTGAGATGGCGTCGAAGGGGGGGCTCGGACTCGACATCCACGTCGACCGCGTGCCGCTGCGCGAGCCGGGGATGGAGCCGTTCGAGATCATGGTCTCCGAGTCGCAGGAGCGGATGCTGTGCGTCGTCGAGCCCGCGCGCGTCGACGAGGTGCTGGCGGTCTGCGCGAAGTGGGAGACGACCGCGACCGCGATCGGCGAGGTGACGGACTCCGGCCGCCTGCGCGTGCTGAGCGACGGCGAGGTCGCCGGCGACATGCCGGTCGAGGCGCTGGTGGACGACTGCCCGCTCTATGACCTCGCGCCGGAGAAGCCGAGCGCGCCGATCTACCCGGCGCCCGCCCGTCGTCTTGCGACCGGCGACCCGGCGGCGATCCTGCCTGCGCTGCTCGCGAGCGCCAACGTCGCCGACCGCCGGCCCGTCTTCGAGCAGTACGACTGCCTCGTGCAGTCGCGCACCGCGCGCCGCCCCGACGACGCCGACGCGGCCGTGCTGCTGCTGCCGCCGGACCCCGCCCGCCCCGGCGAGCGGGCCGCGATCGCCGTCTCGATCGACGGCTCCGGCCGCCGCGTCGCCTGCGACCCCTACCGCGGCACGGTCGAGGCGGTGCTCGAGTGCGCGGCGAACCTCGCGTGCGTCGGCGCCGAGCCGCTGGGCCTGACGAACTGCCTCAACTTCGGCAACCCGGAGAAGCCGCACATCGCGTGGCAGCTCTCCGAGTCGGTGCGCGGGATGGCGGACGCCTGCCGCGCGCTCGACGTGCCCGTCGTCGGCGGCAACGTCAGCCTCTACAACGAGGGCCCGGAGGGCCCGATCTACCCGACGCCCGTCGTCGGGATGGTCGGGCGCCTGTCCGACGCCGCGCGCGCCGGCCGGCTCGGCTTCGCCGTCGAGGGCGACGCGATCGCGTTCGCCGGTCCGTTCGCGCCCTCGCTGCCGGGCAGCGAGCTGGCGAAGCTGCGCGGCGAGCCGCTGCCCGACGGCCTCCCCGAGGTCGATGTGGCGGCTGTGCGGCGCGCGCAGGAGGCGATCCGCGACGCGGTCCGCCGCGGCGAGCTGCGCTCGGCCCACGACGTCGCCGAGGGCGGCCTCGCGGTTGCGCTGGCCGAGTGCTGCCTCGGCGGCGGCCGCGGCGCGCAGGTCGACTTCCGCGGCGCCGACGGCGAGCGTCTGCTGGAGGCGCTGTTCGGCGAGGCAGCGGGCGGCTTCGTCCTCTCGGGCGCGCGCCCCGCGCTCGCCGCGCTCGCGCGGGAGATCCGGCTGGCGTTCGTCGGCGAGGTGCGCGGGGACGCGCTGACGCTGACGCTCGACGGTGACGCGCTGCTGTCCTGGCCGCTTGCCGAGCTGCGCGCGGCACGCGAGCGTGGGCTCGCCGACGCGCTCGACGGCTGAGCGCCCGCCAACGTGCACGCCGGCCGCGCGCGTGTGTGGCGCGCTGCCGCCGCGAGCTGCCGCGCGCCGCCGCAGCGGTGCCGCCGCCGCTCACCCTCCCCAGCCCGACCGGCTGACGTCGGAGTCGCCGGACGGCGTGAGCGGCGCGCGGCGGCGCCGGCGGTGCGGCGGTGCGCCGCCGGACTCGCGCTCCCTACGGGCTCGCCAGTCCCGCGGCGAGCCCGCTGCCCAGCACCGTCGACGTCGTGACCGCCGGCGCCGGCGCCGGCCACGCGCCCGCCGCGGTGTGCGTGCTGCTGCCGACGGCGGCGTTCGCCCAGCCCGATCTTGTGCCGCCGTAGAGCGTCCCGACCTCCGTGCCGCTCAGCGGCGCCGACACGGCCGCTCTGCCGGCGTTGGTCACGACGACTCTCGTCCCTTCGATGTAGCCGCTCACGCCGCTCGCCGTGCTCCAGCCTTCCTGGCGCCCGATCTGTTCGCTGATCTGCGTCGGCGTCAGCTGCACGATCGGCTCGCTCGCGTTGAAGTAGCGCGAGTAGTCGGCGAGCGTCGCGTTCAGCACCGGGTAGAAGACGGCGCCTTCGGGCCTTTCGCTCTCCGCCAGGTTCGTCTGGTGGAAGAAGTGCGGCCTCGGGTCGTTGAGCATCATGTGGCCGAAGATCCGTTCCGACTCGGCCGTCACGTAGTCGCTCCACGTCGCCGGCCTGCTGAAGCAGGTCGTGATCGCCGTGTTCACGCACGCCCCGCCGAGTTCCGGCGGCAGGTAGAGGTAGTTGTACTCGTCGAGCTGCTGCTGCTGCGTGGCGGTGTTGTAGTAGACGTTCGTCGGCCAGCGCGGGATCACGCGGAACCTGCCCTCGACGAACGACTGGCCGGCCGGGTACGTCGGCCCGGTCGTGCTCGTCGGCGTCACCGGGTACGGCTTCGAGGCGTCGGCGCCCGTGTTCCTGACTCCGGCCGTTTCGAGCGCGGCCTGGAAGTTCGGGTTCTGGCCGTAGGGGTCGAGCACCGCGCTGTTGACGCTCGGCGGGGTCGCGGCCGTGCCGGCCGTGCCGGTGTCGCGGAACCTGATCGTCACCGCGCCGCCGGCGTTGAACGCGGGCGAGGGCTGCGCGACCGTGGCGATCTGCGTCCACGCACCCGTCGGCAGCAGCCGGCGGTAGACCTTGTACGCGGTCGCGTGGCAGATCGCCGGCCAGTCGAGGCGCACCGACGAGGTCGAGAGCCTGCGGGCTTCCACGACGACCGTCGTCGTCGAGGCGGTCGTCTCGCCGTGCGGGCCGGTCACGGTGACGGCGTATTCATAGGTGCCGCCCCTCAGCGTGCCGCCGAGGGCGGTTTCCCACGCTTCTTCGATCGTCGGCGGGTCGACCAGGCCCGGGCTGCCGGGGATCAGGTTCGCGAGCCCGGAGTGCTCGCCCGTGACGAGCTCGCCGGCGTTGACGGCGAAGCCGGCCGCCCTCGCCCACCTCGTGTTTTCCTGGATCTCTTCGACGATGAAGCCCCTCGCCGAGCAGTCGAGATTCGGGTGGTCGTAGGTGTGGTTGACCCAGCCGAACGTCGCCTTGTTGGCCTGGAAGGCGCTCAGCAGCGGGTCGCTGCCGGCGTGTTCTTCTCTGTACTGGACGCTGCCGCCGCCGTTGTAGAGCGCGTCGAGCCGCAGCCCCGTCGCTCTCGACCAGGCGACCGCGGTCGCCACGTCGCCGGGGCTCATGCGGACCGCGTCCGCCGCGTTGAAGTCGGTGAAGTGGCCCGTCGGGTTCCAGATGTCGTCGCCGAGGAAGACGTCGTCGACGTGCATCTCGAGGTAGTTGCGCTGGTCGCCGAAGAAGGTGCCGCGCGTGACCCACGCGAGCTGGCCGTGGCGCAGCAGCTCGCTGTGCAACTGGACCGCGTTGTTGTCGAACGTCTGCACCATCTCTTCGCGCCCTTCGGGGTGCGCGTAGACGCCGAGCAGCGACGCGCCGCTCGCGTCGGTCAGGAGCGTCGTGAAGGCGGCGCCTTCGAGCGGCGTGGCGCCGTAGCCCCACGTCCCGGCGCCGACCTTCACGGCTCCGTTCAGGTAGGGGAAGACCGCCTGGCCGGCGCTCGTGAGCGTCGCTTCGTCGCCGTCGAGCGGGCCCGCGGTCGTCGGCCCGTTGAGGCCGACTTCGGGATTCGGGAACGTGTACGCAGTCAGCTGGCGCACGTGGAAGGCCGTCTCGTAGGCGCTCAGCGCGGCCCACTCTTCGGGCGCGAGCGCCGAGACGCAGCCGCCCGCTTCGCAGCGCGGCAGCTGGCCGACGGCGACGATCACGGCCTGGTACCTGCCCTCTTCGATCCCGCCGGCGAGCGTCTGCGAGAGCGTCGCCGCGGTGATCGGCGCGTGGCCCGGCGTCGCGATCAGCTGGTCGAACGGGACGCCCTCGCGCCTGAGCTCGGCCTGCCAGCCGAGGAACGACGGTTCGGTGCCGCTTGCCCCGAGCAGCAGCACCTTCATGTCGATGCGCTGCGCTGCGGCGGCGACCGACGCGCAGGCGCCGGCGCCGAGCGCGCAGCAGATCGCCAGCGCGACGATGAGAAGCTTCGGTCGCATCGCGGTTCTCCCCCGTTCCCCGGTCTCTCGGAAGCGGAGAGTCTCGCCAATCGGGCGGCCCAGACCAATGACCCGGGTGGCGCATTCGCCCGTTCAGCGCCTGAACGCACCGCCGCGCGCGGCGTCTCGCCGCCCGCCCCCGCTGCTACCCTTGCGCCTCCGGGCCGGGTACCGCCGCCCAGCCCCGCCGGAGCGCTGCGACGCCTCCTCGATGACCGACCATCTGACCGATCGCGACGGGCCGCGCGACGAGTGCGGCGTCTTCGGCATCTACGCGCCCGACCACGACGTCGCGCGCCTCGCCTACTTCGCGCTCTACGCGCTCCAGCATCGCGGGCAGGAGTCGGCCGGCATCGCCACGACCGACCTCGGCGGCAACATCATGACGCTGCGCGACCTGGGGCTCGTCTCGCAGGTCTTCGACGAGCAGAAGCTGCGCGCGCTCCCGGGCGACCTGGCGCTCGGCCACGTGCGCTACTCCACGACCGGCTCCTCGGCGTGGGAGAACGCCCAGCCGATCTACCGCTCCGACGAGCGCGAGCTGGCGCTCGCGCACAACGGCAACCTCACGAACGCCGTCGAGCTGCACGCCGAGCTGCGCGAGCGCGACGTCGCGTTCCGCTCCACCTCCGACTCCGAGATCATCGCCGCGCTGCTCTCGACGCACCCGGCGGAGCGGATCGAGGACGCGGTCGTGGACGTGCTGCCGCGCCTGCACGGCGCCTTCTCGACCGTCGTGATGACGCGCGAGAAGATCGTCGCGTTCCGCGACCCGCACGGCCTGCGCCCGCTCGCGCTCGGGATGGTCGGCGAGCGCTACTGCGTCGCGAGCGAGTCGTGCGCGCTCGACATCATCGGCGCGAGATTCCTGCGCGAGGTCGAGCCGGGCGAGGTGCTGACGATCGACGCGGGCGGGATCTCGACGCGGATGGCGCTCGAAGGCGCGCGCCGCGCCTTCTGCGTCTTCGAGTACATCTACTTCGCGCGGCCCGACTCGGTCATGGGCGGCACCGTGCTGCAGGGTGCGCGCGGGCGCATGGGCGAGATTCTCGCGCGCGAGGCGCCCGTCGCGGCCGACCTCGTGATCGCGGTGCCGGACTCCGGCAACCCGGCGGCGCGCGGCTTCGCGCGCGCGAGCGGGATCCCGCACGACGACGGCTTCGTCAAGAACCGCTACGTCGCGCGCACGTTCATCCAGCCAGGTCAGGAGCTGCGCAAGCACGGGTTGAGACTGAAGTTCAACCCGATGCCGGAGATCGTCGCCGGCAAGCGGCTTGTGGTGGTCGACGACTCGATCGTGCGCGGCAACACGACGCGCCAGATCGTGCAGATGCTGCGCGACGCGGGCGCCTCGGAGGTGCACCTGCGCATCACCGCGCCGCCGATCCGCCATCCCTGCCACTACGGGATCGACATGTCGACGCGCGAGGAGATGGTCGCGCACGGGCGCGAGGTCGAGGAGGTCGCCGCCGAGCTGGGCGCCGACTCGCTCCACTACATCTCGCTCGCGGGCGTCTACGAAGCGGTCGGGGCCACGCGCGAGACGCACTGCGACGCCTGCTTCACGGGCGAGTACCCGCTGCCGCACGGCCCCGGCGGGCAGGACAAGCACGCGTTCGAGCGTGCGCTTCCCGTCATACACGCGTAGCGCTGCGGCGGCAGGCGCGCGGGTTGCGCGCGGCCTTGTCGCGGGGCCAACTGACGGCCGATCCCGGCGCTATGGTCGTCGGTCCCATGGACGCTCGCGAGGCGCTGCGCACCCACTTCGGCTTCGACGACTTCCGCCCCGGCCAGGCCGAGGCGGTCGCGGCCGCGCTCGCGGACCGCGACACGCTCGTCGTGATGCCGACGGGCTCGGGCAAGTCGCTCTGCTACCAGCTCCCGGCGCTGATGCGCGAGGACCTCACGATCGTCGTCTCTCCGCTCGTCTCGTTGATGCAGGACCAGGTCGACCAGCTGCGGCGGATCGCGCCCGAGCGCGTCGCGCTCGTCAACGCGCAGCAGAGCGCCGCCGAGAACCGCGCGGTGATGGATCGCGCGGAAGCCGGCGAGCTGCGGCTGCTCTACGTCGCGCCCGAGCGCTTCGCCTCGCCGGCGTTCGTGGAGCAGATCGGGCGCGTGCGCGTCGGGTTGTTCGTCGTGGACGAGGCGCACTGCGTCTCGCAGTGGGGCCACGACTTCCGCCCCGACTACTTCCGCCTCGCCGACGCGGCGCGCTACCTGAGCGCGCGCGCGATCGTCGCGCTGACGGCGACCGCGACGCCGCAGGTCGCGCGCGACGTCGTGGCGCGCCTGCGACTGGACGACCCCGTCACGGTGACGACGGGCTTCGACCGGCCCAACCTGTCCTTCGCCGTCGTGCCGTGCAGAACGAAGGCGGACAAGCAGCGCCGCATCGCCGCCGCGCTCGCCGAGCCGAGCGCGCTGCCGGCGATCGTCTACGCCGGCACGCGCAACGGCTGCGAGGAGGTCGCGCGGCTGCTGGAGCGCGAGCTGGCGGAGGACGTGCTCGTCTACCACGCCGGCCTCGACCGCGAGCGGCGCGCGGCCGTGCAGCGCGCGTTCATGGGCGGCGAGGCGCGGGTCGTCGTCGCGACGACCGCGTTCGGGATGGGTGTCGACAAGGCCGACGTGCGGACCGTCTGCCACGACACCGTGCCGCAGTCGATCGAGGGCTACTACCAGGAGGCCGGCCGTGCCGGCCGCGACGGCGCGCCCGCGCGCTGCCTGCTGTTCGCCGAGGCGCGCGACAAGGGACTGCACGTCTTCTTCATCCAGCGCTCGGAGGTCGAGGACGCGGCCTTCGCGGCGGTCGCGCGGCGGCTGCATCGCGAGGCCGCCGAGCATGGCCGCTACGACGTCGAGCTGCGCGAGCTGGCGGCGCTGACCGGCAGAGGCGGCGACTCCGACCAGGCGCGCGCGATCGTCGGCCATCTCGCGCGCGCGGGAATGGTCAGACCGGCGCCCTCGCCGCCGGACCGCGCGATCGGGCGGATCGTCGGCGCGTGGGATCGCGCCGCGCTGGCCGCGTGCCGCGCCTCCGCCGGCGACGCGACGCGGGTGCGCTGGCGCCAGTACCGAGCGATCTGGGCGTTCGTCGAGCAGCGCGCGTGCCGGCGCAGAGCGCTGCTGCGGCACTTCGGCGACGCGGCGGAGCCGTTCACGGACGCGGGTGTGCCATGCTGCGACGTCTGCGACCCGTCGCTCGTGCCGGCCGCGCCGGCGGCGCCCGCGCACGAGGCGCGTCGACGCAGCGGCGACGCGAGCGCCGTGCCCGGCGACCTCGACGACGCGATCTTCGCCGTCGTGCGCGGCGCCGAGCCGGCCGTGGGCCGCACGCGCGCGGTCGAGATCCTCTGCGGCGGGCGCTCGAAGGTCGTGGAGAAGTACAGCTACGACGGGCTGCCCGCGTACGGCACGTTCGCGCACGTGCGCCGTGACGACGTGCTCGCGCGAGTCGACGCGCTGCTCGCCGACGGTCGCCTGCGCTCGACCGGCGGGCGCTTCCCGAAGCTGGCGGCGTGAGCGGGGTGGAGCGCGCCGGCGGCGGCGAGTTCCGCATCGCCGTCCTCGCCTCCGGGACCGGCTCGAACCTGCAGGCGATCCTCGACACGCTGCACGGCGGTCCCGAGGGGATCCGCGTCGCTGCGGCAGCGTCCGACAAGCCGGGCGCGCGCGCGCTCGCGCGCGCCGAGTCGGCCGGCGTGCCGACGGCGACGTTCCCGCTCGTCGACTACCCCGAGCGCGCCGCGCGCGACGCCGCGCTCGCCGACTGGGTCGCGGGCCACGAGGTGCGGCTCGTCGTGCTCGCCGGCTACATGGCGCTGCTCACGCCCGCGTTCCTGCAGCGCTTCCCGCACGCGGTGATCAACGTGCACCCCGCACTGCTGCCCGCGTTCCCCGGGCTCGACGCCGTCGGGCAGGCGCTCGCGCACGGGACGAAGGTCTTCGGCGTGACCGTCCACTTCGTCGACGAGGGTGTCGACAGCGGGCCGATCCTGCTCCAGCGCGCGGTTGAGCTGCCGCACGCGCGCACGCGCGAGGATGTCTTCGAGCGCCTGCACGCGGTCGAGCACGAGCTGCTGCCGGAGGCGATCCGGCTGATCGCGCGCGGCGGGGCGCGGATCGACCCGGACGACCCGCGCCGCGTGCTGCTGGAGCCGTAGCTATCCTCGCGGGGCGCATGACGGACGGGAACGGGACGGAGATCGCCAACACGGAGTCGCTGACGGCGCCCGGCGAGGTCCAGGTCCGGCGGGCGCTGCTGTCGGTCTCCGACAAGACTGGGATCGTCGACTTCGCACGCGGGCTCGCGGAGCTGGGCGTCGAGCTCGTCTCGACCGGCGGCACCGCCGGCGTGCTTGCCGACGCGGGCATCCCGCACCGCTCGATCATGGACTACACCGGCTTCCCGGAGATCATGGACGGGCGCGTCAAGACGCTGCACCCGAAGCTCTATGCGGGCCTGCTCGCGGTGCGCGACGATCCCGAGCACCTCGCGGCGGCCGCCGACGCCGAGGTCGAGCTCGTCGACCTCGTGTGCGTGAACCTCTACCCGTTCGAGCAGACCGCCGCCAAGCGCGGCGTCGCCGACTCAGAGGTGATCGAGAACATCGACATCGGCGGGCCGACGATGGTCCGCGCGGCGGCGAAGAACTTCGCGTTCGCGGCACCGGTCGTCTCGCCGGCCAGCTACGACGCGGTGCTCGACGAGCTGCGGGCCGGCGACGGCAAGCTCTCGCTCGCCACACGCGAGTCGCTCGCAGCCGAGGCGTTCGCCTACACGGCCCGCTACGACACGGCGATCGCGCGCTGGTTCAGTGAGCGGCGCGACGACTTCCCGCCGCTGTTCGTGCGCGCGTTCGAGAAGGTCACCGACCTCTCCTATGGCGAGAACCCGCACCAGCGTGCCGCCTACTACGCGCAGGTGGGCTCGCCCACGCATCTGCTCAGCAACGTGCGCCAGCTCGGCGGCAAGCCGCTGTCGTTCAACAACCTGCTCGACCTGAACGCCGCGCGCATGCTCGTGCGCGAGTTCAACGCGCCGGCGTGCGTGATCGTCAAGCACAACAACCCGTGCGGCGTCGCGATCGGCGGCGACGCGCTCGACGCCTACCGCAAGGCGTTCGCGTGCGACCCGCAGTCGGCCTTCGGCGGGGTCGTCTGCTGCAACCGCGCGCTCGACGGCGCGTTCGCCGCGGCGCTCGTGCAGCAGTTCGCGGAGGTGCTGTTCGCGCCCGACTACGACGACGACGCGCTCGCGACGCTCGCCGGCAGACCGAACCTGCGGATCCTCTCCGACGACGAGGCGCGGCCGCTGCACCTCGCCGAGCCCGACCTCAAGCAGGTCGCGGGTGGGCTGCTCGTGCAGGACCGCGACCTCGACACGCAGGAGCGCGCGGAGATGACGGTCGCGGGCAGACGCGAGCCGACCGACGCCGAATGGAGCGAGCTGCTGTTTGCCTGGCGGGTCTGCAAGCACGTGCGCTCAAACGCGATCGTGCTCGCGAGAGGCGGCGCCTCGGTCGGCGTCGGCGCGGGCCAGATGAGCCGCGTCGACTCGGTCAGGATCGCAGTCGAGAAGGCCCGGGAGGGAACGCTGCGGGGGGCCGCGATGGCGTCCGACGCGTACTTTCCGTTCCCCGACGGCCCGCAGCTCGCGATCGACGCCGGGATCACCGCGATCGTGCAGCCGGGCGGCTCGGTGCGCGACCCCGAGGTGATCGCGGCGGCTGACGCGGCCGGCGTCGCGATGGTCTTCACGAGCCGTCGCCACTTCAAGCACTGACGGCGTTTTCCCGTCGCTCGCACGGCAACCGCTACAGGTGGGTCGGCGCATTGCCGATATCGACGGCGTGACGCTGGGAGCGAGATCGGAGGGTCCGTGATGGACCTGCGCCTGCGCAGCGTGCCCGCGCTGCTCGGGACCGTCCTGGCCGCGCTCGCGACGCTCGTGGCGACGATGGTCGCCGTCAGCAACTGGGGCGTCCCGGTCGCCGGGATGCTGCTGACGGTTGCGCTCGGGATCCTCACGCTGCACGCGCTCTCGCGCGAGCGTCGCGCGGCCCGGCTGGTCGGCGAGCAGGCGGCCGAGCGCGACCGCGTCGAGGGTGAGCTGCGCGCGGCCGAGCTGCGTCACCGGCTGCTCGCCGACAACGCGACCGACACGATCATCGCGTTCGGCGTCGACGGGCGCATCACCTACGTCTCGCCGGCGTGCAGCGAGCTGATCGGCTATGTGCCGAGCGAGATCGTCGGCCGCGAGCCGCACGACTTCGTCCATCCCGACGATCGCCGCGAGGTGCACGCGGCGCGCCGCCGGGCGGGCGACGCCGACGCCGCGATCACCGTCACGAGCCGCCTGCGCCACCGCGAGGGTCACTACGTGTGGATCGAGGCACGCGTGCGCCGCGTGCTCGACGCCGTCACCGGTGAGCCGGTCGAAGGCCAGGCGATCGTGCGCGACGTCAGCGAGCGGGTCGCCGCCGAGGCCGCGCTGCGCGAGAGCGTCGAGCGCATCGCCGCCGCCGAGCAGCGCTTCCGCACCGCCTTCGAGGCGGCGCCGATCGGGATGGCGCTGTCCGACCTGGAGGGGCGCTTCATCCAGGTCAACGATGCGCTCTGCGCGATCACCGGTTACACGCGCGAGGAGCTCGAGGAGATGGGCTTCGCCGACCTCGGCCATCCGGCCGACGCCGGCCGCGAGCAGGAGATGATGCGGAGCCTGCTGTCCGGCGAGCAGAGCACGTACTGGATGGAGAAGCGCTATGTCGACGTCGTCGGCCAGGTCGTGTGGGTGGCCGTGCACGCGACGCTCGTGCGCGCCGCCGACGGCACGCCGCAGCACTTCCTCGGCCAGATTCAGGACGTCAGCGAGCGCGTCCGCTACGAGGCGCAGCTCCAGCACATGGCCGACCACGACCCGCTCACGGGCCTGCTGAACCGCCGCTCGTTCGAGCGCGAGCTCAACCAGCACATCGTGCAGGTGCAGCGCTACGGGCCGGAGGGCGCGGCGCTTGTGCTCGACATCGACCGCTTCAAGCACATCAACGACACGCTCGGACACAACGTCGGCGACGAGTTGATCGTGAAGGTCGCCCAGACGCTGCGGGCCCGGTTGCGCGACAGCGACGTGCTCGCGCGGCTCGGCGGCGACGAGTTCGCGATCCTGCTGCCGCGCGGCGGTGCGGCGGAGGCCACGCGCGTCGCCGACGCCGTGCTCGGCGCCGTGCGCGCGCAATCGGTCGTGACCGCGGCCGGACGCAGACGGCCGATCACGGCGTCGATCGGGATCGCGCTGTTCAGCGACACCGAGCGGTTGAGCGCCGAGGACGTGCTCGTCAACGCCGACCTCGCGATGTACGACGCGAAGGAGGCCGGCCGCGACCGCGCCGCCACCTACTGCTCGGAGGAGCGCGGCGCCTCGCGCATGAAGGCGCGCATCACGTGGGCGGAGCGGATCCGCGAGGCGCTCGAGGAGGACCGCTTCACGCTCTACGCGCAGCCGATCGTCGGGCTCGCCGACGGCGAGGTGCGCCAGCACGAGCTGCTGCTGCGCATGATCGACGAGCGCGGCGAGGTGATCCCGCCGGCGGCGTTCCTCGGCGTCGCCGAGCGCTTCGACCTCATGCAGGACATCGACCGCTGGGTCGTCGCGCGCGCGATCCGGCTGATGGCCGAGCAGAAGGCGGCCGGTCGCGAGCTCGCCTTCGAGGTCAACATCTCAGGCAGCTCGACCGGCGATCCGGAGCTGCTGACGATCATCGAGCGCGAGCTGGCCGAGACGGGCGTCGATCCGGTGAACCTCGTGCTCGAGGTGACGGAGACGACTGCGGTCGCGAACATCCCGCGCGCGCAGGCGTTTGCCGCACGGCTTGCCGAGCTCGGTTGTCGGTTCGCGCTCGACGATTTCGGAGCAGGCTTCGGCAGCTTCTACTACTTGAAGCATCTCCCGTTCGACCTGCTGAAGATCGACGGCGAGTTCGTTCGCTCATGTACGACGAGCACGACGGACCAGCTGCTGATTCGCGCCGCCGTCGACATCGCGCGCGGACTTGGGAAGAAGACGATCGCCGAGTACGTCGGGGACGCAGAAACCGTCGCGCTGCTGCGGGAATTGGGCGTCGACTATGCCCAGGGCTTCCACATCGGACGCCCAGGGCCCCTGGCAGCGCAGCTCGAGCACGATTGCGTCAGTTCCTAAACATCGCTTCACCATTCAAGCTTTGTAACGGACAGGCGCCAGCTTGTTGACGAGAAGCTCCCGCGCACTTCATTGCGAATGCGTATATTGCTAGTCTGGAGACACCCCTCAGGCTTACCCAGGAGTCACGTACATGGCAGATCTCGTCGGGCAAATTCAGCGCGACATCGAGAAGCGCCTTCGGGAGTTGCGGCCGCTGATCGAGGAGAAGGAGCAGCTCGAAGCCGTGCTCGCGGCGCTGAAGAACGGCACCGCCGGCGACGCGCCGGCCGCACCGCGCATCCGCGCGACGACGACTCGCGCTGCCGGGCGGGCTCCGTACGCGGGCGGCAAGAGCCGCCGCGCTCCGCGCGGCGCCAACCGCGAGGCGATCCTCGGCGTCGTGCGAGAACGCCCGGGCGTGTCCGCCGCCGAGGTCGCCGCGATCACCAGAATCGCGAAGCCGACGGTCCACACCACGATCTCGCAGCTCAAGCGCAAGGGCATCCTCGAACCCGAGGGCTCGGGCGGGGTCAAGCTGGCCAGAGGCGTCTGAGGGCCCGGGCGGAGGTCTGCCGGGCGTCCGTCGGCGTCGACGGCGGGATGCGCGTCCTGGGACTCGAACCCAGCCCGCCGGATTAAAAGTCCGGTGCTCTACCCGATGAGCTAGACGCGCACGTGCAATCCTCGCACGCCCAGCGTCCGGGCGCGGTGCGAAGGTTCCTATCCTGAAGGCAAGCCCTGTGCGCCCCGCGGTCCCCCTGCCCCCATGGTGTAGCGGTCAGCACGCCAGCCTTTCACGCTGGTAGCGGGGGTTCGATTCCCCCTGGGGGTACTCGCGGCCCGCACTGCCGGCCGCGGCTACCATCCGAGGAGCCGCGGGTCCGTCTGGCGGGTCCGCGGCCGCGGGCGGTTAGCTCAGCTGGTAGAGCACTTGCCTTACAAGCAAGGGGTCGCTGGTTCGAACCCAGCACCGCCCATCGGTGCCGCTCAGCGCACGCCCCGCAGGAACGACCGGCTGCGCAGCACGATGCGCGTCTCGGTCACGGCGGCGCCGGCCTGACGCAGCGCGCGGACAGTGTGGTCGAGGTCGTCGGCGTCCACGCAGGCGGCGCGCAGCTGGTAGTCGAAGCGGCCGGTGACGAAGCTGACCTCGCGGATCGAGGGCAGCTCGGCGGCGGCCGCCTCGAACGCCTCCGGCTTGGCGGTCGAGAGCAGCCGCACGTCGATCAGCGCGTCGAGGCCGCGGCCGACGTGCCCGTAGTCGACGAGCGCGGTGAAGCCGGTGACGATGCCGGCGTCGACGAGCCGGCGCACGCGCGGGGCGACCGCGTGCGGCGAGAGCCCGGCGAGCGCGCCCAGCTGCTTGTAGGTCGCGCGTCCGTTTCGGATCAGCTCGCTGAGGATGACGCGGTCGACATCGTCCAATGCTGTGGATATCGCAGGCGAGCTCATTTTCTCCTGACAGTACCGCAGCAGACGGCGATCATTGCTCACATGACCACGATCGGCGTCCCCACCGAGATCAAGACGGACGAGTACCGCGTCGCGTTGACCCCGTCAGGCGTACGTGAGCTGACGGATCGCGGGCACGCCGTGCTCGTGCAGGCGGGCGCCGGCCTCGGCTCGGCGATCGCGGACGAGGCGTATGCCGCCCAGGGCGCGCGGATCGTGGCGGACGCGGCGACCGTGTTCGGCGAGGCGGAGCTGATCGTGAAGGTCAAGGAGCCGCAGCCGGGCGAGGTCGGGCAGTTGCGCCCGCGGCACACGCTGTTCACCTACCTGCACCTCGCCGCGGACGAGCGGCTCACGCACGAGCTGATGGACTCGGGCGCCACGTGCATCGCTTACGAGACAGTCGAGGACCAGCGCGGCCGGCTGCCGTTGCTGGCGCCGATGAGCGAGATCGCGGGCAAGATCGCCACGCAGGCGGGGGCGTTCATGCTGGAGAAGCCGCTCGGCGGCCGCGGCCTGCTGCTCGGCGGCGTGCCGGGCGTCGCCGCTGGCCGCGTGATGGTGATCGGCGGCGGCGTCGTCGGCCAGAACGCCGCGGCGATCGCCTTGGGGCTCGGTGCGGAGTGCTATGTCTTCGACCGCTCGATCGACCGGCTGCGCGAGCTCGAGGTGCTGCTCAACGGCATGGCCTCCACGTGCTACGCCTCCACCCTGGAGATCGAGCAGCGGCTGCCCGAAGTCGACCTCGTGATCGGGGCGGTGCTCGTGCACGGCGCGAAGGCGCCGCACGTCGTCAGGCGCGAGCAGCTCGGGCTGATGAAGCCCGGCGCCGTGCTCGTCGACGTCTCGATCGATCAGGGCGGCTGCTTCGAGACCTCCAGACCGACGACGCACACGGACCCCACCTACGTCGTCGACGGAATCACCCACTACTGCGTCGCGAACATGCCGGGCGCGGTGCCGATCACCTCGACGTACGCGCTCACCAACGCGACGATGCCCTACGTCGTCAAGCTCGCCGACCACGGCCTCGACGCCCTCGACGCGGACCCCGGCTTCCTCGCCGGCCTCAACGTCTGCGCCGGCAAGATCGCCTACGCGCCGATCGCGGACGCCTTCGGACGCGATGCGACGCCGGCGCCGCAGGCGCTGCGCGAGCGCGCGGCGGCGTAGGCGCAGGCGCGCCGCGGGGGCATCCGCGCCGCGCGTCTGCAACGCTTTCGCGCTCGATGAGCGAGCCGCTTCCGTTCGATCCGATCGCCCAGGCGCGGCGCCAATGGGTCGACCGCTGGGGCGAGGAGCCGGCGCGCCCGATGGCCGCGGTGACGTCGATCATGCGCGTGCAGCAGATCCTGCTCGCGCGCCTCGGCGAGCTGCTGCGGCCGTTCGGGCTCACGTTCCCGCGCTACGAGACGCTGATGGTGCTCGTCTTCAGCCGCACCGCGCGCTGGCGATCGGCAAGATGGGGGAGCGCCTGCAGGTCCACCGCACGAGCATGACCCACATGGCCGACCGGCTCGAGGAGGCGGGGCTGGTTACGCGCGTCGCGCACGCTGAGGACCGGCGCTCGACGCTGATCGCGATCACGCCCGCGGGACGCGATCTCGCTGCGCGAGCGGTTGCTGTCCTCAGTGAGGCGGGTTTGCGGTGGACCCGCTCGATGACGACGCGTTGGAGGCGATCACGCGGCTGCTGAAGGGGGTCCGCCGCTACGA
>Ga0070717_10000033_pt1 | contig 131514 bp, 95 predicted proteins | sample LARL113metaG_FD_71366 | JGI IMG/M metagenome (GOLD analysis project Ga0070717, IMG submission 71366) | Corn, switchgrass and miscanthus rhizosphere microbial communities from Kellogg Biological Station, Michigan, USA - LAR L11-3 metaG | ecosystem: Host-associated > Plants > Roots > Rhizosphere...
GAACAACGGGCTCGTCGTGCGGATTTGGATACGCCCGATATCGTTCATCCCGATCTCAAGGTCGCCTTCCAGCTTGTGCAGCGTGTTGATGTTGACCTTGTATCGAATGGCTTTGATCACGCACTTCGCCTCTTTGGTGGTGTGGCGAAGAATATACTTTCCGTTGAGCTGAAGTTTTTTTTCGGAAAACCAGCAGACCATCGCATCCAAATCCTGGCTAGCGTTGGGCTGATTGTTCGGCTTCACGATCATGTCGCCTCGCGAAATATCGATTTCGTCTTCCAGCGTCATGACGGTGGACATCGGCGAAAACGCCTCGTTGGTGTCGCCATCCGGACCGTGCAGGGACTTGATTTTTGAGGTGAAACCGGAAGGCAGGGCCAGCACTTCATCTCCCACTTTGAATACACCGCCCGCGATGCGGCCGGCGAACCCGCGGAAATCATGGTAGTCGTCGGAGTTCGGACGGATCACGGTTTGAACGGGGAACCGCGCGTCGACATGATTGCTATCGCTGCCGATATAGACGGTTTCGAGCGTATAGAGCAGCGAACTCCCCTTGTACCACGGCATCTTGTCGGAGGAATCCACCACGTTGTCGCCATGGAGCGCGCTGATCGGGATGAACTTGATGTCCGGAACCTCGAGGCGCGATGCAAACTCGGAAAACTGCGCGACGATCCGATCGTAAACTTCCTGGCTGTAGTCGACCAAGTCCATTTTGTTCACGCACAACACGAGGTGCGGGATGCGGAGGAGCGAGGCGATGAAGGAGTGGCGACAGGTTTGTTCGACCACGCCCTTGCGCGCGTCGACCAGCACGATGGCTAAGTTCGCGGTGGAGGCCCCTGTCACCATATTGCGGGTGTACTGGATATGACCTGGTGTATCCGCGATGATGAACTTCCGCTTCGGTGTAGCGAAATATCGATACGCGACATCGATCGTGATTCCCTGCTCGCGCTCGGCGCGGAGACCATCGGTCAGAAGCGAGAGATTCAAGTGATCTTCGCCGCGCTGCTCGGTGGCGCGCTCGATTGCTTCGAGCTGATCTTCGAAAATCGCTTTCGAATCATACAGCAGACGCCCGATGAGGGTGGACTTGCCGTCGTCGACACTGCCCGCAGTGGTAAACCGCAGCAGGTCCATGGAAAGATAGTGGGTGTCGGACATGTTGAGAAAATGACCAGTGACCAATTTCCCAATGACCAATGGCGGGCCGACCAGCATCCGATTGCGGAGCACTGGTCATTGGCTCACTGGTCATTGGTCATTTAAAAGTATCCCTGTTTTTTGCGGTCTTCCATTGCGGTTTCGGAGCGCTTGTCGTCGGCGCGGGCGCCGCGTTCGGTCACGCGGGCGGAGGCGACTTCTTGAATGATTTCGCCGAGGTTCGAGGCATCCGACATCACGGCGCCGGTGCAGGTGGCATCGCCGACGGTGCGGAAACGCACGCGTGACTTCTCGAATTTTTCTCCCGGCATCAAGGTGATGAACGGTGTATTCGCCAAGAGGACACCGTTGCGATTCACGACCTCGCGATCATGGGAGAAATAGATGGTCGGAATATCAAGTTTCTCGCGAGTGATATACTGCCAGACGTCCATCTCCGTCCAATTGCTCAACGGGAAAACGCGGAAGTGTTCGCCGTGTTGTTTGCGCCCGTTGAAAAGATTCCAGAGCTCGGGCCGCTGGTTCTTTGGATCCCACTGGCCAAATTCATCGCGGTGAGAGAAGAAGCGTTCCTTGGCCCGGGCTTTTTCTTCGTCGCGGCGTGCGCCACCCAAACAAGCATCGTATTTCAACTCCGTGATCGCATCGAGCAACGTGACAGTTTGAAGCGCGTTGCGAGAGGGATTTGGGCCTTTTTCCTCGATGCAGCGCCCCGCTTTGATCGAATCTTCGACGTAGCGAACAATCAGGCGCGCTCCCGTGGCCTTAACCAGCTGGTCGCGAAAGGCGATTGTCTCGGGGAAATTGTGACCGGTGTCGATGTGGAGGAGAGGAAAGGGAAACTTCGCCGGGGCGAAGGCCTTTTGTGCCAGCCTGACCATCACGATCGAGTCTTTGCCACCGGAGAAGAGCAAGGCGGGCCGCTCGAATTGCGCGGCCACTTCTCGCATCACGAAGATCGCTTCGTGCTCAAGTTGGGAGAGGTGGGTGAGATTGTACGAACTCATGGAAATTGGATACGCGGTGCAACCTGGGCGAAAAGCAATTCAAGCGAGGCTTCCTGGGACAGTTCCTCGGTGTTGATCATAAACGCACCGTCGGTCGGGTCCGGTGTTTCGAAGCCAGAATCTTTGCCGGTGAACTGCTTCACCTCGCCCGCTTTTGCCTTGGCGTAGATTCCTTTTGGATCGCGAACCGCGCAGGTTTCGAACGACGCATGGATATAAACTTCGAGAAAATCCTCGGCTCCAATAATGGCGCGAGCAGCGGCACGCTGACGACGCATGGGGGTGATAAACGAACAGAGCGTGATGACCCCGGCCTGAGCGAAGAGCTTGGCCACTTCCGCCACCCGACGGATGTTCTCATCGCGGTCGGCATCGCTGAATCCGAGGTTCTTGTTCAGCCCCGTGCGAACATTGTCGCCGTCAAGCAGCTGAGTCATCCGACCGGCGGCGTTGAGACGATGCTCCAGGGCGGTCGCCAAGGTGCTCTTTCCTGACCCGGAAAGGCCGTACAACCAAATCACCGTCCCTCGCTGACCGAGCAGACGCTCCTTTTCCGCTCGAGCCACCACTCGGTCGAAGATGGGGTGTAGGTTATCGGTCGCCATTGTATCTTGAGTAAATGTGGCAAGATACCCACCAAGTGTTTATCCGATCAAGCGTAAAAATAAATCCCTCGTAAACAGCGGGAATTGATTTTCCCACAACCGCCTTTATCGCAACTATTTAATCGTAAAGCCACGAAATTCTCCGGTCGCTGGAGTTGTCTTCTGCTCGGTTTTACGTATGAATCCGTGCATCCGCTCCTGAATCGCCGCCACAAACGCTTTAATTTGTTCCGCCCGACCTTCCGCCTCCACCTGAACGCGGCCGTCCGAGAGATTTGTGACGTAACCGGTCACTTCGAATTCTTTGGCAATCTGAAGTGTGGTGTAGCGAAACCCTACGCCCTGAACCCGTCCGGAGAAGAACACATTTTCGTGTTGGATGTCGGTCATACGTGGAACAGCACCTTACGTTTGTGAGACCCACGCTTAACAAGCAAAAACAGCATCCGCGCGGCAGAACTCGCAGCTTGGTCCATTTCCTGCGTTGTCCGTTGAGAGTTCAAGCTCGCAGCCCGGCTCGGATGGCTGCGATTGTCGGCTTTTCCATTTGCAATTCCTAACCCCCAGGCGCACCTTTCGGTGTAGATTCTTCGACCTATTCGAATGAGCAATTTTGATCCTGACGGCCCCTCGGAAAACGAGTGGGAAGATCGCGGTGACCTAGCGTGGAACGAGTTCGATTGGGAACATTATTTAAGAGACCAGGACGACGTTCTCCATCGCTATCTCGCTTTCTATGAGCAGCTCCGGGGTCATCCCGAGCGGCTCGACGAGGCCGCGCACCTCATGGGCTGGGACAAAGAATCCTGGAGCTCAGACGCCGGCGACGTCGAGGATGAGGACGAGGACGACGCGGAACCGTCGCTCGATGATCGACCCGATCTGAGCGACTACGACGCCGAGCCGTACACGTTGCAAAAAAACCCCGTCTTTGTTGCGACCAAGGCGATTTACCTCAGCATCAAACGAAGCTGGGAGCGGATTGCCTCCGACAGTGAACGCGTTCCCCAGACCCTCGCGCTTTCTTTCCAAACCGCGCTCTACCGCGGCGAAGAGCAAGCGGTGCTCGGTATCCACGCTTTGGATTTCGGCGATTACGCGATGGCGATCAGTCTGTTCAAACGCGCGCTGCGCGAACTGAACCTCTCGCTCTCTTTGCTCGATGAAAAAGCGATCAGCCACTCTCGCGGTCTGGCGCATTTCCGCCAAGATGCCTTCCCGCGCCTTTTTGACCTGCGGGAAATTTGGCTGCGGGTGATGAACGAGTGCCGGCAAGAACTTGAGCGCCCGGCCGACAGCGACGAGGACGACGACTGAGCGGTCGGTCTTTAGCTCTGATTTGAGCCTTATCTCCAAGCGCGGACGTTTCCGCGCTTTTTTATTTTTCCGCTGAAAACAGTCGAAGCGATGCAACGGTAGGCGTCGCTCGCAGCGTGATCGGCTCAGACCCGCAGTCCGAGTTCGTCGACTCGCTTGCGCAGCGTCGCCCGCGTGATCCCGAGTTTTTCGGAGGCTTTCAGTAGATTCCCCTCTTCGGCTTTAACCACGCGTTGGATCATCTCTCGCTCGAGCCGGCTGAGGATCGGTTCGGTGCCCCCGGAAAGTTCGACGTGGAGAAAATCCAGGGCCCGTTCAATGGTCAGCGGAGCGGGAGGCGGTGGCGGAGCCGCATATTGCTCGGCAACCACTCTCGCGTGAACCAGCGCCGCATTCTCGTCGGCCGCGGTGCGCGCGGCGTCAAAAGGAGTTTCGCTCGCGGGCGTAACCGTCACCCCGGCCGGCGGTGGAACAGCGGGCCCGACGGCTTCCCGAATTTCCTCGGGCAAATCTTTTAATAAAATCGTGTCGCCCTGCGCGATCACCGCACTGCGGTAGATCACGTTCTCCAACTCGCGAACGTTTCCCGGCCAAGTGTAACGCGTGAGCAAGTTCATCGCTTCCGGAGCGACTTTGGTCACGCGGGCTTTTTTCTGTTTAACCAGATTCTGCACGCAGAAATCGACGATCTGCGGAATGTCGTCGTCGCGGTCGCGCAAAGCCGGCATCCGAATTCTCACTACATTCAGGCGGTAATAAAGATCTTCGCGGAAGGTCTTGGCCTTCACCATGGCTTCCAAATTCTTGTTCGTCGCCGCGATGATGCGGACGTCGACTCGAATCGTCTCGGTCCCGCCGACCCGCTGAATTTCTCCCTGCTGGAGAACGCGGAGTATTTTCGTCTGGGTCGCGAGGGCCATGTCGCCGATTTCGTCGAGGAAGATTGTGCCCCCGTCGCACAATTCGAATTTGCCCAAGCGTTGCCCGGTGGCACCGGTGAACGAACCTTTTTCATGACCGAAGAGTTCGCTCTCGATCAAGTTATCCGGGATCGCGGCGCAGTTTACCGCGATGAACGGCTTGGCCGCCCGATGACTGTGTTTCCAAATGGAACGCGCCACCAGCTCTTTGCCGGTGCCGCTTTCCCCTGTGATCATGACGGTGACGTCGCTGGCCGTCACTTGTCCTATCACTTTGAATACTTCCTGCATGACCTGAGAACTACCGACGATCCCCTCCTTGTAGTCCTCGCTATTGATGCTGGGCTTGTAATCACCGACCGCGCGCATGTCGGCGTAAGCCTTAAGCGCATTCTCCGCCATGGTGAGCACCTTCTGGGAATCGAAGGGCTTCATCACGTAGTCAAAAGCTCCATACTTCATGGCCTCGATCGCAGTCTGGGCCGTGCCGAAAGCGGTCATGAGAATGACCATCTGTTTCGGATTCGTCGATCGGATGTGCTGGAGCGCTTCGATGCCGCTCATTCCGCCCATGCGCACATCGAGGAAGATGAGATCCGGCGGATTCTTCTTAACGATCGCGATTCCCTGTTCCCCGTTCGGCGCCTCGATCACTTGGTAGGCGCGCGAGGAAAGCACACGTGACAACGAATACCGGATTTCGGAATCGTCATCGATGATGAGAATAGTAGGTGTTTTCGAGTGGACTTCCGACATGGGAACAGATCGCTGACGCCGCGAGTTGCCTGCTGAGGTGGCGCTCTTGCCAAAACGGGTTTGATTACGGCAAATGCTCAGAGGGTCAATTAGGTTGTTCCGCATTCGAGGCATCCAGCTCTCAGTGCACTTCACTTTTCTTCTGCTCTTGGGCTATGTCGCCTGGGAGGGTTGGCAGGCCGAACGCGCCGCGGGAGCCGTGCTCAGTGTCCTGACCGTGTTGGTTTTTTTCACCTGCGTGGTCCTTCACGAGCTGGGCCACGCTTTCACCGCCCGGAATTTCGGAGTGTCCGTGCCGCGAATTCTTCTCTTGCCGATCGGCGGGATGGCCGAATTTACCTCGATCCCTCGCAAACCCGCTCATGAAATCCTAATCGCGTTCGCCGGGCCGGCCGTAAACTTCCTCATCATTCTGTTTCTCTGCCTCTTCACCCCCATTCCCACCTGGAATGAGGTCCGCAACTTGGAGCTGAGCGATCTTCAGCTTCTGCTCGTGATGAACCTGACTATGGGTTGTTTTAACCTCATTCCCGTTTTTCCGATGGACGGTGGACGGGTCTTTCGCGCCATGCTCGCCCAGCGCTTCGCCTACGTAGATGCAACCCGGTGGGCCGCCAGTTTAGGCAAGCTTCTGGCCCTGCTCGGAATCGTTCTCGCCCTGACCCTGCCGGCGGAACCCCACAAGCTCACCGCGGTGCTTTTCGGCTTTATCATAATCGCGGGAGAACTGGAGTACCGCGCCGTGGTGCGACAGGACCGGCAGGAGCGTTTTGCGATAAAATCAGCGAGCTTTTATTCGCCTCCGCTCGAGACCCCAAGTTCAGACCACTTATTATAGACTGATATATTTCGTAGGCTATGCCAGTAAAAGAAGAGCGGATCGCCTACCCCTAAGCGATCCGCTCATTACTTTCTATATTGGACCAACCGCTATGCGGAAAGGTCTGTCTCCTGGTGAGCAACACGGATGCCAACTGACTGCAGAGCCGACAGATTGTGCAAAAATTTTGCGGTCGCCCGCCACTTGAGGGCAGCAACGCTCAGCGCGCACCCTCCCCTGTCGGCGGTAAGCTTCCTTCGCCAAGGTGCTGCCCGAACGGCAGTCCGTTCCCGCTACAAGACATGAGGCGCTTCGTTTTGAGACACCGAAGCGAAAGGGAGCATACTTCCATTTCGTGCTTTCGTATTCGGTGAATGGTTACAGAAAGATTACAATGCGAGGCAAACCCGTGACATCACGGTCGGTATATTTTCGTGAGCGCTAGGAGCATTGAGCGGTCTAGAGCAGGATCGGGCAGACCATTATATAGTCCGAAAATTGAACATTCTACGGTGGGACAAACTATCTCCCGTGAGCCCGGGTTATTCCGGATCGGCAGGGACGGCTCGCCCTAACCTCGGACCTTCAGAACGGGGATAAAAGAGTCAACCGAGCCGGATCAAGTTCGGGAACAGGCCCCCCTGGGTCCTAGCCCATTTTGAACCTTGGTTATATACGGTAATTTGGGTTCGATTTTTCGGATAAACAAGAGGAGAAGGAAGTCTAGGGTCGGTCGGAGACCTGTGCTTCCTTTGTTTCGCGCTCCACTACGGCGATATCTTACAGATGCCGCCTTTTCTGTTCCTTATCGTTCCTATTTCATCCCCGTTATTACATGAAGACATCTATCGAAACGAACCCTGGTTTGGTTGAAGAGTCCGCTAACGACACCCCACCGAGCGACCATATTCGGATTGTGCCGCTCCACAGCCCTAAACCCAAACTGACAATCGACGAGGCCGCGGAGCGTCGGGAGATCGGCGACGGCGACCTCTTCGACCCAGGTCACGTCCACGCTCCTTCGAACCCGAAACTCACCTATCGTCATGGCCCGCTCCTGACCAACGTTCAGGTTTATATTATATATTGGGGAAAGCTCTGGGGAACGAACGCAGCGTCAACCAGCCTGATGCAAAAGCTGAATCAGTTTTTCGCCGCCATCCTGACCAGCCCAGCGATCGATCAACTCTCTGAATATTCTGTCCCAGGAAAAAAGATCGGGCATGGCTCCGTGATTGGAAATAAAATCATCACCGACAATGCTCCTGGAAAAAGTATCACCGACGCAGCGATTCGAACCCAGTTGAAATCTTGGATCGCTCATAAAGTCGTTCCGGCAAACAACGCCAATACATTATATTTTATCTACCTCGACCCAGGCGTGGTTTCTATTATGGGTGGCAGTCGTTCCTGCCAAAGCTACTGCGGTTATCATAATAATGTAGGCTCCGTTTATTATGCCGTCATGCCCTATCCTTCTTGCAACGGCTGCTTGGGTGGAATGAGCCCGCTTGATGCACTGACCGGCACAAGCTCACACGAACTCTGCGAAGCCATCACGGACCCCGTCCCGGGAACGGGCTGGTATGATGACGTGAACGGAGAAATCGGTGATATTTGTGCCTGGAAATTCAAAAACGTCGCCGGCTTCAACGTCCAACTCGAGTGGTCAAACCACCAAAACAAGTGCGTTTGATCTCGCGCCGAGGCACCGAGATTTGCTCTCAGTGAAAACCAGACGGGGCCGCCAAGCCCCGTCTTTTGTTTAGGCGGAGGGTCCGACGTGTGCGGGCGCGGTCGCAGCGGGTGGAGTCGTGGTTGCGACCGTGGAAGGAACCGTCTCAGCTGGAAGGACCGTCGGAGGCTTTGGGCGGGGTTCCGGCGCCGCCTCGATCGCTCGCTTGATCTCCTCTTCAACCCCGGCCGTGGCTTTCTTGAATTCGCGAATCGATTGGCCGAGCCCCTTGGCAAGTTCGGGCAGCTTTTTGCCTCCAAACAAGAGGAGGGCGACGAAAAGAATGAGAATCAACTCGGGCATTCCGACGTCGAGAAAAGCGAGAGGAAAAAAAGAGGACATAATCATGGAGCGGTGCCTGATACTGACGCTGGCGGGTGCGTTTAAGTTTCACCCTTTGATATCAACAGCGGAAACCAACAAACCCGAGCAGCTATAATGCCGCGTCCTTTGCTACAAAGAGGTGCTCGGTGCGCGGCCGGAACAAAATGGAAACGAGCCAACCTAGGTAAAATCACCGAGGCTCATCAAGCCCAATACCCACCAAGGGCTCTGTTTTATTAGTCTTTTCTAGAATGGACGCGTGACTCGTTTGATATCTCTATATCTTCTTACAGCGCGTGTAAGTCGTAGGCCTATATTAAAGAGATCAAACCTGAGTGGATACCGGAGCCGCCGAGGTTTTATTGTCGCGCACGGGCATCGCGATATTTTTCAGGCAAATCAAACTTAAAGCAATCGCCGCCCCGCAAGTGTCGATGAAGACATCAGTCACGGCCGGTGTGCGCCCGGCGACGAAGGATTGATGATATTCGTCTGTGGCCGCGTAGCAGGCTGCGATGCCGAGTGCCATCAGCCCCACTTTCCACGTGGGCCATCGCCGGGAGCGAGGGGATTGGGATAACCGAAGGGCGCGAAACGTCAGCAGCCCAAGGACCGCGTACTCCGAAAGGTGCGCCGCTTTTCGCACCAGCAGGTGGACCAAATCGAATTCTTCGGGGGTAGCACTCGGCTTGATCCAATGCACCACCGGCTCGAGGATCCGAGAGGTGTGCTCGGCCGAGCCCACATCGGTGGACATAAAGGAGATTACTCCCATCCAGAGAATTACCGGTAGCCAATGTTTGTAGACGCGGTTCACAAGTGGATCGGACACTAAGCAACCGCCAGGTTCCCTGTCCACCGCCTTTGTTGCTCAATTTACTCCCGTCTTAAGTGCCTGTTTTGAAAAGGAAAACGTGATATAATTCGGCCGCACTTGCTCAAAGGCAACCAGCCTCGCCCGCCCGGCCACCTCCTCAGCCTTTGCATCAGAGAAAGACCGCGCCGGCGATCCGTATCGCGTGGCAAGCCGCCTCGGCTCTCCTCCTCGGGTGAGTGCGAATCAAGTCCCCCCTGGCAGCGTCCTTAGCCGATGGATACGTGCCTGCTCTTGCTCGCACTACCGGTGCCAGCTCGAGTTTGGCCGACGTGCATCGACGGTTCACCTTGGCCCCAGTGCATCGTCACCGGTATTAACCATCGCGCGTCGGGTCCGACTTTTACTATATCAAAGTTGGACGGTTATATTGCGGATGAACCGATGCCCAGAGGGGCCAACTCAGAGGGTCGAATTAGTAATCCATTTCTACCAGGCACGAAACAGACCCTCGCCCGCCATTCCGGAGGTTGTAATGGGCGTATCCAGTTGGCGAAGACGCAGGATGCTTCAACCAATCCGACTCACTTGTTCGACCCAGCGGACGGCCTCTCGAATCAACGCGCGGCCGTCTTCCAATCCGAGTTTTTCTTTAATTCGACCACAATAAACCTGCACAGTTTTTGGGCTGATATGAAGGTCTTCGCCGATCTGTCGAGTGCCCCGGCCTCTCCCCAGCTCGGAAAATACTTCCATTTCACGATCGCTCAACAGCGTGCTGGGAGATTCGCCCGGGACATTGCGGGCCAGGACAAATTTCTCCGCGAACTGAGAAGAAAGCTCGTCGCTCAAATAGAGTTTGCCCTGTAAGACTTGGCGAATCGCGTTCACCACCTGCCCGGTGGCCGCACGTTTCATTACATAACCGGACGCCCCGGCGCGAATCGCGCGTTCAGCATACAGCGCTTCGTCGTGCATCGAGAGCACCACGATTTTCGGGGTGTTCGGCAGACTCTGCAGTTGCTTGATTAACTCCAATCCCGACCCACCGTCGAGCGTGAGATCGACCACCGCCAAATCCGGCGAGAGGCGCGAGATAGCTTCATAAGCCTCGGCTGGGCTTTCGGCGTGCCCGCAAACCAGAAAGTCGGCTTGGCGCTCCAACAAGCTGCCCAGCCATTCTCTCACCAAGGGGTGATCATCGACGATGAAGATGCGCGCTGGCGTTGGAGTGGTCGACTCGGCGGCCACGCCCGGAGTATCGGGAGATGTAGTCATGTGCGGAAAGAATAGTGAGGAAGATGACAAGTGACCGCCGTGCCGCCTGCTGGTCGGGGCGCCACGGAGAAGGCAGCGCCGATCACCTGGGCACGGTGCGCCATGATTCTGAGACCCAAGCCCGCCGGCGGAGTTGCCTCCGTCTTGATCCCTCGGCCGTTATCTAAAACGACGAGTTCGAGCGCATCGGGCGATGCGGTCACACGAATTTCAATTCGGCTCGCCTTGCCATGCCGGACCGCATTGCGAACGGCCTCTTGAGCAATTCGCAAAAGGTGGGTGGCCACGTCATTGTCCGCCACCGCCACCTCGCCGGAAACCACGAGCTCGCAGCGGGTGCGAAACCGTTTCGATGCATCAGCCGCAAATTCCTTCAGTGCATCCACCAATTCGTCTGCGAGGATTTCCGAGAGAAGCAGCCCTTTCGCCAAGCGTCGAGTCTGGTCAATGCCTTCGTCGATCAAACTCACCAGTTGCCGAGCATCATTTTGCTCCGGCAAAGCCCGGTCGCGTAGTTTTTCGCCCAACACCTGGGCCGCAAAAGCCGTTCCTGTGAGATGCTGACCCAGGCCGTCGTGTAAATCGTGGCCGATGACCTGTCGCTCTCGCTCTCCGATTTCCATCACAATTTTCTCCAGCCGTTCTCGCGAAGCGATTTCCGCCGTCAGCGCCGCCGTTCGCTGCTCAATGCGTTTCTCCATCTCGGCTTGAAGTCGCACCACACTGGAAAACAACCAGATCAGAATCATGTAGGTGCAAATGACCATGAACGCATTCCACCCCAAAGCCCAGGGATGCACGTAATGGGTGCCCGCAGCGATGTCTCCAGCGACCCAGACCACCACCGCCAATGCGGCGGTCACCACTCCGAAGCGCCAACCCAACGCAGTCACCGCAATGACCAAAGGCAAAAAGTAAAAGACCAGCAGTGAGAACTCGAAATTCACCCAGAAGTCCGCTGCTCCGATCACCAATAGCAACGCAAACGCGACAAAGGCCAAAGTCTTACGGCGCTTGGGATCGGCCGGCCGAATGAGGTTGATCCCTAGCTCATCCATAAAGCGGATACTCTTTGAAAAGAGAGAAGACAGCGGTGGAAGAGGAGGCACGTCCTCTTCCATAACGGAAGCCCCCGGATCTGCAATCCTTGGTAAAAGCGGGCATTTGTGCGTGATTAACCTATCGACCCGGCTTTCAACCCCGGTGTGCCGTGATAATATTCAGTGTGTTTTTAACTAAGCCCAATCTTGGACAAAAATATAGCTTTAAATCATCGGAACCGAATGAATTATTGGAGGCATTCGGCCTACCTATGTAGGAAATTATATTATCGATTTTCCTTCCTGCAGCCCCCAGGCAAACGCGGCCCCCGCGGGGCAGAGAGGCGGTTAGCATCCGGCCTAGTTCGCTCGTGCCTTCCTCTTTTCCGACGAAGGCCAACGCAGGACCAATCGTGCTTCGTCTTATAAAGCGGAGAGAGGCCGCAATAAAAGCGCAAGACGGAGGGGCCGCTCAAACCGATAAGTCCGCCGCGCTGCTCTATCATGCATTATACAGGGGGTGAATCGATTCTATATTGAACCTTTATCTACGGGCCAACAGGACATTTTAGGCTTTGATGAAACAGGCGGAGAGAAAGAAAGGCCCAACCGTCCATGGGTAGGTAGCCATACCACCCAAAATAGCCAGCCAGCAGCCGGCCTTTCTCCTTGTGGGGCTGCAGGCCTCCCCGTTGAATCTTATCCGTCTACCCCTGTTGGCATCATCTGTTTGGTTACCAAATAGTAACTGGGGCGCGACTGCCTTTCTAACTCCGCCTTCATCAGCTTTTCATGGATACCACCTCCCCGCATCGCGACCGCGCAGCTTCCCTCTCTATACGGCGAAAAACTGCCGCGTTTTTTTCCCTTTCTCTGCTTTACGCCGGTGCACTTCTCTCGTCCCGCGCCTCTGCCGTCGATGTGCTCACCCACATGAACGACAACGGTCGCGATGGCGCCAACCTCAGCGAGACGGCCCTCACCACCGCGAATGTCAACGTCACTCAATTTGGCAAACGCTGGAGCTATAAAGTCGATGGCGCGACCTATGCGCAGACGCTCTATGTATCGGGCCTTTCTATTGCGGGTAGAACGCACAACGTGGTCTATATCGCCACGATGAATAACTCCGTGTACGCCTTCGACGCCGACAGCAACACCCTTTTCTGGCATGTGAGTTTTACCAGCGGCACGGTTGTTCCGGTGCCCATCGCGGATATCACCGGAAGCAATAACTTTAATATTGTAGGAAATGTCGGGATCGAGAGCACTCCCGTGATCGACCGCGCCTCGGGCACCCTCTACTTGCTCGCCCGCACCAAGGACACGGCAAATAAAACTTATCATCAAAAACTTCACGCCTTGGATTTGGCGACAGGCGCGGAAAAATTCGGTGGACCGGTGGAAACGACCACCCGTGGATTTGATCCGAAAATACAAAACCAGCGCGCAAGTTTAGCCCTCGCCAACGGAAAGATTATTATTTGTTGGTCCTCCCATGAGGATCTCGGCGCGTATCATGGCTGGATCATGGCCTATAATGCGAACAACCTGACTCAATCTTCCGTCTTAAACGTGACCCCCTCAGGGGCGCAAGGCGCGGTCTGGCAGTCGGGGCGCGCGCCTGCGGTGGATGCAGCCGGCAATCTATATATCATGAGCGGCAATGGCAGCTGGGACGGCGTGCACGATTTTTCCGACAGCTTTATTAAACTGAGCACCACGGCTAAACTGACGGTGACCGATTGGTTCACGCCCGACAGCCACACCTCCCCCAGCGAAGCGGACCTTGATTTAGGCTCTTCCGGCCCCATGCTCATTCCCGGAACGAACCTCTTGGTCGCGGGAGGCAAAGAGGGCATTTTCTATCTCCTCAACACCGCAAAAATGGGGCACACCAAAGTCGGCGATGGCCAGATCGTTCAGTCCTTTCAGGCCACAGCGGGCAGTCCCGGGCATGTTCGCGGCGGCACGGTTTATTGGAAAAGCGCCACGGAGGGAGCCTTGATCTACGATTGGGCCGCGGGCGATCGGTTGAAGGCGTTTTCCTTCAACGGGGCTCTTTTTAAAACCACCCCGGTCAGTCAAAGCACGTTTGCCTCGCCGGGCAGCCCTGGCGCTTTCCTCTCCGTATCCGCCAACGGCAATACGGTCGGCAGCGCGATCGTCTGGGCCTTTATGCCCGCAAAAGCGGATAATAATTGGGGTGTCGCGGCCGGTATATTGAGGGCGTTTGACGCCTCAAACGTCTCGAAGGAGCTGTGGAATAGTGAACAAAATGCAACCCGAGATTCGACCGGCAATTTCGTGAAAGACGCCCCTCCGACGATCGCTAATGGCAAAGTCTATGTTGGCTCTTATTCCAATCGAGTGAATGTCTACGGCGAACTCCTGGCGACTGTCGCCGCCCCGACCTTCACTCCCGCCGCTGGAACTTATTCTGCGACCCAATTGGTCACGATCACCTCCGCCACGGCCGGTGCCAGCATTCACTACACCACCGACGGAAGCACGCCGTCGGCCACGGTTGGAACCCTCTATAGCGCCCCGGTCCCGATTCGCGCGACCGCCAGCCTCAAGGCCATCGCCTTCAAGAGTGGCATGGCGGATAGCACGGTCACGAGCGGGCTATATACAATCCACTCCTCTTCGAGCTCGTCCTCGAGTTCCTCTTCGTCTTCATCCAGTTCCTCGTCCTCTTCTTCGTCCAGCTCGTCTTCCTCGAGCAGCTCTTCCTCGAGTTCCGGCGGCAGCAGCGCGACGGTTTATCAAGCCGAAAGCGGCTCCATCTCGGGCGGCGTAATCAATGAATCCGTCAATGCTGGCTTCACCGGAACCGGCTATGTCAACGTGACCAACGTGGCCAATTCGTGGTGGGAAATCACCGTGACCGTTCCGACCGCCGGCAGCTATACCCTCGATTTCCGCTATGCAAACGGCACCGCCGCCGACCGTCCGGCCGCGCTCTCTGTCGGCGGGGTCGTGGTCCAGGCGAACCTCTCCTTCCCTTCCACCGGGTTATGGACCACGTGGAGCGACGTCGTGGTCACCAAATCGCTCAAGGCGGGAAGCAACACCGTTCGCCTCAGCGCCACCACCGCCAACGGTTGCGCCAATCTGGATAAACTCACCGTTCGGTAACTGCCGACCCAGAGAACCCACACTCGTTTCCATTCTATCATGCGGCCCGTTTAACGACGGGCCGCTTTTTTTGTCGTTTTATAAAGCATCGGCGACGGAGGCCTCAGCGCTCTAGATCGAGAGGCCGCAACTCTCCACCGGCATTGTGGCGACCGAAGGCATCGCCGTCGCGCTGGGTTCTTCCAGGGCAAGTCCTGTATCCAATAAGTCCCCACTCGCGACGTAAACCGAGTTCAGGCCTTGGGTGATCGAGGGCGGCAGCGGCTGCGCTGGATTTCCATGCACCGCCGCCAGTCCCTTTTTCTCTTTGATGACCAATGGAAATGCATCGAGCAGAGCGGAAAGCGAGGGCGAAACCCGAGGCCAATAGGTGAGCAGTCTAAAATAGTTGGCCGACTGGGGATCAAGGGTCGCGCCCCACTTTCGTTTGTAGCGCAGCAGGCTGTCATTCAACGACGGTCGCGTCGCCCCAAAATCGACTTGGGTGCAGCCGAGCTGCTTCGCGTACTCGAAGGACCGAAGATAGGCCGCGGAGAGCACGCCTTTGCGCAGAAGGGAGGCGTCGCTGGTCAAAGTACCCAGGGCCTCGAGTTTCAACACGCCGTTGCGCGCTGAAACAATGATCCCTGCCACTCGTCGGCCCTCGAGCAGGATCCAGAGCAATACGCCTTTTCGCCAAGCCGCCTTGATTTGGCGCAGCGATTTCAAGTACTCCGCCGACTCGTGGCGCGCGAGGGTGTGAGGCCGAAACATCGTTTCATAAAACTCCACCAGCTCGGCTTCGCTGCGCGACTCGACTGCGGTGTATCCATATTTTCGGGTCAAACGTAGATCCTGGCGGAGACTGTTGCTGCGATTGGATAGCCCAGCCATCGTATCGGGCACTTCCGCCACCGATCTCACCCATTCCGGCACATGCAGGTACTCTTTCCCGAAGAGCGCGCGGGCCGCCACCACGTCCAGTCGCGCCACGGTCAGGTCGGCCTCTTTCCGCAGCTCCCGCAGACGCTGGGGCAAACGCAGAATCGGCGTAGTGCCCAAATCCATACGCGCGGTTTCTCCCGCGAAAAACAATCCCGGGAGATACTCCTCCGCCGAACCCAACCCGGCCACGATCATCGAACCGGGAACTCCGGCCCGGGTCAGGCCGGTGAGTTTAACCACGGGATGCGGTTTGCCCAAACGGAGCGTCCGCCAGAGGGCACGATCGACGGACAAAGGCAGCCGCGCCGTCGCACGACCAAGAAAAAGCGCCAGGAGACGTCGTGGGTTCATGGAGAAAGCACTGGAGTCGCCGGCTTAGCCCGCGAAAGCGGCTGGGCCGGTCGACGAAGTTTGCGCCAGGCGTTGCGCACGCGGGCGAAGCACCACCATTGGGCCAAAATCCGGAGGGAGTGCAAAGCCGGAACCGGGTCGTGCCAGCTCCAATACATCCCCGATACGGCAGGGCGAAAGTCCCAAAAGAAGGCCGCCAACTCCTTCGCCATTTGTGTCCAGCCGCCCACCGCGCTCGCGGTGCGCGCGAGTTCGGACAGGCGCCGCAAATCGCCCTCCAACCACCGGACGCGTCGTCCACCGCGATAACGGTTCGCTGCCGGGGTTTGGCCGTGGGCCAGTTGCCAGACCGCTCGAGGCATGTCTGCCCCGGCCACCAGGGCCGCGGCGGTCGAACCCCAAAACCGACCGTTGATTTCCAATAAAACGAAGCGCCCCGTAGCTCGGTCGTGACGGAAATCGAGCTCCGCCACCCCTTCCCACTTCAGGGCCCGCAGCATCCGCAGGCTGCATTCAAGCATTTCCGGACTGAGCGGTTCGCTACAAGCCGCCACGCAAACCCCTCCGTTCGCCGGCCACATCCGTTGAGCCCGGTATTGAAAAGTGGATACCGGCTCGCCCTGACGCATGACAACCGCCAAACCGACGTCGTCACCTGGCGCCTTTTCCTGAACGAGAAACGTCTCCCGTTTTGCGGCCGCGTTTGCCCGCAGGCGTTCCCGCAGCGCAGCCGGGGTTTCGCAGGCGAAAACTTCCGGTCCCGGCGCTGAGGGTCTTCGGCAGCTCGTCGCTTTGCTCTGTGGCTTGAGGAAAACGGGAAATTTTAGGCGCCGCTCGACTTCGGAGAGGCCCTCTTTTCCCTCGATCGTCAAGGTAGTGGGAACGGGAATACCCACCTCGGTCGCCAGCCGCGCGGTCGCGGTTTTATCCAGGATCAGCGCGGTCTGCGCAGGCGTGGGCGCGAGCAACCAAACTTTTTTGCGAAGTTCCGCATCATGGGGCGCCAGTGCGACCAGAGCCCGATCGGTCAAGGGAATCACTGTATCCACTTCTTGGCTATCGATCACCCGTTGCAGCTCGCGCAGAAAAATAGACGGACTTTCCTCCAGGCGCGGCAGCCGGACGTAGGCCGCGACCGCTCGCGAACTCACCGGGGTTTCCCAATCTGCCAGCGTCGCGACCACGATGCGCACTCCTCCCCGGGTCAACGAGCGGGCGACCGCAAGCGCGGTGCGCGGATCGAATCCGATCAATAAGGTTGTGCCCTTGCCACTCATCCAAGGAGACCATCGGCGCAGCGAGCTGCACCCACCGGAGAACGGCAAAAATCCGAAGCAAGGGTAAACACGGCCGCTATTTATGGCAATTAACTGGCGGATAGCTACCCATAAAAATTGAGCATCCAACCGACCTGGGCGTAGGGGCGACCCCTAGTGAAGGGCGTTTTACGCCAAACCGACCTCGCCATGACAACCGGTTGACAAACATTTACACCCCCCTGACGCCTTTTGCCGCCCGTTCGTGTATTCTCACTTCCTCATGCGCTTAGTGATTTTTTTTCTGCTCTGGACGCTCGCTGGTTTCAGCGCGACTCCAGCTCGCTCGCAGTCTCCGCCTCCGCCTCGCGTGACCCTCAATGCCACCACGGACCGGGGGCTCTACTTGGCCGGGATTCAGAACAAAATTTACCTCGATGTGCAGGTGGTGGCGGCGAACCCCGCTGGCTCTCCGGCGCCGACAGCGTCCACCGTACGAAACGTCGCGTTGATTCTTGATCGTTCCGGCTCGATGGACGGTCCCCCGATCCAAGCCCTGCGGCAGGCGGTCTCACGGGCGCTGAACTCTCTCGGGCCGCAGGACATCGTGTCCATCATCGCTTTTGGATCCGAGGTCGAAACCGTGGTCGCGGCCAAGCGTCGCGACCAGTTGACCGACCTCGACGCCGCCCTGGCGCAGATCGAGCCAGCAGGCGGCTCCGCCCTCTACGACGCGCTCAATCAGGGAGCGGCGCAGCTGCGGCGCTTCGCCGGTACCGGCACGAGCGATCATTTGATTCTGGTGACCGACGGCCCCGCAACCAAGGGGCCTCGTGAAGCCGAGGATTTTTCTCGCTTGGCCGAGGTCTTCGCTCGCGAAGGAATCACGCTCTCCACCATCGGTCTCGGGCCTGATTTCGACGAGGACATGCTCGCCGCTTTGGCTCGCACCGGCAGTGGACATTTCCGCTTTGCCGATAAACCGGAAAAACTGCTCGATACCTTGCCCGCCGAACTCGCGCCACTTCGGACCTTGGTCGCACGGGACGCCACGCTGACCCTGGAATTTGGCCCAAACGCCGACAAGGTCGAAGCCTATGGCTGGCTTCCGTCCGTGGCCAAGGCCACCACCCTGACCTATCACTTTCCTTATCTTTTCGCCGGGCAGCCGCTGCGTATCCTCTCTTCGGTGACAACCCGGCCACCTCATTGGTATAACTATAAAGTCGCCACCCTTCGGCTGACCTGGAAGGACGCCGACGACGGCCAGCTTCACGAGACGGTGAAACCGCTCAGCGTCGACCTCGACAGCAGCGAGGAAGAGGTCCGCCACTCGATCAAAACCGAAGTGGTCCGTACCGAGGTTGCCACCGCGATCAGCGAGGGCTTGCAGGACGCCATTCTCCAAATCGACAAGCACGATTTTCGTCGCGCCCTGCGCGCCCTGCGGCGAGCTCGCAACGAGGCTTACAATTTCAACTACGACCTCGACGATCCCGAGATCACGGGAAAAATTCATCAGCTCGAGGTCTATATCAAGGAAGTGGAGACACGCGGAATGAACGCCCTCGATCGGAAAATCCTCCGCTCCGGGTTGTTCAACCAGTTCGACTCACCCACCCCCGACGACCCTTCGGACCGATAAACCCGGATCATGGCTCCGCGTCTTCGTTCACGCACCCTGCTTCTCTGGATCTCGTTCCTCGTGGTCGGGATCGCAGCGGCCCTCGCGCTCCATCGTCTTTATCAAACCGCTCGGCAGGAAATCGCCGCTCAAAGCGAACGCGTGATCCAACAGGAGCGCGCTTACATCCTCGACCTTATCGGCGCCTACACCAAAGAGGTCCGTCGCTCCATCATCGCCGAGTTGGCTTCCTTTCACGTGGACGGCCTGAGCCCCTCTCTGCGCAAGTGGGACGATAAAACCGAACTCGTCGTCGGCACTTTTATCTGGGACGCCGAACGCGGTTTTATTCCGACTTCCCCACCGCCCTCCCGGGTTCCGCCGCCCGAGGAGCTCACCCGCCTCTGGCTCGATTTTCGCGACTGGCGCGCCGCTCATCCCCAGGCCACCCACCGCGACCCTTCCAAAACCGCCTCGTTCCGCACCTGGGTTTACCCGACGTTGGACAACCCGCTCTTTCCGTCACCAGATCTCGGATACCAAAGTGAAAACTTGGACATTCTGACCCACGCCGGCCAAATCGCCGACCCCTGGGCCGGTTGGGCCGGCCACGAGACAGATCCCGAGGCTCCATGGGTTTTTTGGTACCAGGCAGGCCCGAGCGCCCCGGTCCGCGGCTGTTTCATCGATGTGAAGGTGATTCTGCGGCACCTGCGTAACCAGTCGACAGATACGAATTACGCGCGCTTCGCCTTGATTCCCGCGTCTTCCGCTCGAACTCCGCCCACCTCCCATGCCTGGATCGAATCGCTCGCCGAAATTCCCGCCTACTTCCTGGCCTTGGACTCAGGCGACCTGCTTCATCAAAAAGAAAGTAATGTCCGCCTGACCGCTCTCGTCGCGGCCGCGCTCTTCTCCCTCTTCATTCTCGGCGGCGCCGCGCTCACGCTCTACACGCGACGAGAGCGGCGCGATGCGGAGCGGAAAATCACCTTCGTCACCCAGGTGTCCCACGAGCTGCGTACTCCGCTGACGTCGATTCGAATGTACGCTGATCTGCTGGGCCAACCCGAGCTGCTTGATCAGAAACGCCTGAAGTTCGCCCAAACCATCGGTCGCGAAAGCGCGCGGCTCGGCGCCCTGGTGGAACGGCTCCTGGCCTTGAACGACCTGGAACGGGGGGAGAAAAAAATCACCTGCAAGCCAGTCGATCTTTGCGCTGTGATCCGCGAAACCCTCGAAGAACGACATGGTTCGCTTCAGGCCGCCGGGCTCGTCGTCGAAACCCAGTTGCCCGAGTCGCCCGCGATTGCCTTGAGCGACTATTCCACCGTCAAGCAGGCCTTGCTCAACCTCCTCGAAAACGCGGAGAAGTATGCTCGCGAGGGCGGACGTCTTCGCCTCCAGGTGCGCGCGGACTCCGACCCGTTGTTAATCGAGGTCGCCGACCTCGGGCCGGGTATCCCACGCGCCATTCGCGCCCGGCTTTTCGAACCCTTCGTCCAAGGGGGCCAGACCTTGACCAATAAATCTCCCGGGGTCGGACTGGGCTTGAGCATCGCGCGAGGGACCTTGCGGCGGGTGGGGGCCGATCTGGTCCTGCTCGATACCGAGCCGGGCGCCACCTTTCAACTTCGCCTGCCCCGCTACGCCGTCGCCACTTTATGAGTACACACCAGCGCAAGGTTCTGATCGTCGAGGACGACGTCTCCATTCGCGAAGCCCTGGAAGAGGCGATCACCGCGGACGGTCATACCGCGATCGGCGCGGGCGACGGCGCCGAGGCGGTTCGGCTCTTTCTCAACCACGCCTTCGACCTCGTGCTGCTCGACATCATGCTTCCCCTCCTCAGCGGTTATGACGTCTGCCGCAAAATTCGAGAGAAGAACCGTGCCGTGCCGATCATCATGCTCACGGCCAAGGGCGAGGAAATCGACAAAGTCCTCGGGCTCGAACTTGGCGCCGACGACTACGTGACGAAACCCTTCGGCGTCCGTGAAATCCTTGCCCGAGTGCACGCCGCGTTCCGACGCCAGGACGTCGTCGCCTCCTCCACTGCGCCCGTCGCGGTCACGGACACCTTTTATTTCGGCGACACCTTGATCGACCGCAAACGCTTCACCGCCACACGTCCCGACGGTGAATCCGAACTGACCGCCCGCGAGCTCAACCTGCTCGAAGTCTTTCACCGCCGCAAAGGCGAAGTCCTCTCGCGCGATCTCCTGCTCAACGAGGTCTGGGGTATCGATTATCTGGGTACGACCCGGACGCTCGACCAGCATGTAGCCCAAGTCCGGAAAAAAGTGGAGCGCGAGGGCTCCACCAAACTGATCAAAACCGTCCACGGCGTCGGCTATCAGTACGTCGGATAAGAGAAGTACCAAGGATCAAGTACCAAGAGAGTGCGGCGCCAGCGGCGCAGGATGTAGTTATTTTTTAATTACAACATTCTCTTTACCTTCCTCCAGTTTGAAGGATTGCGTCCGTTGTAGCCGGGGGCGCCGACCCCGGGGATTGAGAGCTACAGCCAAGCACCCCCCCGGGGTCACCGCCCCCGGCTACAACGAGCCGAACGCTCGCACCAGACGTTTCGCCCCACCTCGTTCCCTCCGCCGCAGGCGGGTACTCTCTTGTTTGTTCCTTGATCGATCCCTGTCACCTGCCACTTGGTACCTCGTACTTCTCCACCTCACATCTCCATGACAAACCCCTGACAAAGTCTTACGTGCTCCTGACGACCTTGAGCGGCGGGGCTGGTAGGCTCGCAGCGTTCCTCTCGAACGCACTCGACCACCTTCCCCTCTATGATGCCCGCTCTTCTTGCTCACTCCCTTCGCGTCGTTCTCCGCGCTCTCCCGCTCTTTCTCACCTCGTTCGTCGGCTTGTGGTCCCTCGCCACCACCGCTGCCGCTGCCTCCCCTGCCGCTTGTGGCTTTTGCTACGCGCTGCAGGCCTACGGTCAGCGGCTGATCGTGCCGCTCGAATCCACCGAGGTGGTCTTGGATATAAAGCCTGGCCTGATCGAGGCGGAGGTGAATCAGACCTTCACCAATCACACCTCAACCGCGCTGGAAGCGATTTACCTGTATCCGCTGCCGCACGACGCGACCATCACCCAGTTGGAACTCCGCTACCCCGACCACGTGGTCACCAGCCAGGTGCGAGAGAAAAAACAAGCGCGCGAGGACTACGAGGCCGCAAAGATCGCAGGCAAAAAAGCGGCCTTGCTCGAACAGCACGATCCGACGCTCTTCTCCACCGCGGTCGCTAATTTCCTGCCCGGCGAAACGGTGCACGTCGTCTTTCGCTTCATCCAGCCCTTGGCCCTGTCGGCCGACGCCGTCGAGGTCCGCTTTCCGATGGTGACAGCGAGCAAATATTTTCCTGCCTCCACCCCCGTCGGCTCCGCCGATGCCTCCGCGCCCACGCCGCCACAGGTCGACGCTTCAGCGGTCTCGAGTAACCACGTCTACGCCTTCGATATCTCGGTCCACGGTTTTCCCGTCCGCTCAATCCAATCGTCCTCTCACCGCATTCAAACCACTCGCGAAACCCCGGACGGTTATCGGGTCGCTCTCGCCGAGGAGGTCACAATCCCCGACCGAGATCTTGTGCTGAGGATTGAGACCGAGCCGACGGCGCGCCCGGAGCCGACCGTCGTGACGCAGCACACGGCGGAGGGAAACTTTGCTCTGCTCACGCTCTTTCCTCATCTCAAAAAGACCGCCTCAGCCCACGCGCAAGAGGGCTATGATTTTGTTTTCCTGATCGATCACAGCGGCTCCATGCAGGGCACCCGGATCGAGAGCGCGCGGCTCGGGCTCGAAGCCGCCCTGACCTCGCTCTCGCCGCAAGATCGTTTCCAAGTTGTGATCTTCGATTCCCAGTATTCGTTTTATAAGGACACGTGGACTCCGGTTAACGGAAGCACGCTGGCCGCGGCCATTCAGTATGTCCGGCAGATCCAGGCAAATAGCGGCACTGAAATGCAGCCCGCACTCGACGCCTGCTTCGATTTTATTCAACGCAACGAATCGCCTCGTCAACCGGTGATCGTGTTTCTGACCGATGGCGACGTCGGCAACGAGAAGACTTTGCTGCAGCTGGTCGAAAAACGAACCAATCGCACCCGGCTCTTCGCTTTCGGCATCGGCTCCGAGCCCAACGCGTTTCTGCTCGAAAAAATGGCCGAGGCGGGTCACGGCCAGGCTCGCTTCATCCACGACGACGCCTCGGTCGCGCGCGAACTCGCCCACTTTTTCGGCACCCTTGAATCGCCGGTCTTGAGCGAGGTAAAGATCACCCTTTTGGATACACAAGGCGCACCGGTCAACGGAACCATTTTCCCCCGCGAATTGCCCGATGTTTTTGTCGAGAGACCGATCCAAGCCTTTTTCTGGACCGCCGGCCCGCCGCCCACCGCGCTGCGCTTGGAAGCCAAGGAAGATGGCTCGCCAGTCCGAACCGTCGTCGCGCTCTCGCCCACGCCCGTGCGCGGCGACGGTCTGGAAAAGCAGTTTGGTCGTCTCTGGTACGACGATTTGGAAAAAGAACGCCGCCGCGCTTCCACCCCAGAGCAGCGCACCTCTATCGAGGAAAAAATGCGGGAGGTGGGGCTGAGATTTCAGCTCGTGACAGAATTCACCTCGCGCGTCGCCGTCGAGCAACGCGTCTCGCGCGATCCGTCGGCGCCCTTGAATTCTCAGCTCGTGCCCCAATATCGTGCGGCCGACCACGGATCAGTCCCGGTGAAAAGCGATGAGGATTTCGTTGTTCTCTCCCCGTTTTCCGTCCGTGAATCGGAAGAGCAGGGCTACTGTACCGCCAGTAGCCTGACCGGATCGCGCCTGAATGGGTCACTCCACGACTCCGCCAGTGCGCTCAGCCTGGTCCTGCCCCGGCGGCTCCTCGACGATGTCGGAGTCACCAAACTGGAAGACGTAGTTCCTTTTACCCTACAGCCGGAACACAGCCCCGGAATTGCCCGGGCGATCGGCGACCCAGGTCTGCTCGACGGCCTGCCCATCGCCTCGCCGGTCGACCCCGCCACGGTGAGCCAGATCGAACTGTCTTCCGGCGGCTCTGCCACCTCGTCGATTCAACAGCGGCGAGCGGGCGAGCCCAACCGGAGTGCGTTGACCCTGCGCGCGGGCGACGAAGGGCTTGCCACCGCGAGCCTCCTGTCCGCCTTCACCCTCGGGCACCGCGATCGCATTCCGGTCCTCGCCATTTTCTCCTACGCTCAATTTCCCGAAGCGCAGACCAGCCTCCTGCTCAGCGTCCGCCAGGATTTCGGCGACGACCGTCTCTACCTCAGCCTACAAGGTCGTGAATTAAACGGCTACGGTCGTACCCGACTTGGCGAGGTCTCGTTCGAACACAAGTTCAACAACGACCTCACGCTGGAAACGACGCTCGCGTGGCACCGCTTGGTCCGCGAAGACCCCGAGCAGTTCGCCCGCGGTTCAACCTCCGGGTCATACGAGGGACTGGGTTTCTTCAACCTCGATTTGCTCACCGCCCAAACCCGTCGCCTCGCAGACACGGTGGCGCGCGTGCAGCTCGCCGGCCATTCGTCGATCGCCGCGATTCCGCACACCTGGGTGCTGCGCGGGAGTTGGCACGACGAAAAATCAGACTGGGTCACGCCCCTCTCCGCCCTCACGCTCGCGCCGCACCGCGTGGTCAGTTCCCTCGACTTCGACGACCAGGCCCGCTTTCTCCGCGAGCGCTTGAGCTTGCAGATTTCGCTCGGTGCTTCTTTGCATCGCACGTCTGGCGAAACTGAAGAACATCGGACCACCCGACACGCTTCGGTCGGGCTGGCCTGGAAATTCGCGGAGGAACTCCACGCATTTTTCAACTTAGCCGACGAAGCGTCTCTACCCTGGGTTCCGAGCGGCGAAATTGTATCCAGTCTTCCATCACCGGCCCGTATCTCGCTGCCGATCGAGCATCGGCAAGGAGGTCAAGCGGGGCTCCGGATCGAGGCGTTCAACGGCCGCTTGCACGGCGAAGTCGCGCTCTTTCACCAGCAGGTCCACAACTCCAGTTTCCGCGATTGGGCTTGGGAACGCGACCACGCTGGGCTCGGCGCGGAGATTCTCTCGGGCAACGTGACCCGGTTGCCCTTCGGTTATGGGGTGGCGAGCCGCTGGAAGCGCGAAGGGGTGCTGGGTAGTCTCTCCTTCACGCCCGTGCCTGCGATCACCGCGACCGCCAGCTGGTATGACGACTGGAGCGATCAGGGGCCGTACCGTGGAGGAAACCGTCGCGCGTCGTTACTGGCTCGATACACCTTTCAACGCGGCGGGCTGAAGAACCTGGCCACCGGTTTCGCCGCGAGCGCGAGAAATACGCTGACCTTCGATGACGGTTACAAGATCGAAGGCGGCGTGCGCTGGGATTATTTCGCCGCCTACCGCTGGCGCTGGCTCCCCGGCCGCTGGACCAGTGCGCAGGTGAATCTGATCAACCTGACCCGCTGTCCCTGGCAACCCACCCGTTTCTCCAAAGACCACGGCCGGCAAGTGCTGCTTAGCCTGTCACAGGAATTCTGATACAAGAATGAAAGTGCCGAGGATCAAGAGAATTGCAGCACGCTTATCACAAAGGGAAATGGTTAGCGTTCTATCGGCCCGGACAAGCCGGGCCCTCCAATCAACCTATTCTGGCGAACGATTTTTGCGTCTTTTCGCGGCTATAGTCTCATTGAATTAGCCTAGCGTTTGGCCTGTCTGATCGGCCGCGCTGTAACTTTTTCCTCAATACGCGCCGCAGCTTTTTGTTCCCGCACCTGCTGCGCCCGCCGGGCGGCGAAGGCGTTGCGCAGAGCGGAATATGGATCGATCGACGCGCCTTTCAGGTTGTCGTAGGCGTCCATCGCCTCCGGCAGCTTGTTCGTTCCGTCGACCACCGTCGCCCCGGTGCGCTCCTCCCACTCGGGCAGATACTGTGTAGGGGACAAATAAATACCGCTGAGGCCCTGCCCGATCCCGTCGCGCAAGCTGGTCGGTCCGAGCAGCGGAAGGACGAGATAGGTGCCGTGACCGATTCCCCAGGTGGCGAAGGCTTGCCCGAGATCGTTTTCCGGCACGCGCAATTTCGGGTCCTGGTCCGCTGGCGCGCCAAAGCCGCCGAATCCGCCCACCGTGTTGACCAAGAAACGGTGGGTCTCGATCCAAGCTCCGCGAGGATGGCCTTCGAGGATATTGCTGACCAGTCGGGTCGGATAACCGAGATTATGGAAAAAATTTCCGATTCCGCGCCGTACTGGCGCTGGCACTACCTTGGTGTAACCTCGGGCGATCGGCTTGACCGCGACTCGATACAGCCCGTCGTTAAATTTGAAAACCGCTCGGTTGATTTTTTCGATCCGATCGGGAATCAAAGGAGCCGAGACCGTTTCCGGATCTTCGTTCAGGATACTGTCCGGAACTTGAGCGGCTAGGCGTGTCCCTAGGCTCGCCGCACCGATAATTCCAAGAAGAAGCGCCCCACGGAGGGCAGGATAGCTCGGCAATACCTTCATGTAAGTTTACTTTTTCGGCGCGGGTTCGGGCTGCGCGGCGGTTTCTGGAGCCGCCAGCTTGCCCTTCAGCATCTCGATCAGGTCAGCCGCATTTTTCTTCTGAAAATGGGCATCGAACTGCTCGCGGTAGTTGGCCACCACGCTGACGCCTTCCGCCAGGACGTCGTAGACTTTCCAGCCGCCGTCGATCTGTCCGAGACGATAAACAATATTGACGGTTTTTCCGTCCTGCGTGGCCGTGGTGGTGACCTCGCGGCGATCCGGTCCGAGGTCGTGAGATCCGGTCACCGCGATGACCGGGCGAGAACCTTTGCTCAACTGCGTCGCATAGGCGCGAATCACCAGCCGGCCGAGCAGGTCGATTACTTCCGTTTGCTGCGCCGGTGTCAGTTTCGCCCAGTTACGCCCAAAGGTCCGCTGTACGATCACCTTGGTCGCGAAGCTTTCTTCCATCTTTTTCTGAATTTCCGGCAGTTTGGCGTCGATCGCCGCGGGCGTCTGGCCGATCACCAGGTCGGTCACACTGTTGATCGTGGCCAACAGCCCGGCCGCCGCATCGTTCGCCGCGGGCGCGGGTGCCGCGCTGGCTGTAACGGCGGCATAACTACAAACGAGGGCGGCGATTCCGGAGCGAAGGTAAGTATAGGGCATGGAAGAGGGGTTATTTCTTGTCACCGACACTGCCAAAGGCGAATCGTGCGATGATATCTTCGAGATCGACCGAAGATTCCGTATCCACGATGACCGCACCGGCCTTGAGCGCGGTGCCCGATGCACCGGGCTTGAGGGAAATGAACTTCTCGCCAATCAAGCCGGCCGACTTAATCGAGGCGACCGTGTCATCGTCGAGTTTGAGGTCCGAAGGGACGCGAAAGGAAACCAGCGCCACCATGTCATCGCGTTTCAGCGCGACCTTGGTCACATCGCCGATCGTCACCCCCGCGATCCGCACGCTACTGCCCGCTTTCAGTCCGCTGGCGTTGGTGAACCGTGCGGTCAAAATATAGGTATCCGGCGAAACCAGACGCCCTCCGCCGATCCGAATGGCGAGGTAGGCGATCGCAATCACGCCAATGAGAACAAAGAGGCCGACGCCAATTTCAATTTTTCGGGAATTCATACATAAAAGGCGCACGGGTGTAGTCCGCCATCGGAAGGTCTTCCAAACTCCAGAGCGCGGCGGGTGAGGAAAGGGACGCGAGCTTGTAGGACCGCGCGCTCCACTGGTAACTGGTCGAGGAGACGGAGGCCGACTCGGTATTCACTTTGCGGAGACACTCGTCGATCTCCGCAATCGTGATCCCGGCGGTGTTCGCGCCCACCGCGAGGCCAAAGTGGCGTTCGTCGAGGAAGTAGATATCGCTTCTCACCCGCGAGAGTGAGGCGACCGCGGCCACCGCGGCCTGATAACTCACGAAACGGCGCAGGCCCAATTCCGATCCAGGTCGGCGGCGTTCTGTGGCGCAGGTCGCGACCACGAACTCGCCGAAACGGTGGCGCAGCTCGGGCCAATCGGTGAAAAGCGCGGTGCGGTTTTGCTGGCCGGCCAAATCGCTGAGCAAGGCGTTGCGGTGATGCACGAACTCGAGCAGATCCGGATCCCTCACCAACTCCAGGTCTACGGGTGCACCGGAAAATCGGACGCGGCCTCGGTCGATCCAGGCCACTCGATCGCTGATGAAAAGCGCCTCCGGAATATCGTGGCTCACGATCACCGCCGTGAAATCGAAGCGCTTCCGATAATTCGCCACCATGGTGAACACGCTGTTCTTGCGTTGCGGATCGAGCCCGGTGGTCGGCTCATCGAACAGGATCAGCTGCGGTTGGGTGATCAACGCCCGAGCCAAAGCCACGCGCTTCTGCATACCGCCGGACATCTCGGCCGGGTACTTTCGCGCGACATCGCCGAGGTCGAGTTGCTCGAACAGTTTCACGACTTGGCGCCGGGCCTGCCGCCGCGAGATCCGCGAGGTCTCGATCAAGGGCAGCGCCACGTTATCGGCCGCCGTCATCGAGTCGAAGAGCGCGTTTTGTTGGAAGAGATAACTCAGCCGCGTGCTGTTTTCGCCGCAGTGCCCGCCCAAACACTTCTGTCCGTCGACCAAAATTTCTCCCGCATCAAAAGGATGGATACCCGCGATGCACTTCAGCAGCACGGACTTCCCGATCCCGCTCTTGCCCATGATCGTGGTGATGCTGCCTCGCTCGACGTTAAGATCGATGCCGTCGAGCACCACCTTGTCGTTGAACGACTTTCTCACACCTTTGATCTGAAGAAAGGGTTCGCTCATGAGTTAGCCCAAAAAGGAAGTGACAACGTAGTCCACCGCGAGCACCGCGATGCTCGAGAAAACCACGGCTCGGGTGGTCGATTCGCTGACCCCGCGCGCGCCCGGCTGACTCGATTTCCGATGCGTGTTGTAACCTTCATAGGCGCAGATCGCGGTCACGATCACCCCGAAGGCGAGCGACTTGTAGAAACCGCCGACCACATCGTGCGGAGTGACCCCGTTGTAGATACTTTGCCAATACACGCCCTTGTCCACGCCCATCAAGAGCACGCCGGTGATGTGACCGCCAATCATGCCGATCAGATCGAAGAACGCGGTGTGAATGGGAAAAACCAGGAGCGCCGCCACCAGCCGGGGCGAGACCAGAAAGCCGAGAGGATCCACCCCCATCGTTTCCAGCGCGTCGATCTGCTCGGTGTTGCGCTGAATGCCGATTTCCGCCGCCGCGGCCGAACCGGCCTGGCCCACAATCATCAACGCGGCCAGAACCGGGCCGAGTTCACGGACCAAAGACAACGCGACCGTCATACCCAATATCGATTCTGACCCGATCCGGGCCAGCGTGTGGTAGCCCTGGATGCCCAAGACTAGACCGGTGAAGCAACCGACTGTAACCACGATGGGCATACAGCGCACTCCCATCTCGTACATGGCCCGAACGATCTTTTCGACCACTCCACGGACCCGGCCCAGGGCGATAAACGAGCGCCCGATGAAGAGAGCGAAGTTGCCCCATTCGTTCACCAAGTCGATGGCATGTCGTCCGATGGCAGCGATCATGTTAAGGCGGCACTCCGATCAGCCTGGAGTCTACCCCTGAAGCCTCCCAGCCACTCCTGGGCGATCCCGGCCGCCGCCCCGATTTGGGCCGCGAGGGAGCGCAGAAGCGTGCGAGCGAAAAGACGGAAGGTCATGGCGTGAGTGGCAGGAGGAAACGGTCGACAAGAAGAGAGGATCGCTGCCACAGAATCAAAGGACGTCGATCTCGCAAGCAGATCAAAGCGATCACCGGCCAAACTTTGGCCGCTTCCTTTGCTCTTTTTCTTCGCTCCGGCTGGGTTGTTAAGGGGGAGAGACGAGCTCGGCCCCAGCAAAACAGCGCAAACGCGGGGCGCTCCCTTGATAGGACGGGTATCAACTTCCGCCCTACTGGCCGTAGTTGCATACAATAATTGAATACACGCCCTGGATCACCCCTCAGCTGGCCTAAGAGGCGATACGCGTTCCTCCCCCCCAGAGCGTGCTCTTTTGTTATAATGAACCAAGAGCTAATATCCAGCTTTGACACTCCACCGTTTTTCCGGCCATTTCAAAATCCTCCGGCTCTACCCCGACCTTTTGAGCCGCCCAGTACCCCTGCTTGCTACGTAAGCTATACCCCGCCGCGGTGCCTCTATAGGTGCTCCGCGTTTTCTATTATCCCGTCGTCTGTCCCTAGCAGCGCTTTCGTGCGTTGGCGCGCTCGGGCGGTCGTAGGTCTACCCCTGTCTCGTCACTCCCGTTTGGATTCACCCTTCCTTCGTGTATGAATACCCCTGCCCATCGGATTACCCCACTCCTCTCGTTCCCGCGTCTGGCCGCTCTCGTTGCGGCCTTCACCGCCCCGCTCTCCGCCTTCGCCGCGTTCGGCGTCACCCAGAGCGGCAGTAATTTTATTTCGGATACAGGAGGCGGCCTAGTCTTCACCGTGAACAGCGGAGGAGACCTCTCTTCAATCAAGCTCAATGGCAACGAACTGAATATTTCGACTCCCTCAGGCGTGAATTCCGGCTTCGGCGCCACCTCGGTCACCGCCACCCCGATCGGCGGCGCGCGTTATAAAATCACCTGCGTGAATGGCGATAGCTTTCACTATTATCTGCTGCAGAGCGGGGTTAATATTATCTATATGGCGACCTATGCGGGCCACGACACCGAGTGGCGCTTTATTCCGCGCCTGCAAAACGTAAAATTCAAAAACGTCCCGGCCTGTTCGGATTATACTCCGGGCGGCACGGCGATCGAAAGCGCGGATACCATCCAATTGGCCAATGGCGACACGGTTTCGAAGTATTACGGCAATGCGCAGATGATGCTGGATAATAAACACAGCGTTTCGGGCACGGCCGGCACGGCCACGATGTGGATGGGAAACCGCGAAACCAGTTCGGGCGGTCCTTTTTTCCGCGATATCCAAGTCAGCGCGGGATCGACCGGATCGAATCCGTATAATTATATGAAATCCGGTCACGCCCAGACAGAGAGCTGGCGCAAAGGCCTGCACGGCGTCTATGCCCTGAGCTTCGGTCCAACTCCAGACTTCACGATTTGGGAACCGGCGGGGATGCAGGGTTTCGTCGGCGCCGCGGGACGCGGACGCGTGGTCGGCAACGGCATTTCCGGACGCAACAGCGCATTCACTTATGTAGTCGGCTTCGCCAACGCGAATGCGCAATATTGGACGACGGCGGACGCCAGCTCCGGGGCTTTTATATGCGGCAATATGAAACCCGGCACTTACACCATGACGGTCTATAAAGGCGAACTGAGTGTGTATACCGAGTCAGTCACCGTTTCCGCGGGCGCGGCCACCACGCTCAACACGCGCACCATCACCGCCGATCCCAGCACTGCCTCGGCGATCTGGCGGTTGGGCGATTGGGATGGAAAACCGTCCGAGTTTATGAATGCGGCCAAGGTTTTGACCATGCACGTCTCCGATCACCGTCTGAGCAGCTGGGGTCCAAAAACCGTGGCCTCGAATCAGCCGGGGAGCTGGCCGTGTTATATGTTTAGAGATGCGAACAACGGGTGCAAAATCACCTTCACGCTCTCGGCCAGCCAAGTAAAAGCTCACACCGTGCGCATCGGCATCACCGCGGCCAACAGCGGCGGTCGTCCGCAAATTCAGGTGAATTCCTGGAGTTCACCCGGCCCTGCGGCCTCGACCCAGCCTGCCTCTCGGATCCTCACGATCGGCACCTATCGCGGCAATAATGTGACCTATACTTATGCTGTTCCCGCCACCGCCTTTGTCGCGGGAAATAATACCCTCACGGTCAATGTGATCAGCGGCAGCGCCACCGGTTCTCCCTGGACCGGCCCGTCGATCAGCTTCGATTGTATCGATCTGCTGAACTGAGCGCCTTCCGCTTCTCCGTCGTTTCCCACCGTGCGGCCTCCCGGACGCACGGTTTTTTTTGCGCTCGTCGCGCCCACTTTCCGATCGAGCCCAGTCCACCCTTACGCAACGGACTTCGACGACGAACCGGAAATTTTCGCTCAGTCGAAGTTCGGCCGGGTTTCGCGCACAACCGCGCACCCGCCCCATCAGCTTGTTTATATAGAGCCGCTGCGGCGCTGAACAAATCCGCCGCACCTTGATGCTTTTAGTAAAGTCGCGTCCGAGTCTTCGCAGACAAAGCGATTCCTGCTCTACACAGATCATATATATACCATATTTTTTGGAGTATTGTTTTGGAAACAGGGGTCGGAAAATTTCGAAGTATAAAGTGAGACCTGCGCCTCCTCCATATTTGTACGCTCTATAAAATATTTTTCCGATAAATCATTCTTTTGCGTAGATCGTGATTGAAAAAGCGATCCTCGCTCGCTTCAACCGAGTCACCACACGTTGGGTCGTGTGTAGCGATCTTCCCCTTTTTTAATTTTCGCTCCGGGGCCTCATCTTCCCCGTTTATATTTCTCCGTCGGCACACTGTCAGTCCACCACCTGATCTCCACCAGGGCTGTGCTTTGCACCGGTTTTTCCATCGTTCACGGCATGGTTGAGCCGCGAGGTCAGGCAAACCTTATCTCCCCTTCCCGCTCTCCGCGTCGGCGCGTTTGCTCGTGGAGAAGTGATTCAGTCTCCCAATCCTGAAATTCTATGCCCGTCACACCTACGTATCCCGGCGTTTACGTCGAAGAGATTCCGAGCGGCGTACGCACCATCACCGGCGTCGCCACATCCATCACTGCTTTTGTCGGTTATACGGCGCGAGGCCCGATCGACAAAGCCGTCCAGATCTTTAATCCGGGCGACTTCGAGCGGACGTTCGGAGGCCTCGACCGAGACAGCGAAATTTCGTATGCGGTCAGTCAGTTTTTTCTCAACGGCGGGACGAATGCTTTTGTCGTACGCAGCGCGATGGGGGTGAAAACCGCAAAGGTCAGTTTGCGCGACACGTCGGGCGCGACGGTATTGAATGTGACCGCTGCGTCTCCGGGGGCTTGGGGAAATGACATTCGAGTCGAGGTCGATTATTCGACGAGCAATCCGGATAGTTCCTTCAATCTCACCGTCACGCGCTACGAACTCCGCGGCGACGCGTTGGTTCCCGCCGAGGCGCCCGAGCTGCATCGGAATCTGAGCCTGAATTCGAATTCACCGAACTATGCCGTTCGGGTGGTCAATAATGATTCGTCCCTGATTCAACTCGAGCGTCCGGCGGCGTTGGTTCTGTCCGATAAAGGTTTTTCGCTCAGTGGGCATCTTCATCCGGTTCCGGTCCTCGTTGCCGCGGACAATACCGTCGATCTCTTATTGGACGGCAAAGATCGTTTTCGTTTATTGATCAACGATCCGGCGGCGGCCAACGATTTGGACAAAATCAAAACCGCGATTGAAAGCGCCGCGGCCGCCGTGGGCATCGCCGCCCGCATCGCGGTGGAACGCGCCACCGCTCTCGGAGTGGCCGACGTCGCCGGCGAATACATTAAAATCACGTCTCAGGACACGACGGAGAAATCGTCGGTCAGCGTCCTTCCTTCCGGTGGAGGCGATCTCGCCGGCAAGCTCAAGCTTGGCCTCGGAAAAGGCGGACGGGAAAAAGAGGGAGCGAGCACGCGGCGTCCCGCGGCCAATGGTGCGTCGAGCGCGGACCTTGCCGATCTGCTCGGGACCAATGTCGCCGGCGGGATCAATGTGAAGGTCAACGACAATTCTTCCGGCGCGCCCGTGACCTTGATCAGCCAGGATGTCGTTCTTCCCGCCACCGCGGTCGGCCCGGCCCTGCGCGACACCCTCCAGGCCTTGATCCGGACGGTCAACCACGCCGCGACCAAGGGTGCGGTGGTCACACTCGACGGCTCCGCTTTGCACGTCGTGCCCAGCGCCGCGACTCCCAACGCCTCGATCGTTTTCGCCGACGCCGCCGGTAATGGCGCGACGAATACACGTTTGCTTGGCGCCGGCTCGTTCATCAACGTCCAAGAGTACACCCTCTCCGGCGGCGCCACCTTCGGCGCGCAGATCGGATCGACGCCGGGCGACGACGGCAGTCCGCCCGACGCCACGACCCTAATCGGCAGCTACGGCCTGAAGACCGGGATGTACGCGTTGCGCGATGTCGACCTTTTCAACTTGCTGGTCATTCCGCGCACCGCCGATTTGTCCGATGCAGAAGCGAAGAGCGTGCTCGCCGCTGCGGCCACCTTCGCAGAAGAGGAACGCGCCTTCCTCCTGATCGATCCAGCCCCGGGAAAAACCTGGGACCAGATGAAAGATTATGTTTCCGGCTTGGGCATCAGTTCCCGCAACGCCGCGATTTATTATCCGCAGATCGCCTACGCCGATCCACTCGATGGATACCGGGTGCGAAACCTCCCGGCTTCGGGAACCGTCGCGGGCGTGATCGCGCGCACGGATGGAGCTCGCGGCATCTGGAAAGCTCCGGCCGGCACCGAAGCCGCGCTGCGCGGCGCCCAAGGGCTCTCGTACTCCCTGACCGATCAGGAGAATGGCGTCCTCAATCCTCTCGGGATAAACTGCCTTCGTTCCTTCCCGGTCCACGGCCGTATTGTCTGGGGTTCTCGAACCATGCGGGGCGCCGATGCCCAAAGCGACGAATATAAATATATCCCAGTTCGACGCGTCGCTCTCTATATTGAAGAGAGTCTTTTTCGCGGGATGCAATGGGCGGTTTTCGAGCCGAATGATGAACCGCTGTGGGCGCAAATCCGTTTAAACGTCGGGGCTTTCATGCAGAATCTTTTTCGCCAGGGCGCCTTTCAAGGCACCTCTCCCCGCGACGCCTACTTCGTCAAGTGCGACAAGGAAACCACGACCCAAAACGACGTGAATCTCGGCATCGTGAATGTCGTCGTCGGGTTTGCTCCGCTCAAACCCGCTGAATTCGTGGTTCTGCAAATTCAGCAGATGGCCGGACAGATCGCCACCTAAGCCGAATCAACCGCAGCTCAATATAACTCCGCACTCTTATGGCACAGTTCACTGTCAACGCGCAGCGTTTCGATCCATACAAGAACTTCAAGTTTCGTATCAAATGGGACGGGCGCTACGTCGCCGGCGTCAGCAAAGTCGGCGCGCTCAAACGCACGACCGAGGTGGTCAAGCACCGCGAGGGCGGCGACCCCAGCAGCAGCCGCAAATCCCCGGGTCGCACCGAATATGAAGCGATCATGTTGGAGCGCGGTGTCACGCACGACACCGAATTCGAAAAGTGGGCGAACAAGGTCTGGAACTTCGGGGCCGGTCTGGGCGCCGAAGTCTCCCTCAAGGATTTCCGAAAAGATCTGATTCTCGAACTCTATAATGAGGCGGGGCAACTCGCCATCAGTTATAAAATCTTTCGCTGTTGGGTCTCTGAATTCCAGGCCTTGCCCGATCTCGACGCCAACGCGAACGCGGTGGCGATCGCTCATATCAAATTAGAAAACGAAGGCTGGGAGCGGGACTTGAATATCAGCGAACCGAGTGAACCGACGTTCACCGTACCCGCGACCTGATCCTTCCTTCTCTTCGTCGCAACCAGGCGCACCCTTCTGCGGTTCGCCTGGTTCGTGCGCGGACCTCGTCGCAAGCAGACTTGGGCATGTCCACCGTTTCTCCTCCCTCGCTCCCGCCAACCTCGGCCGATCCCGCGCCGATGCGGCGCGTGGCGGAACTCTCCAGCTCCGCTTGGCTCGCCCTCTGGGAACAGGGCCACGGCCAGAGCTCGGCCCAGCGCGCGTTGACCTGCCTCCGCGTCGCGCGCCTGCGGGAGGACGACGATCCCGCCGCTTGGTCGATCGCCGAGCGCGACGTCCAACTGCTGCTCTTGCGCGAAAGCGCCTTCGGCCAGCAACTCGAGGGCTCGGCCGATTGCCCGAAATGCGGTGAACGCCTCGAGCTTCACTTCTCCACTCGCGAGATCATGCCGCGCAATCTGTCGTCTGGAAAATCGATCGCGATCGAACACCAGGGCTACGTCGTCCAGTTCCGTTTTCCCGCCGCCGGCGACTTGGCCGCTCTGCCGGCCGCAGGGTCGAGCGAAGCGCGGGACGAATTGCTCGGCGCCTGTTTTCTGAACGGTCGGTTCGTGGGCGAGCCAGTGGGTTTTGCCGAAATTCCCGAGGAGGTGCGCGACGCGGTGGAGCGCGAGATGGCGCAACAGGATCCGGATGCGATCACCGAGCTCGCGCTTCATTGCCCTTCCTGCGCTCAGGCGTGGAAGCAGGCTTTCGACGCCGCGTCGTTCCTCTGGACCGAACTCGACGCCTGGGCCCGCCGCACCTTGAGCGATGTCCACACCCTCGCCTCCGCCTACGGCTGGACGGAAAGCGAGATCCTGCGGCTTTCCGCCACGCGCCGCCAACTTTACCTCGGCCTGATTCGCCCATGAGCGGTTACCTCGACCATCTAATCGATCGGGCTCAGGGCGCCGCGCCGCTGGTCAAACCCCGTCTGCCCTCGTGGTTCGAGCCTGTCTCCACTTCTCCACTACCTCTGGAGTCGCCGCCTGAAGCGCGGGAAACGCGGGATGCCGCACCGCCGCCACCTCCGATGCCGCCCGCGTCCTCGAGAAAAAGCGAGCCCTCCACGGCCCCGATGACGGCGCCACCCACGGATCTCCGTTCGCTTCCTCCATCGCGAGTCGAATCCACCGTAGTGAATCACTTCATACAACCCAGCCCGCCCACGGTTCAGCCGGTCACCTTGCAACGCGAGATTCGCGAACGGCACGAGGTCGTGGTGGAACGCTCGATCGAGCGCCTCGCGGTTTCTCCTCTCGGAAATTTAAATCCGCAGTCCGTTCTCACGGGCCCACCTCAGCGTCCCGCTGAAACCGACGCGCCGCCGGCGGCAACTGCCCCCGTCGCCCCGGTGGTTCAAGCCAGTCGCCGCGAGGAACCTGCCTTTCCCGTCGCGGCTTTGATTCCGAAGCCCGTGCCCACTCCGCCGTCCGCGCCGATCGCTCCACGACGCACTGATTCTCCTCGCCAAGAAGCACCGGCGACCACCGCAGAGGACCCGGTGATCCGCATCACAATCGGTCGGGTCGACGTAAGGGCTGTAGCCTCGCGGCCCGCTCCGCCGTCCAATCCTCGTCGCAGCATCGCGCCTCTGCTCTCGCTCGACGACTACCTGCGCCAAAAAGACGGGAGAAGCTCATGAGCACCGCCCTCGCCATCGGCGCGGTCACCGCCGTGCTTAAAGCGCTGCTCGAAAACACGCTCGCGGCGCAAACCTCCATTCCCGCGGTGAACGTGACGGCGTTGCCGCCCGATCGCATCGTCCCCGCCAATCCGGCGAACAACACCGACGACGATCTCCTCAACCTTTTTCTTTATCAGGTCACGCCCAACGCCTCGTGGCGCAATGCCGCGTTTCCCAGTCGCGACGCGAAAGGCGATCGGCTGACCAATCCGCCGCTCGCGGTGAACCTCCACTACTTTGTCACCGCCTACGGACAGAAACCGTTCAACGCCGAGATCATCCTGGGCTACGCGATGCTCGCGTTGCACGAAGCCTCCGTCTTGACCCGCGAGCAGATCAAGAAATCGCTGGCGACCGCTCTTCCGGTCGAACTGGCGAAGTCCGGTTTGGCCGAACAGATCGAGCAAATCAAAGTCACCCACGAGACCCTCAACTCCGAGGAGATTTCGAAACTTTGGTCCGCCACCACCGCGCACTACCGTCCCACCGCCGCCTATCAGATCAGCGTCGTCCTGATGGAGAGCACGCAATCGACCAAGGGCGCGTTGCCGGTGCGCAGCATCGGCACGTACAGTGTTCCTTCCGGCCCTCCGCTGATCGAATCGGTCCAGGCCGCCGCCGGCCCGCGCGTTCCGATTGTCGCCGGCACCGCGCTTCAAATCCTGGGGCAAAATCTCAAGTCCTCCCGCGTCCAGGTGCGTATCCAAAATCTGGTGATGCTCCCCCAGCCCTCGCTCGACGACCTTTCCGACGGCCGGATCGTCTATCAACTTCCGGCCGTGCTTCCGGCAGGGGTCTTCGCCGGGATCAAAGCGCTTTACGTCGAGCACCTCTACGACCTGTCCGAGCCGCCCATCCCTCACCAGGGGAATGTATCCAACATTCAACCCTTCATGCTCCGTCCCAAGATCGTCGCGACTCCCCAAGGAGTGGTGAACACCGTGGTTGACGGGGTCGATTTGCGGGAAGGCACGCTGAAGATCGATTTTATTCCAGACGTCGGCCGCGATCAAACGGTGGTGGTCATGCTCAACGAATTTAATCCGCCGTCGAGCCGCCCGGCCCGCGCCTACAGTTTCAACGCACCGCCGGAAAACGGCATCACTCTGCCGGGCCAAACCAGCACCTCCACCGTCCCGGTGCCGTTCAAGTCGGTCATCGCAGGTTTTTATTTGCTCCGCGTCCGCGTCGACGGAGCCGAGAGCGTTTTGCTGACCAATGCGGCCGGTCTCTATTCCGACCCGCAGATCAATCTGACATGAGCACGGAATTGCCCTGGCCCGAAGCGTGCCGCGCCGCGTTGACCGCAGACGTCAGCCGGCTCCGCGGTCTTTTGCGCGGCGAGCCGGGACCCAAGAGCGTCCCTCCACCGGAGGATTCTGCGCTTCGTCAGATCCAAATTCGTTTTCACCTCAGCGACTTTGAGCGCGACATCCTGGTTCTGTGCGCCGGAGCCGAGGTCGATGGTTCCTTCGCGCAACTCTGCGCGGAAATCCAAAAAGACCCGCGCGCGACCTCGCCCACCTTTGGCCTCGCGCTCTCCGCGCTGCCCGCACCGCACTGGAGCGCGCTCTCGCCCTGCAGCTCCCTCCGTTTTTGGCGGATGGTCGAGGTGGGAACCGGATCCATCCTGACCGCTGCGCCGCTGCGAATCGACGAACGCATCCTCCACTATTTGCTCGGAGTCAGTTACCTCGACGAACGGCTCCAACCGTATTTGGAAATTGTCCGCGAGGCGGCTCGACCCCTCGCCTGTGAAACCGAGGTGGTGGAATCCTTGGTCAAGCGCTGGACCGCTCCGCAAGATCCGCTCGATCTCACGCCGGTCCAACTCACCGGCCGCGATCGAGTCACGCTGCGGCGCGTGGCGACCGCCGCGGCGCGCGCTTCGAATCGCGCGGTGTTCGCGTTGCGCAGCGAGGATCTGCCCGCCGCGCTGACTGACCGGCATTCCCTCGGCACGTTATGGCGGCGAGAAAACCTGCTCAACCCCGTGGCACTCCTGGTCGACGCGGAAAGCAGCGGCGAAAAAAATCGGACCGGCCTCGCCTGGGTCGAATCGCTCGGGGGCTGCGTCGCCCTGCTGTCGCGCGAGCCCTTGGCGTCCAATGTATCCACCGGAGCACGACTCGATGTCCCCGCGCCCAACGCGCAGGAACGCCGACAACAGTGGCGCGAGGCGCTCGGGCCGGCGGCGGACGGACTCAATGGCGAACTCGACACGTTGACCGCGAGTTTTGCCTCGCCTCCGGCCGGCCTGCGCGACGCGCTCGATGCCGCCGGGGAGAAAGCAGCCGATCCCGAGCGCATTTGGGCCCTCTGCCGCCAGCAGGCCCGGCTCCGCCTCGGCGACCTCGCGCAACGCATCGAGCCTCACGCCACCTGGGACGATTTGATTCTGCCGCCGGTCCAGAAAAATCTTCTCCGCGAGATCACGGTTCACCTGCGTTATCGCGCCCACGTTTTCGAAACCTGGGGCTTCGCGGGAAAATCCGCCCGCGGCACCGGGATGAGCGCACTTTTCGCCGGCCCCAGCGGCACGGGAAAAACCACCGCGGCCGAGGTGATCGCGCGGGAAACACGACTCGATCTTTACCGGGTCGACCTGAGCGGCGTGGTCAGCAAGTACATCGGAGAAACCGAGCTCAACCTGCGGCGCGTTTTCGACGCCGCGGAAGCGAGCGGTGCGATCTTGCTCTTCGACGAGGCCGACGCGCTTTTCGGAAAACGCAGCGAGGTCAAGGACAGCCACGATCGTTACGCCAACATCGAGGTAAGCTACCTCCTGCAACGCATGGAGACGTATCCAGGATTGGCAATACTGACGACCAATCTCAAAGCGATCCTCGATCCGGCTTTTCTGCGCCGCCTGCGCTTCGTGGTGGAATTTGCCTTCCCCGATTTTTCCATGCGGCAGGAAATCTGGCGGACGGTTTTTCCCCGGCAGACGGAAACGCACGGTCTCGATTACGTCAAGCTCGCCCGCCTCAACGTGGCCGGGGGCAACATCCGCAACATTGCGCTCAACGCGGCTTTTTTAGCCGCGGCTGACCGCGGCGCGGTGCAGATGAAGCATCTTCTTTCCGCGGCCCAGACGGAGTACCGCAAACTGGAAAAGCCTTTGACCGAAGCGGAAATGGGAGGATGGATTTGAAAGCGCCGGCCAGGATCGAACTGCAGATCGACGAACTCGTGTTGCACGGGTTTTCGCCGCAGGAACGCCACGCGATCGCCGAAGCGGTGCAACGCGAGCTCACGCTTTTGTTTCAATCCCGCGGTGCGCCCGGTGCACCCCAGGTTTCGACCGAGCGCGCGCTGGTCCGCGCCCCCCAGGCGCAGCTCGCCGAAGGGACCGGAGCCAAGCAAACCGGCGCGGCCATCGCCCGCTCGATTTACGGAGGCTTGAGCGCGTGAGTTCGCGAAGCACCACACCGTCGCAGTCGCCTTCTCGGCAAACGTCCGGTGCTTCGGCGCGGCCGCCAGAACGTTCGCGCGCCACCCGACCGCCGGAAGCAGAACCGTCGGTTGTATCCTTTCCGTGGAGCGCCTTGGGCCGTGTGCGAGCGGATCCGCGGGTCGCGGAAACCCAGCGACTGGTCTCGCGCTGGGCGCCGTTTTTGGGCCTGGAGTCGGAGGTCTTCGAGATTCGCTGGAACGATGCCGCGCGCCGTGAGCTGCGGGCCCGGAGTCTCCGGGGGTTGATGGAGAATCGCCGCATTCTCCTCGATCCCGAGGTTTTCCTGCCGAAGGAAAACACGGGAAAATTTTTATTGGCCCACGAGCTGGCCCATCTCGCGCAGACTCGAAACTCCCGTTCGCACGCCACGTCGGTCGCTTCGATCGAAGCCGAAGCCGACCTGGCCGCTTTCGCTTTGCTGGGGGAAAAAAAACCGAAGCGTATCCATTCAGCCTTACGCGGAGGCGCGGCGAAGAAAACCGACGAAGACGACGTTTGCTACAGTCTCGGGAACATCGTCGCCACCTCGCGCGAGCGCGAAATCAAGGTCATCCGCAACGCGCTGAAAACCGGAATTTTCGACTGGGCGGTGACCGATTCGGATGTCGATGACGTGCTGCGCATCCTCCAAACCATGGAGTTTGCGACCGCCTCCGCGGTGATCGGCTGCCTCGAGTCGGCTTTCCAGGACAAGCTGCTCGATAATTTCAGTGAGACCCATCTGAAAAATTATCGGACGCAAGTGCTGGCGGCCTATGTCGGGGTGCGGGAAAATCTCCTCGCCGAATACCGCGACTCGCTTTTTCGGGGAATGGCTTGGACCGGTCTGACTCCGGAAGAGCACTTCGCGACCAAACGCGTTATCGATCAGGTTCGGAAACTGACCAAGCAGGCGGACTGGATGCCGAAGGGTTCGGACGCGAAAACGATCGGGGAAATTCTGTCTCAGGAAAGTTCATACAACTTTGCCGAAGCCTACCAGAACGAGTCGAAGGACGAACTGGCGGTTCAGAAAAAACGCGACGAGGCCAAGGCGCTGCTGAAGGACAAGACGAGCGGCGTCGCCCAAGTTATCGCGCTGGCGAAACGCAAACTTTCCTACGCCTGGAACGATTGGGCGGTGACGGACGACGAAACGCTCGAGGTTCTCGATGCGATCGATCCCTTCGTCGATGATCCGGTACAGATGCGCGCGGTCGCGGAAGGGCTGGAGCAGGAACAACTGCTCGATCGCTTCATCGACAATCTTCCGGTCGAGAAACTTTACGCGGAAATCGGCCGCAAGACGGGAAGCGCCTCCACCATCAATCGGCGGCGAACGTTTCTTCGGCTCATCAGTTATCGCGACGCCTATAAAAACGTAAAGCAGGCGGAAGAACTTTTGCAGCGCGGCTTGTTTGATTGGGCGGTGACGGACGAGGACGCCTTCCTCGCTTTTCAGTTGATCAAAGTGGTTCCACCGCGCGCGCGCGCCGGCTTCATGGCCCGCTCGGTCAGCGGCAGCGAAACCTATGCGAGCCGACTCGATACGGAGCGGAGTCTCTCGATGAAGGAGAGCCTGACTTCCAATTTCTACCGCGGAGGAAAAGAAGGCGAAGACCTCAAATCGATTCAGACTCAGCTGCTCGACGACAAACTCTGGACGATCGAGGGCATGGGACAACTCGGCGGGTTGATCCCGATGGCGATTGCCGCGGGAGAACACGAATGGGTCTTCGAGCAATCGCGGTGGCGTTATCTCCATCAAGGCCCTTATCGCGAGTTGTACAAAGACGCGGTCTTTTCGCGCGACATCATCGAGAAGTTTTCGCTCTACCGTCCACCCGGCCGTCGACCGGACGGGACGCTGGACGAGGGCCGCACGTCCTTCGACGAGCACGTGGCCGAAAAACTCGAAGGCAAACCCTTCGGGACCGATAATTTTTTCTGGCAGTACGTCATCCAGGGGATCGATTTTTTCTGTCACAGCAAAGATCCCGCGGTTTTCTACACGACCTCGATCGGCGGCGAGGGCTTGGACTTCGGCGAGTTCCAGGATCTTTTCGGCGGCAGTTTCGCCGGGGTGCGCTTCAAGCGGGTCAAGGAATCGGAATTCGCGAAAGACGATTACCTCGACAACAAAGTTCGGTGGGACACGGACCGCGGCATTTTGGAAATGGGCGCCAAAGTGGTGGATCTCGGAGCGATCAACTACTTGATGGATAATTTCAAATTCCAGAGTGGCGCGGGCAACCTGCAGAATTTGCACGTCCACATGGGTTATCCTCGGCTCAAGGCCCAGCCGACCAACCTGCAGTTGGAAATCGGTTCGGCCGTGCTTCACGATCTCCTCCTCATCTCGACCGATTCGATGACCTCGATTCGCGAGATCAAGTTGGAAGGGCTCTGCATCGAGCTCGGGTCTCCATCAATCAAATACGAGAATCTTCCCCACCCGCGGGAAAAACTCGATATCCCCTCGGTCTTTGGCCGCGCACCCTTCGTGCCGTTCATCTTCGGCGGCACCGGCGGCCCGCCGCTCATGGGCTGGCTGGGGAAGTTCATGCAGCTCGGCGATTATGGCAGCCAGCTGACGGGTGGCTTGATCGCGCCGGAAACGCGGACCGACCTCAACCTCACCTGCCGCTCCTTCACCGTGCGAGGGATCACGATGAGCAACGGGCAGTACATCGAGTCGCTCGAGCTCGGAAAGGTTTCCCTCAAAACCACCCAGCCGCGCGATGACTACCGCGCCTACCTGAAGGGCGAGAAGGCTCGTCTCGACCACGAGATCGACGAAGCCAAAAAGCAGGAAGGAAACGCGAGCAATCCGTATCAGAAATATCGTGACGGTCGGGCCGAGACTTTGATCGCGCAACGCGATGCGGTCGCAAAGGAAATCGCGTTCATCGACGACGCGGAGAAAGAACAAAAACGACTCCAGGAACTCCAGGCCGGCGGCGGGCTGAGCACCTACGACAAACAGAAGCTCGATCGCCTGACGCATTATTTAAACGACTTGAACAAGGGCGGCGTCACCCTCGATATCGGGTCGACCAAGATCACGGGAATCGCGGGCAAGGTCACGATGGGCGATGTGACGCTCGACGACATCCACGGCCACGGCAGTTCCGGCGATGCCACCGTGGGCCTGCTCGGCGTCGAGTCGCTCAGCCGCATGCTCCGCGGACCGGGATACAAGCCCGTGTTGTTAGGTCACGATGAAGACGCCGCATTCGAGCTCGGAATCAAAAAAATTCAGCTCGATCAAATCGACGTTCCCGGCGCGATTCCGACAGTCAAAGACGCGCAGGAAGGCGTGGACGAGGCCAAGGTGACGCTGGCCAAAGCACCCGGCGATTACGGCGCGATGGCGCGAGTGGAGCGGGCCGGCCGGCGCTTGGAGGCGGCAAAAATTTATTGGGACATCGCCAGCCGCGTGGGGAAGGAATTGAGCACGGAAGAGCGCGACGCCTTCGCGAAGGCCAAAGCCTATCTTCTCTCCGAAAAAAGTTTTCACGCCGATTCGCTCACCCTGGATAACGCGACTCTAGGAATTTACGGCGCAGGTGGAACCACCCAGGTGTCCCTTTCGGCGGAAAATCTCGACGCGAAGAATCTCGAAGCCGCCGGTTTTTCCACCGGCCGAATTTCTGGCAAGGGCGTCTGGATCAGCGCCGATATGAAAGGCGGGCTCGGCGCGCTGGCCGATCCGCGAAAAAATCTTTCCGGCGCCGCGATCAAGGCCGATTGGCTCGAACTGAGCGACGTTCGGCACAAAAACAGCGGCGCACTTTTTGAAAAAGTCACGGCGGTGGGACTCGGCGCGCAGATGGAGAAACGCGGCGACAAGATTCGACTCGGGGCCAAGTCGATCACCGCGACCGGGCTGGGGATTGCGCCAACCTTGGGCCTCATGCGCAAACGGCTCGAGTTTCTCGAAGCAAAGGAAACCAAGACCGCGGACGAGGCGGCGAAGATCAAGCGCCTGCACGAACTGATTGATCGCACCGAAACCTATTTGAAGGACTTGCAGGACGCCCATCGCGATCTCGACAACGCGAAAAACGACGAGGAGCGATCGAAAGCGGAGCACGTGATCGTGATGAAACAGGAGTTGATCATCGGCGGCCTGACCCAGTTCGGCGCGCTCGGGATCGACTTGCGAGACTTCGGCGTCGAGATCGAGGGATTGGGCGATATTCTGGGCGACGACTTTGATTTGGACGCCGCGATCGACCGCGGTCTCAGCCTCCGCGGAACCGGTCCGGACAAACAAATTTGGAGTGGCTTGGATGTGAGTTGGGCGTCGGCGGACGTGTCGGGCGACCAGACCGCGACCATGGCCCAAGCGGAAAAAATCTCGGCCGGCGCCCTGAAGGGAGAAATTGGATACAGCTCGTCGAAGATCGCGTTGAAAAACGTCGAACTGAAATCGCTCCTGGTCGAAGGTATGTCTTTTGCCACTACGAGCGCCGCGTCCCAGCTCTCGATTTGGTCGGACGGAGCGACCACCCTGAACGGCCTGCACGTCGACGGAACCCTGGAGTTTCGCGACACGACGGAAAAAGAACAGGCGGCCGATCCGAAAAAGAAACGCGCCCTTTCCCAAGTCGTGCTCAACGAATTCCGGATCGATTCGTTGAGCGCGAACGGCTTTGGCCTGAAGACGAGCGATCCCCGGATGGAGGTGAGCGTCAAAGGCGGGACCATCACCGGACTATGGGCCAAAGACCTTCAGGTCGGTCTCCCGCCCGACGAAAAACCGATCACCCTTTCTGGCCAATCCGGCCTCGAGGGCTCGAGCGGCCTCGACTTCGCGATTATCCTCAAAAAGGCCCTGGGGAAATCCGACAAAAAGGACAAAGCCGAAAGCACCGGACTCGGTTTCGAGTTCGTCGGGGAATCAGGTTTCACCTTCACCCTGGGCGATCTCAACGTGGCCTCCGGAATGTTTCAGGGGCCGGACGGCTGGGCCAGATTTTCGCTCGATAAACTCAAGGGCACGTTCAAGGGCAAGGGAGACTCGATGCTCTTCGACGACTTCAGTCTCGGAAACCTGACGCTCACCGGTTTTCACTGGAGTGTCGGCGAGACCGGATTTGTCGAATCCAAGGGCAAGACTCAAATCATCGGAGCGCACCTTAAGGCGGAAATTCTGACCAAGTTGGAGGACAAGAAAAAACCCACCGGGGCCAAACCGGCGCCGGATGAAGAGGCGGAGAAAATCCGGGTGATCGACAAGGTGAAGATCAACCAACTGAGGGTCGATTCCATCCTGTCCGACCATTTGGTTTATCAAGACGGCTCGATGAAGGTGGAGATCAAGCCGCCGGATAAAACCGCGCCGGAGCAGTCGGAAATGCTCGGCTTCAAACCCTTCTTCATCGGCAACCTCGTGCTCCAAAATCTAGAGTGGAGCAAGGCCACCGGAGTGAGCAAGGGCTCGCTCGACCTGGGCAAAGTGGAAGCCTCGGGATTTTTTGAAGATTTCAAAAAAGGCCTGAAAGGCGGAATGGCGTTGAAGGCGACCAACATGGGCGCCTCGTTTTTTGGCAAAGATTACACCGCGATCGACCTCGGCGAAATCGAGAAGACCGGTGGTTTTTTCAAGGGCAAGGGAGTCGATACAAAATTCAAAACCGGCAAGATCACCGGCGGGGTCAACCTGGGGAAGGACTTCGTCGAGGTCACCAACCTCGTGGTCAAGGACGTGGGCTTCGCCAAGACGACCTACACCGCGCCGGGCATGACGCTCGGATTGCAATCCGGCACGATCGACGCGGTGGAGCTCGGCAGCGTGCGCGCGAATTTCCAGAAGGTCACGAAAGACGGAAAAGAAAAAAGCGAAATCAAAGATATCACGGTCGAGAATCTGTCGTTCACCAACATCGAGGCGGAAAACCTGAGTTACGACGGCAGCTCTTCCGAAGTGAATGCGTCGGGCGATAAAGTGACCAAGACTCAGAGCGTCAAAGCCCGCGACGCCTGGGTGCAGCACCTCAAGGTCGAAAAACTCTCGCACGATTTCGCCTCGGAGGTCACGGAGCTGCAGGCCAGCGTGGACTCGCTCGATCCCGATGCTTCGCCCTTCGGCGCGCACGGCGTGGTCGCGAATCTCACCACCATCGTCGGTTCGAAAAAACCGATCACCACCCTGCTTTCGACCGACGTGAAGGGCGGAAACATCGACGCCAACCTCAAATTCAAGAACGTCCAACTCGCGCCCAATCGTCCCTGGACCTCCATCGAGGGCACCTTCTCGCTTTCTTCGCTCGGCTTGATTTCGCCTCAACTCACCTACACCGACGACGAAGGCAAAACCACGACGATCAACAAATCCGGCAGTCCGTTTGAAAAAACCGGCCGAGTCGATCTCAAGGGCCTGAAAGCCCAGCTCATGCCTAACGGCACCGCTCGTGTAGGGATTGATTCGATACGGGCGAAGGACCTCGAGGTGGAAAAGGGCGACATGAAAGTCAAAGTGCCCTTCGCGGAAATCAGCGATTTCGCCGCCGGACTGAAAGGACTCGGAACCGAAAAAGGCCTGGAGCTCCTGGCCGCGAAGACGCGCATGCTTTCCGTCGAGGGGCTGCAGATCGATCTCAGTGTCACCCGCGGAACGAGCAGCGCTCCACCGGCCGGCCCTGCGTCACCCAAGCCTCCCGAGCCCTTCAAGGTCCAACCGCTGGGCGGCCTGGGCGGGAAACTCGACTTGGAGTACGACGATCTCACTGGCAGTCCCGAAATCACTCTGCCGCTCCAGAACGGCGTGATCGATTTCGACAGCAAGGATGTATCCGATCCGTACTACGTGGTCCCGCTCGGAGTCGACGACGAAGGTCTCTACGCCGAGGCGCCAATCTACGTTTCGCCTTGCCCGCCGGATTCGGAGGGGATGTGCACCGAGCCTCCCGTCTCGGTTTATCGAAAGCACATCGTTCCTTCGCAACCGGGATTCAAACCCGGCTCGGGCATCGGCGATCGCGGCAAAATCGATCTGCAAAAAATGGTCGAGGGATTGATCAACGCGCCGGCCGATCCCAAGGCGAGCTCCGGCCCGCCCACCGATCTTTCCGCGCTCAATCATCTCGATCTCTGGAGCGACGAGCTCCGTCTGGGCGACGGGCAAATCGGCACCGATTCAAATCATATCATTCTCGAGCGATCGGTCAAAGGGGACAACACGATCGTCATTCCGCGAAACAAAGTCGGAACGAAACTCGAGCTGCAGATGCCGGCGTTGCGCGCGAAAGAATCGAAGTTCAAGGCGCCGAATCTGCAAGGCGGCGAACTCCAGGGCAAAACCGGCACGCTTCTCTTCCTCGGGGTCAACGTCCAGATCCATGGTCTGGTGAACACCACCTTCACCATCACGATCGCGGTCGATAACGCCCACATCGGAAACGTGGAGGTGGGCGATGTCACTTTCCTCGATCCCACCAAACTGGGCGGCCTGCCTCAGCCCGCGCCCTCCGAAGTGAAAGAAGTCAAACCGGAGTCGCCCACCCCATGACCTCGGGAAATCCAACGCAACGTCGGGTCCAGCACTCCGCGACTCTCTCCCGTCCCGCGGCGGAAAAACAGGCGCAGCAGCGGGGACGCGAGGCGGCAAAAAAACCGCCCTCGCCCCGGCTTCAACACCAACTGCGCGCGGTGCGAATTCACGACGACGCCGAGGGCGCGCGGATCGCGGAAGAGGAACACGCGCGGGCCGTCACGATCGGCCAGGACATTTATTTCAACCGCGGCGAATACGCGCCCGACACGAGCGAAGGCCAATCGCTTCTCGCTCACGAGCAGGTTCACACCGAACAGCAGGCCACCGGCCAAGTGCCGCAGGCGCCTCAACACGAACCGAAAAAAGAACCGAAACTCGGGCTCGGCAGCACGCCGCCTGAAGTCGATTTCACCCAGGCCGAAGGACCGGCGAATGAAACCGAGCACGTGCTTTTTCCCTACGACAGCAACGTGATCTCCGGGCCCGACCTAAAAAAAATCAGCGCCTGGGCCAAAAGCCAGTTCATGCCCGTGATCGTGGAAGTTCATGGATACGCCAGCCACGAGGGCGCGGATGTGTACAATCTGAATTTGTCCGCCCACCGCGCGCTGGCGGTGAAACGCGCGATCGAACTCGAGCTTCCGCTCGGTTCCGAAGTCCAGCTGATCGCGCACGGCGAAACCGGCAATTTCGAAAAACCGGAGGAGAATCGCCGCGTCGGCCTCGAAGCCCGGATGAAACCGCTGACCTTGAGCGCGCCGCCCTTGGGCAAACGCCAGTTCGGACAACCGTCACCAACTTTCAAATACGGGATCACTCCGAATCCGTCGCTCTTCCCGCCCGCGCCGCCCATCACGCCGCTGGTCGATCCCAACCTCCTGCCGAAAATAAAACTCGATCCCGAACCGCCCAAGATCGATCTGAAAACCCCTGGGTTCTCTCCCTACGTGCCCAAGTACCCGCAGTGGACCGCCCCGCAGCTTTATCCTTTTCCCAGCCAGCTCGCGCCCGAACCTTATTGGCCCAACATCGCCGACTCCTTCAACGAACGCGGCGTGCCGATGGGGCCAGGCGATGCCGACGTGATGAGACGACTGGCCACCCAAAATCTCGGCTTGTTGAATTCGACCGAGGGACTCTACGGCGGACCGTACAACTGGGCGCGGCGGAATCTCAAGTTTCTCGATCTTGACTCGCTCGACGTGGCCAAACCCAAGTGGGCCGCTTCTCTTGCCGGCGCCGCCGCCAGCGCGCAGCTCAAGGGCGACCACCCCACCGCGACCGAGTCGGCCAATCGCGACGCGCTGAAATATGGGCTGCCGGATCCGACCATCATCCCGCTCCCGAGCCTCTCCTTCGATTTGAACAGCAAGGCGGTCAAACAAAGTCAGGACGCCGCTAAACGTCGTGACGAAGAAGCAAAAAAACAGAAGGAAAACCAATAGCCATGTCCACCTTCCCGGGCTCTCCTCCGCTCATCAAGGGCGGTCTCGTCTTGCTCGATCCGAACAACGGCTCCGTCCAGCGGGTGATCGCGCTGCAGTACAATTCGGATACGATCTCTCGCACCCTCCAGATCCAAGGCGCGGGCGGAGAAAGCGGCGACCGGATGGAAGCGCTGCGACTCAAAGGCCCTCCGATCGAGACGATCAAATTGGAAGCGGAGATCGACGCCACGGACCAATTGGAATTTCCCGAGGCCAACGCGACCGCGGTCGAGGTCGGCCTTCACGCTCAGCTCGCCGCCTTGGAAACGATCCTGTATCCAAGTAGCGCTACACTCCAGGAAAACCACGATCTGGCCTCGACCGGTTCACTCGAGATCATTCCCGCCACCGCTCCGCTCACCCTTTTTGTTTGGAGCAAAAATCGGGTCGTCCCCGTGCGCATCACGGAGTTCAGCATCACCGAGGAATCGTTCGACACCTCGCTCAATCCGATCCGGGCCAAAGTCAGTCTCGGCCTGCGCGTGCTCAGTATCAACGATCTGGATTACAGTTCACGCGGCGGAAGCATTTTCATGGTTTATCAGCAGCAGAAAGAGCGGCTGGCCCAGCGCGCGCCCAACGGCCAGCTCGGCGCTCTCGGCATCGGAGGACTTTTCTCATGAGGACCGACACCTTCACCCCAAACAGTCGTTATTATAACATCGTCTCGCGCGAGCTCACCCTGCCCGACAATCGCGTGGTCCAGTACCTCGAGCGGCGTTTTATTTCGCCCGCTTCCGCATTCGAGTCATTGCATTCGCACAGCGTCGCGGAGGGCGAGCGGTTGGACGTGATCACCGCGCAATACATCGCCGATCCCGAACAATTCTGGCGGCTCTGCGACGCAAACAACGCCATGCATCCGCTGGAGTTGACCGAGTCCGTCGGCCGTCGCCTTCGGATTTCGCTGCCCGAAGGCATCACCGCCCATCCGTATGCTTAAGGGCTTTTATCTATCGCTCATGATGGGACCGGTCGGCACCAGTCCCGTCGCTCGAGAGGTGATCGATGCCTTGCTTCGCGTCTCCGTCACGAACAGCGCCGGCCAGGCCAGCGGTTTCCAACTGACCTTTGCGCTGAGCCCGCAGTCGCTGATCGGAAACGAGCTCTTGCCCGGCGGTTTTTTCGATCCGCCGAACCGTGTCCAGATTTTGGTGACAGTCCAGGGCCAGACCGACGTGATCATGGACGGCGTGATCACGCGGCAAGAAGTCGCCCCCGGCAACCAGCCCGGCGCCTCGACCTTGACCGTGACCGGCTCCGATGTGAGCCAGATGATGGACCTGATCGATTTCAGTTCCTTCCCCTGGCCCGCCATGCCCTCGGAAGCGCGAGTCGCGATCATGATCGCGAAGTACGCGATGTACGGCATGATTCCCACCATCGTCCCCACGCCGTTCATCGCGGTGGAGAATCCCGTCAGCAAAATTCCGTCCCAGCGCGGAACCGACCTCAGCTACATCAAACAGCTGGCCAACGACGTCGGCTATACTTTCTACGTGGATACAACCAACACGCCCGGGGTGAACCTCGCCTACTGGGGGCCGGAGGTGAAATTCGGCGCCGTCCAGCCCGCGCTGAGCGTCAATCTCGATGCCGAGACCAACGTGGAATCGCTCAGCTTCAGCTTCGATGGCATGGGCAAAAAACTTTACCTCTTCTGGGTCAAACCCGACATCTCGCCGATTTCGTTTCCCCTTCCCGTCCCCGATATCACGATCCTCAATCCCCCGCTCGGCACGCGGGTGCCCTTCCCGCTCGGTACGGTAAATATCAATACACCGGACAATCCAAAGAACGACGACGCGACCGCCAAACTGGATATTCCGAAGGCGATCATGCGCGGCCTGGCCCGCGCCTCGCAATCGGCCGATGTGGTCAGCGGCAGCGGCAGCCTCGATGTCACGCGTTACGGCCGGGTCCTGAAGGCGCGGCAACTCGTCGGCGTCCGCGGCGCGGGTTCGCTCTACGACGGCCAATACTACGTAAAAAGCGTCACCCATTCCATTCAACGCGGATCCTATAAACAGAATTTCACCCTCTCGCGCAACGCGCGTGGGGCGTCCAGTTCAAAAATCGACGTATGAGCGCAGGAGATACACGAAAATACCTCGGCAAGTTTCGCGGCACGGTCTTGAACAATTTCGATCCCGAGGGCCGGGGCCGAATTCAAGTGCAGTGCGCGGATGTGCAAACCCTGCTCCCGACCACCTGGGCGCTGCCTTGTGTACCCGTCGGAGGACTACAGAGCGGCTCCTTCATCGTGCCGCCGCCCTTGGCCAATGTCTGGGTCGAGTTCGAACAGGGCAATCCGGACTATCCGATCTGGACCGGATCGTTCTGGGGGTCGCGCGCCGATATTCCCGTGACCGCCAATCTCATTCCGCCCGCCATTCCCGTGGTTATGGTCGAAACGTTGGCGAAGAACGCTCTGGTCATCTGCGACATCCCGGTTCCGCCCATGACCGGTGGCGGCATCCTGCTGCGCGCCGGAGGATCCTTCATCAGCTGCGATCAAAGCGGCATCACGATGGTCGCGCCCAAGGTGATGATCACCTCGCCCGCCATCCTGGTCAACGGTGTGACCAACATCAACAGCGGCGCGCTGCTGGTTAACCTTTGATCTCCGCGCTCATGCCCTTCCTCCACCCCACCGCCGTTCGACGCGGTTCAATCGTCCCTTAATTTTATGCCCGGACCTCTTCTTCATGTCGGAGCTGTCGTGCAGTGCGCGCACGGAGGGATGGCTCAGCCCACCGCGCCGAATCCGCGCGTGCTGGTCAGCTTCATGCCGACCGTGACCATGGCCGCACCCTACGCCGTCGCCGCCTGCCCCTTCGTCGCAGGCTCAAGTCCGCTGCCTTGCGTGACGGCCACCTGGGTCAAGGCCTCACTGAGCGTGTTTTCCAACGGTCAACCGCTTTTGCTCATGGATAGCCAAGCCACCACCGTGCCGAACGGCGTGCCGCTCATTGTATCGTCCACTCAACTACGGGTCATCGCCCGCTAACCTCATGGACATCGCGTATCCTTTTCAGGTCGACGGTCGCGGTCGCACCGCCGAAGCCACCGCCGAGCGCCACGTGCGAGAGATGATCGAACAGATCCTCTTCACCGCTCCGGGCGAACGGGTCAATCGTCCGACCTTCGGCAGCGGCCTGCTCCAGATTGTCTTCGCGCCCAACAGCGACGCCTTGGCCGCGGCGCTCCAGGCCAGCGTTCAGGGCAGTCTCCAGCAGTGGCTCGGCGACGTGATCGAACTGGGCGAAGTTCAAATCCGGCCCGACGATGCCACGCTCAATGTCACCGTCAGCTACCGGCTTCGTGCGACCGATCAACCCGCCACGGTCACCGTCTCCCGCCCGCTCCCATGAGCACGCAATACCACTGTCACACGCCGCGGCGGCGCCAGGAAGTGCTGCGCCTAAAAAAGCTCAATGGCATCGATTACCTCGAGGTCGCGAGTCCGGATCAGCTAACCCTGAACGTCTTTTTTGTTCTGCCCTTGCCCGGTCAGCCGGGAGAAATCCCCGCCGCGCCGCACAACGTTCCAGCGCTGACTCAGGATAATTTTGTCATCACGGGTGGAGCCCGGATCAAGAATCCCGCGATCGAAAGCCTCGTCGCGGTCGCGGGAAATAAACTGACGCTCAAGGTCAAGGACCGGGGAGATTTCTCCACCTACACCCTGCGTCTCGTCACCTCTCCGACCGAGCAGCTCGTCCCGGGCGGCTTCGATCCGCAACTCAGCGCGGTGGATTTTTCCTTCAAGGTTCTTTGTCCGAGTGAATTTGATTGTGAGCAGGAAACGGTTTGTCCGCCGGCGCGGTTGACTGAGCCGCAGATCAACTATCTCGCGAAAGACTACTCGAGTTTTCGCCGCCTCATGCTCGATCGTCTGAGCGTGATCATGCCGGAGTGGCGCGAACGGCATCCCTCCGACCTGCAGGTGATGATGGTGGAAATGCTGGCCTACGTCGGCGACCACTTGAGTTATTATCAGGACGCGGTTGCGACCGAGGCGTACCTCGGCACCGCGCGCCGGCGTATCTCCGTCCGACGTCACGCGCGGCTGCTCGACTACACCATGCACGAGGGCTGCAACGCCCGCACTTGGATTTGCCTCACCCTCCCCAACGGCAGCTCCAACGAGGGCAAGTTGCTCAAAGCCCACACTCCGATTCTCCCCGGCCGCGCCGATCTGCCGACCGTGGTGGTGGACGACAAAGACTTCGTCAAATCCGTCGCGGAGAGCCCGGTCGTGTTCGAAACCCTCCATCCGATCACGCTGCACGCCGCGCGCAACCAGATCGGTTTCTACACCTGGAGCGACGAGCTTTGCTGTCTGCCGACCGGCGCCACCCGCGCGACGTTGAAAAACGATCCTCCCTTGTATTTGAAAGCTGGGGACGTCCTGATCTTCGAGGAGGTGCGCAGTCCCACCACCGGCACGGAGGCGGATGCCGATCCCAATCGCCGCGCCGCGGTGCGGCTGATCGACGTGACCGACACCGACTCGCTGGCCCAACCGTTGACCGACCCGCTCACCGGCGCGAAAATCGTCGAGGTCAGCTGGCATGCGGACGACGCGCTGCCCTTTCCGCTCTGCCTGACCGCGTTGGTCGATGACCCCAGCGGAATTCCTGTCTTGCGCGAAATCAGCGTGGGCCGCGGCAACGTCGTCCTGGCCGACCACGGGCTCACGGTGCCGGCAGCCGATTTGCCCAGCCCCGACGTCCAGGCTCGCTATCGCCCGCTGCTTCCGTTTCAGGACCTGACCGTGGCCGAGGCTTACGCGCCGGCCGACCCGAGCCAGGTCGCGGCCTCGACCTTGCTCGAGCAAGATCCGCGTCGCGCCCTCCCCGCCGTCGTGCTTCACGACGCGAACAACCCCTGGACGATCCAGCGGGATTTGTTGAACAGCGACCGATTCGCCACCGACTTCGTGGTTGAAATCGAGGACGATGGCCGCGCGTTCCTCCGCTTTGGCGACGACATCCTCGGACAAAAGCCCGAGCCAGGCGCCCAATTTTCCGTCGTCTGCCGCGTGGGCAACGGTGCCTCCGGCAACGTCGGCCCAGAAGCGCTTGGTCGGATCTACGCTGAATTCAAAGATCTGATACAGGTTCGAAATCCCCTGCCCGCCCGCGGCGGCACCGAGCCCGAGACCCTCGAGGAGGTTCGGCAATTTGCACCCCAGGCCTTTCGCACTCAGGAGCGTGCGGTGACCGAGGCGGACTACGTCGCGGCGGCGGAGAAGCATTCCGAGGTTCGCCGCGCGACCGCGCGCTTCCGCTGGACCGGGAGCTGGTACACCGTCTTCATCACCATCGATCGCGCCCAGGGTCGGCCGGTCGAGGAGGATCCTGTATTCGCCGACTCGTTACGCGCCCACCTCGAACGTTTCCGACTGGCCGGCTACGACCTCGAGGTCCGCGGGCCGATTTTCATTCCGCTCGAGATCGCTTTCATCATCTGCGTGCGCCCCGGATATTTTCGCTCCTCGGTCAAGGAGGCGCTGCTCGACGAATTCAGCAATCGCGATCTGCCCGATGGCCGACGCGGTTTTTTCCATCCCGACAATTTCACCTTCGGCCAGGCGGTGTTTGTCAGCCAGCTCTGCGAACGCGCCCTGCGCGTGCCCGGTGTGGCGGTCGCGACCGTGACGACCTTGCAGCGCTACGGCCAGCCGGCCGACGCGGAATTGCAGCGCGGTTATCTCGCGCCCGCCGACCTCGAGATCGCTCGCTTGGACAACGACAAAAATTTTCCGGAAAACGGGAAACTCACTTTCGACCTACACGGAGGCCTATGACCCCTGACGATCCGATCCTTTCCGACTGCGGCTGTTGCGAGGGCGTCGAACCGCTCACTCCACGCGATCTGACCAACAACCCGGGCCAGGACACGCTGGCCTATCGCGTCGGCACGCACGGCGCCTTCAAGGCCTCGATGCTCGCGCGGCTCGCGGTCCAGCAGAGTTTGCGTGGGCTGACCACGCGCCGCGACGACGATCCTGCGATCGGCCTGATCGACTCCTGGGCCACCACGCTCGACGTCCTCGCCTTTTATCAGGAACGGATCGCGAACGAAGGCTTTCTCCGCACCGCGGTGGAGCGGCGCTCGGTTTTGGAACTCGCCCGCGCCATCGGCTACGAGCTGCGCCCCGGCGTCGCCGCGTCCACTTTTCTCGCCTTCACTCTCGACAATTTTCCCGGCGGTCCGACCGAAGCCGTCATTCCCGTCGGAACCAAAGCCCAGAGTGTGCCGGGCCAGGATGAGAAACCGCAGCTGTTCGAAACGGTCGAAGAGATCGACGCGAAAGCGGCCTGGAACGCCATTCCCGCGCGCCAGAGCGTGCCGTTTATTCCACCCAAAGGCGGTTCTTCCCTCTACCTGCAGGGGGCCAATCTGAACCTCAAGCCAGGAGACGCCCTGCTGATCATCGACCTCGCGATCGAGGGCGACAAATGGAACGGCAATCGGGAAAACTGGGATTTTCGTCCGCTGACCAAGGTCGTGGAAGTGCCGGACAAGAACGGCACGCCCACCCTGACCTACGTCGAGTGGTCTCCACTTTCCTACTACACGCCGGCCGCGGGCGCGAACATTTACGTTTTCCGCCAGCGCGCTTCAGTTTTTGGATACAACGCGCCTGATTGGCGGCTCTTCTCGGACGAGGCGAGGAAACACTTTCCCGTGCCTCCGCCCGGCTACACTGGGACGGACTGGCCCTACCTGGTCATCTACACGCCAAAACACCAGCGGCATAAGCACCTCATCGCGGCCGGGGTCCAAGCCGCGGGCAAGGCGGTCGTGATCCCCTCCGATTCCGACCTCTACCTGCTCGACACCATCGACCTGGATCAGATCTATCCCAAAATCCTCAACGGTTCCTGGCTGGTCTTGTCCGAGCCGTCGTACGTTGAACTCTACCAGATCAAGGAGACGAATGAGGCCGCGCGCACCGACTTCGGTCTGACCTCCAAAACTTCGCGGGTGAAACTCGACGGAGGTCACCTCGTGATTTTTAGAGACCTGGTCCGCTCGACCGTGGTCTACGCCGAGCCGGAGTTGCTCAAGATCGCGCCGCAGCCGCTGACCACCTGGGTCGAGCAGGACACGGTCTGGCTGGACGCGCTCGTGCCCACCCTCGCGCCCGGACGCTTGATCGCGATCACCGGTGAAGACGCGAGCACCCAGCAAATCGCGAGCGAAATTCGCGAAGTCAAAACCACCTCGGTGGTCCAGGGCACGACCTTCATCACCTTGACCAAAGCGCTGAGCCGGCAATTCAAACGCAGCACCGTCGTGGTCAACGCCAACGTCGCCGCCGCCACTCACGGCGAAACCAAACAGGAAACGTTGGGCAGCGGTGACGGCGCGAAGGAGTTTCAGTCGTTCTCCCTCAAGTTCAAACCGGTCACGCATATTTCCTCGGCCAGCGCGGGCGGAGCGGAGAGCACGGTGGAGATCCGCGTCGACAACATCCTCTGGAAAGAAGCGCCCTCGTTTTATCAACTTGGCCCCGGCGAACGCCGTTACATCGAGCGGGTGCGCAACGACGGCACCGTTTCCATCACTTTTGGCGACGGCACGACCGGAGCGCGGCTGCCCTCCGGCTCACAAAACGTGACCGCCCAGTACCGCACCGGCCAGGGTCTGGAAGGCATGGTCAAGGCCGGACAGATCAGCCTGCTCCTCAGCCGACCCTTGGGCGTGGGAGGCGTGGTCAATCCCACCGCGCCGGTCGGCGGCGGTGATCCGGAGTTGATCGACGACGCGCGGCGCAACGCTCCGTTGCCCATCCTCACCCTCGACCGCATTGTATCCGTACAGGACTACGAGGACTTTTCCCGCGCTTTTGCCGGAGTCGGAAAAGCCCAGGCCACCCTGCTCTGGAACGGCGGACAGCAGCTCGTCCATCTCACCCTGGCCGCGGCGGACGGCGGCGCTTTTCCCGAAGACTCGGACCCCTTCGCCAATCTTCTCGCGGCGATCGACCTCGCCCGCCATCCCGCGCACCGCGTGGTTGCGAACTCGTACACGCCACTCCAGTTCCAGCTTTCGGCCGAGGTGTTGGTCAATTCCGACTATGTTTCCGACGACGTCCTCGCCGCCGCGCGGAAAGAATTAACCGACGTGTTTTCCGCCCCCAAACGCGACTTGGGCCAAGGGGTGAATGCGAGCGAAATCCTCTCCATTCTGCAAGGCGTGCCCGGCGTCGACGCGGCCAACATCCTGTCGCTCCACTTCGTGGGCGAAGCGCCTCCGCCCTTGCCGATCTTGCCCGCGCCGTCCGCCCACTGGGACGGCACCAACATCGTTCCCGGCGCTCTGCTTTCGTTGGACACCACCACGCTGAACCTGACGGAGATGACGTTATGAGCCGCTACACTGCCGACGAACTTTATCGGCTTCTGCCCACCGTCTACCGCGTGCGCGACGCCGAAAACGGCGGTCCGCTCAAGGCCTTGGTCAACGTCCTGGGCGAGCAGGCCTCGATCCTGGAGGACAACATCTCCGCGCTCTACGAAAACTGGTTCATCGAGACCTGCGAGGAATGGGTCGTGCCCTATATTGGCGACCTGCTCGGAGTGCGCGGCCTGCACCCTCTGCCCAACGCCGCGGTATTCACCCAGCGGGTACGCGTGGCCAACACCCTGGCCTACCGTCGGCGCAAGGGCACCGCGACCATGCTCGAGCAGCTGGCGCGGGACTGCACCGGTTGGCCGGCCCGCGCGGTCGAGTACTTCGAGCTGCTCGAGACCACCCAGCATTTCAACCACGTGCGTCTCTTCAATCAACGCACGCCCGATCTACGCCAGGCGGGAAAACTTGAGCTGCTCAACTCCGCTTTCGATACCGTCGCTCACACCGCCGACGTGCGCCACATCGCGAGCGCGCGCGGACGGCACAATATTCCAAACGTCGGTCTCCACCTCTGGCGCCTCCAGGCCTACGCCATGACCGAGGCGGAAGCGCGCGTGATCGGAAATCCGGCGGACCGACGCTTCTCCTTCGACCCACTCGGTGGGTTTTGGCCGCTCTTCAACCTGCCGAAAACCGAAACCGAGATCGCCCACCTGGCCGAAGAGATCAATGTGCCCGCGCCTCTCCGTCGCCGCCCACTCTACGAAGAACTGGAGGAGCTTCGTCAGGCCGAAGTGGATACACGCGCTCCGGCGCCACCAGTTTATTTTCCGCCCGATGGCGGCGTCTTCCGATTGTTCAAGCAGTCCATCGTGGGTGGTCCGTTCGATCTTATTCCCTCGGAGCAAATCGCGGTCGCCGATTTGAGCGACTACGCGGGGACCTGGATCCTGCCCGCCACGCCAAAAAATTATTTCATCACCGGCGCGCCTTCCGGCACCTTGCCGGTTCCGCTCGATCTCGCGGCCGCGGTCGATCCGAAACTCGGCCGGATCGCGCTCCTCAGCGGCCCGCCTCCGGTCAAACTGCGGGTCAGCTACGCGTATGGATTTAGTGGTGACATCGGCGCCGGTCCTTACAATCGGCGGGACAGCGTCGACGCCGTCTTGACCCGCGAGGTCAAATGGCAAGTCGGCGTGACACGGACGAAAACGCCGGTCGCGACCGAACCGCTTTTTTCCTCGCTCACCCTCGCGGTCAAAGCCTGGAACACCTGGAGCGCGCTCAATCCCGGACAAGTCGGCGTCATCGCCTTGCTCGACAATCTTTCCTACCAGGAAAATCTGACCGGCGCCGCCGCGATCCAAATTCCTGACGGAAATTTTTTGCTCATCGTAGCCGCGGACTGGCCGGCGACCGAAGTGGTGGGTGGGCTGCCCGGGCAAAAACAGCGCGCAATCGGCGACCTCGATCCGGACAATCTCCGCCCCCACCTTCGCGGTTCGATCGAGGTCCGCGGCACCGCTCCGGCCGACAGCACGACGCCCGGTCAATGTGTGATCAACGGTCTACTGATCGAAGGTTCCGTCACGGTTAAAGATATCGCTCCGTCCAATCTCGGCGCGCTCCGGCTCGACCATTGCACCGTGGTCCCGCCCGCAAACGCGTTGATCGTCGAAGCGAACAACGCGCGGCTCGCACTCACCCTCTACCGCACCATCTGCGGACCGATCACGTTGACCCCAAGCAGTCCGACCCTCGACCTCGAGGAATCGATTGTCGATGCTGGCGCGACCCTCGCGGTGCCCGCGCCCGCCGTCACCGCTCCCGGGGCGGCAGTCGACATTCAGCGCTCGACCCTCTTCGGCACGGTTTCGGTCAAAACCATCGAAGCTGGCAACAGCCTCTTTCTCGGACCCGTCGTCGCGACCCGACTCCAGGAAGGCTGCGTGCGTTTTTGCTACGTGCCGCCCGATCCACTCGGCAACTACGCCACGCCTCGCCGTTTTCGCTGCCAGCCTGAGTTGGCCGAAACCGGTTTCACCCCGGCGGAACAGGCCGACATCGCCCGCCGCCTCATCCCGATTTTCAACGGACTGCAGCTAGGCGATCCGGCCTACGCTCAGCTCAGCAGCACCGCCGCGGAAGAGCTCCGCGAAGGCGCGGACGACGGCTCGGAAATGGGCGCGTTCTCCTTCCTCAAACAGCCTCAACGACTGGCCAATCTTGAAGCCAGCCTCCCGGAATTTCTGCCCTTCGGCCTCGAAGCCGGAGTTATTCTCGAAACCTGATTTTTGTTCACCCCGAAAAGACATCTCCCATGAAAGGCGATTTTACTCGTTCCACCTTCGATCCAAAAAAGCACTACCACGGCGTGCTCCAACAACAGGGGCGCGTCCAAATCGATGCCGATTGGAACGAGCAGAACAAAATCGACAGCTATCGCGACGAGAGCACCGCCTCGGACGTGATCGGGAAATCGGGCGCGCCCCTTTCCGCCGCGGGCTTCGAGATAAAAGTCACCCCGGACAAAAAGCAGCTCCGGATCGGTTCCGGCCATTACTACGTCGACGGTATTTTGTGTGAAGCCTCCGCCGAGGTCGCGCCGGACGCGCAGGAAGACTTGCCCGCCACCGCAAAAATCATGGGCGTGACCGGCGGGCCGATTGCCTTCACCGAGACACCGGAAACCGGCGTCTACCTCGCCTACCTCGACGTCTGGCTGCATCACCTGACCGCACTCGAGCGCCCGGAAATCCGCGAATCCGCTCTCGGTGGTCCGGACCATGCCACGCGTGAAAAATTGATGGCGCACGTGAAGTTCCTGCGTGTCGGCGCGCCCGGCGCGAGCCTGAATTGCCTTTCTCCCTTTCCCGCGTTCGACGCCATCACCACGCCGAACCTGGGTAAACTCAACGCGCGGACCAAGCCCGGAAAAACCTCGAGCGATCCCTGCATCATCAATCCCGGCGCCGGTTATCGCCGATTGGAAAATCAACTTTATCGCATCGAGGTCCATCATGGCGGCACCTTCAACGGCAGCGATCTCAACACCAATCCTACCTTCAAGTGGTCGCGCGACAATGGCTCCATCACCGCGAAATGGGAGGGGTTGAATGGCAACGACCTGACCGTCAGCACCCCTGGGCGCGACAAGGTGACCGGCTTCGCCTCTGGTCAATGGATCGAGCTGACCGACGACACGAGAGAGATGTCCTCCGAAGCCGGCCTTCTCGTCCAGATCACGAGTGTGAAGGGCAATGTGATCACGATCAATCCGGGGGGTCAGGTCTTTACCTACGCACAATTTCCGACCAATCCGAAAATCCGCCGCTGGGATTCGCCGGGCGAAGTGCGGGTGCGCTACAATCCTGATCCGCTCTCGAACCAGTTCCTCGACCTCGACGGCGAAGGCGGGATAGAAATTCACTTCGACCCTGGCACGTATCGAACTGGGGACTACTGGCTGATCCCAGCGCGCACCTCGGGGCCGACCACCATCGGCGATATCGAGTGGCCGCGCGACACCACGCCGGCCAAAAACCCGATCCCTCAATTTCCTCAGGGCATCCAGCATCACTACGCCCGCCTCGCGCTCGCCCAGTTCAATGCCGGCGAATGGAGCGTGATCAGCGACTGCCGGAATCTTTTTCCTCCCCTGACTGAACTGACTGCGCTGTATTATGTAAGTGGAGACAGCCAGGAAGCCACCCCGGATCCAACCCAGCCAGCCACGACCGCTTTGCCTTTGCCGGTGCCGATTCAGGTCGGCGTGAGCAACGGCGAGTGGCCGGTCGAAGGCGCGCAAGTTCGCTTCACCGTGACGGTGGGAGGAGGCACCCTGACACCGGCCAGCGGAATCGTCCCGACCGGACCCGATGGGATTGCGAGCTGCAATTGGGCGATCAACGCGACCGTGCCCCTGCATGAAGTGCGGGCCGAGCTCCTCGACGCCGCGAGCAAGCCAGTCCACTTGCCGGTCATTTTTCATGCCCGACTGAATACCGCCAAACAGGTTTCCTACGATCCGGCGAAGTGCGCGCACATGAGCGGCGCGGTTCCGCCGATCATCACCGTCCAAGACGCGATTGACTTTCTCTGTCAGGAAAATCACGCCGGCAGCGTCGATTGCTGCGTGACCGTCGGGACGATCGGGGAACAGCCCGGCGACTACGCCACGATCGACGCCGCCCTGGAGGATCTCCTTAAAACCAAAAACCTTCGCTCGATCTGCCTGGAGCTTCTGCCCGGGCAACATGTCATTGAGAAACCAATACAGATCCAACCTCCGGAATCGACCAAAGGTCACTTCACGGTCAAGCTGAAGGGCTGCAGCCTGCTCTCGGAAGTTTTGCTCGAAGCCGATCTGACTTTTGTCGGGCTCCTCGCCCTGGTGGTGCAAGGCTTGTCCCTCTCCTCCCAGAACGGACATTTGATCACCAAAAACTGCCGCAATGTTGAAATCGACGGCTGTGTGATTGGCGGGATCGTTCAGCCGGGAGCTGGCCTGGTGACCGCTGACGCGACGCAGCGGATTTTAATCACCAAGAATCAGTGGATGATCCGCTCGCAAATCGGCACCGCTTCGACCGTCTTCGGAAAAAGCCCGGAGCTCTTTCAGCTCGTGAGCACCGAAGACAAAAATGAATTCGCCAAACGTTCCAAGGAGACGGTGGAAAGCCTTGGAAAAGCGCCCGCCGGAGACCGCGCCAAGTTGGGCGAGGCCATTCTCGGGGCGTTAAAAGATCAGAATCTCTCCTTCACCGCTGCGGAGCGGAAAGCGTATACCGGCCTGGCCGAAAATCTCTCGAGCCATGAATTTTCCGCCGCGGCCCTCTTGAAGGATCTGAAAGCCATTCGAGGCTTCGCGACCGGAAAAGCCGTCGGGGACAGCCCCGCCGGGCTGGCCCTCGTGATCGCCGCTCCGACCGCCGACACCACCTTGGCCGACAATGAATTCGTCTTCGGGGGCGTTTCTCTCAGTGGCCCGGCTGCGCCGACCAGTTTGAACCCAACCGAAATGAAGCAGCTGTCCGGCCTCATTCATGCCGGAGGCGTCATGATCGTCGGGGCCTCCTCGGACGGCAGTTCGTCCTCCAGCAGCTCAAGCTCGTCCGGCAGCGATGATAAAAAACCGGTGGTTCACCTTCGCAACAATCGCTTCGACCGGATCGTCGGCGGAACGGGCGATCTCGGTCAAATCAGGACCGCGCTCCAGGGCAATAAACCTCGTCTCACCTTTTGGGATACGATCTTTTTGACCGACAACCTCTTCAACGGCGCCGACAATTTTTACGCGGCGCGGCAACTGTCGTTTTCCAACAATCGATTTCTCGGCACCGGAGATACTGGAAACGCGGTGGCCAATCGCGCGATCTGTATTGGCAACAGCGCCGAAAATGATTTCCGACTGTTCGTTCTCGCCAATGGGCTCCTTCCCAATCCACCGGACACGCTCAATACTCAGCGTATTATTCCGGTGTAAATAAAACCGTTGTGCCAGCGAACTCAGGAGGCCAGCGATGCGTAAGCTCCTTCTGCGAAATCACCAATCGCCCGGTGATATCGTGATGCTCACTGCCGCGGTGCGGGACCTCCATTGCCACTATCCCGGCGAGTTCCTCACCGCGGTACAAACCTCCGCTCCGCAACTTTGGGAGAATAATCCTTACCTCACCCCGTTTGAATATAATGAAGGCTTCGAAATTATCGATTGCCAGTATCCCCTGATCCACCGGAGCAATCAGGAGCCGGGACATTTTCTACAGGCATTCAGCGGTTTTTTAAACGATCGCCTCGGACTTAATATTAAACCCACTGCCTTTAAAGGAGACATTCATCTCTCCGCTCTCGAGAAAACGAGCGATTCCGTCGTCCACCAAATCACGGGCGAAAACCTTCCGTTCTGGATCGTGAACGCGGGCGGCAAATATGATTATACGATCAAGTGGTGGGACCACCGTCGCTACCAGGCAGTGGTGGATCATTTCGCAGACAAGATTCTCTTCGTGCAAGTGGGCGAGTCGATTCATCATCACCCCGCGTTGAGAGGCGTGATCGACCTCCGCGGCAAAACCGATCTCCGACAGCTGGTCCAACTGGTCTATCATGCAGAGGGCACGCTTGGGCCCGTCAGCCTCTTGATGCATTTGGCGGCCGCGGTCGACGTCAAGAACGGGCGGCCGCGAAACCGTCCTGCCGTCGTGGTCGCGGGCGGACGCGAGCCACCGCACTGGGAAGCGTATCCACCGCACCAATTCATCCACACCGTGGGCCTCTTGCGCTGCTGCGAGCATGGCGGCTGTTGGAGATCGCGAACCCGCCCGCTGAATGATGGCGACGTGAAAGACCAGCCCCAGCACCTCTGCGTCAACCTCTCCGCCGGCCTGCCCCGCTGCATGGACTTGATCACACCGGCGGACGTGATTCGCCGCATCGAACTCTATTTTGAAGGCGGGGCGGCCTTTTACCTGCGCCCGAGCGAAAGAAAAATCGCTCAAGCCGCACTCGAACCGCTCCCTGCCGGCCAGAAAGAATAAACGGTCGACTGCTCTATTCTGCGGATCGACGCAAAACGCGGAACCAGCGCCGCCCAGGAAGCGGAGGACTGCGCACGGGCGTTGTTCGACTCCTCATTTTTTTTCTTCACCCCGCGTCGCCCAGCAGTAGGGTCGCGCCCTCACCACGCCGACCCACTCGACACTTTTATTTATGATCAACGCCACTGAAATCGCTTTCACCCTTATCCCTGTTTCCAGCCTGACCAAAGGACGTCAATTTTATGAAGGCGTGCTCGGCCTAAAGGCGACGAGCGTATTCGACAAAGGCGATATGGGCTTTATTGAATATGATATTGGGACCGGCACCCTCGCCATCGGTTGCGGCGCCCCCCTCTTCAAGCCGGGGAAAGACGGCGGCACGATCGCCCTCGAAGTCCAGAATTTCGACGCCGCTCTCTCTCATTTGAAACAGAAAGACTGTGTATTCGCGATGGAAGCACAGGAAACCCCCGTCTGCCGCATGGCCGTGATCAAAGACCCCGACGGCAACTTTCTGATGATACACCAAAAAAAGAAAGCCTAACCCCCAAGATCAAAAAAAATTTCCTCCCTCCCAGAAAAGGGGTCAAACCTTTATTTTTGCAATCTTCTGCAAAAGCCCATACGCCGCCGGCCGCTTTCCTTTTTCTAATTCACCCACATACCGACTGACTCCCGCTGGCACCCCCATCTCCAGTTTTTCCGCTAACCAAGGATTGTTGACCGTGGTCGTCGCTTTGAGGTGGGCGGCGATGGCTATTTTCCAATCTTCGCTTTTCGCATCGGTCCGTAGATCGAAGCTTTTCTTCCGAAGAACCGACATACACAGTTCACACAGGTCGGTCCAAATCAACTCGAGTGCCTCACGAGATTCTCGGCCGATGCTTTCGTTTCCGCGCGTCAAGAGCGCTTGATGGTCTTTGGCCAGTGCTTTCTTAAAAGCGGCGCCACCGAGCGCCCAGCCTTTCGACATTTTCTCAAATTTGAGCTGCTTGCGCGCTTCTTCGTTTTCCTCCAGCCAAGCAAGATACTCGGCATATTTACGCCGACCCGCGGCTGTGTCGGCGAGGTCGCCCGCGGCATTGAGACAAGTTTCCACCTCCAGACACCCTGGGCGTTTTTTCGGATGCTCCAACATCCAATAACTACTTTCTTGATATTGCACCAACTGCTCGACCGGCAGTAATTTTGCCCGCACGGGATTGAGGTGAATATAGTGAGTCACCGCACCCAGCCCAAGAAGGTCTTCTACCACCAGCGCCTTGTATCGTCCTTGAAAAACGTGCCCGTTCTCTTTCCGGTACCGGTTGAAGCGATTGGCAAAGGTGCTTTGCAGCCAACGCATCCCCTCGCTTAAATTCCCCGCCGGCGTCTCAAGCGCTAAGTGATAGTGGTTAGCCATCACCACGTATCCGTGCAGTTTCCACCCCGCCTTTTCGCAAGCGGTAAAGACACATTCGATAAACGCATCCTTTGCCCCCTTTTCCGAAAAAATGGCAGCGCGGTAATTTCCCCGGCTAATCACGTGATACAACGCGCCAGGATACTGCAATCGTAGGGGCCGAGCCATGACCTTGCTTATCTTTGCTCGGTGGGCAGTGTCAATAACAAGAGTTAAGGTTTGACCCCTTCTCTTGGAGAGAGGATTTTGGGGGGTACGACAGGCTGATAGGTAACAAACGATCCGGGCTGATCGGTTACACTTTCGTGTCCGATTTCAGTCGTCCGCTTCTGGGTGTTTTTCGTCACGATGATGTGAATACAGCGTCTTTTTGCGTCTCCGTTGTGACAAAACCCGAGCCGTCACCAGCCCGGCACAGTTGTCACCGGAAAATGATCTTCCGCCGATTGACGGGGTCGTTCCGCGGCGCGTGAAAAGCCAGGTGCGTATCCGCGTTCTATTACAAACGGACGTCGCACTTAACCTTCTTCACCTCTATGCACGCTTCGTCTGTTTCCATTTCGCGATTTCACCGGGCGGTTGTCCAGGCCTTCGGTTTCGCGCGCCAGTTCACCGCGGTCCTGGCTCTCGCATTACCCGTCGGCCTTTCCGCTCAAACCCATGGGGTTTTCACCGCTGTAACCTACAATGTCGCCGGTTTGCCAGAGGGTCTTTCAAGCTCCCATCCGGCGACCAATACGCCTTTTATTGGGCAGCGCCTGACGAACTATGACTACGTTCATGTTCAGGAAGATTTTAACTCTCACGCCGCACTCTACGCCAACGACACCCATCCTTTTCGCACTGCAACCAGCGGCGGTGCAGGTCTGGGCGATGGTCTAAACACGCTTTCCGATTTTCCGTTCACGGATTTTCAACGCGTCACCTGGAGCCAGCGCAACGGGACCGACGCGCTCACGCCCAAGGGATTTACTTTTCACCGCGTTCGCCTCGCCGAGGGCGTGTATGTCGATTTCTATAATCTCCACACCAACGCCGGCACGGCCGACGCCGACCTGAGCGCGCGCGCCTCGAACATCAGCCAGATCTCCCGTTTCATTTCTGCAAATTCCGCGGGCAACGCGGTGATCGTGATGGGCGACACCAACACGCGCTACACCCGCACCGGCGATAACATTCGTCTCCTCACCTCAGCCAACGGACTGACCGATACCTGGATCCAATTGATTCGCAACGGCGATGTGCCCGCGCTCGGCAGTCCCGCTCTCGTCGCCGGTACCGTCCCGCACGATACCGACGAAGTGGTGGATAAAATTTTCTACCGCAACAGTCGGCTCATCAGCTTCACGCCGTCGGATTATCATCTCGATAATCCGGCCTTTTATCATCCGACTTCAGGCCAACCTCTTTCCGACCACTGGCCGCTTTTCACCACCTTTGCCTGGCGCTTGAATGATGGTTATCGGGCGAGCGATCTCTTCGGGGGACCGCACGGAAGTTTGTTCAATGATATCGAACGTCTTCCCGGTAATGCTCAAGTGAATACGGTTACGATTCGCTCCGGATCCAGAGTCGACCAGGTGGGCGTGACGTTGAATAACGGGCTCGCGCTCGCTCACGGGGGCAACGGCGGCACAGCTCATTCGCTTAACCTCGCGAGCGGTGAGTATCTCACCTCGGTGCGCCTCGATGCCGGCGATTACCAAGGCCACACGCGAATTTTCTATATAGAGTTTCACACCAATTTCGGACGCACCCTGGCCGGCGGTTCCACCACCAGCTCAAGCGTCACCTACTCTGCTCCGGCCGGGTGGAAAATCACCGGCTTCTACGGCAACCAGGGCGACGCAGTGGACAAGCTCGGCCTGATATACACCCCACTCTAAGTTTTCCTCCGCTCACCGCTTTTCTTTTCCGTTCGCTTTTCGTCTGCCTGCCTCGCTTCCGTGCCGCGCTCCCCCTTGGTCGAGCGCGGCCTCGGCGAAGCGGAGACGCTCTCACAACCACACCTTTATGCGATCCATCCTTCGCTCCTTTCACCGCGCCTCACCGCGCACTCCGCTCGCGGCTTCGCTCTTGGCAAGCGCGCTTCTGACCTCGGCCAGTTGGGCTGACGTCCTGCCGTTCGTCGACAACTACAAAACCAACGTCTCGAGCAACACCACCGAATCCACCAACGCCGTCCTGAATCTGCTCAGTGGATTCGATCGGCTCTGGACGCCCGGTCCGACCTGGAACACCGGCACGCCCACCGCGCAGGGCGCGTCGACTCTGTCTTCAAATATTCAATACGTGGTCAACGTGACCCAAGCTCGCACCGCCGAGCAAGCCACCGCGGCCTATCTCGACGATCGACGCAACCAGAGCTACAGCGTGATCAGCGGCCTCGGCTCGCTCGCCCCGTCTTACTACGCCGGAGCGGGCGCCGTCACGACCATCGCCAGCGTGACAGCAGACGCGACGACCGTGGCCTACAACGACACCGGTACCGGCGCAGGCCTGACCAGCTCGGCCTTGGGCAACGTCGTTTCCTTGGTCAACACCCTGCGTGGAAACTATTCTTCCACCACTCCGCCGAAAAACTATTTTCTTTATCCACGCCCTTGGCGACAGAGCGACGAGGTGGTTGTTCTCCCCACCCTCGTGCCGGTGAAGAGCACGACCCCCGCAACCGACAGCGGATTCCCCAGCGGTCACACCAATGCCGGTTACCTCGCCGCCATCGCACTGGCCTATGCCACCCCGCAACGTTTCGACGAGATGATCTTGCGCGCATCCGATTTGGGCGACAATCGCATCCTCGCGGGAATGCACTCCCCACTCGATGTGATTGGAGGCCGAATGGAAGCCACCGCGTTGGCCGCCGCGATTCTGAATGACCCGGCCAATGCCGCACTCAAGACGGCCGCCTACAATCAAGCGCAATCCTATTTTTCCGCTCCGCTCAGCCACGACCCAGTGATGGCCCAAAGTGATTACGTCGCCAGTAAAACGCTCTATACCGCTCGCCTGACCTATGGGCTAAGTCCAATCGGCGATACAACGGTGGCGCCCATCGTGCCGAAAGGAGCGGAAGTGTTAATCGAAAGTCGTTTCTCCTACCTCGATGCCGCGCAACGCCGCGAAGTCCTCCGGACCACCGAGATCGCTTCGGGCCAGGCGTTGGACGACGCCGAAGGGTGGAGCCGGCTCAATCTCTATGCCGCGGGCGGTGGCTACGGCCGATTCGATTCCACCGTCAACGTGACCATGGACGCCTCCCTCGGCGGAATGAATGCAAAAGACCACTGGCGTAATGACATTTCGGGTACAGGCGGCCTGGTCAAACAGGGCACGGGTAATCTCGTGCTGACCGGAAATAATACCTATACCGGTTCCACGGTGGTGCAGGGAGGCAGGTTGACGATCGACGGTCAGCTCGCCTCGGCCGTGACGGTTCAGGCCGGAGCCACCTTGGGCGGGAGCGGCATCTTTCATCACACGGTGACGTTTAACTCCGGGTCTATTCTCGCGCCGGGCGATTCTCCCGGCACATTGACCTTCGCCGACGGACTCACCCTTCACGACGGCGTGAGGCTGAAATTTCAACTCGGCACCTTGAGCGATCTGATCGTAGTCAACGGCGGTCTGCTCACCGGCTCGGACTCAATGGGAAATATTATCCTTGATCTCTACGCGAGCGACGGATTCGGAGCGGGTACCTATACCCTCTTCGACTTCACCGGCGCGACCCCCTGGAATTTCGACGCGACCGACTTCACCATCGGCGATTCAATTTCTGGATACGATTACCATCTAGTGTTGGCCGGCAGCACCCTGCAGCTGACCGCCACCGCCGTCCCCGAGCCCGCCACCTACGGGCTGTTTGCGACCTGTTTCGCCGTCACTGGCCTTGCCCTGCGCCATCGCCGCCGTCGCCTCTGACGTGGGCGCCGGTTTTCCATTTGGAGGTGAACCGCCGACTTTCCCAGGTCGGCGGTTTTTTTGCGGGTTCAATCCCGCATGCTTCTCGGTCGAATAAAAATAAAGATTAAAACCTAGATTAAGGACCGGAATTCCGCGCCGGTTTTAGGCAGGCAGAAGAAAATTGAGGGAGAAACGACTCTGGTGGCTATAAATAATAGGCCCAGCTACACCTAGCTGCTCATACCTTCTTCCCCTTTCACCGATCTCTATACCGAAGCGAGTCCACTTCCTGAGTATTACATAATTTTTTTGGGAAAACACCGTCCACGGCGTACTCAAAAGTAAGATGCGGGATTATAAAGTAACTCAATCTCTCGACTCCTTGTACACTCTCTCAAATCGCTGAGCCGAAAACCTCGGGGCTCGGTGCGCGGACACTCACACCACGACATTGCACCGGTCGCCACTGGTCAAACCGCTTGACAGGAATGGTCCTCGGCTGTCGATTCCAATTCTCGGATCTTAGTCCTGGGCGATTCTAAGGAGGGCAGCGGCTTCTTGGTTTTGTGTACCCCCCGCTGTGTTAACCAAAGGCATCAAGATGAAGCGATTCATGATCCTCGCGGGCCTCATGGCCCTGGTCTGTTCGGCACTGAGTGCAAGTTCAGTAAAGACTTCAAAAGCGGTCGCACTGACCAATGCAGAAATGCAGTCGGTAAAGGGCCAAGGCTACTTCTATGTCTGGGTATGGACGGCAAGCTCCGTGTGGGATCCTAATTATAATGTCTGGGTGCCGAACGGATCGGCCCCGGCACCGTATCCAGCGGGAGGCGGCTGGGTTCCCGGTCCATCGGCTTATGTCCTGGGAGCTGGTTCGGGCCCTTGCTCATTCGACGGGTATGTTTACATCGGCGGGCCTCTCGCCGGACAGAGCAAGACCCAATGATAGAATGACTGGATTTGATCAAGGGAGGAGAAATTCCTCCCTTTTTTATATACACAGATTGTAGTTCATCACCGCATTTAATTTTCCCCATTGCTCGCTCGATTTATGGTCTATTCGTTTGCCCGCCTTGGTCCCCTCCTATCGTTATGCCTGAGCCGAGCAATCGCGCTTTGTATTCTCTGGAGCGCGCCTACAGTCCTTGCGGCAGACCCTCGAGATCTTACATCGATCGAGCTAAAGGAGAGTGACCATCTTCGTGGTTCGTGTGAGAGCGTACAGGAAGGCAAACTCATCTGGCGGACCGTTTATGGAGAGACAGTGCGGTTCCCCATCGGTGAAGTCCGCACGGTTAAGGTCAGCCAACCGTGGGTGTTGGAGTTAAATGACGGGCAGTCGGTCCAAGGGTCGTGGCAGATCATCGACGGACAATTGGTTATACAATCCCGCATCTTTGGAGAACTGCGTTGCTCTCCCGCGCTCATGGTTTCAGCCGTCCCTGCGGTAACCGGCAAAGGGCTCGCCGCCGAATCGACAGCGAACGCAGCCCCCGCGACTTCCTCCAGTGCAGCCAATGCCGCCGAACGCACGGCTTCGACTTCGAACGAGGCGCCACCTTCCTCGCTCCAATCGTTATTAAGAGAGTCTTCAATCTTGCTGCGCCCGGGAGAATGGAACTTATCAAGCGGCCTCTCCTACCAGCATTCCCATACGCTCTATTCGCCGACCGATTCTCGCGCTACCGCGGCGGAATTTAGGATGCAACGGGGCATCACCCCTCGTTTTGAAGCCGAAGTGAACTGGCGTACCTACTGGCTGAATACATCAACCCTTGTCGTGCCGACGAGCGCAGGGGGCAACGTCACCCAAACACGCCACAATTTGATTCGCTCGGGCAATCCCGAAATCAGCGGATCAACTTTGCTCGAAGGGGAAGGCGTTCTTCGTCCGGAAATCGTTGCGACTTCCGGCCTGACCATACCGGTGAATGCGGTAAAAGATAACGCGCTCTTTCTCACCCGCGTCGGCCTCGAATTTCTAAAAACTTCGGATCCTGGAGCCATCTTTGCAGGAGTCGGCTGGATCCATGAGTTGAATGGTTGGAGCGAGTCCCAATATAAACTGCGCGACCTTCTGACTTATCATTTGGGCATGGCGATCGGGCTTAACGACGAATTGGCCATCGGCTTCCAAGCCCAGGGTGAGTATCTTCCGGCGATCAAAGATCGCAAAGAACAATTGATAGCCACCAGCGTGGAAACGGCGGAAGGAAAATTTTGGTTTAACTATCGGCTGACCCATCACTCGTTCGCGGAATTGGCGTTCCTCGCACCGTTAAACGACGATACGCACTCCACCACGTTCGAGTTCACCTATATTTTGAGGTATTGAGTTGTTTGCCTCTCATCCTATATCGAGCAATGAAACGTTCGGCATCCATCATTTTTTCTGGGTGGTTTTTGACCCTCGGATTTTCTCCTGCGCCTGGGCAAAGCGCATTGTTATCGAGAACTCACCTTCAAACCGTGCGCTCCCTGCGCTGGCAGGGGGTAGTACGCCAGCAGTATGATTATTCGTGCGGAACCGGTTCCATCGCGAATCTCTTGGCCCTCTATGGTGACAAAAGCATCGATGAAAAAGAGCTTCTCGATCACTATACCGCGTTGCGATCGAGGAAGGCGGTGGAGGCAGCCATTCGCGAGGGTTTCTCTTTGTTGGACCTGAAACGCATGCTGCTGATGCTGGGATACGAGTCAGAAGGCGTGCGCTTCGAGCCCGGCACGTTACCCGATGAGCTTAAGCCGATGATTGTCTATTTGGTGGTCAAAGGATATCGACATTTCGCCGTGTTCGCCGGCGTTGACCGCGGCCAAATCGTATTATTGGATCCCGCGCGCGGTAAAATTCGTATCGGTTTACCCCGCTTTTTATCCGAGTGGGATGGAAGTGCGTTGATCCTTCATGACACGCCTCGCCCCGATGCTTTTCTCCTAGGCACGGGTCAGTTGACCGAAGCCCAAGAAGCCTCCCGCAGCGCCGTTCTTGCTCACTAAGTTTGATGCACCTTGAACTCTAAAATGAGCAAACTATACGCCATTAAAGCCGAGGTGCGCGATCCGGGAGCGGAGACGTTCGTGTTTTCCGCACAGAAGACGATGTACGGCGGCAAACAGATCGCCCAGGGCGACACCGTCTTTATCTTCGCGAGCGAGAACGAAGGGGGCGCGGGCCTGGTGGCAAGTGGCGTCGTCCTTTCAGCCGAACCAATCGCAAAGAAAAAAGGGATCGCCCGGCAGACGCCGCGCGTGAGCGTCAAGATCCGACGCACCGCGCTGGCGAAGAGGCGCCTGGGACGGAGTGAACTCAAATCCTTTTCCGACTGGAACGACGGCCGACCCGAAACCGAGCTCGCCTTCAAATTCTATCGTCAGGCCACGAACAAAATTGTCGGCATTTCAGAAGCCACAGCGTCGTTTATCCGCGGATACCTTTAACCTATAGATTCCGGACATACGCCAATCGTCTTTATATCAAAGGGCCCGCAAGGGCGTGATTCATTGGTCTCAGGCCGCGGCCAAGAACGCACACGCCGACCCACAAACCACGCCGTCCCGGGCAACGGATTAAACCTTTCGGAAGAGGATTCGACTCACCTCGGCTCACCTTGTCTTCCTCTCTTCAGCGTCGCCTAAGACTTGGGCGGGGACCAGTTGCCGATATCATCTTCCGTGCCTTCTTTTTTGTCCGGGCCTTTTGACCAAAGATCATAGTCATTTTTGTGCGTCCCTGGGCAGCGGTATTGATAAGGTTCGCCCCAGGGGTCCAGCAGCGTTTCCGAAGATTGCTGATAAGGCCCACGCCACCGGTCAGCTTTGCCCGCGGGAGAACTGATCAAGGCCTGGAGTCCTTCTGCCGTAGAAGGATAGTCTCCGAGACTCATACGATAACTTTGGAGCGGGAGTTTTATACTCTGTCTCACAAATAGCTCCGCTGTATTGATCTTCGCCTGAGTGAAGATCCTTTCAAGGTTAGCAACGGCCAAGGCCACGAGGAGTCCTATAATCGCCATCACCACCATAATTTCCAGCAAGGTGAAACCCTGGCGAGCACCGCTAATTTTATTGAAACGTGATTTGCTAAAATATATCATATATGCGTCGTTTTTATTCTAACGATTGGTTAGGCCTGACGACGCGGCGCACCTAAAGTTGCGCTTAAATCAGCAGCGCCGGGGGTCCATTTCACCCCTTCAATTCATTTCACTTTTCGCGCATCCAACCCGAAAATAAATCGTCATGCGTAGAGTCTCGCCTATCGCCAGCCCGGGGGCTTCATGGTGTGCAGGCATCAAGTAGGGATGCTCAATAGAAAGGAATAAACCGAGCGCCACGCCAATGACGCGTTGCATTCTCGATCTTCAACCTGTGATCTCCCGAAATAACGAACGACTCGAAGTGGAGCGCGGATCTTAAATTCCATGCGTTGGATTGACTTCGCGTTCTTCGCTTCCTTCGCGAGACATTTTCCGGTAAGTGGGTAACCCTAACGGCATAAATTAATCAATTATAGTAATTTCAGCTGAATGATTAAATCAAATGCCCCACAACTTAGAGATATTTAATCTATTTTATATCATTTCTTAAAACTGTTATCGAAGGTTTACGAACCACTTCGTTTTTCAATTTGGCGCTCCCAACGTTTTATTTTTGAAATGGAGGGCCCACCGCGGCGCCCGCAAAAAATCCTCGATCCTAGCCTTAGACATTATACAAAACAGGCGAACATGTCGGTCCGCCCTCCGCTCAAGAATTCAGGGCGGAGAAGACTCTTTTTTCTTAACTTGTCGCCCTTCCTCCTTAACGCCATTGGCATTAACCATGGCATCGAAAAACAACCTGAATCGAAGAGTCGGTTTCACCCTCATGGGCTCGATGTTCGTATTGGCCGCGTTGTTACAATGGAAGGGGCTGCTCTTTACCCCGCGACTCCCGGCCAAAGTCACCTCCGTGGTGGAATACACTAAACCTGACGGAACCATCGTACACCGGACCTCGGTGGAAGGCCACCCCGCTGAAGTGAGATGGTACCTGGTCGCCCCGATCGGGGTCATCTTCATTGCGGGTGCGGCCGTGGCGTCCTTCGCCAAGGCTTCCTAGTATCGCTTCGACCGGGTACGGATACCCGCTTTCCTGTGGGGTCGGGATCTTTGCCGGCGTCTTGATTTCGGCTGTCCCGTGGGCTTCGCTGACTAAGCAACCGTTTAAAAGCGAATTTTATATGAACGAGGAAACGTGGACTAAAGTAGATCACTACTTCAGCGATAAGCTTCTGCCGGCGGACGCCGTTTTAGCGGAGGCCCTTTCCACCAATCTGGCCGCCGGCCTCCCCGCGATCGACGTCACTCCGTTGCAGGGAAAGTTTCTTCATCTGCTCGCAAAATTGCAGGGTGCCCGCCGTATTCTCGAGATCGGTACGCTGGGCGGGTATTCCACCCTTTGGCTAGCCAGAGCCTTGCCGCCCGGTGGACAGGTGGTGAGTTTGGAATTGGAAGAAAAGCATGTGAGAATCGCGGTCCAAAATATTCAGAGAGCGGGTCTTTCCGATCGGGTACAGATTCGCCAGGGAAACGCATTGAACGCTTTGGCCGAACTTCGGGCAGAGCCGCGCCAGCCCTTTGATTTTGTTTTCATCGATGCGGACAAAGTGAATACATCGGCTTATTTTCAACAGGCGGTTGAGCTTTGTCGATCGGGGTCGGTGATCATAGCGGACAACACCGTGCGCAAAGGCCAAGTCATCGAGGCGGCGATTGACGATATTAACGTGCAAGGGATGCGCCAGTTTATCGAGGCGCTCGCTTCCGATTCTTGGGTGGAGGCCACGGCGGTGCAAACCGTCGGTGCGAAGGGATATGACGGCTTTATTTTAATTCGAGTTCTCTAGATCGCGTAGGTCATGAATAAGCCCTCGCCCGACGATTTACTCTTTTGGGCTGCTTTTGAGCAGCTCGCCTTTCCACCTTCCGCTTTCAAAGATCGAGGTCGCCTTCGGCTCGCTTAGGTTTATCTTTGTAACCACGATGTCGATACGGCACATCGCCTGATGCGAGAAGCCATCCTCGCGTTTTTTGCATCACCCGGAGGCGATCCGGCAAAATATCACGAGACTCTCACTCGTGCCTGGCCCTTGGCCGTGCGGCATTTTATGACCCGAACGCCGCGGTCCGACTCCTTCGAGACCTGGATCGCCAACAATCCCGTCATCCTCGATTCAAAAATCATGATGACCCACTCCTCTACCGATATCATAATGTCGGACCGAGCGCGCGCGACCTTCATCGAGCCGAATCTCGATCCTATCCCGGGATATATTGACTGAGAGGGAACGTTTCCAAAGGCGAAGCGGTCGTAAAAGCCGTCCGTTGCTTCTCCTTTCGCGTGCACTCAACTTTTCGACTGTTTATATTTTTTAGCGTGGCTGTAAGTTTGTTCGGTCAGGGGGCGGAGCAGAACCATCCCGAACTCAAGAGTGCTGCATTGCGGGAATTCACTTACGTTCCTAGGGAAACTGCGGAGAGCGCCGCCCACCCTCCGGGTCGTGCGGGTACGGTCACGACCGTGAATCCAGATGCCGTTGTCATGGACGAAGTCCGCGTGGAATCCCGGTTCTGGGACAAGGACCTGGTTTCAGACGTACAAAAGACCAAGCGACTAAAAGCACACTCGGAAACGAAATGGGGCACGGGCGTACACGAGAAAGATTTTGGCAAAATACGAGCGTCCGTGGTGACGGTTCTATACGTCCCCATCCTGGTCAACGCATCGTGGTAGGCGCGCCAGATGGAGGCCTGGGGCGCAGAGGTGAGAAAGGCTTTCTGGATACGCCGGCGCGACCTGTTCGCGCGGGACGGTTGCCCACTGTACTGCGCCTCGAAACCGGTCACTAGCCAGCGTCTCCGCCATTCGTGGTTTTACTTCGCTTCGGCTTTTGCGCAAATGGCCGATGCTCCTGTCCAGATGATTTCCGCTGCGCGTCAGACTCATTCCCACCTCCTCGCCATCGCCTGGCCGATCTTTGTCGAGCAGGCGCTCCGAATGCTGATCGGAACGGTGGATACATTCATGGTCAGCCATGTTTCCGATGGAGCCGTGGCCGCGTTGGGCGTGGCCAATCAGCTGATCGTGCTGTTTATTATTCTTTTCAACTTCGTGGGGATCGGGGCCAGCGTGGTCCTGACTCACCACTTAGGCGCAAACGATCGAACCGGAGCGACGCGCATCACGAAGAATGCAATCGCGGTGAACACCTGGCTCGGGATCTCGGCCAGCGTGCTCGTCTGCCAAGCCGCCGCACCGCTGCTGCGGATGATGCAATTGCCGGCGGACCTCATGCAGTACGCACTGCCTTTCCTCTCCTTGATGGGCGGCAGCCTTTTCCTGGAAGCGATGGGACTTTCGATTGCGGCCATCCTCCGCGCGAACAAACACACCCGGGACGCGATGTTTGTAGCGGCCGGGCAAAATATCCTAAACGTCACGGGCAATTGTATCACCTTATTCGGTCTCTTCGGCTGCCCCAAGATGGGCGTGGTGGGCGTGGCTATTTCGAGTGTGATCAGCCGCGGCTGTTCCTGTTTAGCCCTTTGGATCTTGTTGGATTATCGCACTCACCTCCGCCTGAGATTCGGGGATTTTTTTCGTATCCACGGTTCAAGTATCAGTCGGATTCTTCGGATCGGCCTTCCGGCGGCGGGAGAACATCTTTGTTATTGGACCGCCTTTATGTTGGTCACGACCTTTGTTGCTCGAATGGGTCCAATCCCGTTGGCCACCCAATCCTACACCCTGCAGCTCCAGCGGTTCGTCATGTTGTTCAGCATCTCGATCGGCCTCGGCACGGAAATCCTAGTCGGCCACTGCGTGGGCGCGGGCCAGTTTGATGCCGCTTACCGTCAACTGCTCCAGAGCCTCCGGACCGGACTGATGGTGGCCACGGGAGCGATCCTCCTTCTCGCGCTGGTCGGTCCGCTTGCGATTCGCGGATTCACCCAAGATCCAGCAATCTTTGCGAGCGTGGTCGTGTTATTGCGGCTCGCCGTGCTGCTGGAGGTAGGCCGGGTTTTTAACGTCGTAGTGATCAATTCACTACGAGCGACCGGCGACGTGGGTTTCCCAATACAAATGGCCGCTCTCTCCATGTGGTGCGTTTGGGTTCCGTTGGCCTGGCTCCTCGGGATCAAACTGGGCTGGGGTCTGCCGGGAGTGTGGCTGGCCATGGCGCTGGACGAATGGACCCGCGGCATCCTGATGTATCGCCGCTGGAAGACGCGCAAATGGCTGAAGTATGCGGAGCGCAGCCGCGCGCACGTCCGCTCGGAATTGGTCTGCGCGACCGAGTCGGCGTAAAACTTTCTTTAGGTTTCGGCCGAGGCGTGCCGATGAAGAAAGGTTATCCTATATTAATGGCCATCAGGCTGCTCCCCTTCCGAGCGGTGCGGCCGAAGTGGAGATTTCGGCAACGGTTATTTGCAGATTCACCCATGTATAAATTACTCCTGGTTCTTTTCGCGAGCCTCACCTCGGTGGGTTTGGCCGAGTCATACCATATCACGGTCCTAGTGAAGAGCACGGCAGCGCCTTATTGGGACATCGTTCGAGGCGGGGTGGACAAGGCGCGCACCGAGTTAAAAACCGCGGGAGTCGATCTGGACCTGAAATGGGATGGGCCCAAGAGCGAAGAAGACGTGGCCGGGCAAATTCGCCTGGTGCAGGAAGCGGTCAAAAACCACGTGCAGGGCATCGTGATTGCGCCGTGTGACACGAATGCCCTCGTGCCGGCGGTGAAGGCGGCCGCGGACGCGGGCATCCCCACCTGCGTGATCGACTCGGGCCTGAAAGCAGCGGGGCAAATCAGCTTTATTGCGACCGACAATTATAAAGGCGGCGTCCTCGGGGCGCGCCGGATCGGCGCGTTGTTGGAAGGCAAAGGCAAGGCAGTCCTGCTCCACGCGCAGAAAGGGGCGGGGGCGACCGAGGCGCGAGAACAGGGGTTTCTGGATACCATGAAGAGCCACTACCCGAATATCCAAGTTTTAACTACCGACCGTTACGCGGGCGGCACCTACGAAAGCAGTGAAATCGCCGCGGCCGAGGTGGTGAAGCAGTTGGGCAAGGAAATGGACGCGGTTTTCGCCTGCAACGACATCACCAATCACGGAGCGCTTCACGCCCTCAAGACCGCCGGCCTGGCGGGGAAAGTGAAGCTCGTCGGATTTGACGCGAGTCCCGAAACGCTCGAAGCCATCAAGGCGGGAGAGATGCAAGGAACCATTGTGCAGAACCCGGTCCTGATGGGTTATCTCGGGGTGAAAACGCTCGTGACCCACCTTCAAGGCAAGCCGGTCGAAAAAGAAATTGATACAGGATGCGCCCTCGTCACTCGGGACAATTTAGAGAAGCCAGCCATTTTAGAATTACTCGGAGGGAAAACCCCGTCCCCTAGCCCATAGGCTTTCCGTCGACTCTAGTGACCTGAGAACGCTACAAAAAAATCGCCCGATGCCAGAGGTGCGGCATCGGGCGCGTTATAGGTTAATCTACAAACTTATTTCTGACTCGTGATGTGATTCATCAACGCGTCGTCCAGCACTCCGCGGTTCCGCGCCAGACTCAACAGATGATTCTCCAGCGCATTTCCACCGTCGACACGGAGCTCGCTGGGCTCAGCCGCGGCGGCGGCTGGAGCAGCTGAAGCGCTCGCTCCCGCAGAAGAGACTGAAGCCGCCTGGGCTTGAGCCGCTTTGGCCTGTGGGCCGGCTTTCCGGTTTATTCTGACGTTGGAGCGCCGCACCAAGATCGAATCGAGCTCGGGGGAAGCGGCCGACATATTTCGGACGACGATTCCCTGATAGCCGAGAACTGGGAAATCGGCCGTCTGGGCTGCGGCAGCAATCGAATTCTTTGGCAAGGCGTTAACCCGGGCGGTGAGATCGCGAATCTCCGCTGGATCCGTAATCGTGAAAACAGGATTCGGACGGCCAGAGAACATCAAGAGCTCGACGCGGAGCGCATTTGGAGCGACGGGAGTCTGGGCGTTCACGGAGAAACTCAAAAACGGAAGGAGTGAAACAAGACAAAATAAATATTTATTCATGTTTTTAATCAGTTGATATTGGCGTGACCTTGACCCTGGACTGCGTCCGAGGGAGTGAAGAAGTAGCCGGCAAACTGGGTATAAACACCACGATTGGCCGTTTCAGGATTGTAGATCACATTTCCCGAATTGTCGACATTGGTCGCGGCGGTACTGCCGGGCTTATGGGTCCACATTCCATTGCTGTCTTGACGATACCAATGGTAGTCGTAGCCCGGGGCGATGACCAACGCGATCTTGGTTTGGCCATTGGGCGAAACGGCCGAGGCAGTCGTTGGCACCAGACCGTCGCTGATCGCCGCCGAGCTGACCGCAGCAATCGAGATCTGGGTGTATTGATGTCCGGTTGCCCGCCCAGGCTGAGCGAAGGTGTCGGTCCGCCGGTTGTTCGAGTAGTTGTAGCAATTGTTATTATATTGAATGGTCGACCCGTCATTCCAGTAGGTAGGCTGAAAGGATGGCGTAGCGTCGCCTACAACCGTCAGGTCATCCACGTCGACACTGGTGGTCGTCGTGCCATTCCCCAGCACCGATACTCTCACATAGACGTCGCTCCGATGTGGCACAAAAACGTCGGTCATGACCAACTGATAACTCCCGTTGTTGACCAGCGTGACGGTCTTCAAAGCGATATAGGTCCACGTCGTCGGATCGATCACTTCAAAGTTTACTTTTACATTCGCCTGATAGGGCCGCAGATAAATATAGGCGCGAGTATTTACATTACGGCCGGCAAAGTAAGGCGCGATGATCACGGTGCGACCTACCGACGAAAAACCCGTGGTCGAGTAGATATAAACGTCATTGTTGAGAGATCGGGAATAGTCCCCCGAAGTCTCATAGACCCCACCGCCCACGCCGGCATGGCCGAGCTGCCAGGTGCTGGTCAGGTTGGTTTCGAAGTTATCTTGAAGGACCCAGGCAGCACGCGCTTGGGTGGCGCCGAATCCTAGGGTCGCAACGGTTGCTCCGAGTGAAGCAAGGACGCGTAAACGGTTTAGACCGTTTTGGATTATTTTCATGGTTGTATTATGGTTTAATCTGAGCTCCCGCCCGAAAGGACGTGAGCCCAAAAAGTTTTCTTAGGCGCCCGATCTTTGTATAAAATCCGGCGCCGCTTCCAATTCCTGCCATGCCGGCCGGACCTTTAGTTTCTCTTCCCCAGACGCGGTTGTAGATTCCAAAACACGAGCCAAACCAGGGATTCAGACCAAGGGGTGATCAAGAGGTTTATCATACAGAAGTCTAACCGGTGACACCGCAGGTAATATTAAGCCCGGTCAATCAGGAAGGGGGTTGATAAGATAGCAACCTCCCCGAATGCCTTACCGTACGGCATTGTAGCGTAAATTTTTCGAGCGCAAATCTGAAAATGGCTAACCCTCGCCTTTTCTTCTTCGATCGGTTAATTTTTTCCGCTGATCGAAGCTTCCTTCGGTCCCACCTCGCAGAGAGAAGCCGATGCATCTGTCACAGGCAGGTGACGCAAAGTCGGTCCATCCACCCATCGGCCAGGAATAGTCATGGTGGTGGGCCAAGCAGGCAGGCCGTATTGATTACAATGGAGGTGAGCGATCAACAACTCGGCTGCGTGTTCCCCGATTTTGCCGGGTTGCTGGTCAAGCCCGGCACTGGGCCGGGTTTTATAGAGTAAGTTAAGGCTGACGAAGCCATGGGTCTCGGGCAAACGAGCTCCGCAGCTCTCCATCCAATCGATTGCCTCCGTGCAGTGACTGACCACCACATCGGGCTGATAATGTTTAAACCAGCTGACAAATTCCTCGCGGCAAAACTCCGGCGCAATCAAGGGAGGAAGCGTGCCGCTGCCAGCCAGGTTTTTTTGAAAACCATAAAAGGCGGCACTAAAGCGGTGCTGGATGCGCTCATCTTGCCGGCGTTGAAGATACAGACCCGGCCGCCGATAACCCAATGCGGCCAGTCGCCCAAGTACGGCGATCGTCGACCGGTAGTGATCAAAACACACGCAGTCGAGCGCGGGGCGTTCGATCGAAAAATCAGTATATACGCCAGTATAATGATTCCAGTCCAGCTGCGACCAATCGGGCACGCCACGAACTGGCATTAACAAAATACCCTGAATGCCACGGGAGCGCAAAATGGTATTCAAACGCGGAATAGTCAGGTCCCCTCGCCCTACAATAAATTCTTCCATTTTGAATCCGAGCGCGGCGGCCCGTCCAGCCGCGCCAGATAAAAGCTCGCGGTGAAATAGATCACCGGCCCACTTTCTTTCCGGCTCATGGAGATTAACCGCCGCGAGGGCGCCCTGGAACGTGCCCGTCCGCGCCCGACGCAGTTCTGACATCAAAGTCGAAGCCAGCGGATTTCGCTGGTAGCCCGCCTCGCGCGCGGCCTCGCGCACGCGCTCGACCGTCGCAGGATCAACCCGACCGGTGCCGCGCAAAGCGTCCGCCACCGTGGTATGTGAAAGTTTTAGGGAACGAGCGAGAGAGCGAAGAGTGGGTGAAGATGAGGCCATGCCGCACGGTAAGGCAGTGAAGGCCCTTGCATAGACGAAGCAATACTATGTTTCGATTATTTATTCCCTATCACATTTTGTGAACAGCAGCTGGATTATCAACTGCAATAATTTTATGGATACATCTGTACCTCTCTACATTATCATTTCAGTACAGGTTCCGAGTGCGCCGGAATCTAGAGGGAATACCCTATAGCAATTTCTAAAAAAGTCTTTCGAGCCCGCTCGATGCAAAATATGGGCGGCGCACACACACTGCCTGGTTCCCAGACAATATAATATTTAGCGCATTCAATTCAATCGTTTGAGCCAACGGTGAGTACGTCGTTGGTGTGTGTCTCCGCCCGAAGACCGAACCCTGCGAACCGGCCTTCCCACTCCCCGAGCCGTGTCACGGTCACAAGGCCGACGCGTTCGAAATCAACCCACTGCGGGACACAAATCCGGTCCGCGACCGAGCCCGCTTCACCCGTATTTGTCAGAGTCAGATCAACCACAAAACCAGAAAACAGTATATGAAATTAGTACCATTCGGCGGAAGCCGTTTCCGTCTCCTCGCGGTCCTTTGGGTCGCAGCCTTAATGACAGGGTTTGCCGCGAGCAGCGCTCGAGCCAGCCTTTGGCAACTTCAAGATGACTTTGAGCTGAATGCCCCCAGCACTTGGCATTTTGAACATTCTGCAGTCGGCGGAGGTTTCCTCGATTCTTCCGGCGTCTATTCGAGATCTCCTAAAACCGACGCTTATGTCTATGTTACGACCGGCTTCTCGTCCGTCGGTCGGATCGTCAGTTTCACGCCTTTTCTCCCGGGCCGCACGCTCAATGCCTTTGCACGCATTTATCTTCGCCCCTGGGGCACGAATGTGAAGGTCAATTTTGAAGTGATCGATCCGGCCACCTGGACCTATGTCTCCCTGAAGACCGTCACGCTGGCGAATAGCCCCACCTATCAAGCGGTCACGACTGATCTCTTTGTACCCTATAAGAAAGAAGTCTATGTCCGCGTCTCGGTTTTGGCCGGCAATGGCACGCAAATCGGCGTCGAGGTCGACGACCTGACGGTTCAAGCTCAATATTATTAAGCCGAAATAAATCCTTGGTGGCGAATCGACTCTGCCCGCTCGGGCCTTCGAGCGGGCCAGAGCGCCCCACGATTCGCCACCATTTTTAGCCGCGATATCGTTATTGATATAACATTTCAATTAACGATGTGGCTTGGCTCCGGCCCTTGGGCGGAAAGGGGCGCAGTTATTAAATAAATGGCTCCCCGCCCTCCTGCCGCGACGGTCCCCAGGGAGATGGAATAAAGCCCCAGCCCTGGGGCAACGCGGTCGCGCTCGAAAATAAAACCGGTTCAAGTGAACCGTTTCCCTACGTATCAGCGGACCTCATACAGCTCAAAGAGCACGACGCCGGTGGTGCCAGCGGCTCCTCGGACGATGCTGGTATAAACTCCGGGAGGCAGCGTGGCCAGGATGGCGGCATCCTTGGAATTTGCGGGAAGCGCGAAGGCTTGCTGCGCATTCAACGCCGCGATTGCGGGCGCGTTGGGAGAGTCGGACCAGTTATCATTGGTCTCACGCAGTGCAGTACTCGAGTGAAGCTCCAACTGAGGATCAGCGAGGACGCCGTTCACCCCAAAGCCGGTCAGCGTCGGTCCGACCGCTCGAATTAAAATCCGAACCGAGGTCTCTCCGCCGATCACGAAACCGCCGATCAGAACCGCACTGCCCTGCCCCACCGGGGCGCGAGCGGACAAGTTGGTCAGCCGCGACGAACCGGTCGTGGCCGCCGGGTTGGCGTCGAAAATTTCCGCGAGGATCACCCCGCTTCCCGGCAGCGCATCGATCACGTGGGCGGTCGTGGCCCCAGGTGCAAAGCGGGTAAAGACCGCCGCGTCTTTGCTGGCCGGTGAAAAGGGAAAAGCTCCAACGCGCGCCGCAACGGCGGCGACTTGGGGATCGGTTCCCCAGTCGTTATTTTCCGTGATTTCGAGCGTATCGCGAAAAACTCGGAGCATCGGATCGGCGAGCGAATCCGAGACATTGAAGGGATTCGCCGCGAGGGTTGGTCCCCAACCGCGAAGAAGCACCGGCATGTCCGTGGTGCCCGTGACGATGAAACCGACGATCAGCGGCTGCGAAGCGTTGCCGGCCAATCCGCGAATCGAAAGATTAGTCAGTCGGCCCGCCAAGGGAGTGGCGGTGGGGGGCGGCGGCGGTGGCCCGGCGGAGTCGGCCGCAGTCACATTGAGCACGGCGGCATCAGAGAGAATGGCGCCCGCCGCATTTGAGACCAACACGGTGTACGTGCCCGCGTCCGCCTCGCTCACGGCGTCGATCGCGTACGTGCTCCCCACCGCACCAGAGATGGCCACGTTGTTCTTCAACCATTGATACGAAAATGGCGCGGTGCCGTCGGCCGCGACGGAAAACCTCACCGCTTTTCCCTCTGCCAGTGTGCTCGTGCTGGCGGAAATCGAGTTCGTCAAACCGATCAATGCCACCGTCACCGCAAAGAACTGAGGCCTAAAACGCATCACGCCGAGAGAGATTGAATCATTTTTGAGAGGAGAAAATTTTGTTTAACCATGGGGCCGGAGCGTCCGGAGCGCAAGGGAACGGAAAGCAGGCTCCTCGATCCGTTCTTGGCCGATCGGTTCCATTTGCCAACGGCGAGCGACCGCGCTCCAGCAGCGAGGCGGCGTCCAGAAAACCGCGCGAGTGGACCAAAGCGGATCGACCAGGTAGCGCTGGGCCTTACCTGGCAGCGCGGGAGTAACAGGTCACCGAATACACCACGACGAAGAGGAAATGGGCGCCCGTGGCCCGTGTCGTAGCATGACCAGAAACGCTCCTGAGGTCCAGCGCGCCGGAGAAAGCGGCCAGGAGACGCTTGCCCTGCGAGCTCATTCCGGTAAACAGCAAGGTTTCATTGACCGGGGGTCAAATTCGCCCGTGTCGCCAACATAAATACAAGTTTCATGATCGCCCGTACCTGGCTGCTGTGTAGTGCCATTTTCAGCACGTGTGTCGTCGCTCGCGCCGACTTTTTGGATCGATTTTTCTCCAAGAGCTTCGAAGTGGTGACCAATACCGACGTAGTTGATCCGACCGTACAACCTCCGTCCCCCGGTCATCCCGTCTACTACCTCGCGATCTCGGCCGGATACCGCGACCTCGGTCAACCGATCGCGGGAGAAAAAATTCCCAATAGTGCCGAGGTGGTGAAACTCGTGACCAAAATCCTCGACCGGCAAGGCTACAAACTGGCCACCAATAAAACGGCGCCGACGATCATGATCACCTATTCGTGGGGAACGTTCAATCCGAGCCGCCCGTATCCGGATGCTCCCTACCTCGTGACCAATCGAAACCCCATGCTCAACTTCTTGGGGGCATCCAAAGTGGGAGTCGACACCAGTCGCACCTCGACCGAGAGCTCCCTCCTGAGCATCGGACTGACCCCGCTCGCACCCGACGCGGCCGCGCTGCAAGACATGTCGAATGACGGGCTCTATATCATCACGTTGGCCGCCTACGATTTTGCCGCGGCGAAAAGTGGCACGGCCAAGCTCCTGTGGAAAACCAACATCAGCTCTCCCTCCTCCGGCCATTATTTGCCGGAGATTCTTCCGTCGATGTTGACCATCGCCGCGCCCCATATCGGCCGTGAGACGAGTCGACCGGTGCTGATCGACGTCGGAGACAAATATAAACCGAACGTCGAGATCGGTCCGGCCCAGGTGATTGAAGAAGACGTCAAACCGGACAGCCCACGAAAATAGTCGCGGGCCGAATGGCACTAAGTTCGACCGTGTTTCGCTGGATTTATGAATTTGGTTCGGATGTAGGTGGGGTGCCCTCACCCCGCACAAACGTCGCGCTACAGAGGAGGCTTCGCCGTTGCAGGGTGAGGGCGCCCTGCCTACACCCGACTGCTCAGCCATTCTAGTCAAAGTCCCTTTTTCGGCCGGCAAGCTGGAGGGTATTGCTCTCCGGCCGAGAAGCTCAGCTGTTAGGTGGTGGAAACGCTCGTCTACTCCGGGCCAATGGGCAAAGCGCGTCTCACTCGTTTCGAACCGGCTCCAGCCTGGGGACGAGGAGATGAAAACAGAGCAGCGCCGCCACATAGGTGCAGCCCGCGATGGTAAATAACAGGGGATAAACCTGGCCGGGGCTGGCCTGCAAGGCCTCCGCGTTAAAAAGCCGGCTGGTAAAGCTCAGCAGCGCCATCGCTCCGATCGATCCGGCCGTACCTCCAATCCCGGCCACCGTGCCCACTGCGTGTTTGGGAAACATATCCGAGATGCTGGTGTAGAGATTCGAGGACCAGCCTTGATGACAGGCCAGGGCCAGTCCGACGAAAAAAACCGCGGTCCATATATTCGCGACTTGGGTGGTCAACATCACGGGCAAGACACCCAGCACACACACCAGCATGGCGGTTTTGCGCGCGCGATTGAGCGACCACCCTCGCTTCAGCAGCATGGAGGAAAACCATCCTCCGCCAATACTCCCGAAATCCGCCATGATATAAATGACGAGAAAGGGCGGGCCGAATTTTCGTATATCCAGGTGAAAATGTTGGCTAAAGAAGAGCGGCAATAAATAGATATTCCATCGCCAAATCGCATCGGTGAAAAACTTGCCCATGATAAAGGACCAAGCTTGCCGCGTCCGAAGGATTCGGCCGAGCGGCATCAGTTCCGTGATCGTATCCGGCGGATCACTCTCGATCAAAGCGAGCTCGGAGGGTGAGACCTTCGGCTGCTGTCGCGGCAGTCGGTAAAGCCATAACCAGAAGAACAGCCAAAGCAGTCCAGCGCCACCGGTCGCGACGAAGGCCCACTGCCAGCCGTAAGCCACAAAAAGCCACGGCACCACCAGCGGGACAATCATCGCTCCGACATTGCTGCCCGAATTAAAAATGCCCGCGACGAGCGCCCGTTCGCGGCGGGGAAACCATTCCGCGGTCGCTTTGGTTGCGCCGGGAAACGCGCCGGACTCTCCCACTCCGAGAAAAAATCGCGCGAGTTTAAAACCGAATACTGAGCTCATCCCCGCGTGCAGAATCGACGCGAGACACCAGGCACCCAGGGAAACAGCCAACCCGAGTTTGGTCCCGACTCGATCGAGAATCCGTCCCGCAAAGCCGACGCCGATGGCATAAGAGACCTCGAACCAAAAGGCGATGTCGGGGATGTCAGCGTTGGACCAATGAAAGCGTTTTTGCAGTTCCGGCGCGAGGGTGCCGAAGACCAATCGGTCGACGTAATTGATCGTGGTCGCTCCGAAGAGCAGAGCACAAATCACCCATCGAAACCGCGTGGCGGCAGGAGGACGCGGCGGAAACGGCGAGGTCGAGGTCAGGCTGGTTCCCAGATTGGGGTTGGGCATGAGGAGAAGAACAGTCGATCCAGCCGAGGAAAGAACGTCGTTTGCTCAATCCATGTCGAGCTATTCAACCCAGCCCTCCACAGCCACGCCTTTGTTCCGGCCCGCGATCAACCCCACGCGCGACGAAAACCTCAGCCCCAAAAATCCAGAGGTGCAAGCCATGCCCCGTGCAGCCGAGATGGTAAGCCGAGGGAGCGAGCGAGCGAGCGGCGCGCTTGGCCTCGCCGCTGCCCGGCATCGCCCTGCCCGAGGCCGGCCCTATGTATCTGTAACTCGACTACATTATCCCAACCACAATGCCCAGATCACACTCCCCGACTCCGGCTTAGCGAAAAACAACTTAAGCAAACCGAACGGTAATCAATCTTCCGCGCCTTTAGTGTATTCCGCGGGCAAGCCCCTCGCATCGTAGTTGGTTTTATTTTCGCGGTTCGTTCGTTTAGTGGGCAGTCTGCTAAAATTGTCGTTTACCGAACAACTTTTTCCCAGGGACTGCGTCTTCGGTCTTTATAGAATCAAACTCATGACAAGCGTAAAGGCCGCGCCCTCTCTCTGCGCAGCGGTGATGATCGGCGATAGCTATGGCCTACCGAATGAAGGGCTGCCCGCTCGAGCGATTAAACTCTTCCGGCGCATTCCTCTGCCTTGGCGACCGACCAGCGATGACTCCGAGCACACCTTGCTCGTGCTCGACGCGATCAATCGAAGTTCGTCCGCAGAGGAATTTCGCCAACGTCTCGCGTGGAATCTTCGTTGGTGGTTTCTTTCGTTACCCATTGCAGTCGGGCTGGCCACCGCAAAAAGCGGGGCAAAACTTTGGTTCGGAGCAAAACGAGGTGTTTATTCAGCGGGCAACGGCCCTTGTATGAGGATTCCGGCACTGATCGCCAAAGCACCGCCGGAACAACTCAAACGCTATATTGAAATCTCTACCACGCTGACACACACGGATCCAAAAGCACTTTGGGCCTGCGAGGCACTTGCCTACGTCCTACTTCACTCTGAACTCATTCATCAACCGCTCCAGTTACTGTCTAACCTGCGTGATATAAGCGCCGAACCGGCCTGGACCAATTGGGTGACGCTGGCCATCAAAGGGATCGATGCAGCCTGGGAGCCCGCGGATTTCGCCCACCGCATCGGCTCCACGGAGGGGATTTCTGGATACGCCCTGCACACCGTCCCGGTGGTGGTCTATACTTGGCTGCGAGCCAAAGGTGCGGCGACCGCCCTGAACGACGTCGTCCTCCTCGGCGGCGATACCGACAGCGCTGGCGCCCTGATCGCTGCTTTAGTCAGCCGAACCGATCCGGAGGGCCTAAGTACACTCTATCCATCGCCCAAAGACTGGCCGGTAAACCAATCCACCCTTCAGCATTTAGAAGCGGGAGGCGGATTGGACTGGACCTTCTACCCCAGCCTTCTCCTCCGAAATCTGATTTCACTCCCCGCTTATTTAATTTACGCCTTAATCCGGCGACTCGGCTGAAGCACGATGAATTTCAAGCGGCAGGCGGCCCCTCAGTTGCCCGAGCATTTATTGGGTCATTCTTTTTTATAAAGTCGCGAATCGAGCGTAGCGGTGAACATTTCGAGGTAGGGCGAACCGTCCCCGGTGAGCCGCGTTGATTGGGTCTCGGCCGCGGTTTGACCGTGTTCCGCTCCCGGCGCAGCCTGGGAAAGGCGCCCCGACCTCGAAATCGAAATTCTCCGGCTATTTTGGTATCATTCCGTCAATACCATGATATCGGAAGCGGCGGAGGATTGATATTGGCTGCCCATATCTATACCGATGAATCCGTAGCCAAAATCGCCATAGCTATCAAAATAACCATAATCGGATTCTTGAGTATCCGGAGAATAGTCAGGCGCCAATACGTCCATGTTCACGCGGTAATTTCCTTCCGGAACCCCATCGAGGACGATCATATCGTAGTCGGAATTGTTCTGCATCGAGACGTTGATCGGCAGGCCGCCGGTTGCACCTCCTCCGGTCGCGTTCGCCGAATCCGAACCGTAGTTCCAGGTTTTTAAAAACTGGGCCACAGGTTGATTTGTATCATTGTTGATCAATGTGATCTCCGCGTCCGCTCTGTACACCCGAACCAGATCGAAGAGAACGGTCTGTCCGGAAACGATCGAACCAAGATTCGCCGAAGTGCTACGGACAAACATACCGTCGCTCGGGGTGAGCGTGGCGCGGAGAGGGGCAACGACGAGAACCGACATGAGCAGGGCAAAGGCGCTGAGCAGGCTTTTTGTATAAATCATAATCAGATGCATAGAGCGTTCGAGTATTGTGGGGAACCGTTGGTCAAGCGTCGTGACGCGGACCGGTGCAGAATCGATCGACGGAGAGCCGAAGAAAACCAAAGGCTCGGAGCCCGTTGTCAATTCTTAGAGGCTTTCTGTATACAATGCATGCGAAAGCAAGGTACAATTTTTCTTGGTTTTCAGTCGCTTGTATAATCCGGGTAAGTTTAGAAATTGACAACGAATATAATGTAATTCGCTTCCTCTAAAACTTGCATACTACAGTTTTTTAGGGGCCCGCGAACAGCCGTTTATTTTTATTTAAGTCGCCCGTTTCATCAGGTGCTGACGCGTGACAGCCGGCGCACCAATGTAGTTTGTGGCGCCCTTTTCAGGTTGTGGCTCGCAGTTCTCATCTTCCATCCGCACCTTATCCCGTTTGCCCTCATCACCGTTTTATGGAGTGAATTAATATAGTATTTATAACTCGGATACATGGCAAACGTTTTTAAGCCGATGGCCGAAGGATAGGTGAGCAAACCACGCCCGCTCCGTAGGTCATGGTGCTTCAGTCTCGGTGTTCCGGCTTGCCTCCCCGCGGTTTTTACCGCGTTGATTTTATTCATTTGCTTTAATTTTTAAGAATCCTTGAAAATTTCCAGCTCTCTAACGTCAGGGCGAAAATCCGGGTTTGACTCGGATCCGTTTGGATTTAACGCTCAATCAACACAGGAATACTAGCGACTGGGAGCCATAGGCGCCTTGGCTGCTATTAATCGTGTGCGCACCAGCTGACCCCAAACCCCGAAGAGTAACGTTAGAAAAGAAGGCAAAATCATGCATCCCCTGACTTCGTTGCGCTCGAAGTTCATTCGCTCGCTTCCCCTGCTCAGCGTTCTCGCGTTGACCGCTACCCCGCACCTCGCCTCCGCTGCCTCCTGCTCGACCGCGTTTTGTACGCTCGACCTGAATTCCACGATTTGGATCAACAATAATATGTGGGGGCAAAATAGTTCGTCTCCTGGTTTTTCCGAATCAATCACGACTCTTGGCGCCAATAGTTTTCGCGTGGACTTCAATTGGCCGAATGGAATCAATCCCAATAGCGTCAAAACCTATCCCAGCGCGGTCTTCGGCTGGCATTTCGGCTGGCACTTTCCCATTGGCTCGATGGGCCTTCCGACCCAGCTGAGCGCCAATCGAAACGTGATGACGAGTTACGCCTACACCGCGACGTTTGGCAGCACCGGTACGGCGGACGTGGCTTATGACTGCTGGCTACACACCCAAAACAATCCCACGTTTAATACTACCCCCAGCGACGAGATTATGATTTGGGTCGATCGCGTTGGCGGCGCCGGTCCGATCGGTGGAACGATCGCGACGGTCAATATAGATGGCAGCACCTGGGACCTTCATCGCGGAAATATTGGCTGGGAAGTCTGGTCTTTCGTGCGCACCAGCAACTCGGGTTCCGGCACACTCAATATCAAAGATTTCACCGACTATCTGCGCAACACCTGGGGATTAAGCAGCAGCAAATATCTATCCAGTGTAGAATTTGGAACCGAGATTTTCCATGGCACAGGCAATTTGAATGTCACGAATTTCACCGCCTCGGTGGGAGGCATCAGCACCCCGCCGCCTCCTCCGTCTGGCGGTGGAGTGGTGGCGAATGGCACCTACCGGATCAGTCCTCGCAGCAACACCGCTCAGGCGCTCGATGTATCGGGTCATGGGACGGCCGACGGCAGCAATGTGATCCAATTCACTTATGGCGGCGGCAACAATCAACGTTGGACCCTGACTCACCTCGGCAACAATGTGTATAAAATTATTGGCGTCGAAAGCGGCAAAGCCCTCGAGGTCGAGGGCACCTCAACCGCGAATGGGGTCAATGTTGATATACGAACCTATTCCGGGGCGACCAATCAACGCTGGCTGCTCACTCCGACCAGCGGTGGCTTCTTCCGCTTGAGTCCAACCAGCAGCAGCGGCTCGGCCCTCGACGTCACGGGTGGTTCGACGGCGAACTTGGCCAATATCGAACAATGGGCCTTTAATGGAGGCAACAACCAGCAGTGGTCATTCCAAGCGCCTTAGTTCGATAATCACATCGATCACTCAACCCAGCGGGAGCTGTCTCGCTGGGTTTTGTTTTTTCCTGAATCGTGCTCGAGGAAGAGATCGTCGAGCGTCTCGCATTCCGTGGTGATGAAGTGAATACGTGGCCGTCGAGGCGCCGAAACCCGCTCGTGTCATTGGATTTTACTCAAATTCACAAAATCATCGCGCCCGATCGGGACGAAAGCAGATCGTCCAACCGTGCGATGTGATCGCTCCTCTTAGTCTCCGCGCGCAGCGGTGCACGGTCGCGGGCGGACACTCGACAGAGCACGAAAAATGTGAGTAGAAGCAGGGTCTCCTTCTATGACCTACGCTAAACTTCTTTTCTTGGTTTTAGCTTTATCCCTCGCGGGTTGTTCACGGGAGCAGGCACGGCAAGAGGAGCTAAAGGCCCGCGCGGAGGCAGAGCACCGCGCAGGAGACGAGGCCGAGCAGGCGGCGAAACGCACCGAGGATGCAAAAGCACGCCAGCAGGAGACAAAAAAAGGGGAATAGCCGAAGACCTCGAAGACGATTATAATCGATAAAACGCCGTGTCCTTTCTTCGTTTGCTGAGCACCGTGGCCTTGGTCCTAGCTCTCGGCGCGGCAGGTGGGCTCTTGTTTCTCGACCTCCTTCATCGGTTCAAAGACAACCCGACGCATCAGCAGGTTTCCGCGGTTGCGCTCATGTTAATCGGCAGTTCCTACGTTTCCATCCATTTGGCGGGAAGACTCAATCGAAGCGCTCGAATAAAAGCGGTCTTGCTCGGAGGCGCGTTTTTTCTCTGGGGCGTTGAACAATTTCTTCCGCCCGGCCCGTTGATCACCGCCATCGATTGCGCCGTGATCCTCATCTTTGTGGTCGACCTCAGCTTGTCCGTGATCACACGCCTGAAAGCGCGCGATGAAACGGAAGGATAAGCCGGCGTGTTTAGGTTTACCGTATCGGCTCTCTACCTACACCAATTTGGTTTGAACCCAAATATCCTTCGCGTCCCTCGTCCATTTTATACAAGCACATGGACCCAATGTTGATAAAAGACGGTTTTTTACGATTCACGAGTGACGTGAGCAATCAGGACAAAGAGGAACTCCGCGGGCAGATCTTTCGTAGTGGACAGGTGGGTACGCGGTGTCTCTTGGACGAACCCGTGGTCGGTCGGGTGGCCCTGCACCTAAAACATCGTTTGGTCGTGGCTGGCGTACTGCTCGACTGCGCGGTCGCGGTCCAGGCTATTGCTTTCGATAAAACCCCAGAGGTGAACTGGAAAGTGACGTGGCACCAAGATCTGATGTTTCCTTTTGGCGGACCCGTCACTTCGCCGGGTTACAGCTTGCCGAGCATAAAGGGCGGAATTCATTTTGCCCGCCCGCCACGAGCCGTGCTGGAAGAGCTCTTAGCCGTTCGATTGCACCTCGACGACTCCACCCTCACGAATGGCCCACTGCGGGTTGCTCTGGGAAGCCACAATCGGGGTCTTATTCCGCATATGGAAATCGCCGCAGCGGTTTCCCACTTTGGCGAAACGATCTGTGAAGCCCCGGAAGGCACAGCGTGGCTGATGCGGCCTTTGCTTTTGCATGCCTCTTCGCCAGCCTCGAATCCAAGTCATCGTCGTGTACTCCACCTCGTTTATCACTCCGGCTTTTCTGCGCGTGAACCCTGGCACCGAGCCCTGGGGTGACTAAGGCCTGCGAATATATAGCCGTCATTGTCTATTGCGGATATGCCCTGATTTCGCAGTCGCAGTTGCCAAGCGATGCATGGTTCCTTACTCACTCGTCCATGCCTTACGTAATGGTTGATATCGAGAGCGACGGACCGATTCCAGGCGACTATTCGATGATCGCTTTCGGCGCGGTGATCGTAGAACCCAGTTTGAAGAAAACCTTTTCCGGCAAACTCCACCCCATCTCCGAAAAATGGATACTGGAAGCGCTCGCGGTCAGCGGCTACACCCGCGAGCAGACTTTGGCGTTTGAAGAGCCGAAAATCGTGATGAGCGGCTTTCACGCTTGGCTCGATGAACAGTGCCGCGATCGCCCCATGTTCATATCGGACAACAACGGTTTCGATTGGCAGTTTATCAACTGGTATTTTCATCACTTTCTTGGCACGAATCCCTTCGGCTTTTCTTCGACCAATCTCGGTTCGTTTTATAAAGGTTTGGTCAAGGATACCTCGAAGAACTTCAAGCACCTGAGGAAAACCCGGCACACCCACGATCCGGTCGACGACGCAGTGGGAAACGCCGAAGCCTTCCTCACGCTGATCGAACAGTTTTCGCTCAAGATCCGCCTGTAATCAGCAGCGTTGAGCGACCGCGCCAACCCGGCAAGCGCTCGTCGGCCGGCTCGAGAGTGAAGCGCAAAGAGCACCGGCGGAGAGCTCGACACCGTTTCGGCGGCCGGACTAAGATCGCGCTCAAGCCCAACCATGAGCGAACTCCCTCCTCTATTGCGGGATCAACGCAAAATCGACGCTGATCACCTAAAGCTCCTCGCGATTTTCCATTTTGTCGGGGCGGGATTAGCCGGCCTCGGGATCCTTTTTCTTTTCGCCCACTATGCCATGATGCAGGTCTTCTTTGCCAATCCAGAGATGTGGCAGGGAAAACACGGCGAAGGTCCACCTCCGGGATTTTTCGATCTATTCAAGTGGTTTTATCTCGTTTTTGGACTTTGGTTGGTGGTTTCCACGGGGCTGAATGTGATATCTGGATTGTGGATACGGGCGCGAAAACACCGCACATTTTCCCTTGTGGTGGCAGGCCTCAACTGCGTGAATATGCCTCTCGGGACCGGCTTGGGCGTATTTACGATCGTGGTTCTCGTTCGCAGTTCTGTCCGGGAATTATACGAACATGAGCAGCCTCAACCGTGAACAGCCAAAGCGCCCGACCCCGGAAGTTCTCTTTAGTCTGACCAGGCTCCTCCTACTTTAGGGAGGATGTATTCCCAAATGATCATCCTCTGCGTCCTCACGTTTATTATCCATTTGGTGGGTACGCTGGCCTATGCTGTCCGAATTGCGGGCGTACGGACCCGACGTCTCGCAGTCTCCTTTGCGCTTTTCAACGTGTTGGTTCTCGCCTCGCGAACCTCCAATTCGTTTCAAGGTCCCTTTCTGGCCAAGAGAGTTGAATACAGTCTCGCGCCCACTCATGCCCTGAGCCCGGATATAATAGTGAGCGACATGCGCTGGCTCTTGTTTTCGGCCAGCTTCGCCACTTTCCTCGGGGGCCTATTCGTCCCCACCTTTCAGCGTCTCTTCAGTCGGGCGGTCCATCACTTTCACGCGCATCGCTCAATTCCTCGGCTCATTTGGAGTGGTCTAACCCGGGGTGGTTTTTCCCTTTTTCGCGGGGAGGCCTGCGTCCCGTCCTCGCAAAACATCGCGCAGCTCGCGAGTGGCACCGGGATGTCATTCGGTGTCATCAGTCTGAATATCTTCGCCGTGGCGCTTTGGACGGTGGGCGTCTTTGCCTCCCTCTATGCGGGAGTCCTCAAACCGGAGCTGCGCGTCACCTGTAGCAATCTTTCCTCCATCATTAACGGGGGCGCCACCATCCTGATGTTCGTTTTTATCGATCCACAACTCTCGGTCATGACCGACGATGTGATGGACGGACGTCTCTCGGAAAACCGGTTTCGTCGCACCATTACGGCCTTGGTCGGGGCCCGCTTAGCGGGAACCGTAGTCGCCCAGGTGATACTTGTGCCCGCCGCAAGATTGATCACCCACGCAGCCGAATTGCTGTGAAAATCCGCGTTCCTCACTCCGCATGAAGCACTCGGCCTTCACTTTACCTTTTCTCGCCTCGCAGAGGACCAAACCTACGACAAAGACCCTGCCAATTGATCATACCACCGGGGCGGCCGAAAACGTAAAGATACAGAAGCAAAGTTATGATTAATGAAACCTATATTCAGCTGGTCCTTCGTGAATTCAAACGGTTAAAAGGGTTGGTCGATGGCGCCCTGCTACAAATCTCCGCCGAGCAATTCTTCGCCGCGCCGTCGGCAACTGACAATAGCATCGCGGTGATCGTGAAGCACGTCGGCGGCAATCTGCTTTCGCGCTGGACCGATTTCCTGACCACCGATGGGGAAAAGCCGGGACGCAATCGCGACACCGAATTCATCGTGCTTCCAGCAGACACGCGTGAGCGTTTGATCGGGCAATGGGAGGCGGGATGGGCCGCTTTATTTCGCGCTTTGGAATCGCTGCAGGAGGCGGACCTGGAACGCACGGTCTACATTCGCGGAGAGCCTTTGACCGTACTGCAAGCAATCAATCGGCAGCTGACCCACTACTCGTATCATGTCGGCCAAATCGTGTACCTAGCCAAGCACTACACCGGAACCGCCTGGCAAAGTTTGAGCATCCCTCGCGGCGCCTCCGCCGACTTCAACCGCAATCCCGCAAAGTATGTCGAGAAGGCCTAGAGCCGTGCCGTTCTATAAATGAAAAAACGCTCGCGCCGACTCACCGCACCATTGAGGTAAGTCGACGACGAGCGCCGGACAAATTAACGCGCAATCAACGCCGGGACCAGCTGGGTCGAAACGGGGCGGCCCAGACCGGTGACAAAGTCGTATCCGCGCGTGGCGCCGAAGCCGCCATTGTTTCCGCTCGTGATGTCACGGTAGAAGGCCATGTAGTTTGTATTCGCAATTCCATACAGAGCGGTGTTCCAGCCGCTCAACGACTGGGAACGATGCGAATTCACCAAGGCGGCAATCCCCGCCCACTGGGGAGCACCCGCGCTCGTCCCGCCCACCGTGATCCAACCCGTGGAACCATTGAAATTGGTGATAAAGACCGAGAAGCCCGTCGCCGGGTCGGCATCATAACTCACGTCAGGAACACCGCGGCCCGCTCGCGTCTGCCATCCATTTTGGAAACCAGGACGGCCTTCAAACGCGCTCACCCCGCCGCCGCTGCCGGACCAAGCGGTTTCGGACGAGACCGTTCCTTGCGCAGTGAGGCGGAGCGTCGTGCCTCCGACGGCCACCACGTTGGGCGAGACTGCAGGCCATTCCACACCGGCGCCGTTGTCTCCCGACGAGGCGAAAAAGGCGACGCCCGACCGATTGAAGTGAAAATCCTGGTTGGCCTCGGAAGAGAATTCACCGGACCCCCAACTCATAGACACTTGTTTGGCACCCACGGTATTCACCGCATAGTCTACTGCCGCCAAAAGATTGGCGAATGAAGCCGACCGCGCCACGACCACCGCAATGGTCGCACCCGGCGCAACCGCGTGCGCCCACTCAACATCAAGCGAGGTTTCCAAAGCCCAGCCACTATCCGATCCGCCGGTGCCCTGCGGATGAAAAACCTTCACCGTCGTGGTTGGCAATCCGAAGGTCCGGGAAAACGTATCGAGGTCCTGTTGGATGGTTGGACTCCCAAAGGCATCGACAATCGCAATGATTTGTCCCGCTCCATTATTATTTAATTGATCGAATCCATAAGCATGGCGGATTTGCGCCGCCGAATAGCCGGTGGGACTCGAAGTGATAAAGGGCTGAATGTGATGCGGCGGACGGGCTTCAATTTCAATCCCTCGACGGGGCTGTGCGGGATCATGCGCGAACAGCGTGCCGGTAATTGCAACTAACATTCCAAGGCCGGGTGTGAGGCAGCAAAGCAATTTCATATAATAGGGTATTACAACGCTTCTTTTCGCATCGCCCGATGCGAACACTACAACCTCACTACCCGCTCCCCTCGCGTTCTGGCAAGGATACGTTTCCGTTATTTAAATAAAATTTAAGCGACCGGATAAAAAACGGATTATATTTACCTGAAATAAGTAAAGTATAGGCTTGAATATCATTATACTGACTTTGCATTTTTTAAATCACGTTAGGCATTAATAGCTTACGCATCTACGCCGGATCTTCTGTAATCCCCCGGCCTATATTAATCCGCTTAAAGATTGGGTTGTTATCCGCGCAATTCCCATTGCACACGTTATCCCTATATCTAGTGATAAATCCTATTTTAAGCAGGCGGCCAAATCGGCGATGTGGATTGGCGAGCGAAACCGAGCCTCCGCCATCCCGCAGTGTATCCATAAAACCTTACAAAACCAGGACAAAGGGGCTAGACAGATTGTCTCCTCGGTTTTCTTGGCCAGGAGAGGGTGAGCGGGATCGTCAGGCGATTGCGGGTATTATAAACCGCGACGTCGCGACCCGCGGGCGATGCTGGATTACCAATAATTGGGTTCTACAGCCCCTCAAATTATACGATTTGGGTGCCTTTCACGTGCAATGCGCGGGCTCGTTTCGAGAGGCAGGACGCCTTGTCCTGCGAACGTACCGCACCTCTATCGCACCCATCGGCAAGAATTCATGCGAACTGTCCCGCCAAAATGCCGGACGCTTCGGAGTGGACGTGAAGGAGTTCTCGCGTCTGGGTGGTCTCGCTTCCCAAATTATGAGGACTGCACCCCATTCTTCCACTCACGTATCATTTATGAGTTTCGCTCGCTCGCTATTCTGGCTTGTACTTTTAGCCAGCAGCTTGGCTCGGTCCGCGGGGGCGGAAGACCCAGCACCTTACCTTGACCCAACGCTCTCCGTCGAGGCGCGGATTGATGACTTGCTTCCTCGGCTCACTCTGGACGAAAAACTCGGCTTGGTTCATGGCGCGACGAAGTTCGCTAATGCCGGAGTCCCTCGCCTGGGAATCGCGCCCCTGCACCTGTCTGACGGACCGCACGGCGTCCGCGAAGAAATCTCGCCCGACAGTTGGAAGCCCGCGGGCCGGACGGACGATTTCATTACTTATCTTCCCGCCTCGATCGGCCTGGCCGCCTCTTGGAATCCAGAACTGGCCTACGAGTATGCCGGCGTGATCGCGGACGAGGCCCGCCAACGCGGGAAAGATGTCATGCTCGGCCCGGGCGTGAACATCCTGCGCACCCCGCTCAACGGCAGAAATTTTGAATATTACGGCGAAGACCCCTGGTTGAGTTCCCGCATCGCGGTGGAGTATATTCGAGGAATGCAAGCCGGCGAGGTGGCCGCGTGTATCAAGCACTTCGCCTTGAACAATCAGGAAACCAATCGCGGCTCGATCGACGTGGAGGTCGATGAACGCGCGCTGCGAGAAATTTACCTCCCGGCCTTCGAAGCCGCGGTCAAGGAGGCCAACGTATACTCGGTGATGGGCGCCTACAACCGCTACCTGGGTCAGCACTGCTGCCACAATGAGGTATTGGTGAATCAAATACTGAAGGGGGAATGGGGTTTCTCCGGGGTTTATCTTTCCGACTGGAGCGGCGTGCACGACACCCGGGAAGCCGCGCTACATGGGATGGACCTGGAAATGGGCACCCCAAAACCGACCGACCAATATTATCTCGCGAACCCGTTCAAACAGCTCCTCGAAAACGGCGAGCTGCCGACGTCTGTATTGGATGAAAAAGTACGCCGGATTCTTCGCTTGATGCTCAGAATCCGCCTCTTCGACGGCCGCACCGGGGGATCGATCAATACTCCCCAGCATCAGGAGATCGCTCGCCACATCGCGGAGCAGGCCATCGTCCTCCTGAAAAACCAGAGCAACGCGCTGCCGCTCAACCTGAGTTCGCTCAAGAGCATTGCGGTGATCGGCGAAAACGCGGTGCGCCTCCAGGCGCGTGGCGGTCAGAGCTCGGAATTGAAGGCTTTTTATGAGGTCACGCCGCTCCAAGGCATCGTCGATCGGGCGGGTCGCGAGATCAGTGTCACCTATTCTCCGGGATACCTGGCACCACAATTTCATCGAACGGAAGAAGCGGATGCCGCCGGAGTGAAGAAGGCCGTGATGGTTCCGCGGCCGGAGCTCTCGCCAGACGAGTTGATCGAACGCGCCGTCATCGCCGCGCGGCAGGCCGACGTCGCGATTGTTTTTGCCGGTTTGAATCATGAACTACACTTCGACAGCGAGGGCGCGGACAAACTCGATCTCCGCCTCCCCTTTCATCAACCCGAACTGATCGAAAAAATCGTGGCCGCGAATCCGCGAACCGTCGTGGTGGTGATGGCCGGCGGGCCGACCGAGATGGATCCCTGGATCGCAAAAGTACCCGCTGTCCTCCAGGGTTGGTATTTAGGAATGGAGGCGGGAAATGCCTTGGCCGAAGTCCTCTTTGGCGACGTGAATCCTTCGGGGAAACTGCCCTGCACTTTCCCGCGTCAGCTCGCTGATTCACCCGCGCATACTTTCGGACCAGAGGCTTATCCCGGCACTGGTCGGGGTGGCATCGTTCAGTATAAAGAAGGATTATTCGTCGGCTATCGCTGGTTTGATACCCATAAAATCGAGCCGTTGTTTCCTTTTGGATACGGCCTGTCGTATACCACCTTTGCTTACGACGGCCTGGGCATCGCTGTCCCGACCGGCACGATCGCGAAGACCGTGCCCCCAACGATAGAATGCGATGTGACCAATACCGGCACGCGAGCCGGGGCCGAAGTCGTCCAGGTCTATGTCGCCGCCCCCCAAGCCAGCGTGCCGCGGCCAACCAAGGAACTAAAAGGATTCGCTAAAGTGTTTCTTCAACCCGGCGAAAAGAAACATGTCAGCATTCCCCTGAACCCTCGCGCCTTCGCCTACTATTCGCCAGAGCGAAAAGCGTGGATCGCGGAGGCGGCGGATTATCAAATTTTAGTCGGAAGCTCGTCCCGCGACATTCGCCTCAGCGCTCCTTATACCGAGCGCGAGACTCACGTGGTCCCGTAGTGAGCCCGCGCGAATGGCGCTGAGTTAACATCCTGCTTTCATCGCACGTGATTTTGAATTGACGTAAGCGGCCGTCCGCATCAACCTATGCTCTGTTATAAGCGGCCTTTGCCGCCTCGGGAGGAATTAAATTGTATTTAATATTCTATCAAGATCAGTGCATCTCGATCCATTCCGTTTAAGTAATATATCTTGAGCAATCGTGCGCTCGTCACCCTACATATGGGCTTTACAATATTTAAACGAGATAGGCATTGCAGGACGTACAATTGTCTCCTTGTTATTGTCCCTGTGATTTGACCGATTTCCCCAGTCAATCAACGCCGGGGAAATTAAATTTTCACCCTTCATGAATATAGCTAAAACCAAAACAGCAATATTACTCGTCCTTTCCCTCACGGCCTGCGCATCGACCTATGCTGCGCAGACCGCTAGCGTCGAGGTCAGAAAATCGTTTATAAAGATCACCGAAGGTGAGAAGCGCGTCGGTGCCCCAGTCGACTTCGATGCCCCTGATGTACTCTATGTCAGAAAGGCGGATATTATTCGGGTTTCGGTCTTTTTCGCCGCGCGCAATTCTGAATACAGAGTCATGCTTGTGACCTATGGGCCGGGGTTCAATTCTCGCGTCGAAGAAGAAAAGATCGCGGCCGTCAACTCGGCCAAAACCTATGCTTACGCATTCCCTAGCGAAGCCAGCGCTCTTTCCTTCGCAGAGTCTCTCGTGGCCGACTAGTTCACGCTAAGTCAGTTGTGGCCCGTGATGGCGACGCAAACCGTAGTGTCGTCTTCAACCCACTTTTCCAGATCCGTCTCCCCCAACCGTCAGCTCCGTTTGCATTCTCAGGAGTTAACGGATTAGGGGAATTCAGTTCGTAGGCCGGCGTTACCACTCGGGCTCTGAACCACGCCGCTGCCGTATAAAAGATCGTTTAATTTAAGGTTCCGGTCCTTCGAAGCAATAGAGTGCTCGCACCTGTGGCCATTATGCGTATGGGTCGAGCGAGGAAGAATCATCATGCACAAAGCGTTGCTCGAGCTCCAAGGTTCTCACCCCCGGAACCTCAACCGAATCGTGGGAAATCGCGAAGGCCTGCAAAAACTGAGAGAAGCCATCTCGCGCGCCGAAGCGGCCGGTGAAGCACACGTCGAAAACGATAATCCGCAGCCTTATTATGTTGTCCTTGACGATACATCGCCCCGCTTGGGGGAGAGCCGCCGAAAGCAGCCACCGCGCTGGCTCCATATTTTCTCGATGGTCGTTGGAATACTCATTATTGCCATGGCCATAATCGGCGGCTTCGCGATCCACGCCTGGTACATCCGGCAGGCCACAAGCCTACCTTAGCCGATCGCTCCTCGACCCGAACCGAGAGGCATTGCGTCACACGTTATCGTTCGCTCGATCGAAAATTCGAGGGTAACGAACCAAGGCCAGCTTGAGGATCGTTGAGGAACCGATCTACCATCGATATTTCCGTGCGTTCTGGCTTTTCCGTGGGCAATCTTCGTTTGTAATAGTATTATTTCTTGGGTTTTAGGTTTAGAGGCAGTTTGTCTTTATACTCTCCTTCGATTAAACTATTTTCTCGGAGCCCAAATTTAATCGCGCGGACACCTGCCTCGACCGGATAGAACAACGCTGTCCCACCGTACCCTTTCGGTTGCGCTTCTCCTCCTCGCACGAACCCAGTTGACCCGGAGGCGGGAGATGTGGTGATCGTATTCGTCACGCCTCGCCCTCCATGCCTCCGAATTCCATCCCTCCTCAAGACCACGACCAACGCTTCGTCGCCGAAGCCAAACAGCGCGGCGAAGTCTACGGCCTGCAAGACCGCGACGGCGGTTGGGCGGTCTGCGATTCTGTCGAAGACGAGAATATCGACGTCATTCTCTTTTGGTCTGACCGCGCCTTCGCCGCTCAACACAAAAAAGAGGACTGGCAAGAGTACGCGGTGACGCCCGTCCCCCTCGACGAGTTCGTTGAAGCGTGGTTAAAAGGCATGCACGAAGACGGCTCCGTGGTCGGCCCTAACTGGGACACCACTCTGTCCGGTCCCGAAGTGGAACCGATCGATCTCGCCCGAAAACTGACGGAAGATAAACCTCCGACGCTCCGTCGATCGAGCGCTGGCTCCGATCCGAAATCACGGGGACGCACATGAGCGCTCACTAGAAATGTATCATAAATTTAGTTACACCGGTGGTCGTTGAGTTAGATTATAGCGTATATAGCGTAGACAGAGCGGACATGAGTAAAAACGGGTCGTTTCCTCTTCAACGTTTCACCGCCACTCGTGGCGCGGGTAGCGGCGGGAGAGCTCGGCTTTGACTTTTGGATACATGTCCCGCCAGAAGGCGGTCAGGTCGTCGGTCACTTGGATGGGGCGTTGATTGGGCGCGAGGACTTCGATCTTTACTGGCACGCGGCCGTGACCGAGGGTGAATTTTCCTTCGACGCCGTAGAGTTCCTGGATTCGCGCGCTGAGGACCGGCGGACCTTCCTTGGTGTAGCTGATCTTGGAGCGGCGGCCGTTGCCCATGGTGAGTTTTTCCGGTAGGTATTCGTCCAATACCGCGAGCTGCTCAGCGGTCAGCCAGTCGCGCAGGATCGGCATGACCGGTTTCTCGCGGATCTCCTTGTAGCTGGTTTCGCCGTAGCAGATTTGCTCGATCAGGGTGGCGCGGTCGCCCTCGGTCAAAGGGTTAACCTCGAGTTCGGGAAACCACTCGGCGAGGCGGTTCACGCGAATGATCCACTGCTCGACCGCTTCGTCCCAGGCTTCGAGTTTCAGTTTCCCCGCGAGCACCTGTTGGGTCAGCAAGGCGGCGGCCTCGTTGAGCGGAACGTTTTCCGTGTTTGCCTTGGCTTCGATCACCAGATCGCGGAAGCGGCGCTCGCGGCGTGCGATCACCCGCTTGGCCGATTCGTCGTAGACCACCCCGGTCGCTTCCACGTAGTCGCCGGGAAAAAGCTCCTTCAGCCAACTCTCTTCAATCGCGGTGGCGAGGCTGAGCAAGACGTTGACCTCGCCGCCGCGTCCCTCGACCTCGCTCACTTCCGCCGCAACGAATAGCGGTGCTTTCTGGATCGCGCTCTCACGCGCCAGCACGCCACGGCGCCCATGGACCAGTTCGCAGCGGAGCGTTCCGGTATCGAGCCGCTTGGCCAAGTGATCGGAAAATCCCGCGAGCACACATTTGCGCACCTCCGCGCCATCGACGCGGCGCTCGCTCACATCGAGACCTTCCTTCTGCGCGATTTCCAAAAATTGTTCAAAGAGCGGGCCGACTTGGCGAACGCCTTGGACGTGGATGCCGAGTCGACGGCAGGCGTCGAAGTTGTAGTTGGTTTTGTCGGCATAGCCCCAGGCGCGAATGAGGAGGAAAAAATCCGATTCGCTCTCCTCGCCGAAGGCGTCTTCCCGCGCGTCATCGACTTCGCGCGGCACGCCGCGGAGGAGAAAGCTGCGGCCCTGGGTGAGCGCGGCCATCAGCGCGACCGAGCGCACACACCCGCGCGCGTCGGCCTCGATCAGCATGCGCGCGTAACGCGGATGCACCGGAAAGCGTAGCATTTTCCGCCCGGTTTCGGTGATCGAGGCAGGGCGCGACGCCCCGGCGCGCGCGGATTGAGGTTCGGGTGTAGGCGGGTTGCCCCCACCGCGCATTGACGTGGACGACACAAAACCGGCAGCTGCGCTGTCGCGGGGTGAGGGCACCCCGCCTACATCGGAAGGTCGGAGCGGCTCGTCGGGGACGCCTCGCCCTACCCCCGAGCCCAGATCCACCGACGTATCCTCCAAAACATTACCCCGCGCTTCCAGCCCACTGTCACTTGGTACTTGTTCCTTGGTACTTGATACTTCCCCGTTCGGCTCACCGGGGACGGTTCGCCCTACCTTCGAACCTGGATCCACAGCCCGCCCTACCCCGATCGCACCGAGATCGGCTAAGAGCATTTCAGCGCGTTCCAGGGCGCGTGGGTCGGGTTTTTCTAACCAAGGAAACGCCGCGACGTCGTCGATCCCGCTCGCCTTGAGGGTCAGCACCACTTCGGCGAGATCGAGGCGTTTGACCTCCGGCAATTCTTGGCGCGGACGTTGACCATGCTCGCGCTCGGTCCAGAGGCGAACGCAGATACCCGGCGCGGTGCGGCCGGCGCGACCGGCACGTTGATCGGCCGACGCGGCAGAGATTTTCTCAATCAGCAGCGTGTTGATTCCGCGGTGCGGATCATAGCGGGCGACGCGCGCGAGTCCGCAGTCGATCACCGCGGTCACGCCTTCGATGGTCAGCGAGGTCTCGGCGACATTGGTCGAAACGATGATCTTGCGCGAATCGTATTGCGCGACCGCGCGGTCCTGTTGCTCCGGTGGCAGTTCGCCGTGGAGCGGAAAAACCACAAAGCCGCGCAAGTCGCGGTTGCCCTGGATCGCCTGGACCGTGCGGCTGATCTCGTAGGCGCCGGGCATGAAGACCAAGAAATCGCCTTTGACTTGGGCGGCGACGCGCGCGCACTCGCGAGCAGCGACGTCCCAGACCGGTTCGTTTTCGAAGTTCACTGCTTTCGGCAGGTATTCGATCGCCACCGGAAAGGTACGTCCTTGAGAAACCACTACATCGCACGGGGCCAGGTAGTCCTTGAGCGAGCCTGTATCCAAAGTAGCGGACATCACGACGATCTTCAGATCCGGGCGCACCGTCTGCTGGATCTGCAGGGCGCGCGCCAGACTGATGTCGCCGTAGAGGTGCCGCTCGTGAAACTCGTCGAAAACCAGCGCGCTGACCCCGCGGAGCGAGGTGTCGAAGGACATTTGCCGGAGGAGAATGCCCTCGGTCACGAAGCGAATCCGGGTGCGCTCGCTGACCCGCGATTCGAGGCGTATTTGATATCCCACGACATCGCCGAGCGGCGCGCCCACTTCTTCGGCCACCCGTTTGGCCAACAGGCGCGCGGCCAATCTCCGCGGCTGCAAGACGATGACTTGACCGCCGTCGAGCAATCCGTGGCGCAGAAGCATCTGCGGCAACTGGGTCGATTTTCCGGAGCCGGTCGGCGCCTGCACGATCAGCCGCCCCTGCGCGCGCAGACTCGCGATGAGGGCGTTTTCGAGTTCGTAGATCGGCAGTTCGCGGGGTGACATGAAAAGTTGAATACGCCAGCGTTGAAGCTCTCGGACTCGAGGCAAGCGCGGCGTTTCGAGAGTCGAGAAAAAGATCCTCACAGTTATGCACAAGTTGTTCACAGACGCCTACTGGTGAACAAGTTGTGAAGAACAATTACGTGACTTTCTCGCGAAAAATTCCCAAGCTCGTCCTCGTTCCTTGAGAGAACAGTCCAACGCCCGATGGTCCTAAGAAGCCGCTGGAAACGAAGACTGGGATAATCCCGGGCAACCGGGGAAAGAGTGGTCGAAGCTGGTTCTTCCATTCCCTGCGCGCAGTGCCGCTTTTGCGGACCTGGCAGCGAGGCATATCTCACCAGCTCCTCTGGACGGGGTCGTGCCCGTTCCAGTCAAACACGAATCAGGAGTTGAGCGGTAAGGCGCGAAGAAAGAAGCCGCGTTCGAACCGAGTGAAGAGTGAAGTTTGTTTCGAGCTTCACCCTGATACCGTTACCCAGAGGGTTATGGCTGCTACGGTAGCACCAGCACGCGAGGATGTTTCTTGGTCGGGTCCACCCCGCCGAAAGGCTTGTTCGTAAGAGCAAGCGCGCAAAGGAGACATCATCGTGGGAAACGTGCGAGTCTGGCAAAGCTCGCCACCGTTTCTGATTTGGGGCGGCGTGAAAAACCACGTCACCCAACTGCAAAATGCAAACGCAGCCTGAGAGTTAAGAGGTCAGACCCGTCGCACGGGGCCAACGCTCGGCCAAAAGCTGAGGCCGTCCCTGTGCCAAAGGTGCCGTCGCGAAACACAGATTGCAGGCGTGTCAGCACCTTGTCCGGCGAGATGTTCTCGGCAGAGAATGTCCGAACCGGGCAAAGAGGCCTCACTCAATAAGCTTCGACTGGCAATGGTCGGAGCGGTCCCGCTATGAGACCGAGAGCGTCGCTTGCCGCGACGAGTAGCGTCGGGGAGCTTGCAGCCTCGCGAAAGCGAGGCGCCCAATGCAAGTATCTGGGAGGAGAGTGTGGCGCACTCCAACCCGCATTTAGGCCCGCAGGACTTCGGTTCTGCGGGCCTTTTTGTTTGCGCGCTTAGACGCGCAAACAAAGGTGCGAAAGTGTGAAGGTATGAAAGTGCGAAAGTGCAGCAGCGGCTCGCTGCGCTCGCAGACTCGCGCCGCGGATTCGTTGTAGGCGGGGTGCCCTCACCCCGCGACGGCGAAGCCGCCCTCAGAGGAGCGACGTCTTTGCGGGGTGAGGGCACCCCGCCTACAACGAGGGCGATTCCAGCGAGAGATTCCTCGATCAACGCGGAACGCGCGCACTTTCTTGTTACTTGGCACTTGGTACTTGCTACTTCCGGCCGCGCGTCCGCGAGCGCCCGCCTTATTCTTCCCTGTACTCCCTGTGCCTAAACGGTTTTTCCCCTTCGGATTTTTTCTTCCAACCCGGTTTGCTGGCGAGGGCGCTGGGTTTGCGGGGAGCGGGTGTGCTCACGGCTTTTTCGGCCTTGAGCTTCTGATAACTCTCTAGGCGAAGCTTGGGTAGTGCCCCACTCGCTACGGCCGCTCGCACCGCGCAGCCGGGTTCGGTGTCGTGCCCACAATTTGAATACTTGCAGCGGACCGCCAAGTCGCGGATGTCGGCAAACGCATCCTCGACCCCTTCCTCGATTCCCCAGAGCTGCAGTTCGCGCATGCCCGGGGTGTCGATGACCAGGGCGCCCGACGGGGTGACCACGAGTTCGCGGCGCGTGGTGGTGTGGCGGCCTTTGCTGTCTTTTTCCCGCACTTCGCCGGTCGGCAACGCTTCGTCGCGCAGAAGCGCGTTGATCAAACTCGATTTTCCCACGCCGGAAGAACCGATGAAAGCGAGCGTGCGGCCGGGTTTCGCGTACTGCGTGCTCAGCGCCTTCAGTCCTTTGCGGGTCGTCGTGCTGGTGATGTGAACCGGCACGCCCGGAATCAGCACCTCTACTTCGCGGCGCACGACTTCGGCGTCTGCGCAAAGATCGAACTTATTTAAAATAACCACCGCCTCCGCACCGCTTTCCTTCGCCGCGACGAGGAAGCGTTGAATGCGCTTGGGGTTGAAATTTTGGTCGAGGCCGCTGACCAAGAAGACCGTATCCACGTTCGCCGCGACGATCTGCTCGATCTCTTCAGAACCGGAGGCACGCCGGGAAAACTTGGTGCGGCGCGGCAGAACGGCGTGAATGTCCGCTCGCTGCTCGCCTGCGCGCGGGCGAACGGCCACCCAGTCACCCACAGCGGGAAACTGGTCGGGTTTGCGCGCGTGGTGGAAAAAACCGCCGCCACACTCGCCGAGCAATTCACCCGACGCGGTGTGCACCGCGTAAAAATTTCGCCTCAGCTCGCAGACCACTCGGGCAGCCTCCAGCCCGGCCGCGGCATGCGGGGCAAAGGCCTGGGCAAAGGTGTCGTTCCAGCCGAGTTCGGCGAGCGTCATTGAACCCACACTACAACCTGCGCGGAGCAAATCCAGGCTGGAGAACAGGGTCGATGGTTCTACCGGCAACGCCATTTTACAGAAGAAAACAAAGGAAGCGAAGAGGTAACCCGCATCCAAAATTCAAGTCCCTTGCGGCGCAATTTGGACGCAACCGCACTTTTCTTCCCGCTCTTTGTTCTCTTCGTTCGCTTCTGTAAAATGGATCGAATCAATCGCGACGCTTGAAAATCGCGGCGTAGTTTAGACCTGTGCTTCGCGCTCTGAGGTTGAACCCGCCTGCTTTCTTCGCCCATCTCGCCCGATGGACTTACGCACGGGCGATCCGGTTTGGCTGGCCGATGAGCCCGATGATTTGAGCTTCCCGGCCCTAAAGAAAAACGCGGTGTGCGACGTCGCCATTATCGGCGCAGGAATCACCGGAGCGCTCGTGGCTCACCAGTTGCTCGAGGCCGGCTTACGCGTGGTGGTCCTGGACAAACGGGCCATCGCTCGCGGGAGCACAGCGGCGAGTACGGGTTTGCTGATGTATCAGACAGACACGTCCCTCGCCGACCTTGCCCGTATTCACGGAGAAACGACCGCGCGGAGGGTTTATCAGTTGGGACGGAAGGCGGTCCGGGAACTCGGCGCCCTGACCCAGGCCTTAAAGCAGCCGTGTGGGTTCATGAACAAGCGAGCGCTCTACCTAGCGAGCAAGCCTACAGACAGACGGTTTTTAAAAAACGAAGCGCGTCGATCTCATCGGATCAATTTCCCCACCACCGTAGTTTCAGAGCAAATACTGAGGAAAAAATTTAAGTTGGACCGCCCGGCTGCCCTGGTCTCGCCCGGCTCGGCTCAGGTCAATGCGTTCCAGCTGACCCGAGCGGTTTTTCGTCACCATCGATCCAATCCGCATCTCCGGGTTTTCCAGAATTCGAATGTCCTCTCCCTTCGTGAAAAACCGGAGGGCACCGAGATTCGTCTCGCCCACGGACGTCGGGTCCGCGCGCGCTACACGATCGTCGCGGCCGGCTATGAAGCGGGTCGGTTCATCAAGAGCGATTTGGTCGAACTGCATTCCACCTATGTGATCGCGAGCAAACCGTTCCCTTCCGGAACGCTCTGGCCGACCGAATGTTTGATCTGGGAAACGGCGCGGCCTTATTTCTACCTGCGGACAACCGCCGATCATCGTATTGTTTTCGGCGGACGCGATGAGGCCTTCAGCGATCCGAAGCGGCGGGATAAAAAACTCGGGCAAAAAACCCGCCAGCTTGAGCGACAGTTTGCCGAGCTTTTTCCCGCCCTCGCCTTCCGCGCCGAATTCGCCTGGACCGGCACCTTTGCGGAAACCCGCGATGGTCTCCCCTGTATCGGACCCGCCACTACCGGATCGCACGTCCTCTACGCCCTCGGTTACGGGGGAAACGGAATCACCTTCAGCCAGATCGCGGCGCGGCTTCTTCGGGACCATTGCCTGAACAAATCAAACGCGGACGCTGCATTGTTCCGCTTCGATCGCTTCGGGCCAAAACCGAAGCCTGGCCCGGCCGCTCGGTGACGCGCAATTTAGCGAGGTTTGTTGGTCGGTTGGTAGGAAGATTTTCTAGGCTCTAAGGGTAAGAACTCACCGAAATGCGAACGGTCCATGTTGGGCATGAAACCTTCGTATTGGATCGATTCAGCCGAGTTACCCCCGTTTCCCCCGCTGAGTCGGGATATTGACGTCGACGTGGTGGTGGTGGGAGGCGGGATCATGGGCATCACCGCCGCGTACTTGGCCAAGCAAGCAGGCAAACGCGTGGCGCTGATCGAGCGAGCGCGTTGTGCTTCCGTGGATACGGGACACACCACCGCTCACCTCACCGCCGTGACCGACCTACGCCTGCGCGATATCGCTAAAACGTTCGGCGATGACGCGGCCCGCGCAACGTGGGACGCGGGCATGGCGGCGATCGACCAAATTGTGACCTTGATCCGCCGCGAAGGCATCGACTGCGATTTTCGTTGGGTGCCGGGCTACCTTCACGCGCCGGTTCGCGATCCCGATCGCAAGTACATCGAGGAACTGGAAAAGGAAGCGAAGAAGGCGACCGAGCTGGGAATCACGGCGGAAATGCAAAACGCGGTGCCGTTTTTCAACGTCCCGGGGGTCAAGTTTCCCCACCAAGCCTTGTTTCATCCCCGCAAGTACCTTCGCGCCTTGTTGGAAAAAATTCCCGGCGAGGGTTCTCATGTTTTCGAAGAAAGCGCGGTGGACGAGTTCAACGACCAACCGCTCTCGGTGAAATCGAACGGCCACACCGTGCGGGGCAAGTATTTGATTCTTGCGACTCATACTCCGCTGACCGGAAACACCGGAATGATGAGCGCAATGCTTTTCCAAACCAAACTCGCGCTCTATACTAGTTATGTAGTGAGTGGAAAACTACCGCGCGACCGCATTCCCGAGGCATCATTCTGGGACAATGCAGAGCCCTACGACTACCTGCGGGTGGAGCATCGCGGCGAGAAAGAGGACTATGCGATTTTCGGCGGCGAGGACCACAAGACCGGGCAGGAAACCGACACGGAAAAGCCGTTCCTGCGCCTTGAAAAACGACTGCGCGAATACGTGCCCGAGATCCAAATCGACCACCGCTGGTCCGGTCAGGTGATTGAGACCAACGATGGGCTACCCTTCATCGGAGAGACGGCGGAAAATCAGTTTGTCGGGACCGGGTTTGCCGGCAATGGCATGACCTTCGGCACGTTGAGCGCCATGATGGCGATCGACGCGCTGCAGGGCCGAAGCAATCCGTGGAAGGACCTGTTCGATGTTCATCGCAAAAAACTCCTCGGCGGCACCTGGACCTACCTCAAAGAAAACAAGGACTATCCGTTCCACATGCTCCGCGATTGGATCGCCCGCGGCGAAGGCGACTCCCTCAGCCAGTTGCGGCCGGGAGAAGGAAAAATTCTCAAACTCGACGGCAAGAAAGTGGCGGCGCATCGCGATGAAAATGGAGAAGTCACCCTCTGCTCAGCCGTCTGCACCCACCTGAAGTGCATCGTGGACTGGAACAGTGCGGAAAAAACCTGGGATTGCCCCTGCCACGGATCTCGCTTCACCCCGAGCGGTGAAGTCATCTCCGGCCCGGCCGAAGAACCGCTGGAGCAGTTGCCCGTCCCTGTATCCGCGCGAGAATGACGGAGACGCAGCCAGGCGATTGGACGTTTCCCGCCGATAAAGATATCCCAGGCGACAGGGCTCGTCCGTCTTGACGAGCGGCGTGCGACCCACGGCTGGTCGGGACACGTAGTATCAACCAAAAACCATAAACGGGGAACGATTCTGGCCCGCACCTCTCCTTCCAAGGACAGCCTTGGAAAAAGGCGCGCGTGATTCAGGATCGAATTCAAATCGGTTTCTGTTCATGCGTGATGCTTCCTGAATGGTCGCCTCACTCCTCCCGCGTCTCCGTCCTTCTTGCCTTGCCGGCTGCGTGTTGATCGCGAGCTTCATCGCGTTCGCGAGCGGATGCGGCGGTGAAGCGGAAAATAAAGGGGTCACTCGACCGCGAGCGGCCTCCGCGCCGGTCGCCGATTTCACCTCGCTCTTTCACCCCCAAGCGATCGGAGATGCGACCTCCGCACCGCCGTGGATTGCACATGTCACGGCGGTCGATCTCGATCACGACGGACGGCTCGACGTGGTCGCATGCGAGGCGGAGAAAAATCAGGTGCTCTGGCTGAGGCAGACTTCACCGGGGGTTTTTGAGGAAATCGTGCTCGCGTCCGATCTGCGCGCACCGGTCCACGTTGAGGCGGTGGATATCGATGGAGATGGCGACCTCGATTTGCTGGTCGCGAGCATGGGCTACGTTTTCCCCAACAACGACCGCATCGGCACCGTCTTCATCCTCGAAAACGACGGTCACCAGCATTTCACTACGCATGCGGTTTTGGAAAACACTGCGCGGGTCACCGATGTGCGCGCCGCCGATCTCAATGGCGACGGACGTCTCGATCTGGTGTTGGCGCAGTTTGGATACGACCAAGGCGAAGTCAGCTGGCTGGAATGCACGGGCCCGTGGCAGTACAAACTGCATGTGCTCGAGCAGCTCTCCGGAGCGATCAACGTCTGCGTGGGCGATTTTAACGGGGACAAGAAACCCGACATCGCGGCGATTTTCTCCCAACAGTGGGAAGAAATTCACACCTATGAAAATCTGGGCGACGGCAATTTCCGAACCAAACGCGTCTGGGGTTCGACCAACGAAGATTACGGCAGCAGTGGTCTTACCCTCTGCGATCTCAACCGCGACGGTCATCCGGATCTTCTCTTCACCAACGGCGATGGTTTCGGGCCCGCTGCCACTCCCGGACCGCGCCCCTGGCACGGCGTGCAATGGCTGGAAAATGTCGGCGACGGTCTCTTTCGGTATCACCGAATTGGAGACCTGCCCGGCGCCTACAGTCCGGTCGCGGTCGATCTCGACGGGGACGGCGCGATGGATGTGGTCGCCGTCGCAGCGTATTCAGATTGGAACAACCAGAATCGCAGCGTGATTTCGCTGATGTGGTTCAGAAACGACGGCCACCAGAGCTTTGAACCGCGCGTGCTCGCCCGCGTGCCCAAGGACCAGCTCACCCTGGCGGTGGGAGATTTCTTCAAAACCGGGCAACTCTCGCTCGTGACCGGCGGCTTCTACATTTACCCGCCCTACGATGCCATGGGCCGGATCACCCTCTGGAAACGCTGAACGTCCCATGAAAAAGACGCGGTCAATCGTCGCCGCTACCCTGCTGATTGCCGTCATCGCCGCCGCCACCGCGGTGTGGGTCCACCGGGGACAGATCCGGCATCAGATCGTGGCGAGCGCGGTGCCGGCTGAGCCCGATCTCTCCGCCGTCTCGCCCGCGTTGCGCGCGCGCCTGAGCGAAGCCCGCGCTAAGCTTAATCACCAGACTCAGGAGACCGAAGCCCTGGCCGAGCTCAGTCGTCTGTATCACGCCAATGGATTCCTCGCCGAGGCGGTTCGCTGCTACGAGGGCCTGGAACAACTGGAGCCGGCCCAAGCCCGATGGCCTCACCGGCATGCCACCGTCTTGGCCGGCTACGGCGAGGTGGAGCCGGCCCTGGCTCTGTGGGAACGGGTGGTAAAGCTCGCTCCGGATTATCTTCCCGCCCGTCTCCGGCTGGCGGATACTTATCTAAAGCTCAACCGACCGGAGGAGGCGGCCGGGATTTACGGTCAGGTTCTCCAACGGCACGAGAACCACGCTTACGCCCTGCTCGGTTTAGCGCGGATCGATTTCGAGGCGGGTCGATTAGAAAAAGCCCGGGAGCGCCTGGACCAGGTGGTGAACCAGACCAAATTTGAACTCGGCTACGATCTGATCGTCACGGTGTATGAACGCCTGGGACAAACTGACCGGGCGCAACAGATCCGCGGGACGATGAGAGCGTCGGGCGCCTACCGCGATCCGGTGGATCCCTGGGTGGATGAACTCTTGGACGACTGTTTCGACCCTTATCACCTCTCGCTCGCGGCCGGTGTCGCCCAGCGTAATGGGCAAATCGATACCGCCATTCAACTCCTTCGTCGCGCCGCGCAGTGGTCGATCGCACCCGACGTTTCCGCTCAATTTCAGCTCGGCGGCCTCTATGTGCAACAAGGCGACTTGACGGCGGCCCTGCAACAGTTCACCCATTGCACCACGGTCGCGCCCACCTTTGCCGACGGATGGATTCAGTTGGGAGACGTCTACGCCAAGCTCGGTGACTCCGCGTCGGCCGGGCGCATCGTCCTGACCGGACTGGAGCACTGCCCGGACTCTCCGGGCCTCCATCTCAGTCGCGCGCGGCAGCTGCGCGCCCGTAAGCAATTCGAGGCCGCGGCCGAGGAATTCAAAACCTCAATACGGCTTCGACCGAACGAGGCGGACGCCTACCTTGAACTCGGCAGCATGGCGATTGAGAATGACCGCGTGAGCGAAGGACTGGAGCAGTTGAAAAAAGCCTTGGAAGCGGAGCCGGAAAATCCCACCGCCCTGAGCATTCTCGCCTTCCACGCGATTTCCACCGGCAACGAATCGGAGGCCCGGGGCTGGTTGGGCCAAATCAAGCAGCAGCCGCGCGTGCCACGGGAGCAAGCCGAGCGCCTGATGAAGGCGTACCGCGAAGCGTTTGGGCGAGAGTTGTAACGGGAACGAGGGTCGCGTCTCGAAGAAACTGATACGGCTCACCGGGGACGGTTCGCCCTACCTCGGACCAAAGACCTTTTGGGAAACGCCAAACTCCCGCGGACAAATCTCATTTTGCGGGCTCGGCGATGGTCATCTTTCCCGAAGTCGACTCCACCGCATGCTCGGTCGTCTCGCCAGAGGGCCAGCGGACTTTGATCTGCCGAGGAGGATTGCCTTCGACGTATCCGACAAAGAACGCCGCGGAGGACTGGCTGCGATAACCCGAGCCAGCGTAAATCTCGCCGACCTGGGTCGATCCGTCTGCTTGCACTGCCGTGATCCGCGCGCCAATCCCCGTCGGATTGCCGGGTTTGCCGCGCAGGGCGATTCGAAGGCTTCGCCGCCCCGCTCCGCTATGATTGCGGAAGGCCAGAGTTGTTTGCTGATTTCTAGTCACGAAAAAATCCAGACAGCCATCGCCATCGAGATCGAGCACGACGAGGGCCTTCGCGTCCCCCGACACCAAGAGCCCACTTTCCGCCGGGGGAACGGCGGCGAAATGACCGTGGCCATCGCCGGAGAGCAGCTGGCTGATTCCCCCGTCGAAACGACCGACAAGCGGGTTGGTGGCGTCGAGGTTCTGCACCGCGTAGATATCGGGGTGTCCGTCGCCATCAAAATCGCCGGCCACGACGCCTTGAAGGGTCGAGATCTGCGCGATCCGAGGCAGGGGCTCGAAACGATAGGTTCCATCCGGCTGGCTGAGGAAGACGCCGCTGCGAAGTTCGGTGGCCGTAAAGCGCTTTGCGACGGCAAGTTTATCGGCGCCCAAAATTTCCTCCAACGTGGCTTTGGCGTAGGTGTCGTTCTTCGGAAACCGTTTTAAGATCGACGGGATTTTCGCTCCGAGTTCCTTGCGCGTGCGCCAGGGAAAAAGTCGGTCGCCTTCATAGTAGCCTTCGACGATCTGCGACACCGAAGTTGCGGTTCCAAAAGCGCCGTAGAAGAGGAGTGCGGGGTGGTCAGGGCTGGCGTGATACTGCGTATTCAGTCCGAGGTTACCGACAACAAAGTCGGGCCGGCCATCGTGGTTGAAATCGGCCGCGGCAAGAGAACTCCACCACCCGGTGCCGGCGGCGGCGAAACCGGCTTGATCACTCCAATCGTCAAAACCTTGCCCGTGGCGGTTATGAAAATAGGCGACCCGGCCCCACTCCAAGGCCACGACCAAGTCCATCCACCCATCGCCGTCCACGTCGCTCCACAGGGCGGAGGTCACAAGGCCGAGGGTCCGCAGTCCCGGCGCGAGCATGTCGGTCACGTCCTCGAATTTTCCGTCGCGGTTCACGAGCAGCGCGCTGCGGGCTGGCAGCGGATAATGTCCGGGCACGACTCGACCGCCGACAAAAACGTCGAGGCGTCCATCGCGGTCGAAATCAGCCGCCGCCAGCGCTCCCACGCTGAGCGCGAGGGGTGGCAGAGCATCGTCCGCAGCGGCGCGGAAATGGGCCCGGCCATCGTTGAGAAAAAGCCGTGGCTGGTATTCAGGAGCGCCGGCGGGAAAGGCCGCGTCACCTCGGGTGAAAAGTAAATCAGGGCTGCCGTCGCCATCGGCGTCGAAGACCAAGATCGGTCCTTCCGGGATGGATACACGGTCCGGAAGCGCCGCATCACTTTCCTCGACGAAGGGGTGATCGGGAGAGCGCAGCAGCAGGCGAACCGGATCGCCCGAAGTGCCTCCCACGATCAGATCGTCCTGCCCGTCGCCGTCGAGATCGCCGACCGCAGCACTTGGGCCGCGGTGATTCAAGCCGACCGGGAGCAACGGGTCGGCCGCCGCGTCATTGGCTACCGTTTCTCGAGCGGTGAGCGAGAGGTGATACGACCGACTGACCTCGGCAAACCGGCTCGGCCTCGCGGTTTTTTCTTCCGATAATTTTATCTCCGGCGAGCGAGGCGAGGAAGGTTCCGTCACGGTAAAATACCGGTCGACCGGCAGGTCCTCAAAAGTCTGGACCGCTCCGCCTGGCCACGAGACGGTGCAGCGAAGGATCCGTTCGTCCGTCCCCAGCCCGAAATGGAGAATGGGCTCGCTGCTGGAAAGATAACCACGGGCGAGGACGAGCTGACGTACTTGGACGCCCGATACGGATTCGATACGCACCAACGCTCCGACGCCGAAGCGGTTCGAGCTTGTACCGCGCAAGGCGAAGATTACCCGGTGGCCGGTATCGCTGTCGTTGCGCAGAACAGTGACACCGTGTTCATAATTCGAATACACCAGGTCCAGGTCGCCATCGCCGTCGAGGTCGCCGAACGCCGCCCCAAAACCGACCCCAGTTTGATCGAGTCCCCAGGCCGCGCTGACGTTCTCGAAGCGCAGGTCGCCAAGATTGCGATACGCCAGGTGCGTCTCGGCCAAAACGGGACTGGCGCGCACGAGCTGCATCCGCTCGGCCAGACTCTCGGCCAGGACGATTCGGTCTTTTAAGTCGGCATTTTGGAACTCACGGATCATTCCATTCGTCACCTGAAGATCGAGGCGGCCGTCGTTGTCGAGGTCTTCGAGTCGCACCGACCAGGTCCAATCCGTCGCGGCGAGGCCGGCGAGGTAGGCGCCCTCGAGACAGTAGCGGGTGCCGGTGTTGAGCAGGAGCGCGTTGCGCTGATACTGTTTGGGGAGCTGAGGCTTGTCGTTCTCGGCTCGATTGACGTCTCGGACCAGGGCCATGCCCCGGTGGTCCTTCTCGTGGGTGGTGGCGGCCATGTCGCCCACGAACAAATCGATCAACCCATCGTTGTTCACGTCGCCCAGATCCGCGCCCATGGAGGAAAACGGCGTGTGCGGCAGCGCCTGCCCAGCCAGGTCGGTGAAGGTGCCGTCGTGGTTATTTCGATACAGCGTGTCAGGCACGACAAAATCGTTGGCGCAGTAAAGATCGGGCCAGCCGTCGTTGTCGTAGTCCCACCAAATCGCGGAGTGCGACAGTTTTTCCCCGGAAATCCCGGCGTGTTCTGTCACGTTGGTGAAAGTGCCGTCTCGATTATTATGAAAAAGATAGCCGCGCTGCCCATTCGGATGGGATGCGGCATCGAGCATATTGGTTTGGATATAGACATCGAGCCAGCCATCGCGATCGTAGTCGCAGAAGGCGGCCATCCCAGAAGCGTCGACCACCGCCAAGCCGCGTGCCGCCGCCTCCTCCTTGAACGTGCCGTCGCCCTGATTGATATAAAGGAGATTGGGACCGCCAAAACGGCAGACGTAGAGGTCGAGACGCCCATCGTTGTTCACATCCACGAACGTCGCACCCTGCTTCCAGACGGCCGGATCGTCGACCGACGAAGAAGCAGCGGGAGCCTTGCTCATCCAGGTCTTCGCCCAAGCGACTCCCTTGTCCCACACGCCCGTCGCTCCAACGAGACCGGCTTTTTCCGTGACGTCCTCGAACTTCCAATGGCCAAGATTGCGAAAAAGCCGGCAGGGTTCGGTCTTGCTGACCACGAAGAGATCGGGCCGACCATCACCGTCGTAGTCACCGATCGCGACGCCCGTGCCGATCGAGCCGAGGGCGAACTCCTGGTAGTGTTCGCCCCACATTTTCGGATCGGCGTACCGGTTCTCCGTCACGATGCCCGTCTGAGCCGGATCGAGGGCAATAAACAGAGTTGCCCCTCGAGGGCCCGAGCGTGGGGCGAGAGGCTGCTCGGTGATCCCGTCGGGAAGACCGGCCGCGTGGGCCAGCAATGCCGCGCTCGAAGCTGCCCAGCCGATCAGGAAAAAACGCCGTAAAGCAGAAGGGAGAAAGAGCCGGATCACCGAGGAGGAACGCATCACAAGAGCGACCCTAGGGAAATAAAGCGCCGGTGCAAAAGGAGGAAAGTGAGACGATGTAAACCGAAACGATCACTCGGGTGGTGGTTGACGGTTGGATACGCCCGGATCTTTGTGCGCGCTCTTTCGCTTCCTCCATTCCGAGGTTTGGCGGCCAGGCCTCCGCTGGTTTGGCGATTGGTGAGGCACGAACAATCCGTCCGCTCTTCGAATCGCTTGAGGTCGCTCGGAGCGGTTGAATGAACACGTTGGCCGAGGAGTGAGGAGGACGACCTTTCTCACGGCGCGCGCTTGCCAGCGAGAGAGCCGACGGATTGAGTCCTGCGTCCCCTTCCCCTTTTTGCGAACTCTCCCTCCGCCGATGATCCGATGATTTTCCTTTTTCGGCTTCTCCGCCGCGCGTGGTGGTGGGTGCCGCTCGGCGCCTGCATATTCCTGCTTTGGATCAATGCCTCGCGTTGGGCACGAGTGGGATACCTCTCCGGTCTGGCCGAGACGGAAAAACCGGCGAGCGAGGTGTCTTCACCCACTGGATACGCCGGTGGGGTTCGCCAGCTGGTTCTGCCTGATCACAACAACGACGGCTACCAGTGGATCGCCCAGACGCAAGTGATGCTCGCGCGACGAGAGTGGCGGCTCCACCACGTCGACTACGACAACGCACCTTTTGGCCGGGCGGTCCATAGTCCTTCGCCCTACCGCTGGTGGATGGCCTTGGTGGCGGAATGCGACCATGCGCTCTCCGGGCGTCCGGTCGGGCTCTCGGTGGAACGCACCGCGATCCTCGCAAATCCGTTATTGCACGTGTTGCTCCTGCTCAGCGCGAGTCTCTTTGCCGCGCGCCGCTTCGGCCCCTTTGCCGCCCTGCTTCTCTCGACCGGACTGGCGGGCCTTTTCCCTTTTGCGACCGCTTTTCTCTCGCCCGCGCCCGACGATCACGCTCTCGTCCTCGCTCTCGCCTGCTGGAGCCTCCTCCCGCTCCTCGGCGGAGCCGGTCGGACGGGAAGAGCCGCGCAACGCGATTTTTTCTTCGCCGGAATGGTGGCGGCCGCGGGGCTCTGGGTCTGCGTCGCGGCGGAAATTCCGATCCTGGCCGGAATCGCGCTCGGCGGAGTGATGGCCTCCGTGATCGCGCGAACTTCGGCGAAAAATCGCACCGCCTTTGAAGAAGCCGGGCTGGCGGAGGAACCGCAACGCCTACCCTGGCGGGCCTGGGCCTGGGGCGGGAGCGCGGCCACTTTGATCGCTTACCTCCTGGAGTTTTTTCCCAGCGCGATGGAGTTCCGTCTCGATGCCGTCCATCCTCTTTATGCCGCGGCCTGGCTGGGTCTGGGAGAGCTGCTCGAGCGTATGACTGAGTGGATACAATGCGGGAAACGCGAGTGGTCCCGGCGGGATTTGATCCGACTCGGCGTCGCGGGGCTGGCTATCGTGGCGGTGCCGCTCGGGATTCTCCTCCAAAACCGTCATGGCTTGGAATTGCGGCTTTCCCTCCCGTTGGCCAACCGCCTCTCGGGCCTGCCTTCCACCGCAGACGCGGAGGACATGCGTTCATGGATTTCTCGGGAAGGCGTCACCGGCCTTTTCCTCGCCACCCTCCTGCCTCTCCTGGTCATCGCACCCCTGGCCGGGTTGTTCCTGCGCCGTCGCTCTGTCACCAGCCGCTGGATACCCGCGGCGCTGGCGCTCGGTCCGGTCCTGGCCACGTTCGGCATGGCCTGTTTTCAACTCCGCTGGTGGGGCCTGCTGGATGGCGCACTGCTCGGGCTGGTGGTGGCTTGCGCGGCAGTGGCGCGCGGCACCGGCATGCCGACCCATTTGCGAGCTTTGGGCGTCGCAGCCATGATCGTGGTGATCGCTCCCGGATTGCGGTTGCTTGCGCCCGTGGCCAAGCAGAGCAGTTCGGACCTGGTCTCGGAAAAAGAGATCATCGGTTTGATCGAGCGCGATTTTTCCCAGTGGTTGGCCCGCCAAACCGGAGGGACGGCGGTGGTCTTCGCCCCGCCGGAGCTCACCACCTCGCTGATTTTCCACGGTGGCCTGCGCGGGTTGTCGACTCCGTATCGAGAAAACAAAGACGGGTTCGGCGCAGCCGTTCGCATCGCCGGCGCGAGTTCAGCGGATGAGGCGCTCGCGCTGGTTCAGAAACGTGGCATCACCCATATTGCGATCCCTTCCTGGGACCCTTTTCTCGACGAATACGCGCGTCTGGGTTCGGCTCAGCCCGATCAAGCGCTGATCGCGCTCCTGCACCACTGGTTGCCCCCGCGCTGGCTGAAGCCGGTCCCTTATGTCTTTCCTAAAATCAACGGCTTCGAAGGGCAATCGCTGGTGGTGTTTGAGGTGGTCGATCTCCAGGAAAACGCCGCCGCGCTGAGTCGGCTGGCCGAGTATTTCATAGAAACCGAGCAAATCGACTTGGCGACGTCGGTCAGCGGGACCCTTCAGCGCTCATTCGTCAACGATCTAGGCGCCAAGGTCGCGTGCACCCAGGTAGAACTCGCCAAGGGCAACGCGAGCTCCGCCGCGACAATGGTCGCGGGCCTGTTGCCGCTTCTAACCGGCGAACAAGAGGAAGCATTGCCCTGGGACCGACGCGTGAGTTTGACCCTCGCGCTCGCGCGGGTGGAGCGGATCGATCTCGCCCGCCCACAACTCCAACGCTGCATCAAAGAAATCGACGAGAGCCGTATCCGGTCTCTCACCACCGTTTCGCTCTACCGCTTTCTGGTTCTGGCCAAGGCGCTCGGGCTCGACGTGTCGGATCCGCGGTTGCGGGAGTTGGCCCGCGGATTGTTGCCGGTGGAGTTTCGGGAACGGGTTTGAGGCAGAAAAGGAGGAGAATCACTTGGCGGAGGGCCGGCTCCGTCCGGGAATCAACGTCCAGTCAGCCCGGACGGAGCCGGGCCCTCCGGTACACCGGACAAGGCCAAGGGCGTTTGAGGCGACGCATCGTCAAATAAAGAAGGCGGGCCTCGCGGCCCGCCTTCGCCCTACGCTGTCCCCCTGAACCTCCCGCTAAAACTTGAAGGTGTTGGTCAGCTGCCAGGTCTGAGGCGGTCGTATTCGGTAGCTCGCCGGCGTACCGTCCGGTTGTGTGGTCAGCGGTATCAACTCGTCCCCTACAAAAGCGTTTCGCAGGTTCAACTGGATACTCCAGTCGATCGATCTCCCTATTCGTCGTCCGTAGCCGATCCAAAGATCGAAGTTCGTTTCCTCCGGCCCCTTGTAGGGATTGGCGATATCGAAGCTGATCGAATTTGCGTCCGCGCCGGGAATGGGACGGTAGCCGATAATGATGGGTGATTCGTAGCGCACGCCTCCACCGACATTGACGCCCTTAAGCAGGCCGTGATCGAAATCATAATTGCTGATCAGGTTGGCGCGCCAGGTACGGAGTTCGGGAACGTTCGTGCCTTCCTGGAGTTTACGCTGGGCGAATTCCGAACCGATATTGCTGTTCCACTGATAGAGGCTGGTCTCGTTGCCCGCGCCGCCCCACCAGATACGCAGATCGCCGACCGGGGTGGTCTTCAGAGCTTTTTCGTAAGCTTGGACGAATTGGCTGAGCGCCGTACCGCCGATGTTGGTGCGCACCGCCGAGGTCTTGGAGGCATTCAGGGTGAGACGCCAATTCTTGGTCGGCATCGCGTTGAATTCGATTTCATAACCCTTCGAGACGCTGTCTTCGGTGACGGTGAATCCAGAAGGAGCGTTCGCGGTGATCGCCTTGTTCCGGTTGTTCAAATCGATGCCCCAAGCTTTATAGAAACGCGGATCGACGCTCTTCTGCCAGGTGCGCCAAGCCGCGATGACGGCGGCTTCCCGCGCCTGCGCCTGAGCCAAGGTTTCGCCCGGAGCGGGCGCATAATTATACTGACTGTTGGTGGGATCGTTGACCGCAACGGCGGTATCCGCGGTGTCGCCGGTTTGATTAAATTCAAAACGGTTCACCCAGTTGCCCGACCAGGCTTGAGACGCGCCGATAAACCAGGCGCCGCCCAGCGCGCTGCTCGACGCACCGGTGGCGGTCGTCTCGTAGCGATTGAGCTTCACACTGAAACGCCCGTTGTTCGTCTCCAGGAGAATGCCCTTGTCGATCGTCCGGCCTTTCGGCGGAGCGAGCGGATCGCCGTAGAGGTCGACTCGCACCGCCGCGGGCTGGAAGTCGGAAGAACGATTATAGAACAGGCTGACTTGAAGCGGAAGTTTGTCCGCCAGTGATTTTATATAAGGCAGCTGATTCAGGTGAGCCACCGCGGTCCAACTGTGAGACGTCGCCTGGATGCGATTGATACTGTCGTCTTGCACCGTGTCCTTGCTGATTTTCGAGCGAGCCGCGAGATCCGCCTCGCTGCCCGGCAGCATGTACTTGGTCGGATCGAAAGCGCCGCTGCCGGGAGAGAGGTTAACCACGCCATTCTTGGTATCGAAGCTCGAGCCGTTCCGTTGCGCGGTGTAGGACCGCGCGATGTCCTTGCGCACGCCCCAGGTGCCGACGAGGGCGTTGTCCCAGAAATGCCCCTGCCAAACGAAGGCGTTGGAGGTGACGAGCGACCGCGTCAGGCGGGCGCTAGTGGTCAACTTGTCGCGATTTGCGGGAGAGGATTCCGAATTGATAATCGTGATGGGAACGTTTCTCCAGCCGACGTAGTTCGCTGGATTCTCCGACTGGGTCGAATCACCCGCGGTGTTTCCGGCTGGATAGTAGTCGTTATGCCAATACGCCGCGGGATCGACGTAGTTGGGATCAGAAGGATTGGTCGATTTGGCCCAGGTCGAATCGAAGGCGCGGACCGTGCCGCTGGTCACGGTTTGAATGGCCGAAGGATTGGGTATACGGGCGCCGGCAGCAGACGACTGATTCAACAGCGAGGGCCCGAGATAAATCACCGTGTTCGGAACCATCGCGTTGTCTCCGATGTTTAAAGGCGTGCGGTTTCCATTGATGAAATGCTCATAGGCATCGTCCGCCCCATAGCGCTGCCAGCTCCGGTATTCGGCGTTGTTTTCGTCGCGATCGAACAAACCGGTGATGGTGTGGCGGCCGAGCAGGCGATTGAACCAGGTGCGCGCGCCGTCCTTGGAAAAGTCGTGGGTTCCAAAGAGCGTCAGCCGACGCGTGTCCTTGTTGCTGCGGTAGGAATTATTTCCATACGCGCCATTGTCGCTCACGAAGGGTCGCCCGAGATTGGGATTGGGCGTGCCGTCGGCGAACGGTTCGCCGTTTTTCCCCGTGGGCGTACCGTCCGCGTACACCTTATTAATATCGATATAGATGGCCTGAAGATCGCCGTGGAGGAGCGCGAGCTGACCGTTTTTATAGAATTCGTTATTATAGGTGAACTCGAAGCCCACCTGATCATTAAAGAAGGTTTGAGCCAGACTCAGGTTGTAGGTCCGGAAATTCTGCCACTCGTTTTTATTCGATCCGTCAAGCAGGAGATTATAGAAATCAAAGATCGAAGCATCGGTCAGAGACTTGTTTTTATAAATTCCGAACTGCGAATAAGGCAGTCCGGCGTTTTTCGCATACGACGCCATCGTAGCGATACCCGTGGGCCGCTGGAACGGCAGCGCCAGATTGCCATCGTATTTACCGTCCGGGCCGATCCCGCCGAGATAACCGTTGGGTTCCGCGAGCCAAACCCCGGTGGCGGTGGGACTATTATTATTAAAGAACTCCAGGGGACCGCCAAACTGCTGGCCGAAGTTTCCGAGCCACGGATTATAGTAAGGATTCGGCTTGCCCGCATCGGGACCGCCGTTGATTCCGGGCCGCATCTGCCCGTGGTTAGGCAAACCCGTGTTGTCGTCCTGGAGCTGAGACGGAATGAACGTCTCGCGATTCAGGTTTTTATAAGTCACCGGTCCCTGCGAATTGGTCCCTTGGTAGGTACCGGTCAGAAACCAAGGCGTGATCAAGTCAATCGGAGGGAGCGTACGGGGATTATTGCTGCGGATCGTACCGGCCTCGAAGTTGGCTTTGAAAATCGTGCGTGCCCCACCCTTCTTCAGGAAAGCAGGTTCCCACCGGGTGGCTCCAAAAAGTCGCCGGTCCAAAGAGTAGGCCGGATCCTGTTTGTACTCCTGGTCGTTGTACACACCGGCCAGCCGAATCGCCAACTCATCCTTGATCAAGACGCGGTTGATATCGAGGGAACTGCGACGGCTGCCGAAACTGCCTACGCGAAACTGCGCTTCGTCGGCGTTGCGGAACATCGCCGACTTGATGCGCGTGTTGATAATGCCCGCTGGGCTACCCTGACCGAAGAGAATGGAATTCGGACCGCGCTGCAGGTCCACTCCATCGACGTCGAAACCTTCCCAGGGAATATCAGTGAGAAAATAGTCGCGGGTATTGTCCGCTGAAGTGAGTCCGCGGATACGCGTGTTTTGATTCGGATTGATAAACTTCGGCGATTCATCGAGGGACGAACCGTCGCCCGCTCCGACGAAGTTTCCGTAGGCATTGCCCACTTCTGTGCCGGTGGTGTATTGGAGAAGGGTCTGATTATCGGTCGCGCCGATATCCTGGAGAAACTGGCTGGTCACGACGCTGACCGCATTCCCCATGTCGCGCAGCTCTGTATTCAAACGGTTGCCCGCGAGGGTGGTCGCGGCAGTGTAGCTCTTGTCGGGCGGAGAAGAAACTTCGAAGGGCGAAAGGGCCACGACGTCCGTGTCGTCCCGATGAGTTTCATCTCGTTCCGAGGCTCCAGCCTTCGCGTCGGCCGTTGCCTCCGCGAAAGAAGGACCGACGGCCACAGTGATAGCAGCGGCGCACGTAAGCACGCGGCCGCGAAGATTCCATCTGCTCATAGAATGAAGGGAGGTGTAGGGTCTTAGGGATGCACTGACCCGCGACAGCGACGTTGAGGCGGACGAAGCGGCGCGTGGACGTTCCGAGCCAGAGAAGAGATGCCGATTCGGCACACGAACACGCTTCGGGAAAACTCCCGAGGCCTGGACGCGCGCCGAACGAACTCGGAGCGACACCCGGCATAATCCCGAAGCGAGCCACGCGGGCGCGCCGCATTTTGTCCTAACTTTAGACTCACTTGGCGTTGCCCTCCGGCTCGAGCTCGCCTCTCCCTAGTTGTAGGGGCAAATCAACTACCCAGGCCCAACACCTTCATCGCCGCGCGCATATACCCAAGCGCGTAAGCCATGCCCGCGTGCCAGGGCGCGGCACACGACATCTGCGGCGTGTGGTCGGGGATCAATACGCCCTCGAAGCGATTCCGCTGCAGGATTTGCAGGACCTTTATCATATCCACATCGCCGTCGTCGATGAAGGTCTCTTTATAATCCGGCACTTTTCCTCGCACATTGCGGAAGTGCACATAACCGAGGCGATCCTGCCGACTATAACGATCGACCACCTCGTAGATGTCCCCCTCGGTCATTTCCGCGAGCGAGCCGATGCAGAACTCCAAGGCGTTGGCTGGACTGGAATGGAGATCGATCAGCTTCTGGTAATGGTCCGGCTGATACACCAGACGCGGTTGCCCGCGAATCGTGGGCATCGGCGGATCGTCCGGGTGGGCGGCAAGCTTCACCCCGTTTTCTTCCGCCACCGGTATGACTTCTTGGAGGAAAGCTTCGAGGCGACGCCAGAGTTCTTCGTGCGTGATCGAAGCCAGCGTTCCGGGGGCCGCCGCGGGATCATAGATCATATTCCAGACCATTCCGTTCGGCAGGGGCGTATCCAGTGGACCCTCCATTCCGACAGAAGACGCAGCGCCGCGAGCGTAGGGACCGGTGGTCCGCCCAGCCACCCCGGCGATGCTGAAATTATAGCCCATGATCGGGATGCCCGCCCGGCCGACCCGGCGGATAATCTCCTTCACGTTCTCGATTTGCTGCGTCCGTTTAGGTCCATCTAACAAGATGTCGTGCCAGTGCGCGGGATCGAAGTTCTCTATCGCCTCGAGCTTCAGACCGGTGTCTTCGATCTGCCGGCGCAAACCGACAAGTTCGTCGAAACTCCAGAGTTGATTCGGATCTCCCGCCAACCCCCAGCCACGATCCGTGCCGGTGGGCTGATTGTCTCGCGGGTTGTGCGCGCCACCGCGAAAATAATCGACCAAGTGGACGACGAGGTGAGTGGCGCCAGCTTGCCGAGCGAAAAGGAAATTTTCCCGCGTCAGCATGTGCCGATAGAGGCCGAGACCGAGTTTCATGGGGAGACGTGACACCTGAGCAGGTGGACGATTCGAGTCAAATGCGGCTTCCGCAGGCGGCGCGTCGCCGTGCCGCTTGTCTATTCGCCCGCTCGGTAGATTTCAGCGAGTGGGCGCCGGAGTCACTGGATTGAGCCGGAAACTTTCCGGCGGCCCCAGATAACTCGGGCGCACTCCACCCCGATCGATCACGATTTTCTGCAAAACCACCCCGGGGTCGACCATCCAAAATTTCAATACATGCTGCCCCGGTTGCAAGGAACGGGGGCGAGCGGCGACTTTTCGCACCGAGTCCATCACGGCTTTTTCCCACTCCGACGGGGTGCCGGGCGCGAGGTCCACGATCTCAGGCGGATCGGCATCGAAAGAAACGGCGCAACGGAGGCCGCGCCCCGGCTGGAAATTCAAACTTGGACTGCAGTAGAGCATGACCCGGGCTTCCCCGGACGAGGAGAGCAGCAGGTCGTATTCGAGCCGTGGTGACGTCGCGGACAGGAGCCGAGACTCCGCCGTCACGGGATACGCGGTGACCCCGGAGAGGGTGCGCCCATGGTCCGGCAGAATTTTCCAGACGATGCCTTCGGAGGAAATGGCGCGACTGTAATGTTCGGCTTCGAGCGAAAGGGTTTGGTTCGTTTCTACAAAACCAGAGAAGCCGGTGGCGTCGGATGCCTTGACCTTTTCCAGGGGGACGGTGACCACGACCTCGCGGCCGGTTCCGCGGACGGTGAACGATCCCTCTCGCTCGCCCTCGGGAACGGCCGCCCAATCGACCGTGACGGAAAGCCGGGTATCCAAGGTTACCCTACCCTCCGCCGGTGAGACTTTCAGCCAGGGCTGGTCGATCTGGACCGCGAAACGAAAAGGCGCCTCGCCTCGGTTAAAGAGATCGACGGCGCGAGAAGGACAGTTGAGCGAATCGATCGCGGGCAACCGGGCCCGCCCTTGCGAAGGATCATGACTGGGCCAGGCCAGCGCACTGCCCTCGATGGCCAAACCCATCTCTGCCTCGGGCGGAACTTGAACCTGGGCGACCGCAGGCATGACATTGCGCGGGGGCTGCTGCCAATAAGTGTACCCGAGGTGGGTTTGGTCCATGAAGTGGCGCCAGCGACCGCCGCCGAGCTCCTCGTTATATTGCCGAGCGAGCGCCTCGTCGGTGTGAAAAAGAGCGCGCACGCGTTCGGCTTTTGTATTCGTCGAAGCACGACCTTGCACCGCATAGAGACGATTGAATCCGGCCTCGATCGAGAGCTCGTTGACCACCGCCGAGGCTTTTACCGGATAGAGCACGAGCTGAAAAAAAGCGTCGCGATAAGCCGCGGGCAATTTCGCGTAGAGCGCTTCGGCTCGCGTGGTCAAGGCCCGAAAGTCCGCCACCACCCGCTCGGCTTCGCTGTAGTTGGTCAAGCTATACGTACTGGGATCGAGCAGCTCGGGCTTCCTCCGCCCATTGTACTTCGTGTAGCCGGCGATCAGCTCGGCGACCTCATTCGCCGGCTCAGACCCGAATTCTCGCTCGGCCCAGCGCCGCCGGTATTCGTCCAGGTGAGACGCATCCCACTTCTCCGGTGCCCAAGCGAGGGTGAGAAAAAACTCGATCGGAAACTCCAGGGGTTTCAAATCCCCCACGTTGACCACCCAAACGCGGTTCGCCCCGTAGCGCCAGGCGAGGTTCATCTGTTCAGCGATTTTCGGAATCGGCACGGTGTTGATCCATTTGTAGGATCGGGGCCCTCCCACGTAGTCGAAATGGTAATACACCCCCGCGCCTCCGCTGCGCTGCCGCTCAGTTGTGGTGGGCAGACGCCGAAGATTGCCCCAGTTGTCATCGCACCAAAGCAGGGTCACGTCATCCGGCACGCGCATCCCCTTCTCATAATAATCCTGCACCTCTTTGTAGAGCGCCCAGACCTGGGGAATTTTCGTCAGGTCCGGGTTGAGGTGCTCGGCCAAAATCGCTCGCTGATCGCCGACGATCTGCTCGAGCAGGGCAACGTTGCTCTGCTCCGACATCGGCACATCGCCGTCGCCACGCATCCCCAGGGTGATGATGCTTTCGTACCCGCGGTTTCGACGAATCCCCTGAGTCCAAAACTCGCGGAGCGCCGGGCCATTCTTCGCGTAGTCCCAAGGTCCGACCCCGTGACGCTTCCACTCCTGCTGGGCCCGCAACATCGGCTCGTGGTGCGACGTGCCCATCACGATGCCGTATTCGTCGGCCAGCTGAGGATTGACCGGGTCGTCTTCGTTAAACGCGTTGTTCCACATCGCGGGCCAGAGGTAATTCGCCTTCAACCGTAAGAGGAGTTCGAATACATGCTTGTAGAACTCCCCGTTGTAGGTGCCGAATTTTTCATTGACCCAGCCGCTCAGCGCGGGCGCCTCGTCGTTTAAGAAAATTCCTCGGTATTTCACCGCGGGCTCCCCCCGCAGGTGGGCGCCGGGCTCGACGAAAGCAGCGGTGTGCCGAGCAGGAGGCACGTCAGCCCACCAATACCAAGGAGACACCCCGAGCTGCTCGGACAAATCGTAGATGCCGTAGATCGTGCCACGTTTGTCGCTGCCCACGATGACCAGCGCGCGATCCAGCCCGGGCAGCGGGTGATCCACGATTTGGGTCAACGATGCCTCCCAGCGTCCCCGAATGGCCGAGAGGTCGAGCTTACCCTCTCGCACCAGCCGATCGACGATCGCGCTGCGGCCCAACGTTCCAACCAAAACGCAAGGCTGGTTGGGCGCCGCCTGGGATATTTCCAGGGCAGGCTTCACTCCGCTGACCTGCTCAAGGTCGGATTGCAAATCGCGGGTCGCGCGGAGGACGCCGGGAAAGTCGCTCGAGTCGACATGGAGCCGAGTGACGGTTCCGTTACTTATGATCGGAAAGGAATCGGGGGAGGGACTGAAGCTAACGTAACGCTCGTCGACCAAACCAAAGACGGGCCGGACGAACCATAGGATAAGAAGCATTCCCCAACCGAACTGGCGCATTCCCCAGAACTTGGGAGCCCTCCACGCGCCGCCCCTCAGGGACCTCTGAGACTGAGTTACGCGACGATTGAAGCCGGGGTGCATGCCACTGGACGGCGCATTGAGGGGGAAGCGGACTGCCGCTCAAAGAAAGCTGTATGCTAACTATAGAACAAAGATTGTTTTTCCAGGCAAATCCGTGTTGGGTCGTTTCATCCTGATGGTACCTCCGGCCTGTTTTGGCTGTATTCAGGTTTATGTTACCTCCTCCATGAACGAACACCGCGTCACGCTGGCAGACGTTGCGAGCCGCTGCGGCGTGCATGTCACGACCGTCTCGCTCGCCCTCCGAAACAGCCCCCGACTGCCCGCCGCGACGCGCGAACGGATCCACGAAGCCGCGCGCACCTTAGGCTACAAACCTGATCCGTGGCTGCGAGCCCTGGCCTCCTATCGGCGACACGCCGCGCCGCATCGCCACGTCCCCACCCTGGCCTACGTGACAAATTGGAACAGCCGCTGGGGCTGGAAAACGGTCACGGCGCATCCCAATTTTTTCGAGGGCGCATCAAAGGCGGCGACCGACCTCGGTTTCCATCTGGAGCATTTCTGGATGCGCGAGAACGGTCTGACCCACGGCCGGCTCAGCCAAATCCTGACTGCCCGCGGTATCCAAGGAGTCATTATCGCTTCGCACGTTCGAGAGATCGACGAGGCGCTGCGCCTGGACTGGAGCCGATTCAGCGCGGTTAAAATCGACTACTTCCCTCATCAACCAGCGCTGCCTAATGTCACCAATAATCAACTACAGATTGTCCGGCTGGCGACCCAGAAGGTGATCGCCGCGGGCTATCGCCGCATCGGGTTTGTGATGGATGAAGGCTGGGACATCACGGTGGATCGGCTGTGGAGCGCGGGTTTCCTTTGGGAGCAGCAAAGCCTGACGCCAAACGAACGCATCCCTCCGTATTTGTTTCCCCAGTCAGAATCCTTGGAGGGATGGATCCGCAAACACCGGCCGGAAGTCCTGATCAGCAAACGAGAATTTGTTGAACCGGTGTTGAAAAAATTAAGTTGGCGTGTGCCGCAAGACATCGCTTTTGCCGACATTTTCCTCGACGACTGCTCCGGAAAAACCGCTGGAGTGCGCCAGAATCACGAAACCGTGGGTGCGCTCGCGGTGGAAATGCTGGCTGGGTTTCTCCAACACAACAAACGCGGCGTCCCGATCATTCCCACCACGACTTACGTGGAGGGCACCTGGTTTAGCGGAGCGTCCCTTCCGGCAGGACCAGCGGGAAGAACGGACGGTGTGAGCAACCTGGTGTCGGCGGGGAGCTGACAGGAAACCAATCCGACCCGACAAGAAGACTCCGCCTCGAGGCGAGAAAACCGAGAAAGGCGGCAAAACGGGTGGACCAATCAGTTGCCGGTTTTAAACTCGTCGTTCATACTGGCCGAATGGCCACCGCATCCTTTCCGATCGATCTCAGCGCGCTCAAGCCGCTCAAGCTCAGCCCAGATTCCCTGACGCTGACGCCCGAAGAAAAAATCACCCTCGAACACAACATCCGCCTGTGTCGCGATGCGATTGTGTTCTTCACCGCGCTTGCGGGCGCGAAAGGGCTCTCCGGTCATTCTGGCGGACCCTACGATACGGTTCCGGAAGTGATGATTGTGCGGGCGTTCATCGCCGGAGGCGCACCGATTGTGCCGAT
>Ga0070717_10000034_pt1 | contig 127047 bp, 115 predicted proteins | sample LARL113metaG_FD_71366 | JGI IMG/M metagenome (GOLD analysis project Ga0070717, IMG submission 71366) | Corn, switchgrass and miscanthus rhizosphere microbial communities from Kellogg Biological Station, Michigan, USA - LAR L11-3 metaG | ecosystem: Host-associated > Plants > Roots >...
GAGAGGATGCCGACGATCTGCTGAGCGTGCCGTTCGATCAGGTTCGCCATCCGCCGACGATACCGCCGACCGTGCCTCGAACTTTCTTTCTTGGTTTCGGCTACGCCGAGGTAGGGAAATGGTCCCGTCAAGTCCCTCCTATTAGAAATCACCAGTTTCGGGAGAGAAAGCATGAGCGTTATCGGAATTTCTGCCTTCGGGTTCGGAGGATCCCCAACGTCTCGCAGCCTAGTTATCCAGCTAGTCACACTGTTGCTTCCGCTCCTTGGAATCGGGTGCGCTTCGGACGCGCCGTTCAACCTGAAAGAGCGTCGCGAGATCGCGTTTGAGAATTCAGTCATACGGAACGCGTTTCGAAATTCTCAGGCGACGGCCGATGCCGCTCACGCGAACGGTACATTACTCATTATCCAGCAAACTGACATTGCAGCTCGCCGAGAAGCACCAAGCCTGCTCCCGGGACCCACTCCGGCTACTGCGCTGCTCGCGTTACCGCCAGCGACTCGAAACGCGCTGGCGTCGAACGGCCTATGTGTATGGATTGTGAAAACTGGCGTTGCCACGCCGCCTGCGCGAGTGCCCTGTGCCGACGAATTGCAGAAGGCTGACTTGTTATCAAGAGCAGATGAGCTGTCTTTACGATCACGCGGTCTGGCGATCGAATTCGATCGTTTCCAGCAGTCGGCCACGTTTCTGACAGAAGGCTTAGCCAATACCATCGCCCTCGTCAAGACAATGGAAGCGCGAGTGACAACATCGGAAGAGCTCCTAGCTATCAGCAACGATTCGTCGACCAAGGCGAATCAAACGCTACTGGCACTCACAGATGCGACTAGGAACGCCATTTCGGCACTCAAGTCCGCAAACGTCGACCTCGAACATAAGATTGACGACCTTGTCGGTCGTGTGAACGGTCTCAAATGAAAAGCATCGTTTTCGCAACGGCTCTTTCCACCGTTCTTGCCGTTTCTGTGGCGCCGTCGCGCGCCCAGGACCTTCAGAACACAGTAGATGGATTGCAACGGCAGCAGGACGCCTGGAAGCACGACGTGGACATCTTTGAACAACGTCGTGCCGAGAAGGAGGCCCAGCTCGCAGACCTCAAGCGGGCGCCGGAACACCTCAAGGAGCTTGAGAAGCAAACCGAAAAGGACCTAGCTGAGACGGCAAAAGAGGCAGCTAAAGACGTTCCAACGGCCATCAGCGGCAACGATGCCAAGAAGGCGAAGGCAGCGCTCAACCTTGCGTCGAAAGAATTGAAAGCCTCCAAAGATGTCGACGCGGCTTTTCAGGCTGGCAACGATCTCGTGGATGGCACCGTAGATCAGAAGATTGCTGCACTCAGTCAACACGTCACGGACCTGAAAAATAAGATTGCTATCTACAACGCCTTCATCGCTGGCGCCCAAGCGAGCATCCAACAAACGAACGCGGCGATTTCCGCCAAGCGAACTCAGGCATGGAACACATTCCTTGGCAAACTCGCTGCCGCCGTTCAGAGCGCGCAAAGCAGAGCGGATGCTCGGCACGAGGAAGAGCAAAAAACCACACAACAAGCCGCGCAGAAAGCGAATGGCGGTTCGGCTGGCGGTGCCTCAGAGGGACATGAGGGGCTTTTCGCGCGCGGCGGCGATGGTCGTCCGGGGGGTTCCCAAGGCGGGTCATCAGGCGGAGGAGGCTCAGCTAAAGGCGGCGGCGACGGACAGAAGGGCTCTGCCGGCAATAACGGCGGTGACAAAGGTGGTAACAAAGGAGGCGGAAATAACGGCAAGAGTCATGGAGCCGGGATCATACGGCCGTGAATATCGACAATTCAGTTCGATTCCTCTCGTGTGGTAGTGCGGGCGAGTAATTTTCGCGGTTAGTCGAGCGCCGCAAAGCCAACAGAATCAAGGCCACGCCTGCGACCGGTGACATCGTGGACCTTGTCTAGTCGGGTGCACCGCAAACAGGGGAAACTCCAACTTTTGGAGTGGCTCATGAACTGCTACAGTGGCTCGCCGCTCACGGCTCGGAGGCAGAAGAAATGCTTGAAAGACTTAATCTTCCTGAGCCCGACAAGAAGCAAATACCTACCCTGCTCGCCGCCTGACGTCAGAGCACCCTCGGTTCCGAGGGTCGCTTTGACGCTGTTCGAGGCCAGAGCTATGATTCTTGCAAGGTCAAGCACCAGCTCTGTCACTTGCCTAAATCTCCCAAGAACAATTCCGATCCGCTCTCAGTTGATGAACTCCGACGTATTGTTGCGCGGCATCTGCCGGCATGGTTTCGAGCCTGCGCGGCAAAGGCGGATGCGATCGTCTTGCATGAGGCGGCCTTCGGGACGTCCAAAGGAGAACTATTCCTTTTCGCCTGCGCGATCAAATACGCCGCCAATATGGGCAAGACGATCCACGTGACGGGCGGGCGCAGCGAGTCGGGCGGCTCCTCTGCGCTTCCGGTGCCGAAACACGCAATCGAAGGCACCTACCGTGATCGGCCCGGTTCGCGCGCTAGCAAGCACCCCAAGAAGCCGAGTCACAAGTAGTGTGGCAATCTTGAGCGAGCGTTAATCCCGCCTCGATGACGGAGTGCCAGATTCGGGCGTGGTCTCGACTTCGTCCATGACCGTCTCCGCATTCCTGTCCCAGTGCGCGCAATATTCGCTCCACGCGAGTAGGGCTTGCACATACGCATCGGTATCTTCCGCTTTCAGTTTCAGCATGTGGGCAAGCCTTGCCGAACTCTCGATCATGAGCTTCTTCATCTCCGCATCGGTGATGCGGCTGAGTGTCGGATCATCGAGAAGCGGCGAACTCTTGCCGGCGTGCAACTCCTCGAGAAAGCCGTGTCGGAATGAGTAGACCGTAAGCGCATTCGCCTCATCACGAAGCGTCCAGACAGGGCGCGGCCGCTGCCGGGAACCCGAAGCACGGATCACGGCGAGGAGCAGCTCTAACGTTGCAGCGCTGAGCGGCTTACGCCTGAGTTCATCGATGACCTTCTTCAAGGTTGGAGCAGGTTTGGTGCGTCTCACGTCCACACTTTGATGGTAACCCGCCCAAACGCATCGTCAAGAAGTGGCGTCAAGTAGTTCGTCGCCGTCGAACGAGGCGATTCGCGAGGTGCTGCTCGCTGCTACGCAGGGGGTATGCGTAGCCGAACGGCGGAAGAAATCTCAATCCTCGACCATACGAACCTCGGTCACTTTGTTATCGTGAGACGCAATGGTTGGTCGCGCAGACGCGGCCACCAGACAGTCGCAACTGTTCGGTGTTGTTGAATCGGAACCTCCCGAACGAAGAAATTGCCATTACGAGCAACCTCGAGAATCGCGATTTCTCGCTCCATGTCGAATAAACGACGCGTGTCATGCGTCGCCAAATCCGTTTCCATCACGCTCTTGCCCCTCGCAAAGTTAATACGCCGTCCGTCCATACTCCATCGCACTCTCCAGCCCTCGCCGTCAACCGCCCGTCGCGCCGGTTCGTCGCGGGTCGTAAAGTCGGCAAGGTACACACTGTATTCAGCCCCACGCTTGGCGACAAACGCTACGCGTTTACCATTCGGTGAGAAGCGTGCCGATTCTCCCTCGTCCTCCGGCGTCGATACGAACGGTTTCGCTTGGCGCTGGTCGTCGACCGGCATGAACCAAATGTTGCCATCACGATTCTGCCATCGCTGAATGAGAAGAAAACGACCGTCAGGTGATACGTCGCGCGGCGCCATGAGGTCGTCTGCCAGAAAAACCGGGCGTGGCGTACTGCTACTACTCGTTTGCGTGTCGGCGGCATAAATATTCGCCCAGCTTTCCCCCACATCGGCGTAGTACACCAGCCGATCATCTGGCGAAAAAACAGGCGATGTGGGTTGGCCGTAGTCAGAAACGAGCTGCACGCGTTCGGCCCCGTCAAGAGGATAAAGCCAGAGGCCTTGCTCGGACCTATCGTCTTCGCGCGCTATTAATGCAAGCTGGTTCGTAACATGGCCGACGCCGACATAGAGAATATCTTGAAGATCGCTGATAGTTCGAACAACACGGCCGTCACGAGCCTTCTCGTAGACCGGAGGAATTCCCGCCGCTGGGCTAATCATCAAGGTAGAAGCGGAAGCAGAGAAACCGGCCTCGCCGGTGAGGGTGTCAGACCAAACCGGCGAGGCTACGATCCGCTCCGGCCCGGAAAATTGAAGACTATCGGCATCGAGTTGGCGAGCAAAAAGTGTTCGGTCACGGACGTAGAGAAGTTGGTCGTTCACGTACCGCGCACGCGAGGGAATGGGAAAAAGCTCCCGCACTCTGTGCGTACTTAGTGAAAAAGCAGCGAGTACGCGACTCACGTGCTTTTGCGGCACTCTGCGCGTTATGGCGAAGAGCACCCGGTCACCGTCCGACAGGAACTCCGGCAGTGAATGTGCCACTTCCCCTGGATGCGTCCGCGTCACGTACATCGCCTTATCGCCGTTCACCAAAATCAACCCTTTTCGCGACCCGAGAATAACGACTCCGCTGCGATTTACGGTTCCTTTGACGGCTTCGCCAACGTCAGCTACGCGCTCCGGAGCTCCGCCCGCAATGTTGATTTTCATGAGAGTGGCGTTCGTGATGAAGAAGATTGATTGGCTGTCGCTATCCCAAAAGAAACTGGTGTAGTTGCCCTCGCTGCCCGGCAAGGGACGAGTGTTCCGATCGCTCACCGAGTACACAAAGAGCGTGCGACGCATGGTACGTATAGACTTGGCGAGGAACGCAATGTGCGCGCCATCCGGTGAGACATCGCCGCCAAATGCAGCATCGTAGACATCTTTCAATTCAGGCTGAATATCGAACGTGACAGGAGGGGATGAGGGTAGCGATGGCTTAGTGACGGCCAGCGGTGCCGTCCGCCCGCGGACAATTAGCCACAGGAGTACTCCAATTCCAAGGATCACAGCCAGAGCAAGCAACCAAACCGATTTACCGAAAGAGCGCCGGCTCGCCGGTGCGGACGACTCCCAGAGAGGCCCGCTCCTGGCTAGCGATTCAGTAGCTGGTGCCGCGCCATCCGTGACGTCTTGAATTGACGACAATCGGGAACGACTTAGTGCCGGCACATCGTCGGAGGGTAGCGTGTTCGCGTCGGTCGGCGTTTGATGAACTTGCTCGCCTGATGTCGCGAGAGGCGCTCCGGTGGGGACTAATCGGGCGTCATGCGCTCGCGCGGCCGCCCTAAAAGCGTCCACGGATAGCCCGAGCTCGGCACTGAGGTCATGGAGATTCTGGATGTACGGTCGGGTAGGTTGTTTGTCGGTGCGCATCCAGTTTCGGATGGTGCGGGGCTCGACGTCAAGGCTTTCGGCGAGTTTCTCCACGCGCAACCCTCTTTCTTCCAAGGTGTTGCGAAGAAGCGCCGCCGCTCCCTCATTCCAAAACTCAACCAGCCGAGCCATCGTGATGGTTCTTCAGCGTCCGCACTTTTCCGAACTTTTCCGACAGCCGATGCAGATTTCCGATCACAGTCTCGACACCCCGAAGTCTCGGACGGATCTTGGAGTCTATTCGAATCGTTTTGATAGGTGCAAGGCCATACGTGAGGATAAGATGATCTCGGAAACACACCGTCCACCATCCCATCTTGTCAACTTAGGTTTCATCCAAGATAGTCGCCGCAAACGGGCGGCCATCTTGCCGAGCCGTCATGGCCTTACCGCAAAATTGCGGTGTACTCTCGTCGTGCTCATGTCGCTTCTTCTTCCTGCGGCATGGCATTCGTTGCAAGCGCAGCAACTCATCACAAACGGGGGCTTCGAATCCGGCTACGCTGGGTGGAACACCGGCGGGAATTTCTATATCGGCGCGCTGCCAAACCCTCACAGCGGCTCCTACTATGCCTACCTGAGTAACCCGGACGGCTCTTGGGGAAATAATTTGTATGGGACGCTGTCGCAATCCTTCACGGTACCGAGCAACATCTCGAATGCGACGCTTTCGTTCTGGATCAGCGTCGGCACCAATGAACCCACGAGCACCGGACACGATTTTCTGACCGCCGATCTCGGGCCGAGCAACACACTGCTCGTAAATCTCAGCAACGCGAACGCAGGCGGGTACCAACAGTACTCATTCAACATTACCTCGTTCGCCGGCCAGACAGTGACGCTTCAGTTCATCGGCACGACGAATAGCACGTACCCGACGACCTTTCGTATTGATGACGTGAGCGCCACATACACGCCGCTTCCCTCGCCGCCGATCGCGCCGAGTAACCTGCAAGTAGTCGGCGTCACTGGCGCAATCCTCATGCAGTGGCAGAACAACGCGACGAACGCCGCGAATATCGAAATCCAGCGGGCCTCGCTCGGCGGCGCCTTTGGTCCTCTGGCGACGATCGGAGCGAGCAGCACGGCATATCGCGACACAGTCGCGATCGGCAACATCATGTGCTACGAGGTGCGGGCAACGAATAACGCCGGAGTCTCGCCGTGGGCCGGTCCGCTATGCGGGGCGAGTATAGGTCCGCCAACGCTCTCGTATCCGCCCGATGGTGTGACACTCTCCAACGTGACGGTGAATCTTTCCTGGCAAAGCGCCCTTGCCGCAAATCAGTACGGTGTTGATGTCGGGCGCACCTGCGGCGGCACGGAAATCCTCAACAATCAGAGCACTGGTGGACAGGTAAGCTACAATCTGCCGGTCTCTCCGGGGACGTACGTCTGGCGGGTTCGATCCGCGAATACGAATTACCCCGGCGTTTCCGATCCATCCGCCTGCAGCACCTTCACGATCGCGAACGCACCACCGCCCGTGCCGACCGCCAACTTCTCCTGGACGCCGCAGACAGGCATCGTCGGCCAATCCATCGCGTTTACGGACACCTCGACAGGCAGCCCGACATCGTGGCTCTGGACCTTCGATGACGGCGGCTCGAGCACCGCTCAGAATCCATCACATACGTTTTCTGTGGCTGGCCAGCACTCAGTAACGCTCAAAGCTACGAACTCTTCCGGCTCTAACTCCACCACCAAATCTGTGACGGTCGCCGGGCCTCCGGCAGCAAGCTTCACCTTTGCTCCAAATCCGGCCGTCGTCTCACAGAGCGTTGCATTCACGGATACGTCGACTGGTGCTCCGACAAATTGGTCTTGGAACTTCGGCGACGGCGCCACGAGCACCAGTCAGAATCCGACGCACGCGTTCGCGACAGTCAACACGTTCCACGTTACGCTCACGGTATCAAATGCGGCCGGGTCCAATACTGCCGCGCAGGACGTGCGGGTCACCGCCGCAGCGGTTGCGCCGGTCGCTCACTTCGCGTTCTCGCCCGCCGCGCCGACCGCCGGACAACAGGTATCCTTCACCGACACTTCGACCGGTTCGCCGACGAGCTGGTCGTGGACTTTCAACGACGGCGGCTCGTCGACGCAGCAGAATCCAACCCACACGTTTGCAACCGCAGGGACGTTCCACGTTTCACTCACGGTCTCCAATACCGCAGGCACGAACACCACCGCTCAAGACGTTACCGTCGGCACGGCCCCGGTATCACCTTCGGCGCAATTCACCTATTCTCCCAAATCGCCGACCGCCGGCCAGCCGGTCTCATTCACAGACACATCGACCGGAGCTCCCACGGCATGGTCGTGGAACTTCGGCGATAATCAGACTGCATCGACCCAGAATCCTACCCACACCTACGGATCTTCAGGCAAATACCATGTAATCCTCTCGGTCTCGAACAGCATCGGGACGAGCACCACAGCTCTTGACGTTACCGTCGCAGCGGCCGTTATCGCACCAGTGGCCGACTTTACTTTTCAACCTGCCAGTCCGACGACCACCACGCCGGTCACCTTCACGGACGCCAGTTCCGGCGGTCCAACTTCATGGACCTGGGACTTCAATGATGGAAACTCCGCGACCGGGAGTAGCGTTACGCACAAATTCACAAGTCCCGGTAGCTACGCAGTGAAGCTGACGGCTACGAACTCAGCGGGTACAAGTCAGAAGACACACTCAGTCACGGTCACGCAGGGCGGCACCACACCACCCAACGCGGAATTCAGTTGGACTCCTCAGTACCCCGCAACTGCATCCACCGTCACGTTCAATGATCTTTCGCAAAATACACCGACCTCGTGGCAGTGGACCTTTGGCGATAACACTCCAGCCGTCTCCATTCAGAATCCGTCTCACGCCTTCACGGCGGCAGGCACCTACACGGTAACGCTAACCGCCACAAATGGCGGTGGACAAAGTGTGCGCTCGCATTCACTCACGGTGGGCGACCCACCATCCAACGTAGTTTTCAGCGTTGACAAACCGTCGCCGCTGGTCGGCGACACGATCCGCTTTACCGCGTCGTCAACAGGTGGCACAGTCGACACATGGACTTGGAATTTCGGCGATGGAACGACCGCCTCGGGACAAGTGACCACGCATTCGTTCGCGACGGCGAACACCTACGGCGTGAGTGTCGTTGCTCAGAACAAATTCGGAACCGCAGCGGCGTCGGCACGAATCGTGGTTTCCACGGGATCAGCACCCCATGCTGATTTCTCGTACACGCCAGCAAACCCAACTGTGCAGGATAATATCAAGTTCGTAGATACTTCCGTGGGTAACCCGTCCCGATGGAGCTGGTCTATTGATGGCAATCCTGCTGGGTCATCGTCGAGCATTTCCTTCCAATTCGCCGCCAGTGGCAACCACACCGTTAGTCTCGACGTTTATAACCCATATGGCCACGCGAACGCCACGCGCACGATATATGTGGGCAATGCTAAGTACGCCGTAGGCGCGCGTGTTGCGGCCAAAGTGGATTTCCCAGGCAACAATTTGTCGATCAGGCGCGGCGACACGGGCACTTTAGTCTGTACCGCGGCGTTACCACAATACGAGGCATTCGTTAATTGGGACAAGCCTGTCGATAATGGTTTCGCAGGTTTCGATGTTTGCGCGAATACCGCGTACCCGCATCACGGATGGGGCGTCGCGATGACGCAATTAGAGCAGTCGTCCACACCCGCGCCTCCTTCTCCGATTTGCTCGCCCGGCGAATTGGCGACTCGAGGATGCACGTTTTCGGCCGACTGCGCCGGTATCCAAATGCGGACTTGCAACCTCGCTGGCGATGGGTGGTCTGGGTGGTCCGAGTGTAGTCTAGGCTCATCGTGCACAACGCCTTTACCGTCTGTAATGACCACAAAGGAGTCTCTGTTTGGTTTACAGCAGCTCACGCGTGAAGAGGTGGATACCCCAGATGGCCCGGTGAGCTTCGTCACTTGGGTGCCAATAACATATAAATATAGCGCAGCAGTAACGGCCGTTATCAGCTCACACCACGACTCGGCGACACAATCGGACCAGACCATTATTCGCCGGATCGACCAGTCCATAAGCGTTACGCCACAGACCGGCGCCTACGGCGATCCCTGCCAGGCCGGCGCCGATATTTCTGTCGATGTGTATGACGGAAGCAAATATGTCGCGACGATAAAAGTTGATAAGCCCGGTTCGTACTTAGTTCCGGCCGGCACAACAATTATCGGCGGCTATACCGACATCTCGATTACCGCTACACAACCAATTCTCGCCATCCACCTAGTCGCATCACCACAGCGGCTGAGTGATTGTATGGGCTCCTGGGCTTATAGCTGGCAAAAACCCTTAAACTGATTTACACTCATTATGCGTAAAACAATGCAACCCCACAGTCGCTACATTGGTATCGTTGTCGCGGTAACAGGCCTCGTGGCCGTAGCAGCATTCGCTCAACGCCATCGGGCGGCCTCGCCAGAGCCTCCCGCATATATGGCTGTTGCGTATGTAAACGGAGTGCCGATTACAAAAGCCAATGTCGACTCACGGATAGCAGCCCTTACGGCGCAAGCTGGCAGCCCTGCTAATCCCGCGGACGTACGCGCCTTGGCGTTGAAGCTAGAAATTAACGACGAAATCCTTTATCAAGCTGCGCCAAACTATGGCATAACAATTTCACAAGCTAATCTTGAAGGCATCGCCAACCAGGCAGCCCAACAAATTCTTGCAGGCGGCGATGAAAGCACGAAATCTGAATTTCAAGATAATTTACAACACTTGGGAATTACCGTGGAACAGTATTCGCATGATACCCGTGTTCTCTCAGCCTATAAACGCGGTTTTCTCATCAGTTCCATGCGCCGCTGGATCGAGGACAGGATGGCTCCTGAGGATCGCATCAGTCAGCAAGCGATCTTGACTGCCATCGATCAGTTTATTGCAAATCAGCACGCAACGGTTACGTATCGCTAACAGTTCCGTTCGCGAATTCAGACGTACAAATCCATTTGCCCGGGACCAGCCTAACCTCGACTTAACCTGCGAGTTGCAGCCGCCGCGGTGGTTCCTTCCATGTTCTCGACACCATCTCCTCAAGTCGTTGCCGTCGCGCTTGGACCCACGGCGCGTAGTGCTTCGCCGTGATCGCAGGTGTCGCGTGACCTAGAAGAACTGCGACATCTTCCAAGCTAACGCCTGCGAGTAGAAGCGAAACGGCAAACGTGTCGCGATAGCGATGCGCATGACCGTCTGGAACACCCGCCTTTCGAAAGAGCGTCTTCAGGTTGCGCTGCCACGTCGCCGAGGTGCACTTCACGGTGCTCTCGCCTGTCCAGAAGAAGTAACGAGGGTTTACGTTGAGCGTTGCCTGTTCGCGGAGGGCGTCCGCAACGAAACCGGGAATCGGAACATAGACGGGCACGCCGGTCTTGTGCGTGTAAAGCAGAACGGAGTTGCCTTCGAGGCGCTTGGTTTCGAGCGTGGCGACATCGCCGATCCGAAGGCCCGTGTACCGCAAGGTAAGTACGAATGTGCGGAGTCGCGCCGGCGAACGCTTTCCGTGACGGTTGTGATTTCGGTATGTCTCGCAGGTCCGGAGGATCCTCTCCTCCTCCGCTTCCTCGAAGGGCAGGGTGGGCGCCATCTGCACCTTCGGCGATTTCAAGTCCGCAGCGGGGTTCTCTTCCATCCACCGCGCTTTGACGCAGAAGCGCAGAAACATCCGCAGGAGCTCCAGATTCTTGGCCGAGGTGTACGCGCTCCAAGTCGTCCATGCGGCGCGGTATATCGCCGCCCTCTCGAAAGTAAGCTCCCGGACGGTCCCAACCCGATGCTCGTGGCACCACGGCAGAAGCGATCGCTCCAGAAACGCCTTGTACCGGTAGACCGAGCGTGGCGAGAGCTTCCGCGCCGCCGCATCCGCGAGAAAGAGCCGGACCGCCTCGTCGACCGTTGACGATTTCGCGATCCGCCCCCCAATCCGGCCGGTCACGTTCCACTCGTAGATCAGATTCTCGGCCGCCTCCCACGAAGTGAGATCGAGAGCTTTTCGGATCGATTCCGCTCCGAGACTTCCTTCCACGTGGATAGGACATCGGCAGCGCCGATATCGACGTGATCGGTGCGGACAGCCTTTCAGGTGCCGGCGGTAGAGGGTGAGCATGATTCGCCTCCTTTACGAGTCTCTGGCGAACCACACGTATTGCCCACACGGCCGATTCTCCTCTTTCTAACCAATTGCAATTACTGCACTTTCGGCTGATGCAGGTGAAGGGCTTCGGCGACAAGAAGTACCGCAGCCTGGCCGCCTATCTCACCGTCGACGGCAAGACGACGCTGACCCAGAAAGTGAAGAGCCCCCGCAAGCCTCGCCCCGCGAAGGCTTCGACGTCCCACCCCACGTCGCGCTGACGCGCGATCCCGCCCCCCGGCCCGCGCCGCTCCCGCGGCGCGGGCCCCTCGCCCACCCGACCGAAGCGCTGGAGGTAACACGTGCGTCGCCACGAACACGGCCATACTCTGCTCGAGCTCCTCGCCGCCCTCGTCATCCTCGGAATCATGGTCTGCGTCGCCGTGCCGGCGTTCGCGACCTACCGCCGCCGCAACTCGATCGTGGTCGCGGCGCGCCAGCTCGAAGGGACGCTCCGCTTCGTGCGCTCGCGCGCCATCACGCGCTCCGCAAACAGCGGGATGAAGTTCACCGGCAGCGGCAGCGTCTGGACGTTCGCCGTCTACGACGACGGCGATGGTGACGGCGTCCGCAACGACGACATCCGCAAGGGCATCGACCCGATTGCCGTCCGCGCCGCGCCGCTCATGCCCCAGCTCCAATGCGCTCGCATCGGCCTGCTCCCGTACACGATCAAGGATCCGGACGGCGCCGCGCTGCCGCCGACGAAATCGCCCGTGGAGTTCGGCACCTCCACGATCTGCTCGTTCTCTCCGATCGGCACCGGCACGCCCGGCACGATCTACGTCACCACCGACCTCGGTGACCTCTACTGCGTCCGCGTCCTAGGCGCGAGCGGCCGCGTCCGCGTCCTCCGCTACGGCGCATCGACAAAGAAGTGGGAGACGCGGTGATCACCCCGCCCGCCCTCCCACCCCGCAACGGCGCGCCAACCCCCACCCGCCCGCCCAAACTCGGGCGCGGCCCGGCGCGCCGCCCGCAGTCGCATCGCTTTCTCTTCGGCCATGCGACGTCCACCCACCCGCCCAGCGCGCACAACCATTCCCCCGCCCTTGCCGGCGGCGAACGCCGGCAGGGCCTCTTCCACAGCAGCGCGCCGCCTTCACCCTCCGCGGCGCACGATGAGCTGCTTCGCCTCGTACGTCTGCACGACGGAAAGCGGCGTGCGACGCAACACCTCCTCGTCGAAGGCGTCGGTCAAAACGCGGCCATCGATGTCGCGCGCCACCGGCAGCCCGGCGGCGTAGAGAATCGTCGGCACGACATCTTCGGCGCGCGCAGCCTCGGGGTTGTCGCGATGCGCAACGCCGGCACCGGCAATCAGCACGAAGCCGTCGTCGGCGCCGGGATCATCGACGACGATGAAGTCGCGCACGATCTCGTAGGGAGTCGCCGAGATCGCCGGCGGCACCGGTCCGGACGGCGACACGACGACGATCAGGTGATCGGGAAAGTCGTGTGCCAGCGACGCCAGCATGCGATCGAGCTGCTCGGCGTAGGCGCGGGCGACTTCTCCTTTTACGTTCGTCTTCGGCGGCAGCTCGTTCGTAAAGATGTGGATGGCGCGCTGCGCCTCCTCGTATCCGTTCAGCGCGACGGCGTCGAGAGCGAAGGCGCGATTCGGCGCGACCGTCCGCGCGATCGCAACGGCCGACAGGTCGGCGGCGAGCGCCGCGGCGATGCGGGGCCGCCGATCGTTTGGAGCGCCGGCAAATCGCTGCAATCCTTCGTTCGGCGCCGGCTGCAGCAGCCGTTCGGCCTGCGGCAAAAACGTGCGCGGGCTGACTTCGCGCGCGCGGTTCGTGTTGCGTGCGTCGAAAAAATCGTCGGTGACCACGATCGACGCACCGGTGGCATCGGACGACGGCCAGTCGATCACCGCCGCCCGCAACCCAACGCGCTCGAACAAGGTCCAGAGCGGGAGCGAGTCGCCCGAGGGGAGCTGCGTGGAGATTCGCTGCACCGGCGGGATCAGACCCCACGCCTTGAAGCCGACCCCGCTCGGCACGATCAGGAAGCGGTCCTCGGGATCGCGATTCAGCAGCGTCCGATACGCGAATCGTCCGGTCACGCCGTGGCGGAATGGAAGCTTCCCGGTCGCGATCGATGCCCACAGCGCCTTCGCGTCCATCGTCGGGAACGGTTCCAGGCGGGTGAAGTAGGCGCGGCTGCGCGCCTGCTCGAAGAACGGCAACCTTCCCTCGCCGATCATCGTGACGATCCAGTCGTACGGCAGATTGCGAATCGCTACGAAGAGCACCGGCCGCTGCCCGGCGACCGTGCCGATGTTCGCGACCACGACGCGCTGCTTTTCCGTCCGATACGAGTCGCGGCGCTCGTACAGCACGATCGACGAGAGCGCGATCACCAAGACGCCCGCAATGAAGATCATGCGCGAACGTTTGCGGTCGGCGTTTCGCTCCAGCACCCACAACAGCAAAAGGACGAACGCCGTGACCGTAATCGCGTTCGTCGCCTTCTGCAGGACGCGTACGGCGCCGATCGGCAGGTAAATCCGAAACACCTCGAGGTGAATCCAGTAGATCGCCGCGGCGATGAACGCCGCGAGGACGACGAATCCGAAGCCGTGCGTTCGGTACTCGTCCGGACGACCCCACAGCCGCACGCGCAGCGCGCGCAGACCCCAAAGCGCGCTGCCGAACAGAAGGCCGCAGATCAATCCGTAGACGACCGTCACGAGGAGCAAGTGCCCCGGCGTGATGTCGACCTGCGGGTTCAGGAAGTAGAGCAGGTTCGCGATGTAGAGCCCGAAGATCGCTCCGGCCAGGACGCGTTTCAGGTAGGCCCAGCGGATCTGCATGCGGTCGCCGTCACCCCGAGCGCAGCGAGAGTTCGGGGCAGCGGCGCGGCGCACGCGCAATCGAGTCTCGCCATCCATCCGCCCACTTCACTCACTCCGCTCCGGAGGACAGTAGCATGATCACCGCGTCCCGTCTCCGTTCCTGCGACTCCCGCGACTCTCTATTTGAACTTCTGCGCGAGCTCGGCTATCCGGTGCAGCCGGTCGATGTCGTGCCGGCCGACTGGCGCGGTGCCGGCATCGATCTCGACTTCGACTCGCTCTCGCTGGCCGCGCGCTTGCCGCGCCTCGACTGCTACGTCGCCGACGACGTCGACGACGGCCGCGCATCGCGCCTTCTCAAATCGCTCCATTCATGGAACGTCCTCACGAAATCCGTGCTCTTCGCCCGCGCGCCGAAGCGCCTGACGCTCTACGACCTTTCGCCGCGGCGCGAGCTTCGGCGGCTCGACGTCGACCTCAATGCGCCGTCGCCACATGCAATCGACCGGCTCAACGTGCTCACGGTCAACGGCGCGAGCGACGTCGCGCGGATCTTCGACCGCGCGCTCGACCGCGAGACGCTCACTCGCCAGTTTTTCGACCGCTTCCGCACGGCCGTTCACGACACTGCCGCGCAACTCCGCGGCGCGTTTGCGGACGAGCGACGCGACGCCGTCGACGCCGAGGCGCTGCTGATCCTCTCGCGCATCCTCTTCCTCTATTTCGTCCAGCAGAAAGGATGGCTGAACGGCGAACGGCGCTTTCTCGCCGACCGACTCGATGCCGTCCGCAGCCGCGAGCTCTTCGCCGGTGTCCTGCTGCCGCTCTTTTTCGGCGTCCTCAACACGCCGGTCGACCAGCGCACCGCCGCCGCGCGAAAGCTCGGCCAGATCCCGTACCTCAACGGCGGGCTGTTCGAGCCCTCTCCGTTCGAGCAGCGCCATCCCGACATTCACCTCCCGAACGAGCTGCTGCGCCGAGTCATCGATGACACCTTCGAGAAGTTCGCATTCTCAATCGACGAGAGCGACGCCGCCGGCACGCACATCGATCCGGAGATGCTCGGCAAGGTCTTCGAGTCGCTGATGGCGACCGACGAGCGCGCGGAGAGCGGCAGCTTTTACACGCCGCGAGCGATCGTCGACGTGCTCGCCGAGCGCGCCATCGTGGAGTGTTTGAGCGACGGCGATTCGCAAGCGCGCGTGACGCTGCGCGCGCGTCTGGCCGGCGATCCGACGCGGCTGCCGCTCGCGCTGGCAGCTCGAGTCGACAACATCGCGGTTCTCGATCCCGCCTGCGGCTCCGGCGCATTCCTTCTCTCCGCGTTGCGCGTGCTCGAGCGCCTCGGCGGACGCGATCGCAAGCGGATCGTCGAGCGCAACCTCTTCGGTGTCGACTTGAAGCCCGAGGCGGTGCGTCTTTGCGAGCTCCGGCTCTGGCTCGCCATCGTGGCGAAGGGCGACGAGCCGCAGCCGCTGCCGAATCTCGACCGCAACATACTCCAGGGCAGCTCCCTCCTCAGCCCGATCGACTTCCTCGGCGGCGCGCGCGGCGACGTTTACCGCGACTGGGTCACGGCGCTGCACGCGCAAGACGACCTCGTCGCGCGCTACCGTGCCGCACCGGCGAATGAGCGCCCGGCTCTCGCTCGGGTCCTTCGATCCGCCGACTGCCGGCTGGCGACCGCGCTTCTGCAGAAAGCGATCGACGCCGACGAGCGTGAGCTGCAGGATCTGGCGGCGCCGCAACAAGATCTGTTCGGCCGAATGCGGCCGGCGAACGCGGCACGCTGCAAAGAGCTCCAGGAGCGGATCGCCGCGATGCGCAAGACGCAGGAGCACGCCGATGAAGGAGAGCTCGACTTCTTTTCCTTCGACGTGCACTTCGCGCCGGTGCTCGCGCGCGGCGGCTTCGACGTCGTCACCGGCAATCCGCCCTGGGTGCGCAACAGCCGCATCGACGTCCGCGCGCGGCGGATGCTCTCCGAGCGCTACCGGCTCTTCCGCGCCGCCGCCAGCAGCGGCGACCGCGCAGCGTTCCACCAGCCCGACCTGTCGATCGCATTTTTCGAGCGCGCACTGGCGCTGACGCGCAGCCGCGGCGTCGTATCGCTCCTCATGCCGGCGAAGATGCTCAACGCCGCGTACGCGACTCCGCTGCGCCGCGCCGCCGAGATGCTCGATGTCGTTGCGCTCGACGATTGGAGCGACTCAGCGCACCGCTGGTTCGACGCGGACACGTTTCCGCTCGGGCTCACGATCGCGAAGCGCCAGCCGTCGCACGGCACGGACGTTCGCGCCGCCGGCGAGCGCTTCCTCGTTCACACCCTCGGTCACGCGGAATGGATGCTGATCCCGCCCTCGGTCGCCGGTGTGATCGATCGTCTTCGCCGCGATCACGCACCGCTGCGCGAAGTCCTCGGCCGTGCTCCGGTCATGGGCCTGAAGACCGGCGACAACGGCTCATTCTTTCTCGACGTGAAGCGCGTACGCGGCGGGTCGCTCCAGACGCACGATGGCTTCTACATCCCGCTCGGCGCCGTCTGCCGTTGCGTGCGCGGCCGCGACACGCAGCGCTGGAAGGCGGCGCCGAAGCAGTGGATGCTGTGGCCGCCGTCGGACGGCTGGCAGAAGGTTCCGAAGTGGTTGGAGCGCTTCGGCGGCGCGCACCGCATCGACATCCCGTCGCTGAGGCTCAAGCACGTGCGCGCCGAGCACCTCGGCATCAAAGTCGTCTGGAAAGATCTCTCTCGCGGCCTTTCCGCCGCGGTGTTGGGGCATTCGCAGCAAGTCACCGGACGCGTCGTGCCGCTGATTCCGAACCAGACCCTCTATCTTCTCGACGCCAAATCTCTGGACGAAGCGCGGGTGATCGCCGCGCTGATGAATTCGACGGTCTTCGGCGCGCTCGTGCTGTGCACGGCCGAGCGGGCGAAGGACTCGCATTTCCGCTACTTCGGCCGGACGATCGCGGCGATTCCGCTGCCACGGGTCGCGCGCGGCAGCGCCGATTGGTGCGAGCTCGCACAGTTGGCGCGGCGATGCGATACGCGAGAGATCGACAAGGTCGTCGCGGCGCTCTACGGCGTCACAGCCGAGGAGCATGAGGTGCTGGCGCAGTTCGTGGCGCGGCGGCTTGGATTCCATGATTGAGCTCGCTCCGCATCAGCGCAGCGCGGTCGAGCGTGCTCTCGAGCTGCTCGACCGCTACGGCGGCGTTCTCCTTGCCGATGAGGTGGGCCTCGGCAAGTCGTACGTCGCCGCCGCGGTCGGGCGGACGATGCAGCGGCGCGGGTACGAGGTCGAGCTCATCGTCCCCGCGTCGCTCGTCGCGCAGTGGAAGGATGTATTCGGCGAATTTCATCTGGCGGCAAGCGTGCTGACTCACGACGCGATTTCAGGCTCCGAACGGAGCGATCGGCGGCGGCTGATCGTCGTCGACGAGGCGCACGGATTCCGCAACCCGCGTACGCAGCGCTGGGCGGCGCTGGCGCGGCGCTCCATCGGCGCGCGATTGATGCTCGTTACCGCGACGCCTGTCTGCAACTCGGCAGACGATCTCCTCTCTCTCATTCGTTTGATTGCCGCGGACGATGCGTTGCGTCCCCTCGGCGTTGCCTCCATCGAGCGCGCATTCGCGATTCACCATGCGCGCGCGCTCGACACCATCGTTTCCGAGCTCGTCATCCGACGCAACCGCGACGTCCTTCCGGCGTCGCTGCAGTTCGGCGAGCTCGCCCGGCGCGTGATCCGCCACCGCGTCCCCGATTTGGCGATCGATGCGCTTCAATTTCCTCTTGTCGGCGACGGCACGCAACACTCACTGCTCCGCCGATTTTTATGGCGCCGCCTCGAATCCAGTGAGGCGGCGCTCCTCGAGTCTTTGCGCCGGCAGACGCGTTTCTACGAGCGCGCGCTCGACGCCATCGTCCGCGGCCATACGCTCTCACGAAGCGACTACCGCCGCGCCTTCGCCGCTGATGATGAAAGCGGCGCATTGCAGCAAGTGCTGTTCTGGGACATTTTCGCCACCGGCAACGCCGCCGCGAGCGCGGCGGAGATCCGCGACGAGATCGCGCGTCTCGATGCGCTCGCCGCGGAGGCGCGCACTGCTCCTCCGCACAAGCGTTTGGTTCTCGTCGACGTTCTCGACGGCGAGCCGACGCTGATTTTCACCGGCGCGATCGCCACGGCGCGCGACATCGCCGCCGCGCTCGACTGCGCCATCGTGACCTCGCGCGGCGCGCAGCCGCACAATGCCATCGACGCTTTCCGGCACGGCGCGATCGATCGCCTCGTCGCGACCGACCTCGCGTCCGAGGGACTGAATCTGCAGCGCGCCGCGGTCGTCATCCACTACGACATCCCCTGGAACCCCGTGAAGCTCGACCAGCGGAACGGGCGCGCGCACCGCATCGGACAAAAGCGTCCGTCGGTGCGCGCGATTTATTTCATGCCCGAGCGGGATCGCACCGGCATCGTCGGAACGATCGAAACCAAGAATCAGACTCGCGCCCGGATTCTCCGGCCGATGACGCTGTCCGGTCCACCCGCGACTCTGCCGCCGTACTTGCCGCACGATGCGGCAGGCGCCGCGCTCGTACGCGCAGGAGTCGGCGTGCCGGAGCTGGCGCTGCGGCGATTCCGCGCGGGCGCGGAGCTCGAGCTCGCGGAGCTCGCACGCGGTCCGCTCGATGAAAGGAGGGTGCGAAAAATCGTCGAACTGGAACGGCTCATATAATCGTCGGCCGTGGACCTCCTCATCGTCGACGACGAAGCGTCGTTGCGCGACTTCCTGAGCATCGTTTTCGAGGAAGAAGGCTGCCGCGTGGAAACGGCGGCCACGCTGGCCGACGCCCATGCGGCATTGCAGAAGCGCGAGCCCGACCTCGTGCTGTGCGATCTCATGCTTCCCGACGGATCGGGACTCGATCTGCTGCGCGACATCAAGGCGCAGAACCCGTCGATTCCGATCGTCATGATCACCGCCCACACGTCGACGAAGTCCGCCGTCGAGGCGCTCAAGGCCGGCGCGCACGACTACATCGCCAAGCCGTTCGACATCGACGAGCTGAAGATCATCGTCAGCAAGGCGGTGGAGCGGAAGGAGCTCGAGGACGAGAACCTCCACCTCCGCACGGCGCTCGAGGAGCGGCACACCTTCGCGAACATCATCGGCAAGAGCGCGAAGATGCAGGAGATCTTCGGCATCGTGCAGCGCATCGCCCGCGCGACGTCGACCGTGCTGATCTCCGGCGAATCCGGAACGGGAAAAGAGCTGATCGCGCGGGCGATTCACTACAACTCCGGCCGGCGCGGCAAATTCGTCGGCATCAACTGCGGGGCGATGCCCGAAACGCTGCTCGAGTCCGAGCTCTTCGGCCACGAGCGCGGCGCGTTCACCGGCGCGATCCGCGAGAAACGCGGGCTGTTTCACGAGGCCGAGCGCGGCACGATCTTTCTCGACGAGATCGGCGAGACCACGCTGTCGGTGCAGATCAAGCTCTTGCGCGTGCTGCAAGACCGGGTCGTCCGCCGCGTCGGGTCGAACGTGGAGACGCAGGTCGACGTCCGCGTCATCGCCGCGACGAATCGCGACCTGGGCGAATCGATCCGCAACGGCAACTTCCGTGAAGATCTCTTCTACCGCATCAACGTCATTCCCATCGCCCTGCCGCCGCTGCGCCAGCGCAAAGAGGACATCCCGCTGCTCGTCGATCACTTCATCGCCAAGTTCTCGCGCCAGCTCGACGTCCCGCAGAAGCGGATCTCCTCCGACGCCATGCGCCTCATCGAGAAGTACCACTGGCCGGGCAACGTGCGCGAACTCGAGAACGTCGTCGAGCGGATGATCGCGCTCGAAACCTCGGACGTGCTGACCACGAAGTCGCTTCCCGAGCACGTGCTCCTCGGCGGCGCCATTCCGGACGTCGCCACGTTCGATCTTCCTGCCGAGGGGATCTCGCTTCAGGATCACCTGGAGTCGATCGGAAAAATCTTCATGCTGAAGGCGCTCGAGCGCAGCGGCGGCGTGCAGACGCAGGCCGCGGAACTGCTGCGGATGTCGTTTCGCTCGTTCCGCTACTACGCGAAAAAGTACGATCTCATCCCGCGCGACGTCGTGGAGGTGGAAGGTGAAAAATAGTCTGATCACGATCGCGCTGCTCCTGGCGGCGTGCAGTTCGCCGCAGCAGACCGCTCCCTCGCCGCCACCGGCGCCTGCGTCGGGACCACGGGTCGTCCTGCCCGACGGCGCGGCCATCCAGGTCGAGCTCGCCACCGACGATGCGACGCGCGCCCAGGGGCTCATGTATCGCGATCACATGGCCGATGACCGCGGAATGCTTTTTCTTTTTCCGGAGAGCGGCGACTACCCGTTCTGGATGAAGAACACCCTGATCCCGCTCGACATGGTCTGGATCGACGACCAGCGGCGCATCGCGCACGTGGCGTCGAATGTGCCGCCGTGCAAGGCCGATCCGTGCCCGAATTACCCGCCGAACGCGAACGCGAAATACGTCCTGGAGCTTGCTGCCGGCGTCGCTGCAAAGCACCACCTCGCCAACGGGCAAGCGTTGCGTTTCGAGGGAATGGACAACGTCATCGTGCGGTAGCCGGGGCGCCGTCCTCCCGTCGCGATCCCCTGGCGGCATTTTTCCGTCACGGCCGGCGTTCGCGTCTCCATGTTCCGCTCGCGCGGCGAGAACCTCCGCTCCGTCTACATCCTTCTCTTCCTGAACGTTGCGTTCTTCTTTCTGCAGCATCAGGACGGCGAGAAGTTCGCCAGTCTCTTCTCGTTCGACTGGAGCGCGGTGCTGCACGGCCAGGCGTGGCGCGTCTTCACCTATCAATTCGTGCAGGCCTCGCGCATCGGCACGATCTCCATTCCGCCCGTCGTCACCCTCTTCCTCAACCTCGTCCTGCTCTCGCTCATGGGCATGGCCGTCGAGGAGGCGTGGGGGACGCGGCACTTCCTCACGCTCTTCGCACTCTCGACCCTCGGCTCCGCGGCCGCGGCCGCGTACCTCGGCGTTCCGCTGCTCGGCTCCTACTTCATCAACTTCACCTTGCTCTTCGTCTACGCGGCGCTGAATCGCGATCAGACCTTCTATCTATCGACCGCCATCCCCGTGCGCGTCACGTTCCTAGCGTTCCTCGCGCTCGGCGCGCTGCTCGTCGGCGTCTTCTTCGGCAACGCCGCGAACATCGCGGCGCTCGCGGGCGCGGCCGCCGCCTTCATCTATTACCTGTCGCAGAGGGTGCGCCGGGCGCCGGCGGCGGCGCCGCGCGGATTCGCGCCCGCGGCCGACGATGCCGATCCCCTCGCCGCCGTCACGCATAACGTCACGCGCGTCGTGGCGATGAAAAAGGCGTTGGCGATGCGGTCGGATTCCGACATCCAGCGTCTCATCGACGCGAGCGAGAAAGAGATCGTCAGCGGCGTCAATATCTGCGCGCCGGTCGACTTCAAGCCGGAGCACTCCGACCGCTACTGCATCCGCTGTGAAGGCTTCGCCGAGTGCAGCGCGCGGCACCTGCGCCTGAATCGTCCTGCCACACCGCCGGCCGGCGACGACCTCGCTACGGCGCGGTAGGCGCGCCCCCGCCCCCGCCCTCCCCCCGAGGGCCGCGGCGCCGGCGGAAACGGCGGCGCTTTCGCGACGCTCCGCCTTCGCCCCCGCCCTGTTCCGGCTGCCCTTCCGGGCGCGGACGCGGCGGCATCGGCGGACGCGGCGGACGCTGCTGCTGCGCTTGCTGTTGTGGCTGCGGTGACGACGACGACGCGGCGCCTTCGCCCTGCCCACGTCCGCCGCGGCCGCGACGCCGGCGGCGACGTCCCGTGTGTTCGGGCGCTCCCTCGGCGCGCGGCTGTTCGCGTTGCTGCTGGCGCTGCGGCGCTTGCGAGCCGCGCGGCTGCTGCGGCCGGCCGCCGCCCTGTTGTTGCGATCGCTGCGGCCGCTCCTGTCCTCGGCGTCCGCCGCCGCGCCGCTCCTCTTTCCGCTGCGAGCCCTGGCGCTGCTCGAACTCCGCGACCTTGCGAGCCATGAACTTGCGCCCTTGCGAGTCCTGTCTCAGGCGCGTCTCGTCATGGCCGCAATACGGGCAGCGGCGCCAACCCTCGGGGTACGTCCGGCTGCACTCCCGGCAGAGGATGCTTTTCGGCAGCGGCATCGTGAATCGGCGCGCATTGTACACTTCGGCCCCATGCCGTCCGACGACGCCCGGCGCGAGACGCTGCGGGCCCTCATCGGCCTCGCCGAGGGAAGCAATCCGGGCGATTGCTGGGACGACGCGCGCGCCGAGGAATTGCTGCGGAGGCAATCGACGGCGGGGGAGATGCGTGAGCTCGGGATGAGCGAGCAGATGATCGAGCGCGTCTTCGGCGCGGCGGAGACGCGGACAGCCGAGTTCGTCGTGCGCGTCGAGGCGCGCTTCGAGGCGGCGCACTACCTGCGCGAGTACCGCGGCATCTCCGAGCCGCTGCACGGGCACTCGTACAAGGTCGAGGCGGAGCTCGCCGCGCGAGGCGGCGGCGTCGACGGCGACGCCATCGCGGTCGACTTCGTGAGCGCGAAGCGGAAGCTCGAGGCGCTGGCGAAGCGGCTCGACTACGGCTGCATCAACGACGTCGCGCCATTCACCGGCATCAATCCGTCGGCGGAGAACATCGCGCGGTGGTTCCACGGCGAGCTCTCCGGCGCGGTCGCCGGCGAGAATGCAGTCGTGCGCGCCGTGACGATCTGGGAAGGGCCGGTGAACTCCGTGACGTTCCGGCCGGCGTCATGAACAAGCTTCCGAACCACACCGCGCTGAAGGAGTGGGCGTCGGCGATCGACGCGCTCGGGCGCGGGCAGCAGGTCATCCTGATCCGCAAGGGCGGCATCGCCGATCCGGCCTTCGGCGTCGAGTCGGAGCGCTTCTATCTCTTCCCGACGAACTTTCACGACGGCGGCGGCGCGCCGCCGCGCGCGGTGCCGGTGACGCACTGGTGCGAGGCGGTGCGGACGTGGCGCGTGCGCGAGCTCGACGCGCTGTACCGGCTCGAGCCGCTCGTCGTCTTCGACCGCGCCACGCTGGAGACGCGCTACCGCTTTCGCGCCGATCAGGCCATCCACGTCATCGGCGTGCGGACGTACCGCCTGGCGCGGCCGGCGATGCTGGCGATGAAAGACGACTACGCCGGCTGCCGGAGCTGGGTGAGCATCGACGAGGAAGTCGACGTCGACGGCTCCGTGCCGGTGCTGACGGAGGGGGAGCTGGCGGCGCAGCTGGCAAAGGTCGAGGAACTGCTGGCGCGCGCGAGCTGACAAGCATTGCGCCGCTACTGCGGCCGCGGCCGGTGCAGCACGAAGTCGGCGATCACCGTCGCCACGAGCTCTCCGTGAGGATCGTGGATCTCGCACGTCCCCACGCAGACCTTCCCGCCCTTCTTGATGATTTGCGCGGTCGCCGTCACCGCGGTATTCGCCTTGCGCAGGAAGTGGATGTTCAGGTTCGCCGTCGCGAAGTTCATGTCTTCGAACAGCGTGCCGAGCGCGCAGGCGATGGCGGTGTCGGCGAGCATCGCCAGGATGCCGCCGTGCACCGCGCCGGTCGTGTTGTCGAACTCGGGGCGGAGCTCCAGCTTCATCACGCAGCGGCCGCCGTCCGCCTCGACGATCTCGTAGTCGAGAAAGCGGCTGACGGGGTGGTCGCGAAAGCGCTCGGCGAAGCGCTGGACGAGGTCGGGGCGTGGCTCCACTTCTGCGTAACATTACTTCGTGGAGTTGTTCGCCGTCATCTTCATGATCGTCGCGGGCGGCGGCCTCGCCATCGCCGCGATGGTCGCCATCGGCGCCGCCACGCGCGCGCACGAGGGGCGGCGGGAGGGGGCGCAACCGATGCCGGACCGCTCGGCCATCGCCGCATCGATCCTCTTCAACCTCTTGCTGCTCGGGGGACTCAGTCCCGACGAAGCGCTGCGGGCGATCAGAAAACGCGCGGGTCTCCTCGCGCCCGTGACGAGCCAGGTCGACATCTCCAGTTGGGCCGATCGTTTCGCGCGCGTGGCGACGCCCGAGCAGCGCCGCTGGCTCCTCGAGACCGCCGTCGAGCTCATCGCCGGCAGCCGGAAGCTCGTGCCGCTGCGGCAGTACGCTGCCCTCCTCGACCTCAGCTTCGGCCTCGGCTTTCAGACCGACGCCCTCGCCAAGCTGCGCGAGCAGTATGGCTTCGACTACATCGACCACGCCAAGCACGCGCGGCCGCGCGTGGCCGACCGCGCCGGCGGCGCCACCGCGCTCTACGTCCGCGACCGGCGCGACACCGGCGAGCTCCTGCGCGTCCTAGAGATCGACGTCGAGCCGACGCGGCAGGTCATCATCGCCGCCTACCGCCGGCTCGTCGCCCAGCACCATCCCGACAAGGTCCACCACGCCGGCGAGGACGCCCGCAGCGCCGCCGCGGCGCGCTTCATCGAGCTCACCCGCGCCTACGAAACCCTCATGTCGATCTACAGGGATTGACCGCCAAACGCCGGCCTGCTAAACTTCGCCTTGGGAATAGGGGCAGTTCACTGTTTGTTGACAGCCGTTTTGCCAGCACTTCCCTCCTGTAGACCGTAGTTAAACCTGACCAACAAACGCTTTCGAGGACATCCGTGTCCGGCCGCGATGACGCGCCGGGCGCCGTCTCGTCGTTGAGGGGGCAGTTCAACGCGATCGAGGGTGTAGGTCGTAAATACCTGATTCGAAGCACTTTGTACTGACGCAGAGGACGTGTCCGCAGACCTCGGTAACCAATCGAACCACCGGCGCATCTAATACCGCGTAGCGGCACGACCTAAGCATTCAAACAGAAACGGGAGAAGCCATGAAAACCGCCGTAGCGAACGATCACGAACAGGGGTGGGACTTCGAGAAGGCAGCAATGCCTTACGTCGACTCGCTCTACAACACGGCGTATCGCATGACGCGCAACTCCGAGGATGCCGAGGACCTCGTGCAGGAGACTTACCTCAAGGCATACAAGTACTACGACAAATTCGAAGAGGGGACGAACTTCAAGGCGTGGCTCTTCAAGATCATGAAGAACACGTTCATCAACAACTACCGGAAGAAGAAGCTCACCCCGCACAAGATCGATTTCTCGGAGATCGAAGAGTCGTACGAGCGCGTCATCCAGAAGAACGCCCCCGACCTGATCAAGGATCCGGAGAGCGAGATCTTCCAGGACATGATGGATGAGGACGTCAAGCGCGCCCTCGACTCGCTGCCGCACGACTACAAGATGGTCGTCCTTCTGGCCGACATCGAAGGCTTCTCCTACAAGGAGATCGCCGAGATCCTCGACTGCCCGGTCGGCACGGTCATGTCGCGCCTCTACCGCGGCCGCAAGATGCTCGAGCGGACGCTGCTCGAGTACGCGCGCAAGTACGGCTACATCCGCGCCGGCGAGGAGCCGACGAAGATGCGCTCGCGCAAGGACGAGGAGAAGGCGAAGACCAAGAAGAAGCCCGGCGAGGAGACGGAAGTCCAGGAGCCGGAAGAAGAGAACGAAGAGGAACTGCTCTTCGCGGGCGACGAGCCGGACGAAGAAGAAGAGTTCGAGTTCGACGACGAGGAAGAGCAAGAGGAGCAGTTCGCCACCGAGTAACCATCGTCTCGAAGGGGAACCACGCAAGGCGGCGCGGCAACGCGCCGCCTTTTTTCATTCGAGGAATTCGACTCCTGGTCACGAAGTTGCAACCGGGCGATGCACGAGTCGTCACCATGAACCAGGAAGGAAAAGCAGGAATGCTTTGTGACGATGTAAAGCGAGTCGTTTATTTTTTCCTCGACGGTTCCCTCAACGAATCCCGCCAGCAAGAGCTCCGAATCCATCTGACGCTCTGCCCCGACTGCGACCACCGCACCGCCATCCACAAACGATTGCGCAACTTCGTGCAGCGGCGTCTCTCGCGCGTCGAGGCGCCCGATCATTTGAAGAAGCGACTGCAGCGCTCGCTGCGCGCGTTCGCAGCCGAGTGGAATGCCTGAGCGCGACAGCAGCCAGCTGATCCTCGTCTCCTCGAACCCCAACAAAGCGATCGAAGCCGAGCGCATCCTCGGCATGCCGCTGCTGCGCGTGGCCATCGGCCTGCCGGAGATCCAGGCCGCCGACGTCGAGGACGTCACGCGCTACAAGCTCGAGATCGCGCGCACGAAGGGCTACAGCCGCCTCATCGTCGAGGACGTCTCCCTCGGCTTCGATCAGCTCGGCAACTTTCCCGGCCCGTTCGTCCGCTGGCTGCTCGAGGCCGCGGGCGGCACCGGCCTCGCCGTCGTCGCGTACGCGTTGCGCGACCGCAGCGCGCGCGCGGAGTGCTGCGTCGCGTATTGGGACGGCACCGCCGGCCACGTCTTCCGCGGCGAGTGCGCCGGTGAAGTGCTCGTCGAGCCTCGCGGCGATCAGCACTTCGGATGGGATGCGTGGTTCCAGCCGCGCGGGTCGAAGAAGACGTTTGCCGAGATGTCACCCGCGGAGAAGGACCAGCTTTCGCACCGCGGCGACGCCTATCGCAAGCTGGCCGAGCACTTGCGCGCCGAGAAACGCCCGCATCCATAGACGCAAGTGAGTCCGCGCGAGGACAGCGCGCCCAAACCAACAGCCGATCGCAGCCGTACAAGTCGTGTGAATGGCGCAGTTGCCAGCGCAGCGATTTGGCAGGCCCCTTGAACTATCGGTTCTCACGCCGGTGAAGCCGGCGGGTAGTTGGAAAGGACGCCCTATGTGGGTATTCGACGGCGAGCAGTGGACGACGGACGAGGGCGTGAACGAAAGCGGCGTGAAGCGTGACGACAAGACCCCGCGCTACGAGCAATCGATGCCGGAGCTGCAGGTGATCGAAATCCCGCTGCCCCGAACGAACTACGTTCCACCGTTTCCGCTTCCGTAAAAGACTGACATCGACGACAAGCGAGGCCGCGCGATCAGCGCGGCCTTTTTTGTTGTTTCAGGGGGCAGGGCGCAGGGGGCGGGGCGCAGGGGGTGGTCGTCGCGAGGACATTATCTGCGCCCCGCGCCCTGCGCTCCGCCCCCTTCACTTTGCAGCCATTCCTCGATCGCCGCAATCGCCCGATCATTCTTGAAGCTGTACCACGCGCGCTCCAGCGCGCGGTCGCTCGCCAGCGCTTTGCGGAACGCCTCGGGGACGCCGATGGCACGCGCCAGCTCGTCGCGGCCGCGCGACGGCTCCAGCTTATCGACAAACGCGCGGCGGTCGTTGCTCTCCGACTGCGCCGTGCGCTGCGGGATGCGGCGGAAGCGCGGCGCGGCGCGCGTCTCGTCGCGGCCGACGTCGACGACGTCGCCGCTCTCCGTGTCGAGGTAGTGCGCGAAGTGGCCGGAGTCGTCGAGGTACGCGACCGTGAGGCCGTCGATGTCGATCGCGGTGGCCGATGCGGAGGACGCCGATCGCGCGGGCGCGGTCGCGGGTGGCGCGCCGGTCCGAGGCAGATTCCTCACAAGAAATTCGCGCTGCGCTTCTTCGCGCCGCCGGCTCCAGCCGCGCAGCGCGAGGCGGATCTTCTGCATCAGCGTCGGCATTTGGGCGGATGATATCTTCGAAACCATGAGCCAGGACCGGCTGGAGGCGAGCCTCGACATCGACCGGCTGCCGTCGCTCGACGTCGTGCGCATCATCCAGGACGAGGACGCGCGCGTCGCCGGCGCGGTGGCGGCGGAGCGCGACAAAATCGCGCACGCCGTCGACGAGATCGCCGAGCGGCTCGCGCACGGCGGCCACCTCTTCTACGCCGGTGCGGGGACGAGCGGGCGCATCGCCGCGCTCGACGCCTCCGAGCTCCCGCCGACGTACGGCGTCGATCCGTCGTTCGTGCGCGTGCTCATGGCCGGCGGCGAGCGCGCGTTCCTGCACTCCGTCGAAGGCGCCGAGGACGACGAGGACGCGGCCATCGCCGCGGTCAACGAGAACGTCAAGGCCGACGACGCGCTCGTCGGCATCGCCGCGTCGGGCACGACGCCGTACACGCTCGCCGCAGTGCGCCGCGCGAACATGCTCGGCGCGCTCACCGTCGGCATCACCACCGTCGCCGCCTCGCCGCTCGCCGCCGAGGCCGACATCGCCATCGTTCCGCGGACCGGCCCCGAAGTGATCATGGGCTCGTCGCGCATGAAGAGCGGCACCGCGCAGAAGCTCGTTCTCAACACGATCTCGACCGCGGTCATGATCCGGCTCGGCCACGTCTATTCGAATCTCATGGTCGACATGATCCTCGGCAACGACAAGCTGCGCAGCCGCGCCGTGCGCATGGTCGAGCTCGCGGCGGGCGTGCTGCGGCCGACCGCGGTGCAGGCCATGCGCGATGCCGGCAACAACGTGAAGCTCGCCGCCGTCATCGCCAAGAAGCGGATCTCCGCGGCGGAGGCGCGAGCGCTGCTCGAGGCGCACGGCGGGCGGCTGCGCGAGGTGCTCGAGGCGTGAACCGCGTCGGGCGCCTGCTGCACATCGCCGTCAAGGAGTCGCGCCTCGTCGTCGGCCTCATGTCCGGCACCTCGGTCGACGGCATCGACGCCGCGCTCGTCGAGATCGAGGGCCACGGCGAAGCGGCCAAGGTCAAGCTCCTCGCCTTCGACAGCTATCCGTTTCCGCCCGAGCTGCGCGCGCGGGTCTTCCGGCTCTTCAATCCGCGCGAGGCGCGCGTCGACGCGATCTGCCAGCTCGACTTCCTCCTCGGCGAGCTCTTCGCCGCGGCAGTCGAGCGCCTCCTGCGCGATCACAACGTCGACCGCGACGACGTCGACCTCGTGGCCTCGGCCGGGCAGACCATCTGGCACGATCCGGAGCCGGTCGTCGTCAAGGACAGCGTCGGCTGGCTCGACCGCGAGATCGTCACGCGCTCGACCTTCGCCATCGGGCAATCGGCCGTCATCGCCGAGCGCACCGGCATCACCACCGTCGGCGACCTCCGCGTGCGCGACGTCGCCGCGGGCGGCCAGGGCGCGCCGCTCATCGCCTACGCCGACTGGGTCCTGCTGCGCGACGCGAAGCTCGGGCGCTGCGTGCAGAACATCGGCGGCATCGGCAACGTGACGTACCTGCCGCCGGCGTCGAACCCGGACGTCGTCGTGGCGTTCGATACCGGGCCGGGGAACATGGTCATCGACGCGCTCGCCGAGGTCGCGACCGAGGGGACGTTGAAGTACGACAGCGGAGGCGAGCTCGGCGCGAAGGGGAACGTCGTCGCGGCGCTGCTCGAGGGATGGCTCGACGATCCTTATTTTCGCCGCCAGCCGCCGAAAACCACGGGGCGCGAGCATTTCGGCGTGCAATTTGCCCGGCGCATCCTGACCGAGTCGCAAGGCGTGCCGATCGAAGACCTCATCGCAACCGCAACGGCGCTGACCGCGGAGAGCATCGCCCGCGCGTACCGCGACTTCGTGTCGCCGCGCGGACCGATCGACGAGGTGATCGTCGGCGGCGGCGGGGCGCGGAACCCGACGCTGATGCGGATGCTGCGCGAGCGGATGAACGGCGCGCGCCTGCTCTCGCACGAAGACCTCGGCATCGACAGCAATGCCAAGGAAGCGATCGCTCTGGCCATCATCGCCAACGACGCGGTCGCCGGACTGAACACGAACATCCCGGGCGCCACGGGCGGACGGCCGACGGTGCTCGGCAAGATCAGCGTATGACGTCGCAGTTGTGGGGCCGCGCGTTCGTGCGCGGCGAGCTTCGCGAGGACGCGCTCATCGTCATCGACGACGGGCAGATCGTCGACGTGCGCGACCCCGTGCGCCGGCCAACGAACGCCGAGCCGGTCCCAGGCGTGATCCTCCCCGGCTTCATCGATGTGCATGTGCACGGCGGCGCCGGCGCCGACTTCATGGACGGCACGGACGAGGCCGTCGCGGCGGTGACGGAGTTCCACGCGCGCAACGGCACGACGATGCTCGCGGCGACGACGCTGTCGAGCTCGCGCGAGGACCTGCGCGCGGCGGTCCGCGCCATCGCGCGCAACACGCGGCGCCCGCGCGCGGCGGAGATCTGCGCGATCCACCTCGAAGGCCCGTACATCAGCCTCCACCGCGCCGGCGCGCAGGACGTCGCCTCGATCCGCCCCGCGGACATCCACGAGATGGCGGCGCTGATCGACGAGGCGCCGGAGCTGCACTGGATGATGACGATCGCGCCGGAGATCGACGGCGCGCGGGGCCTCATCGAGCACTTCCGCGACCTCGTGCTCTTCTCGATCGGCCACACCGCGGCCGACTACGGCGAGGCGGTGAACGCGATCGAGTGGGGAGCGCGGCACTTCACGCACCTGTTCAACGCGATGACGGGGCTGAACCACCGCGAGCCGGGCGTCGTCGGCGCGGCGCTGGCGTCGGCGCACGCGACGGCGGAGCTGATCGCCGACGGGATCCACGTCCATCCCGCGGTACTGCGCATCGCCGCGCTGATGCTGCCTAAGCGCATCGCGCTCGTGACCGACGCGGTGCGCGCGTGCGGGATGCCCGAGGGGTCGTACAAGCTCTACGGGCACGACATCAGCGTCGCGCGCGGCGCGGCCAGGCTCGCCGACGGAACGCTCGCCGGCAGCACGCTGACGATGCAGCGCGCCGTGCAGAACATGGTGGAGCTGGCCGGCCTGCCGCTGGAGATGGTCGTGCCGCTGGCGACGGAGGTCCCGGCGCGCATTGTCGGCGCGAGGGAGCGGAAGGGAAAGATCGCGGCGGGGTTTGACGCGGATATCGTCGTGGTGACGGAGAAGTTCGAGGTGGAGAGAGTGCTCGTGCGGGGGGAGAAGATCGAATGAAAAGCGGAAACTCAGAAAATCAGAATGCGAATGCAGAATTGAGAAAGGCTTTCTACATTCTGCATTCGCATTCTAGTTTTCTAAATTTCCGTGGCGTCAAGGCGGACGCGTGATCTGGGTATCCTTCTCCGACTACGCCTCGCTCTCCACCCGCGCCGCCGCCATCTTCCTCTCCGCCATCCGCCAATCTCCCCGCATCGTCCTCGGCCTCCCCACCGGCCGCACTCCCCTCGGCATGTACGAGCGCGTCGTCGCCGAGTGCTCGCGCGAGTACCACTGCTTCCGCGACGTCGTCACGTTCAACCTCGACGAGTACGCCGGCATCTCCTGCGAGCATCCGGGGAGCTACTGCACGTTCATGAAGGGCGTGCTCTTCGACCACGTCGACGTCGATCCGCGCAACACCAACATACCGGACGGTACGGTGCGCGACCTCGCGGCGGAGTGCGCGCGCTACGAACGCGACATCGCCGCCGCGGGCGGGCTGCAGCTCACTTTCCTCGGCCTCGGCTCGAACGGCCACATCGCCTTCAACGAGCCGGGGACGCCGTGGACCTCGCGCACGCGCGTCGTCGAGCTGACCGAGTCGACGCGCGCGGCCAACGCGGCGCTCTTCCCTGGCGAAGAGGTGCCGCGGCAGGCGATCACCATGGGCATCGCCACGATTCTGTCGTCGCGGCGGATCGTTCTTTTGGCCAGCGGCGAGAAGAAGCGCGCGGCGATCGAACGGCTGCGCAGCGGCGAGCGCTCGGAGGACTTCCCGGCCTCGGCGCTGTGGGAGCACGACGACGTCACCGTGCTGGTGGCGTGAAACTAGCTACCGCCGAGGACGGCATGGATGAAAAGAAAGCGGTCCGCCGGCCGATCCTCGGCATCCTGGCGATCTTCGTTCTCTTCATCCTCTACCGCGTCTTCACCGTCTACACGGTCCGCTCCGGCGAGTGCAAGCCGAAGCCGGTCGACCCCAACCTCCGCCTCCTCACGCGCGACGACAACGGCCGCCTCGTCAGCTTCCCCGAGCGCATCGGCTTCCCGCCGCAGACACGGCCGCTCGTCGTCATGACCTACAACATCGAGGGCCACGACGAGCTGCTGCACGCCGATCACATCGCCAAGATCGCCGCCGTCATCAACCAGGTGAAGCCCGACATCGTCGGCCTGCAGGAGGTCCACCGCAAGACGTGGCAATCGCGCTTTCAAGACCAGGCCGCGGAGCTGATGCGCCGCACCGGCATGCACGGCTGGTTCGGCAACAGCTACGAGAACTTCGGCGGCCAGTTCGGCAATCTCCTTCTCACGCGCGGCGAGATCGCCAGCGCGTTCGTGCACCCGCTGCCGTCGATCGGCGAGCCGCGCACCATCATGGAGTCGGTCGTCCGCATCGACGGCACCACGCTCAACGTCTACGTCACGCACCTCACGGCGTGGGGGAAGTTCAACACAAACAGCCGCGAGGAGCAGCTGGCGTGCGTGGCCAAGCACATCCGCACGAGCCGCTATCCCTACATCGTCATCGGCGACTTCAACGCGCCGCCGACCGCCGCCGAAGTCGAGAAGTTCCGCAAGGAGAACGCGGCGCAGATCTGCGGGGAGGACATCGGCATCTCCCACCCGCTGATGAAGGAACGCATCGACTACGTCTGGGCCGACTACGGATGGCAGGTGCGCTCCGCGCGCGTCGTCCAGGCCGGCCCGTCCGATCACTATCCCGTCGTCACGGAGCTGCTGTGGCATCGCGAAAAGTAAAACGCTTCGAAAAGATCGGGCACACGCACTACCTGCGCGTGCCGTTCGTCTGGACCGTCGCCACGATCGTCATCATCGCCGGGCTCACGCTCGCGCTCTGGTCGGCCGAGCGCGGCCGGGCCACGCACCTGCAGGTCAAGAACCCCGGCGAGCTCGGCGCGATGCTGCCGTCGATCGTCGGCCTCACGCAGTCCAGCCTCGAGCGCGGCAACCGCGTGCAGCTCCTCGAGAACGGCGACGGCTTCTTCCCGCTGCTGCTGCGCGACATCGCTGCCGCGCGCGAGAGCATCCACATCGAGTCGTACATCTGGTGGAAAGGCGCGATCTGCGACGAGGTGGCGAAGGCGCTCGCCGCGAAGGCGCGGCAGGGGGTCGAGGTGCGCCTCCTCGTCGACGCGTCGGGCGGCCACAAGATGGACGACAACCTGCGCGACCTGATGCTCGCCGCCGGCTGCCAGGTCCGCCCGTTCCATCCCATCCGCTTCAGCAACGTCGGGCGCCTCAACAACCGCGATCACCGCAAGGAAGCGATCATCGACGGGCGCATCGGCTACATCGGCGGCTACGGCTTCGCCAAGGAATGGACCGGCAACGGCCAGGACAGGGAGCATTGGCGCGACACCGGCGTGCGCGTCGAAGGGCCGATCGTCAATCGCCTGCAGAGCGCGTTCACGGAGAACTGGGTCGAGGAGACGGGCGAGATCCCCGCGGGGCTCAAGTACTTTCCGCCCCCCGCCGCCGCCGTCGGGCCGACGGCCGCGCACCTCGCCTACACCTCACCGACCGGCAGCGTGTCGTCGGTGCAGGTGCTCTACTACCTCGCCATCGTCAGCGCGAAGAAGTCGATCATCATCCAGAACCCGTACCTGCTTCCGGACGCCGATGCCCTGGCCGCGCTCGCCGCGGCGGTCAAGCGCGGCGTCGACGTGCGCGTCATGGTGCCGGCCACGTCGTCGACCGACAGCCCGATCGTGCAGCACGCCTCGCACCACCAGTTCGGCGCGCTGCTCGGCGCGGGCGTGAAGATCTGGGAGTTCCAGCGGACGCTGCTCCATCAGAAGATCATCGTCGTCGACGGCGTCTGGTCGTGCGTCGGCTCGACGAACTTCGACGACCGCTCGTTCCAGCTCAACGACGAGATCAGCATGGGCATCGTCGACCCGCAGATCGCCGCGCAGCTCACCGCGGCGTTCGAGGCCGACAAGAAGTTCGCCGTGGAGCGCCACCTCGACGAGTGGGAAAAACGGCCCCTTTGGCACAAGATGATGGACGGTTTGGCATACTTGGGAAGTTCGGAACTGTAGGTTGTTAGTTCTCAGTTCTTGGTTCTTAGAGCGCGTGTTCCAAAACTAAGAACTAAGAACCAAGAACTAAGAACTAAGAACGATGGCATCCCTTCCGGCAGAAGGCCGCTGGTCCATCCGCAACGTCGGCGACGACGACGTTCCCGCCGCCCTGGCATTCCTCCGCCGCGATCCGCTGATCAACGTCTACCTCATCTCCCGCCTGATGGAAGAGCGCTTTGCCGCGGCCACGCAGATGGTGGAGGTCCGCTACAACCGCGAGACCGTGCTGCTGGCGTCGCTGGCCACGAACGTCGTCCTGGCCTCCGATCCGGGCGTGCCGCAGGAGATCACCGACGCCGCCATCGCCGTCGTGGCCGACCGCATCGTCACCCGCGCCCTCTCGGTGCGGGCCATCATCTCCCCGGCGTCGCTCGTCGAGCCGCTCTGGAACCGGCTGCGGCTGCGCCTCGACGCGCCGACGGTCGTGCGCATGAACCAGCCGATCTACGCGATCCGCGGGCGGCTCGACTATCCGGATTTGAAAGAAGGCCGCTACGCCACGATGCGCGACATCGAGGCGCTCGTCCCCTGCTGCGCGGCCATGCACAAGGAGGAGGTCGGCATCGACCCGATGGAGCGCGACGCCGCCGGCTACCGCGAGCGCATCCGCGAGCTCATCGAGCGGCAGCGCGCCGTCATCCGCGTGGTTGGCGGCATCATCGCCGCGAAGTGCGAGTTCTCCGCCGTCACGCCCGACGCCGTGCAGCTCATGGGCGTCTGGACGAACCCGCGCCTCCGCCGCCGCGGCCACTCGCGGGCGCTGCTGCGCGAGGTCTGCGGACACCTGGCCCGGCGCGGCAAGATCGTCACGCTCTTCGTCAACGACTTCAACCGGCCGGCCGTGGCCCTCTACGAATCGTTGGGCTTCCAACGAATTGGGGTCAATCGCGCCCTGATCTGGTAGCGGCCCGACCTTTGCAAAACTTTACCTGAGGCCCGGTTTCGCCGGCGTCGGAGGTACAGGAAAATGCCAGAGGTTGGCGTAGTGAAGTGGTTCAACAACGACAAAGGCTACGGCTTCATCAAACGAAACAGCGGTGAGGACGTGTTCGTCCACCACACCGCGATCCAGTCGCAGGGATACCGCACGCTGAACGAGGGAGAGAAAGTCGAGTTCGACGTCAAGCAGGGGCCGAAGGGGCTCCAGGCAGAGAACGTCCGGCGCGTCGAGGGCGGCGAGCAGCAGCGCGCTTCCTGAGCGCCGCGCTACTCCGACGACGTCGCGAAGCGGGTCACGCAAGCGCCGAGGATGCCGCCTGCCGCGAGAGCCGGCAGCGCGGCGCCTTGGCCTTTGAGCGCGAGGACGACCGCGGCAAGCACGCCGGCGACGCCGATGAGGACGCGTAGAGCGAGATCGAGTTTCATTTCCGTTGGACGACTGCGGCAATTCTAAACCATCTACATCCGCTCCGGCACCGGAATCCCCAACAATCCCAGCGCCGCCACCATCGTCCTGCGGAACACCTCCGCGCACACCGCCCTTCGCTGCCGCTCCGCGTCGTCCTTCTCGTTGAGGATCGGGTACTTGTGGTAGAAGCTGTTGAACTTCTGGGCGAGCTCGAAGAGGTCGTGCGTGATCGTGGAGAGCTCCAGCGCGTCGACGGCGCGGCGCACCGACGACGGCATCTCCGCGCTGCGGCGCACCAGCTCCCACATCTCGTCGGTGATCCCCTCGCGCAGCGTCAGCGCGTCGAGTGAGACGTCGTCGAGCAGCGCGTCGACGCCGCGCTCCTTCATCTTCCGGAAGATGTTCTGCACGCGCACGGTCGAGTACTGCAGGTACGGCCCGGAGTCGCCCTCGAACGTCAGCGCCTCGGCGAAGTCGAAGGCGATGACCTTGTTCCGCCCGTACTTGAGCATGAAGTAGCGCAGCGCGGCCACGGCGATCTGCCGCGCCAGCTCGTCGATCTCCGCGTCGCTCAGCCCCTCGCGCTTGCTCCCCTCGCGTACGGCCTCAGCCGCCTTCGACTCCAGCGCGTCGATGAGATCGTCGGCCTTCACGCCGAGTCCCTTCCGCCCCGACATCTCGATGTACGGCTTCTTCGCGTCCTCCCCGGCCACCTCGATGCCGAGGGCCGTGGCGGTGGCGGGCGTGAGCGCCACCATCTCGTACGAGAAGTGGATCGAGTTCTCCGCCTCGCGCGCGTGCCCGAGCAGCTGCAGCCCTTGCTTGACCACCTTCTGCAGGTACGCCTGGCGGACGTCGATCACGTTGTAGACGCGCCGCGCGCCGCCGAACTTCGGCGCGCCCGGGTCGGTCTCGTCGTGCGTCGTCTCCCACAGCGTGTACGGCGCCGGGAACTTCCGGTAGCCGAACGTCCGATCCAACAATCCGAACTTCCACAGCTGATAGGCGATGTCCTTGCCGGTGTAGGTGACGGTGCCGTTCGAGCGCACGAGGATCTTGTCCGGCTCGTCCATGCCGGCGAACTCGTCGCTGTGCTCGAGCTTCATGACCCAGCAGCCCTTGTGCTTCCCCTCGCTCTCCAGCACGACGGCGCCCGACTCCTTCAGCAGCTCGAAGGCGCGGTCCCAGAAGTGGAGGGCGATGATGTCGCTCTCTTTCGGGAGGAGGTCGTACTCGATGCCGAGGCGCAGCATCGTGGCGATGTGGCGCTGCACGATGGCGCGGGCGATCACGCGCGCTCGCTCGGCAGTCTCGCCCTGGCCATGCTCGATCTTGTGCAGCGTCTCGCGGCGGCGCTCCGCCAGGTTCGGCTTCGCGGCGACGCGCGAGTAGATGTCCCAACAGAAATAGTCGAACTTAGGATCGTCGACGCGGTCGAGCGAGATTCCCTCGTCTTCGAAGGCGACGACGACGTCGGCGACCTGCACGCCGGTGTCGTCGATGTAGTTCTGCGTCTCGACCTTTTGCCCGAGCCACTTCAGGCAGCGGACGAGCGTGTCGCCCATGACGGCGTTGCGGAGGTGGCCGATGTGCGCGGCCTTGTTCGGATTGATGTTCGTGTGCTCGACGATCACGCGCTCGCCGCCGTCGCGCGCCGGCGCCATGACGGTGCGGATGTGCGCTGCCGTGAACGCGCCGCGGTCGAAGCGGAAGTTGAGGTAGCCGGCGCCTTCGACGCTGACCGACTGCACGAACATCGGCAGGGTCATGTCCCTGGCCAGCGTCTCGGCAATCTCGCGCGGCTTGCGCTTGAGCGCCTTCGCCAGCTCCAAGGCCACCGGCGTGGCCAGGTCGCCCATCGGCAGCTTCGGCGGGGCCTGCAGGATGATGCGCTCCGCGGCGTGGCCGAAGAGCGTGAGGATGCGCGTGCGCAGCGTCTCGGTGAGTTGCTCTGTGATGTTTTCAAGAATCATGGCGTTCCCGTCATCCTGAGCCGGCAAAGCGCGGCGAAGGATCTCCGAATGCGAAGGCCATCGCATTTTGAGGTCCTTCGCTTCGCTCAGGATGACGTAGGTTCCTCGCAGTGACTCGCGTCGTTCCAGATTTTCATGACCAGCCGGTCGCCGCGGCGCACGAAGAGGCTGAGCGCGGCATTGTCTTTCGCGAAGAAGCGCGACGTCATCGTCGGGACGTCGAGGAGCACCGTCGCCGCGACGCGGATGGCCGTCCCGTGCGAGACGACGACGGCGCGCAGCGGCGGCCCGTCCGCGCTCGCCTCGATCGTCTCGAACGCGCGGCGGACGCGCGCCCGCAGCGCGTTGTGCGACTCGCCGCCGGGGCACGGCTCGTCGGGGTCGTCGATCCAGCGGCGATAGATCGCCTCGTCGTCGCGGCGAACGTCGAGGAACGACTTCCCCTCCCATCCGCCGTAGTTCATTTCGCGGAGCTCGTCGAGGGTGCGGATCTCCAGCCCCGTGGCCTCGGCGATCGGGCGCGCCGTGGCCAGCGCGCGCGACAGCGGCGAGCTCCAGAGCGCGTTCGGCTTCATCCGGGCGATGCGCTCGGCGAGGCGGGCCACCTGCTGCTCGCCGCGCGCCGACAGCGCGCTGTCGTTCCACCCCTGCGCGATGCCGGCGGCGTTGTGCACGGTCTCGCCGTGGCGCACGAGGACGAGTTGGTCGATCATCGCGTCATTCCGAGCCGCGGAGACGGCGAGGAATCTCCCGCGGCAGGGGATGCCTCGCTATGCTCGGCATGACACAAAAGCGATTCCGCGGTCATTTCACTCGGCTTCTCGATCGCCAAAATCTCGAGCATCGTCGGCGCCACGTTTTCCAAAGCGCCGGGGCCGCGCAAGGCGTCGAAGCGCTTCTTGCGGTCGACGAGGATCAGCGGCACCGGGTTCGTCGTGTGCGCCGTGTGCGGCTGCCCCGTCGCGGCGTCGAACATCAGCTCGCAGTTGCCGTGGTCGGCGGTGATCAGGGCGATGCCGCCGCGCTCCTCGACCGCTTTCAGGATCTTGTCGACGGCGACGTCCGTGTCGTGCACCGCCTCGACCGCCGCCTTCATCACGCCGGTGTGCCCGACCATGTCGGGGTTGGCGATGTTGAGGATGACGACGTCGTAGTTCGGGATCTCCCTGACCACGCGGTCGCAGAGCTCGAAGACCGACATCTCCGGCTCGAGGTCGTACGTCGCCACCTTCGGCGACGGGATCAGCACGCGCTCCTCGCCGGGCGAGACCGCGTCGCTGCCGCCGTTGAGGAAGAACGTCACGTGCGCGTACTTCTCGGTCTCGGCGATGCGCAGCTGCGTCAGCCCCGCGCGCGAGAGCACTTCGCCGAGGTGGTTCTTCACCGCCACCGGCGGGAAGAGCACCGGAAACGTCCAGTCCTCCTGATAGCGGTTCATCGTGACGACGTGCGCGACGTCCTTCATCTTCGAGACGATCTGGCGCATGCGGTCCGCGCGGAAGTTGAAGAAGATGAGCGTGTCGCCCTCTTCGACGCGGCCGCGGTGCGCTCCCTCGGCCGTCAGCACGGCGATCGGCTCCATGAACTCGTCGGTCACGCCCTCGGCGTAAAACCGCCGCACCGTCTCGAGCGGATCCTTCGTCTGCACGCCGACGCCATCCGTCATCAGGTCGATGCCGCGCTGCACGCGCTCCCAGCGCTTGTCGCGGTCCATCGTGTAGTAGCGGCCGATGATCGTCGCCAGATGCGATTGCCGCGCGAGGTACTTCTCCGCCGACTTTGGCGGCGTGTCGCGGCCGTCGAGGATCGCGTGGACGTAGATCTCCGTCGCCCCAAGCTTCTGGACCGCGGCGATCAATCCCTGCAAATGCTCCTGCAGCGAGTGCACGCCGCCGTCGGAGAGGAGGCCGCAGAAGTGGATCGGCTTCCCGCGCTTGACGGTGTCGATCAGCACCGGATTCTGGTCGAGCTCCGGCAGCGCCTTGCTGATGCGGACGATGTCCTGATCGACGATGCGCCCCGCGCCGATGTTCAGGTGCCCGACCTCGGAGTTCCCCATCTGCCCGGCCGGCAGGCCGACCGCGAGGCCGGACGCCTCGAGCGTCGTCCACGGGCAGTCGCGGAAGAGCTCGTCGAAGCGTGGTTTCTCCGCCGCGGCGATGGCGTTGTACTCGCGCTCGCGGCGGCAGCCGAAGCCGTCGAGAACGATGAGAATGACGAAGGGGCGGTCGCTCACCAGCCCGACCCTATCAAATTGGCACGCGCGCTGCGATAGGCATGCTCATGAGAAAGTGGAGCGCAGCAGCCGGAGTTCTTCTCTTCGCCGCGATCGTCGTCGGATCGATGTACGTGCGGCACGCCAACGACCAACATTCACGACGAACCGCGCCTGCCGAGCTCACCGCACCGCAGCTCACCGACGCGCAGATCACCGCGGCGCTCCGCCGCGCCAACGTGCCCCTCGGCCAGCTGACGGTCCGCAATGCCGACGGCATCGTCATCGTCAGCGGCAACGCCGACAGCGAAACGGTGCAGAAGGCGCTGGCCGCGATCAACGGCCTCGGCTTTACGCGCGTGGCCAACCTCGTCAAGGCCGATACCTTCGACGACGAGGGCCTCCGCCGCGAAGCGGAGCGCCAGCTCGCCCAGAACCGCTCCCTCGATGGCTGCATGCTGAAGGTGAGCTGCAATCGCGGCGTGATCCGCGTCAGCGGCACGGTGCAGAACGAGATGCAGCAGGACGTCGCCCGCGACGTGCTGCGCGGCGTGCAGGGCGCGCACGAGGTGCAGATCGAGCTGAAGAAGCTTTGAGAGGGCTCACGGCTGAGCGTGCCTGATTCAATAACTCTGCGTAGAATTCTCCACGTAGTTAACAAAAGGAGGATTCGATGCAGAAATTGGCCCGTCTCTCAATCGTTCTCTTGCTGCTGATCGCCTCATCCACCTTCGCACCGCCGGCGCACGCCTTACCCTGCGACGACATCATGACCACCTACTACGACTGCGCGCTGAACGAAGTCGGCTACAAGGACGTGTCGTGCAACGGCACGTTCTCCAGCGGCACGCTCAGCGGCGCCTTCAAGGAGGTCCAGACGCAGCCGTGTACCTGCGGCGACTTCAGCGACACCTGGTATCAGTGGAACGGCTCGTCCTGGGTCGCCCTCTCCGGTCCGCCGTCGCCGACCTGCTGACGTTCGTGCGCCGCGGCGCCCACCGCCGCGGCGCACTACACTACGCCGCGTGAAAACGCGCGACGAAGCCCTCCAGCTCCTCCACGAATACACGAAGACCGACTCGCTGCGGAAGCACGCCCTCGCCGTCGAACAGGCCATGAAGGCGTGCGCGCGGAAGTACGCCCCCGACGCGGATCCGGTGCAGTGGGGGATGGCCGGCCTGCTGCACGACTTCGACTACGAGGCCTATCCGACGGCGGAGCAGCATCCCTACGTCGGCTCGAAGATCCTCGAGGAGCGCGGCTTCGACGAGGAGCTGCGCCGCGCCATCATGGGCCACGCGCCGTACACCGGCGTGGCGCGCGACACGCTGATGGCCAAGGCGCTCTTCGCCTGCGACGAGCTGTGCGGCTTTCTCGTGGCCTGCGCGCTGGTGCAGCCGTCGAAGAAGCTCGCCGACGTCAAGCCGGCCTCGGTGAAGAAGAAGCTGAAGGACAAGGCCTTCGCGCGCAGCGTCAGCCGCGACGACATCTATCACGGCGCCGAGGAGCTCGGCGTCGATCTCGAAGAGCACATCGCGTTTCTGAAGGAGGCGCTGCTGGAGATCGCGGACGAGATCGGGGTCTAGCGATTGGCGGTTAGCGGTTAGCGATTAGGCCCGCCCTCCCCCTAATCGCTAACCGCCAATCGCTAACCGCTTTTCTCGCGCTTGAACACCATCCCGATGTGGTCGGTCGCGCCGGTCTTGAAGTTGATCGACGTGATGCTGACCAGCTCCCAGCCGTCGTCGCCGAGGCGGTTGAGCTCTTCCGCGCGCCGCGGATCCATCGAGTAATTTTCCGACCGGACGTTGATGATCTTGTATTCCCAGGTCTTCATTGTCCGCCACCCTCCCGCGGTGCTGAGCTGATCAGCGAAGTCTAGCATTCCACTGAACCGCTCGATCGGGGAAATCGGTGATCACGCCGTCGCAGCCGATCTCGCGCAGCCGCTCCCAGTCGCTCTGCCGGTTCGCCGTCCACGGCATGACCTCGAGCCCCGCGGCGTGCGCCCCTTCGACGAGCTCGCGGTCGACGTAGTGGAAGTTCGGGAAGAGCCACGTCGCGCCGAGGCGCTTGGCGTACGCGACGACGTCGACGATCGCGCCGGTGAACGTGATGCCGAGCGGGAAGGCGACGTCGCGGCGATGGAGCTCGGCGATCGCGGTATGGTCGAACGACGCCACGACGATGCCGGGCCACTTGGAGATGTGCTCGACGAGGATCTCCTCCCACTTCGAGCGCTTGACCTCGAGGACGATCGTGCCGCGTCCGGCGAGCTTCGCCAGGACGTCGAGCTGATCGACGACGAGGCCGCGCTCGGCGAAGTCGCGCGACGAGAGCGACTCGCAGGCATCGTCGCCGACGTCGTCGTCGTGGTAGAGGATGGCCGTGCGGTCGGAGAGGAGGCGAAGGTCGGTCTCGAAGCCGTCCGCGCCGGCGGCGAGCGCGGCCTCGAACGACGCGACGGTGTTCTCGCGCGCTTTGAACGGGCTGCCGCGGTGGCCGAGGATGAGAAACTTGCTCATGCGTTTCTTGTGGGTTCTCCTGCTCGCCGCGTGTGCCTCGGCGCCGCACGAACAGTACCTCGACAGATACTTTCACACGTTCCCGACGCGCGCGACGGCGGCGGGACGCCACGATCTCGATCGCGAGCTCGAACGACTCGACGCCGCCGACCGCGTGTCGTGGCTGACATTCAATCAGCAGACCCGCGCCGCGCTGGCCGGCCGCACCGACCTCGACAGCGAGCTCCTCGGCCGCGCCGTCGACCGCGAGATCTTTGCGCTCACGACGCTGCACACGCCGGAGCGCGACCCGCTCTACTGGACCGGCATCGTGTCGAATTCGGTCGTTTTCCTCCTCGTCCGCGACAACCGCGTCGAGGAGGCGAAGGCGCGCGCGCGGCAGATCCCGCGGCTGCTGCGGACCGCCGAGGCAACGCTGACGTCGGACGCGGCGCCGGAGCTCTGCGCGATCGCGGCGGCGCAGGCGCGCGCGTCGGCGCAGTTCTTCGGCGAAGGCTTCAAAGTGCCCGAGGCCGCGGCAGCGCTCGAGCACTTCGCCAAGTTTCTCGATGAATTGAAAACACGTGCGACCGGCTCGCCGCGCCTCGGCGCGAATTACGCCGAGGTGCTGCGCCTGTCGACCGGCGAGCGCGATCCCGACGCGCTCCTCGCGCGCGCCGAGCGTGACCTCGCCGCCAAACGCCGCGAGGCCGAGGCGTTCGTGGAGGCTACGTGGCCCGGCACCGATCTGCGCACCGCGTTCGCGAAGGTCGAGGCAGACAATCACGAGGCCGCAGGGCGCAAGGCGCAGGGCGCAGGTGGTGGTCGTCGCGAGGACACGACCTGCGCCCCGCCCCCTGCGCCCTGCCCCCTCATCGACGACTGGATCGCCTTCGGCGCGAAGCTCGTCGACGAGGCCGAGGCCTTCACCAAATCGCACGACGTCGTCACGCTCCCTGAGCCGCGCACGCTCGTCACGGCGCGCTCGCCGTCGTACTTCGTCGGGCAGAGCGTCGGCGGCGTCTATCCCGCCGGGCCGTACGACCCCGAGGCGCCGACGCTCTACTTCCTCCCCGTCCCGCCCGACGACGCCACGCCCGTGCAGCGCGAGGCATTCTTCCGCGACTTCAACGACCACTTCATGCGCATGATCACCGCGCACGAGATCCTGCCCGGCCACTACGTGCAGCTGAAGTACGCCGCGCGCAATCCGCACAAGGTCCGCGCCGTGTTTCCCGACGACGTCTACGTCGAAGGATGGGGCACGTTCTGCGAGCGGACGATGCTCGACCTCGGATGGGGCGGCCCGCTCGAGCGCGTCGCGCACCTCAAGAAGCAGATGGAGAACATCGCCCGGACGATCGTCGACATCCGCGTGCACACGAAGGGGATGACCCGCGACGAGGTGCGCCGCTTCGTCACCGAGGAGGCGATGCAGGGGCCGCAGCTCGCGTCGAACATGTGGACGCGCTCGATCACCTCGGCGCCGCAGATCACGTTCTACTACCTCGGCTACACGGCGGTGCGGCGGCTGTACGACGACGTCCGCGCGGCGCGCGGCCCGGCGTTCCGCCTGCGCGACTTCACGGACGAGCTGATGGCCATCGGGCCGGTGCCGATCGAGGAAGTCAGACGAATGATGCTTCGCCAGTAGGCCACGGAACTCGGAATGCCGAATGCGAATGCAGAATGAAGAAAGCCCCGATGCGCCCATTCTCAATTCTGCATTCGCATTCGGCGTTCTAAGTTTCTGTTAACCTTGAACAAACCGAATCCCGGAGAACATGCATGCCGAAAAAAATCCTCCTCGCGGATGACAGCATCACCATCCAGAAAGTCGTCGAGCTGACGTTCTCGGACGGCGACTACGAGGTCTCGGCGGTCAACAACGGCGCGAAAGCGATCCAGAAACTCTCGGAGCTGCGGCCCGACATCATCCTCTCCGACATCATCATGCCGGAGAAGAACGGCTACGAAGTCTGCGAGTACGTGAAGTCGCACCCGGAGTACCGCAACATCCCTGTCATCCTCCTCACCGGCACGTTCGAGCCGTTCGATCCCGACCGCGCCGACAAGGCCGGCTGCGACGCCGTGGTGACGAAGCCGTTCGAGTCGCAGAGCCTCATCCAAAAAGTCGAGGAACTGATCTCCGCCGCGCAGAGCGCGCCCGCCGCGCCACCGCCCGCGGAGCCGGTGCCGGAGCCGGCCGCCTTCGCCGCCGACACCTCTCCGTGGGCCGAGGAGACGACGCCGGTCGAAGCGCCGCCGCCGCAACACGAGTTCCCCGCGCACGACGCCGACATCTTCTCCGCGGCGCCGCCGCCGGAGCCCCAGCCGACGATGGAGACGCCGTTCGACAGCGGCGCGTTCGGCGGCGAGACGCGCGCGTTCCCGCGGATGTCGTTCGAAGAGCTGCAGCAGATGACGTCGGAGACGCCGGCGCCATCGCCGGAGCCGCAGCACGAGCCGGAGCCGCTGGGCGGCGGCGAGACGCGCGCGTTCCCGGCCATGTCGTTCGAGGAGATGGAGCAGATGACGGCGACGCCGCCGGCGGAGGAGCGCGGCACGCAGGCGTTCCCGCCGCTGTCGCTCGACGAGGAGCCCGTGACGCCGCCGGCCACGACACCGGAGCCGTCGCCGTGGGACATCGGCCCGGCCGAGAGCGCGGCCGCGGGCGACACGATGTCGCCGTTCGCGGAGCCGGAGCCGCCGCCCGCCGCGCCCGAGCCCGAGGCCTCGCCGTGGGATCAGCCGCCGGCGTTCGGCGGCGAGACGCGCGCGTTCCCGAAGATGTCGTTCGAGGAGATGCAGGCGATGGTGTCGGAGCCGGCCGCGGCTACGGAGCCGGAGGCGCCGCCCGCCACGCCCGAGCCGTCGCCGTGGGACGAGCCGGCGCCGCTGACGGGCGGGGAGACGCGCGCGTTCCCGAAGATGTCGTTCGAAGAGATGCAGGCGATGGCCGCCGCGAGCACGCCGGCCGAGGAGACGTCGCCGTGGGCGGAGCCGGAGCCAACGCCGGAGCCGGAGCCGCTCGCCGCCGCACCGACGCCGCCGCCCATCGCGCCGGTGTGGTCGCCGGCGGAAGAGCCGGCGCCGGCCGCGGAGAGCTTCACCACCGAGGCCGCGTCGCCGTTCGCCGCATCGCTCGAGGAGCAGGAGACGCCGTTCGAACCGGAGATGACCGCACCGCCCGCCCTCGCCGAGGAGCCGGCGTGGTCGCCGACGCAGCCGGAGCCCGCGCCGAGCGTCGCGCCCGCCGCGATGGCCGACCTCACGGACGATCAGATCGACAAGATCGCCCGCCGCGTCGTGCAGCTGATGTCGGAGCAGGTGGTGCGCAACATCGCCTGGGAAGTGATCCCCGACCTCGCGGAGATGGTTGTGAAAGAGCGCATCCGGCAGCTTGAATCGGAAGCGTGAAGATCTACACGCGCACCGGCGACGCCGGCGAAACCTCGCTCTTCGGCGGCGCGCGCGTGCCGAAGAGCGACGCGCGCATCGAGGCTTACGGCACGGTCGACGAGCTGAACTCGTTCCTCGGCGTGGCCCGCGCGACGTGGTCAGCGTCGCCGATCGACGCGCAGCTCGCCGCCGCGCAGTCGGACCTCTTCGAGATCGGCGCGCACCTCGCCTCGCCCGGCACGTCGCGCTTCCCCGGCGTCGACGTCGCGCGCATCGAGGAGCTCGAGCACGGCATCGACGCCATGGAAGCCGAGCTCGCGCCGCTGAAGTCGTTCATCCTTCCCGGCGGCTCGCTCGCCGCGTCGCAGCTCCACATCGCGCGCGTCGTCTGCCGCCGCGCGGAGCGGCTGGTCGTCGCGCTCGGCGACGAGTCGGCGGCGACAAAGTCGTCCATCGCCTATCTCAACCGCTTGTCCGACTACCTCTTCGTGGCCGCGCGATTCGCGAACCATCGGTTCGGCGTCGACGACGTGCCGTGGAGCCGGTAAATGGTCGGGGCAAGTGGATTTGAACCACCGACCTCACGGTCCCGAACCGTGCGCTCTGACCAGGCTGAGCTATGCCCCGATAGGAAGGGACGCGGATTCTAGGAGAATCGCGCCGCCCGGTCAAACGGCGCGGAATCGCCCGCGATTCCCGCCGCGTTGCACCCTTTGAAAGGAACCACCCCATGAAACGCATCTCTACGATTCTTCTCGCTTTGCTGGCGGGCACGGCGGTCATGGCGCAGCAGCCTGCGCCGGCGCAGACGCCCGGCTTCGGCGAGAAGATCGACGTCAACGTCGTCCTCCTCGACGCGGTCGTCACCGACTCCACCGGCCGCCAGATCCTCGGCCTCGGCCCCGACGACTTCACCGTCACCGAGAACGGCGTCCCGCAGAAAATCCAGAGCGTCGACTACTTCACCAACCGCAAGAACGTCAGCACGCCCGAGAGCAAGGCCGCGTTCAAAGCGGAGCGGACGCGCGAGGAGCGCTACTTCGTTCTCTTCTTCGACAAGCCGCAGGAAGGCGTGCTGCTGAACCGCCTCGTGCACGCGCGCGGCGCCGCGGACGACTTCATCAACAAGGAGATGAAGCCGAACGACATGGTCGCCGTGGCCGGGCACGACGTCCGCCTCAAGGTCTACAGCGACTTCACCAACGACAAGAAGCAGCTCGTGCGCGCGCTCGACGACGCCATCTCCTTCGGCCGCGGCGTGACCGCGCCGCCGGCCGGCGTGCTGAACACGATGTCGATCCTCGCCAACGTCAATCGCCCGCGGATGATCAACCACACCGGCACGACGTTCGAGGCGCTCGAAGTCCTCGCCGACGCGCTGCGCCCGATCAAGGCGCGCAAGGACCTCGTGCTCTTCTCCGCCGGCATTCTCACCCCGGACCAGACGGTGCAGAACGGCATCGCCGTCAACCGCAGCCGCTTCTACGACGAGGCCGTCTACGCGCTCAACACCGCGGACGTCAGCGTCTACCCCGCCAACATCGTCGACGTCCCGAACATCTCGCCCGCGTTCCACCAGGCGCTCGAGGAGCTGGCCAGCGACACGAACGGCCAGTACTTCCGCTTCAACCCGACGTTCACCGGCGCGCTGCACCACGTCGAGGAGCTGACGAACGGCTATTACCTGATCAGCTACATGACGCAGAAGCCGAAGGGCGCCGCCGGCTTCCAAAAGGTGCAGGTCACGCTGAAGAACCCCGAGTTCAAGGTCCGGGCCCGCGAAGGCTATTCGTACGGCTCCTAAGTTGGGGTCACATCTGGAAAATCAACTTAACGTTCCAAGTTGATTTTCCACCCTCTGTAGGCGGGGTCACATCTGGAAAAACAACTTAACGGCCGTTAAGTTGTTTTTCCAGATGTGACCCCAAGCTAACTCACACGATTCGCAGTGCTACGCGCTCGCCCGGCGCGAGGTGGGCGAGCTTCCAGCGGTCCGCCGAGATCACGGTCACCGGCTGCAGATAGCCGCCTGTGACCGGATGGTCCGGCCCCATCAGGACGAGCGTCCCGTCGGGATGCCACTGCACGCTGCCGAACTGGACGCCGATCGACGGCAGGTCGGCGGGGACGTTAAGTTGTTTTTCCAGATGTGACCCCAACTTACGGAGGCGGATGCCGACGCGGTCGAGGTGGGGGGTGACTTCCCAGTCGCTGTCGGCGAAGGATGAGTCGTGGGGGCCGCGGAGGACGCGGATGATTTTGGGATCTCGGCGTTGCAGCGATGGCGGGGCGGCGCCGCCGCCGGGCCCGATTGCCAGATAGCCGCGGAAGGGGATGCGGCCGATGTCGAGCTCCTCGCCGGCTCGCAGCGGGCGCGCTTCGCCGTTCCAGGCGACGTGCGCGTCGCGCCGGAGGCGGATGCGCGGCCCAACGAGCACGCACTCGAAGAGCGGCGCGAAGTCGTCGTTGCCGGCGGCGCGGTTCGTCGCCGCGGCGAGCTCGGGATCGAAGGGGCCGCCGGTGGGGAGGCCGTGCTCGAGGCGCTTCACGTCAGGCGCGCCGACGATCTTCGTGAACTGCCCTGGTGAGAGCACGTCGACATCGCGCGGCACCGGCGGCGTCTCCTCGACGATCGGCGGCAGCTCGACGACGTCCATCGTCGGCACGATCTCGATCTCGTCGCCGGGGCCGAGGAGGTTCGGCGGATCGCGGTGCGGATCCCACAGCGGCGCGGCGGTGCGGCCGAGGAGGTTCCAGCCGCCGGGCGACTCGACGGCGTAGAAGCCGGCGAACGCCCCCGCAACCGCGAACGAGCCGCGCGGCACCCGGTTGCGCGAGGTCGGGCGGCGGGGCATCCGCCAGCGCTCCGGCCAGCCGTCGAGATACGCGAAGCCGGGACGAAAGCCGAGGAAGCGGACGGTGAGGCGGGGGATGTTCGCGAAGAGCTCGGAACGCGGGATGGTGAGATCGGGGGCGTATTCGTTGCGGAAGGAGACGGCGATGCGGTGGTTCTTAGGTGTTACGTGTTGGGTGTTAGGAAGAGGCATAACACCTGACACATAAGACCTAAGAACCTCTCCCGCCGCAATCACCAGCACCGACTCATATCCGACCACCGCGGCATCGGCGCCGCGCGCGCGCGCCTCCTCGGCGAACCCGCGCAGCTCCGCCGGCGTCGCCTCGGGCATGGTCACGAGAATGGCGCGGTCTCCGGCGGGGGCGATGTGCATGATAACGTTCGCGGCATCATGACAGACCAACGTTCGCTGCTCGCGGACATCGCCCGCCAGGCGATGATCGACCGCGGCCTAGAGCCCGACTTTCCCGCCGACGCCGAGCGCCAGCTCGACGGCATCGGCAGCGCCGCCAAAGCCTCCGCCGACGTCCGCGACATGCGCGCCATGCTCTGGTGCTCCATCGACAACGACGACTCGCGCGACCTCGACCAGCTCACCGTCGCCGAGCAGCTTCCGGACGGCAACGTCCGCGCCCTCGTCGCCGTCGCCGACGTCGACGCCGTCGTCAAGAAGGGCACGCCCATCGACGACCACGCGCGCCACAACACCACCTCCGTCTACACCGCGGCGAAGATCTTCCCGATGCTGCCGGAGAAGCTCTCCACCGATCTCACCTCGCTCAACGACAGCGAAGAGCGCGTGGCCATCGTCATCGACATGAAGGTGTCGGCCGAGGGGAACGTCGTCAGCGGCGACGTCTACCGCGCCCTCGTGCACAACAAGGCCAAGCTCGCGTACGACAGCGTCGGCATGTGGCTGGAGAAGAAGGCCGAGGCGCCCGACAAGGTGAAAGCCGTCAACGGCCTCGCGGAGAACCTGCAGCTGCAGGACAAGATCGCCGACGCCATGCGCGAGAACCGCCACGAGCACGGCGCGCTCGACCTCGAGACCATCGAGCCGCGCGCGGTGCTGAAGGACGGCGACGTCGTCGACCTCCGCCTCGACGCGCGCAACAACGCCAAGAACCTCATCGAGGACTTCATGATCGCCGCGAACGGCGTGACGGCGCGCTTCCTCGAGGCGAAGAAGTTCCCGTCGCTGCGCCGCGTGGTCCGCTCGCCGGAGCGCTGGGACCGCATCGAGCAGATCGCCGCCGAGCACGGCGAAAAACTGCCGAGCGAGCCCGACGCGCAGGCGCTCGAGCAGTTCCTGGTGCGCATGCACAAGCAGGATCCGACGCGCTTCCCCGACCTCTCCCTGGCCATCGTGAAGGCCATGGGCGCCGGCGAGTACGTCGTGGAGCTGCCGGGGCAAACGCCGATCGGCCACTTCGGCCTGGCGGTGAAGGACTACACGCACTCGACCGCGCCGAACCGCCGCTTCCCCGACCTCATCGCGCATCGGCTGGTGAAGGCGGCGCTCGCGGGGACGCAGCCGCCGTACGACGCCGCGGAGCTCGGCGCCCTCGCCGACCACTGCACGAAGGCGGAGGACGCGGCGAACAAAGTGGAGCGGCAGGTGCGGAAGTCCGCCGCAGCGTACGTGCTGAAGAACCGTATCGGCGAGAAGTTCGACGGCATCGTCACCGGCGCCTCGGACAAGGGCACGTGGGTGCGCGTCTTCCATCCGCCGGTCGAGGGGAAGGTCGTGCACGGCGCGGACGGCATGGACATCGGCCACAAAGTGAGGGTGAAGCTCGTCGACGTGAACGTCGATCGCGGCTTCATCGACTTCGTCCGGGCGCACTGATGATCGCGGACCGGGCCGAGATCGAGCGGCTGATCGCGGAGCACGGCCGCTGGTGGCACGAGATCGAGCTCGCCCCCGGCATCCTTACGCCCGGCGACGACTCGAACCGGATGAAGCTGCCGATCCTCGACGCCCTCGGCCTCGCGCCCGATCTCACCGGCAAGCGCGCCCTCGACATCGGCGCGTCCGACGGCTACTTCTCGTTCGAGCTGGAGAAGCGCGGCGCCGAGGTCGTGGCCATCGACTTCGTGCCCGAGACGTACAGCGGCTTCGCCACGGCGCGGAAGATCCTCGGCAGCGCGGTCGACTACCGCATGGACAACGTCTACAACCTGACGCCGGCGTCGTACGGCGCGTTCGACGTCGTCCTCTTCCTCGGCGTGCTCTATCACCTCCGCAAGCCGCTCGCGGCGCTCGATGCGATCCGCTCGGTGATGCGCGAGGGCGCGCAGCTCTTCGCCGGCACGATGCTGATCGACGAGTACGTGCTGCTCCCCGACGGCCGCACGACGACGCTCGACGCGCTCAACCCGCTGTTGAAGAACATCCCGCTCTGGCAGTTCTACCCCGGCGACTCGCTCAACGGCGACTACACGAACGAGTTCGCGCCGAACCGCCGCGCGCTCGAAGCGGCGCTGCAGGAGGCGCAGTTCCGCGTCGACGAGTTCCGCATCGTGTCGATGGGCGGCTACGCGCGCGCGACCGCGATCGTCGACGAGCGCGTGGCGAAATATCAGAGGCTGGACTCGCGCCTGGAGACGACGCCGTTCGATCCGTCAGTGCCGTACTTTTTGGATGAAGAGGGATCGGTGCACAGCGTGACGGCGAAGAAGTAACGCCGGCGTCCTCGCCGCCTCCGCGAACGCAGGCGTGGACGCCTGCGGACCAGCCGGCGAGGACGCCGGCGTTACTAACGGTCGAGCAGCGCCACCACGCGGTTCTTCCGGTCCACCTCCACGACCTTGGCGCGATGCGCGAGCGTCTGCCCCTCGTGGAGATAACCCCACGAGAGCACGGCCACCGCGTCGCCGACGCGCGCGATGCCGTGGACGTCGACGTCGCCGCTCCCCTCCTCGCCGGCTTCGACGAACGTCGTGAAGCGCGCGCCCGTCGAGAGGTTCAGGACGTCGACCTGCTCGAGCGGCAGCAGCTCCGCGGCGCGCATCAGAATCGGGTCGAGGCGCAGGCTTCCGGACTCGGCGCCCGTCAGCGTGGCGTTGCGGATGATCGAGCGCAGCAGCGAGCGCATCATGGGATCAGGAGATTATCGATCAGCCGCGTTCGCCCGAGGCGCACGGCGCCAACGACGAGGAGCGGGCGCTCGAAGTCGGCCGGCGCCTCGAACGTGAGCGGGTCGACGAGCGCGAGGTAGTCGACGTCGATCTCCGGCGTCTCCTCCATCAGCTTGCGCATGAGGTGCTCGACGCCGGCGACGTCGTGGATGCCGTGCGTGACCGCCTCGACGCCGCCGCGCAGCGCGCGGTGAAGGGCGGGGGCGAGCCTGCGCTCGTCGTCGCTGAGGTACGCGTTGCGCGACGACATGGCCAGGCCGTCGCGCTCGCGCACGGTGTCGGCGAAGACGAGGCGTACCGGCACGTCGAGGTCGCGGACCATGCGGTCGATCACCGCGCACTGCTGCGCGTCCTTGCGGCCGAAGACGGCGAGGTCGGGCTGCACGATGTTGAAGAGCTCGAGCACGACCGTTGCCACGCCGTCGAAGTGGCCGGGGCGCCGCGCGCCTTCGAGCGGCTTGGCGACGCCGCCGACGCTCACGGTCGTGGCGGCGCCGGGCGGGTACATGACCTCGACGGCGGGCATGAAGAGGAGGTCGACGTCACGCGCCTCGAGCAGCGCGACGTCGCGCCCTTCGTCGCGCGGATATCTCTCGAAGTCCTCGGCCGGCCCGAACTGCCGCGGGTTGACGAAGATCGAGACGACGACGAATTCCGCGCCGGCGCCGCGCGCGGCGTCGATCAGCGAGAGGTGGCCCTCGTGAAGGAAGCCCATCGTCGGCACGAGGCCGGCGGGGCGGCGCGCGACGGCGGCGCGCAACTCTTCAACGGTCCGCGCGATCTTCATGAAGGCGTCCGGCCACGGAAACTTAGAACGCAGAATGCGAATGCAGAATGGAGAAACCGGAGACCGCCGGCACGCGCACTCCGGTTTTCTTGATTCTGCATTCGCATTCTGCGTTCTGAATTTCCGCGGGCAAGCACGCTACCTTCGTCAATGTGTCAGCGGCACGACTTCGCCGCCGGCGCGCTCGCCGTAGAGCTTGCGCAGCTCGTCGGCGCTCGATGAGTGGAACGACTCCGCGTCGGTGGGGAAGCGGCCCTCGCGCACATCCGCGAGGTACTGCCCGATCGCGCTCTGCATCGTCTCGCCGACGCGCGCGTACTGCCGCACGAAGCGCGGCGTGTGGCCGTCGTAGAGGCCGAGGAGGTCGTGGAAGACGAGCACCTGGCCGTCGCAGTGCGGTCCGGCGCCGATGCCGATCGTCGGAATCGACAGGCGCTCGGTGATGATCGCGGCGAGCTCCGCCGGGACCATCTCCAGGACGAGGGAGAAGCAGCCGGCCTGCTCGAGGGCGAGCGCCTCGTCGACGAGGCGGCGGGCGTCGTCGGCCGCCTTCCCCTGCAGCTTGAAGCCGCCGAGGGCGTTGACGGACTGCGGCGTGAGCCCGATGTGGCCCATCACCGGGATCTCCGCGTCGAGGATGGCCTCCACGGTCTCGAGGCGCTGCGGCTTGCCGCCTTCGATCTTCACGGCGTGCGCGCCGGCGCGGACGAAGCGGCCGGCGTTGCGGACGGACTCCTCGATGGAGATGTGGTACGAGAGGTACGGCATGTCGCCGACGACGAGGGCGCGCTGCGCGCCGCGCGCGGCGGCGCGGGTGTGGTGGAGCATGTCGTCGACGGTGACCTGGAGGGTGTCGGGATAGCCGAGGACGACCATGCCGAGGGAGTCGCCGACGAGGATGACGTCGGCGCCGGCCGCGTCCGCGACGCGCGCGGACGGGTAGTCGTAGGCGGTGATCATGCCCACGCGCTGCGCGCCCTTCATCGACCGGATCGCGGGAACTGTGATTTTCGGTGAATTCATGTCTCCTCCATGAACCGAGGAGACCTTAGGACTGAGGACTGAGGACTGAGGACTGAGTGGTTCGACTCAGTCCTCAGTCCTCAGTCCTCAGCACTACGCCTTAGTCTCGGTCCTTACGACGTCTAGGATCCCAGCGGCACGTAGTACTGCGTTCCCTTTTGCGCATTTCGGATCTGCTCGACGAGCTGGTCGAAATGCGCCGGCGTGTTCACGAAGTCGATCTCGTTCGTATTGACGACCAGCAACGGCGTCTCGTCGTACCGGTAAAAGTAGTGCGAGTACGCCTCGCTGAGCTCTTGCAAATACTGGGGCGAGATCGCTTTCTCGTAAGCCCGCCCGCGCTTCTTGATGCGCTTGACCAGTGTATCAAGACTTCCCTGCAGATAGATCACCAGGTCCGGCCGCGGCACCGTCTCGTACAGCAGGTCGTAGAGGCGGTTGTAGATCATCAGCTCCGAGTCCTCGAGCGTCAGGTACGCGAAGATCTTGTCCTTCGGGAAGCTGTAGTCGGCGAGGATCAGCTCGGTGAAGAGGTCGCGCTGCGCGATGGAGCGCTGCTGGTCGTAGCGCGACAGGAGGAAGAAGAGCTGGCAGCGGAAGGCCGCGCCGCGCTTGTCCTTGTAGAAGTCGGTGAGGAACGGGTTGTCGACGTCCTCGAGCACCTTCGTGCCGCGGAAGCGGCGCGCCAGGAGGCTGACCAGCGAGGTTTTGCCGACACCGATCGGCCCCTCGACGGCGATGTGACGGAACGGGAGGGACGGCATGGACCTGGGAAGGATAAACGATTGTGGTAAAACACCGCCCCTCATGCTCGACCTGGTCGAATATCGTCTGAACAACGGGCTGCGCGTCGTCCTCAACGAGGACCACTCCGCGCCGCTCGTAGCCGTCAACCTCTGGTATCACGTCGGCTCGAAGAACGAGCGGCCGGGGCGCACCGGCTTCGCCCATCTCTTCGAGCACATGCTCTTCTCCGGCTCCACGCACGTCGGCAACAACGAGCACTTCCGCTACGTCCAGTCCGTCGGCGGCGTCCTCAACGGAACGACGTTCTTCGATCGTACGAATTACTTTGAAACATTACCGTCCAACTATTTGGCATTGGGTTTGTGGCTCGAGTCCGACCGCATGGGCTTCTTCCTCCCCGCCCTGACGCAGGAGAAGCTCGACATCCAGCGCGAGGTGGTCAAGGAAGAGCGCCGCCAGCGCTACGACAACGTGCCGTACGGCACCGCCTTCGAGCGGCTGCTGAACCTCGCCTACGACCCCGACTACTCGTACCACTGGCCCACCATCGGCTCGATGGAAGACCTCGGCGCGGCCTCGCTCGACGACATCCGCGACTTCTTCTCGACGTGGTACCGCCCCGACAACTGCACGCTCACGCTCGCCGGCGACTTCGTGCCGTCCGAGGCCCGCGAGCTCGTCGAGCAGTACTTCGGCGACATCGCGCCGGGCGGCTCGTTCCCGAAGTTCGACCTCGTGCGCCGGACGCAGGGCGGCGAGCGGCGCGACGTCTTCCGCTCGGCGGTGCAGCTCCCGCGGCTCTACCGCCTCTATCACCTGCCCGGCATGGGCGCGCCGGAGTGGGTCCACGCCGACCTCCTCTCCACGATCCTCAGCGGCGACAAGGCCAGCCGCCTGGAGAAGGCGCTCGTGCTCGACAAGCAGATCGCCACCGAGGTCGCGGCGTACGTGCTGCCGACCGAGGCGGCGGGGATGATGCTGCTGCAGGCCACGGCGAAGGAGGGCGTGCCGATCGACGACGTCGAGAAGGCGATCGACGCGGAGATCGAGCGCATCGCCGCCGGCGGCGTGACGGACGAGGAGCTGAGCCGCGCCAAGACGCGCTCCGAGGTCGAGTTCGCGCACCAGATCGAGAACTACGACACGCGCGCCGACGTCATCGGCATGATGGCCACGTACTTCGGCGACGCGACGATGACGCAGCGCTGGCTGGAGCCGTACGAGAACGCGACGGCCGCGGAGATCGCGGCGACGACGGCGAAGCGTCTGGGTGCGGACGACCGGGTCACGATTCACTTTTTGCCGGAGGGAGAATGACCGACCGCACCACAGCTCCTCCGCCCGGCCCTCCGCGGCCCTATCACTTTCCGCCCGTGACCCGGAAGCGGCTCGCCAACGGCCTGGAGATCCTCATCGCCGAGAACCACGCCGCGCCGCTGGCCTCGGTGCGCGCGCTGGTGCGCAGCGGCGCCGATCACGACACCGCGGACGTCGCCGGCCTGGCCTCGCTGACCGCGGACCTGCTCGACGAGGCCGCGGGCAACCGCGACGGCGTGCAGCTCGCCGAGGCGCTCGGCCTCCTCGGCGCATCGCTCGGTACGGGCGCCGATTGGGATGCCTCGTACGTCTCGCTCGACGTCCTGAGCCGCAACGCCACCGCGGCGTTCACGATCTTCGCCGACGTCGTGCGGCGCGCCACGCTCCCCGCCGACGCCCTCGAGCGCGTGCGCAGCGAGCGCCTCATGGAGCTGCTCCAGCAGCGCGACGAGCCGGCCGCCATCGCCGCGAAGCGCTTCTCCGGCCTGCTCTACGGCACCGGCGCGTACGGCAACTCCATCGGCGGCAACCCGGAGTCGGTCGCGCGCATCACCCTCGACCACGCGCGCGACTTCTACGCGCGGCACTTCATCCCGAACAACACCGCCATCATCATCGCCGGCGACGTCGACGCGGCCGAGACCGTGGCCACGCTGGAGTCGCTCTTCGGCGACTGGCCGCGCGGCGAGGAGCCGCCGCAGCCGGTCGTCAACCCGCAGCGCGTCGACGCGAACCGCATCTATCTCATCGACCGCCCGACCGCGGTGCAGTCGGAGATCCGCATCGGCCACGTCGGCGTGGCGCGCAGCACGGCGGACTATTTCCCGCTGTCGGTGATGAACGCGCTCCTCGGCGGCGTGTTCAACTCGCGCATCAACCTCAACCTGCGCGAGCGCCACGGCTACACGTACGGCGCGCGCTCCACGTTCGCGTTCCGCCGCCACCCCGGCCCGTTCGTCGTCTCCGCGCCGGTGCGCAACGAGGTGACGCGCGAGTCGGTCGAGGAGGTCTTCGCCGAGCTACGGCGCATCCGCACCGGCGACGTCGAGGACCGCGAGCTCGACGACACGAAGAGCTATCTGATGGGCGTCTTCCCCGCGACGGTGCAGAGCTCGAGCGACATCGCCGGGCGCCTGCTCGACATGGAGCTGTACGGCCTCCCGCACGACTACTTCGACCGCTACCGCGACAACATCGCCGCGGTCGGGAAGGACGACATCGCGGCCGTGGCGCAAAAGTACATCGATCCCGACCGCGCGCTCATCGTCATCGTCGGCAACGCCAAGCAGATCCGCGAGCCGCTCGGATCGCTGGGGATGCCAATTCATGAGATGGATATCGACGGGAAGGTGGCGTAGGAGCGATTAGGGGTTAGCGATTAGGGATTAGGGAGGGCGGGCCTAATCGCAATGGCACTTCGTTTCAACATCTTGTTGCACGCATCACGCTTCTTGTTGCAGGCAACAAACGATCGCGTCGAGTCCGATCGCGAACGGCAGCGCCGGGAGCGTTCGCGCTACGCCCGGCGTCAACGACGCGTCAAAATCCTCGATCGAGTCGATCCGGGCATCGAATTTTTCGTTGTCCGCGTCATCGACGACGTCGCGAAGGGGAAAAGCGTCGATTCTGCCATCACGAATCCCGATGCGCCCAACAAAGCTCTTGATGCGTGCAACGAAGCTCTTGATGCGTGCAACGAAGCTCTTGATCCGTGCAACGAAGCTCTTGATCCGTGCAACGAAGCTCTTGATGCGTGCAACGAAAAGTTTCTGCCGCGCGACGAAGTACGGCATCCGGCCGACGAGCGCGCTCCTGAATCCGACGAGCGCCGCGATCCCTTCTTCGGATCGACGTGTCACCGCTGAATCGCGTAGCAGGGCGCAGGGCGCGGGGCGCAGATGGTTTCCTCGCGACGACCACCACCTGCGCCCCGCGCCCTGCGCCCTGCCCCCTATCGCTGGATCGCGTACGACACCTTGAAGAAAAACGACCGATCCGCCTTCAGCAGGTCGGCGTTCGCGTTCAGCACGCGGTCGTCGCCGTAGCCGGCGAAAAGCACGGTCTGCCAGTTCAGTTTGTAGCTGTAGAGCACCGAGCCGAGGAACGAGCCGCTGTGGCCGAACGCGGGCTGGTTCGTGTCGACGTACTGGCCGATCACGCGCAGCAGCGAATTCGCGGAGAAGCTGTACGTCGTCTTCAGGCGCTCGATCGTGGCGGTGTAGACGCGCTCGCCCTGCGCGTCGAGCCACTCGCGGCTGGCGTTGACGTCGAACGTCACCTTGTCGTGCGGGCGGATCGTGGACGCGACGGTGAAGTTCGTCTGATTGCCGACGTGGCCGCTGCCGAAGTCGATGCCCTGGCCGAAGCGTCCCTGCAGCACGATGCGCGGCCAGCGGCGGTGCGGATCGATCTGCGCGAACCAAATCGCGTAGGTCTGGTCGAGCAGCTTGTCGCCGACGAAGATCTGCTCCTTCGGGTGCGCCTCCACGTTCAACTGGAGATTCTTCACGCCTAGGGCCAGGAATCCCGGGGCCCATTGGCGGAAGATCGTGTTGCCGTGCAGGTCGCGCTGCTCGTCGAATGCCAGGTACGTGCGGACGAAGCGGAAGAGGCCGTGCTCCGGATAGGCGCGGTAGCCCGCGCCGACGGCGCCCTCGCGATAGCCGACTTGCGGAAGAAAGCCGAGGTCGGCGCGGAAGCCGTCGCCGAGGTCGCGCAGTTGCACGCCCGCGTCGTAGTGCTGCTTCGTGCGGTTCCAGCCGGCGTAGAAGGCGTTCGACGTCGAGCTGCCGCCGCCGTATGAGAGCGGATCCTTCGTGTCGCTGTGGAGCAGCTCCATCGTCACCGCGTCGGTCCCGCTCGGGCGCCACTGGAAGTCGGGACCGATGACGCGGTTGTGCCCGCCCCCGCTGATCTCGCGGTCCGTCAGCACGAGGCCGGCGAACGACGCGCCGAGGTCGTGGCGCACGCGGGCGATCGTGTCGTACGACTTGAAGTCCGCGGGCAGAAACGACGACTGGAGCGCGCCGGGGAGAATCGTCAGTCCCCCGCCATGGTCGTCGGTGACGAGCACCGTGTACGCGGAGCCGCCGATCTTGCCGGTGGCGCGCGTCCCCCATCGCGGCGAGTTGATGGTGCGCGTGTAGGCGACCTGGATCGGCGTGTCGAAGAGGTCGAAGCCTTCGAGGAAGAACGGCCGCTTCTCGGGGAAGAAGACCGCGAAGCGGCGGTTCGTCGTGATCTGCGCGACGTCCGACTCGATCTGCGAGAAGTCGGGATTGAACGTCATGTCGAGAGCCTGGTTCTGCGTCGGCGTCCACTTCAGGTCGAGGCCGGCGTCCTTCTTCATCGGCTCGCGCTCGAGCGGCTCGCCGAGCTGGCCGTTTTCGGGCAGCGCGGTCGACTGCGCCGTCACGTACGGCGCGGCGACGAGGTGCCCCGCCTTCGGCAGTCCTTCCAGACCGACGATCGGATGCATCCAGCAGATGTAGCAGTTCGAGCCGCGCGGGACCGCCGCGCTCTGAAACGCGTAGCGGAAGTCGCGGGGGTAGTTGCGCCAGACGAGGATGTTCCACGTCTGCTCCGGCGCGTCGTTGTAGCGCAGCGACGCAAACGGGATGCGGTACTCGGCGCTCCAGCCGTCAGCGTCGATCTTCGCAGCCGTGTCGTAGAAGAAATCGGGCGAGAAGTCCTCGTTGCCGTTGGCGTCGTTGTAGATGCCGTCGCCCTGGATGCCGCGCGGGTTCACGCGCAGCTCCATGGCCGAGCGCTTGTCGTTGCGCGTGTCGAGGAAGACGGCGATGTTGTCGTCCGTGCCGATGACCTGGTCGCGATCGACGTACGGCGCGCGGATCTTCTGCGGCGCCGGATCCTCGCAGCGGATGCCGATGTAGAAGTAGCGGTCGTCGTAGGTGAGATGGACGACGGTCTTGACCTTCGGCTCGGCGTTGTTGCCCGGCGAGGTCTCGTAGAAGCGGTCGATGACGGCGGCGTTCTTCCAGCCCGGATCGTCGAGGTTTCCGTCGATGGTGATGGCCCCCTCGGCGCGATGGATGTGGATGGGCGGTGTGGGCGGCAGCGCGGCCGGTGCCTGCGCAAAAGCGGCGGCGGCAACAGCGGCCACAAGGATCGCGAAGGCGATTCGTCGCATCGTCGGTTGGTTCTCCTACGAACAGTTACGTAGGCTAGACGTTCCGGGTTGCGGGCGGTTGGGGTGTCATTCCGAGCGGAGCGAGGAATCCCCTTCGGCGGGGGATCCCTCGCTCCGCTCGGGATGACACACGCCGCGGCTCACGATGACGGCTCGTCGGCGACGATCGTCGCGCCGGCCACGACGACCTGCGCGACGAGCAGCAGCGACGAGACGCCGTGCAGGAGGCCGAAGCGGCGGCGCACGGCGTTGTCGCGCGGCAAGGCGCTGATGGCGACCGGCGACTCCAGGCGCATCGAGCGTACGCGCGTGTCGATCAGCGCCTGCGCCGAGGCCAGGAGGACGGCGAAGAAGAGGAGTCCGAGGACCGCGGCGCGCGAGCGGCGCCACTCCAGCGCGATCAGCGCCAGCGGCGCGACGAGGGCGATGTAGTGCCAGCGCGTCAGCACCGCGCCGACGACGTTCGCGGCGTCCGTCGGCGTCGTCAGCGTGCGGAACGCCGCCAGCGCCGCGACGATCACGAAGACCGCGCTGCCGAACCAGAGGCTCTCGATCAATCGCGAAAGACGCCGCATGTGGCCGTCAGTTTATCCCGCGCGAAGACGCGGGATCGGGGTCGTGGCACGACCGCGTCAGTGCGCTGATGATCCCGCGTCTGCGCGCGGGATAAACTTCAGTCGCGAAAGACGCCGCGTATGGCCTCCTCGTACGGCGCGCGCAGGACGCCGCGGTCGGTGATGATGGCGGTGATGAGCGCGGCCGGCGTCACGTCGAACGCCGGATGCCGCACCGCCACCCCCTCGGGCGCCACGCGCGTCCCCGCGATCTGCGTGACCTCCGCGGCGCTGCGCTCCTCGATCGGGATGGCCGCGCCATTGGGGCAGCCGACGTCGATCGTCGACAGCGGCGCGGCGACGTAGAATGGCACGCCGTGCGCCTTCGCCAGGACGGCCACGGTGTACGTGCCGATCTTGTTCGCCGCGTCGCCGTTCGCGGCGATGCGGTCGGCGCCGACGACGACGGCGTCGAACGTCCCGAGCTGGAAGAAATGCCCGGCCATGCTGTCGGTGATGAGGGTGACGTCGATGCCTTCCTGATGCAGCTCCCACGCGGTGAGCCGCGCGCCCTGGAGATACGGACGGGTCTCGTCGGCGAAGACGGCGACGCGCTTGCCGCCCTCGACCGCGGCGCGGATGACGCCGAGGGCCGTGCCGTAGCCGGCCGTGGCGAGCGCGCCGGCGTTGCAGTGCGTGAGGACCGTGGCGGAGTCGCCGAGGAGCTCGGCGCCGAAGCGGCCAATGCGGCGGCAGGCGGCGACGTCTTCGTCGAAGATCTTCACCGCCTCGGCCGCGAGGTCGCCGCCGCGCGCGTGCACGGCGAGCATGCGGTCGAGCGCCCACATCAGGTTGACCGCCGTCGGCCGCGTGGCCCGCAGCTCCGCGGCCGCGGCGCGCACGTCGTCGCCGCGCATGGCCGCGAGCGCCAGGCCGAACGCCGCGGAGACGCCGATGGCCGGCGCGCCGCGCACGACCATGTCGCGGATGGCGGCCGCGACCTCGCGCGCGTCGCGGCACGCGACGTACGTCGTCTCGCGCGGCAGAAGCCGCTGGTCGAGAAGGTCGAGGGCGTCGCCGCGCCAGATGATGGGGGTTACTTGCATGTGATTCGCAGAGAAGGCGGTCGATATACTAACTGCGGAGGGGGCAGGGCGCAGGGGGCGGGGCGCAGGTGATGGTCGTCGCGAGGACACCACCTGCGCCCTGCCCCCTGCGCCCCGCGCCCTATTCTCGGAGGCCTAATGACCAAAGTTGGAGTCAACGGATTCGGCCGCATCGGACGCAACGTGCTCCGCGCGGCGCTCAGCGATGATCGCGGAGTCGAATTCGTCGCAGTCAACGACCTGACGGACGCGGCCACGCTCGCGTATCTTCTGAAGTACGACTCGGTTCACGGCACCATCGGCAACAAAGTCGAGCACGGCGCGAACGGCCTCATCGTCGACGGCCGCGAGATCCGCGTCTTCTCGAGTCCCGACCCCGCGGAGATCCCCTGGAGCGACCTCGGCGTGGAGATCGTCGTCGAGTCGTCCGGCCGTTTCACCTCGAAGGAAAAAGCGTCGCGGCATCTGATGAAGAAAAGCGTCGAGCACGTCATCATCTCCGCGCCGTCGAAGGACGCCGACATCACCGTCTGCATCGGCGTCAACGAAGAGGCCTTCGACCCCGCGCAGCACAAGATCATCTCCAACGCCTCGTGCACCACGAATTGCCTCGCGCCGGTGGCCAAGGTGCTGCACAAAGCCTTCGGCATCGAGATGGGGATCATGACCACCGTGCACTCGTACACGAACGACCAGGTCATCCTCGACCTCCCGCACAAGGATCTGCGCCGCGGCCGCGCCGCCGCGCTGTCGATGATCCCGACGAGCACCGGCGCGGCGAAGGCGGTCGGCCTGGTGCTGCCGGAGCTGAAGGGGAAGTTCGACGGCATCTCCGTGCGCGTGCCGACGCCGAACGTCTCGCTCGTCGACCTCACGTTCCGCACGGAGAAGGCCACGAGCGCCGACGAGATCAACAACGTGATCCGCGAGGCCGCCGGCGGCGCGCTGAAGGGGATCCTCGATTTCTGCGACGAGCAGCTCGTCTCGCATGACTTCAACCACAACGCGCACTCGTCGATCGTCGATACGACGTTCACCCGCTCCGTCGACGGCCACATGCACAAGATCCTGGCCTGGTACGACAACGAGTGGGGCTACTCGAACCGCATCCTCGACCTCATCGCCTACGTGGCGCGCGTGAAGAAGGAGTCGCTGACGGTGTCATCCTGAGCGCAGCGAAGGATCCCCCGCCGCAGGGGATTCCTCGCTCCGCTCGGAATGACACGCAAAACATCATGATCCGCATCCGCACGCTCGACGACCTCTCCTTTCCTCGCGGCGCGCGCATCTTCTACCGCGTCGACTACAACGTGCCGCTGGAGGGGACGCGCATCACCGACGCCACGCGCATCGAGGAGACGCTGCCGACGATCCGCCGCCTCCGCGACGCCGGCGCCGCGCTCGTCGTGGCCTCGCACCTCGGCCGGCCGAAGGGCGAGCGCAAGGAGAAGTACTCGCTCGAGCCGGTGCGCGAGCGGCTCGCGGCGATGGTCGGCGCCGAGGTCAAGTGGGCGGACGACTGCGTCGGCGTCGACACCTCGTCGCTGCGCGCCGGGGAGCTGCTCCTCGTCGAGAACCTCCGCTTCCACGCCGGCGAGGAGAAGAACGACCCCGCCTTCGCCGCGGAGCTGCGCAAGCTCGCCGACTACTACGTCAACGATGCCTTCGGCGCCTGCCACCGCGCGCACGCGTCGATCGACGCGCTGCCGCGCCTCTTCGCCCGCGAGAACACCGCGGGCGGGCTGCTGTTGGCGCGCGAGCTCGAGTTCCTGCAGAAGGTCACGGCCGCGTCCGAGCGCCCCTTCGTCGCGCTCCTCGGCGGCGCGAAGATCGCCGGCAAGATCGAGCCGCTCGAAGCGCTCGTCAACCTCGCCGACACCGTGCTGGTCGGCGGCGGCATGGCCAACACGTTCCTCGCCGCGCGCGGCGTGGCCATGGGCGGCTCGCTGGTCGACAAAGAATCGATCGACGTCGCCACGCGCATCGGCAACGACGTCGTCCTGCCGGTCGACCTCGTCGTGGCCGACGACCTCGACGCGCCGCAACGCATCGAGACCGTCGACGCCGCGGCCGGCCTGGCGCCCGAACAGAAGGCCTTCGACATCGGCCCGCGAACGATCGCCGCGTACGGCGCCGCGCTGAAAACAGCGCGCATGGTCTTCTGGAACGGGCCGATGGGCGTGTTCGAGAAAGAGGCGTTCGCGAAGGGAACGATGGCCATGGCGCGCGCGGTCGCGGAGGCGGACGCGGTGACGGTCGTCGGCGGCGGCGAGTCGGTCGAGGCGGTGAAGGCGTCCGGCTTCGCGAGTCGCATCACCCACATCTCCACCGGCGGCGGCGCGTCGCTGGAGTTCATCTCGGGCGCCGCGCTGCCCGGCGTGGAGGTCCTGCGGATCTGATGGCGCAGGAGATCGAAGTCAAGTTCGCCTTGAAGGACCGCCACGAGCTCGTGCGCAAGCTCCACGACCTCGGCGCGCAGCGGCTCTACCCGGAGACGTTCGAGGACAACATCGTCCTCGACCGCCGCGGCGAGCTGCGCACGAAGGGCGCGCTGCTGCGCGTGCGCAAGTTCGGGAAGTACTCCATCGCCACGTTCAAGGGGCCGATGTCGATCGAGAGCGGCGTGAAGTCGCGCGAGGAAGTGCAGACCGGCGTGGAGAGCTTCGAGCTGGCCATCCAGCTCTTCGACTCGCTCGGATACAAGGCGGTGTTCCGCTACCAGAAGTTCCGCGAGGTGTGGCGCGTGCGCGACGCCGAGGTCGTCATCGACCGGACGCCGATCGGCGAGTACTTCGAGATCGAAGGGCCGATCGAGCTGATCCGCGCCCTCGCCGCCGACCTCGGCATGGAGATGGAGCAGGCCATCCGCCAGACGTACGCCGATCTCTACCGCCAGGCGCGGCGCACGCGCGCCGACCTGCCGAACGACATGGTCTTCTCGCCCGAGCAACTCTGATGCGGGCCATGATCCTCGCCGCCGGCTACGGCACGCGCATGCGTCCCGTGACCTACTCGCTGCCGAAGCCGCTCGTCCCCGTCTGCAACCTCCCGCTCATCGGATGGGCGGTGGAGAGTTTCCTGCGCGCCGGCATCCGCGAGCTCATCGTCAACCTGCACCATTTGCCGGAGCCACTGGAGACGTGGCTCCTCGCACATTACGCCGACGTCAACTTTCACTTCTCGTTCGAAGCGGAGATCCTCGGCACCGGCGGCGGCGTCAAGCGCGTGCAGGCGCTGCTGGAAAACGAAGCGGACTTCTTCGTCGCGAACGGCGACACCATCCAATTCCCCGACTACCTCGCGATCCAGCGCGCGCGCGGCGACGCGCTCGCGGTGCTGCTGCTGCGCCATCCGCCGGCGGGCGATCGCTTCACGCCGGTCTGGAGCGACAACGGCCGCATCACCGGCTTCGGCAAAGGCGGCGGCGAGGCGCTGATGTTCTCTGGCATCCACTGCCTCAGCCCGCGCGTGTTTCGTTATCTGCCGGAGGGATTTTCGGGAATCGTGGAGGATGTGTACCAGCGGCAGCTCTCGACCGAGCGCCTCGCCGCGATCGTCGACGACAACCCGCTCTGGTTCGACACCGGCACGCCGCGGCGCCTGATGGGTGCGACGCAGCAGCTCCTCGACGCCACGCTGCGCGGGGCGATCGCGCCGGCGCGCGGCTCGCGCGTCGACGGCGACTGCATCGTGGCCGAGTCCGCGCGCGGCCGCGCCGTCCGCTCCACGATCGGCGCGCGGAGCGTCGTCGAGGGCGACGTTCGCGACAGCGCCGTGTGGGACGACTGCCGCATCGGCCGCGGCGTCGAGCTCGACCGCTGCATCGTCGCGCACGGCGTGGAGCTTGCGAATCGGGGGCGCTATCGCGATGTGCTGATCTGCCGCGATCACGAGGCGATCCCGCGCGATGCGCCGTACTTGCGGCAGGACGGGCTCGTCGTGGCGGCGATTTAGCTGGGAGCGCCGGCGTCCCGCCGGCTGGCTGCGAGGCGTCTCGCCTCGGGCGGCCGGGACGCCGCCCGTCCGGCCGGCGGGGACGCCGGCGCTACGGATGTCACGGCGTGGAGCTCGCGAATCGGGGGCGGTATCCGTACTTGCGGCAGGACGGGCTCGTCGTGGCATCGATTCAGCTGGGAGCGCCGGCGTCCCGCCGGCTGGCTGCGAGGCGTCTCGCCTCGGGCGGCGGGGACGCCGCCCGTCCAGCCGGCGGGGACGCCGGCGCTCCGGATGTCACGGCGTGGAGCTCGCGAGTCGGGGGCGGTATCCCGTACTTGCGGCAGGACGGGCTCGTCGTGGCGGCGATTTAACTGGGAGCGCCGGCGTCCCGCCGGCTGGCTGCGAGGCGTCTCGCCTCGGGCGGCGGGGACGCCCCCCGTCCAGCCGGCGGGGACGCCGGCGCTCCGGATGGCACGGCGGGGAACTCGCGAATCGGGGGCGGTATCCGTACTTGCGGCAGGACGGGCTCGTCGTGGCAGCAATTTAACTGGGAGCGCCGGCGTCCCGCCGGCTGGCTGCGAGGCGTCTCGCCTCGGGCGGCGGGGACGCCGCCCGTCCGGCCGGCGGGGACGCCGGCGCTCCGGATGCGTTACGATAATCGCTCTCCCATGGCCAACACCCCTCCTCCGGCGGCGGCCTCGCGGCGGCGCGTCATCTCCGTCTTTCTGACGCAGGGCATCCTCGGCCTGCTCCTCGTCGTGGTCATGACCGTCGTCCGCTGGCACGAGACCGCGCTCATCTTTCAGCGCCTCGGGCCGGCGGCGCCGCTGCTCATCCTCATCTTCTTCGCCTTCGCCCTCATCCTCTCGCTCGTCAAGTACGAGCTGACGAGCCTCATCTACGTCTCCCTCGGCATCACCGCGTACATGGCCATGGCCCCGCTCCTCGGCGTCGTCATCACCGCCTGGATGGCCGTCGTCGTGGCCATCGGCTCGCGCCTCCTGGCCATGGCCAAGGTCGGCCCCGTCACCATCTCCATGGACGACCCGCTGCTCGAGTTCATCAAGGCCTTCGGCCTCTTCGGCACCTACGGCATCCCCGTCGTGGCCGCGTGCGCGCTGTTCGAGCGGCTCGGCGGCGACGTGCCGGCGCTGCATGCCACGCCGCTCGTCGCGGCGAAGATCGCCCTGAGCGGCGGCGCGATGATCTTCATGAACGAGCTGCTGATGTACCGCCCGATGCGCTCGTACGGCTACGACCGCGAGAAGATCACGAAGCTCTACCTCGCCGACTCGTCGATCTACCTCCTCAGCCTGCCGTACGCCGTCGTCCTCGCCCTCGCGTACGGCGAGATCGGCTGGGGCGCCGTGCTGGCTCTCGTCTTCACCGGCTGCGTCGCGCACCTCATCGGCCGCGGCCTGGCGGTCACGCGCACGCGCAGCCTGCAGCAGCTGCAGCGCATCGCCTCGCTGACGAACATCGGCAAGACCATCTCCCTCCGCTACACCACCGACCAGCTGCTGATGGCGATCTACACCGAGTGCAAGAAGATCGTCGACTGCTCGCTCTTCACCATCGCCCTCCTCGACGAATCGACCGACGAGCTCTCCTTCGAGCTCGACGTCCGCGACGGCACGATCCTCCCGAAGGACCGCATGCCCGTCGGCGAAGGGCTGAACTCATGGGTCGTCTCGCACCACCTGCCGCTGATCATCGGCAGCGTGGCCGACGAGATCCGCCTGGGCGTGAAATCGGTCGCCGACAGCAAGGCCACGGAGTCGTGGCTCGGCGCGCCGATGATCGCGCGCGACCGCGTCATCGGCGTCATCTCCGTCGAGAGCTACAAGAAGAATGCCTTCTCGCAGGACGACGCGCTGCTGCTGACCGCGATCGCCAACCAGGCCGCCGTGGCCATCGAGAACGCACAGCTCTACAAGGACCTCGAGGGGCTGACGTACGCCCTCGAGCAGCGCGTCATGGAGCGGACGAACGAGCTGCGCGAGACGAACCTCCGCCTCCTCGCCGCCGACCGCTCCAAGAACCAGTTCCTCGCCAACATGTCCCACGAGCTGCGCACGCCGCTGAACTCGATCATCGGCTTCTCCAGCGTGCTCCTGGAGTCGGCGAAGACGACGCTGCAGCCGCGCCTCTACAAGTTCCTCGAGAACATCCACACCGCCGGCAACCACCTCCTCGAGCTGATCAACGACATCCTCGACCTCTCGAAGATCGAGGCGGGGAAGATGGAGCTGCGCCCCGACACGTTCGACCTGCGCGACACGATCGCCGCGGTCGAACGCGTGATGAAGGGCTTCGCCTCCGAGGCGAACGTGCGGATCACGTCGAGCATCGATGGGGACGTACCGGTGGTGCGCCTCGACGAAGGGCGCCTCAAGCAGATTCTCTTCAACCTGCTCTCGAATGCGGTGAAATTCTCGCCGAACGGCGGCCCGGTGTCGCTGCACGCCGGCTACGTGCCGCGCGCGGCGTCGCCGATCGGCATCGACGCGGTGCGCATCGACGTCAGCGACCAGGGCATCGGCATCCCGCCCGACGAGCTCAAGCGGATCTTCGACGAGTTCTATCAGACGGAGCTCGGCCGCCGCTCGCGCCGCGGCGGCACCGGCCTGGGCCTCTCGCTGACGCGCAACTTCGTCGAGCTTCACCACGGGCGCATCGACGTGCAGTCGACGCCCGGCAGCGGCTCGACGTTCTCGCTCGTCCTGCCGGTCGATTACAACGAGGCCGCCGATCCGTATAATGCGCGCCGCTATGGCGAACCGCACGTTCACGATCATCAAGCCCGACTCGGTGCGTAAGGGAAACTTCGGCAAGATCATCAGCCGCATCGAATCGGAAGGCTTCCGCATCCTCGGCATCAAGAAGGCGAACCTCTCGACCCAACAGGCGCAGGCGTTCTACGCCGTCCATCGCGAGCGGCCTTTCTTCCCCGCGCTCGTCGAGTACATGACCTCGGGGCCGGTCTACGTCGCCGCGCTCGAGCGCGACGGCGCCGTCCCGTACCTGCGCAAGGTGATGGGGGCGACCGACCCGAAGAAGGCCAACGCCGGGACGATCCGCGCCGACTACGGCGAGTCGATCGAGCAGAACGCGATCCACGGCTCGGACTCGGACGAGAACGCGGCGATTGAGATCGCGTTCTTCTTCGCGGAATCCGAGCTGCTGTAGAGCCGGCGTCTCGCCGGCCGGCTCGCAGGCGTCCCGCGCCTGCGTCCCGCGAGGCGGCGAGGACGCCGCCTGGCCAGCCGCCGAGACGGCGACACTACAGCGTCACGATGATCGCCGAGATCCCGGCGCGCTCGAGGCGCTCGCGCTCCTTGATGGCCTGTTCCTTCGTCTCGAACGGGCCGATGCGGACGTGCCAGAGCGACGCCTTGTCGATCCAGGCCTGCTCGCCGATCTTCACCAGCCGCTCCTGAAGCGCCTTCGCGTTCGCCTCGACGGAGAATGCGCCGACCTGCACGACGTACTTGCCGGTGTGGGGGACAGGCACTCTTGCCTGTCGCTGGGCGGGGGGAGGCTGGGGCTGCGGAACGACAGGCTGAGGGACGACAGGCAAGAGTGCCTGTCCTCCACTGGGTTTCGGCGGCGGCACCGGCACGACCTCGACGCTCGTGCCGCTCGCCGACACCTGGCGCCGCGTCTCCACGCCCTTGTGCTCCTCGACGACCTGCACGCTCTCGACCGTCACCGGCGCGGGCTTCACCGCAACCGGCGGCGGCGGCGCGGCGGTCGCCGGCTGCGGCGGCGCGACGTCGACCTTCGGCGCTTCGCCGGCCGCCGTCGGCCCCGTCACGGCGACGGTGTACGGCGCCGGCGGCTCGCGCTCGCCCTTGCCGAGGCGCACGACGTTCAGCTCCACCTCGCCGCCGCCCGTGTCGACGATGCCGATCTGCTGCGCGGCCGCGTACGACAGGTCGATCAGGCGGTTGCCGATGTACGGCCCGCGGTCGTTCACGCGCACGCGCACCGTCTGCTGCGTCCGCGGATTCTTGACGTCGACGATCGTGCCGAACGGCAGCGTGCGGTGCGCCGCCGTCATCAGCAGCGGATCGAAGATCTCGCCGTTCGCCGTCGTCCGTCCCGCGAACTCCTGCCCGTACCAGCCGGCCAGGCCGTGCGTGTCGCTCATGCCCGCGAGCGGTTGCGGCGCCGGCTGCGCCACCGGCGGTTGCGTCGTCGTCGAGCTCGTACAACCGGCGATGAAGATCGCCAAAAGAAGCAGCCGTTTCATACCCGCACCTCCCCGACCTCGTCGTGAATTTCCGCGCGGCGCGCGTCGAGGATCGGATCGACGTCCTCGATGAGGAACCGCTCGGTCTGCTGCCGCGCCAGCCCGGTGTAGGCGTCCGGCCGGGCCATGCTCTCGATCGTGGCGCGGTCGATGCCGAACAGCGGATCGGCGGCGATGCGGTCGAGCAGCTCGTCCGCCGAGCCTTGCGAATGGACGCGGAAGCGCTCGTGCAGCACCTGGCGGTCGCCGCCGCGGCGCACGCCCTCCATCATCAGATTCTCGGTCATCAGGAACGGCAGCTCGCGGCGGACGTTCGCGGCGATGACGTCCTCGTGCACGACGAGGCCGCCCACGACGTTGTCGTAGATCAGCGCGATGGCATCGGCGCCGAGGAAGGCCTCGGGGATGGCGATGCGCCGGTTCGCCGAGTCGTCGAGCGTCCGCTCGAACCACTGCGTCGCCGCGGTCAGCGCGGGGTTCAGCGTGTTCACGATGACGTGCCGCGCCAGCGCGTCGATGCGCTCCGCGCGCATCGGGTTGCGCTTGTACGGCATCGCCGAGGAGCCGACCTGCTCCTCCTCGAACGGCTCCTCGATCTCGTGCAGGTGCTGGAGCAGGCGCATGTCGTAGCCGAACTTCGAGGCCGACTGCGCGAAGCCGCCGAGGGACGCGACGACCTGCGCGTCGACCTTGCGCGAGTACGTCTGCCCCGACACCGGATAGCTGCGGCGCATGCCGAGCTTCTCCGCGACGAGCACTTCGAGGCGGTTGACCTTCGCCTCGTCGCCGTCGAAGAGATTGAGGAACGACGCCTGCGTGCCGGTCGCGCCTTTCACGCCGAGGAGCGCGAGCGTCTCGCGGCGGTACTCGATCTCCTTCAGGTCGAGGAGGAGGTCGTGCAGCCAGAGCGTGGCGCGCTTGCCGACGGTCGTCAGCTGCGCGGCCTGGAAATGCGTGAACGCGAGCTGCGGCGTGGCGCGCCAGCGCCAGGCGAAGTCGCGCAGCCGGGCGATGACGTTGACGAGCCGCCGGACGACGATGGCCAGCCCCTCGCGCATCTGCAGGATGTCGGTGTTGTCGGTGACGAAGGCGGACGTCGCGCCGAGGTGGATGATCGCCTTCGCCGAGGGCGCCTGCAGGCCGTACGCGTAGATGTGCGACATCACGTCGTGGCGGATCTCGCGCTCGCGGCGCTCGGCGTCGGCGTAGTTGACGTCGTCGGCCGCCGCCTTCAGCTCGGCGATCTGCGCCTCGGTGATCGGCAGCCCGAGCTCGCGCTCCGCCTCGGCGAGGGCGATCCACAGCCGCCGCCACGTGCGGAACTTGTAGTCGGCGGAGAAGAGGTAGGACATCTCCCGCGAGGCGTACCGTTCGGTGAGCGGGTTGCTGGCCGCGTCGCGCGTCACGGACGAATTATAGCGGCGCGTCGCGCGTTCGCTTTCGTCATGAGAAAAGCAGCGCTCGCGCTCGCCCTCCTGATGCTCGCCGCCGGCGGGCCTTCGGCAAACGTCACGCGCTGGACGATGACCGCCGACGGCATCGTCGACATCTACGCGAAGGACGGCAAGCTGCAGTTCGTCTACCCGCGCGTGATCGTCTTCGACAAGGACGGCTATCGCGTCTACACCGCGCAGGGCTACGGCGGCAGCCACAGCGTGCCCGACATCATGCGCGCCATGCAGACGCCGCCGAGGAAGGACGCGCCGCGCATCGACGGCTTCGCGGCGTGGCTCTACGCCGACGGCAAGCCGCTGGATCCGGCGACGCTGAAAGGCCGGCCGACCGTCGCCGAGCTCGGCGCGCCGTGGTGCGGACCGTGCCACCAGCTCGAGGCCGAGCTGAGCAAGGTGCCGGGCATCAATCTGCTGGTGATCAACGCCGATGCGCAGGGGCGCGGCCCGGAGCTGGCGGCGGCGCTGAAGAAGCGCCTCGGACAGCAGTGATCGCGTACACTTTCTCCACGATGGCCACGTCCACGACCGACTCGCGCCGCCGCACCGCGCCGCGCATCGTCAAGGCGGGGATGCTGATCCTCAGCGTCTTCGCCCTCGTCGCCGTCGTCTCGTTCTTCCGGCACAGCGGCATCGGCGAGCTGCAGATCGCCCGCAAGCGCGTGGACGCGCTGCACGCCGACATCGCCCGCGGCCAGGCCGAGACCGCCCGGCTGCGCGCGGAGATCGACAGCGTCAAGCGCTCCACCTTCGCCGTCGAGCGCATCGCCCGCGAAGACCTCGGCATGTCCAAGCGCGGCGAGATCGTCTACATGCTGCCGAAGAAATAGCGCATGGACTGCTCGTTCTGCCACAAGTCGCAGAACCAGGTGAAGCGCATCATCACCGGCCCCGCCGTGGCCATCTGCGACGAGTGCGTCGACGTCTGCGACGAGATCCTCCTCGACCCCGTCGCCGGCGTCGGCGACCCCGACCTCGCCCCCGCCTCGCGCTGCGCGCTCTGCGGCGCGCGCAACGAGGACCTCGTCACCGTCGGCGACCGCGGCGTGCTCTGCGCCGACTGCATCGACGCGGTGCTATCGCTTCGCTAACGCCGCCGCGCGCTCGACCTCGGCCGCGTAGCGCTCGATGACCTTCGACACGATTTCGATCTGCTGCGCCGCCTCCGTCCAGTCCTTCTGCTCGATGGCCTCGCGCACCCCCGGCACCGTCTTCACGCCGTAGCCGGTGTAGAAGCCGGGCGCGTAGATCTGATGGCGGAACCACGGCCGCCGCGGCAGCCCCTCGTCGCGCGTGAGGAGCTGCTCGACGTGCATCAGCACGCCGTCGAGCTCCGCCGCGTTCGCCGGCATGCCCGGCGCCGCCGCCGCGTAGTCGCGCGCCGCGCGCTGCAGGCGGGCCACGGCGTTCTGCAGCGGCGCGAAGTTCAGGTACGGCGCGGGCGGCTCGGGCTTCGGCGGGACGTAGGTCTTCGTCGGATCGGCGGCGATGACGTAGACGTTCTCGCGGATGAAGCGGTTGCGCTCGTCGATGTCGCGCCGCGTCGTGTCGGCGAGCTTCGTCAGCTCGTCGAGGTAGCGCGACAGCGTCTCGGCGAACGTCGTGAACTCGAACGGCAGCACGTCCGCGTCCGCCAGGCGCAGCACCATCCGCCCGTCCGTCTTCGCCAGCGCCACGCCGTAGTCGAAGGTCGGGTCGATGAAGCGGGTGAAGTGATCGAACGAGTCGTAGATGGAGTGGTACGACCCGCCGCCGGCCTCGCCGCCGAAGCCGACGTTCATCGCGGCCACGCCGACGTGCTGCAGGAACGTGGTGTAGTCGGAGCCCGAGCCGAGGGCGTCGAGGCGGATGAGCTCGCGCTCGCGGTAGGCCTTCCGCTCCTCGGGAGAGTTGATGAGCGAGAGGTCGTGCGCGCGCTTGCGCTCGAGCACCGAGACGTTGCGCTCGGGATCGGCGACGTCGCGCGCCGCCTGCGTCGTCAGCCGCTCGAGCGTGTGCGAGCCGCCGGCCTCGTAGAAGCCGCGTCCGTTGGAGTCGGTGTTGATGTAGACGACGCCGTGCTGCCGCAGCTCGGCGGCGTGCTCCTCGGCCCACTCGGTCGAGCCGAGAAGGCCTTCCTCCTCGCCGTCCCAGGCGAAGTAGATGATCGTCCGCTTCGGCTTCCATCCCGTCTTCGCCAGCTCGCCGATGGCCCGCGCCTCGGCGAGCTCCGCGACGAGGCCGCTGATCGGATCCTGCGCGCCGTTGACCCACGCGTCGGAGTGGTTGCCGCGCATGACCCACTCGTCGCCGCGCTCGCTGCCGGCGAGGCGGGCCACGACGTCGTAGGCCGGCACGATGTTCCAGTTGAAGGCGAGCTTGATGTGCACGCGCGCCGGGCCCGCGCCGAGGTGGTAGGTGATGGGGAGCGCGCCGCGCCAGTCGGGCGGCGCGACGGGGCCGCCGAGCGCGCGGAGCAGCGGCAGCGCGTCGCCGTACGAGATCGGCAGGACCGGGATCTTGGTCAGGACGTCGACGTCCTTGATGTCGAGCCGCTTGGCGTTCTTCGTCGCGCCGACGCCGGGCGTGAGCGGATCGCCGGGATGCACCGGCATGTCCATGACCGAGCCGCGCTGCGCGCCCACGTCGTTGCGGTACGCGCCTTTCGGGTAGACGTCGCCCTGGAAGTAGCCGTCGTCGCGCGGGTCGGAGTAGATGATGCAGCCGATGGCGCCGTGCTCCGCCGCGACCTTAGGCTTGATGCCGCGCCACGAGCCGCCGTAGCGCGAGATGACGATCTTGCCCTTGACGTCGACGCCGCGCCGCTCGAGCTGCTCGTAGTCGGCGGGGACGCCGTAGTTGACGTAGACGAGATCGCCGGTGACGTCGCCGTCGACGGAGTAGGCGTTGTAGACGGGCAGCTGCTCGGCGGTCTGCCCGCTCGTCGCATCCTGCGGCAGCGGCGCCTCGGCGAGCTTCGCGGTGTATCGCTCCGGCGCGATGAGCTCGAGGAGTCGCGTCTTCGGCGTCGGGAAGAGGACGTCGAATTGCTCGATGTGCGTGTCGTATCCCCACGATTTGAAGAGCGACTCGACGAAGAGCTGGTTGTCATGGTCGTACGCGGAGCCGAGGTGATGCGGCCGCGCCGAGAGGCGCTTCATCCAGGCGCGCAGGTCGTCGCGATTCAGCTGCGAGTCGAACTGCGCCTCGAGGGCGTGCTCTTTCGCCGCGTTGGCGGAGGTGAAGCCGAAGATCGGCTTTTCGTCGTTCGGCGCGGCGAAGATGAGAAGGAGGGCGGGAAGGAGGAGCAGGAAGCGGCGATGCATGGGAGCGGATTCTATGCGGGACGGCGCGCCCGATGAAGACGCATGCGTCCCACCTCGCAAACCACGATGCCCCCGGCGTCGAGCTCGGCCGCATATTCCGAAAGCGCGTCCTGAACCGCTGGCGCGTATTCGTGAGCGCGCGGGCCGTCAATTCGAATGATGCCGCAGTGTAGTTGCCCCTTCACGACCGCCAGCTCGCCGAAGTCCGTGTCAATCGTGACGAGCACTCGGTGCTGCTCGGTGCAATCGCGAGCACCCTCGGGTCGCCAGGGTCCTTCGGCCACTCGGCAGCGGTGATCACGTCGTGTCCGAACGCCCGCAGCTCCTCCGCAAGCCGATGCGAAAGGCAACTATCGAGCAGCAGCTTCACGTTCGGTACCGGCAACCGGCTTACTCACGGCCTGCGCCGCGAACAGCAGACACGCCTTGATGTCCTCTGGCTCGAGCCAATCGAATTCGCTGAAGATGATCTCCGGCGTATCGCCTGCCGCCAGCATTTGCAGAACATGAGAGACGGCCAAGCGGCGGCCACGAATGATCGGTTTCCCGCCGTACATCTCGGGGTCACTCGTGATCCTACGCAGCAATTCCCGCTCGCTCATCCCAAAATCCTACCTCGGTATACTCGCCGCCCATGTGCGGCATCAACGCGATCTACGCGTACCGCGCCTCCTCTCCCGCCGTCGACCGCGACGAGCTCGTTGCGTGCCGCGACGCCATGCGCTCGCGCGGGCCGGACGGCGCCGACGCCTGGGTCTCCGCCGACGGGCGGGTGGGGGTGGGGCATCGGCGGCTGGCCATCATCGACCTCTCGCCGGGCGGGGCGCAGCCGATGCGGCGCGGGGAGCTCGTCATCGTCTTCAACGGCGAGATCTACAACTATCGCGAGCTGCGCGCGGAGCTGCGCGACGCCGAGTTCACCTCGCAGTCCGACACCGAAGTCCTGCTGCGGCTCTACGAGCGCCACGGCGCGGCGATGCTCGGCAAACTGCGCGGCATGTTCGCGCTCGCGCTGTGGGACGGCGCGCGCAGGCGGATGTTCCTGGCCCGCGACCCGTACGGCATCAAACCCCTCTACTACGCCGACGACGGCGGCACGCTGCGCGTCGCCTCGCAGGTACGCGCGCTCGTCGCCGCGGGCAGCGTCTCGCGGCAGTTCGATCCGGCCGGCGCGGCGGGATTCTTTCTACGAGGCACCGTGCCGGAGCCGTTCACGATGTACCGCGCCATCCGCGCGCTGCCGGCGGGGTCGTATGCGTTCGTCGGTGAGAACGGCGTCGCCGAGCAGCGCTACTTTTCGATCGCGGCGACGCTGCGCGACGCCGTCGACGGCGCGGCCGACTTCACCGGCGAGCAGCGGCGGGAGCTCGTGCACGACGCCGTGCTCGAGTCGGTCAAATACCACATGGTCGCCGACGTCCCGGTCGGCGCGTTCCTCTCCGCCGGCATCGACTCCACCGCCGTCGTCGCCCTGGCGCGCGAGAGCGGCGCGGACGATTTGCAAACCCTCACGCTCCGCTTCGAAGAATACAAAAACCGCGTCAACGACGAGGCGCCGCTGGCCGCGCTCGTGGCCAAACAGTACGGCGTCCGGCACGAGATCCACGACCTCTCCCTCGCCGAGTTCAAGGCCGAGCTGCCGAAGATCTTCGAGGCCATGGACCAGCCGAGCGTCGACGGCTTGAATAGCTACTTCATCAGCAAGGCCGCGCACGAGCATGGGCTGAAGGTGGCGATGTCGGGCACCGGCGGCGACGAGCTCTTCGGCGGCTACACGTCGTTCCGCGACATCCCCCGCTGGATGCCGATCACCGCGATCTTGGCTAAAGTTCCCCGCCTCGGCGACGCCGTTCATCGCGTGAATGCGGCCCTCGCAAAACGCAGCCGCCACGTCAGCCCAAAGATGGGTGAGATCGTCCGCTACGGCGCCTCGTGGGCCGGCGCGTACCTCGTCAAGCGCGGGCGGTTCCTCGCCGAGGAGCTGCCGGCGGTGCTCGGGGAAGAGATCGCGCGGGAAGGACTGGAGCGCCTGAACGTCCTCGGCCTCATCGAAGACGCCGTCACGCCCGATCCCGGCAACGACTACGCGCGCGTCGCCGCGCTCGAGTCGTCGCTCTACCTCCGCAACCAGCTCCTGCGCGACATGGACTGGGCCAGCATGGCGCATTCATTAGAGGTGCGCGTGCCGCTCGTCGACGCCCACCTGCTCCGCAAGCTCGCCCCCGCCCTCGTCACGCGCAAGGAGCGCGGCAAGCAACTCCTGGCGTGCGCGCCGCGCCCGCCGCTGCCGGAGGCGGTGCGCAGCCGCCGCAAGACCGGGTTCACGCTGCCGATCAACGAGTGGCTGAAGGATGAAGGGCGCGTCGAGTTCGGAAAGCGAAGCTGGGCGCGGAAAGTGTACGAAGTGATGTTTGACAGTAATCGCGGACGTTACTGAACCGTGATCACTCGTGACATCCCGCGGCCGCGATGCCCGTCGACCGGGCAGTACACCGTGTACGACCCCTTCTGCAGCGTCACCGTCATCGGCGCGGTGTCGCCGCGCGTGAGGTCGCTGGCGAGCTTCTGACTCACGCCCGGCCCCTCGATGGCGAAGTTGTGGCTCACCTTGCCGGCGTTCGTGATCGTGAGCGAATGCGTCCCCGCGGTCAGCGTGTCGGGCATCTCGATCGCGTACTCCGTCAGCTGCACGCGCACTGCCTGCTCCTCGGCGCCGCTGACGCGTCCGGGCAGCACCGGATTCATCTTCGGCGAGTTTTCCGGCACCGCCTGCGGGTTGCTCGTCGACGTCGACGTGTGCGTCGGGCCGCGCTGCGACTCGTCGGACGCGCCGCGCCGCGGAGTCGGACACGCCGCCAGCAGCGCCAGCGCGAGGAGCAGATACGGCGTTCGCATCAATGCTTCTTCTTCGTCGTCGTCTTCGTGCCGGTGGTCGTGGCGACGGTTGCGCTGGTCGCGGTCGGCGTCTCCACCGCCTCGGTCGTCGTGCCGGGCGCGGCGATCGTCGACGTCGTCACCGTCGTCGCGCCGTGCACTTCCTCCGTGCCGGTGAGCGCGGGCGCTCCGGTCGCCGACGTCGACGTCGTGCCGGCCGTGCCGAGCTGCTGCGCGGCGTTCGCGGTGTCGGTGGAGACCGAGGCCGGCTCGCCGGTGCCGGTCGTGCCGTTGGCGGGATTGCGGTCCGTGGCGTTGCCCATCGTGCCGGTCTCCGCCGGCTGCTCCTTCTTTTTGCAGCCCGGCGCGAGCGCGACGGCGAGGGCAAGCATTACGATCAACAGCGGTTGACGCATTGAGACAACTCCTTCGCCTTCGCGTGACGCAAAAGACGTGCTCAGCATGGGCCGCCGCCGCGCTCATCGCCGTCGCCGTCGTCCGCGTCGCCTCGACGTACGCGGTCTTCTCGGAGACGAACGACGAGCCGATGCACGTCTCGGCCGGGCTGCAGATCCTGGAGCAGCATCGCTACGACTACCAGCCGGCGAATCCGCCGCTGCCGCGCCTGTTTCTGGCGATCGGCCCGCGGCTCCTCGGCGCGCGGCTCTCGCCCGAAGTTTCGAAGACGCTGTACTCCGCGCGGTATCCGGCGACGCTCATCGCGGCGCGCGCCGGGAACCTCGTCTTCCTCGTCCTCGCGCTCGCCGCCGCGTGGGCGTGGGCGCGGCGCGAGGCGGGCGACGCCGCCGCGCTCCTCACCGTCCTGCTCCTCGCGAACGAGCCGCTGCTCCTCGGCCACGCCGGGCTGGCCACGCACGACGCCGCGGCCACCGCGGGCGTCGCGCTCTCGCTCTGGGCCTTCTCGCGGCGCAACCCGCTGCTCCTCGGCGCGGCGTACGGCTTCGCGATCGTGTGCAAGTTCTCCTGCATCGCCTTCGTCCCGGTCGCCTGCGCGGCCATCCTCCTCGTCCGCCGCGAGCGGCCGCGCCCGCGCGACCTCGCCATCGCCGGCGCCGCGGCCGCGATCGTCGTCTGCGCCGGCTACGCCTTCTTCGTCCGCCGCTTCTTCGAAGGGCTGGCGTCGCTGTACGACATCGACCGCGCCGGCATGCTCTCGTACCTCCACGGCCAGGTGCGGTCGATGGGATTCTGGGACTACTTCCCGATCGCGATCGGCCTCAAGACCACGCTGCCGCTCCTCGCGCTCGCGGTCGTCGCGCTCTTCGTGCCGCGCGCGCGGCCGTACCTCGCCGCCGCGGCGGCGATGCTCCTTCTGACGATGAAGAGCACGCTCGACCTCGGCGCGCGCTACGTCCTGCCGCTCTACGTTCCGCTGGCGCTCGCGGCCGCGATCGCCGCGACGTCCGCGCGCTCCCGCCTCGCCCGCGCCGCCGTCGCCGCGCTCGTCGTCGCGCAGATCACCGTCTCCATCGCGGCGCATCCCGACTACGTCGCCTACTTCAACGCGCTCGCCGGCAGGACGCCGTCGCGCTGGCTGATCGACAGCAATCTCGAATGGGGACAGGATGCGAGGCGCCTCGCCGACGCCTGCCGCGCGCTGCGCGTCGACCGGCTGAAGCTCTCCATCATGAGCATCGCCGACCTCGACGTCCTCGGCTTCCCGCCGCGCGAGGTCATCAATCCCGGCCTGGAGACGCGCGGCTGGATCGCCGTCGGCGAGCAGTCCTACCGCGTCAGCCAGGCCTCGCTCGGCGGCCGGATCTGGCTCGACGCCCTGCCGTACCGCCGCGTCGGCACGTCGATCCGCCTCTACCACGTTCCGTAGCGACGGACCTTTTGCGTGTAACGTACCAGCGCCCGTGAAAATCGAAGCCTGGATCGCCAGGCTCTTTTTGTTCCTCGCGCTGCTGCAGATCGCGCCGGTCTGGTCCGCGCCATACTTCCCGACCGCCGACGGTCCGGCGCACCTCTACAACGCCTTCGTGATGCGCGAGATCGTGCTGCGCCACGACAACGCCGTCACGCGCGCGTACGCGATCGACGCGAAGCCGTACCCGAACGTCCTCGACCACGTCGTGCTGGCGGCGCTCCTCGGCGCGTTCCCGCCGCCGGTCGCGGAGAAGCTCTTCGTCAGCGCGATCATTCTGTTGTTCCTCGGCGGCATCTGGCTCTTTGCCGGCGCCGTCGATCCGCGCGCGAGCCTCTTCGCCTTCCTCGGCCTGCCGCTCGCGCATCATCTTTTATTGCAGTCGGGCTTCTACAACTTCTCCCTCGGCGCGGCGCTCTACTTCATCATCGTCGCGGTGTGGTGGCGGCGGCGCGAGCGCGACGACGGGCAGACCATCGCCATCGTCGCGCTGCTGCTGGTCCTCTGCTACTTCGCCCATCCGATGCCGGCGCTGCTGGCCATCGGCACCATCGGCCTGCTCTGGCTCGCCGTGCTGCGCGGCCGCCACGCGCGGCACCTCCTCGCCTTCCTGCCGGTGCTCCCGCTGCTGGCGTGGTTCATGGCGCGCGAGCGCGGCGGCACGATGAACACGTGGTCGGCGTGGAACCGCCTCACGTTTCTCGCGCAGACGCAGGACGTCGTCACGTTCAGCCCCGAGCAGCTGCGCTTCGGCGCGATGCTCTGCGCGCTGACGGTGGCGTTGATGCTGATCACCATCGCGATCGAGCGGCGCCGGCGCGAGGCCGACGGCTTCCTCCTCGTCCTCGCGGCCGTCTTCATCGTCTACGAGCTCGCCCCCAGCTCGACCGCGGGCGGCGCGATGGTGCTCGAACGCATCGCGCTCTTCATCGCCCTCCTGCCGCTGCCGTGGCTGACGCCGCGCCTCCCGCCGCAGGCGCGCGGGGCGTTCGCGGTCGCGATGGCGGGCATCGCCGCCGCGCAGAGCGTCGAACTGATCGTGCGCGACCGCCACGTCGCGCGCGAGACGACGCGGCTCGTGCGCGCCGCGCGCGCCATCCCGCCCGACAGCACCGTGCTTCCGGTCGTCTTCGACCGCCAGCCCGAGGGGACGCTGCTCGCTCTCGTGTGGCACGCCACGGCGTACGCGGCGATCGAGCGGCGCCTCGTCGATCTGAACAACTACGAGCCGGGCACCGGCTACTTTCCGGTGCGCTATCGCGACGCGCTGCGGATGAACGGCGTGGAGTCGATCGCGAACGACGCGGTCGATTTTCCGGTCGACCGCGTGACGCATTACGCGCCGTACCTCTTCCTCTGGCATCTGCCCGACGACGCGCCGGTGCTGGCGCGTCTCGACGACCACTACGCGCTCGTCGCCGCGTCGAAGGAGTCGCGCCTCTACCGGCGGCGCGGCCCCGACGACTTCGACGAGCTCCTCCTGCCGGTGGCCGGCACGAGCGCCGACAGCGGCGGGCCGCAGGGCGAGCGCTGGGGCGTCGAGCAGGAGATCCGCAACCGCGGCGCGCGCGCGGTCAGCGTCGAGCTGAGCGGCTGCACGGGCGCGCCGTGCGGCTTTCTCCTCGGCGCCGGCGCGACGAAGCGGATCGCCAACGACGATCCGTGGCACCCGTACATCGTCGCGCACGTCGAGCGCGGCGGACGCGTCGACGTCGCCACGGTCGTGCACCGCATCGACCGCGACGGCAGCGTGTCGCGCCTCGCCATCCCGTCGATTCCGTTCGCCGCGTTCCGCGACGGCGCGCTCGACTTCGGCGATGTCCCATCGAACGAACGCCTCGCCTTGCGCGTCTGGGTTCTCGGCGACGCGCCCGCGGCCGTCACCATCATCGAGAACGGCGCGCGTCGCGTGCTGCCAACCGACGCGAGCGGCTTCCTCAACACGCGCGAGCTGCACGGCGGGCGCCTGCGCGTCGAGGCGAACGCGCGCCTGTGGGGCTTCGTCACCGCCACAGGCGCGCGCGGCGCCGGGACGCTCCATCTGCCGCGTCCTCCGTCATCCTGAGCCGGCATCGCGCGGCGAAGGATCTCCGAATGCGACGATCCTCGCATCTTGAGATCCCTCGGCGTCTGCGCGCCTCAGGATGACGTCGTCATCAATGCACGCTCATCGGCTCCGGCTCGAGCTCCAGCTCGAGCTTGGCGCCGTGCATGTTCACGAACACCGTGTCGCCCGGCTTGAACTTCCCTTCGAGCAGGCGGATGGCCAGCGGATCGATGATCTCGCGCTGCAGCGCGCGCTTGAGCGGCCGCGCGCCGAACGCGGGGTCGTAGCCCTCGCGCGCCAGGTGGTCCTTCGCCGCCTCGCTGATCTCGAGCGTCAGGCCGCGCTCGGCGATCATCTTCGTCAGGCCGCGGAGCTGGATCTCGATGATCCGCTTGATGTGGCCGAGGTCGAGGGCGTGGAAGATGATCACGTCGTCGATGCGGTTGAGGAACTCCGGGCGGAAGTGGCGGTGCAGCTCCTGCTCGACCGCGTTGCGCATCTCCTCTTCCTGCGCCGGCGACTGCGCCGACTTCTGGAACTCGAAGATGTACTGCGCGCCGACGTTCGACGTCATGATGATCACGGTGTTCTTGAAGTCGACCACGCGCCCTTTCGAATCGGTCAGGCGCCCGTCGTCGAGGATCTGCAGCATCACGTTGAAGACCTCGGGATGGGCCTTCTCGATCTCGTCGAAGAGCACGACCGCGTACGGCCGCCGGCGGATCGCCTCGGTCAGCTGCCCGCCCTCCTCGTAGCCGACGTAGCCCGGCGGCGCGCCGATCAGCCGCGCCACGGCGTGGCGCTCCATGTACTCCGACATGTCGATGCGCACCATGGCGTGCTCGTCGTCGAACAGATACTCGGCGAGCGCGCGGGCCAGCTCCGTTTTGCCGACGCCGGTCGGCCCCATGAAGATGAACGAGCCGATCGGGCGGTTCGGATCCTTGAGCCCGGCGCGCGAGCGGCGCACCGCATTCGACACCGCGTGCACCGCCTCCTCCTGGCCGACCACGCGCTGGCGCAGGTTGTCCTCCATGCGCACGAGCTTCGCCACCTCCGACTCGAGCATCTTCGTCACCGGAATGCCGGTCCACTTCGACACGATCTCGGCGATGTCCTCGTCCGTCACTTCCTCGCGCAGCAGCGCGCCGCCCTTCTGCATCTCGGCGAGCTTCGCCGACGCCGCCTCGAGGTCGCGGTTCAGCTGCGGCATCGTGCCGTAGCGCAGCTCCGCGACCTTGTTCAGATCGCCCTCGCGCTCGGCGCGCGCGGCCGCTTCGCGCGTGTCCTCGATCTTCTTCTTCAGCGCGGCGATCTGCTGGATCACGCCCTTCTCGCTCTCCCACTGCGCCTTGAGCGCGGCCATCTTCTCCTGCAGCTCGGCCAGCTCCGACTCGATCGCGCCGCGGCGCTCGTTCGCGAAGGCGTTGTCTTCCTTCGCCAGCGCCTTCTGCTCGATCTCGAGCTGGATCTTGCGCCGCTGCAGCTCGTCGATCTCCTGCGGCATCGAGGTCAGCTCGATGCGCAGGCGCGACGCTGCTTCGTCGATCAGGTCGATGGCCTTGTCGGGGAGGAATCGGTCGGTGATGTAGCGGTGCGACAGCGTCGCCGCCGCGACGATCGCGGAGTCCTGGATCTTCACGCCGTGATGATTCTCGTAGCGCTCCTTGAGGCCGCGCAGGATGGCGATCGTGTCCTCGACCGTCGGCTCGCCGACGAAGACCGGCTGGAAGCGCCGCTCCAGCGCCGCGTCCTTCTCGATGTGCTTCTGGTACTCGTTGAGCGTCGTGGCGCCGATGGCGCGCAGCTCGCCGCGCGCGAGCGCCGGCTTGAGCATGTTCGACGCGTCCATCGCCCCTTCGGCTGCGCCGGCGCCGACGAGCGTGTGCAGCTCGTCGATGAAGAGGACGACCTCGCCTTCGCTCTCCTCGACTTCCTTGATGACGGCTTTGAGGCGGTCTTCGAACTCGCCGCGGTACTTCGCGCCAGCGATCATCGCGCCGAGGTCGAGGGCCACGACGCGCTTGTTCTTGAGCCCCTCGGGAACGTCGCCTTCGACGACGCGCCGCGCGAGCCCTTCGACGATGGCGGTCTTGCCGACGCCCGGCTCGCCGATGAGCACTGGGTTGTTCTTCGTGCGCCGCGAGAGCACCTGGATCACGCGGCGGATCTCCTCGTCGCGGCCGATGACCGGGTCGAGCTTGCCGCGCCGGGCGAGCTGCGTGAGGTCGCGCGCGTAGCGCTCCAGCGCCTGGTACTTGTCCTCGGGATTCTGATCGGTGACGCGCTGCGACCCGCGCACGGACTGCAGCGCCTTCAGCACCGCGTCGTAGGTCACGCCGCGGCGCTTGAGGATCTCCGCCGCGGCCGCGCCTTTCAGCTGCGCGATGGCGAGGAGGAAGTGCTCGGTCGAGACGTACTCGTCGTTGAACTTGGTCGCTTCTTCGAAGGCGAGGTCGAAGACGCGGCGCAGGTTCGCGCCGATCAGCGGCTCCGCCGATGCGCCGCCGACCTTCGAGTACTTGGCGACCTCGGCCGCCACTTCGGCCTCGATCTGCGCGGGCGCGATCCCCAATTTATTAAGGATGGGGCTGACGACGCCGCCCTCCTGCCGCAGCAGCGCGACGAGGAGGTGCTCGGGGGTGACTTCGGGGTTTCCGGCACCGCGCGCGAGGTTCTGAGCGTCGACGACGGCCTCTTGCGCCTTGACCGTTAGTTTGTTGAAATTCATGGCTTTGCCTCACATTGAGTCTCGTTGACTCAGGTTGCGTAACCGGCAAAATTTACCGTGAATTCCGAGGTGCAAGAAGGAGGCGCGGGCGCCGCGATTACTGCAAGCTGAGGAGCACGAGGATGTCGCCGTGGCCGCTCGCCAACGGCTCGAGCGCCTTGCCGATCAACGTTCCGGGACGATGCATCTGAACGCCTGCAACCTCGACCGGCGTCGAGCGCATCGCCGTCCCCGGCTCGTCGCTGGTGACGAGCAGATCGCCGACGCGAATCCGGCCGTTGCCGGCCGTCGCGTGGACCTTGACGCGTCCGGTGGTCGCGATCATCGCCTTCGACGATGCCGATTGGCCGAGGATCAGGCCGGGGTGCTCCGACACCACGCCGGCGACGGCCGTGTCGTACGCACGCGCCGACGACATGACTTCGTTGTTTTTGTCGGGATTCAGGACGACGACGGTGCCGGGCGGCATCGCGGCCGACGCCGGAACCCACTCGGCGACGTCCTGATACACCGCGCCGACGATGGTCGTCGCGGTGACGCTCGTCGCGTGGACGTCGCCCGCGACATCCAACTGATAGTTCGGCGACGTCGTGTTGATCCCCACCTTGCCCGTCTTGTCGACCCACATCCGCACGGTGTCGTTCGTGGCGATGGCGACGGCGTTGTTGCTGGCGTTGTCGAGAGTCAGCGTGCCGCTTCCGCCGTACGTCGTATTGGCGACGCTGTTCATGAAGAACGCGCCGGTGCCGGCATCGGTGTTCAGATTCAGCGAGGCGAACGCTCCGGCTCCGCTGTTCGCATTCGTGAGCCGGATGCGCTGGGCATTGTTCGCGTCCGTGGCGATGTCGAGAGACATCGCCGGCACCGTCGTTCCGATTCCGACGAGGCCGGTCCTGTCAACGAACATTCTCACCGTGTCGTTCGTGGCGATGGCGACGGCGTTGTTGCTGGCGTTGTCGAGCGTCAGCGTGCCGCTTCCGCCGTACGTCGTATTGGCGACGCTGTTCATGAAGAACGCGCCCGTGCCTGCATCCGTGCTCAGATTCAAGGAGGCGAATGCCCCGGATCCGCTGTTCGTATTCGTGAGCCGGATGCGCTGCGCATTGTTGACGTTGGCGGCGATATCGAGGGGGACGGCCGGGGAGCTCGTACCGATTCCGACCCACGTCGCCGCGGGAACGCATGGCCATGTGCCGTTACTGCAGAACTGCCATTGCGCGGCGAGGTCGCTCACCCCGGCCACGAGCAGGACGCCGGCGACGATGAACGCTCTCGACGGAAACGATAGGAGACGCATGATCTTTCCTTTCTGATGGAGACGGAAAAAGGACGGGGCGGTGACGGCAATCTATCGTTCCGTGTTGCCGGAGTCAACGCGCGCAGGCTACGCTTTCTCACGCTCCAACCACTCCCGTTTTCTTCGTTTGCGGTGGCGGACCATGCGCGCCATCTGCGCCATCAGCACGACGAGCACGGCCAGCACGGCAATCGAGCCGAACTCCACGATGCGCTTCTCCGCCGCGGTGCGGTGCGGCAACCCTTCGATCAACGCGATGACGAAGTACGTCGAGCCGATGGCCATCGCCAGGATCATCCGGCGGATGCTGTGCTGGGTCTCGAAGACTTCGAACTCGTTCAACTCCATCTCCTCGCGCTTCCGGTAGGCGTGGCGGTAGAGCAGCGTGAAGACGAGCATGACGCCGACGAAGCCGGCGCCGAAGATGGCGAAGATGAGCGGCTTGTGCTCCGGCAGAACGACCGGCACGAGGCCGTGCGCGGTCTCGATTTTCTGGCGCATGCGCGGATCGCCGAGGAGCACGGCGAAGACGAATTTCAGGGGATAGACGAAGAAGAGGACCATGAAGAGGAGCGCGAGGTTGAGGACGACGGTGACACGGTCCTCGAGGCCGTAGCGGCGGAAGAAGGTGTACTGCGAGTACCACAGCGTGGCCAGCATGAAGAAGGTGATGACGAAGGCGCCGAAGCCGCGCATGGTCTCGAGGAGCTCGGCGGAGGTGTGCGGGACTTCCAGCGAAACGATGAGGAGCGTGACGGCGAAGCCAAAGACGGCGTCGCTGAAGCCCTCGACGCGGCTGATCTCGCGGCTGCGCCAGCGAAAGCCGTCCACCGGCTCGTGATGCAGCAGCTTGTCGCGAAGCATGCGCTCGCGATTGTAGGGGACGCGCGGAGGCCGCGTCTCACGCCATCACCATCTTCTCGACCTTCCCCTTCCTCTCCCGCGCCACCGACGACCGGTACAACTGCACGAGATAGTCGTACAGCACCATCTCGTGCTCCGGTCCCGCGGAGCGGGCCAGGCGATTCACGAACATGTGGATGATGCTGGGGAGGATCGCGCTGACGGGAGCGCGCAGACGGCGGACGGCCGGCGCGATCGCGGCGGATCGCCGGTCGAGCGCGGGGATCGGCGCGTCGAGAAGTTGCAGCAGCGATGCGCGATGGGCGCGGAAGCGGTTGGCGAGGTGGTCGCGCAAGGTGTCGTAGAGGAACGTCCGCGCGAAGCCCTCGCGCGCGCCCTCGGCGAGGCGCAGCCGGGCGGCGAGGTCCAGGCCGAAGTCCGCGTAGAGGCGGTCGATGCCGGCGAGCATGAGTTGCCAGCGGAGATCGGCGCCGTCGTCGCCGGCGCAGGCCGGCAACAGCGCGGCGACGGCCTCGCTGTCGCGATGAAAAATCTCCTCGGCGAGCTCGATCGACTCGGCGCCGCCGTAGCGCTCGACTTCGCGCTCGTACGTGTCGAACTGCAGCTTCCACGCGGCCCCGCTGTCGATGAGGCGCTGGGCCATCGACTCGATCCCCGGCTGCACGACCTCGCGCAGCAGCCGCGGATCGCCCTGGAAACGAAGGCGCAGGTGCCAGCCCGACTCGCTGTAGCGGATGAAGAACCATCGCCGCGCGGCGCCGCTCGCCACCGCGTCCTGCGCCAGCGGCGCGACGTCCTCGCACAGCACGCGGTCGGCCGTGGCGGTGCCGGTGAACAGCTTCGCGTACAGCCACTCCGATCCCGGCGGAAACGTGTGACGGATCAGGAGCGACGGCGCCGTTCGCGGCTCGAGCGGCGCGGGCGACTCCGCCGGCCGGCGCGTGAACGGCACAACGATCTCGTGGAAGAACCGCCCTTCCGGCCCTTCCGCGCACAACTCGTCGGGCGAAGGAAAGAACTCGGTGAACGAGACGTCGCCGCGGTTGCGCACGAGCTCGAACACCGAGTCGAGCGTGAGGGCGTTCTCGAAATCGATGAACAGCTCGTTGTCGCCCTCGGCGAGACTCACGTAGCGGGGCATCCGCCGCGCCGCGCGCAGACGCTTGGCCAGGCGGTAACGCTCCGCGCCCGCCGCCTCGGCGATCGGCGCGATCTCGGCGGCCTTCACCCACCAGCGCGCGCGGGCGAGAACCAGCCGGCCGTACGCGACGCGCGGCAGGAACGGCGCGGTTTCGAGCGCTCCCCAGTCCCATTGCATCCCGACCGGGGGCTGGATCGCCGCCAGAAAGCGGTAGACGCCGAGGCTTTCGGTCGTCGTGTTGTGTGCGGTGGTGAGCCGCGGAATGATCTCGCGGTCGAGAGTGCGCGAGCGAAGGCGGATCCGGTCGCCCGACACCGTGACCATCAGATCCTGCACCGCGATCTGCCGGTCGCGCGGCGCGCCGGAGCGGCCGAGGAACGCGATCTCGTGCTCGCGCAGGACCGGCCGCGAGAGGATGTTGCCGATGCGCCCGGCCGGCAGGTGCACGATCTCCGCGAATACGGCCTCGGGATGCAGCGCTTCCTCGTCGGCCAGATGTTTCCGCACGCCCTCGTCGATCGCCGGATCGGCGTGGCAGAAACGGCCGAGCATGCGCGCGCCCGACGGTCCCTGCACGCCGAAGAGCAGCAGGCGAAACGCGCCGCGCTCGACCGCCTCGGCCGATTTCGCGCAGAGCACCGCCAGCGCGTGAAAGGCCTCGGGCATCGGCGGACGCGCCGATTTCTCGAGCAGCGGGAGGTCGCCGTCGCCGATCTCGATCTCGCTGCGCCCCTCCGCCACCGCGCGCAGGACGAGGTCCAGCAGCGCGGCGTCCTCCTTCTTCCACGTGAAGCCGGCGCTTTCGCCGCGGCGTTGCAGCGGCAACGCCGTCAGAAGCGGCGACGCCTCCGCGCCGCCTCTGTTCGCGCGCTCGAAGCCGATGCCGCTCTCCTCATCGAGCACGTCGACGAGCGGCACTTCGCGGTCCGCGCCGTAGCGGTCGATGAACGCGGCGCGGAACTCTTCGAGCGACCGCTCCTGCCGCGCGCGGGCGAAGCGCTGCACGACGTCGATGCCGCGCAGCAACTCATCGACGACGTTGGCGCCGATGACCACGTCTTGCGCGGGCTTCGACAGGTCGACCTGGAACAATCGCGAGAGCGACACCGGCACGCCGAGGGGCTCGAGGTCCGAGGCGAGCCGGCGATAGGCGTCGGGCGGCGAGCCGATGCCGGCCGCGTCGACGTCTCGCAGGATGCGGTCGCTCTGCGCCAATCGAGCGCGCGCATCGCTCGCGCCGCGCACGCCGTCGAGCTGCTGCACGAAGCCGGCGGTACTGTCCGAGCCGGTCACCGGCAGCGCGAGCTCGGGGACGAGGAGCTGCGTGTCGACGAGCTCGTGCACGAACGCCTCCGCATCGTCGAGCGTGATCTCGTCGTCGACGAGCGCCGCCGCGAGATCGCGCAAACGCGCGCCGTCCGCCGCGCGGCGCAGCGTGTCGCGCAACGCGTCGAAGGCGTCGACGGCGACGAGGTGCACCGTCCGCACGCTTCCCTGCATGCGCGACTCCGCGAAGCGCACGCGTCCCGCGGTCTCGTAAAGGCTGGAGTTCGGACGGAAGCGCAGCTCCCCGCGAATCTCCGGATCGCGCGACAGCTGCTCGCACAACGCGAAGAGGTAATCCATGTCCAGCCGGCTGTGCCGCCGGTACGCGCTGCGCGGGGCGAGCGCGAGCCGCGTGCGATCTCCGATGCGGCCGGCCGTGCAGCCGGAGAAGAGGCCGAACGGCGTCGGACGCGAAGCCATGCGCAGGAAGTAGCGGACCAGCGCCTGCTCGCTCTTTCGTCCCTTCTTCGAATCGGGATCGCGCTTCCATTGCTCCAGCGCGTCGAAGAGGTCGGGCGAGCCGAGGAACAGCGCCTCCGCGATCTCGGGCCGGTCGACGATCGTCCGCAGACGCTCGCGGAGCAGCGCGCGATCGTGCGCGAGCGCGTCGTCGATCGCATCATCCGCCGCCTGCGGCACCCGCAGGCCCTCGCACCACGCTTCGATCTCCTCCATCGGAAGGAGCGGCGTGCGCAACACGACGAGGCCGGAAGGAACGATGTCGTTGCTCATGCGGCGGCTCCATTGTGCGGCGGGATGGCCACGAGCAGCACGCGATCCCACGCCGGCTCGAAGTCAGTGACAGCCGCGAGAAGCCCGAGGCCGATGCCGGCGACGCCGGAGAGAAAGCCGGGCTCGGTCTTCCACTGCCACGCGACCGTTTTCCCGTTCTCGGTGATGTCGACCCAGCTCAGGAGGCCGGCCAGCCCTTCGCCGGGGCGGCGCATGTCGAGCGCGACGCGAATCCAGCGCTCCGCAGCGTCGCGAAGCTCGTCATCGCCGCTGGCCTGGGCCATGCGATTGAAGAGATGAGCGAGGCCGGTCGAACCGTGGCAGAGGCCCGCATCCTTCACCATCGCGTCCTCGGGCGAGCGGCGCGCGGCGACGCGGGCGATCGCCAGCGCCTCGCGCTTCCAGTCGTCGCGCCCGAAGCTCTGCGCGGCGGATAGCAGCACCGCGGCGACGCCGAGATCTCCATAGCACCACGCCGTGCGCGTCGGGTACGGCTCGCCGCCGACCGGAATGAATGCCGGGAAGAGCGACGACGGCTGATCCCATTTCCGGGCCAGCGTCCATGGCACGGCGTCCTCGGCGAAACGCGCCAGGCGCGGATCGTCGACGCCTTCGCGCTTCGCGGCGGCGAGGAATCCGATCACGCCGGGGATCCCGTGCGCGACGCCGAGGTTGTAGCAGCCGCGCGGCATCTGCTCGCGCTGCCACGGCGACATCCAACCGGGATCGGTGGGCCACACGCCGCTTGCATCGCGCGATGCTTCGAGCAGGTCGAGGACGCGGCCGAGCAGCGCGGCGGCGCCGGGGTCGGGCAGGCGCTCGACGAGATACGTGCCGTAGCCGGCCAGGCCGTAGATCAGCTCGAATGTCAGGCGGTCTTCGACGTTCGTCAGGAGCCGGCGCAGCGCGTCGTCGATCTCGCCGGTCAGGCCGGCATCGCCTTCGAACAGGTCGCGCGTGAGGTGCGAGACGACCCAGCCGACGCCGAGGAAGCCGGAGTAGAGCGCCGGCAGCAGCTGCTTTTCGGCGAGCGCGCTCGTGCTGCGCTCGATCGCCGCGAGCGCGCGGTCGGCCGCGGCGGCGTTGGCGCTCGCGGCGTACAGGTACGCGTAGAACAACGCGGCGCCGGCGTAGCCGCCGGTCACGTCGTCGAGCGCCGCATCGCCGCTGCCGAGATAGCGGTCCAACCCCTGCTCGATCTCTTCGATGGTGTCCCAGCATTCGCGGCGCGTCTCCGCGCCGGCGATCGATGTCCACATATCGCGTTCTCCGTGAAACGAGGCGGCCGGATGCGCACTCCGGCCGCCTCGAACGTCAGCATCAGCAACAGCAGCGGGCGTTACCGGTCGTGCAGCTGCTGCCGTACGAGAGACAGCTCTCGGTCACGCAGGCCGTGCAGTACGACATGCCCGTGTCGACGCAGCCGAAGGTCGCGCCGCCGATCGCGCTCTTGAGGTCGCGGTCGGAGAGGTTGCGCAGCGTTTCCTTGTTGAGATGGAGCTTCCCGGTGATCTGCTTCTTCATGACGTTTCTCCTTCAATGATGCGTGCGGCCCTCGCTCCGACCCCGAAGTGGAGCGTGGATTGCGCGCGGGTTGACGGGGTCACCACATCCGCGCTCTCGAGTTGCGCGGAAACCAGTTGGCGATAGAGGCCGTCGCGGGCCACGAGCTCGGCGTGCGTGCCGGTTTCGACGGTGCGGCCGCGGTCGAGGACGACGATGAGATCCGCGTCGCGGACCGTGCTGAGGCGGTGCGCGGCGACGATGCGCGTCGCGCGCACGGCGAGGAGGTTGCGCTGGATGTTCCGCTCGGTGACGGCGTCGAGCGCGCTCGTGGCCTCGTCGAGGATGAGGATCTTCGGACGATTGACGAGCGCGCGAGCCAGGGCGATGCGCTGCCGCTGTCCGCCGGAGAGCGACGATCCGGAGTCGGCGAGGAGCGTGTCGTAGCCCATCGGCATCGCCTCGATCTCGTCATGGATCTCGGCGAGCTTCGCCGCTTCGACGACGCGCTCGAACGGGACGGTCGCGTCCTGCAGGGCGATGTTCGCGCGGATGGTCGTCCCGAACAGGAACGAGTGCTGCGGGACGTAGGCGATCTGCGAGCGCAGCCACTCGCGCGGAAACTCGGCGAGCGCGCGGCCGTCGTACGCGACGCGTCCCGAGTCGGGGACGAGCAGGCCGGCCGCGATGGCCGCCAGCGTCGACTTGCCGGAGCCGGACGGGCCGACGACGGCGATCATCCCTCCCGGCTCGACGTCGAACGATGCCTCGGCAAGCGCCGGCGCGACGATCGGGCTGTAGCGGAACGTGACGCCGTCGAGCGACAGGCATCCCGCGAACGACTCCGGCCGCGGCAAGTCGCGCCCCTGCGGCTCGACCGGCGCGGCCAGCACGTCCTCGAGCCGCTCGAGGTAGCTGCCGATCAGCTGGAACTGCGAGGCGTTGTTGACGAGCTGCGAGAGCGGGGCGAGAAATCCGGCCGCCAGCGCGGCCAGGGCCAGCATCATGCCGAGGGTCAGGTCGCCGCTCATCACGCGCGCGCCGCCGTAGAGCAGCACCGTCACGGGCGACGCCAGCGCCAGGCCGTCGAGCAGCGCGCTCACCAGCACGTCGAGCCGGCCGCGCGCGAGCGCGACGTTGAGCTGGCGCACGAAGAGGTTCGACCACACCTCGAGGCCGCGCCGCTCGGCGCCGCATGCCTTCAAGACTTCGATGCCGTGGAGCAGCTGCAGCTCGTAGCTCTGCGCCGCCGCCTGCACCTGCAGCGACTCCGCGGTGAGGCGCTGGCGGCTGCGCATCGCGCCGGCGAGGACGACGATGCGCAGCACGGCCAGCCCGGCCACGACGAGGCCGAGACGGACGTCGGCGACGAGGAGCAGCACGAGGTACGTCGTCACCATCAGCCCATCGAGCGCTCCGGAAAGAACGGACGACGTGAGCGTCTCGCGGATCGTCGAGTTGCTGTTGACGCGCATGACGAGATCGCCCGTCGACCGCTGCTGGAAGAACGAGAACGGCAGGTGGACGAGGTGCTCGAGAAAGTCGGTGGTGAGCTGCGCGTCGAGGCGCGTGCGCACGACGAGAAGGATGTGCGCGCGGACGAGGTTCGCCAGCGCGGAGAAGGCGACGAGCGTCGCCGCGCCCGCGGCCAGGATCCAGTAGAGGTGGCGATCGCCCTTCGGCAGGACGCGGTCGATGAGCAGCCCGGTCAGCACCGGCACGGCCAGCGCGAAGAGCTGCACGAGGATCGAGAGGACGATGGCGCGGGTCAGCGCGCCGTTGTGCTGCAGCACGCGCTTGACGTAGCGGCCGAGGACCGACGGGCGGCCGTCGCCGCCGCCGCGCGCGAAATCGGGGCCGGGCTCGAAGACGAGGGCGACGCCGGTGAGGGCGCGGTCGAGCTCCGCGCGCCGGACGAAGACGCGTCCGTTCGACGGATCGAGCACCCACGCGCCCTTCTTTTCGGCGCGCTCGAAGACGACGAAGTGGCGGAACTCCCAGTGAAGAACGCTGCCGGGATCGAGGAAGGCGAGATCGTCGGGCGTCCGCAGCTGCACGCCGCGCGCGCGCAGGCCGAAGTGCTCCGCGGCCGCGGCGAGGCTTTGCGCGTCGACGCCGTGGCGGGAGAGCCCGGTTACGCGCCGCACCTCGTCGAGGGCGACGTCGCGGCCGTGCAGGCCGAGGGTCATGGCCAGACAGGCCGCGCCGCAGTCGGCGGCGGCGGTCTGCGGCACGAAGCGAAGGCGCCCGCTCAGAAAAACTCCTTCAGCGCCACGAAGGCGGCCAGCAGCGCGAGCAGCGTTGCGAAGAAAAGCCAGGTCGCGCGGCGCATCCACGCCGAGTCGAGATGCAGCGGCTCGGAGGCGGCGCCCGGCGGTTGCTCGACCGCGCGCAAGGCGCGGCGGCGGAACGGCCCGCTCGGATCGGGCGCGTCGTCGAGCCACGCCGCCGCGTACGGACTGGCGTGCGCGGCGAGCGCTTCCATCGCCGCGACGTCGAGCGGCTCGAACGGCAACGCGTGGCTCGGGCGCATCGCGGCGAGCACCGCCACGACCTTGCTGTCCGCGCAGACCGGCACGCCGAGAAAACGATCCGCGGCGTCGCCGCCGGGATGGTCGAGATCGCGATCGAAGCGCGCGTCGCCGCCGAGATGCGGGAGACAGACGGTGGCGCCGGTCCGGAAGATGAAGCCGGCCAGCCCCGCCGCCGGGCTCTCGGACGGCGATTCGTTCGGAACCCACAGCGTTCCGCGCTCGCCGTCGAAGAGAACGCAGCGGGTGCCCTCCGCGGCGACGGCGGCGGCCGCCGCTCCGCGCAGGGCGTTGGTGAGCTCGACGACGCTTTGCGCGAGGGCGATCCGGCGCAAGCTCGCGGCGCCGACGTAGCGGTCAAGCGTCGCACCGGCGTGCCGCTCGCCGAGCGCGCCGTCGATCAGCGCGTCGAGCTCGCGCGGCGGGAGCTCGCCGCATGCGAGGTAGAAGAGGCGGTCGTCGTCGATGAGCCGCTGAAAGCCGGCGAGCGACGCGCGCGTGGTCTGCACGATGGCGCTGTAAGCCGTCTCCGGCAGCGCGTCGAGCGTAGCCGCGACGTCGTCCGCGGAGGCGTCCGGCCCGAACACGAGCACCGCCTTGGCGCGAGTCCCGATGCTGCCGATCTGCTCCGCGCCCGCCCCCGGCGGGATGCGGAAGACCGGCCGCGTACAGCCGCCGGGCACGTCTTCGGGCACACGATTCCCCACGAGTCCATCCACTGTTTCACTCCGTCCGATTTCAGGGTTCGGCGTTCCGGGCGATTTTGAATATAGGACGAAGGGTGGCGGGGTGCGGTTACGTTGATCCGAACAAATTGCAACATGCAACCGCGGGCTGTGAAAACGATGTGGTGTACATGCACTAGATATTGTGATGTACCTGCACCGCACGAGGCGGTGCAAGTACACATCAGAAGGATGGGCTGACGGGCGCACGGATCGCGCCGGCATCGCCGATTTGACCGACCGCCGCCGGGGCCGGCACGCGGAGGAATTTGCCTCGGCCGCGGTGGTTAGCGTGCTAGCATCGCCACCCGTCGGGCAGTAGCGCAGCCTGGTAGCGTACCTGAATGGGGTTCAGGTGGTCGGGGGTTCAAATCCCCCCTGCCCGACCAAACACAACCCCACGAAGCCACAACAACTTACGAGTCTCGCCCGCAAGGGGCAAAATCCCGCACCGCGCGCTTCGTGCCTAGTAGCGCGCCTAGTAACTCTTCGGCACTTCGCGCCGGAGACGCTGAGTCGAGCGCGATCCTATCGTCGGAGGTATCAACGACGCATGGATCACACGACCCTGATCTCGCGCATCGAGATCGCCGCCGAACTCGGCGTGCAATCCCAGACCATCGCGCATTGGGAGAGAGCGGGCTGGTTCCCCCGGCCGAAGATACAGCTCTCGCTCAAGCGCATCTACTACGACCGCGCCGAGGTGAAAGCCGCACTCGACGCGCGAGCGATGAGAGCCCCACGCGCAGCGTGGGGCGCGTGAAGCAACGCGGGGGCGTGCGCCGCCCCCGCGGGCAGCACCTCAAAGGCTTTCGGTTCGACGAGGCAGCCGGGCTCGCACACTACTCGGTATACAAGCCCGGCGGTGGCGGTGTAGTGCGCCACCGGGCGACGGTCGAAGCGGCGACGCTCGAAGAGGCGGTGGACAAGTTTAAGGATTTTCGCGCGCGGGCGCTGAAAGGCGAGGCGAGGCCCAGCCACGTGCTTACCTTCCGTGAGTTCATCGCCGCCTACATGGACGACATCGCCGCCCAGGTCAGCACGAAGACAGCGACCGAGTATCGGCGGACCGCGACGAAGCACCTGCTGCCGGTGTTCGGATCGACGCGGCTCAACGAAATCACCGTCCCTGCGGTCAAGGCGTTCGAGGCGAAGTTGAAGCGCGCGGGTTACGCGCTTGCGACAGTGAACGGCTACGTCAACGTCCTCCTCATTTTGCTCCACCGCGCTGTCGATGACTTCGATCTCATCGAAGAGTTCCCGCTCAAGAAGCGACTCAAGCGCCAAAAGCCCGACCCGCTCGCGCTAGAGCTGACGGACGAAGAGCGCGCCCGCTTCTTCGCTGTCTTCGACGATGAGGCGGGGCTCCGCGCGCACCTCGCAGCGCGGCGGACGCTCGGCGTTGTCCGCACGTGCGAGCGCTACCCGAACGCGCGACGCTTCGGTGGCAGCATCCGGCCGGAGGGCGATGCAGCGGCGGACGCGTTCGCGCGCCTGAAGTACATCAAAGGTTTTTTTGTGGCCGCGATTGAGACGGGATTTCGGAAAGGCGATCTACTCCGGCTGACGTGGCGCGCGGTGGACTTCGAGCAGCGATGCGTAAGCATCATCATGCAGAAGACGAAGCTCCCAGTGACGGTGCCGATGTCGGACGCCTGCTACGCCGCGTTGCAAGTGTGCCGCGCTCGCGGATTCGCAGGCGAGCATGTCTTCACGGATGAAGAAGGGCGACCGCTCTCCGTGACGCGCGTGCATCGGACCTTCAACCTCGTCAAGAAGCTCGCAGGCTTCGGAGAGAGGCGGTTCCGCATACATGACCTACGGCACACGTTCGCCAGTCGCCTGATTTCGCAGAACGTGAATCTCGGCGTGATCTCGAAGGCGATGGGGCATACCACGATCGCGATGACAATGCGGTACGCACGGCCGTCACCGGAAGCAATGCGCTCGATCAAAGGCGCTCTCGACGCCAGCAACTCTTCGGCACTTTGAGCGTGTTCCGCCCACATCGCTCCGTACTCTTAGAACAGTCATCGGGCCGGAATCGAAAGAAGCCGGCCCGATGACACCCGCCGATCGGCTCGCACGCGAGACCGCTCAGCGGGCACGAAGGAAGTACAGGAGTCTCAATGAAACTCATGTCCCTTGGTGCCGCGCTCATCATCGCGGCGGTGGCGCTTAACGCCCCGCAGACGGCGACGACGCGGCTGACCCCAAAGCCGACCGTCGTACCGGTGATCGCGATTCCACCGTTCCGTGGTGCGGTGCTCATCGACGTTAGCGGATCGCGCGAGGACGCGAGGATTGCCGCGTCGCTCGATGACTTCGCCCCGATCTTCGACCGCTTGCGGATGTCGGGCGGCGAGATGGGGTTCGGCCTCATTCGCGAGGATTCCGACCACCCACTCATCCGCTGCTACATCCCGCCTCCACCCGAAGCCCCGACGCCCGCGCCCCCACCCGCCAACGGCGGCAACCTCTTCGTCAATGCGAACAACCGCAAGCGCGAGGACGCGGAGCGGAAGAAGTACGAGGCAAAGCGCCGCGCATGGGAAGCTGATGCGAGCGCGCGCATCAACACCTTCATCGTGGCCATCACCCCACTCGTGGAAGCACCCGCCGATGCCCCGGCGACCGATCTCACGTCGGCAGTCGAGCGCGGAGATCTCATGCTCGCTGAGCCGTCCGAATTCACGAATGCGACGACCGCGATCATTCTCATCACAGACGGACTGCACAACGCCACCGCGAAAATGACGCCGACGATGCGCTCGAATGCGCGTGTCGCGATCGTGAACGGTGTCGGTTTGTTGGGCGCGCTCGCGAAACTCACCCCAACCCCTCTTCGCTTCGAGTCCACCGCCGCTGCGGTCCGCTACTTCGCCGAAGACGGAGGTGCGCGTGCCCGCTAGTCCAACCGTGGTCAACTCCGGTTCCAAAGCTTCGGCAACGCACGAGGAGAAGAGCCGTCAAGCGCTCATCAAGGGCTCGAAGCGCGTCAACCACGGAGGTCACGACGTGCTCGACGCGGAGCACAAGGTCGACAACGCAACGGCGGCCCTGAAGCAGTATGAAGAGAAGAATTCCGATCTCCTCAACGTCCACAGCAGCGTGGTGATGAAGTACATCGTGGCGATCGTCGCGCTCTGCTGTGTGTACTGCCTCGATGTCCTTCTGTTCGGCGCTACGGCGGAGTACGTGGCGAGCCTCATTAGTGGCAACTGGATCATCGTGCTGTTGGCGAAGTACGGCGTGCCGCTCTTCTTCCTCGGCGTCGAGGTGCTCTGCTCCGTGAAGATGATCGAAGCGCGTGAAACACACGAGACGCAAAAACAGAACGAGGAGGTGAATTATGAGTGGTAAGGGTGCTGCCTATTTCGGCTGGGTTGCCCTCGGGATGGTCATGGCGCTCGTGATGCCCCTCACCGCGGTCGTCACCGCGATGTCTGTGCAGGTCGTCGCGGACGACTCCGTGCCGCTTCTCATGCTTGTGATCCTCGCAATCATCAGCTTCGCGGCGCACTGCCTCATTCTCTTTGGCGGCAAGCTGGCCCATGCAAGCAAGACGTACTTTTACTTCACGACGAACCGCGCGCGGCTCTCGCAGGAGGTGGCGGCAAATCGCCAACTTGCACTGCGGCGGCTGAAGAAGCTCGAAGCGATCTTCATCCCGTACGTTCACCATTGGAAGAAGCACAACCAGACCTACGCGTACATCGAAGCAGGGCCGTTCGATAACGATGTCGCGGAACTGCTCTACCGGCACTTCCCGTACCTCAACCAGCGCAGGAAGTCCAACGACGACGGCCCCGACCACTCCGCGTAGGGGGGGCCGTTCAACGCGCGAGAACGAACGGGCGGGCCGCATGGTCCGCCCGTTTCGTCTCATAGGAGACATCCCTCGATCGGTGAACTCATCCGACTTCTCATCGCGGCTGCCTGCGCGCTCTTCGTCCTCAGTCTGCCGCTCTCGAAAACCGACACCGGCGCGACGCTCAGGCGATGGGCGGTCGTCTGCTTCGTGCTCGCGTTCCTGCCGTCGCTCATCGGCGGCTTGTTCTACTCGATATCAACATCATCAACGTCATCGACATCAACGACTACAACATCGGCACCGTCGCCGGCGGGCGACTTCTTCTCCTCACTCGGCTGCGTCGCCGCTGTCATCATCCTCGGCGTTCTCGCCTTCGGCGTCTTGAAGCTGCGCAGCCGCTTCATCTCCAAGGCGAAACCGCAGAACCCGTGGCAGACCTTCTTCAACCGTGGCGGCGGCAAACGGCCGTTCACGATGAATCCGAAGGCAACGCGGTCGCATGGGTCGGTCCCGTACTACGACGATGAGGGCGACAACTGATGCCCTCGGACTGGTTCTTCGGTAGTCGCAAAGAGTCGTACGCGCGCGCCCGGAAGAACACGGCGGCGATGGCAGCCGAGATGAGCGGCGCGGGGAATGACGATGCACTCGCGACCCTCGGCGCGCTCGATGGCGATGACAGCTTCGTCCTCGGCACGATCGCGAGCGGCGAAGAGGTGCGTCTCGCCGCGCGCGAAGTCGGGCGGCACGGCATGGTGTGGGGCTCCTCCGGAGCGGGCAAGAGCTACGGGCTCGTCATCATCACGAACGGCTGGTCGCAAGGCGGCACGCGCCGCTTGCAGATCATCGACCCGAAGGGCGAGACGTACCTGCTCAAGTCCCTCCATGTCGCGGCGCAGTACCTCGACCTTCCTGATGCCGAGCGCGAGGCGTTCGCCGCGCGCTTCCGCGTGTTCGACGTGACCGCGGACGCCATCACGCCCTTCAACCTCTTCGCCGTGCCGGAGGGCATGTCGCCGTCTCTTCTCGCCAGTCTTCGCGCCGAAGCAACGCGGCACATGAGCGGGCATGACTACTCGGACATCATGGAGTACGGCGTGTTTCTGCTGTACGCCGCCGCCATCAACATGCAGTGCGGGATCACGGTGAAGTTCGTCCGCGCCTTCTTCCTCGATGCCGAGTTTCGCACGCGCCTCATCCTGCCGAAGATCGCTGATACGCGGCTCAGAGACTCGATCGAGCACATCGAGACGACGCTGCCGACGCAGACGCGGACCGCCATCGTGCGGCAGTTCGACATTCTGCTATCCAGCACCCCGGCTCGCATCAGCTTCGGGCTGTCGCCCGCGATGGTGCACGCCCTCGCGCCGGTGGATGACCGGGCGACGGACTTCCTCGGCAACTTCGGCCCGACGCCGCAGCGCTCCACGGCGCTCGCAAAAGCGATGGCGATCAACCGCATGATCGACGTGCTCAATGACGCGAACGTGCGCGAAGGGTTGACGCCGGAGATGGTGCTCCTCGAAGAGGCAGGCGTCGTCGCGAAGCAGCGCGTCGTCGCCGACTTCCTGCTCGAAGCCTCACGCACGCTCCGGTGGAAGGGCCTCTCGATCGTGACCGTCGCGCAAGACGCCGCGAATGCCATCCCGCGCGAGACCTGTACGGCGCTCCGGCTGAACTCGAAGTGGCTGCTTGCCTTTGAGTGTGGGAAGGAAGAGGCAGACTGGCTCTTCGATCACGTAACGCGCATACCGGGCAAGAGCGAATCCGAGCAGCGCCAGGCGTTCGCGCGCGAGATGGCGAAGCTGCCGACGCAGCACGCCGTCCTCGTGAAGAAGGGACTGCCTGCCATCCGCTTCCGCACGCGCGATCTCGATGACCCGACGAAGCGGTACTCGCGCGATCTCCTGACGGAGACGTTTGAACAGAAGATCGCGCGCCGCTCGATGGTGCGCGTGCAGGACGCCGAGGCCCGCATTGCGACATGGGAGGCTGACCTCTTCGCGAGCTATGGCGGCGGCGCAGCCGCCACGCTCGGGGCCGTAAAAGGCCCGCAGAGCGGCGGCGCTACGCCGCGCGGGATTTCGGACCTTTTCGCCCTGCTGGACCGTGCGCGAGGCAGATCTGAGGGCGAGGAGGGCGGCCGTGGATAAGACGCTTCGCTGGATCGGGCTCGCCCTGCTCTACGTCCTCGCGAGCCCCGTGTATCTCATCGTGTTCGTACGCAAAGCCATGAAGTTCTCGCAAGGCGCGGCGCTCATGCGGAAGGGCTACATCGACTGCCCGCACTGCGGCGAGACGAACGCGCTGGACCTCCTCGCGACCTGCCCGAAGTGCCGCACAACGGAGTACGGCAATCGGCTCCGCTGTACGGCCTGCGGAGAGCAGTCGCGCGCCTTCGACTGCGACTACTGCGGCGTGACGATCAAGGTGCTTTGACGATGGCAACCATCAAGAAGCATCGCACTCTCCCGCGCGACATCGAGGCGTACGTGCTCGTCGGTCGCTTTCGCATGCTCACGCGCCAGCAGCTCAAGAGCTGGCTCTTCGCCGAAGTCTCCGAGACGATGGTGACGCGCTTCTTCGACCGCTCGACGGAGCGCGGCTACCTCGGCGTCGAGCGGCTGCAAGGCAACGGGATTCAAGTCTGCTGGCTCACGAAGAAGGGCCGCGACTTCCTCGTGGACGGCGGCCATGCGGTTAGCTCTGATCTCTTCCCCGCGAGTGGTCCGGCCCCGGCGAAAGACTTTGAGCACACCGGCGAGATCGTGAACGCGGCACTCGCGATGCGACAGCGCACACCCGCGCCGGACGAGCTTTTGCCCGCGTGGGCGGTGCAGCGCCTCTTCGCCGGGAAGCTCACGGTCTGGCCCGACTTGCTATGCCTGTGGAAGCCGAGGGCTGATGATTCAGGCTCCGCGCTCGCGCGGCATCCCACCAAGTGCGCACGCAAGATCGCGCCAAGGCGTACGCGTTCTTGGCCGCTGTGAAGGACTTCAAGGAACGTCGGCCGGGCAAGCCCATAGGCGATGCTTTAGATGATGGGTTTGACAACATTCGCGCTGTCCGGGCCCGGTTTGTCGATACGTTACGCAGCAAACTCGGTGCGTCATTCGTTGAGTTTACGCCGTCACCATCGGCGGACACTGTATCTGGCATTGTTGCATTCACGGTCGGGAGCGGCGATGAGCAGCTTTACGAAAGAGCAAAACGTCGACTGGAGCACTTAGGAATACTTGTAGACATTTTGACTCGTGGTCGTGAAACCGGCATCCGTGTATGCTTGCCCCCGGACGTCGACCTCTCCGAGATCGAGGGAGTCGCACGAAGCATCGCTGACGCTCTTCAGTAGCGGCGCGCTATATCGGGTTCGATTACCCGCGCTGATAATTCGTATCAGGTTCACTGTCGTGGTCGACCGCGGCGACCGATCACGTTCAGCCACGTTGGTGATGTACTCGACGGCACTTCCGCTTCACGGGAAGATCAGGCTCGCGTAGATCTTGGAGGCGACGGCAGATTGTGTCGCCGCGCTTGTAGTACCTTTCGCAAAGATCGATTCGTCGTTCGCGGTGGCTTACGAGATAATCAACCGCATACACATCGCTGCCGCCGTCAGCCACGCCCACGTTGTCGCGCTTTCAGCGAGAGGCGGAGGGCAATGTTCGCGTGCTACATCCATTACCGAGCGGATATCCGCAACGAGTTCGGGAGGAAGCTCATCGTCGTGAGCTATCGCTTCAAGAACGGCCGGTAATCGCAACACGGTTGATCCTCGCAAGAGAAATCGAAACCGCAGCGCATCCAGTGCCGCGCGTGCAATCCACCGGCTCTCCTCTAGCGGCTGCTGAATACCTCGCGTCGCAGTGAGACGTTCCCATAGCACCGCTGACATTCGCTGCGCAAACGTCCGCGCCTCCGCTCTTACGGCATCCAATGTGGGCGGACGGAGCACTTCTACGACCGATCGACCGGCCACCATCAGGTGTTGGTCGAGAATGCGGGCGACGAGGAGCGGTGCGCGCTCCGCGAGCGTGTCTGCAACATCAACGTGAAGCGAAAGACCGGGAAGCTCGGCCCGAAGCTCGCGAACGAGATCGACCCACGCGAATATCGCCGATCGATTGTCTATGAACACCACGGCGTCGATGTCGCTGCGGCGCGTACGCGCGCAAGGGTCGAGCACCGAACCGATCAGCGCAGCGGAGACGAGATCCGCTCGGCCTTCGAGGCGCATCCCGAGCCAATCGCGGATCGCTGTTGCCGTTGTGGGCGTCCGCTGGAGGAACTCTGCCACTGTCCGACCGACGCCTACCGCGTACTCCTCGTCGACCCTCACTGTCGTGCCGGGCGCAGCGGCCGCAGCGATCGCTTGCGACACGAGCTGCCGCGACGCTGCATACATGACCCCTGGTGGCCTTACCGTGACGCGAACAGCACCGTCGTCCTCATCTCGAACTGCGAACTTCTCGACACCAAGTTGGCAAAAGAGCTTCGTCAGGCGGATGGTGTCAATGCGTGTTGTATCTCCATGCCGGCGCGAATGGACCCAAAAACGCGGCCGTGAATCGCCGCACCCGCACCGCTGCGGTAGCCACTCGCCGCGGTCGCCGGTACGGTACCGAATCAACGGCTGCGCCCTATTCGCGAGCGTAGTCAGCAGAATTTCCCCGGCACCATGGTGATCATTGTCAATTTCGACAAACACAAGTTCGCTCGCGGCGTGGTAGCCGCCAGCAAGGGCGCACTCGACGCCGGCGATCCCGACCTCCGCGAGCGCGTAGTGACTCGTCACAATGGTGTTCGTCGCCGTGCGCACCATCGAACGAACATCGTCGTGCACTGACTCGCCGGAGAGCACGATCGCGCGTGGCGTCAATCGCCGCTCGCTCGTGCCTGCATACTCTTGGAGCAGTAGCTGTACGACGGAGGGCATCACAGTCACGACGGCTCCGTCGAGCCGGCGCAATCCAAGACTGCGGGCGTGGTCACCGGCATTCCACAGTAGCGACAGGTTCCACTTGCTCGCCATTACGTTTGGATGAAATGGCGATGGCCACGTCGCCGACGTTGCTTCGGGATGCAAAGCAAGGTGCACGATCGGTGCGCCACGCCACGCGCCACCCACCACGCGGTCGAGATGACCGGCGAACGCCCGCGCCTCCGCGTCGCGCGCCTGCCCGTCGAGAACTACTTCGACCGGAACGCCGGTCGTTCCGCTCGACCGGATGCTCCGCCACGTCTGCGTGTCGCCGACGGCCGCGACCATGCGGATGTGCTCCCGTTGAAGTGTTTCGCGCGGCAAGGGACGAATCTCCCGCAAAGCGTCCCACACCGTCGCACCAAGTAGCGGTATCCGGGCGGCCCAGTACGGCGTCGATTCGCGTGCGAACTCCAACGTCGAGGCAATCCGCTCAGCGAGACGCTCGCTCATGTTGGCGAGAAGTGTGCGATGAGGTCGTAGTCCGCATCGCGCAGGAACGTTGCGAGCTCGCGCAGGTCGCTGCCGCTGACGGTGCAGAGCTCTCGCATCGCGCGCGCAAGGTCTTCCGACGCCGCTTCCGCGGCCCGATCCTGACGGAATATGACCCGCCCGCGCAGTTGCATGTACTCACGGCGCATGCGCTCGTATTCGGTGTCGAAACTCACGTCTGAGCACTTCCGATCAGTTCAGCCATTAAGTCCATCCGCCGCGCAATCGTACTAGCGGCCGCGATCACGCGGGGGTTGCCGAAGCGCTCTGCCTCCACACGGGTGACGGTCGCGCGCGCAGCGCGAATTTCCCCGAGGCGCTCAAGAACGAGCGCAAGGCTGAGGAGGAGCGGAACACGACCGGACACGTACCCGGTTCGGTCGCACTCCTCGATCGCGCGCGTGAGCCGTGTGCGCGCCGCGTCATTCGTGCCCTCCGCCATGTCGCATAGCGCGAGGCTATGCTCGATATCGATCCGATGGCGTGGTACCGCGTCGTCGAACAGCGGGAACGCTTCTGCGTAGCATGCACGCGCTTGCGCAAGCTCATGGTGCCGAAGGTGGAAGTTGCCGAGTATCTTCCACCCGATCGCGCCGACGACCGAGGTTGCGGTGGATTCGGAGGCTGTGCATCAGGTCATCGAGCGCGCCGTCAGCATCGTTGGGTTCGCGGAAAATCGCCCGATGGCTGAGTATCCAAGCTTCCTCGACCGAGTCCCGGCTAACACCCGTGGAGGCGCCATCGAACACGGCGCGCGCCGCATCTTCTTCGCCCATCTCCACAAGTTTTCGAGCGAGCTGGCAGCTCAGCCGTACCCAATCCCTGCGATCATCGTGCTCGGCGGCGTCGATGCCGCTGCGAAGCACGACCGTATACTCCTTCCACAGTCCGCGAGCGTTGAGAAGTTCCAGCATCTCGTCGGCGGCGAGACGCCTGCAGAGTGTCCACTGTTCGTCTTTGCGACATATTGAGGTGAGCGCCGCGCCGATCTCGCCGAAGGCGAGGATTTCTGAATCCGTACGTGTTGGAGTCGAGCCTCGGCTTATCCAGCGGCTGACAAGCTCGCCAAGTTTTGCATCGGCAACATTCTGGCAGACCGTACGCAACGCGGCGGTTGTAACCGCCGGCACGGCGTAACTCGGACCTCGTGGATAGATCAACGACCGATCGAGCAGGATCGGCAGACCCTGTAGAACTGCAGCATGATCGGGAAGTCGCAGGTACTGAAGCGCACGGGCAATCTCGATTCCGGCCAGCGGCACCACCGTCGCGAGGGTCCGCTGCGCGATGACCGGAAGATCGGCGACGAGCCGCTCAACTGCCTGCACGGGTTGGACTGCAATTGGGTTAATCGGCCAGAGCTCCAAAGGCACGTCTCGGAGCTGCGCGATGAGCGGCAGCACGACAGACGGCTGCGAACGCACCGCCTCAGGCAACCGCGCGATTACCGTACTAACCGGCAGATCAAGTCCGTACGCGCGCAACGCCTCTGCGATGAACGGCGCCTGCTCGTGGGTCTCGAGCGGCGGGATGACCACACGGTGTGCCGGCACACTCGGTGGCTGACGTTCGGTCGTGGCGACGACGCGGAGCTTCGGGCCATGCGAGAGCTCGAGGAGGAGCGCTTTCTGCCAGCTCTCCGGCAGGTGATGGATGTTATCGATGAGCAGCAAGCAGCTGAGGTCGAGCAGACGCTGAATGAGCAGGGTCCGAACTTCCTCGGCCGGCCGGAACTGCAGCATGTGCGCCGCAACTGGCCGTCCCACAGATGCGAGGAGTTCGTTCATCGGCTCGAGCACGTACAACAGTTCGAGGGACGCACGCGAGTCGCACCGGATCGCTAACATGTACTCGAACTCCGCTCGAAGCTCTCGCGCAACTGCGAAGAGGGCGGAGGTCTTGCCTATATCGGGGAGACCCTGCACGACGGTCGTCGGGAAGGTGCTGTCCCGTACGTGCTCGACGATCTCGTCGAACACGGCTCGGCGGACGACCCACGACGGCGCCTGGAGCTGGACGAGCGCGCGTTCGAGCGATGCTGTCAGGTTGAGTGCCGTGCGGCGACGCGACACGGATCCCGACGGACGCGACCGTTGTCGCTGTACGCTGCCGGACCGAGGCCGCGGAAGGTGCTCGATCAGGTGGCGCGTGAACACAGCAGCGACGTGTGCCGCATAGCGTTTCCACTTCGCACGTTGCTCACTGCCACCGTCCGCCGATTGCGGATCGTGGGGTTGATCTGAGATGCCCCGGACCATGAGCAACCCGACATTGCGAATCGCGCGTTCGGTCTCCACTCCGATGGCCGCACCGACACCTTCCATCTCAAAGGCATCGATCTCCGTCGCGGTTCGCAGCGCATCGACAATCACCGGATACTCGACATCGTCGACCACCTTGTTGCTGGAGCCGACGTAGCCGACGACCGAGTTCGGCGCAATGGCTGACTGTCCATCCGGTCGCGGTTCCTTGATGGCGTTCACCCACGGCCGCTCAACCCCTTCGGCGAGCACCGCCGCACGCGCCAAGAGTGCGCGGTCCGCTGGCCAATCGAGTTCTGGTCGACGGCGGAATCCACCGGCCGCGACCTTCCCGAAGTCGATGGACTGCACGACGTTCGCGACAATCAAGTCGCCGCGGCGCAGCTTCCGTACTCCACCGGCGACGCCAACGAGAAGAACCCACCGTGGTTCAAAGAGGTGCGCGATCAACGCCACAGCAGACGCCGTCGCCTCTTCGCCTTTCCCCGACAGAAACACGCCAACCCGGTGCCGGCCAATCTTCCCGACTTGCGTCGGCCAGCGAATTTCGTCGACGTCACGTGCTCCCGCGAGTTCTCGCCGCATCATGTCGTACTCGACCGGTGTTGGTGTGAGAATCGCGAGATCAATCGATTTGGACATGGCGACGACAGAGCGTAGTAGGAACGAGCGACAATCAGCAACCAATCACACCACCGGACTGTCGAACCGACCGCAGTCGCGGTACGCGCTGTTCTCCCTCTGATGGCGCGTCACCGCAAGTTGGATGGTGAACGAAGCAGCCGCACGTGCGCCGCGTGACACGTTGACATCGCACCGGACGGCGTGCAGCCCGATTTGGCATCGGAGCCACGCACGCACGAGGGGTTCACCGTAGATGGCGTACGCGAGCCACGTTGGATCGCCAGGCCGAGTCGCCTTTTGAGCACCGAGCGATGCCTCCCAAACGGCGTTCCGTCAACAATCGCGTCGTAGAAGGTGCGAGCCGTCAACTCTCGATCTCGATCGGTATACCAAGCTGAATCGCGACCGGCGTGTAGATATCAACATCGACGGAAGGCGTGCGGATGGAGACGATCAGCGAATACCGCGCGCGATCGTTGAACCTCTGCTGGCCGCGATACTCCTTCCACCATCCTGCAACCGGAAAGACGGCAAGGTAATCGCGATCGGCGAGCGCCGCGGCAGTCCCGCGCCAGATGTCGGTGTGAACAGAGCCGCGATGGCGGATGATCGGTCCAAGAACCCACTCCTCGGAATCACTCGGTGTTCGATCGGTCTCCGCATCGCGTGCAGCGCTATTCACTCTCGACCTGAATTCCTGCAGCGACTCCGTCGCGGTTCGCACGTCGAATCGGAGCGCATGCGATTGGTATCGGTGGCGGTACTTCCAGCCGCGCTCACCGGGATTGGGCTCGATGAAATACGACAACGTGACGTGAAGCTCAACCCTGGTTGAACCAAGCTCTCGTAGTTGTTCGCGCGGCCAAGGCAGTGCGTGCAGGTGCATCTCGTTCATCGTGATGCTGGTAGCACCCTGACCGAACGGCTGGAACTCATCCTGTGCAATCAGTGTGAGCCGATTCTCTGCGCTCCACATCGCGCGTTCCAACGATGGCTCGCCGAAGCCGCAGTGACGAACGAGATTCTCGATGTCGCGCCGCGAGTCCGAAGGACCGTACGACTGGCGCATCAGAGGTGTCCACTCCGCTGAATGAATGACGAGCCCTCGAATCGTTTCCGGCCAGTAGGCCGGATAGCGTGCCACGAGCTCCGAAGCAAACCGGCTGGCCAGCGTGCATGCTGCGCTTGTGTCACCAGTCGTAGTGAATGGGCGGATTTGTGGTCGGGCGTAGGTCGTCAGCAATCGCAACGAGTCCGGCTGAGCGACTTCGTTGCCTTCGGGATCTCTCGCCGCATTGCCGGCCTCGAACACCAGGTCGGGCTTGATCGGCCACGATTTCTGCCAAGACGCTGACGATGTAGTGCAAGGGCTCAGGTCGCCCGGCTCTGCCAGCGGTTGCCACCCGTCGAACGTTGAGTCCTCGATCTGCCAGCGCCGAGTCATGCCTCCGATCGTGAGCACATTCCACGCTTGACCTGGATCATGCACTTCCTCGGTGGTGATGTGGTCCGGATGCGACTTCCACGAGTCGATGTCGAAGCAGTTTCCCGCCGAGACGACGATAAGCCGCTTTGCTTCTTCTTCACTTCCTGCGGCGAGCTTGTCGAGTTCCGCGGACCACGATGAAGGTCTTCCTCGATCCCGGAAATCGGGAGCGGTAATGGCCATCGAAAACACGCGGCGACGATCGGGATTCTGTATCTCGGCGAGATTCACCGCATCGCGTGTGATCGCACCATGAAGATCCCTATGGTTGTCGTCGACGTTCGGCAGAATCTTGATACCTTCGAGCGCGGCGGGAAGGTTGATTGTTGAAGTCGTGGCCAGCGCATCGGCGATATCGCCGAAGAGGGCGAGGCCGGCCATTTCAGTTCCGTGTCCGCGAACGTCGCCCTTGTTCCACTCCGGTCGAACAGTCTGAAAGTCGTTTTCGTTGACGAAGGGCTCGATCAGAGCATGGCCATAGTTGACACCTGTATCGAGAAGACAGAGCGCTACGTCCGATCGCGGCGGTGTCGTTCGTTCGACGAGCTGATCGATCCATTCTGCTGCCGACTTTTTGCTCTCGCTCATGAAGAACTCAGGGTTGTCCTTTGCGCGCCGTAGCTCAGCGATGGCATCGACGACGTCGATTGACGCTGCGAGCCGTTCTACCGATCCGAACGCCAGCGTCACGATGCGATCGGGAAACTGGAGGAACTCGGTTCCGGTTTCGATCTCCGCCGCGGCGGCCGCGACGCGAAACTGTTCAAGCAGTCTCAGGTCGCTACCGCGAATCCACACTTCCCACCAGATCGGCGAGTCCGTATCCGGGAAAGGGGTATCCTCTGTCCAAAAGGACTTGAGAGCGGCGGTGCGCAGCGAGCGGATCGAATCGAAAAGCTTTCGATGTCGAGGTTCGCCTTTCTTCGTCACCTCGTGTTCGTATTGGTCGAGTTTCCTCTCCAGTTTCTGGAGATGGCCGGCATCAATACGGATGAGAGAAAACGTCGCTTCCTGGCCGCGTGGACGAACGTTGAGGAGCTGAAGTCCATCCCGCGTGCTGTCGAGGCGCCGAAGGAACTCGTCGAAATCCGGCTCGCTCTCGATTTCCACGATCAACGCGTCAGCTGTCGAGACGGCAACAGCAGCGGCTCGGCGCCGCTCAGCTTCCTCTCGCGCCGCAGCAAGCTGCGCCCGGAGCGCGGCGGAATGGTCCGAAGGATTTCGCTGAGGGAGATCGCGTGAGCTGAAATCGCGCTGTGGGCTTTGATACGGCTCCGCCGCTCCGCTACCAATGATTTGAAGATGAGGAAATCTCGAGGGAGCGTCCGCCACCGGTTACCTTCTCCGCTTCACCGCTGCCGCCGACATGCGCCGACCTCGTTTTCGGCTGCGGATCGTGGCGAGAAGAGAGCGTGTAGTGACCGCGTGTGAGTCCGAAAGGATCGCCACTTTCGCGGCGTCCTCGCAGGCCTTCACTGCATCCGCGAGGCTGAGGTTCGCTGCCTCACGCGTGACGCTATCCCAGTTCACCGCAGTCGTATCGACGATCTGCAGGTGCATCTTTAGCGCGGCTCTCGTTAGATCTCGCGATGGCGGTTCGAAATCGATCACATCATCGAATCGCCGGAACACCGCCGGATCGAGAAGCTCAGGATGATTTGTCGCCGCGACGACCAGCGAGGTGAACGTGGGATCCTCCAGAAAGAGAAGGAATGAGTTCAAAACGCGCCGAATCTCTCCAACGTCGTTCGCTGCCGCGCGCTTGCCGGCGATCGCGTCGAACTCATCGAAAAGGTAGATACCGCGAGTTCTCTTGATCGCATCGAAGACGAGACGAAGCTTCGACGCTGTTTCGCCCATGAATCGTGTGATCAAACCATCCAGAAGAATCGTGAACAGCGGTAACTTCAACTCACCTGCAAGTGCGCGCGCCGTCAGCGTCTTACCGCAACCTGGTGGTCCGGTCAGAAGGAGTCGTGACCTTGGTGTTAGGCCGTGCGCCTGCAGCTTCGATTCCTGTCGTTGCTCGTGAACGACATTCTTCAGCCGTCCTTCGACCGCCGGGGAGAGGATGACATCGCGGAGAAGCGTCGTGGGGTAGGTAACCGAAAGAATGCCGGCCAATTCGCCGCGTGGCTGGGCGAGCGGAGTAGGCATGGTGGTTCGGACGGCACCTGCGTTCCGGGAGCGGATTTGCTCGATGAGATCCCGCAACTCGCGCGCGAGATTGGCGTGGCCCAAGCGCGCCTCGTGGGCCGCCATCTGCAGGGCGACGGAGTACCAGCGTTCCTCGTCGCCGCTTTCGAGGCTCTTCAAGAATGCCTTGAGTTGTTCGCCCGTCGCCATGTCTTCCCCGCGTGAACAGCTTCGCAGATTCGCGTCTGGCAGTCCATGCGGAGTCGTAGATAGTGTCGTCGTTGCCAGAGTGTCCCTCCGTTCGGCGCGAAGGGTAATCAGACCGTGCCTGGACCAGAACCTTCGCCGGGCCTAACGCGAATTCATCAGTTCGCGCGTCTAACGCGAGTCTAATTCGCGCGGTTTCGCACGAGTGCGGACAAGTCCACACCGAGGTAACATGCTCTCGAAAGGAGATATCCGCCGATGTCCCGAGACAAAGGCGGAGATGGGGTTCAGGTGGTCGGGGGTTCAAATCTCCCTGCCCGACCAAACCGCACCCGCCTTCCAGATAATCGTCGGGAGAATTTCATGTGGGGCGATGGTTCGTCGAACGAGGAACGACCGAGAACCGGTCGGAGTTATCGAACCGACCGGACAGAAGGGATTAGCGACGGCGTCTTCGTGCACGGGCTCGTCCTGATTGCACCGAGGCTCGGGACCTTCGCGCTGAGCTTGGCAATCGTTGCGTACTACTGGCTCGTCCACCACCTGATTTCGCCTCGCTACGCGACGTAAAGGTCGTGGATGCCTCGGTTCATGGAACACCGAAGCGCGCGGGACCGTCTTCGAGAACCGCGACATCCGGGCGATGGTCGACTGTTAGCATCTGTGCCACCGCCGATAGATCCTGGCACCCCTCGGCCTCGATTGCGGGCCGATGTCCGGCTTCGACAATGCCAAGGTCCTCTGCAACCTCGGGTGCGGTGATCCGAATACGCCGTTTTCCCGGCTTCCGCGTCTGCCGTTCAACGCGGCGTGTTCGCTCCTGTAGCGGGTACACGCCGCGCGATGGCGCTCAACGTCGTCACCACGTCCGCGCCGCAGCACAACTGCCTCCTCACCACGGCGAACCCGTGCACGATCACGGTGACCGAAGTCACTTTAAAATAAGCTCGCGAATATATTCTCTGCGCAGAACTTTTCGGTATTCATTCCGGCCCACTCTGGCCTTGTTCTGACATTCGGTGTTACAGATTACTTTCTTGGCGACTTCTTCTTCCTCGACACCTCTATCTAAAGCCGCCATGTTTTGATAAGTGATCCACAGAATGATACTGGGGTGATCCGGTGATTGTGGAGTGGCGCTGAAAACCTTGTAATCGATGATCAACCCAGCTTTCTTCGTGGCTTCCATGGTTGGCTTCCATGTTGAATTTAGCCAATCGATGTACTCTTCAAAATGCCCGTACTCCACTGCTATTTCTTGAACGAGAGTGACCGGGCCCTCCGTGTACCGGCGCTCATCCTGGACACGTGCATTAAGCGAAAGTGCGGAAACTGCGAGACACACGGATAAGATAATGGTCTTAATCATTTCTCCACACTCCTACTTAGACCAGGGCGGAACCACGCCGTTGGTGCGCGCGTATGCGATCGACTGGCCCAGATGCTCGTGCTGATCTTCGAGAATCAGCATCAGCGCGGCCTGCTTCGTCATGTCTCTTCCGAACAGTTTCACCGGCGCCTGCAGGCCGTTGTCCGAAAGTCCCGTAATCGCTTTTTGCAGGTCGATGTAAGAAGCCTTCAGAGCTTCCTGCAATTTCTCCGGATCGGTGATGGGCGCGGGCTTTGCCCCCGTATTCGGCGTGCCCGAAAGCACGCCGACGAGCATGCGGTTCTCCGTAACGATCAGGTTGAACACGTCGCCAACGGAGCGAACGCCCTGCCCGGGCTTCCAGTCGTACTTGCCCGACATCACGCGCGCGAGCCCGGTGAATTTGTCGGAGAGCGTTCCGGCATCTTTTGCGAAGGCAGCCTGTATTCCTACCGGCTGCGCCTGCGCCAACGGCACCATCAGAGCGACCGCAAGCGCGCACACTGCGTATTGAGTCAGAACCTTCATCATTTGGAACTCCTTTTCGTCATTACTACCGTCAGAACCTTCATCATTGGGAACTCCTTTCGTAACCGCTCCCGCTCACTGGACAATACTTCGATCAGCTAGCTCGTTCATCCGTTCTCGTGCCGGCTGGAGAACTCCACGTTCGATCTGGTGCACAAGTCCGGTAATCGCGGCATTCATAGGTACCGGCCTTCCGGATGCGTGGCCTAACGCCACCACATAGCCGTTGATAAAATCGATCTCAGTCTTACGGCCGCGCTCAAGGTCCTGGAGCATGGAGGGTTTGACGTCTCCGTAGAAGTCGATCACGGCCTTGACCCACGAATCATAGTCTTCTCCCCCGCCAGAATTGTTTGACCATCCGGGCGGAATCGGATCCACGGTGAGACGTTCCAGCCGAGTGCCTATCGAAAGTGCCACGGACAACGTCTCCTCGTAGGTCCGCCGGAAGACCTTTTTGCCTGCCTCCGTTTCCATGTACTGACGCATGGTTTGCGAACAGAGCGCGCCGAGAGTCGTCACCGAACAATTAATCAGGAGCTTCGACCAGATGGCGCCGAGCATGTTAGAAGAGATCTTGACCTCGACCGCTCGACTCAAGACGCGCGCAACCCGTTCGGCACGCTCACTGACACCACCCGCAAGTTCGCCTATCAGTAAATGCCCTGCATTCTTCTGCTCGTAGACGCCGGGTTCTACCATCGTGGCACCAAGATTTGAAAAGCCGCCAAGGATCTTATCTTCGCCCAGCCGATCCGCGAGTGTCCCGGCAACTCCGCCATTCTGTATAGGCAATATGACCCCTTCGGGCGCGAGTAGGCCCACCACCTGGGGCGCGACCTCCAGCGCCTGCTGCGCCTTGGTGGCAAGCAGGATCAGGTCAAATTGCTTTCCCTCCCCGTAGTCCTCAAGCGCGGCAACGTCGATCGTGTCTACCCCCACCTCTCCTCCGATGCCGGACACTCGCAGGCCCGATCTGCGCAGCACCTCCGCGGATTCGGTATTGCGAGCCGCAAGCCGGACGGGCAATCCAGCGCGGAGGGCGCGTGCGGCGATCGTTCCGCCCAACGCGCCGATGCCCACGATCAGCATTTGCATTGTGAAGCCCTCAAGATGCCCGCGTTCGATCTATTTTGGAGGCGTGACGTACTGGGCCTCGCCGTTGCCAAAGGACCAGTTTTCCTTCGGGACTTCGACAAGGTTGATGAGGACGTCTTCCTTGCGAATCTCTACTCCTTCGTGGAGATGGTCCGCCAGTGCTTTGTAGAAGCGTTGCTTCAACTCAGTGGAACGGCCGCTATTCAATGTGATCTGAAAAACGATGCAATCGTCCGACCGATGTATGCCGAGATACTCTCGGTCGAATGGCAGGCTCGCCTTCGTGTGTTCCGTGATGATCTGAAATCGGTCATGTTCCGGAACATTTAGAACATCCACCAAGGTCTGGTAAAGGATATCGCCGACTTGAGCACGGTACTGTTCTGATTTTCCCTCGAGTAGATCGATGCGGACTAAAGGCATTTCTCCTCCTTGAAATGATGACTGCGCCGCCTCAGGCCTTGACAACGAGATCGATCTCGACGCAGGCCCCAAGCGGTAGCGCGGCAACCGCGATCGTCGTGCGGGCAGGAAAGGGTTGACTGAAATATTTTGCATAGATGCCATTCATCGCGGCGAAGTCAGTCATGTTCGTGAGAAACACGCCGGCGCGTACGACATCATCGAAACTCTTGCCGGCCGCCTTCAGAACCGCCGATAGGTTTTGGAAGAGGCGCTCCGTCTCGGGCACAATGCCCCCCTCGACCACCTTGCCAGTGGCCGGGTCTTGGGCGACCTGTCCGCTGAAGAAGAGGAAACCATCGACTTTGATGGCCTGGGAAAATGGGCCGGCCGGCGGCGCGAGTTCAGGCGAGGTAATTGCGGTCTTGCTCATGGCATCTCCTGTAGCTACTTCCCTAGTTGATCAATCTTGACAAATGATGGACCTGCTTACGGAGAGGGCGCGCTCCGCTTGTTTAGTTGCCGATCGAAGTACACGTCCGCCGCATTGAACAACGTCATCCACGATGAGTAGCGTGCCATGTCATGAATCTCGTTCGGAATCATGATGACGTCATGGTCGATGTTGTGCGACCGCAAGCCTTCGATGAGTTCGGTGGCCTGTTGGGAGGGGACAACGCGGTCGTCGTCAGCCTGCACAAGCAGCACGGGTGAGTGCCACTGGTTGATCGTCGCGATCGGGGAGGATTCCGCCGCCCGGCGCTTCGCATCGCTTCCATCGATCGGCTCGCCCAGCGAAGACAGGTGCGTCGACCAGTCATGTATGCCCGAATAATCGACACCGGCCGCGAGTGCATCCGAGGCGCGCGCGAGACCGAGGGCCGTCATGAATCCCCCATAGCTTCCTCCCCAGATGCCCAATCTATGGGAGTCGACGTCTTGTCGGCCTCGCAGATAGCTGATGGCGCCGAGCAGGTCATTGAGCTCGCTGCCGCCGCCGGGGCCGAGGTTGTCGGCCTCTCTGTAGTCAAGGCCATAGCCGGTACCGCCGCGATAGTTGACTGACAGCACAATGTAGCCCTCGGCGACGAGGTACTGATTGAATGCGTAGATCCAGCTATACGTACGCTTGGGATCGAACCCCAGCAGCATCTGTCTTTGAGGGCCCCCGTGGAAGAAGAGAATCGCCGGGTGAGGCTTGGAGCCGGTCTCGCGTGGCAGGAACAGTTGCGCGTGCGTTTCCTGGCCATCCTTCGCCGGAAAGGTCACGGCCTGGGGCATGACGAGGTTGGAGCTCGGGAAGGAGGACGGGATGGCTTCCGGAACGAGCGGCCGCCATTGCCCCCCCGCACTCAACGCGACCGGATGCACCGGTTGGTTGCCGTCGCTCTGCAACGCGAAAAGAGCGCCGTCGGCGCCAATCTGAGGAAAGTCTTCGATGGCGTGGCTCTGGGGGGCGGCGCGCACCGCCGAAGCATGCTCGGCATCGACCGTCCAGATATGCATCCTGTCAGGGTCATCCTGAGTGGACGAATAGGCCAGGCGCTTGCGGTCCTGGCTGAAGATGACGTGTGTGACCTCGAACTTTCCCGCCGTGAGTGCGCGGGCCGCGCCGCCTCGCACGGGAACGGCATATAGATGCTGCCAGCCGCTTTTCTCCCAGGGGAACACGAGATCATCAAGGTTGGTCCAGAACAGGTTCGTCGCCGAGAAAGTGTCGTTATTCGCCGAGATGGTCGGACGGAATACACTTCCGGGTCCGGCGTCGGCGATCCAGACACGTCGCCCCTGGCCGGTTTTCACGTCCGCCGTCCAGATCGACCACGGCCGTCCGCTGCGCCGGGAGAAAAAATCGGGGATTTTCTCAGCAGGCACATGAATGAAGGCGATCCGCGCGCCGTCCGGCGAAAACGCGGGCGAGCTGTCGTAGTCAAGACTCGGACTCAACCAGACAATGGTTTGGCCAACGAAATCGTAGACGCCGATCAGCGAGTGGCTGTCTCGATGGCTAACGAACGCCAGGCGTTTGCCGTCCGGCGCCCAGGTCAGCGAGTCCACCGTTCCCTGATCGATGAGCAATGGCTGCGCGTCGCCATCGCCGCTCGCGGCCACGGTCAGAATTCTTTTCTTGTCGACAAACAGCAGCCGGCTGCCATCGGGCGAGAAACTAGGGGAGTCTCCCGCGCCGACTTTATGCGGCACGCCGCCGGCCGTGGCAACCACCCATACTTCGCTGGGCATTCGGCCGTGCGGGGAGTGATCAACGTTGGCCGGAGTGTCGTCCTCGAGACTCTGGCCGCGTGTGAAGGCGATCGACTTCGTATCCGGCGACCAGGCCAGTTCGCCGATATCGAAACCGTCGTCCCCTGTGTACGGTGTGATCTGGCGCGCTTTCGCGCCATGAGGGTCCGCTACCCAGATATTACTGCAGCCCTTCGCGTTGAATACCCACGCGACGGCTGTGCCCGTTGGAGCGGCCACCATGTCCCACGCAAACGGCGCCTGCATCACATCGTCGAGCGTAAAAGCCGTCGGAGGGGTTTGTGCGCCGGCCAACATTGCGGTCATCCCGAGCACCGCCAGGCCGGCAACGGCCACCACTCTACGCGCTAGTCTGTTCACGCTGCCTCCATCGCCTCTGCTCAGCGACTGTAGCGGAGGACCAACCATTCCGCAAATTCATTATTCTCACGATGATGTTGCTGCTTTCGCACGATGCTGCTATCGTTTGGATGAGTTTTGTCAGGAGGATCCCGTGCTCGACGATTTACACGCGCTCGTAGAGTTTGCCCAGGCCGGCTCCATTGCCGGCGCGGCTGATCGTCTATTCCGGACACCGTCGGCGATCACCCGGCAACTGCAAAGGCTGGAGGCTGAATTGGGTGCCGAGTTACTCGACCGCTCGACGAAGCCGCCGCGCCTGAACTCGCTGGGCTCCAGGGTGCTCGAGCGAGCGCGGGATATGTTGCAGCGGACGGAGGCGCTGAGATCTCTTGCGTCGCCCGACGGCGAACCTCACGGCCTCTTGCGCATCGGGCTCGCGCATGCCCTGGCCGAGGGGACGCTCATCGAACCGATTCGGGCGCTGACTGAAAAATACCCCAAGGTCCAACTGCGGCTGTTGAGCGGACTTACCGGTGACTTGTTCAACCGGCTGCTTGCCGGTGAACTCGACGTTGCCGCCGTGTTTTTGCCCGAAGGGAAAACCGCGCCTCCGCCTCTTTTGACAAATATCATCGCTGGCGACCATATGGAGATCGTTCAAGGCGCCGCAGGCAACGTGGGCGGTGATTGGGAAAGTTTGGGCAGAGCACCTTGGGTGCTCAATCCGCCGGGGTGCTTGCTTCGGGCAAGCCTCGTCGATCAGATGGAGCGTGCCGGCGTCACCCCCACGATTGCAGCCGAAATCCACCACAACGTACATTTGCATCTGGCACTCATTCAGTCAGGATATGGAGTCGGGCTGCTCCCGGCTCGCTTTATTGCCAGGAAAGAATTCATGGGCACGGTTGAAGTGTTGCGCCCCCCGTCATTTGAATTGCGCTTGTCCGTCGCAATGGTGCGGGTTGTACAACTCGGCGCCTTGGAGAAGGCTGTCGAACTGTTGGAATACGGCATCCGGCATTTGTTTGAAGCAGCCAACACCACGGAGCCCGTAACGAGGAGCCGACGGCGTGTGCCCGCGAATCGGCGGAAGTCGCAACCGCGCAAGTAGTCACCGGGCGCGCTGAGTCGCAACGGAGCCTTGGACATCGCATCGACTCCGCTCAGCTCTTCAATTTCCTTTGAAGTTGACCGTGAGATCGAACACGACCGGAACCGGCACTCCGCCGATCGTCCCAGGGCTGAACGTCCAACGCAGCAAGGCGAGGATGGCCGAGCGGTTCAGCTCCGCAAACGGCGACTGAGCCACGAATCGCGCGGAGCGCACGCAGCCGGTTTCCGTGATGATCGACTCGAGGATCACGACCGTGTTGCCCCCACCGGGAATGGTCTTGCCGGAAGGGAACTGCGGTTGGACCCGCTTGCGGGTGACGGGCGGCTTGCACGGCGAGTCGCCGCCGATCTGGAACGGATTGCAGGCTTCCAGATTGAGATCTTCGAGCGCCGGGACGAGGCCTTCATCGATGCAGAGAGAGCTTCTCGCGGGCTTCACGAACAGCGCGTACTTCGTTTCGAAGCCGCTCATGATCGACGTCGGATGCACCAGGGTCAGCCGCGTGACGGCGTCGATGGCGTTCCTGCAGTTTGCATCCGTCTCGACGCGGCTGACGTCGAGCGACACGACCCGGCCCGCGCGATCGACCTTCAGGTCTCCCAGACCGATCCATTCGGCGCGGCAGCCGGTGGCGGAGAGAATCGCGTCGGCGACGCCGTTGGGAAGAACGTCGGGCGTGTAGAACTGCGGCGGAAGCACGTCGATCATCGGGATCGACGGCTTCGGCGCTTCCCGCAGCTTCTGGCGCGGCGCGGCGACGACGGCGCGTTCTTCGGCGGTGAAGAGGCCGAGCAGCGCGGACCGATAGCGGAAATAGCTGGAGGCCGGGTCGGTGGCGATCCACGCCAGCCATTGCGCGGAGCTCCGCGACTCCGCGCCGCCGATGCGGCGGAGGAGCTCGCGCTTGAACGCCACCGGCGCCGGCTCATCGGCCGGTGCCGCCGTTTCCCTCAACGTCGCCTTCACGGCGTCGGTGAGTGAGAGGTTTTTCGAATATTCGGCGACGATGGCGTTGATCGTGTCGGCGCGGACGCTCGCGGATGCATTGCCGAGGGCGGCCGCGAGGCTGCGCGGATCGAGCATGAGCTTCGAGTCGCTCACGGCGCCGATGAACGCGCGCCACCCCTTCTCGTCATGTGACGCCAGGAGTTTTTCCGCCGTCACTGGGATGGCTTGCGGCGTGGACCAGAGGGCGATCAAGAAGAAGTTTGTTTGCGGAGCGATCTTCAGCTTGACGAGCTTCGCCTGATACGCGTCGAGCGCCGCGTCGCTGCCCAGCCGCGCCGTGGCGACGGCGACGGCCGGGTCGAGCCGGTGCCCGAAGCGCTCGCTGGCGGCGATGGCCGCGTCGATGTCCTTCGCGCCGCCGAGAAGAATGGCGGCACGAACGAGCTCGCGCCCAGCCTCCGGGTTCGTCTCGCTGTCCAGAAGCGGCTCGATCCGCGGCAACAAGGTGGTACGGCCGCGGACCGTCGCGACGCGCGCGGCAATCGTGCGCACCGCGGGATCGGCGCTGCCAAGAGCGTCGGAGAGCGCGACATCGAGCTGCTTCTCGTCGGCCTCCTCCACGAGCATTGCCGTCGTCGCCTGCGTCGGAACGGCAGCGCGGACTTGCGTCGCCAGCGCAAAGAGGAGGATGGCGAGCAGTGGTCTGGTCATGCCGCTTCAACTCTAGAAATCGGTCGCCGGATCGAAGTTTTTCGTCGGAAAGGTCGGCGGCACCGCCGGCGGATGGATCAGCGGATTGGAGCGTCCGGCCTGGCTCGGATCGAACACCACGAACCCGGCTCCCGGTGAGCCGTGCGGCAGCGAGAAGTCGTCGGCGGGAAACGTCGGGTTCGCAAAGCCGGGGTTTTGGATGACGCTCTGCACGTCCTCGCCCACCGTCTGCTGCCACCCCGAGAACGGGTAGAAAGTCCAGCTGCTCATGTTGCCGTCGCAGGGAGCATTCGGACCCGTGCCGGCGGCCGGCTGCACCGCGAACGCCTTGACGTCGCTCGCCAGTTGACCGTCGGTCCGCCAGTACATGTTCTGGTTCCACTGCTGATATTGCGTGTAGGGAACTCCTCCGCTGTACAGGCATCCGCCCTGAACCCAGAACCTCGGCGACGACTTATTGCTACGGTCGAAATAAAACAGATTGTTCTTGACGACGAAAACCTGTGCGGCGGCGGATGGGACGCCGTTCCCATAGGGAAAGTTGACCGAAACCATCCCCGCGCGCCCATACGCCAGAATGTTGTTCTTGATGATGTTCGCTTCGTTGGGGGCGGCCGGACCGTGCGGCGTGTAAATGGGGAATCCCGAGACGCGATAGATCAGGTTGTTCTCGACGTCCACCAGGCCCGTGTCGTCGTCCAGATAAACGCCGTTGCCTCCGTAACCGTTGGAATCCAGCGCGGACGCGTCGCTCACGTCGTGAATCTTGTTGTTCAGGATCTTGTTGCCCGCCGCCGTGAAAACCGCGTTTCCGCCGTCGATCCGTATCGATCCCCCGTCGTTCATGAGTCCCTGCAACAGGTTGTAGACGTGATTGAAGGAGATGACGTTGTTGGCATTGCCGATGCCGGCCGGCACGGTCGTGTCGCTGATGCTCTGGGAAGTGGAGATGGCGCAATGGTAGCCATCGTAGACGTCATTGTGGGTGTACAGATTGTCGTGTCCCATCCCCTGGCCGATTCCGAAGGAGGCCGGAATCGTGCGGCCGTAGCCTTCCACGACGTTGTTCTGCACGGTGATCGATTGCGGTTCGTTGGCGTCGGTGTCCACTTGTAAGAACGGCTCTCCAATGCGCATCCCCAGAGCGCCGATGTCATAGAAGGCGCTGTTCTCGACGACGTCGCCGGCCGTCACGGCCTTGAGATCGGTCGAGACGCAATAAGACGGCGAGAAGCCGTTGAGGCACGAAATGAACTCGAGACCGGTCCCCGAGGTCTGCGTGACGGTTCCGGAATCGAACGTGATGTTCTGGCAATTCTGAAAGGAGACGGCGGCACTGACGTCGGGCTCGAGCTCATGGGAAAGGTGGCCCGCCGGCGGTACGACGTAATCATCATGCTCGAAGGTCAGTCCTCGAAACGTCACGTATCGAAGGTTGGAGGCGACGAGGACCTGCGCGAGCTGAGGAATGATCACGGTATCGACGTTCGGGTTTTCGCCGGGATTGGCGAGATAGGAGAGCGTCCAGGGCGACGCAGAGTGGTCGAGAAACCACTGGCCCGGCTGGGTGAGCGCGTCCTTGACGTTTTCGACGAGATACCGGTTCCCGGCGATGAATCCTGCCTCGCTGGCGTGGCTTTGCGAGAATCCCGTCGGGCCGGTCATGTAGACGATGCGGTTCACCTCATCGACACAGCTGATCCGCAGCTTCGACGTGGTGAATTGTTCGAAGTCGAGGACCTCGATGTCGCCCGCGAGCGCGGGATTCCCGGCCGGCTGCTTGCACGGATTCCCCGAGGCGGGAGCCAGATTCTTCCATGTGCTCGAGATCGGATCGGTCGCGGCGTACTGAAACCGGTCGAAGCATTCCCACCCGCTGCCGTCGACGTAGACCGCACAATTCGGATCGGGTTTCGGCGCCGGCGGCGGCGGAGCATTGGGTCCGGTCAAATAGACGGTGTTCGCGAAGCGGTAGAACGTGCCGAGAAGGCCGCCGAGGCGCGGCCGGAGCCGCCTCACGCCGTTGTAGAAGAGATTCTCGAACGCGGCGGTCTGCGGGGGAAGCGTCGTCTTCCAGAGGTTCCCGCCGGCATTCGTCCAGTTCGTGACACGCACGCCCCCGCTGAAGACCGGCGTTTCTCCGGGATAGTTCTCATAGATCGTCGACGATTGCGCCGTTCCGGAATCGCCCGCCGCGAGTTGGAAGGTGGCGCCGAGCGCGTAGTCGCCGCCACGAACCATCACGACGATCGGGCTGGTTCTCGCCGGCTGGGAGGCCCGCAACGACGCGACGGCTCTCCGGGCGCGATCGAGCGACTGGAACGGTCCGTCCGTCTTCCCCGAATTCGGTGCTGACAGCGTTCCGCTGTAAGCGTCGTTTCCATTCGTCGCGACAAAGAAATCGATGTGGGACTGAGGGACGACAGCCCGATGCCTCGAAGGGGCCGAAGCCAAAGCGCCAATGGGATGGACGAATTGGCCGCCTTCCGTCAAGAGCATCATTGCGATGGCGACAATCGACGGCAGCATCATGCAACGGATGATATATCTGCCGGCAAAGCCCGACGCGACCGCGTCTCAGCTCGGCCGCCGCCGCGCCTTGATCACGATCGACAACTCATCGTTGCGGATGTTGATGAAGCGCAGGCGGATGCGCCCTTGCTCGTCGACGGAGATCGTCGCCGGCGTATTGACCGAGGTCAGCATCCAGCCGGCGGGGAGCGTCACGTCATTCAGCGGGCGTCCGAGGGTTCGTTTCCAGGTCAGCTCGCCGTCCTGCGCGAAGTAGCCGGCGGGGTCTGTGTACGTCTCCTCCACGCGGACGCGCGTCGAGCGGTCCTTCGCCACCGGCTGCGCCAGGTCGCCCTGCACCACCACCGACTCCGGATCCGTCGGCGTGGGGTAGTAGCCGAGCGCGTTCACGTCCTTGCCGGAGACCACGTGCGTCGGGAGCTTCTTGCCCGTATCGAGGTCGATCATCGTCGCGTCGGGCGCGACCACGCTCCCCTTCCGCACGAAGCTGTGCACCGACGCCTGCCCGACGCGCGTCACCGTGAAGTCGTGTGAGATCCGGAACGCATGCGTCGATGGGTCGAGCAGCCAGTAGCGGATCTCGCGATCCTGCTCGGCGCGGTGCATCGACTCCTGCGCGAGCAGCAGCAGCGGAAACGCCGCGGCAACCGCGAGGCAGAGAACGCGCTTCATGGCAGCCTCCTGGCGACGATCTTCACCGGCAACTGATCGTCGCGGTCATTTAGGAAGCTGATGCGCACGCGGCCGTCGGGATCGGTCGAGACGATGCCCGGCGACGCGCATTCGATGAGCTCCCATCCTTTCGGAAGGACGACGACGTTGCGCCGGATGCCGAGGGGACGCTCGAAGACGAGCTGGCCCTCCTTGACGAAGTACGAGGCCGCGTCCGTGTACGTCTTGAGGATGCGAATCCTCGCCTCGCCGCCTTTCGGCACCGGGCCGGGGAGATGTACGCGGATGAACTGCGCGTCGTCGGCCGTCTTCGGCGACACGAGCCCGCTGCTCTTCGCCTCCTTGCCGCTCACCACCTCGAACGGCAAATCCTTGCCCGTGGCGCGGGCGATCACCCGTTCCTTCGACGCCACCGATCCCGGCCGGATCGGGTTGAAAAACAGCGCCGCCCCTTCGCGCGTCTGCGTGACGTCGTAGACGATCGCGAATTGGTGCGTCTCCGGCGGCAGCAGCTCGTAGACGGTGAACTCGTCCGCGGCCGGCGCCGCGGCGGCGGCGAGGAAAACCGCGATGCCGAGGAGTCGCTTCATGAGCGCGGAAGTATAATTGCCGGACCCTTTCATGACCTCGTTCCTCGTCGACGTCGCGAACGTCTTCTGCCACCGCTGCGGCGTTTACGACGCCTCCCTCCGGCACTCCGAGCATCCGCGCGTCGTCTCCAACCTCGTCGCGGCGAACCGGAGCACGCGCGTCGGCATCTGGTGTGCGCGCTGCCGCGGCATCGAGGCGGCGAAGGCGACGGCGGTATCGCTGCTGGCGGGATGGTGGTCGCTGCGCGGGCCGGCGCTCACCGTCGCCGCGATCCGCGCGAACCTCGCCGGCGGCGAACAGCAGCCGACCGCGAACGCGCGGATGCTGCGCGCCATCGCGCTGCACGAGTACGACGCCAGCAACTACGATTTCGCGGCGATGTTCGCCGGCGCCGCGCACGCCGTGCAGCCGCAGCGCGAGAACTCGCGCCTGCTGCAGGAGCTCCATCGGGCCGGGCACCGCGACGTCGTCTCGTTCTCGCCGTGGCGCTTCGCCGCGTGGGCGCCGGTCGCGGCCGCCGCGCTCGTCGTCGTCATCGCCGGATGGGCCATGCTGCCGCGCGGGAAAGGCGCGGCCGCCGCGCCTGGGCCGGTGCGGCACGCGTCAATCGCGCCGATCGAGGCGGCGGCGACGACGACGGCGGAGCAGTGGAATGCGAGCGCCGGCGCCGACGAGCTCGAGAAACTGCTGACGCCCGCGTCGAGCGACCGCCTGGCGCGGGCGTACGTCAACGCGCGCGTCCGCGAGATCGGCGCCGAGCTGCCGTCGCGCGTCCGCCGCGGCGACGAGATCGCTTCGCAGGAGCGCGCCCTTCTCCGCTTCAACGACTACCCCGCCGTCATGCGGCTCCTCGGCAAGCCGGGCGCCGCCGAGGCGTATGCGAAACTCACCGCGGCCTTCGCCGACGCCACGCGCTACTACCGCGTCGGCGCGCCGGTCGAGAGCATCGAGCGCACGGCCGGAGAATCGCTCAAAGTCACCGCTGACCTCGCCCTCGGCGCCGTCGAGGCCGACCTCCGCGGCCACACCGAGCGCAGCGACGCCCTCGGCGCGCAGGTCGACGCGCGCATCGACGCCATTTACGAGATGAAGCGCGAGCTGCGCATCCGCGGCGCCGTCATCGGCATCCTCGGCAAGGCCATCAGCGATTTCGCCGGCGCCGTCCACTGACTTTGGCGCGGGGAATTTCACCCTCCCGCGCGCGGTATGCTGCGCCGATGGAAGAACAGCAGCAGCAGCAGATCCGGATCGTGCTCGACGACACCGTGGCCCAGGGCGAGTACATCAACTTCGCGAACATCATTCACTCGCCCTCGGAGTTCGTCGTCGACCTCGGCCGCGTCGTCCCCGGCAAGACCGACGTCAAGGTCTACAGCCGCGTGATCATGACCCCGCTCCACGCCAAGCAGCTTCTCGAGGCCCTCGCGCACAACATCTCCCTCTTCGAGCAGAAGTTCGGGGAGATCCGCGTCGACGGCGCGCAGCCGGCCTTCACCAGCAACGAGCCGTCGAACTGACGACGCCTCGGCGTCGTTCATCCTGAGCGGAGCGAAGGATCTCATGGCCACGGTCAAGATCATCGGCGCCGGCCTGGCCGGCTGCGAATGCGCGTTCGGCCTGGCGCGCCGCGGACATCGCGTCACGCTGCACGAGATGCGGCCGCATCGAATGACCGCGGCGCACCAGACCTCGAACCTCGCGGAGCTCGTCTGCTCGAACTCGTTCCGGTCGAGCGCGCCGACGAACGCCGTCGGGCTGCTCAAGCAGGAGATGTCGCTGCTCGACTCCCTCGTCATTCGCTGCGGCGAGCTCGCGCGCGTCCCCGCCGGCGACGCCTTCGCCGTCGACCGCGAGCGATTTGCGGCCGAGGTCACGAAGGCGATCGAGAGCGAGGACGGGGTCGACGTCGTGCGCGAGGAAGTCACCACGCTCGACCGCGGCGCGCACGACTTCCTCGTCGTCGCCACCGGCCCGCTCACCTCCGATCCGCTTTTCCACGCCATCGACGACTTCCTCGGCCGCGACGGGCTGTACTTCTACGACGCCATCGCGCCGATCGTCGCCGCCGATTCGCTGAACTTCGAGAAGCTCTACTGGAAGTCGCGCTACGGCAAAGGCTCCGGCACCGACTACCTCAACGCGGCGATGACGCAGGGCGAGTACGAGGCGTTCCTCGCCGCGCTGCTGAGCGCCGAGCTCTATCCGCTGCACGACTTCGAGCACGCCGTGCACTTCGAAGGCTGCCTGCCGGTCGAGGAGATGGCCGCGCGCGGCGTCGACACGCTGCGCTTCGGGCCGATGAAGCCGGTCGGCCTCGAGCATCCGGTCACGGGCGAACGGCCGTACGCGGTCGTGCAGCTCCGCAAGGAAGACCTCTCGGACGAATACTTCAACCTCGTCGGCTTCCAGACGAAGATGAAGGTGCCGGAACAGAAGCGCGTGATTCAGATGATCCCGGGGCTCGAGAACGCGAGCTTCGCGCGCTTCGGCTCGATGCATCGCAACACGTTCATCAACGGGCCGCGGCACCTGCGCAACACGTTCCAGACGAAGCGCGACGAGCGCCTCTTCTTCGCCGGGCAGATCACCGGCGTGGAGGGCTACGTGGAGTCGTCCGCGGTCGGCCTGCTGGTGGCGCGCTACATCGACGAGCTCGCGCGCGGCGGCGCCGCGCAGCCGCTCCCCTACCACACGGCGCTCGGCGCGCTCGGCCGCCACGTCGCGGAGTCGTCGCCGGAGCGGTATCAACCGTCGAACGTGACGTGGGCGCTGATCGAGGATGTGGTGGGGCGGGTGAAGAAGATCGAGAAGCGGGAGCGGCAGGCGGCGCGGGCGATCGAATCGTTACGGCGGACGGCTTTGCCGCCGCCGTAACTCGCCGGGCTCGAGCCGGCGCTGCGCGCGGCTCAACCGGCGGAATGGGGTCCGCGTGACTTTTCGCGGCGGCCGCGAGTTAAGCTCGATGACAGTGGACGAGCGAGCGCGATTCGCCGAGCTCTACGAGCAGAACTTCGAGCGCGTGTACGCGTTCGTGGCCCGGCGCGTGCGCGATCGCGCGGAGGCGGAGGACGTGGTCTCCGACGTTTTCTACAAGGCGCTGAAAGGCATCGACGGCTACGAGGAGCGCGGCGTCCCGTTCGTGGCGTGGCTCTACCGGATCGCAGCGAACGTGCTGCACGACCGCGCGCGGCAGAGCGGGCGCGAGCTGCCGCTCGACGACTGCGACGTGCCGGCCGCGGACGACGACGTCGAGCGCCGCGCGCTGCTTTTCCGCCTCGTCGACACGCTGCCACCCGCGCAGCGCGACGTCATCGTCAAGCGCTTCGCCGAGCAGCGCAGCATCGCCGACGTGGCGCGGCAGCTCGGCCGCAGCGAGGGCGCCGTCAAGCAGCTGCAGCTCCGCGCCATCGAGGCGCTGCGTGCGCAGGTGAGGGGGTCGCATGGCTGAGCGGCACGACGTGCTCGATCAGGCGGTCCAGGCCATCCTCGACGGCGCGACGGAGGTGGCGATTCCGCGCGAGCTCGAAGCGCTGGTGGCGATCGCGGCCGATCTGCGCGATCTGCCCGACCCCGAATTCAAACGACGATTGGGAGGACGTATGACCGCAACGACGACGCAAGTTCGCGAAGTGACCCCCTATCTCACGGCGGAGGACGCCGACGCGCTGATCGACTTCGTCAAGGACGTCTTCGGCGCGGAGGAGACGATGCGCGCGAAAGGCGGCGCAGGCGGCACGCATTGCGAGCTGCACATCGGCGACTCGAAGCTCTTCATCGGCGGCAACATCCCGCTGCCGCACGGCCCGAACCTCGGCACGCTGCACGTGTTCGTCCCCGACGTCGACGCCGCCTACCGTCGCGCCATCGAGGCCGGCGCGACGTCGCTGCACGATCTCACCGACCAGGACTACGGCTCGCGCGAGGGCTCCGTGCGCGACCGCTGGGGCAACGAGTGGTACATCGCCACCGAGCGCGGCGAGCGCTATCGCCCGAAGAACACGAAGGACGCCATGCCCTACTTCCACCCGCAGGGAGCGCCGCGGATGCTCGCCTTCCTCGAGAACGTCCTCGGCGCGGAAGTGCTGGAGAAGTACGAGCACGAAGGGGCCATCGTGCACGCGAAGATCCGCGTCGGCGCCTCGGTCGTGGAGCTCGGCGAGGCTCACGGCCAGTGGCAGCCGGTCCCGATGATGGTCGTCGCCGCGGTCGACGACGTCGACGACGCGTTCGCGCGCGCCGTGGCCGCGGGCGCGAAGGAGCTCGACAAGCCGTCGGCGCAGCCCTACGGGCGGCGCGGCGCGGTGGAGGACCCGTTCGGGAATCAGTGGCACTTCATGGCGGAGAAGTGACCGCTCGTCCCGTCATCCTGAGCGTAGCGAAGGATCTCGAGCCACGTAGATTGAGATCCTTGTATGTTGAGGATGAAGACGCGGGGAAGCCGAGAGATCCTGGAGCCTTGAGCTCGTGGCGAGGATAGGCTCCCCGCCCTCTTCACCAAGACCGAAGAGTATCTGAGGCGTGGGAGCCAGCATTTACAAGGTCGGCCGGTGAGGGTACAGGGTCGGGAAGCCCGTGTCTTGAATAACGCAAGA